>TARA_R110002049_G_scaffold23781_7_pt1 | contig 126571 bp, 108 predicted proteins | sample TARA_R110002049 | Tara Oceans TARA_R110002049 (sample SAMEA4396941) | marine metagenome | biome: Polar Biome; feature: [SRF] surface water layer (ENVO:00010504); material: water (ENVO:00002006), including particulate matter (ENVO:01000060) such as... | depth 5 m | reverse complement strand
ATCCGATGCACTAGGGATGCCATGGGAATTGATGGGCGTCTACATTTTTCTTTCCAATATCCACAATATTTTGTTTTGCACAGGCACGCCATGCAACATGTGGTACTCGAAAATTAGCGAATTTTAGCTTAATTTGGGCCTCTATAGTGAATAAACACAATATATAGGCGACCCAAAAGTCACAGAAATACGTCCCACGATTTCCCAGTAATTTTCGACCACAGAGTTATCCACAGGGCATGTTCCCGACCTGTTCCTCACCTTGAGTGGATTATGTGCAAATATTCAAGGCCAGACGCAGAAAATTGATTCGGAATCGGCCATATCTGGCCGAGAATGCCGGCCCGTCCCATGCCGCGACCCATGAAATCCCGCGACCCGTCCCATCCAATCCCATCCCAATCCCGTCCCATCTGATCCCATGGCCTAAAACACCAGATGGCCCACAGTGCCCACACTGCCGACAACGCCACGTCTTGCCCCCGCGACGATCCGGGGCCATGAACGCACTACGGCTTTATTAGGAGACAGACCAATGACCAGCGCCCTCGCCCTGCTGACCCATGCCCTGCGCATGTTGGTCGCCGACATCGGCAGCACGATCCGGGTGATCCTGCCCGCCCTTATCTGCGTCATGGGCGCGGCCCTTGCGGCGGTGGTCCTGGCAGGCGACACTTTGGCGCTGATCCAGGCGGCACCCGACGACATGCCGGTGCCCGATGGCGGACAGGTGCTGATCGTGATGCTCTGCGGGTTAATCGGTCTGGCGGGTTATGTGCTGTTGGCAATCCTGTGGCACCGCCACGTGCTGCTGAACGGTCCCGACCGTGACGCGGGCCTGCGCCCGGATGCATCGCTGTTCTGGGGCTACGTCTGGCGCACCATCGTTCTGGGCTTTGCACAGTTTCTCATCGCCATCCCCATCGTGATCGCGGTGGGCGTGCTGGGCGCGGTCAGTGGTGGCAGCATGGCCGGATTGGTGCTTTTGGGTCTGGTAGCGGGTATCGTGTTTCTCTGGGTTGCCCTGCGGCTTAGCCTCGTTTTGCCCGCCGCCGCCTTGGGCCACACCATGCGCCTGCGCGAAAGCTGGGAGGCAACCGCCCCCGCCGCTCAGGCGCTCTGGGGGCTTGCGGTCTTGCTGGCGCTGGTCAATGGCGTGCTGACCCTGCTGTCAGGCGCCCTGCTGGCCGAGGCCGCCAGCGCCCGGCTGATCCTGGATTCCGCGCTCTATATAATAGAGGGGCTAGTGTTCATCTCGGTGCTCACCACGCTCTATGGCCATTTGGTACAGGGCCGCACCCTAGGCTGACCTGCCTGCGCGGCGGATGTTGAAGGTGTTTATAGTCCAAAAAAGCCAAGGGCATCCGCCCCATTAGGCCATACCACCTTTGATCAACCCTTGGGCAATGCGCGCATAGGCTTCGGCGGCCGGGCTGTCCCCGGCGGCGATTGGCGTCCCGCCGTCCCCCGCAAGCCGCGTGTCCAGATCAATCGGCAGGCTGCCCAACAGCGGCACGCCCATCTTCTCGGCCTCCGCCGCGACACCACCGTGGCCAAATATCTCATGTTCGGCCCCACAATCAGGGCAGACAAACATCGACATGTTTTCGATCAGCCCCAGAACCGGGGTTTTCAACGTGGCAAACATATCCAACGCCTTGCGCGCATCAATCAGCGCCACGTCCTGCGGCGTGGACACGACAATCGCCCCCGTCAGCTCTGACTTGGTACATAGCGTCAACTGCACATCCCCGGTGCCGGGCGGCAGATCAACCAGTAGCACGTCCAGCTCGCCCCATTGCACCTGCCCCAGCATCTGCTGCAACGCTCCCATCAGCATCGGCCCGCGCCAGACCACCGCCTTGCCCTCTTCCATCATGAACCCGATGGACATCAGCGTGACGCCATGGGCATGCAGCGGGATGATCGTTTTGCCATCCGGGCTGGCGGGGCGTTTGTTGACCCCCATCATGCGCGGCTGGCTGGGGCCATAGATATCGGCATCAAGCAGCCCCACCTTGCGCCCGGCCCGCGCCAAGGCCACGGCGAGGTTGGAACTGACTGTGGATTTGCCCACGCCCCCCTTGCCCGACCCGATGGCAAGGATACGCTGCACACCGCTGGGCTTGGTTGGCCCCTCCTGTGGCTTGGGGTGCCCGCCGATCTTGAGGCTGGGTGGCTTTGCCGCCGGACCATGCGCCGTCAGCGCGACCGACACGGTGCCTACCCCCGGCAGATCGCGCACCACCTGTTCGGCGGCATCGCGCAACGGGGCCATCTGGCGCGCCACATCGGCATTGGGTGCCTCAATGACAAAACGCACGTTGTCGCCCTCGACGGTCAGCGCACGCACCAGATCATGGGCCAGCAGGCTCTTGCCATCTGGCAGGGTGACCCGCTCAAGGGCGGCTTCGACGTCGGCACGGGTGATAGGCATGACAGGGCTCCTCTTGCTTGTCATTTGACATGGCAGGTTCTGCCCAAATCACAAGGGGGGCGCGCGGATTTGCCTGTTGGGTCGGGTCTGAAAAATTCAACCGCAGCGCCCATGATATTGCTGCATAGCAGCATTGCAAAATCCGATATTGTGCAGGCGCAGCATTTGTCGCAAATTCAGGTCATGGGCGGGCCAGTGGCCACGCCTAAGGAAAGACCAGACATATTCATCCTCCTCCCGGATATGTCTGTTATTGGCGGCGACATCTTCCTCCTCCCTGATGTCGTCGCCCACTTTCCTCTCCACCCGCCAAAATACGACAGATTTATGACAGGGCGAAACGTCATCCTTTGAGGTTTCCCCAACTGAAACAAATACTTGGTTAAAATCCTCCTATGCAATTGCTGCATAGCGGCATTGTCAAAATGCACGTTGTAAGGTGATCAAAAGGGCGTACATACCCCTCAACGAAACGACGTAACCGAAAGACATGAGGCGCCAAAATGGCATATGTAAATTCGACATCCGCAACGACACCTTCCTTCTTTGCCCGCATCGGCAATGCCCTTGATGCTCTGGCAACCCGCTACAAGCAGCACCGCCTGTACCGTGAAACATTCGATGGCCTCAGCGCGCTGAGCAACCGCGAACTGGCAGACCTGGGGCTGAGCCGCTCCGAACTGCGCCGGGTTTCCTGGGAATCTTCCCGCGTTTAAACCGCGCATGAAATCGGACGCGCCGGGCACCTCCCTGTCCGCCGTCTGAAGCCGGGGTTCGGCTCACTTTCCTCCTCCCTGATGGGACGAACCCTGCACTAGACCCGAAGCCGACCCTCCCTCGACGCTTCGGGCCGACATAGAAACGGCGGCACCTTCCTCCCAAGGTGTCGTCGTTTTGTTTTTCGGGGTGTGTATCGCGCACCCGGCGCCCCCAACGGTCAGGGCGCGCCGCCAAAGCCGTTCACCCGGTATTAACCACGCCCCCGTTAACTCGCCACATGTTGAAAACACTGGCTCTGATCCTGCCCGTCGTGATTCCGTCCTGGCGGTTTTTTCAGACGGTCGAGCCGTCTCCGAGGGTGCAATGGGCGCAATTGCATGGGCACGGCACGCCAGAATGGCAAGAGTTTCGACCGCGTCCGCAGGCCGTGACGCCATTGCATTGCCTGCTGCGCCTGTTCTGGAACCCTGCGTGGAACGATACTCTGTTTCTTGTCAGCTGCGCCGAACGCATCCAGCAGCGCCCGACCGACCACAGCATTACTGAAATTCGCCGCCGCGTGCGCGCGCATTTGGCCGATGATCTGCCTAACGCTGTCCTGCAATTCCGCCTGATCTTTATCCAGCGCGAACAGACGCAAGGTGATGGGACACCGCACGACGGTGGGGGTCTTACCCAACACGTCGTTTTCCTTTCCGCCCCGTTTAGGGCCACGAAAGAGACGCTCAAGTGACCCTCGACAGCGCGCTGCGGGCCACCGAAATCCTGCTTGCCCTCGCCTTTTTGCAACAATGCGCCGAGCATATGGCCGGGTCGCCGCGCGACCGGCTGCTGTTTTTGCCGCGCGCCCTGCTGTGCCTGCTGCTGCTGGCCGACCTCCAAACCAGCCTCGTGCTGGGCGCGCTTGCCCTGCACAGCCTGATCGTGCTGCACCGCTATGCGGGGCCCTACAACGGGGGCAGCGACCGGATGGGCCTTCTCACGCTGTATTGTCTTTGTCTGGCGCATATCCTGCCGCCCGGCATTGGCCGCGAAACAGCCTTTGGCTATCTCGGGCTTCAGGTGATCCTGTCGTATTTCATCTCTGGTCAGGTCAAGGTCGCCAACACCAGTTGGCGCAGCGGGCAAGCCCTGCGGGATGTCTTTGCCTTTTCGGCCTATCCGATCAGCGAGAATTTGCGCGTCTTGGCCGACCGCACGCATCTGCTTTGGGTGGTGTCCTGGGCGGTGATGCTGTTTGAACTGGCCTTCCCGCTCAGCCTGCTGCACCCCGCCGCGCTGATCTTGGCCCTGATTGTCGCGGCGCTGTTTCACCTCGCCAATGCCTGCCTCTTCGGATTGAACCGCTTTGTCTGGTTCTGGCTGGCGGCTTATCCATCGATTCTATGGCTACAGGGGCGCATTACGCCGCTTTAAACGGCGCGCGGCCAATCGTCTGTGGCGCAGAGTTGAAACCCGTGACATCTAACGTACAGACGCGACCCAATGCGGAGCCACCGATGACCAAAGACCCATATGCCGCACTTGGCCTGACCAGAACCGCCACGGCGGACGAGATCAAGAAAGCCTATCGCAAGATCGCGCGCACCGATCATCCTGATCTTCACCCGGATGATACGCGCGCCGAGGCCCGGTTCAAGGCCGCGGGCCGCGCTTACGATCTGCTGAAAGACCCCGAGCAGCGCCGCCGCTTTGACGCGGGCGAGATCGACGCGTCCGGTGCCGAACAGGCGCCGCGCGGCTATTACCGTGACGAGGCACGCCGCCCGGAAAACCCCTATACCAATCGCGGCGGCGCGGCGCAGCGCAACCCGTTTGCACAAGACTTTGATGCCGACGATTTCTTTTCTCGCTTTGCCCGCAGGCAGGGTGGCGGCTTTGGCGGGGCGGCCCCCGGCGATGTGCCCGGGCAGGACACGCAATACCGCCTCGAGGTGTCTTTTCTGGATGCCGTGCGCGGGGCCAAGGCGCCGATCACCCTGCCCGACGGCGCAACGCTTGAGGTCACGATCCCCCAAGGCGCGCGCGACGGCCAGACATTGCGGCTGCGCGGCAAGGGCGACAAGGGGTTTGGCAAGGGCAAACCCGGCGACGCCTATATCACGCTGACCGTCACCCCGAACCCCGATTTCGAACGCGACGGGGACGATATTGTCGTGACACTGCCGATTTCCATCGACGAGGCCATATTGGGCGGCAAAGTGCCGGTCGACACCGTGACCGGCCCGGTCAACGTCACCATCCCACCAGGCGCCAGTTCCGGTCAGGTGTTGCGGCTAAAAGGGCGCGGCGTCAGCGGGCGCACAGGCACGGGTGATCAGCGCATCACCCTGCGCATCGTCAGCCCGCCTAGTATCGACAGCGCGCTGAAAGACTTCATGCAAGGTTGGCGTGACAAACACGCCTATAACCCCCGCAAGGGAAACCAAAGATCATGACCGAGGCCTATGCCCCAGACCAGTTGATCGCACGCGTCACATCGCTGACCGCCGACCGCCTGCGCCATTTCGAACGCCTGCGTATCGTCACCCCGGTGATGACAGCCGATGGCCCGCGCTATCACACGCTGGACCTGCGCCGCATCACGCTGCTGTGCGAATTGAGCGATGATTTCGATGTCAACGAAGATGCCCTCGTCATCATCATGTCGCTGCTCGATCAACTGCATGGCGCGCAAAGCAGGCTGGATCAGATGGTGCAGGCCATCGCGGCAGAGCCGAGCGAGATCAAGCTGCGCCTGTCGCAGCGCCTGCAAGAGCTCGGCACGTCAGACTGAACAGCCCGCCTTAGAACGGCACATCGTCGCAGCCGCTCAAAAAGCGCGAGACGACCTTCTTGGTCCCCGCCTTTTCAAACGCGACCTCGATCTTGTCCCCCTCGATGCCGATTACGTCACCATAGCCGAACTTTTGGTGAAACACCCGCTCGCCCATCTCGAACGCCGCCACCGCCTGCATGTCGATCGTGACATTGCGCGCCTCGCTGGGCTGGCTTACCCCCCGCGCGCTGCTGCGCGCCTGCAAGCGCCGCCAACCGGGGGAGTTATAGACATTTGCCTCGGCCGCGCGGTCATGCAGATGCGACACCGGGGCCGCCGCACCATAGCCGCCCCCATATAGTCCGGGCGGGGTCAGCACATCGACATGTTCTTCGGGCAATTCATCAATGAACCGCGACGGCAGCGCGTTTTGCCACTGCCCAAACACCCGCCGGTTCGCCGCAAAGGATATCGTACACAGCTCTTCTGCCCGCGTGATCCCGACATAGGCCAGCCGCCGTTCTTCCTCCAACCCCTTGATGCCGCTTTCATCCATCGACCGCTGTGACGGAAACAACCCGTCTTCCCAGCCCGGCAGAAACACCGCCGGAAATTCCAACCCCTTGGCCGCGTGCAGCGTCATGATCGACACTTTCTCGCCGTCGCCTTCCTGCTCATTGTCCATGATCAGGCTGACATGCTCCAAAAACCCCTGAAGGTTCTCGAACTGCTCCAACGCCTTGACCAGCTCCTTGAGGTTCTCCAGACGCCCCGGCCCCTCGGGCGTCTTGTCGTTCTGCCACATGCCAGTATAGCCGCTTTCGTCCAGAATGATCTCGGCCAGTTCGACATGGCTGATCTCGGGCGGGGCGTAATCCACCCGCAGCGGGGCCACGCCATCATCCAGCACGCCGTCATCCTCGCTGAACTCGATCCGCGGGCCATGCAGCTTGGACGCCCAGCGGTCGATCCCCTCGACCAACTGGCGCAACTGTGCCGCCCCCTTGCCGCCGATCCCGTCATGGGCCAGCAAAATCCGCGCCCCCTCGACCAGATTGACACCATGCTCGCGCGCCGTGCGCTGGATCTTTTGCTGTGCCACATCGCCAAGGCCCCGCTTGGGCGTGTTCACGATCCGCTCAAAGGCCAGATCATCATCCGGGCTGGTCACCACCCGGAAATAGGCCATCGCATCGCGTATTTCCAACCGCTCATAGAAACGCGGGCCGCCGATTACCTTATACGGCAGTCCGATCGTCAAAAACCGATCCTCAAAGGCCCGCATCTGATGGCTGGCCCGTACGAGAATCGCCATGTCGTCCAGCGAAATAGGCGCCATGCCCCGCGCGCCCCGCTGGCTGGCCTCTATCTCATCCCCGATCCAGCGTGCCTCTTCCTCGCCGTCCCAATGCCCGATCAGCCGAACCTTCTCGCCTTCCTGACGGTCGGTCCACAGCGTCTTGCCCAGCCGCCCCTCATTGCCCGCAATCACGCCTGATGCCGCCGCCAGAATATGCGGGGTCGACCGATAGTTCTGCTCCAGCTTGACCACATGCGCGCCGGGAAAATCGCTCTCAAAGCGCAGGATGTTGCCCACCTCGGCCCCCCGCCAGCCATAGATCGACTGATCATCGTCGCCCACGCAGCAGATGTTCTTGTGCCCCTGCGCCAACAGCCGCAGCCACAGATACTGCGCCACGTTGGTATCTTGATACTCGTCCACCAGGATGTATTTGAACCAGCGCTGATACTGCCCCAGCACATCGGGGTGTTTTTGGAAAATCGTGACCATATGCAGCAGCAGATCACCAAAATCCACAGCGTTCAGCGCAACCAGTCGCTGCTGATACTGGTCGTAAATTTCGGACCCGCGGTTGTTGTACAGCCCCGCATCCGCTGCTGGCACCTTGTCAGGGGTTAACGCACGGTTCTTCCAGCCATCAATAATTCCCGCCAGCATCCGCGCGGGCCAGCGTTTGTCGTCGATGTTCTCTGCCGCCACCAATTGCTTCAACAGGCGCAGTTGATCATCGGTATCCAGAATGGTGAAATTGCTCTTCAGGCCTACCAATTCGGCATGTCGCCGCAGCAGTTTTGCGCAAATGGAGTGAAAGGTTCCCATCCATTTGACAGGTGCTCTCATGTTGAAAGGCGTTTTCCCCAACCGATGCTGCATTTCCTTCGCGGCTTTGTTTGTAAAAGTTACCGCAAGTATCTCATTCGGCTGCGCTCTACTAAGGGAAATAAGATGCGCGACACGCGCCATCAAAGCTTTCGTTTTACCGGTGCCCGCCCCGGCCAGCATCAATAACGGCCCATCCAGCGTTTCAACCGCCGTGCGCTGCGCCGGGTTCAACCCATCCAGATAGGGCTGCGGCCGGGCTGCCATTGCGCGGGCCGACAAAGGTACGCCTGCCGGCGCGCGTGTATCATCATAACTGCTCATCCGCGCAGTCTAGCGCGGCGCGGGGACGAGATAAAGAGACGTTCGCAGAATGTTCCGCCCCATTCAACCGGGACGAGCATGGCTAAGATACCGGCAATAAAACCAACGGGAATTTACTTAACCGGCGATATTTAACCCGTTGATAATTCTTTATCGCCAATGTGGCCCAACATATGCGTCGAGTGGGAAGAAGACTATGTTCAGAAACAACGATACGGCAGCGTTGCGTCGCCAGTTGGATCGATTCAACGTGCCGATGTTCATCGCCGAATTGGCAGATGACGGCTCTGGCTTTCACCTGCTGGCGCTGAATGCCGAACATGAAACCCAAAGCGGCATGATGATGGATACCGTTATCTGCCGCCCCCTGGCAGAGGTGATGCCGCCGGATCAGGCTGATCAGGTGAACCGGCGCTATGCCCGCTGTATCGCGCAGGGCCAGCAACAACGCTACCGCGAAATGCTGCATATGCCGCGCGGTTCGATGATCTGGGACACCACATTGCATCATGTCCTGTCCTATGACGGCATTGACCGCGTCATCGGCAGCGCCGTCGTCGTCGAACGTGTGCAGCGCGACAACCGCGATACTCTGGCGTTTGAGGACGTGCGCTATTTCGCGGCCACCTCATCATGCAAACTTGAACAGATTTCCACCGTGCTCGACGCGGCGGAAAAGGGTCTGATCGACCCCTCCAGATTGACCGGGTCGGCGGGGATGCTGGCCGGGTTGTGCCGCGCGATTGACAGTACAATGCAGGAACTGCGGTCTATTGCGCAGGAACGGCTTGCTGCCACGCCCAATCCCACCGTTAACCTGATCGAACCACAAGGCAACGGCCGCACAGACGAAGTTGAGGCCGCGATTGCTGCCCTTGTCGACCTTGCAGGCAACCTGCCCACCGCGCCGCTTGATGACGTGATTCCACCGCCTATGGCACAGGCGCGCAAACACAACTGACCGCGCTCCCCACTGCATGCGTAAATTGCCGCTCCGCGGGCTTTCTGGCGCTGGACAATCGCCGCGCCTTGCAGGCAAATACCGCGATGGACCTGCACGCAACCTATCCCGGCCTTGCCGACCTACGCCGCCGCGCCCGCGCGCGTCTGCCTAAATTTGTCTGGGAATACCTCGATTCTGCGACCGGAACCGAGGCGACCAAACACCGAAACCGCCGCGCACTGGATCGCATCGGGTTGATGCCCTCGATCCTGCACGGTGAATTTACCCCTGACCTTTCCACGACATTGATGGGTCAGTCCCTGCCGCTGCCCTTTGGCATCGCGCCGTTGGGGATGTCCGGGCTGATATGGCCCGATGCCGAAGGCCATCTGGCCCGCGCCGCCGCCCGCGCGAATATCCCCTACGGGCTGTCCACCGTCGCGGCCCAAAGCCCCGAAGACCTCGCACCGCATCTTGGCCCCCAGGCGTGGTTTCAGATGTACCCGCCCCGCGACCCCGAGATTCGCGCCGATATGCTGGCCCGCGCCCGAGATGCCGGGTTTTCCACGCTGGTGCTGACCGTCGACGTCCCGGTGGCCAGTCGCCGCGAACGCCAGACCCGTTCGGGCCTGACCAGCCCGCCGCGCCTTACGCCGCGTCTGCTGGCGCAGGTTGCCTGCCGCCCCGCCTGGGCACTCGGCATGGCGCGCCGCGGGTTGCCACATATGGCCACGCTCGACAAATACACCCCCGCGACGCAGGCCAACCTGCCGCCGACCGCCCACATCGGCTATCTGCTGCGCACCGCGCCGGATTGGGATTACCTGCGCTGGCTGCGCGATTACTGGGCGGGACCGCTGGTGATCAAGGGCGTGTTGCGCCCCGAGGATGCAACCGCACTGCAAAACGAAGGTGTCGATGCGATCTGGGTCTCCAACCACGCCGGTCGCCAGTTTGACGCCGCCCCCGCCAGCATTGACGCCCTGCCCGCCATCCGCGCGGCCACCACCCTGCCGCTGATCTTTGACAGCGGCATCGAAGGCGGCCTGGACATCCTGCGCGCCCTGGCGCTCGGCGCCGACTTCGTCATGCTCGGCCGCGCCTTCCACTTTGCCCTCGCCGCCCTTGGCCCGGTCGGCATCGACCACCTGATCGACATGCTGGCCCGTGATCTGGTGGCCAACATGGGCCAGCTTGGCGCGCGCGATCTGCGCTCCCTGCCCCCGGCTTTCGACCTCTCGGCGTCCTGACCTCTCAGGTTACCGCTATCATACGGCCGACTATTGCAGAAATGTTAAGACAGCACCAAACCGGGCCTTGCGCTGCACCGCAGCATCCCTAAGGTGCCGCTACGATAAGCTGGGGGAGAACCACTTCATGACCGAATTTTCCAAGATCCTGATCGCCAACCGCGGTGAAATTGCCATCCGTATCATGCGCGCCGCCAACGAGATGGGCAAGAAAACGGTGGCGGTCTACGCCGAAGAGGACAAGCTCGGTCTGCACCGTTTCAAAGCGGACGAGGCCTACCGCATCGGCGCGGGCCTTGGCCCTGTGGCCGCCTACCTCAGCATCGACGAGATGATCCGCGTCGCCAAAGCAGCCGGCGCCGACGCGATCCACCCCGGCTATGGCCTGCTGTCGGAAAACCCCGAATTTGTCGACGCCTGCGAACAAAACGGCATCACCTTTATCGGTCCGCGCGCCGAAACCATGCGCGCGCTGGGTGACAAGGCCAGCGCGCGCCGCGTCGCCATGGCCGCCGGCGTGCCCGTCATCCCCGCCACCGAAGTGCTGGGCACCGACATGGCCGCGATCAAAAAAGAAGCCGCAGAAGTTGGTTATCCCCTGATGCTCAAGGCGTCCTGGGGCGGCGGCGGACGCGGCATGCGCCCGATCATGAAAGAATCCGAACTCGAGGAAAAAGTCCTCGAAGGCCGCCGCGAGGCCGAAGCCGCCTTTGGCAACGGCGAAGGGTATCTGGAAAAGATGATCCTCAAGGCCCGCCATGTCGAGGTCCAGATCCTAGGCGACAAACACGGCGAAATCTATCATCTGTTTGAACGCGATTGTTCTGTCCAGCGCCGCAATCAAAAGGTGGTTGAGCGCGCCCCCGCCCCCTACCTGACCGAAGACCAGCGCGTCGAAATCTGCGAATTGGGCCGCAAGATCTGCGCCCATGTGAACTATGAATGCGCCGGCACTGTCGAATTCCTGATGGATATGGACGACAACCAGTTCTACTTCATCGAAGTGAACCCGCGCGTGCAGGTCGAACATACCGTCACCGAAGAGGTCACCGGCATCGACATCGTGCGCGCCCAAATCCTCATCGCCGAAGGTAAGTCACTGGCCGAGGCCACCGGCAAGGCCCGCCAGGAGGACATCACCCTCACCGGCCACGCCCTGCAAACCCGCGTGACCACCGAAGACCCGCAAAACAACTTCATCCCTGATTATGGCCGCATCACCGCCTACCGCTCGGCCACCGGCATGGGCATCCGCCTCGATGGCGGCACCGCCTACGCGGGCGGCGTGATCACGCGCTACTACGACAGCCTGCTGACCAAGGTCACGGCCAAGGCGCCCACACCCGAAATGGCCATCGCCCGGATGGACCGCGCCCTGCGCGAATTCCGGGTGCGCGGCGTGTCGACCAACATCGCCTTTGTCGAAAACCTGCTCAAACACCCAACGTTTCTCGACAATACCTACCACACCAAATTCATCGATCAGACGCCCGAGCTGTTTGTCTTCAAAAAACGCCGCGACCGCGCCACAAAGGTGCTGACCTATATCGCCGACATCACCGTGAATGGGCACCCCGAAACCAAAGGCCACGCGCTGCCCGCCGCCCATGTACGCGATCCAAAGCCCCCGGCCGCGCGCGGCGAGCCGCAAATGGGCACCCGCAACCTGCTTGAACAAAAGGGCCCCCAAGCGGTAGCCGACTGGATGGGCCAGCAGCGCCAACTGCTGATCACTGACACCACGATGCGCGACGGCCACCAATCGCTGCTCGCCACCCGCATGCGCAGCCTTGATATGATCAAGGTCGCCCCCGCCTACGCCGCCAACCTGCCACAACTGTTTTCCGTAGAATGCTGGGGTGGTGCTACCTTTGATGTCGCCTACCGCTTCTTGCAGGAATGTCCGTGGCAGCGCCTGCGCGATCTGCGCGCCCGCATGCCCAACGTCATGACACAGATGTTGCTGCGCGCCTCCAACGGGGTCGGCTATACCAATTACCCCGACAACGTGGTGCAGAAATTCGTCGCCACCGCCGCCAACACCGGGGTCGATGTCTTTCGCGTGTTCGACAGCCTGAACTGGGTCGAAAACATGCGCGTCGCCATGGACGCGGTGATCGACGCCGGTAAGGTCTGCGAAGGCACGATCTGCTACACAGGTGATATCTTTGACCCCGACCGCGCCAAATACGACCTGAAATACTACGTCGCCATGGGCAAAGAACTCAAATCCGCAGGCGCCCATGTGCTGGGCCTCAAAGACATGGCGGGGCTTTTGAAACCCGCACAGGCCCGCGTGCTGGTCAAAGCGCTGAAATCTGAGGTCGGTCTGCCGATCCACTTCCACACCCATGACACGGCCGGCAGCGCCTGCGCCACCATTCTCGCCGCGTCAGAGGCAGGCGTCGACGCCGTCGATTGCGCGATGGATGCCTTCTCGGGCAATACCTCGCAAGCGACACTTGGCACTGTGGTTTCGGCGCTGAAACACACCGACCGCGACACCGGAATCGACATGAAGGCCGTGCGCGAAGTCTCTGATTACTGGGAAGAAGTACGCAACCACTACGCCGCCTTCGAGACCGGCATGCAGGCGCCATCCTCCGAGGTGTACCTGCACGAAATGCCCGGCGGTCAGTTCACCAACCTCAAGGCACAGGCCGCCAGCCTTGGCCTTGATGACCGCTGGCCCGAGGTCGCGCGCACCTATGCCGACGTCAACCAGATGTTTGGCGACATCGTCAAGGTCACGCCATCGTCCAAGGTCGTGGGTGACATGGCGCTGATGATGGTCAGCCAGGGCCTGACCCGCGCCCAGGTCGAAGACCCCAAAACCGATGTGGCCTTCCCCGACAGCGTGATCGACATGATGCGCGGCAACCTTGGCCAACCTCCCGGCGGGTTCCCCGTTGGCATCGTGGATAAGGTGCTAAAGGGCGAAAAACCCAACCTCGAACGCCCCGGCAAACACCTCGCCCCCGTTGATCTGGAGGCAACCCGCAAGGAGCTCTCGGACCTGCTGGAAGGCAAGGAAATCGACGACGAAGACCTCTGCGGCTACCTGATGTACCCCAAGGTTTTCCTCGATTACATGGGCCGCCATCGCATCTACGGCCCGGTGCGCACCTTGCCAACCCATACGTTCTTTTATGGTATGGAACCCGGCGCCGAAATCTCGGCAGAAATCGACCCCGGCAAAACTTTGGAAATCCGTATGCAGGCGGCCTCCGAAACGGGCGAAGATGGCGAGGTCAAAGTCTTCTTCGAACTTAACGGCCAGCCCCGCGTGATCCGGGTGGCCAACCGCCTCGCCAAAGCATCGACCGCGCAGCGGCCCAAGGCCGAGGTCGGCAACGACAACCACATCGGCGCGCCGATGCCGGGGGTTGTGGCCTCTGTCGGCGCAACCGTGGGCCAAACCGTCAAGGCGGGCGATCTTCTGCTGACCATCGAAGCGATGAAGATGGAAACCGGCATCCACGCCGAACGCGACGCGGTGGTCAAAGCCGTACATGTGCAGGCCGGCAGCCAGATCGACGCCAAAGATCTGATGGTCGAGTTGGAATAGGGCGCCGCCCCCTCCTCTCTTTTTGGTCCTAAATATTCCCGGGGGGTTTGGGGGGGCTGGCCCCCCCATTAGGGGTTGGGGTTTGGGGGGCTGGCCCCCCATTAAAAGTCGTGGTTTGGGGGGCCAGCCCCCCATTCATCACTTGGTTGGGGCGCCAGCTCCTCTGTTATCACCCGGCTTGCCCCCCCAACACCTGCACCCGCCGCTGGCCCCATACGGTTTCACACGCCAATCTCCATCCACAGGCACAGCCTGCGCGACCTTGGTTTACCCTTCTTTAACAAACCCCGCCGCGCGCTCCGTTAATCCACCTGCCGCGCGTCCTGCGTATGCACGCGCGGTGTACGCCCGGTGCACAGGTTGTGACTCCGTTTCGGCCCTGGAAAAACAGCCGTTAACCCCCGATTCGCGCTCTCGTGCAAAATCTGCCTCGCCGACCGTTGAATGCCACCCGCGTCGGCGCGCCGCATTGCAACGCTGCCCCATGCCGCTATCTTTGCCTCACCCCAAGTTCAGAGCCACCTAATGCCCTACAGATGGACAGTCCCGGACCAGACGCTACAGCTCTGGCCACACCAATCCCTGCCCCCGCACGGCTTTGTGGCCTTCATCGGCATCAGTTTTTGTTTGTCGCTGATCCCCCTGCTCGCCGTTCTTGGCACGGCCCTGCTATGGGGTTTGTTACCCTTTGTAATCGCTGTATTTTCCGCCCTCTACTTTGCCCTGCGACACAACCACCACAGCCGCCGCCTGACCGAGGTTCTGACCCTCGATGACACCTGGATACACCTCACCCATAGGCCGGCCTCCGGCCCGGCCAAAGAATGGCGGTGCAACCGGTACTGGGTTCAGGTTTTCAAATATGACACGGGCGGACCTGTGCCGCATTACGTGACCCTGCGCGGCGATGGCCGCGAGGTCGAAATCGGCGCTTTCCTCAGCGAAGAAGAACGCATTGCGCTTTATGATGAACTGCGCATTGCATTGCGACGTAACGGGTGAGCTACGAACCTCAACCTAATGATTTCACAAGAAAATCAAAAACAATCCGCATCCGTTGAGAGGTCCGCAAATCGCGGTGCGCCACCGCCCAGATGTCATAGTCGAACGGCGACAACCACGGTGCCGCCAGCGCCACACCCGCTGTCACATCACCGACATCCGCGGTCATCACCCCGATGCCCAGCCCTTGTTGCACCATCTGCCACTGCACCAGATGCGACGCCGACACGATACGGCACCGATCGGACGTGACAGGCACCCCCATCCCGTTCAGCGCCGCCAGCAGTTGCGCATTGTCGTCAAACCCCACAAAATCCGCCTGCGCCAGTTCATCTGGCGTCGCAAACGGCCCGGCCTTTTCCAGATAGCGTTCTGCGGCATAGAACCGCGCCACGCCCGGCCGTAATTTACGCGCAATGAGGTCAGGTTCCGTCGGCTGCACATGCCGCAGGGCAATATCGGCCTCGCGCCGACGCAGATCGCGCAACCCGTTGCTTGAGACAATTTCCACCGTAATTCCAGGGTGTTGCGCCCGCAGCGCCGCGATTATCGGGGGCAGGACATAGGCAGATGTCACCTCGCTTGCCGTGATGCTGACATTGCCCTCGACGGACTGCGCCTGCCCCGAGGCAATCCGCGATAATCCCGTTGCCGCCTGCCCCATAGCACGCACATGTTCCAGCATATCCTGACCCGCAGGCGTCAGGACCAGCCCCCGCCCCGCCCGTTCGAACAACGCCACGCCCAGCTCTTCTTCCAGCGCCGTCACCTGCCGCCCCAGCGTCGGCTGCGCCAGCCCCAGCGCCTGCGCCGCCGCCGACAGCGAGCCTTCTTCGGCGGTCACCAAAAAGGCCCGCGCGCGATTCCAATCAAAAGTAACAGAGCGCCAATCCATGCAGATTTGCATATCAGATAGGCGTGTCTGGTCAATTTCATTCACAAACGCACAAGGATACACTCACCCAACCCAAGCCGGAGAGACCCCGATGCCCGCCGCCATACCAAGCCGAAAAAACACTCGTTTCTGGAATTTCATGGCCAAACGCTATGCCAAAAGCCAGATCGCAGATCAGGCCAGCTATGACCGTAAACTGGACGAAACCCGCGTGCTGCTGCGGCCAGATATGACGCTGTTGGAAATCGGTGCCGGCACCTGTAGCACCGCGCTCGTTCATGCCCCGTATGTGGCGCGGATCGACGCCGTGGATCTGTCGCAGAACATGCTGGATATCGGCGCCGAGAAAGCCCGCGTGGCGGGTATCGACAATATCACCTTCACCCAATCCTCAGCCGAGGAATATCGCGCCGAGCCAGAGAGTTACGACATGATCCTCGCGCTGTCCGTGCTGCATCTGGTGCAGGATCACCGTGCCACGCTGACCAAGCTGCACGGGTTGATGAAACCGGGCGGCTATTTGGTGACCAGCACGGTTTGCATGGCCGACATGATGCCCGCGTTCAAGGTCATCTCAGTGCCCGGCCACGCGCTTGGCCTGCTGCCATACTTGAGCTATTTCCGGGCGGATACGCTGTTGAATGATATGGCGACGGCGGGGTTCGAGACACTGACCCACTGGCGCCCCGGCCCCAAAAGCGCGTTCTTCGTCATCGCGCGCAAACCCGGGTGAGGCTCAGCTCAACCGGTCTTTGATCATCGGCCCGACCGTGCCAAAATCCATCTGACCGGTATAACGCTCTTTGAGAAGGCCCATGACCTTACCCATATCGCGGATCGACGTGGCCCCGATCTCGGCCACGGCGGCGTCGACGGCTGCGGTGGTTTCCTCGGCGCTCAACTGACGCGGCAGGAATTCTTCGATGACTTCGATCTCACTGCGTTCCCGGTCTGCCAGGTCCAACCGCCCGCCTTCTTCATAGGCGCGCGCCGATTCCAGACGCTGCTTCGACATCTTGCTGAGGATAGACAGCACTTCGGCCTCGGGCACCCCATCGTCATTGCCTCCGGCACGTGCGGCAATGTCCTTGTCCTTGATCGCCGCGTTGATCAACCGCAGGGTCGACAACCGCTCTGCGGCCTTGTCTTTCATGGCCTGTTTCAAGGCGTCCGATATGCGCATCCGCAATGACATGGTGGTTTCCCCGTGTTCGCTCATTTCAAGCCTTGCACCATACCTGCTCTGTCGGCCACGAGCAATGGGGGACGACCTGGGGTAACGCACTGAAATAAAACGAAATCTCATTTCCGCCAAAGCCTTGACCCGCCCGGCTGCCGGCAGTAGGTTGCCCCCGTTTATCCGCCCATTCTCACGCCCGGAGGCTGCCCCATGTCCGCGCCCGCTCGCCCTCTCCCGACCGCCTGCCTTGCTCTTGCGGACGGGTCGTTATTCTACGGTATGGGCTTTGGTGCCACCGGCCAGACAGTGGCGGAACTGTGTTTCAACACCGCAATGACCGGGTATCAGGAAATCATGACCGATCCGTCCTATGCCGGGCAGATCGTCACCTTTACTTTCCCCCATGTCGGCAATGTCGGCACCAACCCGCAGGATGACGAGACCGGTGATCCGGTCGCCGCGGGTATGGTGGTGAAATGGATGCCAACCACGCCCAGCAGTTGGCGCAATGTACAGCCGCTGTCAGATTGGCTGGCTGCGCGCGGGCGCATCGCCATTGGCGGCATCGACACCCGGCGTCTGACTCGCGCCATCCGCCACCAAGGCGCGCCCCATGCCGCCCTTGCCCACAGCCCTGACGGTGTTTTCGACATCGAGGCGCTGGTCGCCGCCGCGCGCGGTTTTGCCGGGCTCGAAGGGATGGATCTGGCCAAGGACGTGACCTGTGCGCAGTCCTACCGCTGGGATGAAATGCGGTGGGCCTGGCCCGATGGCTATCCGACCCAGACTGCGGCCAAGCACAAGGTTGTCGCCGTGGATTACGGCGCGAAACGCAATATCCTGCGCTGCCTCGCCTCGGCGGGCTGTGACGTGACCGTCTTGCCCGCAAGTGCCACCTATGAGGACATCATGGCGCATCAGCCGGACGGGGTTTTCCTGTCCAACGGTCCGGGTGATCCGGCGGCGACAGGCGTTTATGCCGTGCCGATGATCCGCGATGTGCTGGACAAGACGGATCTGCCGGTCTTTGGCATCTGCCTGGGCCATCAGATGTTGGCACTGGCCCTCGGCGCCAAGACCACCAAGATGAGCCACGGCCACCACGGCGCCAACCATCCGGTCAAGGATAACGACACCGGCAAGGTCGAGATTACCTCGATGAACCATGGCTTTGCGGTCGATGCACAGACGCTGCCCGCCGGCGTGGTCGAGACACATGTTTCGCTGTTCGATGGCTCCAACTGTGGCATACGCATGGATGGCCGCCCGGTCTGGTCCGTGCAGCACCACCCCGAAGCCAGCCCCGGCCCGCAAGACAGCTTTTATTTGTTCGAGCGGTTTGCCGAAGCGATGGCAAGCCGGGCCGTTTAACGGCCCGGTAACCGCGGCCGGGATTTCGGCGCTGTTAACCTTGCTTTAACCCTATATCTTCAGGCTCTCCCTTGTATTTTGCAGGGGGCCGCGCCGGTTTGAGCAATCAGTTTCTTTATCTGTCCGACCCTCAGGGTGCCATCCAGATGGCGCAGCCCTTGCCGTTCGGCAGATATCTGGTGAACGAGGGTACCATTACCCAAGCCGATCTGCTGCACGCACTTGACCTGCAACGCCGCATCGATGCCCCGCTGGGCGAAATCATGGTCGCGGAGGGGCTGATTGACCGCGATGATATCCTGCTGGCCCTGTCACGCCAGCATGGGGCACAGCTGGTCGATCTGAACCGCAGCCCCCCTGATCCGCGCAGTGCACGCCACCTGCCCGTCGCGGTATGCCAGCAATTTGGCGTACTGCCCTGGCTTGAGGTTGGTGGCGCTCTGATGGTCGCGACCAGCCGCCCCGATCATTTTGACCACCTGCGCACGTGCATGGGGTCGACGGGGCGCCGGATGCTGCCGGTGATCGCGGATGAGCGGCATATTCACACGCATCTGTCACAGCTTTACAGATCGGAGCTGGCGCAAAAAGCCGCGACGCGCGTCCCTGCGGCCCTAAGTTGTCGCAGTTGGGAAACAAGCCCGGCACGTCGACGTTTCTGGGCGATCTTCACGCTTTCGCTGCTTTTACTTGCGCTGGTTCTTGCGCCGCTTTGGGTGCTTTCGGTCGCGATGATCTGGGCGCTGATCACCCTGACGATGACAACCACACTCAAGGCCGCCGCGTTTTGGTCGCAACTGACCCATCACACCCCGGCGCGAACCGACGGTGCGGCCCTGTCACCGCCGCAGTACCGCCTGCCCCGCGTGTCCGTGCTGGTGCCGCTGCTGCGCGAAAAAGAAATCGCCGACTCATTGTTCAAGCGCCTGTCACGGCTGACCTATCCCAAGTCATTGTTGCAGGTCGTCTTGGTCTTGGAAGAGGGCGATCATGTCACCCGCGACACCATCACGCGCACCGAATTGCCCCATTGGATCAATGTTATAGAGGTGCCAGAGGCCAACGGCCTGACCACAAAGCCACGTGCGCTGAACTATGCGTTGGATTTCTGCCGCGGCAGCATCATCGGCGTCTGGGACGCCGAAGATGCCCCCGAACCGGATCAGATCGAAAAGGTCGTGACCCGTTTCCACAGCGCCCCGGCAAATGTGGCCTGCCTGCAAGGGATGCTGGATTACTATAACAGCCGCAGCAACTGGTTGGCGCGCTGTTTTACCATAGAATACGCCACCTGGTGGCGCGTCATCCTGCCCGGCGTGGCACGTCTGGGGCTGGTGGTGCCACTGGGGGGGACGACGTTGTTTTTCCGGCGCGACATCCTAACCCGGCTCGGCGGCTGGGATGCCCATAACGTCACCGAAGACGCCGATCTGGGCCTGCGGCTGGCGCGCCATGGCTATGTGACTGAATTACTGTCGACCGTCACCCTTGAGGAGGCAAACTGCCGGGCCTGGCCTTGGGTGCGGCAACGATCGCGCTGGCTCAAGGGTTTCCTGATCACCTGGTGCGTGCACATGCGCGCGCCGCGCGCGCTGCTGAAAGATTTGGGGTTTCTAAGGTTTATGGGCGTTCAGACCATGTTTCTGGCGACAGTCTCGCAGTTTGCCATGGCGCCGTTACTGTGGTCGTTCTGGCTGGCATTGTTGGGTATGCCGCACCCTGTCGCGACCACCCTGGGTCCGCAGGTCATGTGGCTCATGGCAGGTTCTTTCGTTGTCGCTGAGGTGGTCAACCTGGGCATTTCGATGGTTGCCGTTTCTGGCCGCAGCCACCGGCACTTGCTGCCTTGGGTATTGACCCTGCCGTTCTATTTCCCCTTGGGCGTGCTGGCCGCGCTGAAAGGTCTATACGAATTTGTCAGCCGTCCGTTTTATTGGGATAAAACCGCCCACGGACAAACCATAACTATCGAAGAAGAACCCTGTGATCTCAAGGCCGCCCGCCCATTGGCGCGACCTGATCAGCCCGAGGCTAGTATTCCTCTTCGCGCCGCGCGGCCTCTTGCTTGAGCCGCGTGATGAATGCCACGGAAATATGCGTGCGCAGAGCGTCATCGGCACCATCTTCATCGCGCGCTTCGATCCGCTGCACGATCTGATCATGCTCCTGCTGGGCAATCGTGCCGCGCCCCTCCACCGCCAGCGATGACGTGGCCATCAGCGCCATCGACCGATGCACAAGGTCCAGTTGCTGCACCAGATAACGGTTGTGCGACGCCAGATGGATCTGCTTGTGAAACCGCCGATTGGCCCGCGCCAGCGCGCCGGGGTTCCCGACAAGCGCATTGTCCGCATCCACCATCTCGCGCAGAACACGCACCTCTTCGGCAGTGGCGTGCCGTGCAGCCAGACGCGCGGCCAGCCCCTCCAACTCGCTGCGTACGACGTAAAGTTCGGCCATCTGGTTATGATCCAGTGACGCCACGATCAGGCTACGCCCGTCACGCGCCAACAATGACTGGGTTTCCAGCCGCTGCAACGCCTCGCGCACCGGGGTACGCGACACGCCAAAGCGTTCGGCCAATTCACTTTCGACCAGCCGGTCACCGGGGCGGTAGGTGCCAATGTCGATCGCCTCAAGAATCATGGAATAGGCGTCGGTAGGGCCGGGTTTAGGGGCAGGCATTGGCAAATATCCTTCTGGTTGCGCTACCTTACCCACCGCGACCATATGCGCAAGGCCGCAGCCCTTGCGCCGCGCGCGCGCTGCGCCTACCAAGTCGCCATGCCACGCGATGCTTTCTCACATGTTTCCACTTGGGTGTTTGATCTGGATCAGACACTTTACCCGCCGTCTGCCCGCCTGTTTGACCTGATCGAGGCGCGCATGGTCGACTGGGTGATGAAAGCCATCGGCGTTGACCGCGAAAAGGCCAACCACCTGCGGCACCACTATTGGCAGACCTATGGCACAACGCTGGCCGGGCTGATGCGCGAACATGGCGTCGATCCCGCCCCCTATCTGACCGATGTGCATGACATTCCGATGGACCGGCTGACCCCGGACCCGGCCTTGGCGACGGCGATCCGCGCCCTTCCGGGTCGGCGTATCGTCTATACCAATGGCTGCGCGCCCTATGCCGAACGGGTGCTGGCCGCGCGCGGGTTAACGGGGTTGTTTGACGCGGTCTACGGCGTTGAGCATGCCGATTTTCTGCCCAAACCGGAACGCGCGGCCTTTGACAAGGTCTTTGCCGCAGACGGTTTTGCCACCGACGCCGCCGCCATGTTCGAAGACGACCCCCGCAACCTTGCCGTGCCTCATGCGTTGGGGATGCGCACGGTGCATGTCGCCCCAACCCGTGGGGCGGGCGACCACATTCACTATCACACGGACGATCTGTGTGATTTTCTAAAACGGGTGGTGGGGTAACATGAATTTCGACTGCGATATCATCATCTCGGGTGGGGGCATCGCCGGACTGACCGCCGCCGCCGCTTTCGGCAGCGCGGGATTCAGTGTGATCTGCGTGGACCCGACACCGCCTGTCACAGATGGTGCGGCGGCCGGGGCCGACATGCGCTCCACCGCCTTGTTGCAACCCGCCCGCTCGGTGCTGGAGGATGCCGGGCTGTGGGCGCGGCTGACCCCGCACGCCGCCCCTTTGCAGATCATGCGCATCGTGGATGCAGGCGGTGATGACGCGGCGCCGCAGGTCATCCGCGAGTTTGACGCGGCTGACATCTCTGATGCCCCTTTTGGCTGGAATTTCCCGAACTGGCTGTTGCGGCGCGAACTACTGGCCCGGCTCAGCGAGTTACCAAATGTCGATTTTCGCCCCGGCACCGGCACCACAAGCCTGTTCACACGGCAAGCCGAGGCGCGCGTGGGGTTGAGTGACGGCAGCCGGATCAAGACCCGTCTGGTCATCGCGGCCGATGGTCGCGACAGCCCGATGCGGCAGGCGGCCGGCATCACGGTGACCACCCGCCGATATGGGCAAAAGGCGCTGGCGTTTTGCGTCACCCACCCGATCCCACATGAAAATGTCTCGACCGAAGTGCATATGTCGGGGGGGCCGTTTACGCTGGTGCCGCTGCCGGACCGCGACGGCATGCCCTGCTCTGCTGTGGTCTGGATGGACGATGGCCCCGCAACCGCGGCCCGCGCCACTCACGATCCAGCGGCGTTTGCGGCCGAGGCCACTGCGCGGTCGTGCAATATGTTCGGCCCGCTTACGCTGGCCAGCCGCCGGGCGCTCTGGCCGATTATCAGTCAACATGCAGCACGGCTAAGCGGTGAGCGTATTGCCCTGATCGCGGAAGCCGCACATGTGGTGCCACCCATCGGGGCGCAGGGGTTAAACATGTCGTTGGCCGACATGTCGGCCCTGCTGGATCTGGCCCGCGCCGACCCTGATGCGTTGGGCGGCGCTCATATGCTTGACGCCTATCACAAGGCCCGCCACGCTGACGTCGCGCTGCGGGTCCGCGGTATCGACCTGCTGAACCGCGCCAGTCAGTCCCGCACGCCGCTCGCCCGCGAGGCCCGCGCGGCGGGCCTCAACGCGCTATATGCGCTGCCGCAGGTGCGGCGGATGCTGATGCAGTTGGGCCTTGGCCTGCGCTAAAGGACCTCGTCCAGCACCTTGGCCAAACGGACCAGCGTGGCATCCACGTCATAAAGCTTGTCCAACCCAAAAAGCCCCAGCCGGAAGGTGCGGAAATCATCCGGCTCGCCCACTTGCAGCGGTACACCGGCGGCGATCTGCATACCCTTGGCGGCAAAGGCCTTGCCGTTTTGCACATCCGGGTCAGCGGTATAACTGACCACCACACCCGGCGCTGCAAACCCCGGTGCCGCGACAGAGGTCGCACCGCGTTCCGCCAGCATCGCGCGCACGGCTTCGCCCAGTCGCCACTGCGCCTCTTTCAGACGGTCAAAGCCGTAATTCTTGGTCTCGAGCATCGTATCGCGAAAGGCGCGCAGGGCATCGGTGGGCATCGTCGCGTGATAGGCATGGCCACCGTTTTCATAGGCTTTCATGATGTCGCGCCACTTGGCCAGGTCCATCGCAAAACTGTCTGATTTTGTCTCGGCCAGACGCGCTTCGGCGCGTGCCGACAGCATCACCAACCCGGCGGAGGGCGACGCGCTCCAGCCTTTTTGCGGTGCCGAGATCAACACATCGACGCCCGACGCTTTCATATCCACCCAGACACAGCCCGACGCGATGCAATCAAGTACCATCAACGCACCGACCTCATGCGCCGCCGCCGCCATGGCCGCGATGTAATCGTCGGGCAGGATCATGCCCGAACTGGTCTCGACGTGCGGGGCAAAGACGACCTGTGGCTTGCGATCGCGGATTGCCGCCGTCACCTCTTCGATTGGGGCGGGCGCAAAGGGGGCGGGCGTGCTGTTGCCCTGCATCCGTGCCTTCAGCACCTCGGCGCTGGCTGTCAGCCCGCCGGTTTCGATAATCTGGCTCCAGCGGTAGGAAAACCAGCCGTTACGCACCACCAGAACATCACGGTCGCGTGCGAACTGGCGCGCGACGGCCTCCATCGCATAGGTGCCGCCACCGGGGACCAGCGCCACCGCGTCTGCGTTGTAAACCTCGGCCAACAGGCCCGAGATGTCGCGCATGACGTGTTGAAACGCGGCCGACATATGGTTCAACGACCGGTCGGTAAAGACCACCGAAAATTCATCAAGTCCGCCGGGGTCGACCGGGGTTTTCATGGCTGTGCTCATCGGGGTGCTCCTTGCAAGATCATCCTGCATATAGCGTTTCTACCCGGCCCGAGAAAGACCCGCTTTGCGCCATTGAAAATGCCAACTTGAATCCGCACCGGTTCAACGCAACTCAGCGCAAGAACAGGCATAGGTCGCTGCTAGATCGGACCCGGCAAGCGCTCTTCGCTCAGCAGCACATTGGCCTCGACTTCACCCGCGCCGGGCAAGGTCATGATCCGCCGCCGCAACACGCGTTCGAAATCCGGCAGATCCCGCGCAACGACGCGCAGGCGGTAATCGTATAGGCCCAGCACATGTTCAACCGTCTGCACTTCGGGTATCGCACTGACCGCACGCTCAAAGTCATCCAGGCTGACACGGCCCCGCGTCGCCAGCTTGATCCCCAGAAACACCGTCACCCCAAAGCCCAAAGCCTCGGCGTTCAGACGCAATTTCCGCCCGGCAAAGGCGCCCGCGTCTTCCAGCCGACGAATACGTCGCCAGGTGGCAGGTTGCGACAACCCCAACCGCCGACCCAGCGCAGAGGCACTCTGGCTGGCGTCACGCGCCAACGCGCGCAGCAGGGCGCGGTCGATGTCGTCCAGATCAATCACAGCGGCAGTCCTTCCTGCGTCTTGATCCGCGCCACATGCATCAAGGCCTCAATCTCGGCGATATGCGGCAGGGTCAGAATCTGATGGCGATAGACCTGTTGATAATCGGCCATGTCGCGCGCAATGATCGACAGGCGCAGATCAACACGGCCCAGAAAGGTCTGCATCTCAATGACCTGCGGCACCTTGCGCGCCGCTGCCATGAACGCGTCAAAGGCGTTCGGTTGCGTCTTATCGAGCGTCACGCGCAGAGACACTTCAACCGCATAGCCAAGGGCGGACCAGTCGATCACCGCCCCGACCCCCTGCACGATCCCGACGTCTTGCAGCCGCGCAATCCGCCGCGCCGCCTTGCCCGGCGTGATACTGCACCGCTCTGCTAATTCGCCGGGGCTCAAGCTCGGCTCGGCCTGCCAATACCGCAACAGGCGGCGATCCAGATCATCAAGCATGATTTTTCCGTTTTTAAACCAAACCACGCATTAGCATCTTCATTTAACGAAATAAACTCGGAAAACACCGATGGTCAATCACGGCCCATTGGCTATCTTGCCCCCTAGAGAACAAATAAACCAAAGGACTGAGACAATGCGCGTTTATTATGACCGTGACTGCGATGTGAACCTGATCAAAGACAAAAAGGTCGCCATTCTGGGCTACGGCAGCCAGGGCCACGCCCACGCGCTGAACCTGCGCGACAGCGGCGCCAAGAATCTCGTCGTTGCTCTGCGCGAAGGCTCTGCCTCTGCCGCCAAAGCCGAAGGCGAAGGCCTCAAGGTTATGGGCATCGCCGAAGCTGCCGCCTGGGCCGATCTGATCATGTTTACCATGCCCGATGAATTGCAGGCCGAAACCTACAAGAAATATGTCCATGACAACATACGCGAAGGCGCCGCCATCGCATTTGCCCACGGCCTGAACGTCCACTTCGGCCTGATCGAACCCAAAGAGGGCATCGACGTGATCATGATGGCCCCCAAAGGCCCCGGTCACACCGTGCGCGGCGAATACACCAAAGGCGGCGGCGTGCCCTGCCTCGTGGCTGTGGACAAAGACGCTTCCGGCAAGGCGCTGGAAATCGGTCTGTCCTATTGCTCCGCCATCGGTGGCGGGCGTTCCGGCATCATCGAGACCAACTTCCGCGAAGAATGCGAAACCGATCTCTTTGGTGAGCAGGCCGTGCTCTGTGGTGGTCTGGTCGAGCTGATCCGCATGGGCTTTGAGACACTGGTCGAAGCGGGCTATGCACCCGAAATGGCTTATTTCGAATGCCTGCACGAAGTAAAACTGATCGTCGACCTGATCTATGAAGGCGGCATCGCCAACATGAACTATTCGATCTCCAACACTGCCGAATACGGCGAATATGTCTCCGGTCCGCGCATCCTGCCTTACGACGAAACCAAGGCGAAGATGAAAGCAGTTCTGACAGACATTCAGAACGGCAAGTTCGTGCGCGACTTCATGCAGGAAAATTCCGTCGGTCAGCCGTCGTTCAAGGCCACGCGTCGCATCAACGACGAACACCAGATCGAACAGGTCGGCGCCAAGCTGCGCGAGATGATGCCGTGGATTTCTGCTGGCAAAATGGTGGACAAAGCCAAGAACTGAGCCATCTAGCTCAGCCATGACCATAGCGATTGACCCCGACATCCCGTCGGGGTCTTTTGCGCTTTACCCCCCCGGGAGAAACAATGACCCAGCAACCGAAAATCACCCTCACGAGTTGGCTTTTGGTTGCCTTGCTTGGGTTTGTCTGGGGCGGCACCTTTCTGGTGACCGAGGTGGCCCTGACCGGCATCACGCCCTTCTGGTTGGCGGCGTCACGCATCGGCTTTGCCGCGGTAGTGATGCTGACAATCTGGGGGATGCGCGGGTTTAGCCTGTTTCACACACCGCCCGACCGTGGCCAGATCGTCACCCTGATCGCCATCGGCGTGATCAGCTCGGCGCTGCCATTTTCCCTGCTGGCTTGGGGACAACAATTCGTCACCTCCGGGTTCGCCGGCGTTTCCATGGCGTCGGTCGCGCTGATTGTTTTGCCCCTGGCGCATTTTCTCGTGCCGGGTGAGCGGCTGACACCGCGCAAGATCGGCGGTTTCCTCATCGGGTTTGTCGGCGTTGTGGTCCTGATTGGTGGCCAAGCCTTCGAAAGCACCGGTGCGGCGATGGAAGCACCAGGTCGCATTGCCTGTATCGCTGCGGCAAGCTGCTATGCCGTCGGTTCGATCCTGATGCGCCGCCTGCCCCCGGTCGATCCTGTTGGCCTCGCCACTGTACTCATGCTGATCGGTGCGGTGGTGATGTTGCCAGCGGCCCTGACAGTCGAACGCCCACCGCCCCTGCCCGCGCCCAACACATTGGCTGTGCTGGCCTTTCTAGGTCTTGTGCCCACCGCCGCCGCCAGTTTTCTGCGCGTGCTGGTGGTGCGCAGCGCCGGGCCGGTGTTTATGTCACTGGTGAATTATCAGGTGCCGCTCTGGTCGGTGCTGATGGGCGCCATGATCCTGAACGAACCGCTGCCGCCCTCGCTCATCTACGCAATGGCACTGATTCTGGCGGGGGTCGGGCTTAGCCAATATGGTGCGCTGCGGCGTTTGTTTGGCCGCACCTGACAGCCGACTTATCGTCGCCCCGCATGGCACGTCCGGCTCAGCCAGCCGCAGGCACCGAAACCGCGTCCGCCACGGCATCAACCACGCTGTCCACGGCGCGTTCCAGCAATGCCGCGTCCTCGTGTTCGGCCATGACCCGCACCAAAGGTTCGGTGCCCGACTTGCGGATCAACAACCGCCCGCCATCGGCCAGATCGGCCTCGGCCTGCGCAATCGCCGCTTGCACTTGCGCATCGTCCAGCGGGGTCTGATCCGCCCCGTAACGCACGTTTTTCAAGAGCTGCGGCACCGGGTCGAACTGGTACAGCAATTCAGAGGCCGGTTTGCCGCTGCGCACCATCTCGGCGAGAAACTGAAGGCCCGCCATGAAACCGTCGCCAGTGGTAGCATAATCCGTCATCACGATATGGCCCGATTGCTCGCCGCCAAGGTTAAAGCCCCCTGCACGCATCCGCTCGACCACATAACGGTCGCCGACCGCCGTACGCTCCAGCGCCACGCCGCGCGCGGCCAAGAACCGTTCAAGGCCAAGATTGCTCATCACCGTGGCCACCAAGGCACCGCCCTTCAAGCGCTTGTCTTCGGCCCAGCGGGACGCCATCAGGGCCATGAACTGATCCCCGTCACCGACACGGCCATTCTGGTCGATCAGAATCACACGGTCGGCGTCGCCGTCCAGACAGATGCCCACATCCGCCCCATGCGCCACGACAGTTTCCGCTGCCGATTGCGGATGTGTTGATCCGCAGCCATCGTTGATGTTGAACCCGTTTGGCGATACGCCCACCGGGATCACCGTTGCGCCCAATTCCCACAGCGCCATCGGGGCCACGTGGTAAGCCGCGCCATTTGCGCAGTCGATCACCACCTTCAACCCGTCAAGACGCATCTGCCGTGGAAATGACGACTTCACCCGTTCGATATAGCGAAACCGGCTGTCGTCGATGCGCTTGGCCCGGCCAATCTCGCCCGCGTCCGTGGGCTCGACCCCTTGCTCGACCAGCGCTTCGATCTCGGCCTCGACCTGATCAGACAGCTTGTATCCATCGGGGCCGAAAAACTTGATGCCGTTGTCATGCGCCGGGTTGTGGCTGGCCGAAATCATCACCCCCAGGTCGGCGCGCATCGACCGGGTCAGCAGCCCGACCGCAGGTGTCGGCACCGGCCCCAGCAGCAGCACGTTCATACCGGTACTCGTCAGCCCCGCCGTCAGCGCGTTTTCAAACATGTAACCCGATAGCCGGGTGTCCTTGCCGATCACCACCCGGTGCACGCCGCCCTTGTCGCGGCGGAAATAGCGGCCCACGGCCGCGCCAATCCGCAGGGCCATTTCGGCCGTCATCGGATGAATGTTGGCCGTGCCGCGCACGCCGTCTGTACCAAATAGTTTTGTCATGTCTGTCTTCCTGCCATGGCAGCCTGCCACAGCGCAATCGCTTGAATGGTTTGGGGTACATCATGCACACGAACCAGTTGTATGCCATGGGCCAATGCGGCCAACGCCACGCCAATTGACCCCGGCGCGCGGTCCTCCGCCTGTTCGGCACCGCTGAGAGTACCGATAAACCGCTTGCGCGAGGCCCCCAATAGGATCGGCACACCCAGGTCGTGAAACAGGCTAAGCCGCCCGAGCAAAGCCAGATTATGCGCCAGCGTCTTGCCAAATCCAATCCCCGGATCGGCAATGATACGCGCGCGCGCGATGCCAATCGCCTCAAGCGCCGCAACCCGCTCCGCGAGGTGGTCAAACACATCTAAAAGCACGTCGTCATAGCGCGGATCGCGCTGCATCGTGGCCGGGTCACCCTGAGCGTGCATCACGCAGACAGGCAGGTTATTGGCAGCACAGAAGGGTGCAAGGTCAGCATCATAGGTAAATCCGGCCACATCGTTAACCAGATTGGCCCCTGCCGCCACCGCTGCCTGCGCCACCGGTGCCTTGCGCGTGTCGATGGAAATTGCCCCGGCCCCCGCCGCGTGCAACCCCGCGATCACTGGGACGACGCGGGCGATCTCGTCCGCCTGTGACACGTCGTCCGCCCCAGGACGGGTGGATTCGCCGCCCACGTCGATCATATCAACTCCCGCCGCGCGCATTGCGATCCCTGCTGCAATGGCGACATCCGGGTCGGCGTGCCGACCACCATCTGAAAAACTGTCGGGCGTCGCATTCAGGATGCCCATCACCCGCGGACGATCAAAGCTCAGCCCCGCGATATCCGGGCGCGGCGTGGTCAGCCGGGCGGCGGCGTCTGGTGGCAGATCACCGGCTGCTATGACCCTGGGGTCGTGCCCGCGGTCCAATACTTCGACATGGGTAAACCAGCCCCAGCCGCCTGCCAGCGGCAATGCGGCATCGGGGCGCTGCGGCCCGACCTGAACCAAGGGGCGGTAATACTTCTGCATAGGCTATAGCGTCGCGTGATCTGCCGATACCGCACGCAGTGGCACGTCGGCATTATTGGACATCTCAAGCGGCAGATCGGCCCCAATCACCAGCATCTCCTGGGCATCAAATGTGCCGGCAAACCACGCCGCCAGCGCCAGCGGATCACGCGGCCGCGCCGCCGGGGTTCCAACCGCGTCGAGCACGATCTTCGACGGTGCCCAGACACAGGTCTGGCCGTTTTTCATCGCCCAGTTCAGCTCTGTCCGGGTTTCGACCACGACGCAGCGATCATCCCGCGCGGCCAGTACCCAGGCATTCTGTTCAATCGCCAGAAGGTCGATCCGCCGCTGCGCCATCCGGTGTGTAAGCTGGGGCGCCGGAGCGTCGGGCGCGCCGACACACAGGATCAAAGGACGGCCCAAGGCTTCGAGTTGGTCCAGCCAGCCGCGCAGATGTGGCGACGCAATGGCGGCATTGCTGAGATATACAAGTTCGGGATGAGGTGTGTCATCGGCATGGACCTCGGGCGGCGGCGCGCCGTCGCGGGCGCGTACGATCTCGACCCCCAGCGCACCGGGGCCGCGATCCAGCTTTTCGATACGCACAAAGGCGCGCATTGCCTGCGGTTCCAGCAGTATCCGTTCTGCCACCCGTTCGGCCAATGTTTCCAACAGGTTGAGCCGTTCATCCGCCAGTTCCGCCGCAATCGCTTCGGTTACACGGTCATAGGACAGGATGCGATCTACATCGTCGTCGATCGGCCCGGTCAACGGCTGCACCTCGACCACGACGTTAAAGCAGATGCGTTGCGTGACACCGCGTTCGGCCTGAAAGGCACCGATTTCGACCGTAACGATGTGATCGCGCAGGGAAATTCGGTCCAGTGGCACCGGCCCGGCCATCGCCTCGGCGCGCTCTGAGGGATGCGCAAAGGCAAGACGGATTTCGTTGGACATGGGAACAGCGCCTAGGTGGGACAGATTTGCGGCCAACCTAGCCGCAAGTCCGCGAATTTAACAGCCCCAGTGGCGGCAGACCAGCGCCGGAAAGCGGCGCGGGCGTCGGCTTGGGGGTCGACGGCCTTAGTTAGAGGCTGTCTTCCAGGTGTGGCGATAAAACAGATGATCGCCGATGCGCGCTGTTTTGGTATAGACGCGCGCCCAGCGTGGGTTCACCGCCGTCGTGTGGTAATGTGTGGCGCCATCGGTCAGTTTGGGCGCGGTGCCGTCGATCATCGCACGTGCAACCTTGGACACGCGGGCAAAGGCCAGCGGCTCGGCGATCACTTCCTTGTTGCCATCGCAGGTATAGGTGAACTGGCACTGATACTTGCGCCCCGTCCCCTGTTTGATCACGCCGCAGAGCGAACCCGGGAAACGGGCGGATTTCACGCGGTTCATGATCACTTCGGCCACGGCAAACTGGCCCTTGATGGTTTCGCCGCGCGCTTCGAAATACAGCGCCTCTGCCAGGCAGCGGAATTCATCACTGCCCTGCGCCTTGGGCTGGCTGTCGATCCAGCTGCGCGAATATTGGATCGCGGTTACGTTGCTCTCGGGTTCCTTGATCATGTCTCTGAGCCGTGCCGAACCTGCAGATTTAAGACCCAGAGCTTCGATCCGGGCGAGGTCGCCCGCATTTTCGTTGGCTGTTGCCATGATCGGCATGCTGCTGCCAAGTGCAAGAAGCAGCGCAAAAGAAGTTACCCGTAGAAAACGCATTCCGCGCCTCGCATCGTTGTTACTGACTTGGGGCGCCTACCTATTTTGTTCCCAAGAGTAAACTCTGGGGGGCTTTTTACGCAAAATCCCGCCCATTAGACCCAAGAATTGCGTCAGAAAGGCAAAATCTTACCCGATCTTGTGTGCGATGGCGAGTTGTGCTGCGGCCAGCCTTGCTACTGGAACGCGAAAGGGCGAGCAGGAAACATAGTCGAACCCCGATTCGCGGCAGAATGCGATGGACTCCGGGTTGCCGCCATGTTCGCCGCAGATCGACAGGGTGATGCCTGGCTGCGCTTTGCGGCCGCGTGCCGCCCCCAACTGCAACAGCTCGCCCACACCGTCGGTATCGAGCACATGAAACGGGTCCTCAGGATAGACACCCTGCTGCACGTAGTTCGACATGAACCGGCCGGCATCGTCGCGCGACAGCCCATAGGTCATCTGTGTCAGGTCGTTGGTGCCAAAGCTGAGAAAGGCGCAATGCGGCGCGATTTCGGCGGCGCGCAGGGCTGCGCGCGGGGTTTCGACCATGACGCCAAGACGGTAGGTAAAGCTGGCATCGCGTTCTGTGCGCACCGCCGCGGCGACGGCGTCGACCGACGCCTTGACCAGTTCAACCTCGCGCCGCGCGCTGACCAGAGGGATCATGATTTCAGGCACCACGGGGTCGCCATCGCGGCTGGCCTCGATCGTGGCCTCGAAAATCGCGCGCGCCTGCATTTCGTAGATTTCGGGCACCGTCACGCCCAACCGCACACCGCGCAGGCCCAGCATCGGGTTATATTCCGTCATGGCGTCGATCCGACGTGTCACATCGGACAACGGCAGGCTAAGCGCCTCGGCCAGTTCGCGCTGGCCTGCTTTGTCAGAGGGCAGGAATTCGTGCAGCGGCGGGTCAAACAGGCGGATGCACACAGGCTGCCCCTGCATGATACGGAAAAGCTGTGTAAAATCATCGCGTTGCATGGGCAACAGCCGTTCCAGCACGGCGCGGCGGTCTTCGCTGGTTTCAGCAAAGATCATTTCGCGCATCACGGTCAGGCGGCCAGGTTCGAAGAACATATGCTCGGTGCGGCACAGCCCGATCCCGTGCGCGTTGAAATTGCGCGCGGTCTGGGCGTCGGCGGGGGTGTCGGCGTTGGCGCGGATGCCGATGTCGGCGACATCCTCGGCCCAGCCCATCAGACGGTTGAACGTGTCATCCAGCGCCGCCTCCTGCATGGCGGCAGCACCGGCGAGGATTTCGCCTTTGGTGCCGTCGACGGTGATCTGATCACCTGCCCCAAAAACCCGGCCATCGGCGGCGATGATCTGCCCCTTTGACACGATAAAGCGCATGTTGGAGGCGCCGACAACGCACGGCAGGCCCATGCCGCGCCCGATCACAGCGGCGTGGCTGGTGATGCCGCCGCGTTCGGTCAGCACGGCCTGGGCTGCGTGCATGCCGCGAATATCCTCGGGGCTGGTTTCGCGGCGCACGAGGATGCAAGGCTCTCCGCGCGAGGCGCTGGCCTGTGCTTCGCTGGCGGAAAAGACGATCTTGCCCGTGGCGGCACCGGGGCTGGCGGCGATGCCGCGCCCGATGCGGTCGCGTTTGGCGCGCGGGTCGACCTGGCGGTGCAGCAGTTCGGTCAGGGTGCGCGGCTGGACCCGCATCAGGGCTTCTTCGCGGCTGATGATACCCTCGTCGGCCAGCGCCACGGCGATGCGCACCGAGGCGCGCGAGGACCGCGCGACCCGCACCCCGTCGAGAATGTGTAAGTTGCCGTCCTGAATAACAAATTCCACCTGCATCTCGGCGCGCAGGCGTTTGCGCATCAAGGCGGCGTGGGCTGTGAGCGTGGCAAATGCCTCGGGCACCAGTTCTTCGAGCGAGGGGCCGCGGGGATCGCGGGTGAGGTACATCGCGGCGGCGTCGCCTTCGAGCGCGTCGCGGCCTTGGGATTGGCTGAGATAGCGCCCGGTGATCTGTGGCAGGCCGGTGTCGCTGTCGACAAGTTGCAGCACGCCAGAGCCACATTGCCCGGTGCCGACTCCAAAGGCCATTTCCTGTACGATCAGCCCCAGTCCTGCGTCCAGCGGCGCCCCTTTGGCCTGACGCAGCAGCCGGGCCGAGGTGCCGTTCCACGCCCGCGCCATCGAGCGCAGCACGGCGGCCAATTGGGTTGCGGGGTCTTGGGGAAATTTCTCTTCTGTTTCAGCCTCATAGGCGCGAAGAGACGCCATCAGCGCCGCGCGGCCATCACCTGATACATCGTCAAACATATCGGGATCAAGTCGGGCCACATTGACCGCGTAGGACTGCACAAAACGAGAATAAAGCGCGGCCGCCGGGCCCTCGCCCATGGTTTTGGAGAAGCTGTCGAAAAGCGCGTCGTTGATGCCGATGTTGAGCACGGCACCGGGACCGCCCCAGTCCGGGTCTTGGCTGGAGGGCCGCACACAAAGCAGGGCGTGTTTGGAGAATTGATCCACCACCGCTTGCAGGTCGGGCATCTGGCCGCGCGCGATTTGCTGCACCGCGTCAAAGGAAAGCGCCACGGTGCGCGGGACCGGCAGCTCCAGACGGACCAGTCTTTGCAGGCATTTGGCGCGCCCGCCGTGGGTGTCGTTGGCGATGGGGGCGGTGGGCGTCACCAGCGTGGTGTTGGGGTTATTCTGCACTGCGGCACCTTCCTGCGTTCAGGCGCAGCATAGGGCTTGGGCGCGCACTGGCAAGAAAATGTGCGGATATGACCGGGGTTTTGGTGATTCGATGGTTAATGGCGTTATTTTGCGGGGAAACGCGAGTCACAGATTGTACACCGCGCGTACACTGCGCGTACACGGGCGGAGAAATTGCGGCGAATTTGGGCGGGGATTAACGGCACGTACGTTGCGCAGGGCAACGTGCGGTGACGGCCGCGGGATCGCCCGTGGCTTGCGGACCCCGGGGGGCCAGCCCCCCCGCCCCCCCCGAGGGTATTTACGACTCAGAAAAGATGAAGGCGGATCAGCCGTCGAGTTTGGTCAGGTCGGCCACCGAGGTGCAGATGCTGCGGATGCGGCTGAGCAGGTTGAGGCGGTTGCGGCGCACGGTGGGGTTGTCCGAGTTTACCTGCACCGCGTCGAAGAAGGAGTCGATCGGGGCCCGCAGGGTGGCCATGGCGGCCATGGCCGTGGTGAAATCCTGCTGTTCCATCGCCGGTTTGATTTTTGCCTCTGCCGCGTCGAGGGCGGCGAAGAGTGATTTTTCGGCCTCGACCTCAGTGAATTTGATGTCTGCGCCATAGGAGTATTCGACGCCATCGGCCTCTTCGGCTTGGGACAGGATGTTGTTGGCGCGTTTGAACCCTTGGATCAGGTTTTCGCCGTCGTCGGTTTTGAGGGTGTCTGACAGGGCGCGGGCGCGTTTGACGAGGAGGGTCAGGTCGTCGTTGCCGGGCGTCGCACCGGCAGGTGCGCCATCAGGAACACTGATGCAGGCGTCGATAATGTCGTGACGGATGCCTTGGTCTTTTAGGTATGTTTTCAGGCGGTCGTGGAGGAAGGCCCTGATTTCATTGGTATCGGCGAAGGCTTTTGATTCACCTGCGTCACGTTCACCAACGATTTTGGCGCTTTCCGCGAAAACCTTGACTAGGGAAAGAGACACATCATTCTCAACCAATATCCGAATAACCCCCAGCGCCGCTCTACGCAGCGCAAAGGGGTCTTTGCTGCCGGTTGGCTTTTCATCAATCGCCCAAAAGCCGGTCAGCTTGTCGATTTTCTCGGCCAGTGCCACGGCGATGGAAACCGGCGCGGTGGGCACATCATCGGACGGTCCCAGCGGCGCGTAGTGGTCTTTTGCCGCGTTGGCGATGGCGTCGGAGTGGCCTGCCGCCTTGGCGTAGTAGCTGCCCATCAACCCCTGCAATTCGGGGAATTCATAGACCATTTCCGAGGACAAATCGGCCTTGGCGATGCGGGCGGCCTGTTCGGCCTCGTCGGGGTCCGCGCCGACCATGGGGGCCAGTTCGCGCGCGAGGGTTGCCATGCGGCTGATTAGTTCGGCCTGGGTGCCGAGTTTGTTGTGGAAAGTCACGTTCTCCAGCGATTTGACCCATGTTTGCATGCCGTCGCCTGTGGTGACGGTGCGCAGGTCGTTGTCCCAGAAGAATTTCGCGTCTGACAGGCGTGCGCCGAGGACTTTTTCATTGCCGGCGAGGATCGTCGCGCCATCGTCGGTGGTGGTGCGGTTGGCGACGGTGATGAAACGCTCGATCCGGCCTGATTTGGGATCACGGACGGAGAAGAACTTTTGATGTTCTTTCATCGAGGTTTGCAGCACTTCGGGCGGCAGGCCAAGAAAATCATCGCCGATGCGGCCCATCAGCACAACGGGGTATTCGACAAGACCCGCAACCTCGGCCAGCAGGCCTGCGTCTTCGACGACCTCTAGCCCTGCGGCGAAGGCCATGGTGGTGGCGTCGTGCCAGATGGTGTCGGCGCGCGCGGCCGGGTCCAGCACCACAAAGGCGCGGGCGAGTTTGCTTTGGTAATCCTCAAACCCAGTGACCTTGATCGCGTCGGGGGCCAGGAAGCGGTGGCCAAATGTGGTGTCGCCTGCGGTGATGCCATCGAGGGTGAGCGGGACAACTTCGGCCCCTGCTTCGTCGCTGATCAGGCAGAGGATGGAGTGCAGCGGGCGGACCCATTTCAGCGATCCGGTGCCCCAGCGCATGGATTTGGGCCATGGGAAATTGCGGATGGTGTGTTCGAGGACTTCGGCCACGATGTCGGCGGCGGGGCGGCCCGGCTTTTCGATCTTGGCGAAGAGGATTTTGCCCTTGGGGGTGTCGCGTTCCTCAAGCTGGTCGCGGGTGAGGCCCGCGCCACGCAAAAACCCTTCGATGGCTTTTTCGGGAGCGTCGGCCTTGGGGCCTTTGCGTTCTTCGACTTGGCGGGGGCTGGCGGCGAGCATGTCGTTGAGCGTGAGGGTCAGGCGGCGCGGCGTGGTAAAGGCCCCGGCGCTGGCGTAGGTCAGCCCTGCCTCGACCAGACCGTTGGTCACGAGTTTCAGCAGGTCCTCGCCCGCGCGTTTTTGCATCCGCGCGGGGATTTCTTCGGAGAAAAGTTCAATCAGCAGGTCTGGCACCGGGGCCCCCAAATCTTGTCGCGCAAGCGGCGCATGTTTGCGGGCTTGGATAACGGGCGGGGGCGCGGGGGTCCAGCCCCCTTTGGGTGCAGTTCAGTCCATCAGGGTGGCGATCTCCTGGTCGCTGAATTTGGGGATCACACGAAAGCCTGCTTCGACGAAGTTGTAGATGGCAAAGCCGATCAGCCCCAGCCCTGCCCCGCCGAGCAAGACGCGGCCAAACATCATGCCGCGCAGATCTTGGAGCGCTTTGCCCAAGCCGCCCGCCTGTGACGGGTCAGCCGTGAGCGCGGCATAGCCAAGCGAGCCCGCCACAAGCGCCAGCATCGCGCCGTAGATCACGAGGCCCGCGGTCAGCACCGGGTCGATGGATTCGGTAAACTGCGACCGTGCGAGGTGGGACTTATAGGTGCCGCGCCAGCCTTTTTGTGCGTAGTAGATGCCCGCGCCCAGCAGGATCAGCGCCCCTGCGGCCACGATATAGCGGCCCATCGGCATGGACATGAGTTTCTGGGTCCAGTCCTGTGCGGAATCGCCGCCGCTGCTTTTGCCGCTGAGGGCCAGTGCCAGCACCGAGATGCCGATGCCGCCGTGGATCAGCCCGGTTGTGACCTGCCCGATGCGCGCAATCAGGCCCTTGGCATCGGTGCCGTGATCTTCGACGTCCTTGATACCTGCGGCCACGCGCCAGACGAGATAGGCCAGCAGGCCGATGCCGATGGCGATAAGGGCGGGCACGCCGAAGGGTTCATCGCGCAGGGCGGCGAGTGCGTCCTTGGTGCCGGAGGCCTCGGTAGATTTAAAGGCGGCGACGAAGGCCAGACCGCCGACAATGGTATAGATCACGCCGCGTGACCCGTAACCGGCCCGCATGATCCATTTCAGGCCTTCGTGTGCGTTTTGTGACATGCGGTCCCCCTCGTTGTGTCGGGGGACAAGCGCGGTGGAGGGGTAAAAGGTTCCCTATGTTCGCACGGGAGGGGCGGTTTATTCCGCGGGGCGTTCTGGGCAGGCTTCGCCTATCACGGTGCCGTCGTAGGATTTTTCGCCACATTCGTTGAGTTCGTGCCAGACATAGCCGCGCCCGTCGTCGGTGATGGCTACGATGCTGTCGACGCCGTAGTGGATGTTTTTCGTGCCGAGAAAGGTGAGCGCTGTGCCGGCTTCGATTTCGGCACCAAGGGCTTCGGCATTAAAGCAGTCGAACCAGCCCGGCGCGTTGCGGGGGGTGTCGTGATCGGACAGGGTGTAGGTTTCCGACGCCATGGCGAGGCTCAGGTCGGTGTCAAAGCAAGCGCGGTAGCGGATGGGGGAGCTGTCGGCGTCGATGGCGCGCAGGTTGGTGGCGGTGATGTCTTCGGGTTGCTGCGACACGACTGAGACCAGCCGGACGGCGGCCCCCGGCACCTCGCGGTAGTAGCCGTAGATTTGCAGGTAGTAGAGGCCCGCGCCGGCGATCAGGGCAGAAAGCATGATGACGATTCCGACGATCTTGCCGTTCATTGGGCGTCTGCGGTGGTTTGGGTAGCGTCTGCATCCGGCGTCCAGCCGCCTGCGCGGGTTTGCACAAAGGCATCAGCGCAGCGTTTCGACAGGGTGCGCACGCGGCCAATGTAGGCCTGGCGTTCGGTGACGGAAATCACGCCGCGCGCATCGAGCAGGTTAAAGATGTGGCTGGCCTTGATGCATTGGTCATAGGCGGGGTGGGCCATGACGATGCGTTTGCCGGTCTTGGGGTCCATGTCCGGTTGGTCGAGGATGAACTGGCAATGCGCTTCGGCCTCGTCGAACTGGCGCAGCAAAACCTCGGTATTGGCGGTGTCGAAATTCCAGCGGGCGAATTCTTCTTCGGTTTGTTTGAAGATGTCGCCGTAGGTCAGCGGGATCGGAGACGCAGGATTGTTAAAGGGCATGTCCATGACGTGATCGACGCCAAGGATATACATGGCCAGACGTTCCAGCCCATAGGTCAATTCGCCTGAAACGGGGTGGCAGTCATGGCCGCCGACCTGCTGGAAATAGGTAAACTGCGACACTTCCATGCCGTCACACCAGACTTCCCAGCCGAGCCCCCATGCCCCCAGTGTCGGGCTTTCCCAGTCGTCTTCGACAAAGCGGATGTCGTGCAGATCCATGTCCACGCCGATCGCGCGCAGGGAGCCGAGGTAGAGTTCTTGCAGGTTGGGCGGGCTGGGTTTGATCAGCACCTGATACTGATAGTAGTGCTGCAAGCGGTTGGGGTTTTCGCCGTAGCGCCCATCAGTGGGGCGGCGCGAGGGTTGCACATAGGCGGCGGCCCAAGGCTGCGTGCCGAGGCTGCGCAGGGTCGTGGCGGGGTGGAAGGTGCCTGCCCCCACCTCCATGTCGTAGGGTTGCAGGATCGCACAGCCTTGTGCCGCCCAATAGCTTTGCAAGGCGAGGATGATTTCCTGAAAAGACTGCGGTTTTTGCGCGGCGTCGGACATGGCGAGAGACCCTTGATGATGCGCGCCATTCCTACGGGGGCAGCGCGGGGGGGTCAATCGCAGGATTGTTACATTTTCGGCCCCTTGCCCATGGCATTTGCAGCGGTTTCCTGCTTAATCTGCCCCGGATTTGGTTTTACGAGAGTACACGGCACGATGATGCGGATTCTTTTTGCCCGTTTGGCACTGATTATGACTGTGATTGCGGGAGTGAGCGGGGCGGCGCAGGCGCAATCTGCCGATGATGTGGTCTGGGTGCAGATCGAGGCGCAGCCCAGTTTGGCCGAAGCGACAGACCGCGCGCGGGCCTATGAGACCCTGCTGGACGATGTGAACGGTTTTGCGCTGGGTGGCGGGTGGTACGGCATTGCCGTTGGTCCCTACGCCCGTGGTGATGCGGAACTGGTGCTGCGCAGCTATGTGCGCGACGGTCTGGTGCCGCGGGACAGTTTCATCCAACTGTCGAGCCGGTTTCGCCAGCAGTTCTGGCCCGTCGGGGCCAACCTGCTGGAAACGGGTGTGATCGATGTACCCACGTCGGTCGACACCACCGAAAACCGCGAGACGCCGCAAGTCGAGACGACACCGCTGGACCCGGTGGACGAGGCCGCGACAGAACAGACATCCGAAGCTGAGCCGGAAGCGGAGGTCGCCGAGGTGCCCGCCCTGCCCGAGCCCGTCCTGCCTGAGCCTGCCGATGAGACCCCGCAGGAAGCGCGCAACAGCGAGCGTGACCTGACAGAACAGGGGCGCAAGGACCTGCAGATCGCCCTACAGTGGGCCGGGTTTTACGATTCAGCCATCGACGGCGCCTTTGGCCGGGGGACGCGCAATTCCATGGCGGCCTGGCAAGAGGCCAACAGCTATGACGTCACGGGCATTCTGACCACGCGCCAGCGCGCGGCCCTGATCAAGCAGTATAATGCTGTGCTGGAAGGGTTGGGTCTGGAGGTTGTGCGGGACGCGCAGGCCGGGATCGAGATCATGATGCCCACCGCCGAGGTCGCCTTTGACAAATACGAGCCACCGTTTGCGCATTACAACGATATCGGCAACGTGGGTGCGCGGATCCTGTTGATCAGTCAGGCCGGGGATCAGGATACGCTGTTCGGGCTATATGACATCATGCAGACGCTGGAGATCGTGCCCGTCGAAGGCCCGCGTGAGCGCAAGAACAATTCCTTTGAGTTGATCGGCGAAAACGGCAGCATCGTGAGCCAGACACAGGTGTCATTGCAGGATGGACATATCAAGGGGTTCACCCTGATCTGGCCCGCAGGCGACGAAGAGCGCCGCCGCCGGGTGATTGCGGAGATGTCCAAGAGCCTCGTGCGCCTGCCCGGTGTGCTGGACGCGGCGGCGGGCAACACGGCAGAGCAGGCGATCGATCTGGTGTCGGGTCTGCAAATCCGCCAGCCCAAGATCGCCCGCAGCGGGTTTTTTGTCGACGGCAAGGGCACGGTAGTGACGACATCCGAGGTTGTGCAGGCCTGTGGGCGGCTGACCATTGATGGCGATACCGAGGCCGATGTGATTGCCGATGACGCGGCGCGCGGGGTGGCCCTGCTGAAACCGCGCGCGGATCTAGTGCCGGTGGCGCGGGCGCGTTTTGCCACCACCACACCACGTTTGCAATCCGAGGTATCGGTGGCCGGTTATTCCTATGAAGGTGTTTTGTCTGCGGCGACGTTGACCTTTGGCACCCTGTCGGACCTGCGCGGCCTTGACGGCGAGGACGGCATGAACCGTCTGTCTTTGAAGGCGCAGCCGGGCGACGCCGGGGGGCCGGTGTTTGACGAAGGCGGCCATGTCGTTGGCATGTTGCTGCCGCGCGCCGCGGGCGACAAGAAGCTGCCAGACGACGTAAGCTTTGCCGTGGACCGCGCCGCGATCAGTGCGGCGGCGTCTGCTGCCGGGGTGACGCTGGATGCCGGAGATGCCGCAGGGGTGATCGCACCGCGTGATCTGACGTTGCAGGCGCAGGGGATGACTGTTTTGGTAAGCTGCTGGGAGTAACGGGTGCTCTTGGGGCTCTGCCCCAAACCCCGAGGGTATTTATGACTCAAAAAAGGTGGGGGGCGGTGTTTTTGGCACCGCCCCTTTTTCGTTTCAGCGTCCCGGAATGCCGGGCCGGTGGCCACGTTAGCCGGTGATGGCCGGCGTCACGTAGATCAGCGTGGGACCATCAGCCGAAAAGGCGTCTGTAACCGCCTGTTGCAGCGCGTCGAGATTGTCGGGTGCCGCTGCTTTGGCGCCAAAGGCTTCGGCCAGTTTGCAGAAATCCGGGTTCTGCGCGATCACCGCATTCGGCGCGATCTGGGCGCGGACCATGCTGTCTTCGATTTCTTTCAGTTTGCCGTTGTCCCACAGGATGATCGGCAGGCTAAGCCCCAGTTCGACCGCCACGCCCAGTTCCTGAAGCGTGTAATGGAAACCATAGTCACCAATGATCGCCAGCGTCGGCTTGCCACGCCGCGCCACCGCGCCGCCGATAGCGGCCGGGGTGGCGTAGCCCAGCGTGCCGAAGCCGTAAGGATGGTGCCAGTGGCCCGGGCGGTCCATGGCCCAGACCTCTTTTGCGACATAGGCGAATTGCGTCATGTCCGAGTAGATCATCGTATCGGCAGGCACCGCCGCGCGCAGGGCGTCGCAGATCGGCACGATGCCGGGGCGTTCTGCATCGGTATCGCTGCGCCAGCGCCTGCGGGCGGCGGTGACGCGGTCAGGCTGCCAGCCGGTCTTGGCGCCCTGCCCCTGTAGTGCCTCGGTGAGCGCCGACACAAAGGCGGTGGCGTCAGCCAGCACCGGGTATTCGGCGCGCTGTGGGTCGCACAGTACTTCTGGGTCGATGTCGACACGGATCATCGGGGCCGTATGGCCCAGATGGGCGCGCCAGATGTCGACTTCGGCGAGTTCGGTGCCGATGGCGATCACGAGGTCGGCCTCCGCGATCACGGCGGCACTGTCCTCGCGTGCGAGGCAGGCGCCAAAGTGCAGCGGATCGTCAGCGGTGATGATCCCGCGCCCGGCGTAGGTGGTGGCGCTAGCGGCGGCCAGTTGGCGCAGCAAGGGGCGCGCCACGTCAGCCGCCCCCACAGCGCCACCGCCAAAGATGAACATCGGCTTTTGCGCGGCGCGCAGCAGGTCGGCGGCCTGCGCCACGGCGGCTGCTGGCGCGGCCCGGGTCACCGGCGGGGCCAGCGCTGCGGGGGCCGGGGCCGCCTGCCCCTGCAACTGCGCAATCGGCACCTGAATGTGTTTGCTGCGTCGGCGCTGGCTGGTGAATTCGGACAGGGCGCGGTCGACCAGCGTATAGGTGGCCTGCGCGCTTAACGCGGTTTCGGACCAGTCGCAGACGGTGCCGGCCGCAATTTCCTGATCCTTCATCTGGTGCAACTGCCCGCGCCGGGCGGATGTTTCATCAAGGCAGGACGAGATCACCAGCAGCGACACGCTGTCGCTATAGGCCTGGCCCATCGGGGTCATCACATTGCAGACGCCCGGCCCGGTGATCACATAGGCAACGCCGGGCTTGCCCGTGGCGCGGGCATAGCCATCGGCCATGAAGCCTGCACCCTGTTCATGGCGCGCCAGGACGTGGGTGATGCCCGCCTCTTCGATGCCGCGGTACATTTCCTGGTTGTGCACGCCGGGGATGCCAAAGACGCAATCCACACCGCGATCCTTGAGCATATGAGAGATTTGTGCGCCGAGCGGTCGTGTGGTGTCAGCCATTAGGCCCTCCAGAATTTAGCGGTGAGAATGACGTAGACGGCCATCAGTTCCAAACGCCCGATCAGCATCGCGGCGGTCAGTATCCATTTGGCAGTGTCGTTGAGGCTGCTGAAATTGCCGGCCGGGCCGATGATCGGGCCAAGGCCGGGGCCGATGTTGGCGAGTGCCGCCGCCGCGCCCGACAGAGAGGTGATAAAATCCAGCCCCGTCAGGCTGAGGGCGACGGCGACAAGGCCAAGTGTGACCACGAAGAACATGAAGAACGACATCACCGAGCTAAGCACATCGCCGCCCACCGGGCGGCCATCGTAGCGCGGGGTAAAGATACCATGCGGCGAGCGGATGCGGCGCAGTTGGGCGCGGATTGAGGCAAACAGCAGTTGGTAGCGGAAAATCTTGATCGAACACGCGGTCGAGCCCGCGCAGCCGCCGATCAGCCCGATGAAGAAAAACAGCGCCACGGGGAAGGCCCCCCATGTCATGTAATCCACCGACGCATAGCCGGTGCCAGAGATGATCGAGGTGATGTTGAACAGCGCTTCGCGCAGCATTTGTTCCCAGTGGGTCGGAAAGACGCTGCGCAGTGACAGGAACACCACCACCACCAGCACCGCAACGGTCAGGATAAAGCCACGCACCTGTGGGTCACGGTGCAAGGCAAAGGGATTGCCGTTGATCAATTGCACATAGCGCACGAAGGGCAGCGCCGCGAGGATCATGTAGATGCTGGACACATATTCGGCGGGGCCGGAAAACGTGCCAAAGGACGCATCATAGTTGGAAAAGCCGCCCGTCGAGACCGTGGTCAGCGCGTGGACCGTGGCGTCAAAGGTGTTCATCCCGACGGCAAGATAGCTGAGCACGCAGGCCAGTGTCAGCCAGACATAAATGACCGAAATCTGGGTGGCGATCTGACCGGCGCGGGGTAGGATTTTACCAAATGTATCAAAGGCTTCGGATTTGAAGATCTGCATCCCGCCGACCCGCAGTTCGGGCAGAAACACCATGGCGACAACGATGATACCGATGCCGCCGAGCCATTGCAGGATGCCGCGCCAGATCAACAGGCCCTTGGGCAGGTCTTCGAGCCCCACAAACACTGTGGAACCGGTGGTGGTCAGCCCCGACATCGCCTCAAACACCGCATCGGTCACAGAGGCGTTGGTCGCCCCCAAAATGAACGGCAGCGCGCCAAACAGGGGCAGCATCAGCCAGACGCCGGTGGTGAGCAAGAAGGTCTGCTGGATCGTCAGCCCCTCTTTGATGCCATTGGAACTGGCCAGCGCGATCATGGAGCCGCCGAGGGTGGTGATCAGCGCGGATTCGACAAAGACGCGCCAGTGGCCACGGCCTTCGGCGAGGTCGACCAGGATCGGGACGATCATGGCAAGGCCGAGCACGGCCACCAACAGGCCCACGACATATCCGACGGGTCGTATATCCAACATGGCCGCAGCGTTGGCTTGGCCGCTGGCCGGTGTCAAGCAATGACAGGCCAGCGGGCCAAATTGACAAGCCTGGAGTGGCTTATCAGATGTAGTACAGGTCTTTGAAGACGTGGTGCACGATGGCATCGCGGGTCAGGCCCATGTCGGCCAGTTGCGCGTCTGTTTTGCCTTGCAGGTACTGCACCTGCTCGTAGCGGCGATGCGCGGTTGAACCGTTGATCAGCCCGTTGCCGATGCCTGCGAAAAAGCGGCGCAGACCGGCACCTGCACGCTGAGCGAAGTGGCTCAAGGGGGCGGGATGTGCGGTATTTTGATAGGTCATTTGATTGCCTTTGCAATTCCGTGTTCCGATGCCCCCTAAATAGGCAATGCCGCAGCGCAGCAGAACCGACAAAATTGCATAGCCGCTGGGTGTGGGGCGCAGGGCTGTGGGCGCTAGTCCGCCGGTGTCAGCGCGTCGGCGCGGTACACCCGCGCCAGCGCGTTGCGCACGATCAGCCGGTGAAACGGCATTATTAGCCTTAAATACAGGCGCCCGCCGATGTTGTGGCGGTGCACCCAAGTGGCCAGGAAAACCTGGCCGTCCTGGCGCAGCACCGCGACGCGAAAATCCAGGTGCCGGTCATTGAAGCCTGCGATGATTTCGTCAGGGGTGTCATGCGTGACCGGAAAGGGGCCGATTTTATCGGCTGCTTTGGGGCCGTCCTGGGACAGTCCGAACGGCGTGGTGACGATGCGGCGCAGCGCGACAAGGCCCTGCGCCCAGCCGGGAAACTGCGTGATGATTTCTGCGGCGCGGCGGGGTGGCGTATCGCTTTGCACCGCAAAGCAGTCCACGAAATCCCCAGGCGCGATGTGACGCCACAGGGCGCTGTGGGCAGGTAGACCGGTTTCGCTTACGGGGACATGGGACATGTTTTGAGGTTAGCGGGCGCGATCCCCGCTGTCCGTGTGACAAAAGGTTGCAGAGCGGTGCCCGATTGGCGCTGAAAGGGTCCCAAGGGACCCTATCCAGAACCTGCGTCATCCCACATGAAACAGCGTATTGAACAGCTTTGGATCAATGCTTTGCGCCGCGAATGTATCGCCTTGGGTCAGCAGGCTGATGGCATCATGGCTGTGCAGGCTTTCTTGGTGGCTGGCGACGATGCGAAAATCGCCCACCCGCGCGTCGGCCAACAGTTGTTCGCAAAACAGCCGCGCGGCGTCTTCGACAAAGATCGGGTTGGCGGCGTTCAGTTCGGCAAAGGCCTGTTCGTCCTCGCGTTTCACCATGACCTGCGTTTCAGTCGGCACGGCGCGGCGGCACATGTCGATCAGATCTTCGAACCACAGACAATCGGCGGCGCAGTTCACCACAACCGAAACCCGCGCCACAGAGCGTTGGGAATGTGGTGTGGCCAATTGCCCACGCGTGGCGCGGGCGTGCTCGGACAGCTCCAGCGAACAGGGGCAAGTGCTGGAATAGACATAATCGAGGTGCACGATCTTCTTGCGCACGCCGTCCTGTTCGATCAGCTCCAGCGCGATGTCGTAATATTGGTAGCCGGACAGGCCCGAGCGCAAGCTTTCGATCTTCATCGGAAAGGAAAAGCGCATCTGGATGCGGGCATCGAGGCTTTCAAGGTCGGCCTTGTAGTCGTCCAGCGCCGCTTCGATCACCTCAAAGCTGAATGTCGCCTCGGCGTGGTTGTAAAAGCTGCGCATGATGCGGGACATGTTGATGCCCTTTTTCTCGGCATCAAGCGATACAGACCCTGTGACCGAGGTTTCAAGCGTCAGATCACCGCCATCGCGGGTGTGATAGCGGATCGGCAGGCGGAAGTTGCTGATGCCGACATGTTGGATCAATTGCTTTGATCCGCGGATCAGGCTGGCGGGGCCGTTTTGCAGGTCGGGCAAGGTGGCTTTGTAATTGTCACCGACGGTGAAGTCGGTGGGATATTCACGATTAAACGTCGGATATCCTTCGCCCGCCAGCAGGCGCGCCACGGCGGGGTCGAGTGCCGCTATTTCAGCAGGGCTGGCGGTGGCCGCCCATGCACGCAGGGTGGCAAGCGCTGCCGCGGCTGCGTCTTTGTCCGGTGCGCTTGGCACCTGTGTGACGATATTCATGGCCCCACCCCTTTGGCTTACCTCATTCAATGTAAGGTGCTGCCGCGCAAAATGCCACTGCACCTGCGACGCATCGGATTAAACCTGCGCCAGCGCCTGCATCATATCGGCCTTGAGATCAGCCACATCTTCCAACCCGATGCTGATCCGTACCAGCCCCGGCGTGATGCCCAGCAGGTCTTTTTGATCCTGTGGCAGGCGCTGGTGTGTGGTGGTGGCGGGATGGGTCAGAATGGTTTTTGCATCGCCCAGATTGTTCGAGATAATCGCAACCTTTAGCGCATTGAGAAAGGCAAAAGCCGCCGGTTTGCCGCCTGCAAGGTCGATGGACAGCACGGTGCCGCCGGACCCCGTTTGACGCGCGACGAGGTCAGCCTGTGGATGCGTATCGAGGCCCGGATAGATCACGCGCGCCAGTCCGGCGTGACCCTCCAGCGCCTGCGCCAGTTCCAGGGCACTCGCGGCTTGGGCGCGCACGCGCAGGCTCATGGTTTCCAGGCCTTTGAGCATGATCCACGCGGTGAACGGGCTCATCGAGCCGCCGGTGTGTTTCATATAGGGTTCCAGCGTGCCGCGGATAAAGTCGCGGCTGCCCAGCACCACACCCCCTAGCGCACGGCCCTGCCCGTCAATGTGTTTGGTCGCGGAATAGACCACCACATCGGCCCCTTGGGCGATGGCACGCGAAAAGACCGGCGTGGCAAAGACGTTATCGACCACCACCAGCGCGCCCTTGGTATGGGCGAGTTTTGCCACCGCTTCGATGTCGATGACATCAAGGGTCGGGTTTGCGACGGATTCAAAGAACACAGCCTTGGTGTCGGGGCGGATCGCTGCGTCCCATTCGGACAGGTTGCAGCCGTCGACAAAGGTGACCTCGACGCCGTAGCGGCCGAGGATTTCTTCGAGCACATAAAGGCACGAGCCGAACAGCGCACGGGCCGAGACGACGTGATCGCCTGCGCGCAGCATCGAGATCAGCGCGCCCGAGACGGCCGCCATGCCGCTGGCGGTGGCAAAAGCGTCTTCGGCCCCTTCGAGGGCTGCGATCCGGTCTTCGAACATGGCGACGGTGGGGTTGCCGTAGCGGGCATAGATGAATTCATCCGGGCCGGTTTCCTCGAACCGGGCTTCGGCTTGTTCTGCGCTGTCGTAGACAAACCCTTGGGTGAGAAAGATCGCTTCGCTGACCTCGCCGTATTGGCTGCGGCGGGTGCCTGCATGGACGGCCTTGGTGCGCGATTGCCAGTCGTTGCTCATTGTATTCATCCTTCTGGCCCGACTTGCGGGCATAAAAAAACCCCAGACGCGGTCAAGCGAAAGGGGGCTTTCATCCTGACCTTTTAGCGGAATATTTTACGTGGCCCGCAATCCGGTAACAAATCGCCACGCAGGCAGCGTTACGCCCGATGCGGACCTTCGTCAACACCGTCACGATGGCTTAACGTGAAATTCACAGCACTGTCATATGTATGGAGCATCAAGCACACACAACATATGGATGAAGGGCGACCCGATGTCGGTGATCAGGCTGAACCTCAGTGCGCCATCGGACCCAGTGCAATTGCATGGCAGTCAGCAATGCACGGCACGGGCCTTGCGGCGGGCGGCGGCGGGCACGGGGCCGATCATCCTGATGATACATGGCTATAAATACGACCCCTTCAGCCCACGCCATTGCCCGCAAGCCCTGATCTTTGGCCCAGGCGCCGCGCACGGCTGGCCTGCGGCCTTGGGGCTGTTGCGCGACGACCACGCGCTTGGCGTCACAATCGGCTGGCGCGCGCGGGGCCGTTTCGCTGGCGCCTATCGCACTGCCGGGCTGCTGGGGGCCGATCTGGCGCGGGTGATCACGACGCTGCACAAGGCTGCGCCAAAGCGCCCGGTGCATCTGATGGCACATTCGCTGGGGGCGGAACTGGCATTGTCGGCGCTGGCACAGGCCCCTGCCAAAAGCGTGGGCCGCGTGGTCCTGCTGACCGGTGCAAGCTATCTAAGCCATGCCCGCGCGGCGCTGGACAGCCCCGCGGGCAGACATGCCGAGCTGCTGAATGTCGTCAGCCGGGAAAACGACATTTTCGATTTCGCCTTTGAACGGCTGATCCGACCAGACGGCGCCAATGACCGCGCACTGGGTCAGGGCTTGTGGGCGGGCAACGCGCTGACGCTGCAACTGGACTGCGCCGAAACACTGCAACGGCTGACCGCGATGGGCTGTGCGCTGGGTGCCCCGATCCGCCGTGTCTGCCATTGGTCAAGCTATACACGCCCGGGCGCGATGGACCTATATGCGCGGTTCCTGCGCCGCCCCGCCAGCCTGCCCCTGACAGAGCTGCACCGCGCCCTGCCCCAGCAGACCGATGCACGCTGGTCACGGCTGGGCCTTGGCAAAGCCGTGAAAACCCGCATGATGCCCAAGATTGAAATGCGGGATACACTATATGAGCGCGCCAATTGATTTGTATTTCTGGCCCACGCCAAACGGCTGGAAAATCTCTATCGCGCTTGAGGAAATGGGCCTGCCCTATACCACCCATCTGGTGGATATCGGCAAGGGCGACCAATTTGCGCCTGAATTCCTAAAGATTTCCCCTAACAACCGGATGCCTGCGATCGTCGACCCCGATGGCCCAGACGGCGCGCCGGTGTCGGTTTTTGAATCCGGGGCAATCCTGCACTATCTCGCGCATAAGACCGGGCTGTTTTACGGCGACACAGAACGTGACCGGATCGCCGTGAATGAATGGCTGATGTGGCAGATGGGGGGCCTTGGGCCGATGGCGGGTCAGGCGCATCATTTTCTGAAATATGCCCCGGCGATGACGCCGCCCAATGACCTGCCCTATGCCAAGGACCGCTATCGCAACGAGGTTGCGCGGCTTTACGGTGTGCTGGATCGGCAGTTGGCCCGGCATGAATTTGTTGCGGGGAATTTTGTGTCGATCGCAGATTTTTCGATCTGGGGCTGGGCGTCGTTGTGGGAGGGTCAGCAGCAAACGCTGGAGGACAAACCGCATATGGCCCGATGGCTGGATCAGATGGCTGCGCGGCCCGGCGTGCAGGCGGGCCGCGCGCTGTTCGCCGAGAAACGTGGTGATATCGCCAAGGACAAGGGCGCGCAGGATAAACTGTTCAAGCGGTAGATGCCGAGGGCTGGCGACGCCTCAGCCCCTGCCGCTTGATGCCGGGCGGCTGCGCCTTACCCGTCGTCCTTTTCCAGCCCGTAAGCCTGAAACAGCCTGCCTTGGGTCATGAAGAACACAAAAACCACCGCTGTCAGGCCGAACGTCTTGAAGTAAACCCAAGTCTCGGTCGAGAAAAACCGCCAGACCACCTCGTTTGCCAGCGCCAGCGCAAAGAAGCAAAGCATCAGACGGCGGGTCAGGATCATCCAGCCGGCGTCCTGTAGCGGCATCATGTCTTCCATCACATATTTCAGATAGGATTTCCCGCGCAGCAGGCCGACCAAAAGCAGCCCGCCGAACAGCAAATAGATCAACGTCGGTTTGATTTTGAAAAAGCGGGGATCGTTCAGCCAGACCGACAGCCCGCCAAAGACCACCACCAGCACCACCGTCGCCACCTGCATCTTGCTGATCTTGCCGGTCAGCGCCCAAAGCGCGCCAGTCGCCAGCACCAGCAGCGGCACAAAACCTGCGGTCACCACAATAAAGCCTTCGTAATCGGTGCCGTTGAAGTTAAAAACCTGATCTTTGAACTTTAGATAGGCGATAAAGAAAATCAGAACGGGGCCATATTCCAGCGCCGTTTTCAGGATCGGATTAATTTCGCGTTGCTCTGCCATTTTGGTTCCTTAGCCGCCCATTTCAACAATCACCGCCCCAGCCGCGATCAACGCCATCAGCGCGATGCGGCGGGGGCCTACGGTTTCCTTTAACACCAGCACGCCGATGACGGCGGCAAACACGGTCGAGGTTTCGCGCAGCACCGCTGCCTCGCCCACTTTGTCCAGCCGCGTCGCCATCATGATCGACCCAAAGCTGAGAAAGGCAATGAGCCCACCAAATACCCCGCGCAGCATCAGCGGCGGCACGGCGGGCGGGTTGTCCATCGCGTGCCAGCGCCGCCATGCGATCACCGGCATGACCAGCCCGTCGATCATGAAAAACCATGCCAGAAAGGTAAACGGGTTTTCCGTGGCCCGGATACCGTAGGCGTCATATGTGGTGTAAAGCGCCACGAACAACCCCGTCAGCACCGCAATCCCCAGCGCCGCGTTCAGCGTGTCGCGCGCGGCGACCAGATTGCGCAGGTTATAAAGCGCAAGCCCGAAGATGCCGGACAACAGCACCGCCACGCCCAACCATTGCACCAGATTGAACTGCTCATCAAAGATCAGATAGGCGCCGACCACCGCAAACAGCGGCCCGGTGCCACGCACCACCGGATAGACAACCGTATAGGCGCCTTTGGTATAGGCCCAAGCTTGCAACAGCTTGTAGATCACGTGGATCACAAAGGCCCCGAGAAAGATCAGCCACATATGCGGTTCGGGCCATGGCACCACGAACAGCGCAAAGGGCGCGGCCATCAGACCATAGGAAAAATCAATCGCGCCGCGGGTCAGCCAAGGGTCGTGCCGCCCCTTTTGCAGCGCGCCAAATACCGCATGTAAGAACGCCGCCGACAGTGCCAGCCAAAGCGCTGCGGTATGGCCCGCTGGCGTGCCTTCGATGCTTAACAGCCAATCCGTCATCGCGGAACCCGGCGTGGGGTTGCGGGTTGATCAAGCAACACCCCAAAGCGCGACAGGACCGCCATGTTCGAAAGCCTGCTAAACGATCTGACCAACAACTTCTCTGCCGTGCCGGTGCAGGTCGCTGCCGCACGGTTGACGATGGCGGCTGTTCTGGCAGGCATCGTCGGGTTTGAACGTGAGCGGCGCAACAAACCTGCCGGGTTGCGCACGCATATTCTCGTGTCGATTGCCGCTTGTCTGTTCATCATCATCGGACAAGAGTTGGGCAGCCTACCGTTCGGCAATGCAGACCAGATGCAGTTTGACCCCTTGCGCCTGATCGAAGCGGTGACCGCCGGGGTCGCGTTTCTGGCGGCAGGGATCATCTTTACCTCGGGCGGTGAGGTGCGCAACATCACCACAGGCGCGTCAATGTGGCTGGCCGGTGCAATCGGGCTGGCCTGCGGTGCGGGACAGATACTGCTGGCCTGTCTGGCCGCATTGGTTGTGGTCATCGTATTAACCCTGCTGCGCCAGCTCGAACGGTATCTGGGCACCCACGACTGACCGCCCCTGCGCCCGCCATGTCAAAGATCGACCCCCACGAGGGCGGCAGCAAATTCATCAGGGTCAAAGGGTTGCAGATCGTCGATCTGTTCACCCACCCCGACGGCATGGATCGGCAGGCCAAACTTATCCGCCAGCGCCACCAGCACTCCGCCCTTGGCGGTGCCATCCAGCTTGGTCATCACCAGGCCGCTGACGTCTGAAATCTCTTGAAATACCTTGACCTGGTTCAGCGCGTTCTGCCCGGTTGTGGCATCCAGCACCAGCAAGGTGTTATGCGGCGCGCTGGCGTCTTTCTTGCGGATCACCCGCACGATCTTGCCCAGTTCTTCCATCAGATCACCGCGATTCTGCAACCGCCCGGCGGTGTCGATTAACAACAGATCAGCGCCATCGGCCTCGGCGCGGGTCATGGCGTCAAAGGCCAGACTGGCTGGGTCAGAGCCCTGCGGCGCGGTCAGCACAGGCACGCCCGCGCGGTCGCCCCAGACCTGCAACTGCTCTACCGCTGCGGCGCGAAAGGTATCGCCCGCCGCAATGACCACGGATTTGCCAGCGGCGCGGAATTGGCTGGCGAGTTTGCCAATCGTCGTCGTCTTGCCCGACCCGTTCACGCCCACCACCAACACGACCTGCGGGGTTTTGGCATAGATCGGCAGCGGGCGCGCCACCGGCTCCATGATGCGGGCGATCTCATCGACCATCAAACGCTTGATCTCGTCCACCGACAGCTTCTTGCCCAGACGCCCCTCGGCCATATTTGCAGTCACGCGCAGGGCGGTGTCGACCCCCATGTCAGCACTGATCAGCAACTCTTCGAGCTGCTCGAGCATGTCGTCGTCCAGCACCCGGCGTACCACCGTTCGCGGGGCCGCCCGGCCCATCAGACGGCCCAATATGCCCGGCTTTTCCGTCACGGGCGCCTCTGGTACGTCCGCCAGTTGTGGGGCAACCGGCGTCATCGCCTCGCGCAGCGGCTGCGGGTCAGGGATTTCTAATGGCGTCGGTGCAGGGTCAGGCAAGGGTTCCGGCGCGGATTCTGGCGCGGGTTCTGGCGTCGGCTCAGGTAGCGGCTCTGGCTGCGGAGCTGGCTCCGGCTGGGGCTGCGGCGCAGGTTCGGGCGCGGGCTGCGGCGCAGGTTCGGGCGCGGGCTGCGGTGTAGGGTCCGGCACCGATATCGGCTCTGGCGTGGGTGTCGGATCAACCGGATGTGGCACCTGCACGGGTTCCGGCGCGGGTGTGGGGTCTACAGGCGCAGGCGCGGGCATAGGGTCGGGCACATGCTCAGGCATAGGCTCGGGCGCTGCGACAGGCGCACCCTCGATGTCCTCAGCACCCCCATCGCTGACAATCGCCTCCAAGCCTTCGTCGATCTTGGACGATGATTTGAACAACCGCTCTTTGAGTTTCGAGAAAAAAGCCAATGCCGCCTCCGTTGACGTTTGACCCTGATCTATAGCGTCCCCTCACAAGATGAAAGGGCAGGCCCTGCTTCATCTTGCCAGATTAATTCCCGCCGCAAACCAACAGGGCGCGCAGGGTAGATGCCCCCGCGCCCTTTTCCCGCAGCGCCAACACGGCCCCAATAGGGCGCGATGGCCGTCATACCTCATCAGGGAAATGTTTCATCACCATACGGATCGGGTTCGGCGCCGCCTGCCCCAAGCCGCAGATCGACGCATCAACCATTGCCGTGCTCAGCTCCTCCAGCAGCGCCTGATCCCAGCGGTCCTGTTGCATCAGCTTGACCGCCTTTTCGCACCCCACCCGACAGGGCGTGCATTGACCACAGCTTTCATCCTCAAAGAATCGCAGCATATTCAGCGCCGCCGCCCGCGCGCTGTCACGTTCCGACAGCACAACCACCGCCGCCGAACCGATGAACGACCCATGTGGCTGTAGCGTGTCGAAATCGAGCGGGATATCGGCCATCGACGCCGGCAACAGGCCCGACGACGGCCCGCCGGGCTGATATGCCTTGAACACCTCGCCCGCCGCCATGCCGCCTGCCGCCGCGATCACATCTGTGATGGTCGACCCAGCGGGCAACAAATACATTCCCGGTTTCGCCACGCGCCCCGACACCGAATAGCTGCGCAAGCCCTTGCGGCCGTTCAATTCAGTCGACGACAACACCTGTGGCCCCTCGCGGCAGATGCGGGCCACCCAATGCAACGTCTCGATGTTATGCACCAGCGTCGGGCAGCCAAAAATACCGACCTGCGCCACAAAGGGCGGGCGGTGCCGGGGCAAGCCGCGCTTGCCCTCGATGCTTTCGATCATCGCGGATTCTTCGCCACAGATATAGGCCCCGGCGCCACGGCGCAGATCGACATAGCCGGGGGCGACAATGCCCGCCTCCTCCAACGCGCTGATCTCGCGGCGCAAAATCTCCAGCACCGCTGGATATTCATCGCGCATGTAAAGGAACACCTTTTCGGCCTCGACCGCCCAGGCCGCAATCAACATACCCTCAAGGAACAGATGCGGCGTGCGTTCGAGATACCAGCGGTCCTTAAACGTGCCCGGCTCGCCCTCATCGCCGTTGACCGCCATATAGCGCGGACCGGCATTAGCGCGCACAAATCCCCATTTCTTACCCGACGGAAACCCGGCGCCGCCAAGGCCCCGCAGCCCGGCGTCCAGAACCTGCGCCTGCACCTCTTCCCAGTTGCCGCCTTCGCGCAGCTTCAACAGCGCGGCGTAACCACCTGATTTTTTGTAACTATCAAAGGTTTCATATTCGGGAATATGCGCATGTGTATCACCCGCCCCAATGGCCGCCTGCACCTTTTCGGGCGTGGCGCAGTCGATGTGGTTATGGCCAATCTCAAGCACCGGGGCGGTATCACAACGCCCCATGCAGGGCGCGCGCAGCACCCGAACCTGGGCCGGGTCCAGCCCGGTTTCCAGCGCCGATTTCAACGCCTGCGCGCCCGCCAGTTCACATGACAGCGAATCGCAAACCCGGATTGTCAGCGCCGGGGGCGGTGCCTCGTCCTCTTTTACGACGTCGAAATGCGCGTAAAACGTTGCCACCTCGTAAACCTCGGCCATCGACATCCGCATTTCCTCGGCCAACGCGCGCAGATGCGCCGCCGACAGATGGCCAAATTCGTCCTGAATAAGGTGCAGATACTCAATCAAAAGATCGCGCCGACGCGGCCCGTCCCCCAGCAACGCAAGGACGTCGTCCCAAGGCCCGTCAAGCAGCTGCCGCCCCTTGGGATGGTGCCGCCCCTTGCCCTTGCCCGATTTCCAGACGCCTTTTTGCAGGCCTTTGCCTGCGGATTTTTCGTGATCGTCCAGCGCCATCGTGGTCCCCTAATCTGCACAGTTGGGCCGAACCTATCAAACACTGCCCCCAGCCGGCGATCAAAAAGCGACAATCGCGGAAGCCTTTGCGTTGCCCTGTTGCCTGGTTCCGTCCATTCTTCGGCCATAATCTGCGCGTAGCACCCGCCCGAAACCGTTGTGAGAGCTCGCCAATGCTGTGGTATGCCGTCGCCAGCCTGACCCCCGCCGTGCTTGTCGCGCTGGCCTGCCTTCTGGGCGGGCCCCTGCCGCTGCTCGCGCTGGTGTCAATTACGGGGCATGTGTTTTGCATGGACAAACTGCCGCGCAAATTGCCGCCTCAGGCGTCCAACGGTCAGCCCCTTTGCCTGACACTGGCCGCCGCACATTTCATTGTCTTGCCGCTTGGCGTCTGGGCAATCGGCTTCAATACAGCCTTAACGTCGCTTGATAAGATATTGATTTTTGGGGCCCTTGGCCTGTTCCTAGGCCAAATCAGCAACTCGAACGCGCATGAGATGATCCACGCCGGCGCCCGACTGCCGCGCCGCATCGGCGCTGCCATTTACATATCGCTGCTGCACGGCCACCACGTTTCGGCCCACCTGCGGGTGCACCACCCCGCCGCTGCCACCTCGGCTGATCCAAATTCGGCCCGGCGCGGCGTCGGGTTCTGGCGCTTTGTCGCCGCAGCCAGTCTTGGTGAATTTCAAGCAGGCTGGCGCGCCGACACCGCCCAGCGGGCGCGGGCGCAAACCGCACCCGCCCCCCTCAGCCATCCTTATGTGGCCTATATTACCGGCGCGGCCCTGGCCCTGATCTCAGCTGCCCTGCTTGGCGGCCCCATCGGGCTTGCCGCCTATATCGGCCTTGCCGCCTACGCCCAGATGCAATTGTTACTGTCCGACTACGTGCAGCACTACGGGCTGCGCCGCCGCCTGCGTCCCGATGGCCGCTATGAACCCATTGGCGCGCAGCACAGCTGGAACGCGCCAAAGTGGTACTCTGCCGCGATGATGCTGAATGCGCCGCGCCACTCCGATCACCATCTGCGCCCCACCCGCGCCTTTCCGGCGCTCGAGGTCACGCAGGACATGCCGCAGCTGCCGCATTCTCTGCCGGTGATGGCGGTGATCGCGCTGGTGCCACCGCTTTGGCGCCGGGTCATGGATGCCCGGGTGCAACGCTGGCAGGAAAAGCACTGATCCTTTGCTTTTTCGGAGTTCCAAATACCCTCGGGGAGTTTGAGGGGCTGGCCCCTCAATCCCACGCCAGGCCACTGGCACCGCGCATCGCTTTCTGGCACTCTGACGCCATGAGATTGATCACCCTGCTTCTGAGCGCCCTTGCGGCCTTGCCCGCCAGCGCTGACACCACGATGTCGGCGGCAGAATTTGATGCCTATACCCGGGGCAAGACCCTGTTTTATGGGCGCGGTGGAGAGGCCTATGGCGCAGAAATTTACCACGACAACCGCCGCGTCGAATGGTCGTTTCTTGATGGCGACTGTAAGGAAGGGCGTTGGTACGAAGAGGCGGGGCTGATCTGTTTCGTTTATGAAAACAACCCCGATCCGCAATGCTGGAGCTTCGTCAGACAGTCAGGGGGGCTGGTCGCGCGGTTCGAAAATGATCCCGGCACGACGGAATTGTACGAAGCGGGAGAGAACGGTCAGGAAATGCTATGCCTAGGCCCCAAGGTAGGCGTATAGGGGGCGCTGCCCCCCCGCCGCCTACGGCGTCTCCCCCCGAGAGTATTTCAAACCCGGAAAAGTTTAAAGAAGTGAGCCCTGTTCAGGCGGGGCGTCCGGCTTTTCGGGTTTTGTTGGGGATTTGCCGCCGAGTTGCAGGCGGCCATCGGCGAACTCGATCTCCAGTGTAGCGGCCGCCTTGGCAGCTTGGGCTGTGGTCACCACATCGCCGTCGCCGCGCACCACGGCAAAGCCGCGCGCGAGGGTTTCGTGATAGCCCAGTGTCGCAAGCGTCCTGCCAAGGGCCGCCAGACGGGTGCGGCGGCGGTCGTCGGCGGATTTGGCGGCATGGGACAGGCGCGCCGCGAGGTCCGTCATGCGCTGACGTTGTTTCGTGATGTCGCGGGCCAGCACGGCGGGGCGGAACCGATCCGCCCGCGCGGTCAGGCGGTCGCGTTTGGTGCTGACGCTGCGTGTCAGGGCGGGTCCAAGCCGGGCGGAGAGTTGCGCCAGTCGCCCGCGGTCGGCCTCCAACTGGCGGCGCAGGGTGGCGGGGCGCAGCGCGCCGGACATATCGGCCAGCCGCACCCAGCGGCGCTGCACGCCGGCAATCAACGCCGGCTCAAGCTTTTCGGCAGCCCGGTCGAGCCTTTGGCGCGGGCCATCCAGCAGGGTATCGGCGCGCGGCAAGGCACGGGAGACATCGCGCAGGCGCTGGTCGCGGCGGGTGAGCCCCTGGCTGAGCGCGCTGCGCATGCGGCTGCCCAGCCCGTCCAGCCATGCGGCCAGTTCGTGGCGCACTGGCACGGCGAGTTCAGCGGCCGCCGTGGGTGTCGGCGCGCGCTTGTCTGAGACAAAATCAATCAGCGTGGTGTCCGTTTCGTGCCCCACCGCCGAAATCAGCGGAATGTCAGAGGCGGCAGCGGCCCGCGCCACGATTTCTTCGTTGAAGCCCCAGAGGTCTTCGACCGAGCCGCCGCCGCGTGCGACGATCAGCAAGTCGGGCCGGGGCAGCGCGCCGCCGGGCGTCATGGCGTTGAAACCTGCGATGGCATTGGCCACTTCGGGCGCGCATTTGGCCCCTTGCACCGCCACGGGCCAGATCAGCACCTTGCGCGGGAACCGGTCGCGCAACCGGTGCAGGATGTCGCGGATTACGGCACCTGAAGGTGAGGTAATAACCCCGATTACATCCGGCAGGTAGGGCAGCGGGCGTTTGCGCTCAGGCGCGAACAGCCCTTCGGCGGCCAGCAATTTCTTGCGTTTCTCCAGCAACGCCATCAGCGCGCCCATGCCTGCGGGTTTGATATCTTCGATGACGATCTGGTATTTCGACTGGCCGCCAAAGGTGGTGATGCGCCCGGTGGCGATCACCTCCATCCCCTCTTCGGGTTGGGTTTCGAGACGTGCTGTCACCCCTTTCCAGATCACACCGGAGATCACGGATTTGTCGTCTTTCAGATCCAGATAGACATGGCCCGAGCGCGGGCGGCTGACGCGGCCCACCTCCGCGCGAATCCGCACATGGCTAAATTCGCCCTCGATCACCCGTTTGATCGCCCCCGACAGTTCGGTGACGGTGAATTCGGGGCTGTTGCCAGCGGCAGCGGGATCGTCAAGCAGGTCCATCGGGGGCAGTTGTCCTTGTGTCTGAGCGACCCCCAGCTTAGAACGCGCGCAACCGAAGGCCAAGGGAGTGTGCGGCATGAATATCCTGATTTTGGGCAGTGGCGGGCGCGAACATTCCCTCGCCTGGGCCGTGATGCAGAACCCCAAGTGTGACAAGCTGATCGTGGCACCGGGCAACGCAGGCATCGCGGCGATTGCGCAATGTGCGGCACTCGACATCATGGATGGCGCCGCGGTTGTGTCATTCTGCGAAGGCAATAACATTGATTTCGTGATCATTGGGCCAGAAGCGCCGCTGGCCGCAGGTGTGGGCGATGATCTGCGCGCGGCGGGGTTTGACGTCTTTGGCCCCTCGCAGGCAGCGGCGGCGCTTGAGGCATCCAAAGCCTTTACCAAAGAGATTTGCGATGCCTGCAACGCCCCCACGGCGGCCTATGGGCATTTCACCGATGCCGCCGCGGCGCGCGCCTATGTACAGACGCAGGGTGCGCCGATCGTGATCAAGGCCGATGGACTGGCCGCGGGCAAGGGTGTGATCATCGCCATGACGGATGCCGAAGCATTGGCGGCGGTAGATGAGATGTTTGACGGTGCCTTTGGGGATGCCGGGACCGAGGTGGTGATCGAAGAATTCATGGAGGGCGAAGAGGCGTCGTTCTTCCTGCTCTGCGATGGCGAAACCGTGCTGCCAATCGGCACGGCGCAGGATCACAAGCGCGTGGGCGATGGCGATACCGGTCCAAACACCGGTGGCATGGGGGCCTATTCGCCGGCTCCGGTGCTGACCGACGCGATTGCCCAGCGTGCAATTGACGAAATTATCAAGCCCTGCATGGCCGAAATGGTGAAGCGCGGGATGCCCTATCAGGGGGTTCTATATGCCGGTTTGATGATCAAGGACGGCATGCCGCGTTTGGTCGAATACAACGTGCGCTTTGGCGATCCTGAATGTCAGGTACTGATGATGCGCCTTGGCGCGCAGGCGTTTGATCTGATCCAGGCCACGGCCAAAGGCACATTGGGCGACATGCGGGTGAACTGGGCTGAGGATCACGCATTAACGGTCGTGATGGCGGCAAACGGGTATCCCGGCGCCTATGAAAAGGGAAGCGTCATCAAAGGGTTGGAGGCACTTCCCGAGGACAGCTCAAACATGGTGTTTCATGCCGGAACAGTTGAGAAAGACGGGGCGATCCGTGCCGCAGGGGGGCGCGTATTGAACGTGACCGCACGCGGGGCGACATTGGCCGAGGCACAGGCGCGGGCCTATGCGATGGTCGATGGGGTTGATTGGCCGCAGGGGTTCTGCCGGCGCGATATTGGCTGGCGGGCTTTGTAAGCTTCAATCACAAGCGGCTATTGCTCGACGCTGGGTCGGTGACCCACCTCAAGACATCGGCGGGTCGCCACAGACCAGCGGTATATCCGAAATCTCGGTCACCCGCTGGGTATCACCTTCGGGCGACCGCACCAGCAGGCCTTCGGGGTGGTCATAAGGCACCCAGCAGTGCTCGCGGCTGGGATCATCCGAGTAGATAAAGCACAGGAACGGCGGGCGTTTTTCCATCTGGCCAGTGGTGCAGTGACCATCGGCATGAACCCAGCGTGTGCGGCTGCGTGACAGGAATTGTTCCACGCCCACCAGCCCGCCGCCGGGAAAGCTTTCAAACGTCAGCGTGCGACCCTCGGCCCGGTCCAGAAATTCGTCTGGGGTCAGGATTGTCTGCGCCGCGACGGGTGCCGCCACCAGCAGAAATATTGCGCAGAGCCGCTTCATTCGCAGGCCAGTGCGGCGGCAAAGCCCGCCCGCCCCTTGTGTGGCCCGATGTCGCGCGCGACCAGCGCCCCATCTGTCACGGTCACCGCCATCATCCGCGCCCAGTCGGCAGAGGCGGTGATCATCTCGGCCCGGTGGGCGCAGGTGCGGATGCCCCCCGCGATATCGCTTTCGCCAATGCGGTGGTTGGTCAGGCCAGAGGCGGCGGCGACCTCGGTCAGCTTGCCGCTTTGAAACCGCCAAACGCGCAGCACTTTGGCCAGATGCGGGCGGTCAATATAGGCGATTTCGATATGCCCGTCGCCGTCCAGATCAGCGGCGCCAATCGGGGCGAGCCAGCGGTTGGGCTGACCGATATGCGGGGTTTCCGCCAGTTTACCCTGAGCGTTGTAGATCGCCAGCGCCGCGCCGAGGGCGACATCGGTTTCAACCACAATTACCTCAGGCACCCCATCGCCGGTGACATCAACAAGCCGTGGTGCGATGTCTTCGAACACGTGATCAAGGGGGAGTGTGAAACTGCGGCTTGCGCCGCCCGCCAGGTCAATTTCCAGCGCGCCCCATTCCACTGCGTCACCCAGAATACCATGGGCATAGCGCGTCGTAGGGGCCGAAAAGCGTGCGGCGGTGATGGTGTCCGCCGCAGCGCCTGTTGCGATCAGTGCCAGCAAGGCTGCACCGACCGCGCGCATCAGATTTGTTTTTCCGGCATCTGCACGCGCAAACCGTCCAAGGCATCGGTCACCTTGATCTGGCAGGTCAGGCGCGAGCGTGCCGGATCTGGCTCATAGGCGAAATCCAGCATGTCTTCTTCCATGTCGTCCTTGGCGGGAATCTTTTCGACCCAGGCGGGGTCCACGTAGACGTGGCAGGTCGAACAGGCGCAGGCCCCGCCGCAATCGGCCTCGATGCCGGGGATATTGTTATCGCGCGCGCCTTCCATGACGGTCAGCCCGTTGGCAACCTCGACCACATGTTCGGTGCCGCTGTGTTCGACATAGGTGATTTTGGCCATAAAAGCGCCCTTTCATACCTGAAGTTCGGCTCTGTTTAGCGGGCCGTGGCGGGGGGTTCCAGCCCCTTTTGCGCCAGCGTCTGCATGGGCTGCCGTACAATCCCTGTGGGCATCACCTGCGAATACCGCTATCGTGTCGGCCAAGGCAGACCCAAGAGGCGTTGGGCAATGACACAGGCACCCATTTCCCGGATTTCGGCGGCAGGCATCGCGGCGCTGCTGGCAATTGCGCTGGCAGGTTGCGATCCCGTGGCCGACGCCGACAGAGCGGTCAAGGCAGCCCCCGAACCGGGCGTGATCGAGGCGACCCGCGATGGCCCGACCGGCGCGCCTGCGGGCAGTTGCTGGGGCCGCACCGTAACGCCGGCCATCATCGAAACTGTGACCGACCAGGTGCAGGTTAAACCCGCCAAGATGAACCCCGATGGTAGCATTGCCAAACCGCCCGTCTATCGGACCGAAACGCGGCAGGACATCGTGCGTGCGCGCGTCGATACCTGGTTTGAGACCCCCTGCGCCGAGGTTCTGACGGCGGAATTCAACAGCTCGCTGCAACGGGCCTTGCAGGCGCGCGGTTTTTACAAAGGTCCGATCAGCGGCGTGATGGATGCCGCCACCCGTGATGCGGTGCAGCGCTATCAGCGCGCCGAGGGGCCAAACAGCGGCGTTCTGTCACTTGAGGCGGCGCGCAGCCTGGGGTTGGTGGCAGTGCCGCGCACACCCGGCTGAGGCGTGTCGCCGGCTTAGGTTCGCGGTGCGCTGATCAGGTCCAAATCGCGGACCATCAGCACCTCTGCAAAGTACCGTCCACCGGATTTCAAGGCGCGTGGTTCGGTCCCGTAGACGCGAAACCCCATCGCTGCATAGAGTGCAACGGCAGATGCGTTTCCCTCGACCACGGACAGCGTCAGCAGATCAACGATGCCTGTGGCGTGGTCAATAACGGCCTGAACAAGCCGCCTGCCCGCCCCGGAGTTGCGGTTGCGCGGATCGACATACATGCCCCACAACACGCCCTTGTGGCACTGCTTTGACCCGGACTGTTGATAGAACCCGGCCATGCCGATGATCTGCCCGCCGTCAAACGCCCCGACAATGAACCCCGATGCCACACGATCCTCGAACTGAGAGGGCGGCCAAGCCGCCTCTTCTTCATGGGTTGACCCAAAGGCGTCAGGGGCCGATTGCAAAGCTCGTAAACGGAGCTTGCGGTACAGATCACCCTCGCCACGCGCCAGCGGGCGGACGTTGATGGATGGGACGTTCGACATGCCGCGCACTCGCCTATGGATACACATGTTGCCCTAGGCTAGGCGATTGCCGTGCGCGTTCCTAGCGCCTGATGTCATTGATATCGTGCAAACTGCACAGCGCAGCCGTCATTCCAAACGCGCAAAAAGGGCGCCCGCAGGCGCCCTTTGCTATCTCGTCGTTGCGCTATCTCGCGCCTCAGTCGTCCAGCGACAGGGCGACAAACCGTGGGTCACCCGCCCGACGCACCAGCAGCAGCAAAGACTTGCGGCCCGCGTCCTTGGCCGCCTTCACGCGCTCTTCAAGATCGGCAATGCTGGCGACCTTTTGCTGGCCGGCCTCGGTGATGACATCGCCCATGCGCAGCCCTTTTTCAAAGGCTTCGGTGCTTTCGTCAACTTCGGTCACTGCAAGGCCCACCATATTGGCGTCCGCCCCCAGTTCCTCGCGCAGGGCATCCGTCAAAGGCGTGAGGGTCAGGCCCAGCAGCGATGTGGTCTGCGCCGGTGCCTTGTCTTCGCCGCTGTGTTCTTCGGCGGCAGGCGCGGTATCGCCATCCGCATCCTCGCGGCGGCCCAGCACAACCTTGATGGTCTGGCTCTTGCCCTCGCGCAGGACCGTCACGCGCACGGTGGCGCCCACAGGGCTGTTACCGACCTGACGCACCAGTCCGCGCGTATCAGCCACATCGACCCCGTCAAACGACATGATCACATCGCCGGTTTTCAGCCCTGCATCCTTGGCCGGGCCATCCGGTACATCGGTGATCAATGCGCCCACTGCCTTCTTGAGGCCCATGGCGTCGGCCACATCATCGGTCACGTCCTGAATGCGCACTCCCAGCCAGCCGCGCCGGGTTTCGCCAAATTCCTTGAGCTGATCAATCACCCGCGTCACCACGTTCGACGCCATCGAAAAGCCGATCCCGATGGAGCCGCCGTTAGGCGACAGGATCGCGGTGTTCACGCCGATCACTTCTCCGTCCATGTTGAACAGCGGCCCGCCCGAGTTGCCCCGGTTGATCGCCGCGTCGGTCTGGATGTAATCATCATAGGTGCCGCTTAGCGCGCGGTTACGGGCCGAAACGATCCCGGCAGAGACCGAAAATCCCTGCCCCAGCGGGTTACCCATGGCGATGACCCAGTCACCGACACGCGCCCCATTGCTGTCGCCAAAGCTGACAAACGGCAGCGGCGTGGTGGCTTCGACCTTGAGCAGGGCAATATCGGTCTTGGGGTCTGTGCCGATGACCTTGGCCACCAGTTCCTGACCCGAGAAAAATTCGATCGTGATCTCATCAGCGCCTTCGATCACGTGATTGTTGGTCACGACATAGCCGTCTTCGGATATCACAAATCCCGATCCAAGGGCCGATGACCGGCGTGGCTGCGGGCCTTCGCCGTTATTGTTGCGGTCTTGAAACTCGCGAAAGAAATCTTCGAAGGGCGATCCTTCGGGCACGATCCCCTGCGGACCGGTGCGCCCCTCCACCACCGTCGAGGTGGTGATGTTGACGACCGAGGGGCTGATCTTTTCGGCCAGCGGTGCCAGACTTTCGGGTTTCGCAAAGGCCAGTGTGGCCTGCAAGATCAGCATGGTCAGCGCCATCAGGCCCATGGCCATGGCTTTGATCCAAAAAGTGTCTTGAGCTGTCCGGGACAGGGAAACCGCCTGAGCCTGCATTATCGTCTCCTGAAATAGCCTGTTGTCGCCTACCGGGACAGAGTGCATCCCCACGGCCTGCGCTGCAACATCAAAGATGGGGCCGATCACGCGCATTTCAACGCGCGCGCGGCTGTTTGTGCGTCAAACCGTTCAAAATCCGGCCGCTGCCATCAGCGCGGGCCAACTGGCCAAAGTCTGCGCCCGCAGGCGGCTGCCGGGTGATCCGTCCTGACGCGCCGCATCCTGAGTCAGACGCGCAAAGACGATCCGGGTGCCGTCTTTTTCAGCCCAGCCCACGTACCAGCCCCAGCCGCGGTCATAATCGAATGTCTGGTCTGCCCGGCGCGGATAGGCCGCACCGGTCTTGCCACTGATCCGCCAACCCGCGGCCTCGTGGTGTTGGGTGATCGCGCGCACCTGCGCCATCGCGCGCGGCGAGGCGGGCAACTCATCGGCGATCAATGCGCGCAGGAACGCCACCTGTTCGCGCGGGGAAATCAGCAACGACGATGCGATCCAAGCACGTTCCAATCCGTTGTCGAATCCCGCATCACCCGAAAAATCCGCGTTGCCATAGGAAAACGCGCGGGCATATCTGGTGAGGGTATCGGCCCCCATCGCACGCGTGATCCGCTGCGAATACCACACCACTGAATAGCGCAGCCAACGGGTAGGTGTGGTGGCGCGGGTCCAGTCTGCCCCGCCCCAATCAGGGTCACCCGGCGCATAGTCGAACACCGGGTGCCCGGCATCCACCAGCATTCCACTGTCATACCCCATCACCGCCAGCGCCAGTTTAAATGTCGAGGCGGGGGTCACGCGGCGGTCGCAGGCCCCGCGCTCTACCGCGATCACGCCGCTGTCGGCCTGCGCGATCAGTGTGCAGACCTCTGCCGCCTGCCCCGGCCCTGCCGCGCCGGCCCAGATACATGCCACCAAAGCCAGCCGCATCATCACTTGTGTTTTTCCAACCATCGGTTTCCGGGGAGCTTGGGCCGCAAGGCCCGTCTTTCCGATCATATGAACAAGCGCCGCGCGCCGGTTCAGACGCCGAGTTGTAGCGCCAGCCAGACCAAAGCCACCCCGGCCACCACCACCAGCGCCCCGATCTGGCGCACCGCCGCAGCGGGCATCCGGCGCAGCATTTCCAGCATCTGTTCCAAATACGAAGGGGCCAGTGCGTACACCAGCCCCTCGATAATCAATACCAACCCAAAGGCCAGCAGCGCGAGGCTCATTCCAGTTCGCCCTCTTCGGAACGGCGGCCCTGGTCCGACAGCAGATAGTTAAAGAATTCACTGTCTGGCGACATCACCATGGTCGAATTCTTGCCCTGCAAGGACATCTCGTAAGCCGTCAACGATCGGTAGAATTCAAAGAACTCGCTGTCCTTGCTGTAGGCTTGGGCAAAGATCTTGTTGCGCTCGGCATCTGCCTCACCTTCGATGATCTTGGCATCCCGGCGCGCTTCGGACAGGATCTCTTCGTAGGTACGGTCGGCCAGAGCGGTCACGCGCTGTGCCGCTTCACGGCCACGGGCGCGCTCGTCGGTGGCTTCACGTTCGCGTTCGGCGATCATCCGTTGCAGTGTCGCGTCAAAGTTCTGCTCGGGCAGGTTGGTCTGGCGCAAACGCACGTCCACCACCTTGAGGCCAAGGGCCTGCGCACGCGCGTCAGAGCGTTCGCGGATCTGGTCCATCAAGGCAGAGCGTTCCGGCGACAGGATGGTGTTCGATGTCACCCCTTGCGAGCCAAGCACGGCACGGATCTGGCTTTCCAGAATACCGCGCAATTCGCTTTCGGCAGCACGTTCACCGCCGGCACCAATCGCCTGTCGGTACTGCACGATATCGTCAATGCGGAACAGAACAAAGGCGTCGATTTCCAAACGACGGTCATCGGCGGGCGTGACTTCGATCACTGGGGTTTCCAGCGACAGGATACGGTCCTCGAACCGCACCACCTCGTCCAGCAGCGGCACTTTGAAACCCAGACCGGGTTCATCGCGCACCTGTTTGATCTGGCCAAAGCGCAGCACCAGAACCTTTTCACGTTCGTCCACAACATAGATCGACGACAGTACAGCCACGAGGGCAATGACAATAATCGGGATCAGAAAACCTGTTTTCCGCATTAGTTCGACCCTCCGCTGCGCCGCAGCTCATTCAAGGGCAGGTAAGGGACGATGCCCTGACCGCCGTTTTCACCCATGTCTTCGAGGATGATCTTGTCCACATCGCTCAGCACCCGCTCCATCGTCTCAAGGTACAGGCGCTTGCGCGTCACCTCTGGGGCGGCTTGGTATTCGGTCAAGACGGCCTCAAACCGGCTTGCCTCACCCACAGCGTCGTTAACCAGACGGGCACGGTAACCTTCGGCAGCTTCAAGCAGTTGCGCGGATTCACCACGCGCCTCGGCGGTGCGCTTGTTGGCATAGGCATCGGCCTGGCGTTCCACCCGGTCGCGTTCCTGTTCGGCAGCCTGCACATCGCGGAAAGCGTCAACAACCGACTGCGTAGTGGTTTGACCCGCAGCATTGGTGACGGTGACCGTCTGGCTGGGCGGGTCGACCTTGTTCACGTTCACACGCAAGATATTGATCCCGGTGTTGCGGTTATCAAGCGTCAGCTGGATCAGTTCTTTGACCCGGTCCGACACGGCACCACGATCCCGGTTGAGGATCGGTGCCAGTTCGGATTGCGCGATGACTTCGCGCATGGCGGATTCGGAGATCGCGCGCACCGCAGCCTCAGGGTCGCGCAGCGAGAATTTGAAATCCTTGGCGTTCTTGATGTTCCAGACCACCTGAAAATCAATGTCCACGATGTTTTCATCGGTGGTCAGCATCAGCCCTTCATTGTCGCTGTTGCCCTTGCGCACGCCCAGTTCTTCGGTGCGGTTAGTCGTCACGTCGAACACTTCGGCAGTGACCAGCGGCCAAGGGGCAAAGTTCAGACCCTCGGTGCCGACACCGGAAAATTCGCCCAAGAACAGCTCAATCGACTGCTGCTCCGGCCGCACGGTGTAGAAACTGGTAAACGCCCAAAGCCCCACACCCGCCAACAAGGCAAGCCCAACGGTGCCACGGGTCAGGCCCGGACCACCCGAGCCCGCGCCGCCACCGGTGCCATTGCCCCGGTCGCCGCCACGTCCGCCCATCAGGACGCGCAGCTGTTCCTGACCCTTGCGAACCAGGTCTTCGATTTCCGGCATTTGTGGTTTATCCCCACCCGGGCCGCGCCCGCCGCCCCGATTGCCCGTCGGCCGATCGTCGCGCCCGCCGCCGGCGCCATCGCCGCCGTTGCCCTTGTTGCCGCCCCCGCCCCAGGGACCTCCTGAATTGCCAGCCATATATCTTCCCCTCTCGGACTGCTTGTGCAGCCTGTTACCTCAAACTTGTACGCTATTGCGCAGAATTCAAGCGGTGCGCGTTGGTTTGCGCATTGTCACCAGCTCTTCGGACATCGTGGGATGTACCGCACAGGTGGCGTCGAATTGTTCTTTTGTCGCGCCCATCTTGACCGCGATGCCAACCATCTGGATCAGCTCGCCCGCACCCGGTGCGACAATATGACAGCCCAGCACCTTGCGGTTCTCGGCATCCACGATCAGTTTCATCAGCACCCGGTTCGGTTTACCGGCAAAGGCCGTCTGCATCGGCCGGAACGACGTGGCATAAACCTCAATAGGTCCCTTTTCACGTGCGTCCTCCTCACTCAACCCCACAGTGCCCATTTCGGGCTGGGTAAAGATGGCCGAGGGGATCAAGTCGTGATCCACCGGTGTTGGATCGCCGCCAAAGACGGTCGCGACAAAGGCCATGCCTTCGCGGATCGCCACCGGCGTCAGGTTCACCCGGTCGGTGACATCGCCAATGGCATAGATCGACGGCACGGCAGTCTGGCTATATTCATCCACCTCGATCGCACCACCGCGGCTCAGTTTCACGCCCACGTCCTCAAGCCCCATGTCGTCGCTGTTGGGTTTGCGCCCGGTGGCAAAGAGCACCGTGTCAAAAACCTTTTCGCCGCCGTTGGTCGATTTCACCCGGATCGGGCCACGCGTATTGTCCGCATCGGTCAGCGCCATCTCAACAATATTGGTGCCCATATGCAGATCGATGCCGCTTTCGCGCATCGATTCGGACACCAGACCGCGCGCTTCTTCGTCAAAGCCGCGCAGGATCTGCGCACCACGGTAATACTGCGTCACCTCGACACCAAGGCCATTGAGGATGCAGGCAAATTCACAGGCAATATAGCCGCCACCGATGATCAGGATCGACTTGGGCAACTGATCGAGGTGAAACAGATCGTCCGACACCAGCCCCAGATCGGCGTTGGGCAGATCGGGCCGTACCGGGCGCCCGCCGCTGGCGATGAGGATATGCTTCGCGGTCTTTTCGGTGCCATCCGACAGGGCCACCGTATGTGCATCCTTGATCCGCGCGCGCGCGTCGAACGTATCAACGCCAGACCCCTTCAGCAGGTTGCGATAAACCCCTTCAAGCCGATCCAATTCGGTATTCAGCCGGCCGCGAAAGTCATGCCAGTCAAACGGCCCGGCCTTAAGATCCCATCCATAGGCCTTGGCCTCATCCACCACCCCGGCATATTCAGACGCAAAGACCATCAGCTTTTTGGGCACGCAGCCCCGGATCACACAAGTGCCGCCATAGCGGTCTTCTTCGGCCAGGCCGACGCGTGCCTCATGTTCGCCCGCCGCCACACGGGCCGCGCGCACGCCGCCCGATCCGCCGCCGATAACAAACAGATCATAATCGAATTCAGTCTTAGCCATGGGTCGTCTTTCTTTGGTCAGTCAGTCGTTAGTCGCTCAGGTCGGAAAACAGATTGTCGGTCTCGACAAACTCCAGCCGGTCTGTCGCCACCGTGCCTTCATTTATGTCGCGCACCTCGACCCTGCCATCCCCGTAGCCGATCACAACCGCGTCACAAATATCAATGAACAGGCCGTTTTCGACGACACCGGGCATCTGGTTCAGCACAAGCGCCAGTTGGCGCGCATTGCCGATGCGGTGTAAATGCAGGTCCAGTATGTGATTGCCCTCGTCTGTGATGAAAGGGACCTGCCCGTTCATCCGCAGGGTGGACGTACGCCCCAGCACATCCATCGAAATCAGGGTTTCCTCAACCAGCGCCTGCGTTGTCTGCCAGCCAAACGGAATCACCTCGATGGGCAGAGGGAAATGGCCCAACGTCTCGACCTCTTTGCCAATATCGGCGATCACCACCATCTGATCGCTGGCGGTGGCCACGATCTTTTCCTGCAACAGCGCCCCGCCGCCGCCCTTGATCAGGTTCAAATCGCCGTCAAATTCATCGGCCCCGTCGATCGTCAGGTCCAGCCACTTGGCCTCATCCAGCGAAATCACCTCGATGCCGACGTTGCGCGCCAGTTCCGCGGTGCGCGTCGACGTTGGCACGCCTTTGATCCGCAAACCGTCCTCGCGCACCATCTCGCCCAAGCAGCGCACCAGCCAGGCCGCCGTCGACCCTGTTCCCAGACCCACGCGCATCCCGTCCTCAACAAATTCTGACGCGCGTTTGGCAGCGACAAACTTGGCCTTGTCGATGGGCGACAATTCTCCGGACATGAGGCAGCTCCCTTGAGATGTTTGAAGGGGTTATAGGCGCAATCGGCATAGGGTGCGAGGGGCAATGGCGCGGTTTTTGGATCAAAGCATCGCAGAGGCGCGCCCTGTGCGTCGCAGTCGGTGCTGCGCGTTTCACCGCACAACAGGTCGCTTTTGACTGCACAGCCTACAATAGAACCGCTATGACCGCGATATGACCTATATCCTGCACTACGCCCCCGACAATGCATCGCTGATCATCCGCATGGCGCTGGATCATCTGGGGGTGCCGTTCCGCGCCGCTTTGGTCGACCGGCGCACCCGCGCGCAACAAAGCGATGCCTTTCGCGCGCTTAATCCCAATGGGTTGATCCCGGTGCTGGAAACCCCCGATGGGGCAGTGTTCGAAACCGGCGCGATCCTGCTGTGGCTGGCCGATACCCATGGCGGGCTTGGCCCTGCGCCGGGCGATGCCGGGCGCGGTGATTTCCTCAAGTGGCTGTTCTTTCTGGCCAATACGGTGCACCCCGGCCTGCGGCGGCTGTTCTATCCGCAAAATTACATCGCCCCCGATCATGTCGCGGCCCTGCACGCCGGGACGCTGGCGGACCTGCGCCGGCACTATGCCACATTGGATGCGCAGGCGGCACGCGGCGCAGGCTGGCTGCTGGGCGGTGACGGGCCAAGCTGCCTAGATTTCTACGCGGGCGCCTTGCTGCGCTGGCCCGCGCTATACCCCAGCGATCAGCCGCGCGACTGGTTTGTGCTGTCACAGTACCCCGCCCTCGCTCGGCTTTGCGCAGCATTAGAAGCCCTGCCGGCAACGCACGACTTGCAAAGCGCCGAAGGTCTGGGCGATACCCCCTTTACCGCACCGCAGCCCCCTACCCCTCCAGAAGGAAGCGCGACCTGATGTTTCTCTCGGTTTTCGACATGTTCAAAGTGGGCATTGGCCCCTCCTCCTCGCACACCATGGGGCCGATGGTGGCCGCCGCGCGATTCCTGGGCCTGATGCGCGCCTCGCCGTTCAAATTTGCAGGGCTGCGCGCCTCGCTGCATGGCAGCCTCGCCTTTACCGGCGTTGGCCACGCCACCGACCGCGCGACGATCCTGGGCCTCGCCGGGTTCACCCCGCAGGACTACGACGCTGAAACGGCTGAGGCGGTACTGGCGCAGATCAACGACACCCGCACTATTACCGTTGAGGGCCTGCCGGAACTGCGGTTCGACCCCAAGGCGGATATGATTTTCGATTACGACACCAAGCTGGCGGGCCACGCCAATGGCATGATGTTGATGGCGACCGACGCCCAGGGCGACGTGGTGCTGCGCGAGACCTATTATTCCATTGGCGGCGGTTTCGTGATGACCGAAAAAGAGCTGGCCGCAGGCAAGGATACAGACGAAGGCGCCCCGGTGCCTTTCCCCTTTAAGTCCGCCGCGGAAATGCTTGAAATGGCGGCAAAGTCCGGCAAAACCATCGCGGCGATGAAACGTGCCAACGAGGAATCGCGCGGCGGGGCCGACAACCTCCGCGAGGGGTCAAAACGGCTGTGGCAGGTGATGAACGACTGCATCAACCGTGGGCTGGTCACAGATGGCATCCTGCCCGGTGGCCTGAGCGTGAAACGCCGCGCCAAGGGGATTTACGACGCCCTGCTGGCCGAACGCGGGCAAAACCAGTCGCCGCCGCATACCATCAACGATTGGATGAGCGTTTATGCCATGGCCGTGAACGAGGAAAACGCCGCCGGTGGCCAGGTCGTGACCGCTCCCACCAACGGAGCGGCGGGCGTCATGCCCGCGACGTTGCGCTATTATCTTGATCACGTGCCCGGCGCATCCGAGGCGCATATCGAAGATTTCCTGCTGACCGCTGCCGCCATCGGCGGGCTGGTGAAATACAACGCGTCGATTTCGGGCGCTGAAGCGGGGTGTCAGGCCGAAGTCGGATCGGCCGCCGCAATGTCAGCCGCAGGCCTTTGCGCCGTGATGGGCGGCAGCCCGGAGCAGATTGAAAATGCAGCAGAAATCGCATTGGAACATCATCTGGGCATGACCTGCGACCCGGTGCGCGGGCTGGTGCAGGTGCCTTGCATCGAACGCAACGGGCTGGGCGCGATCAAGGCGGTTTCTGCCGCGTCACTGGCGTTGCGCGGCGACGGCACCCATCTGGTGCCGCTGGATGCCTGTATCGAAACCATGCGCCAGACCGGCGAAGACATGAGCGAGAAATACAAGGAAACCTCGCTGGGTGGTTTGGCGGTGAATGTGCCCAATTGTTAAGCGTCGGGCGTTGTTGAGGGGTTGAGGGGGCATTCCTCCCCCTCAAACTCCCCCCGAGGAATATATTGACCAAAAAGAGAGAGAGTCAGGGTTTGACCTCATAGCCGCGCTCTTCGGGTTCGGTGTCGATCAGTTCTGTGGGAAAACCCGGCGCGGTGATATCAAGGCCCGTGGCGTCTTCCAGCCGTTCGATGATGCGGTCGGATTGGGCGCGGGGGCCATAGCGGGTCTGGCCGTCGGTCATGATGTCGATCACCAGCGGTGAGAGTTCCAGCGGCACGGCGTGGGTGTCGGCGATTTTCTGGAACAGGCCGATGTCCTTTTGCACGAGGTCCATGGTGAAGTTCACGTCCCGGTTGCCCGACAGGATCAACTGGCTTTCGGTTTCATGCACAAACGACGTGCCAGACGACATGGCGATGGCGTGGTAGGTCGTGGCCAAGTCCATCCCCGCCGCCTTCATCACTGTCAGCGCCTCGCAAAGTGCGACCAGATGGGTGGTGGCAAGGTAGTTCGTCATCACCTTGAGCGTGCTGGCACTGCCCAGTGGCCCGGTGTGCAGCACCCGGCGGCCCATGATGGTCAGCAGCGGCAGCACCTGGTCGAATGTGGCCCGGTCACACCCGGCAAAGATGCTGATGTTGCCGGTATCGGCCCGGTGACAGCCGCCCGACACCGGACAGTCCACCGCAGCGCCCCCCCGCGCGATGACGTCTTTTGCGAGGCGCTGCACCTCGTCTGCATCGGTGGTCGACATTTCCAGCCAGGTCTTGCCCGGTCCCACATGCGGGAGCATCTGGTCAAGCACCGCCGCACAGGCCGCCGGGCTGGGCAGGCAGGTGATCACCACGTCGCAGCCTTGCATCATTTGCGCCGGGCTGTGGCCAGGCGTCGCGCCGCTTGCGCATTTGGCGGCGACAAGGCCCGCATCCAGATCATATACCTGCAACGCCATCCCGTTGCGCAGCAGACTGCCTGACAGTTTGCCACCAACGTTGCCCAACCCGATAAACCCTACCTGCATGACGTGCCTCCCTTGCGGTTTGGCCCAGTTCAGCGCGTCATGTCAGGCCGGTCGCGTCCATTTGCGACCTATTGCGGCGGTGTGCTCCGGCGCACATTGCCATGCCAGTCCTGGCCGGGAATGACGATGTCGCCCGTTCCTGACGGAGCGATCAGCGCAGGTGTCATCGCGATAAGGCCAAGCACGATGAGTACGACAAGTGTCGCCGCACTCAGGCCGCGCCATTTGTGCGAATAGGTGAGAGGTGTTTCGTTAGAGCTGTAGTAAGTCATGGTGCGCCCCTTCTTGAGCAATTGGTGATGCGGCAAAGGTGATCTGCGCCGCGCCATAAGTAAAACGAATGTTTGTTTGATATAGCTTCACGGAACGTGATGTATCTGCGCATCTGCGCACAGGCATCGTTCGCGTCCGCGTCATTGCCGCCTGTCCCTGCGGCGCCTATCTATGCTCTACGCAAACAAGGAGACGACCCATGTCCCTCAGACCCACATTGGAAACCCGCCGCGCCGTCCCTACGATGGAAGGTGCCGGGGTCAAACTGCACCGCGCCTTTGGCTTTCAAGACCCGTCCGAGCTGGACCCTTTTCTGCTGTTCGACGACTTTCGCAACGATCATCCGGCAGATTTCGAAAAGGGATTCCCGTGGCACCCGCACCGCGGGATTGAAACCATCACCTATGTGCTGGAAGGCACGGTTGCGCATGCGGATTCGCTGGGCAATACCGGCGACCTGACAGCAGGTGACGTGCAATGGATGACCGCCGGATCGGGCATCCTGCATCAGGAAATGCCGCGCGGAAATGCGGCGGGTCAAATGCATGGATTTCAGCTTTGGGGCAATCTGCCAAGCGCGCAAAAGATGACCGCCCCGCGCTATCAGGATATGAAATCGGCAGACATCCCGGTGATCACCGACGATGATGGCACCCGCGTTAAGGTGATTACCGGAGAATTCTGGGGCAAGCGTGGCCCGGTCGATGGGATCGCGGCTGATCCACAGTATCTTGATATATTCGTCCCGGCGGGCGTGAGAAAGACATTCCGCGTCGATACCTACCGACGCGCCTTTGCCTATGTGTTTCAGGGGGCCGGTGCGTTTGCCGATGCCTCTGCCCCATCTGGCGTGCTGCTGGAAAAAGAAGTGGCGGGTGAAGAGGTCAACATCCGCGATCTGTCGGGCGACCGTACGCTGATCCGGTTTGGCACAGGCGATGAAGTCACGGTGCAGGCCGGGCCCGAGGGCATCCGGTTTCTGCTGATTTCCGGCGCGCCGATCGAAGAGCCCGTGGCATGGCACGGCCCCATCGTGATGAACACTCGCGCCGAGCTGCAACAGGCGATGCGGGATCTGAACAATGGGACGTTCATCAAACCGGCGCACTGAAGACTGTTGCGCATTCTGCGGACCGAAAACTGTTGCGTGCCCTGCGCACGCTCGGGTCAGCGGGTCTTAACCCCGCTGGCCTAAAACTCTGCCCTGTCATGACACGCCAAAGGGCTTTCACCCCTGCGGCACCCTAAGGCAGGAGCAGAGGCCCAAACCATCGGGCCATCTCTGACCGGTTCAGAAATGCGGGGGAAGCCCCGTTTCACCACTCCGATCTGGCGGCGCCGCCTTTTTTAACGGCCCCTGACGATCCAGACATATCGAACTTACAGCCACCGCCGGAGGATACTCCGTGCGGGCCAAAACGCATGACCGGGGTCAACCGGACTTGGGTCATGACCTGGCAGCAAAAGGCACCTACGCGGCGACGGATTTGCGCACCATATCCCAATACTGCGCCACCACCTGATCGAGCGACAGCCGCCCGCCCGCGCGGAACCACGTGTTGACGCCGGTCAGCATGGCGATGATCGCCAGCGTCACGATCTTGGTATCGGCCACGGCGAAATCGCCCGACGCAACCCCGGCGCGCAGAATTGCTTCCAACCGATCTTCGTACTGGCGACGCAGCCCCTCGATCACCGTAAAGTTTTGGGGCGTGAGGTTGCGCAGTTCCATATAGGCGATGAACACCTCGTCCGGGCGATCGGCGTGAAAACGGATGTGGAATTCGACAAAATCATGCAGCCGCTGCGGTGCGTCTTGTGCTGCATTGTCCGGCGCTTCGTCCAGCAGATCATTCATATGCACCTGCATCAGGTCGAACAGCAGACTTTGCTTGTCCGGCGTGTAGTTATAAAGCGCGCCCGCCTGAACGCCGACCTCGGCCGCAATCGCGCGCATCGACACGGCGGCATATCCGCCGCGTGCAAACAGACGCAGTGCTGCGGCGCGCACACGCGGGCCTGTGATGTCGGAATGTGAACCTGTGGTACGTGCCATGGCGGCAAATTAATGAACAATTGTTCAAAAGCAAACCCCGCTTGCGCAAGCCTTATTGCTGGTGCAAAACAAGTCATGATCCGCGCCCTTGCCCCCATCGCCCTGCTGCTGACCCTTGGGTCGCTGACGGCCTGCACCCAGTTCCCGGCACTGGACGCCACGATCACCCCCGAACTTGAGGCCGCCGATTACCCCGCGCTGGTCCCGCTTGACCCGCTGCTGGCACAGGCCGAGGCCGGGCGCATCGACCCTGTTCAGACCGAGGCGGCCCTGAGCGCCCGTGTGGCGCGCTTGCGTGCCCGCGCGGCGCGGCTGCGCGGATCGGTGATTACCGGGGCTGAACGGGTGCGCCTGACGGAAGGGCTGCGCCCCGCGGTGTAAACCCCGCGTTGCACGCCCGCGCCGAACCCGCTACATCGCCCCAAACCTCAGATCAAAAGGACCACACGCATGTCAGACCCGCTTCGCCTTGGGATCGCCGGATTGGGAACTGTGGGCGTGGGCGTGCTGCGCATCATCCGACAGCAGGCTGCATTGCTTGAGGCGCGCACCGGACGTGCCATTCAGATCAGTGCCGTGTCGGCCCGCACCCGCGACCGGGACCGCGGCGTGTCGCTGTCGGGCTACGCCTGGGAGGATGATCCGGTCAAACTGGCGGTGCGCGATGATGTGGATGTCTTTGTTGAACTGATGGGTGGCGCTGATGGCCCGGCCAAGGCGGCAACCGAAGCAGCCCTTGCAGCGGGCAAACATGTGGTAACAGCGAACAAGGCGATGCTGGCCATTCACGGACAGGCCTTGGCCGAACAGGCCGAGGCCGCGGGCTGCGCCCTGCGCTACGAAGCCGCTGTCGCGGGCGGCATCCCGGTGATCAAGACCCTGATGGAAGGGTTGGCGGGCAATCGTATCACCCGGATCATGGGTGTGATGAACGGGTCGTGCAATTACATCCTGACGCGGATGGAGAACTCGGGCAAAACCTATCAGGAAATCTTTGCCGAAGCAGATGGGCTGGGCTATCTCGAAGCCGATCCGCAGCTTGACGTGGGCGGTATCGACGCCGCGCACAAGCTGGCGATCCTGTCTGCCATCGCCTTTGGGACGCGTGTGGATTTTGAGGGTATCCAGCTTGAGGGGATCGAGCGGGTGGCCATCGAAGACATCCGCGCCGCCGCCGACATGGGGTACAAGATCAAACTGCTGGGCGTGACCCAGAAAACCGGGCGTGGGCTGGAACAGCGCATGATGCCCTGCCTCGTGCCCGACAGCTCGCCCTTGGGTCAGTTGGATGGCGGCACCAACATGGTGGTGATCGACGGCGACGCCGTGGGGCAGATCGTGCTGCGCGGCGCCGGTGCGGGCGAAGGACCCACCGCCAGTGCCGTGATGGCCGACGTCTGCGACATCGCACGCGGGTTGCGCGGCCCGGTCTTTGGCCAGCCCGCGACAACCCTTGAACACGCCACCGCAGCGCTCAGCCAGCGCCCTGCCCCTTACTATCTGCGTATGGCCCTGGTCGACAAACCCGGCGCGCTGGCCAAGATCGCCACAGTTCTGGGCGAAGCCGGTGTCAGCATCTACCGGATGCGGCAGTACGAACACGCCGATGTATCGGCCCCGGTGCTGATCGTCACGCATAAGACCAGCCGCAGCGCGCTGGACGATGCCCTGTCCAAGATGGACAAGACCGGCGTGCTGGCCGGCGCGCCTGTGGCCCTTCGGATCGAAGAAGTCTAAGAACGGCTGCCACCTTTTTGGACCACATGTTCGGCCTGACCAACTCCGCAAGCGCCCAGTGCACAGCGGCCAGTCGCGTGCGGGCTCCGCAGACCCGCCCCCACCCAAAACTTGTGCCTTTGCCCGCGCAGCGTTACAGGGGGGCGCAACGCGCTTATCAACAAGGATCCCGTCCATGACCGCTACTGCCACATTCCAAGACCGCATGTTGTCGCTGGGCCTCGCCCGCGTGTCCGAAGCCGCCGCACTGGCCTCGGCCAAACTGATCGGCAAGGGTGACGAAAAAGCCGCTGATCAGGCCGCCGTCAACGCCATGCGCGAACAGCTCAACCTGCTGGACATCGCAGGGGTCGTGGTGATCGGCGAAGGCGAACGCGACGAGGCACCAATGCTTTATATCGGCGAAGAGGTTGGCACCGGCAACGGCCCCGGTGTCGACATCGCGCTGGACCCGCTGGAAGGCACCACACTGACCGCCAAGGACATGCCCAACGCCCTGACCGTAATCGCCATGGGGCCGCGCGGTTCCATGTTGCACGCGCCCGACACCTATATGGACAAACTGGCCATCGGCCCCGGCTTTGACATCGACACCGTGACGCTGGCGATGTCGCCCGGTGAACGTGTAAATGCACTGGCCCGCGCCAAGGGTTGCGCCGCCTCTGACATCACCGTCTGCATCCTTGAACGCCCGCGCCACGAGGAAATGATTGCCGAGGTCCGCGCCACCGGCGCCGCGATTCGCCTGATCACCGATGGGGACGTCGCAGGCGTCATGCATTGCGCCGATCCGGCGACGGGTATCGACATGTACATGGGTGCCGGCGGCGCGCCCGAAGGCGTGCTGGCCGCCGCCGCGCTGAAATGTATGGGCGGGCAGATGTACGGCCGCCTGCTGTTCCGAAACGATGACGAAAAGGGCCGCGCCACCAAGGCCGGTATCACCGATTTCGACCGCGTTTATACCCGCGATGAAATGGTCACCCAGGATGTGATCTTTGCCGCCACGGGTGTGACCGGCGGCACCATCCTGCCCGGCGTCAAACGCGAACCCGGCTGGCTGACCACCGAAACCCTGATCATGCGTTCACGCACCGGCTCGGTACGGCGGATCAACTACCGCACACCCGTCGACAAGCTCTGAGCGCATTCGGCCACCATCGGTGGCCGGGCACGGGTGACATCATCATAAAACGGGGTGGGACATGAGCTTTCTCGGCGTTGAGACATCTTTGACGGGTCGGCGCTGGGTCGGCCCCGGCATCGAGGTGGAGCGCGCAGCGGAACTGCTGGTGCAACGCGCGGGCCTGCCTGCCCCGGTCTGTCAGGTGCTGGCCCGTCGCGGCGTGACCCCAGACGAGGCGGCGGGTTTCCTCGCCCCCGCTCTGCGCGATCTGATGCCTGACCCGCGCAGCCTGCGCGACATGGAGAAAGCGGCGAAGCGTTTCCTCGCCGCCCTTAAATCCCGCCAGCGCATTGCCATCTTTGCCGACTACGACGTCGACGGCGGATCGTCCGCCGCGCTGCTGCTGGTCTGGCTGCGCGACATGGGGCACCGGGCAACGCTTTATATCCCCGACCGCATCGACGAAGGCTATGGCCCCAACGACGAGGCGATGGCGGCACTGGCGGCGGATCACGACCTGATCGTCTGCGTCGATTGCGGCACGCTGTCTCATGGCCCGATCGCCGCCGCCAAAGGCGCAGATGTGATCGTGCTGGATCACCACCTGGGCGGGGAAACCCTGCCCGACGCGCTTGCGGTGGTAAACCCCAACCGCCAGGACGAAGACGGCAACCTGTCGCACCTCTGCGCCGCGGCAGTCGTATTTCTGATGCTGGTCGAAGTGGGCCGCCAGTTGCGCGACGCAGGTGCCAAAGGCCCCGACCTGATGGCGCTGCTGGATCTGGTGGGGCTGGCCACCGTCGCCGATGTGGCCCCGCTGATCGGCGTTAACCGCGCTTTTGTGCGTCAGGGCCTGCGGGTGATGGCCCGGCGCGAACGTGTGGGGCTGGCGGCGCTGGCCGATATCGCCCGTATGGATACCGCACCTGCCGCCTATCACCTTGGCTTTCTGCTGGGGCCCCGCATCAACGCGGGCGGGCGTATCGGGCAGGCCGATCTGGGCGCCCGGCTGCTGGCGACCGATGACCCGCATGAAGCCGCCGCTCTTGCCGAACGGCTGGATCAGTTGAACACGGAACGCCGCGAGGTCGAGGCCGCCGTCCGGGCAAGCGCGCTGGATCAGGCCGAGACGCGCGGCTTTGACGCGCCGCTGGTCTGGGCGGTCGGCCCCGGCTGGCACCCCGGCGTGGTCGGCATTGTCGCCGCGCGTCTGAAAGAGGCATCAAACCGCCCTGCCGTGGTGATCGGCGTTGAGGACGGCATCGGAAAAGGCTCGGGCCGCTCGGTCAGCGGTATCGACCTGGGCGCACCGATCCAGCGGCTCGCGGCCGAAGGGCTGCTGATCAAAGGCGGCGGGCACAAGATGGCCGCAGGCCTCAGCGTGGCCGAAGACAAGATCAACGCGGCGATGGCGCGCCTGGGCGAGCTGCTGGCCAATCAGGGCGCCCATCTGGCAGGCCCCGCCGACCTGAGCGTCACCGGCATGCTGATGCCCGGTGCCGCCACGGTGGAACTGGCCGAGATGGTTGAACAGGCCGGACCGTTTGGCGCCAGCGCCCCGGCCCCGCGCTATGTCTTTGCCGACATGCAGATCAAATTTGCCAAGCGCGTCGGCGAAAACCACCTCAAGATCAGCTTTGGTGATGGTCTGGGTGCCACCCTTGACGCCATCGCCTTTGGCGCCTTTGACGGGCCGCTTGGCCCCGCATTGGAAAACCATGGCGGCGCCCGGTTTCATCTGGCGGGGCGGCTGGACATCAACACATGGCGCGGACGGCAGTCGGTACAGCTGCGTCTGGAAGACGCCGCACCGGCCTGAGACATTTTTCTGCACTTTTTTCGAAATTTCCACTTGCGCCCTCTAGGGCAATTGCCTAATGAACCGCACACAACAGTGGCCCGTTCGTCTATCGGTTAGGACGTCAGGTTTTCAACCTGAAAAGAGGGGTTCGACTCCCCTACGGGCTGCCACTTCCCCCCATATCCATTTGATAAGGCTGGACGATCCCGATGGGGATACTGCCTTGTTTTCCGCAACTACGCCGGGCGATCCACGCGCTGCGGGGTGCTGGGCGATACAGGGTTTGCCGCGCGCAGCCCTCAAGGCTGGGGCGGTGCAAATATTGACAGCGGGGAAAAGTTCTGGTCCAGATTCCCGCATATGGCGAAACCGATTTTTCCGCCCCATCGGACCGCCCTATTGGCACCATGACCATTACACCTAGTTTTTACAAAAGCGATGAGCCCGATTTGAGACAGCAAACCGAACGCCACGACTTTCAGGATGACATTGACGAAATCGGGCGCAGCACGCTGGTGCCCACCCTTCTGGAAACGGTGACGATGGCCACCGGCATGGGGTTTGCCGCGGTGGCGCGGGTGACTGAATCGCGCTGGGTGACCTGCCGCGCGGTGGACAAGATTTCCTTTGGGCTTGAACCGGGCGACGAGTTGGATGTTGAAAGCACACTGTGCCACGAGGTCCGGCTTTCTGATGCGGAAATCGTCATCGACGACGTCAAGAACGACCCGGAGTTTTGCAGCCATAACACCCCCGCGACCTACGGCATCCAGAGCTATATCTCGATTCCGATCCGCCGGCAGGACGGATCGTTCTTTGGCACGCTCTGCGCAATCGACCCGCACCCGCACAAGCTGAAGAACCCGCAGGTGCTGGACATGTTTCGTCTGTTCGCCACAATCATCGGTGACAGTCTGGAAACCGATGCAAAGCTGCTGGAAAGCGAATTGGCCGTCCAGAAAGAGCGCAAGCTGGGTGAAATTCAGCAAGAATTCATCGCCATCCTCGCACATGACCTGCGCAACCCTGTCAGCGCCCTGGATGCCGGGCTACGCATGATCGGGCGAACGGGCACAGACGAATCGACGGCACATGTGGTGTCGTTGATGAAGGCGTCGCTGGGCCGGATGCGCAATTTGATCGAAAATCTTCTGAGCCGCGCCCGGCAACAGCATGACGGTGGTATTGTTGTTGTCCGTGATGCCGCAGAACCGCTTGCGCCGGTGATTTTGCAAATCATCTCTGAATTCAAGGCGATATCGCCCGATCAAGACATCGAATATAATATCGACCTTCCCGAAAACATCGACTGCGACCGCGACCGGATCGCACAGATGGTATCCAACCTTGTTGGCAATGCCATCGCCCACGGGACCACGGGCCGGACGATCTGGGTCAATGCAAAACTTGACGGCGGCGCGTTTCTTTTGTCCGTCCGCAACGAAGGGGCAATGCTCCCCCCCGCCCAACTGTCCGATCTGTTTCTGCCGTTCCATCAGGGCACCTCGGAAAAGCGGCGCGAGGGGCTGGGTCTTGGACTTTATATTGCGTCAGAGATCGCCAAAGCCCATGGCGGCACGCTGAGCGTCACGTCCGAAGACGGACAGACCGAGTTTACCTTTCGGATGCCGCTGGACAACTAGTGTTGACCAAATATCAGCAGGCAGATTGAGGCAACAATTGGCCGCAATGCGCCAAACTATCGGCCCATTACTGCGCTCTCCGGCCCGCAAGGTACGCGCCCCCACAAGCGCCCGGTGAGGCCCCAATGCCCTAGGCTTGCAGCCTGCACCGACCGTCCCTGCCGTTACAAAGTCTCAGCCCGTGAAGCGATTAGTGCGCCCGCTCCGCCAGCATGCCCCCTCTCCGATCCTGTGCATCCGGGGCCTCGCAATAACGTGATTTTCCCTTATATTTAGGCATGTTAAGATAAATACGCCTGACTGCCGCACCGCCCACTACTGCGCGCAGCCCCAATTGCACTGCCATCAGAAACGGCCTAAATATGCCACAACAGCACGACAACCCCGGCAACGGCCGCAAATCGTCGGCCTGCCACATGGCGACAAGGACGCCAAAACGCCGCCAGGGGAAACAGTTTGTTTCTGAGAAAAAGGCTCAAATAAGGCTAAAAAATGGTATGGCATAGGCAGGACAATTACTGGCCTGTTCGCCGCGCTGTTCCATCTGTCAGGTCTGCGGTGCAGTCCAGACGCAAAAAGACCGTTGATCCCCTGCCCGGCGGGTGGATCGACATGTCGACGAAACGGGGCTGCCACCCTGACACAAGACGGCGCGGAGACAGGTATAGTTTATCGCCACGGGGATGCTCTTCGTTGGCGAATGTTCAAGAGTACGACTAAACCCCGGGGGGGTTGTAATGAAGAAATTCGATGCGGACAGACCTGGATATGGGCTGTTCGAGTTTGCCACGCCCAGATCCGATCTGAAACCTTCGCTTGCCTATGCAGAGCGGTTTCCCAATCTCTATGCTGCGGCCTTTCCGCTGCACGACAAGGCACAGACAACCGCTGCGCCGCGTGCCGGTCTATATGGCCGCTTTGGCAAACGCGTGCTCGATATCGTGTTGATTATGCTGGCCCTGCCCTTTGCCCTGCCGGTGATTGCGCTTGCCGCACTGGCGTTGTGGATCGAAGGTGGCGCGCCGTTTTACACCCAGCCGCGTCTGGGCCGTGACGGCAATCGCTTTTCCATCCTCAAGCTGCGCACGATGGTACGCGATGCCGATGCCGTGCTCGAAGGCTATCTGGCGGCTAACCCGGCGATGCGCGCCGAATGGGACGAAATTCAAAAGCTCAAGGAAGATCCGCGCATCACGCCGGTGGGTAAGTTCCTGCGCGCCACCTCGCTGGACGAGCTGCCACAGCTGTTCAACGTCTTGACCGGCGACATGAGCCTTATCGGCCCACGCCCGATGATGCCCGATCAGTTGGACCTATACGGCGACCCAAGCGCCTATTTCGCCCTGCGTCCGGGCATCACCGGCCTGTGGCAAGTCTCGGCGCGCAACAACAACAAATTTGTCTATCGCAACGAAGTAGATGCCGCCTACAAACGCGCGTTTTCCTTTGGCATGGACATGACGATTCTGGTCAAAACCGTCGGCGTTGTCCTGCGCCGCACGGGGTATTGATCATGCGTTGTTTCACAGCCAAAAAGCGGGATACACTGGTCTCATGTTCAGAAAACCCCGTTTCTTCAGCCGCGCCAAGGGGGAACAGATGAGAGACAGCTATACATCTGACGCCCCGCGGTCTGACCGTGCCGATTATGTTGGCAGCGAGGGCATGCGCCACAGCATCCGCCCGCGCCGCAAGATACTGTTGCAGGCCGAACAGCGCGATCTGACCCAACCGCAGGCCGATGCGGCGCCAGTTGCCGCGCCTGCGGTCATGCGGGCCATCGACAGCGCGGTAGCAGACCCCGTCGGACGCCTTATGCCCGACACCAATGCGCCGCGCTGGCACGATCTGCCGCTGGCGGACATTGGTCCGAACGCCGATCTGTTTCTGGGCGACAGCGAACGTGACAGCGCCGCCGCGCGCGCCTTTGACCTGCTGCGTACAAGGTTGCGCCAGACCACGCTCGAACACGGCTGGGTCAATATCGCCGTGACCGCGCCGACCTCGGGCTGCGGCAATACCTTTACCGCCGCCAATCTCGCGCTGAGCCTGTCGCGGGTGGCAGGGTCGCGCACCCTGTTGATGGATTTCAACCTGCGCGCACCCGGCCTGGCACAGGGGCTGGATATTGACGCTCCGGGTGACCTGGCCGATGTGCTGCGCGGGGATGTGGCGATGGGTGACCACCTGCTGCGCGTCAGTGACACACTGGCCGTAGGGCTGAACGGGCACGCCGCCCCCACCGCCGCCGAAATATTGCAAGACGCCAGCACCGCCGAGACCCTCACGCGGATGCGCGCCGCCCTGCGCCCGCAGATCGTGATCTACGACATGCCCGCCATGCTGGCCCACGACGATGTCTCGGCCTTTCTGCCGCAGCTAGACGGCGTGTTGCTGGTGTCCGACGGCACCCAGACCATGGCCCGCCATCTGATAGAATGTGAACGGATGCTGGACGGTCAGGTGCCTCTGCTGGGCGTCGTACTGAACCGGGCGCGTCCGTCCAGCATTCGACGTTATAGCTAAAGCCGCTGTGCAATTTGCCCTATTGTCGCCCGAATGTTTTGGTCTAGACGCGGGGAATACCCCGCAGAACTTAGGGAAAGCCACGAATGGGTCCGATCTACAATTGGGATGATTTTACCGACATGCTGCGTCGACGCGCGGTGGTGCTGGTGCTGGTTGTCCTGATGGGCTGCGTTGCCTCTGTTTATTGGGCACTGTCGCATCCACATCTGTACAGCTCGTCCGAGGTGATCCAGATCGAACAGCCCAAGATTGCCAATGATCTGGCGCCCTCGACCGTCGAAGGGTCTTCGGCCCGGCGGCTGCAACTGATCGAACAGCAGCTCATGGCCCGTGCCAGCCTGACCGAAATGATCGAAAAATATGACCTCTACGATAATCTGACGGCGCTGCGCCTGTCCGAAAAGGTCGATCTGCTGCGACGGTCGGTGACCATCACCGGCGTTGCCGCCCCGCGCGAAGGGTTTGGCGACGATGGCACCATTTCGGTGCTGACCTTCACCGCCGAGATGGACAATGCCCAAGACGCACAATCCGTCGCGCATGAATTCGCCGAACGCACCCGCGCCCTGTCGGCAGCGCAGCGTCAGGACCAGACCCGCGAAACGCTGGAGTTCTTTCAGCGCCAAGAAGATAACCTGACCCGCGACATCGCCGCACTCGAGGCCGAGCTGGCCGCCTTTCGCAGCGCCAATGACCTGTCGATTGCAGGCAGCCTTGAATTTCGCCGGGGCGAAATATCGAGCCTGAACGACGCGATCCTGGAGCTTGACCGCGAAATCATCGCCGCCCGCCTGGCCCGCGATCGTATCGCCCCCGATGCACGTGCCGCCACAGTGGCCCGTGAACAGGCCGAGATCGACGCCACCCTGAACAGCCTCACCACCCAGCGCAGCCTGCTCAACGCACAACGCACCGAGCTGACCGCCAGCCTGCAAACCACGCCCGAGGTGGAGCGCGAACTGGCCAAGTTCGACCGCCGCATGACCCAGTTGCAAGGCCAGCTCGACGTCATATCGACCCGTCGCAACGAAGCCGAAGTCGGGTTTTCGCTGGAAAGCGCAGAACGTGGCGAAAAGCTGATCACCATCGAATCCGCCCCGCTACCTGATTTCCCCGTCACGATGAGCCGCAAAAAACGCGCGATGATGGGGGCTGTGGCCAGCGGCGGGCTGGCCCTGCTGATCGCCTTCCTGCTGGAACTGCGCCGCCCGGTGATCCGCAGCGCGCGCCAGATGCAGCGTGAAACCGGGCTGATGCCGGTGGTATCGATCCCAGACATGCCCAATCGCCGCCGCAGCCTGCGCCAGATCCAGCAGGCCCGCCGCACCGCTGGCCAACGCGGCCGCGCGGCCAGACTGGCCCGCAACGCTCAGAAGGGCTGACCTACACGCCCCTCTTTTGCTTTTCTGAGTCAAAAATACCCTCGGGGTTTGGGGCAGAGCCCCAAGACAGCTCAGCCCACGTGACCCATCGCCATAATCACGTCCCAATGCAGCCACAGCGCCCCCGCACCAATTGCAACAGCCAGAGTGGCAAAGGTCAGATCATGCCGTGCATCCCAGACATGATGCGCGCGCGCCAGCCAGATCAGCACCAAATGTGACAGCGCCATCGCCAGCCACATACCCAGGATCGCACCCGGCAACCCGGCCCAGATCACGCCCGCGAGCAACAACGCCATCTGCAGGCTCGACCGGGCTGCGGAATAAACAAAAAACCGCCGCGAATCCCCCGCCGCCAGTGCCGCCTGATCATAGGTCATACCAATCACCTGCGGCATCAGCGCCAGCGCCAGCAGCACCACAATCGCCCCGCTGGCAGCATACCGCGCGTCATATAGCATCGACACCAGCCACGGGCCCATCAACGCCATGACCCCCAGCAGCACAAGCACGCCCCCGGTCATGCCATACCGCATCCGCACCAGCCGCGCCTGATCACCACCGCCCGCCTCGCGGTAGATCGGGATCATCACCCGGCCTGTGACACTCAGGCCCAGCAGCAGCGGAAAACTGGCCAGAAAATAGCCGATGTTGTAGATACCCAGCGCATCGAGCGTCAGAAACTTGCCCAGCACGGCCTTGTCGCCCTGACTGGCAAAGAACCAGAACATCGTCGATAGGAATATCCATTTCCCGAAATGCACCAGCTCATGCGCGGCGGTTTTTTCCCAACGGAAATGATTGCGCACTCCCGGCAGGTACAGATGCGTCAGCGCCAGCTTGGCCAGCGCGCCGATCACCCCGCCCACCACCAGCGCCGCGACCGATTGCCAGATCATTGCCCCCACGACCATCGCCGCGATGCCGATGATCTGGCTGCCAAGGTCCAGCGCCGTCAACCGCCCCATCTGGAGATGCCGGTGCGCGGTTTCGATCCGCGTGGGGTTGAACCCCGACACCAGCAGCGTCAGGGCCGCAAGCGGCAGATAGCGCAACAGCAGCGGCTGATCATAGAACTGTGCCACCGGCCAGGCCAGCGCACAGGCCGCGAGCCACAGGCCCAGGCCACGTCCCACCTGGATGGTCCAGGCGGTATTCAGGAAATCAGGGTCATCACCCCGCTTGCTTTGCGCGATCGACGGCGCGATGCCGACGTCAGAAAACAGGGTCAGCCCCACGGTGACCACAGATATCAGCGCCATCAGGCCAAAGGCTTCGGGGAACAGCAGCCGGGTCAGGATCAGGTTCGACGCCAGCCGGATCGCCTGTGATGCCCCGTATCCCAGCACGATCCACGAGGTTGACCGGATGACGCGCGCCATCAGGCGATTGTCTTTCACCGCTCGGGATACCTTTGCAAACACCGGGAAAATCGCCTTTGTCACTGTTGGCGCGCAGGATAATCGCTTGTGCGCCCTTGTGCCAGTGGCAAGCGCGCGGCTACTTAGGTTTATCACCCAACAAAGGCCCGCCCGTGCAGATCGCCTATATCCTCAACACCTATCCGCAGCCGTCGCATTCCTTTATCCGGCGCGAAATCAACGCGCTTGAGGCGGCAGGCCACAGTCTGCACCGCTTTGCCATGCGCAGCAGCGGCGAGGCCTTGGTCGATCCCCAGGACCGGCAAGAGGCTGCAAAGACCCGTTATGTGCTGCCTGCCGGGCCGTTGGCATTGCTGGGGGATACCGCGCGCGCGCTGATGGCGGCACCGGGCCGATTTGCCCAGGCGCTGCGGCTGGTCTGGCGCTGCGGGCGCGGCTCGGAAACCGGGGTGGTGCGGCATCTGATTTATCTGGCCGAGGCGTGCTATCTGGTGCCCCGGATGCGCGCCGCCGGCGTGACCCACGCCCACGCGCATTTTGGCACCAATGCGGCGATGGTCGCGATGCTGTGCCACGCCTTAGGCGGTCCGCGCTACAGTTTCACCACCCACGGCCCAGAAGAATTTGACAGCCCCCGCGCATTGGCGCTGGGGGAAAAGATCCGCCATGCCAGCTTTGCCGTGGCAATCAGCCAGTTTGGCCGCAGCCAGCTTTGCCGCTGGGCAGCACCGGGCGACTGGGACAAGATCAAGGTCGTGCACTGCGGCATCGAACCTGCCAAGTTTGCAGAAATCGCGCCGCTGCCCAAGGGGCCGCGCAGGATGGTCGCCATCGGGCGCTTTGTCGAACAAAAGGGGCAGTTGGCGCTGGTCACCGCGATGGCGCGGCTGAAGCTCAGCCATCCCGACCTGCACCTGACCCTGATCGGCGACGGCGAGATGCGCCACGCAATCGAGCGTGCAATTGCAGATCACGGGCTGTCCGGCCAAATCACCCTCACCGGCTGGGTCGACGAGGACCGCATCGCGGCCGAACTTGCCACTGCACACGCGCTGGTCATGCCCAGCTTTGCCGAGGGCTTGCCGATGGTGGTGATGGAGGCGATGGCCGCCGCCCGCCCGGTGATCGCCACCTATATCGCAGGCACCCCCGAACTGGTGCAGCCCGAGGTCAACGGCTGGCTGGTGCCTGCCGGTGACATTGACGCGCTAGCCGGTGCCATGGCCGGCCTGGCCGAAGCCCCGCTGAACAAACTGACCAACATGGGCAAGTCGGGCCGAAAACGCGCGCTGGCGCGGCACGACGTGGCACGCGAAGCGGCCAAGCTGGCGGAATACATGCAGGGTTAGGCCACCCTTACCGCCCACGCGCCCAGCGGTCGGCGCTGCGCATCACTGGCAGGCGAATGGCGCTGCGCACGGCGGCAAAGACCACAAACCCCAGCGGATCACGCAACGCCCGGCGCCACATCGGCACCGTGTCGCTGTGATCATCGTCATTGCCCATCAGCGCGGGATAAAGTGCTGCCACCTCGGCCACGCCGACATCCTGCCGCCTGCGCACGCGCACCAGCGGGCCGAACCCTTCGATCATCGGCCAGTCATAGGGTGCGGGCACAGCAATTCGTTCGTCGGGGGTGAAATTCAGCCGGGCAAAGGTATCGTCCGAAATGATATCGGGCCAGCCCGGCCAACGCGCGCGCCCGGCCCGGTTCATCGCAAAGATGCCAAACCCCGGCACGCCACGCTGCATGAACGGCGTGGTGCACCAGAACCGGGTGTAGTGGCGCGTCACCCAGTTGCCCGCCGTGGTGACGCGGGGATGGCCGCTGCCATACCGCGGCGCATCGCCCGCCAGCGCCTGCGCCAGTTGCGCAATCAGCGGCGGCGAGACCAGAACATCGGCATCCAGATAGATCAGCACGTCCCCTCGCGCCTCCGCCTCGCCCGCGTTCAGCGCGCCCAGTTTGCCGCCCTGGACAAGCTCGATCACCTCAAGCGCCCAGCCCCGCGCGGCAAATTCAGACGCCTGCACACGGGCCAGATCAGCGGTATCATCACTGCAACCATTGGCCATGACGATCACTTGCACGTCGCCACCATCCCCAGTCGGCACCGGGTCTGACTTCAGCAACGCCGCAAGGCAGGCAGGCAGCCAGTCGGCCTCGTTATGGGCCGGGATCAGCACACTTGCCGCCGGGCGGGTCACTGCCATGTCACCAGCGCATCCCAGCGCGGATTGGCGTCATCAAGATGTCGCAACGCGCCCCATGATCCCCATTTGGTCGGGGCATAGACATCGGAATAAGCGTTGAACATCTGCCCGCCCACGGCCTGCCACCCGGTCAGCAACGTGTGATAAAGCGCGCCCATCTCGGCGGTATAGTTCAGGTGGTGAAAAAACCCGGTCAGCGCCGCATCTTCGACTTGCGCGCCGAGGCCCACAACATGGCTGCCGCCTTCGTACATCACCAGATCAAGCCCATGGGCGCGGGCCACAGCCGCGTGATAGGGCCAGACCCGGCCAATCAGATCGCTCAGCGTGTCCTCGGCATTGCCGCTGACACTGCCATCGCGCAATTCCTGCGCCGCCAAGGCCGTCGCTGCGTCATATTTGTGATCCTCGCTGAAACGATCCAGCGCGGCACCGCTCAGCCCGTCCGCCTCGCCCTTGGCCCGGGCGGCGGTGGCACTGCCTGACAGCCAGCCATCGACCAGCGGCTTGCGGTCCTCCAACCCCAGAACCCCACCAAAATAGCCGCTGACGGCATAGGCATCAAAGGCGGTGGCGGGGGCGGCGTTGCCTGGGGCTTCGCCGATGTACAACGGCGCATTCAAGCTTTCGGTTTCAAGCCCCAGCCAGCCGGTCTGGGTCGAGATTACATTGACCAGCCGCGCGTTCGCTGCATCGCCAAAGACCTCTGTCCAGATACGGGCGACCTCAGCGGCGCGCATCCCGTAGAACTGCATGCCCTTGTCCTTTTCCTCCCAACGCGCCTGCGCCATCTCATCCGCCCAATGGGTTTGGGTGAACTGCCAATTCCAGACCTCGTTGGAAAATTCGACGTAGGCGGGCAGCGCCGGGTCAAGCTGTTCTGCGACCTGCGTGGCAAAGGCCCGCACATAGGCATCATCCCCCAAGTGCGGCATGTTGAACCAAGGCGCGATCTCAAGCTCGTTGGCCAGTGCCACCAGCACCTCAACCGGGACACCGCGACGGGCATAGGTCACATCGTCAAGCTGCGGGCGGTCGTCCCAGGATGAGACGGAACTGTCGTTGGTTGCCATCCAATCCATGAACCGCAGCGCGTCAAACTGACCGATACGGCTGGTCCAGGCGGGGTTGAACAGCGCCCCATCGGCAAAGCGTTTGGCATGATCGGCGCGCATCACCGTGATGTTGCGCGGCGGATCGGTGACATTGACGCGCTGGATACGAATGTCCACGCTGCCCGGCCCCGGCACATAGTCAAAACTGACCTCGCCCTTGCCATAGCGCACACGGGTGGCGCGCCCTGTCACCTCGATCACCCCGGCCCCGTCAAACCGCAGCAGGTATCGCCCCTCAAGCCCCACTGCCGCCTCGGGCATATCCGTCAGGATCAGCGTGCCGATGCTGCCCAGTTCGGGCGGCATTTTCACCGGCCATCCCGCAGCGTCGAGATATCCGCCCGCCAGCAGCACGTCATAGTCCATACCGCCGAACTGCCCCGGCAGATGCCCCAGCCAGGGCCGTGATGTCTTCATAAGGTCGATAAACGGCTGTTGCACGCTCCAATCCGCGATGGGGGCCAGCCCCACGGCGACGTCGCGGCTGCCGGGCACCGCATCTTTGGGCGGTGTTGTGTCAACCGGCGTGCCGGTGGCCACGATCGGCGCGGCCTGCTGCTGTGCCTGCGCTGGAACCGGCGTTGGTGCGGGTTTAGGTGGCGGAACAGGCACCACGTCAGCGCCTTGATATGATTGCACAGCGGCAAAGGCCACGCGCTGCAATTCGCGGGCCAGATCACCCTCTGGCGTGTCAAACGCCTTGCCCCATCTGTCATTGAAATCGGTGGGCAGGCCCAGCGGGCTCTGCCCCGTCAGCGCCGCATATTGCACCATCGTAACAAAATAATGACCGGTGTCATTGAGGTGGATATCATCCGAAAACACCTGTGCGATGTCGTCCAGCCCCGGCACCAGATCCGCTTCGATCTCGTCATACAGCCGCGCCATCGCCTGTCCGGCGGGGATCAGCGTCACGCTGGCCGTGTCAGAGGTGTTGCCCGCCGCCACGGCTGTCACGATCCCTTCCCAAGCGGGCAGATCATCGTCCAGCCGTTGCCGCCAGGGCGTACCGGCACCCTCGTCGTTCTCCACCGTCTCGCCGGTGCCGCTTTTCAGCGAATGCCAGGTCTCTTGCAAATAGACTTTGACCTCGGGGTTGGCGGCGACAGCAAGACCAAAAAACGCCTGTGCATAAACCTCGGTATCCGACCACTGGGTGTGGTTGGCCAGCGGGATCGCTTCGGTCAGGATCATATGCGTCGTGCGCCCATCGGGCAGCATCGCGCGGGCGTCGACGCCCTCGGCGGTATGGGATTCCTCCCAGTTATAGCGCAGCGGCGCACCGTTGATGATCTGGGCGGCGACGTTGCCCTGTCCTTGGCCTGCCCGCAGGGCCTCTTGCAACATGTCTGGCGCCGTCTGGCCAAACAGGCTGTGGCCAATCATCATCACCGAAAACAGCGCCCCCAGCCCGCTCATGCCGCGACCCCCGTATCTGGATAGGCGCGCACCACGTCCCAGACCACCCGCTGCATCAGCCGCGCCGCTTCGGCGCTGGGGCCGCGCGCCGGGCTGCCGTCGGCGCGGCGCAGCGCATGGGGCAGGCCCAACGGGCTGCGGTGGTACAAAACGGCGTAATGGGTCAGTGCCACAAGATAGGCCCCCTGATCGTTAAAATGAATGGTATCGGGGCGGCCGTTGTCGTGGCGCGCAAACAGGTCATGCAGACTGTTGACGCCGCCCACGCCGCCCGCATCGTCCACCGCACGGACAAAGGCCGCCATCGCCTGCCCCGCCGGGATCAAATGGATCGGCACCTGCGCCTTGGCTAACGCGGGATAAAGGACGCGCCGCCGCCAGTATTTGTCCAGGTCGCGGTCGATCCGCGCCAGCCAGCCATTGACGTCGTCGGTGTGGTGCCATGTTTCATACAGATACACCCGCGTGTCAGGCTGCGCCCCATGCACCAGTTTGGCCCAACGCGCCAGATAGTCGGCGCTGTCGTGGTGGCGGATGGCATCGGCAATCTCGACCATCTCGGTCAGCACCACAGCGTCATACCCACCCCCAGCAAGCGCGGCGGTGGCAGGCCGATGGCTGGCATGGTCATTGGCCACGGCAAAGCCATTTATTGGCACGTCCGGTTCCCAGTGATCCCGCAGCGATGTGCCCCAGCCCAACTGAGAGTGAAAATCATGTCCCGGCCCGGCCAGTTGTTCCAGCATCGTGGGCATGTCATGCCCCACCAGAGAATGTCCCAGATGGTAAACCCTGAGCGGTGCATCCGGTGCCTGCAAGGGCCGCGCATAGAGGGCCTCGGCCGCATTTTCACGCCGAATTCCCTGCCCAAACCAGCCGCCCGCCCCAAGGGTGGCAAGCGCAAGTCCGCCCAAGGCCAGTCGGCGGGTCATTGGCGGCATAAATCAGGCTCCTTTGGCGGTAATCTGCCCAATTGCCACCCCGGTTACAAGGTGTCCCGCCACCTGCGCGATGCGCCCCGGCAAGCAGTCGCCGACCGCGAAGCGCCCGGTCGGTTTAACGAAACGCGCGGTAAAGCTGCCCGCGTCCCCGCCCAGCGTCACCTCGATCTGATCAAAGCCGAATAGCAGCCCCGTCAATGGGTACTGCGCCTTGTAAGTGGCTTCCTTGGCGCAGAAAATGCGTTTCGCCAGATGTGCCGCATCTGGCCCCGCGATACGCGCGCGTTCGTTCGCAACGCAGACTTCGTGCACCAGATCGCGGGGCAACGGGCTGTCATCCTCAATGTCGATACCCAAAGCGGCGGCATCCTGCGCCAGCGCCAGAACGGCGATGCAATAGTCTGCGTTATGGCTGATTGAGCCCACCAGCCCCGCAGGCCAGATCGGTGCGCGGTCAGGCGCGGCAAGAACCGCCTGCGGTGCCCCCCCGAGGGCCACCATCGCCTGCCGCGCTGCCGCCCGCCCGGCGCGGAATTCGGCGCGTCGGCCTGGCACCGCCTGTGCGATGACTGCCGCCTCGCCCGGCAACAGATCAGGCTGCACGTCGATGGGTCGGGTGACACCGACCGCAACCGGCAGATCAAACAGGCCGCGCGCGGCCTGCGCAATCGCCTGCACGCTCACGCGCCGCTGCGGCCGCGCCCGGCGCGCATCATCCGGCGTTTGGACATGGTCGCCTGACGCGCGGGGTCCGGTGTGGCTGTGGCCTCTGCGGCAGGCGCTGCACCGGGTGTTTTGTCGATATGCGCCGCCAGTGCTTCCAATGTGGGAAAGCGGAAGATGTCCGTGATCGACAGACGATCCGCGCCAAGGGCCGCCTTGATGTCGCGGTGCGCCTGCACGGCCAGCAACGAATGCCCCCCCAGCGCAAAGAAATTATCGCCGCCGCGAATATCGGCCACACCCAACAGCCCCGTCCAGATCTGGGCAATCGCCGCCTGCGCGCCTGAAACCGGGGCCACACTGGCCGCATGGCGCGGGGCGCTTTGCGGTTTGGGATCAGGCAGGGCCTTGCGGTCGATCTTCTTGTTTGGAGTCAACGGCATCGCGCTCAGTGTCACGATGGCACTGGGCACCATGATATCGGGCAGATGTGCCGCCAAATGCACCCGCGCGCTGACGTAATCCACAGGCGCAGAGGCGGTGACATAGCCCAGCAATTGCGCACCCGCCGCCCCATCGCGCACCACGGCAACGGCCTGAGTGACGCCGGGCAGTTCTGCCAGGCGCGCCTCGACTTCGCCCAGCTCAATCCGGTGCCCGCGCAGCTTGACCTGCGCATCGGCGCGGCCTTGGAAATGCAGCACGCCTTGCGCGTCGAACGCCGCAAGATCGCCGGTGCCATAGATCCGTACCAGTCCAAACGGGTTGGCGATAAAGCGTTCGGCGGTCAGTGCCGCGCGCTGCCAATAGCCCTGCGTCACCCCGTCGCCGCCGATCCACAACTCACCCGCAGCGCCCATCGGCAGCGGCTGGTGATCCGCGTCAAGTACATACACCTGCGTATTCGCTATGGGCGTGCCGATCGGGGCCGTCGTCAGGCCGGGACCATCCTGAATTTGCGTCGTGGACCAAATGGTTGTCTCGGTCGGGCCGTACATATTCTGGATCTGCGCCGAGGTTGCCTGCCGCAGCGCGCGCAGCAGCGTTCCGGGCAAGGCTTCACCGCCGACCATCAGTGATTTGACACGGGCCAGCGCGCCGCGCGCCTCGTCGTTCATCACCATCATCTGCGCCATCGACGGGGTGCATTGCAGATGCGTGACCCCGTGGCGGATGATCTCGGCCGCGATGGAATGATCATCCTCGGTCAGCTCCGCCCCGGCATTGGCACGGGCCAATACGTCGGCCAGCGGTTGTAACCCCGCCAACACCTTGTCGGTGGCAATACCGTAATCAATCAGGCAGGCAACCTCATCCACGCCGATGCGCTTAAGCTCTTCGGTACGCGCCAGCCCATCCTCGACGGTGCCGAACATGCCGCTGTCGTTGAAATAGCGCTGAAAGGCGAATTCGAGGATCGCGTCCATTTCCGCCTCCGACAGACCGTCAAGATTGATCTCGAAGGGGGTGGTGGCCCCAGCCGGTTTCTTGAACGCGGGAAAGGCCCATGCGTATTGTTTGATCAGCCCGGCGGCAGACCGCAGGTAGTCCTTCATCGGGTCGCGCGCGACCGCCTCGGCCTCAGCACGGCTGTCGGCCAGATAGCTGTGCAGCATCACCGTGACCTTGTGATCCGCCGGATCATGGCCCGCGTCGCGCAGGGCGGCGTGGTAAATCTTGATCTTATCCGCAACCTCGGCCACCGATTGGCCCAGCAGGTGCGTCAGCACATTCGCGCCAATCTCGCCCGCTTCTTTCCATGTTTGCGGGTTGCCTGCCGTCGTGACCCAAATCGGCAGCACGCGGGACACGGGACGCGGCTGCGTGACGACAGCAAAGGGGGTGCCGTCTTTGGTCGGGAATTCGACGGCCTCGCCTGCCCAAAGGCGGCGCAACTGGTCGATGGCGGCGTACATCGCCGGCTTGTTATCGGGCGGTGTGTTTTCGGGACGCAGGACAAAATCATCGGGCTGCCAGCCGCTGGCGATGGCCAGCCCCACGCGCCCATTGGTCAGATTGTCGATCACCGCCCATTCCTCGGCGATCCGCGCAGGGTGGTGCAGCGGCGCCACGCAAGAACCTGCGCGCACGTCGAGGTTCTGCGTCACGGCAGCCACTGCCGCCCCTGTGACGGACGGGTTCGGGTACGGGCCGCCAAAGGCATGGAAATGCCGTTCGGGCGTCCAGACGGCGTTAAAACCGTGGGCATCAGCAAACTTTGCGCCTTCGAGCAACAGCTCGTATTTCTTGGGCCCGACACCATCGTCGTTGCCCCAGTAAAACAGGTTAAAATCAATCTTGCGATCCGAGGTGGCGATCGGGCCGTTGGACATCACCGCGCGGCTGTCATCGCCCGCCAGCACCAGCTTGAATCCGCGCGCGAGGGTCCAGAACAGCTCAAGCACCGAGATGTCAAAACTCAGGCTGGTGACCGCCAGCCAGACCGCGCCCGCATCATGATCAATCCGGTCGTCCATCCCGGCAAAGAAGTTGGCGACATTGCCGTGACTGACCATCACCCCTTTGGGCGTCCCGGTGGAACCGGACGTATAGATCAGATAGGCCAGATCGTCCGGCCCGGCGGCGGCGGAAGGATTGGCGTCGCTTGCGCCATCAAGCCGGGGGTCGCGGTCAATCTCCATAACCTGCGCGCTGTGGGTCGGCAAGCTGGCAGAGAGCGCTGATTGGGTCACCACGATGGGTGCGGCACTGTCGGTCAGGTAATGCGCCAGACGGTCAGCGGGATAGCCGGGATCAAGCGGCACATAGGCCCCCCCAGCCTTGAGTATCCCCAATGTGCCGACCAGCAGGTCAAGCCCCCGCGCCGTACAGATCGCCACCGGCGTGCCGGGGCGCACGCCCATGTCGCGCAACACATGGGCCAGCCGGTTGGCGCGCGCGTTAAGCGCGCCGTAGCTCAGCGTTTCGCCCTCAAACACCAGCGCGGTGGCATCCGGTGTGGCGGCGACCTGTGCCTCAAATGCGGCGTGAATCGGGGTGGCGTCATGGGCACGGTCGGTGGCGTTGATCTGGGCCAGCGCAGTGATTTCGGCCTCGGGCAGCGCCCAAACGGCACCGCAGGTTTCGGCGTCGGTGATGGCCGCAAGGGCCGCGGTCAGACGCCCTGCCAGCAGATCAACCGCTGCGCTGTCAATCCGGGTACTGTCATAGATCAGCGTCGCGGCATCCTGCGCGACGCAAAGCGTCAGCGCCGCACCGGGCAGCGGGTCGGCTCCGAACGACAGGGCAAAATCCGGTGTGGAAAGCGGGGCAAGCGTCGTATCGCGCAGCGGCAGATCGCAGGCAAAACCAACGCTGCTTTGCGCGCGGGCAATCTGCGGGATCAGGCTGTTGTGCAGATCGGCGATCGGCGTATCGGCCCGGGCGACAACGGTCAGTGGCACCCAATCGGCCAACAGCGGGGCGGCATCGCGGGCGCAGGCAAGAGCGATACCGCCGTTTTCTGCCGCAGCGCCGCGCAGGGCGCAAAGCGCCGCAGCCGTGATCTGTTGGTCCCGCGACAGGCCGACAGGCACGGTGATGGGTTTGCGCTGAAATTCAGCGGCAGTGTCGGCAGCAGGCCGCGCCAACGGCACTGGCAGCGGGTCAAATCCACGCAGCGCCTGACGCCAGTGACCTTCTTCTGCCACGTCAGGCAACGACCCGGCATCGCTGCTCAATACGTCGCCCACAGTCAGCGACGAAAGGTCCACCGCCGCGCCGCTGATGTCCGTAAGGTCGCGCAGGACGATGGTGCCGTTTGCCGTGCCGACGGTCAAATGATCTGGGGCCAAGTTGACGATCTGGCCGGGGGATATCGTGCCGGGGGCGATACCGTCGCGCGGCCCGATATCGGCCCGGCCCACGCGCCAGATGGCGCCTGCGGGCGTGGTGATCTTGGCCGTGGTCAGCGGGTTCCAGTAATCGCCAAAATCCAGGCCCCGGATCAACGCGTCAATCGTCGCCGTGTCAGCGCTAAAATCAATCACACCGCCCTGCGCGGGCCGCTTGTCGCGCGCGAAATAGCTGCGCTGGCTCAGGTCCTGCGCCGTGGTGTCCAGCGTGCCGCGTTCCAACTGCGCCAGCACGCTGGCAAAGCTCTCCATCCCCGCCGCGTAGCATTTTGAATTGAGGCTGAAGGCGGTCTCATCCGCCGCGATATCCACCGTCACCTGCGCCAGCAGATCGCCGGTATCGACGCCGGATGCGATCACATGCCAGCTAACGCCGTGCAGCACCTCGCCGTTGATGATCGCCCAGGCGGGCGTGTTCAGACCGGCGTAGCGCGGCAGAGGGCCGTCGTGAAAATTGACTGCCCCGCGTGTGGGCAGTGCCAGCACCGCGTCCGGTATCAAACGCAGGTTTGCGATGCTGAGCAGCCAATCCGCCTGCACGGCGCGTCCCAGCAGATCATCCGCGTCGCGCGCCACCGCCAGCCCCTGCCCTTCGGCCCAGCCGCGCACATCGGCGTCGCGCGTCACCACGCAGGCAATGCTGTGCCCGCCCGCCAGCAGCATGTCACCGCAGGCGATGGTCAGGGATTCGTCCCCCATCAGCAGGGCAGAGAACGCAGCGGCGTTGAAGGTGGCGGTCATGGGTGATCCTCGCAGGCGGTTTGGCGGATGGGGGGTGGCGCGGCGCGGCGGGGCCCGGTGAACGCATGGCCCAGCAGGTCGCGCAGGAAACCCGGCGGGTCTTGCGATGCGCGCCCCGTCAGCAGGCAGCGCAAGCGGTGCAGCATGCCGCCCGTCATCCGCGCCAGCAGCGCCATTGCGCAGTAAGACGCGCCGTGGTTCTTGGCGAAATACCTCTGGCGGCTGTCAAACCAATAGCGCGGCATCCGCTGCCAGGTTTTCATGCCCGTCGACACCGATCCGATATGCACCACGCGGCTGTCGGGCACATACCAACACTCCCACCCCGCACGCGCGGCACGCAGGCACAGGTCGGTTTCCTCAAAGTAAAGGAAATAGGCCTCGTCGAACAACCCGATTTGGCGCAGCATGTCACCGCGCAGCAGCACTGACGCCCCGGCAACCCAATCGACACGCTGCGTGGTCTCGGGCAGTGGTGGTGCCACGATGGACCGCGCCAGCAGCCGCGACACCGGGCCGAGGCGCACCGCCCCTTCAAATTCGCCCGCGACGCTGGGAAAGCGAAAGGCAGTGACATGTGGCGCACCGTCCTGGCCGCGCACATGACTGCCCGCAATGCCGGCGCGGGGATGCGCCTGAAGATGCGCCATCAGCGCAGCGATGCAACCCGGATCGGCAAAGGCGTCTGAGTTGACCACATAGACAAAATCCGGCGCGCGCCCGTCGGTCATACCCGCACGGATGCCGATGTTATTGCCCGCGCCAAAGCCCCCGTTGACCTCTGACAGGATCAGCCGAACGCGGCCGTCCTTGTCCCAGCCGCGTTTCGTGATGGCCTGTTGCAGCACCGCCGCCGACCCGTCGCCGCTGGCATTGTCGACGATGATCAACTCGGCCGTGTCGCGCGGCATATCCGCCAGCGCCGCTTCGGTCGCGCGCAGGGTCATCGCGGCGGTGCGGTAGTTCAGCACCACGACCAGCAGGCTTGGGGGCTCAGACACGGTCATTCCGCCGCCGTGGCACGGGGGTGCTCGCTGGCCTCGTCAGTGGGCAATGCTGCCGCGATCACCTCGGCCAGTTCCTGCGCCAGCACCGTGACATTCGGGGCCAGAACCATGCTCACATGGTCGCCCGGCACTTCGATCACCTGCATATCGGGGGCGTACTGCCGCCAATCGTTGTCTTCAAAGACATATTCCCGCTCAGCGCTGACCCACCGCCCCTGCGACACCTGCCAATGCAAGTCCAGCGGCGGTCGGAACAGGGCCATTGGGCCGTCCCAGACGGGGGTTTCATATGCCCCTACAGCGGTCAGAAAGGCGCCTTGAATCTTGAGATCGTTGAACTCCGCCCCCGGTGCGGAGGTGGTCACGCCCTCGGGGTTGCGGCGGCGCTCCATTTCCCAGGTCCAGCGGTTGCGGGCCCATTCGACCAGATATCCCGGCCCCTTGTGGCGCAGTTCCGCCAGTTTGATCAACGCCTTGTCACGGCGCGACAGGCTGGGGCGAACGGGCAAGGGCGTGTCGAGCATCGCCAGAACCGCTACCTCCTGCCCCGCCGCCCTGAGTTGGCAGGCCATTTCATAGGCCGTGATCCCGCCGCCCGAATAGCCGGCCAGCAGGTATGGCCCTTCGGGCTGCATGGCGCGGATTTCAGACAGGTAATCCGCCGCCGCCTCGGTCACGTCAGTATGCGGCGCGTCATCGCCCACCAACCCGCGCGCCTGAACACCCATAACCGGGCGTTCATCATAGAAAGGCAGCGCCAGATGCCGCAGGTTCAGCACGTTGCCAAACATCCCCGCGACGATGAACAGCGGCGCGGTCTGGCGCGGCGACTGGTTCAACGGCACCAGATAGGTGAAACGACGCGCCGGTTCAGCGGGTGCTGCACTGTCATCCTCGCCTTCAACTGCGCCGGTTTCTGCCGCGATCAGCGCGGCGCATTTGGCAATTGTCGGCGCTTCGAACAGCACCGAGATCGGGAACTCGACCTTGAATTCGCGTTTCACGGCGGCGAACAGGCGCACCGCGATCAGCGAATGCCCCCCAAGGTCAAAAAAACTGTCCTCGACGCCGACCGGGCTGACGCCCAAGAGGTTGCCCCAGATCCCGGCGAGCTTTTCTTCGATTCCGTTGCGGGGTGCCACATAGGTGCCGTCCAGATCGGGGCGGTCAAAGCTCTGACCACTGTGTGCGGCTTCGACCACTGGCGTGTCGGCCTGTGCGATCAACGCCGCCAGCGGCAGGGACGAGACCATGACCTGTGGCTGCCCCAGCGCCAGCGCCCGGCGCAACGCCTCTGGCCCCTCGCCCGCGCGGATGCCCTGGCGCACCAGATGCGCCAGACGTTCCTCGGCAGGGCTGCGGCTGTCGGTGCTGCTGGCATCGTCGAACGTCACTTCACGCGCGTCCAGCGGCGGCGTGTCCCCCAACGCGCCCTGAAGCCGTTTCATCGCAAAATCGCGCACCTCGACCAGCACCCGGCCAGCGGGATCACAGATCGTCACGTCAAAGCGGGCAAACCCGTCGGCTGCCGCCCCCGCAGACAGTTTCGCATAAGAGCGCACCTGCGCAGGCAGCGGGGCGTAGACACGGATTTCACCATAAGACAGCGGCACCCAGAGGTGGCGCGCACCGTAGCCCGGCACCAGCGGCATCGCCCAGCCGGTTGCGATGTCCATCAAGCCGGGATGCAGGATATGCCCGGCCTCAAGATCACCCCGCGCGGCGTCTGGCAGGTGCAGATCGGCCAGTCCCTCGCCCGTGCCCAGCGCCGTGCGGTGCAAGACATGCCAACGTGGTCCGAATGTCAGATGCGCCTCTTGCGCGGCGCGCAGGCGGTCGCCTTGGGCGGCTTCGGCCACCGTCTTACAACGCGCGTCGATGGTGGTCAGATCAAGGGGCGCGGGTGCGCCCTCGGCCGGTAGCAACGTGGCCTGCGCATGTAATTGCCAGCCGGGTTTGCCATTCAGCACACAGGCACTGCGCAATTCGGCGGCAAAGCCCGCGCCCTCGGCCCGCAAGGTCACACGCATCGCCCGTGTCGCACCATCTGCCAGCGGCAGCGCGCGCAGGAAATACAGATCGCGCAGCACAAAACCGGTGCCCAACCCCTGCGCCTCGGCGGCCTCGGCCAGCAGTTCAATATAGCCGGTGCCGGGCATGACGGCGCGGCCATCGCCGGTGCGGTGCTGGTCCAGCAGCCAATCCGTGCTGGAAATCTCGGTGGTGAACTCAGGCTCGCCCGCAGCGCCAGCCCCGGCACCGCGCAGCAAGGCGGCAGTGATCGGACGGGCCGGCAGCACGGCAGCGCCGCCCCCAGACAGGCTCTCGGCCGCCATGCCGACATCGGCCCATACGCCCCAGTTCACGGCAACCACGCGGGTTTTCCCGCCGCGCCGCGCCTGGGCAAAGGCATTGAGCCAGGCATTCGCCGCCACATAATCCACCTGCCCCGCACTGCGCGTAGCAGTGGAGGTCGACGAGAACAGCACCATCAATTCCACCGCCCCATCGGGCAGCAATTGGTCAAGCACCCGCAGGCCCTGTACCTTGGGGGCCAGCACCGCGTCGATGGCGGCATCGCTCTTGGCCAGCAGCGGCGCGTCATCCAGCACACCTGCCGCGTGGATCACCCCGGTGATCGCACCATGGCGGGCCTGCACGTCATCAACCACTCGGCGCATCTGCGCGAGGTTGGCGACATTGGCCTGCGCCAGTTCCAGCGCGCCGCCATGTGCCGCGGCCACGGCATCAAGGCGCATCACCGCCCGAATACGCCGCGCGGTGGCGTCGGCGGAACCATGGGCAGACAGATAGCCCTCCCATGCCTCGCGCGGTGGCAGCGCCGCCCGGCTGAGCAGCACCACCCGGGCCTCTGGCGTGGCCAGAATATCAGCGGCCAGCGTCATGCCGATGCCACCAAAGCCACCGGTGATCAGATATGTGCCACCGCTGCGCCACTGGAGCAAATTATCCTGCGGCAGGGAAACCGGGCGGTAATCTAGTTCATAGCGCCGCGCGCCCCGGTGGGCGGCTTGGGTATTGGCGGCGCGGGCCAACAAATCGTCGATCACGCCATCAAGGCGCGGGTCCGGCGCGGGCGCCGCCGCCTTGGCGAACCAACGCGGCGCGACCGGCGGCAACGCCGGGTCAAGATCAATCTGCGCACAGGTCAGCCCCGGCATTTCGCGGGCAAAGACCCCGACCGGGCCGCTGATCAGCGCCTTTTCGGGATGTGTCAGCGCCCCATCTTGCACCAGCGCGGCACCGGTGGTGAAAACGCTCAGATGCAGCGGCGCGTCCAGCCCCGCGTCGGTGAGCGCCTGCGCCAGCCACGTCAGGCTCCAGAACCCCTGTTCGATGTTGCGGTCAAAGGTGCTGGAACCGGGGCGCGGCGCGACCTGATCATCGGTCAGCCAGAAATGCGCGATCCGGTCCGGCATCTGCCCCGCCGCCTGCAACCCTGCGATCAGCTGATCATAGCCCGCGCGGCCCTGTTCGGCGGCCAGTGTAAAGTGCTGCGGTGCCACTTGGGCAAAACCGTCACCTGCGGTGACACGCACGGCCCTGTGGCCCGCATCCTGCAACCGAATGATGGCGTCATCCGCCAGCCCGGCAGCATCGGCAAAGACGAGCCATGTCAGCGGCGTGTTTAGGTCAGGACCTGCTTCGGCATAGCGCGGCTGCCAATGCGGCAGCGCGCCCCATTTGCCGATGTCAGTCTCGCGCAGCAGCGCAGGCGCGGTGCTGGTCTGCACCGCCTGCCCGGGTTCGATAAAATAGCGCGCGCGCTGGAACTGATAGGTCGGCAGGATCACCCGGTTGCGCCGCGCCTCGCCCCATATCTGGCTCCAGTCGGCCTCAACACCGCAGGCCCAGAGCCGCCCGATCACGCCAAGGAAATAGGCATCATCCGCGATATCCTGTTCAGGGTGGCGCAGCGACGACAATACCTGACCCGGCGCCACATCAGCATTCATCTGCGCCAGTGCCGATAGCGCCTTGCCCGGACCAACCTCAAGAAAGACCGATTTGCGCCCGGCGGATAACCGGGTGATGCAATCGGCAAAGTTCACCGTGTTGCGCAGCTGATCAACCCAGTAATCAGGGTCCGTGGCCATGGCGGCCGTAATAAAATCGCCGCTGCGGTTTGACAGGAACGGTATGGTGGGGGCCTGCAAATCTAATGCAGCGAGAAACGCGCGATAACGGGCGAGGATCGGCTCCAGCATCCGGGAATGTGCCGCGATGTCGATGGCGATGCGCTGATGGTCCACATCCGCCACCTTCAGCCGCGCTTGCAGCGCCTCCAGCGCCGCGTCAGGGCCGGACACCGCAATAAGTTCAGGGCCGTTGACGCTGGCGATATCCAGATCATCGCCCAGCAAGGGTGTAATCACCGCAAGCGGGGCGGAAATACTGATCATGCCGCCCGCCGGGACCTCGTCAAAGAGCCGCCCGCGCAGCAGCACCAGATCAATGCAATCCTCAAACCGCATCACCCCCGCCAGACAGGCAGCGACGTTTTCGCCCATGGAATGACCCACCATCGCGGCAGGTTTCACACCCCAGGACAGCCAAAGCTGCGCCAGCGCATATTCCACAATCATGATCAGCGGCAATTGCACCGATGGTTGTTTCAACGCTTCATCGGCTGCGGCGCGGTCATCCGGTTCGGGCAGCCAGAGCGCGCGAATGTCGTAGTCCAACTGCGGCTCAAGATGGTCAAGCCCACGGTCCATCCAGTCGGCAAAGACCGGTTCTGTCTCGCATAGGTCGCGCGCCATATCGGCATATTGCGCGCCGCCGCCGGGGAACATGAACACCACATCTGGATCATCGCCCAGAAAATCATGGCTAAAGACGCGGCGGGTATCACCGCCTTCCAGCAGATTGGCCGCTTCTTCATGGCTTTCTGCCACCAGCACGCGCCGCTTATCGAACCCACGCCGCCCGTTTTTCAACGTATGGGCCACATCGGCCAGCGGCTGGTCGGGATGTGCGCGCAGATGGGCGGCCAGTGCCGCGCTGTTGGCGTCAAGCGCGGCTTTGCTGCGGCCAGAGACACAGAGCACGTGAAACGGAAAATCGCTGTCTTCCGACGCGGCGCGCGCGGGCGCTTCTTGCAATATCATATGCGCATTGGTGCCGCCGACGCCCAAGGCGTTCACCGCCGCCCGGCGCGGTGTGTCCTGCGCGGGCCAGTCATACAGCGCGTCATTTACGCGAAAGGGCGACCCGTCGAAGGGTATCGCGGGGTTGGGTGCCTCATAGCCCAGCGAGGGCGGGATTTGGCGGTGGTGCAGCGCCAGCGTGGCCTTGGTCAACCCCGCCACACCCGCCGCCGTGTCCAGATGGCCGATGTTGGTTTTGACCGATCCGATGCGGCAGAAATCCTCTGCATCCGTCTCGGCGCGATAGGCTTCGGTCAGTGCCGCGACCTCGATCGGGTCGCCCAGATAGGTGCCGGTGCCGTGGCATTCGACCATGCCGATGCTCTGCGCCGCGACCCCTGCGGCGTCAAGCGCGCGTGCAATCGCAGTAACCTGGCCATCGACGGACGGCGCCAGATAGCCCGCCTTGGCCGCGCCATCGTTGTTGACCGCCGACCCCTTGATCACGGCCCATATGTGATCGCCATCGGCAATCGCATCGCTCAACCGCCGCAGCGCCACAGCCCCCGCACCCGACCCAAAAACAGTGCCCTGCGCGCGGTGGTCAAAGGCGTGACACTCCCCATCCGGCGACAGGATTTCATTTTCCTTGAACACATAACCGCGCCCCTGCGGCAGCTCGATCGTGACCCCGCCCGCCAGCGCCATATCCACTTCGCCTGCGCGCAGGGCCTGACAGGCATAGTGGATCGCCACCAGCGAGGTGGAGCAGGCCGTTTGCAGGTTGATCGACGGACCTTTGAGGTCAAAGACGTGGCTGACACGTGTCGACAGAAAATCCTTGTCGTTGCCCGTGTGGCGCAACAGAAACATGCCCACATCCTCGACCAGATCGGGGTTTGAGCAGATGTTGAAATAGAAATAGCTACCCATGCCACAGCCGGCATAGACGCCCACCGGGCCGGGGATGGTTTCTGGCACATGCCCCGCCTGCTCCATCGCCTCCCAAGCAACCTCAAGGAATTTGCGGTGCTGCGGGTCCAGGATGGCGGCATCCTTGGGGGAAAAGCCAAAGAACTCGGCATCAAAGGTGTCGAACCCGTCAAGTCTGGCGGCGAACGGCACATAGTTGGCGCGCGCCATGGTCTCGGCGCTCTCGCCAGCGGCGCGCAGATCGTCCTCGCTCAACCGTTTGATGGCGCTCACACCGGCGCGCAGGTTTGCCCAATAGGCATCCGTGGTAGCGGCACCCGGCACATTCACGGACATGCCAACAATAGCGATGTCCTCACCTGTGAAAGAGCGGCTCTTGGTGGTGTTCATTGGTCTACAAATCATCCCATACCCCGTCCAAAAACAAGTATGAGCCCCCTTGGTGAACTTAAGATCATGCCCGCGTTTTCAACAGACAAATCTGGCAAAAATGAGCCGAAACCTCACCTTTCCTCGCAATTTTCAACGGATTTTAGCGACGATAGGCGCGGACATTTTGCAATCTACCACAACAGTAAGCCCCCGGCGCTAGGATTCCAGCAGCATTCGAAACAATATCGCCGTATTTGGATCGCAACAGCACCGCGCCTATAAAATTGTGCGTTTTTTGTGACCGCCTTGTTTTTGGGACAAAACAGCCCCCGTCAGGGCATGACGCGGCCCGCGTCGGCGCGCGGGCAACCGCGCCTCGGCATGACCCAGGATCGCCCCAGCCGTAAGCCAGGTTAGCGGCGTCAGCGTCGCGTTCAGCAACATGTCCATCATGGTGATGCCAAGGATCAGCGTCAGCGGTGCCACCCAGGGTGACAGCGCAACGCCGGGCGCAGTGCGCAGGGAAAGCCAAATCAGCAACAGTGGCAGCGCCAGCAGGCCAAATTCGCAAAGATACCCAAGCCAGCCAAAGGTGCCAAAAATGATGATCCAGCGCCCGTCGGGGATAGACAGGATCGTGCCGGTCTGCGCATCCCGGATCAGGCTGCGGCCCCAGCCGCCCCAGCCAAACAGTGGTTTCTCTGCCGCGCGCGCCAACAGTTGTTCCTCGTTGCCAAAACGATAGCCAAGCGACTGCGCGCGGTCGGCGCTGATCGCTTCGGCCTGTGCCAGGATCGCGTCCAGTGGCACCAACCCGGCATTGCGAAGCATCGGATAGACCACGGCCACAATGCCAAAGACCAGCGCAAGCCGGATCTGCCAGCGCGGCGGGGTCAGCAACACCATCGGCACCAGCAGCAGCGCATAGACCTGCGAGGCCAGGCTTTTGCACAGGTACAGGATAACCGCGAGGTAACCCGCCAGCAGCAGCGCCTTCCAGCGGTCAAGCTGCGGTGTCTGCCGTGCCAGCGCGCAGGCCGACAGCAACGCGGTACACATGAATAGCGCCAGCCACAGGGCATGGGGCAAAAACACAATCGGGCGGAACCCGCCGTCGCGCATCATCTGTTCGAATGAATGTTGAAAGAACCCGTAGATCCAGACGTTGATCTGCGGCGAAAAGCGGATTTCGATCAGCGCGGGCACCGAATAGATCACCCCCCCCAGCATAAAGGCAAGCAACAGCTCGCGCAGGCCCTTTTCATCAGCCAGAAACTGACGCGCCAGCAGGAACGGCACCAGCGTCAGCATCTGCGCAATCAGCACCGACCCAACATCGCGGATCGACTGCCCCGGCAGGGCATCGACGATAAAGGTGATGGGGGCAACACCGCGCAACTCCTGAAACAGGATCGGGTCGCCATTTGTCATCACCGTCGGCACCGCCGACAGCACCAGCCCCGCCACCAGCACACGCGCACTCCAGCCGTCAGGCCACAGGTGCAGCTTTTGCTTCATCGCAAAGGCGATGATCAGCACCACGCTCAGGTTCGGGATCGACACCTTGTCGAGCGCGGGCACCAGCGGCAGGTTGAATTCCGTCAGGGGCGGCAACAGCAGATAGCCACCAAGGATCGACCAGATCAGCGCCCGTTGCAGCGCCATGTTGCGAAACATCACGAGACAGACAAAAGGCCAGTTCAGCAACATCAGATAGGCAATGGGATTTGGCATGTGGTCCTTGGGGCGCGCGGGGGGGTGTGCAAGGCACGATTGGGGCGGTCTGAGGTAAGGCGGGGCAAATTACCATCTGGTCTGCCCCCTGTCATCCCGCTAGTTTTCCCGGCAGTGCAAGCCAGCAAAGGCCCAGGTGGCAGATGAACATTGAAAACAAACGGAAATTTTTACGCGGCAGCGGCCATGGCTGCGATAATTGCGCTGGTACGCCGGGGGCTCGGGCGTGAAATTTGGGCATAATAGCGCGGTGGTGGTGGTCAATATCCCAACCCGCGCGGCATTGTTTCGCGCCCTGCGCGACCGAATGTCGGCGCGCAGAGGATTCGCGTTGGCCACGCTGAACCTCGATCACCTTACCAAATTGCCCAAGCATCCCGGCTTTGCCGCCGCCTACCGCGCCCATGATCTGGTGGTGGCCGATGGCCGCCCCGTCGTGTGGTTGTCGCGGCTGGCGCGCGCGCCGGTCGCGTTGATGCCGGGCTCTGATCTGATCGTGCCGATCTGCGAATTGGCGGCAGAATTGGGTGTTTCGGTGGCGTTTTTCGGCAGTAACGATGCGGCGCTGGCGGGCGCTGCTGCGGCCTTGCAGGACTGGGTGCCCGGGCTGATCATCTGCCACCGCGCGGCCCCGCCGATGGGGTTTGACCCCGATGGCGCGCAGGCCGACGCGGCCCTGCGCGCGATCGCTGACAGCGGTGCGGGCCTGTGTTTTCTGGCGCTTGGCGCGCCGAAACAAGAAATGCTGGCGGCGCGGGGCCGCGTGGTCGCGCCGCAGGTCGGGTTTGCCTCTATCGGGGCGGGGTTGGATTTTCTTGCCGGACATCAACAGCGCGCACCGCGCCTGATGCGGATGCTGGCGTTGGAGTGGCTGTGGCGGGCCCTGCAAAGCCCGGCGCGCATGGTGCCGCGATATGCAAAGTGTTTTGCGATATTGCCCGGGCTTGTGGCGCAGGCGTTGCGTCAGCGGTGAGGACGCAAGCGTCCGGCGGGACGTTTACTTGGCGACGTAGATCTGCGGGGGGGGTCAGCGGTATTCGATAATCCGGCCATCCCGGCCCAGGTGGTATTTCAGCGCGCCCAGCGCCTCGGGGAATTTGCCGAGCACACTAAACACCCCCCAAGCCGCGCCGCCGCGCCGGGCGAGCCGCAGCATCTGCGCGGGGTAAATCAGCAACAGCATCAACGCCCAGGGTGACACAGGGACCGCCAGCAGCAAGACCAGCAGCGGCAGCGCCGCCCCCCAGACCAGCGCGCGGCGCGTCTCACGCACCCAGTGGCGTTCCGGCTCCTTGCCGTGCAGTGCCGCCCCTTCGGCAAAGGCATGGCCCGCCCGCAGGCTGCGCCGCCACCATTGGCCAAAGCGCGTGATCTTCGCGTCATGGGCTGTCATCTCGGCGTCCAGACGCCAGATCGTCCAGCCCGCGCGGCGCAGGCGCAGGCACAGCTCGGGTTCTTCGCCCGCGATCAGGCTATCGCGATAGCCGCCCACCGCACGCAGCGGGGCCACCCGCATCATCGCGTCACCGCCACAGGCCAGCGCCTGCCCCACTGGCGTGTCCCATTCGCGGTCGATCAGCGCATTATAAAGCGAGGCGTCGGCGTGTTCCTCGCGCCGCCGCCCACAGACCACCGCCACGTCCGAATGGGTGGCAAGATGGGCCTTGGCCGCCGCCAGCCAACCGTTCTGCACAACACAATCACCATCGACGAACTGCACCAGCGTCACCCCCTCGGCCAGCGCTGCGAGGCCCGCGTTGCGCGCCCGTGCCGCGGTAAAGGGCTGTGTCATGTCAAGCGACACCACCTGCGCGCCCAAAGCCTCTGCCGCCAGCACCGACCCATCGGTCGACCCGCTGTCGACATAGATAATCTGCCGCACCTGCCCCTTGAGCGCCGACAGACAGGCGCGCAGCCGCGCACCTTCGTTGCGGCCGATGACCACGGCAGCAAGGCTCATGCGGTGGCCTTCCAACTGGTGACATGGGCGCTATAGGCCGCCGACGGCACCAGAAATTCAGCACGGTAGAGCATTTCGACACGGTTCCAGCGGCGTGCATCAAGCGAGAACAGCGACACATCGGGATTGGCACCCATCACCGCCATTCGCTGCGCGTCTTCACCATGCGCCAGATCACCTGCCGCCAGCGAGGCGGCATCGCGTGCGCTGGGGTCATTGGCGAACTTGTAATGTTTGATCACCCCCGTCACATCTGCCACCCGCACGCCGCTGGACAGATGCGGATGCGGCGTCGGCGTGACGCCCGGACCGTTGTAGATCAACGGGTGTTTCGTCAGGCAGCAGTCTTCGCCAAAGACCTTGCCGCGCACCCCGCCGAACAGAAACGCCACGTCCGTTGTGGCAAGCAGATTGTCGCGCAGCAGGGCGGAAAACGGGATTTCTGGGCTGTGGTAATCAACCCGCTGAAGATGGCTGATGTCGTAATAAAGGAACTCTTGCAGCGCCTGTTTATAGGGCAGCCCGGCGGCGGCGGCGAGGCTGGATTTCGGAAACATCTCAAGCATTTGCGCGGCCATGGCGCTATAGCCGCGTTCGGCCAGATAGGCGGTCAGCCCGGCGATGCCGATGCTGTTGCGGCCTTCAAAGTCAAACATCTCGTCCATGTCGACATAAAGACACCAGCGGTTGCGCCCATAGGTCTGGGCCGGGTATTGCCGGATCAGATCCTCATACCCCGCCAGCGGCAGTTTGCACTGGTCGATGACCGTGCCCTTATGTTTCTTGATCCGCGCGATTGTGTCATCGGTCGAACCGTTGTCCATGAACACGAAATGGCGGATACCCATGGCGCGGTAGTGGCGGAAAAACGCATCCAGATAATAGCTGCCGTCGCGCACCAGCGCGATCAGCACCACATCACCGGGGGCCACATCCAGATGCTTTGGTCCGTGCAGGTGATACAGGGCCGCGGCAAAGCGCGCCCGGCGGCGGGCAGTGCGCAGGCGCTGCGACAGTCGGCGCAGAAGATGCAGAGGTGTTTTCATACTTGGGTGATACGACAGGGCGTGCGCGCGGTCCACAGGGATGCAACCGCCGGGCGCAGCCTGCGCGTTATTTTGACAGGTGATCCGCCGCGACCCGCCCCGGTGGCGGCGCAAGATTGGCATCGGATTGGCGCAGCGCGGGGGAATAAAAAGTCTGCTGCGCCCGGCCCGCGTGCTTTGAAGCATAAAGCGCCACATCGGCATCCGCCAACAACCCCTCCATCGAGGGCCGTGCGCCGCCCTGTATCCAGACAGTGCCGATGCTGGCCGATATCTCACACAGGGTGTCGTTAAACATGATCGGCTCTTCGAGGCGGGCAATGATGCGGCGACCGACGCTGCGCAACACCTCGTCGCTGCGCACATCGGGCAGGACCACGGTGAATTCGTCGCCCCCCACCCGCGCCACCATATCGGTATCTCGGGTTTCTTCGACCATAATGCGCGCGACCACCTGCAAGACATGATCGCCTGCGGCATGGCCCAGCGTGTCATTCACGGCCTTGAAATAATCGAGGTCGATCTGCATCACCGCGAACGACCCCTGCCCGGCAATCAGCCGGGTTAGCACAGTGTCGAGCGCGCGGCGGTTCTTGAGCCCGGTCAGCGTGTCGGTATAGGCCTGTTCCTCAGCGGCGATCTTGGCCCCCTGCAGGCGCAGGTTCAACCGGCGCGACGCCTCCATCGCGGCGGATTTCGCCTCCATCAGATAGAGCATTTCGATGGCCAGATCGGTGGCGGCAAAATCAGCATTGCTGAGCGAGTAGTCGCGCACCCCGTCGAGGATCGAAATACCAAAGCTGAGGTTCACGATTATCGTGTCAGCGGGCGGCGTGTCTGTGGGCATCATTTCAACGGGCATCGTATCAGCGGGTCGTGGGCCCTGCCCCAGCATCGGCACCAAGATGCCCTTGAGCGCGGTGCGCGGTGCATCGCGCATTTGCAGATGCAGCTTGATGTTGGCCGCACGGCTCAGGTCAGCCATGCAGGTAAAGGCGCGGGGCCGCTGCACCGCAAAGACCTCAAGAAAGCGTTTGCCGATCAGCGGCTGGTCCGGTCGCAGTTTCTGGATCGTCGGGCCAGCGTGCAGGATATGGCCCGTCGCGGTCAGCACCAGATGCATTGGGCACAGCACGTCCAGCACATCGGTATCAGCAAAAACGCTCATCCTGCCCGCGCCCCCAGATCAAAGTGGCGACCGGCTGAAAACTCCGCTTCGACCAGGGTGATAGACAGGGTTTCGACGCCCGCCTCGATCCCGGTATGATCCAGAAGAACCAGCGCGCCATAGTCATCGGCCATGACCCGCAGGATACCCATCATCACATGGCCATAGCCCACGACAGGCGCCTCGCAGACCAGACAGAAATGACCATTGGCGTGGTCACGCAGTTCGATGCGCGGCAGATGCAGATCGGGCAAGGCCAGTTTGGCCCGGTCCGGCAGATCATCCAGCGAATGCAGGAAATCGCAGAAATTGACGCCGCCAAAGCGCAAGAGCCGCCGCAGGGGTTCGTGGCTGGGGTGCGACACCAGATAGGCGCCGATGTCTTCCATCACGTCGGCGCGGGGCCGGTCCAGCAGATCAGACACAGCATCAAGGACGCGTGGCGTGATGGCATCGTCATAGCTCAGCATCGCCTCGAAATCGGTGAAATCCAGCCCGGCGCGCTGTGCCGCCTCGGCCCAGGCGGACGTGCCATAGCTGTTGCAAACATAGCTCTGGATGCTGCGGTTTATAAGCCCGTGCATAGCTGTCTCATTCCCATTTTTCCCGTCATCAGCATGGGCGCAGAGGGGTTAAGATAAGCCCAATGATCGCAATTGTAGGTAAATTCGGGAACTAATGGCGGCGCAACAGAGGGCCACCGCCTGTTTTTAGGGTGGCGATTGGCACATCCATGCTTGCCAATATGCTTGCCAAATTAGCCCTCAGCCAAGGCGTGGCTTATAGACGGCCTGCGTTCAGCCTCGCCAGATCGCCACTTCCGGCGCACCGCAGCAGCCCCGTGATGATCAACATAGGCACGCGCTGCCCAGCGTTCTGACGCCCGTTATTGCGGGGCAGATCACCCTAAAAATCCGTCGGCGCGCCGCCCTCTGCCTTGCGCCGCGCCACGAAATCGGCCAGCTCGTCGCGGATCGCGATGTCCATCGGCGGCTCCTCAAAGCTGCCGACGATCTCTTTGAACATGTGATGCGCGCGTTCCGCCGTCCAGATGCCGCCTGCGACCTCCCAGCCCTCGTAGTTTTTCCAGTCCGACAGGAACGGCTGATAAAACGCCGTCGTGTATCGGTCCTGTGTGTGCTGGATGCCAAAGAAATGCCCGGCACTGCCCACCGATTTGATCGCGTCCAGCGCAATTTCATCCGGCCCGGTGGCGCAGATTTCGGGCTGCATATAGCGCTGGATCTGCTGCAATATCTCGCAGTCCATGACGAACTTTTCTGGGCTGGCGATCAGCCCGCCCTCCAGCCAACCAGCGGCGTGATAGACCATGTTGGTCCCCGACTGCACCGCCGCCCAAAGACTATTTGACGTTTCCCACATGGCCTGCCCGTCCGGCACGTTGGCCGCACAGACCCCCGACGACCGCAGCGGCAGGTTGTAGAACCGCGCCAACTGTCCGGTCATCTGGGTCGCGCGCATGTACTCCGGCGTGCCAAAGGCCGGCGCACCCGATTTCATGTCGACGTTCGAGGTAAAGGTGCCGATGGCACAGGGGCAGCCGGGGTTGATGATCTGCGCCAGCACCACAGCACACAGGGCCTCGGCCAGGGATTGTGCCACAGCCCCCGACATGGTGACCGGGGCCATCGCGCCGGCCAGCGTGAACGGTGTCACCACCAACCCCTGCCCGCGCCGCGCCAGCCGCATCCAGCCGTCCAGCATCGGAATGTCGTGTTTCAACGGCGAGGTCGAGTTGATGTTGGTATACATGCGCGGGCTGGCATCGAACTCGGCGTGGCTCAACCCGCCCGCGATCCGCACCATCTCCATCACGTCCTCGACCCGCTCGGTCCCCAGCGAATAGGCATGCATCACCTTGTCGGTCAGCGTCAGCTTGTCATAAAGCACATCAAGGTGGCGGACAGAGGCGTGGATGTCGCAAGGCTCCACCGGATAGCCGCCGGCAAAATGGATGCAGTTGAAATACTGTGTCAGCCGCAACAGGTCGCGACACATCTCGCGGGTGCCGGGCACCTTTTTGCCAATCGCCATGTCCCAGTAGTTGGGCGGCGAGGACACGTTGCCAAAGACCATGTTCTTACCGCCGATGGTGATCTGACGGTCAGGGTTGCGCGGGGTCAGGGTGAACTCCGACGGGGCCTTGCCGATCCATTCCATCACAAAATCGCGCCCCATGCGGACGTTTTCGCCGTTCACGGTGCAGCCCGCCTTGCGCAGGATATCCAGTGCCTCGTGATTCAGAAACTCGATACCGATCTCTTCGAGGATGCGCATCGCCCCATCATGGATCGCCTCAACCCCTTCCGGGTCCAGCGGCTCAGTCGGGCGGTCGATGTTGATCGGCGGGTTCCATGGCATCTGCTCGATCACCGCGGTGCCGCGCCGATCCTTCGCACCTGAGCGGCCACCGTGACGGGTTCTGCGTTTGGGGGCGTCTGACATCTGCACTCTCCTGAAGCATAGCACCAGAAGGCCCGATGCCGGTCGTCCCGGCCTGCCCATTCGCGACGATATGTGTCGCTTTCAAATCAGCCCGCTTGGTAAACGCGGCCGCGTCGCTCTTAGCCCGCCCGGCCGTCCAGCCAGCCGGGCAGATGCCCGATATCAGGCAGCACCACATCCGCAAAAGGGCCCAGTTCATCGGCCGTGGCCAGCCCGGTCAGCACGGCAACGCAGATCATCCCGGCGGCGCGGCCGGCGTGCAGGTCATGGGTGCTGTCGCCCACCATCGCGATGGCACCCGCAGGCAAGCCCACCTGCGCCGCAAAGGCCAACATCTGCCCCGGTGCCGGTTTGCCGCCATGGCCGCTGTCGAACCCGGCGATGAAATCGAACATCTGCGTCACGCCCGCGCTGCCCAGATGCGCGCGCGCGGGCGCTTCGGCATCATTGGTGGCGACGCCCAGCGCCAACCCACGGCTGCGAAAGCCCTGCAAAAGCGGCATCAGCGGCACCGCTTCACGCTGCGGGGCGGCGCTGGCTTCTTCGTTCAGCATCACCAGCAGGGCGGCGTGATCCATCGCGGGGAAATGCGGCAGCAGCGCGGTGGTCACCTCGCCCGGTGTGCCCGCGATCACGATACTGTCGCGGGCAAACTGACGGGTATCAAGGTCAAAGCCAATGTCCTGCCCCACCCGCACCGCAAGGTCGCGGTCACCGTCACTGGCACGCAACAGAAACGCCTCGGCCCAAGCCACCCATGTGGCGGCAAAGTCGAACAATGTACCGTCCTTGTCGAACAACAAGCCTCTGATTTCAGTCATGTCCAGTTCACCTCTCCACCGCCCGGCAGTGCTGCGCGGGCCACCATAATCTTGTCGTAAGGCATCATCGCCTCATCGCAAAAGGCCATGACCCACGCATCATCCATCATCAAAAAGTCCAACACCGCCCCCAGAAACTCTGGCTCTGCCGCCTGCGCCTTGACGTCCGCCTCGGACGCGCCGGTGCTGCCGAGGAACACGGGCAACAGATCATCATTGGCAGCCAGCCACGCCAGCGCCCTGAGCGCCAGCGTTTCAGCGGCTTCTTGCGTATACGCCATAGTTTTTATCAATCCCGGCCATCTAGAAACACTTTGTTAACCATTAGAGGCAAAGACTGCCCTATCAAATAGGCTTTGTTCAGGAAGGCGGACGTATTGCAGGGTAAAGTCCTCATCGTGGATGCGATCGCGACAAATCGGATTGTCCTCAAGGTCAAGCTGGCTGCTGCCTATTACCAGGTTCTGCAGTCCGAGGGGCTTGATCAGGCCGTCGCAGTAACCTGCGCCGAATTGCCTGACCTCGTGATCTGCGCCCTCACGCTGCCCGATGGCAGCGCCGCCGACCTGTGCCGCCGCTTGAAAACCGATCCGGCAACAGAACATATCCCGATCATGGCGATTGGCTGCCGTCCCCATGCCGACAGCAGGCTTGCCGCGCTTGAGGCGGGCGTGCATGACGTGCTGCTTAAACCGCTAGACGATGCGCTGCTGTTAGGTCGGGCGCGCAGCCTGATCCGGGCCCACAACGCTGCCGCCGAATGGCAGATGCGCGATGACACCAGCCGCGCGCTGGGGCTGGCTGAACCCTCGACCGCCTACGCGCAGCAGGGGGAATGTGTCCTTATCCACCCCGACACCGCCGCGGGCCTGGGCTGGGCGAGCCAGTTGCGGCCCCTGCTGCAGGCGCGGTTGACGCTGGCCAAACCAACAGAGGCCATCCGCGACGAACAGTCAAAGGCGCCCCCGGATATCTACGTGCTGGCCCTGCCCCGGGATTCGGGCGGTGCCAACGCCAGCCTGCGGCTGATCTCAACGCTCCGGGCCAACGCCAGCACCCGCCACGCCGGGCTGCTGGTCTTGCAGACGCAACCCGACGCGGCCCTTGCCGCAACCGCGCTTGATCTGGGCGCAGACGATCTTATGACTGACGGCTTTGACGCGGCCGAACTCGCGCTGCGCCTGCATGCGCTGCTGCGGCGCAAGCGGATGGCGGACCAACTGCGCGCGACGGTGCGCACTGGTCTGAAAGCGGCGGTGTTTGATCCGCTGACGGGCCTGCACAACCGCCGTTACGCGATGCCGCATCTGCAGCGCATCGCAGAACGGGCGCAGGACACCGCGCGCCCCTTTGCGGTGATGCTGGCCGATCTGGATCATTTCAAACGCATCAACGACATACACGGTCATGCTGCCGGGGATGCCGTATTGGTCGAAACCGCCAAACGGCTGCGCAACAACCTGCGCGGGACCGATCTGGTCGCCCGCATCGGGGGGGAGGAGTTTCTGATCGTGATGCCCGGCACCAGTCTGCAAGAGGCACAAGCCGCCGCCGTGCGCCTGTGCAATGACATCGGCAACCACCCGTTCAACCTGCCGACCGCCGCCACCCCGATCAGCGTGACAATCAGCATCGGCATGGCCATCGGCCCGGCAGATGCCACGTCGGGTGCGTCCCTGTCCGAACGACGATGCCCGCGTGAAACAGTCGAAAGCCTGCTCGACCGGGTGGACAAGGCCCTCTACTCTGCCAAAAACCACGGCCGCAATCAGGTCACGCTCAGCCGACCAGCGGCGTAATTGGCGCTGCCCTGCGCAGGCCCCGCCGTCGTCCACGGCGCCCCGCGCATCGCCGGGCGTGAACCCCGCCGCGCCCCGGCGAATGTGACTGAAGCCCGACAGCAGGCCCCCACACCCCAGCCCCGCGGCCGCCGCGCGATGACCCACATACGCCGGGGCGTGCCACCCTCCACAGTCACCGCGCCCACAGACCTATTTTTTTGCCCCCGAGGTACAGCCAGCGATTGCACAGCCCCCGCCCGCGACCTAGCCTGCCCCAATGACCCAAGACAAACCCATACTCGGCATCGCCCTCATGCTGGGCTTTTGCATCGTCGCACCGATGGGCGACGCGGTGGCCAAAATCCTTGGCGCCTCGGTGCCGCTGGGCCAGGTCGTGATGATCCGCTTTGCCCTACAGGCGCTGGTGCTGATCCCGCTGGTCTGGTTCACGGGGCGGCGCTGGCAGATGCAAGGCCGGGTGCTGCGGCTGACCTTCCTGCGCACCCTGCTGCACATCGCGGGCATCGCCGCGATGTTCACCGCGCTGAAATACCTGCCGCTGGCCGATGCCGTGGCAATTGCGTTCGTGATGCCGTTTTTCATGCTGCTGCTGGGCAAATACGTCCTGCAAGAAGAAGTCGGCCCGCGTCGCCTGATGGCCTGCGTCGTGGGTTTTATCGGCACGCTGCTGGTGGTGCAGCCTAGTTTTGCAACCGTCGGCTGGCCTGCACTTTTGCCGGTTTTCGTGGCGGTGAATTTCTCCGTCTTTATGCTGATCACCCGCCAGATCGCAAAAGAGACAGATCCGATCGGCCTCCAGGCAGTCAGCGGCGTAATGGCCGTGGCCGTCATGGTGCCGCTGCTGGCCCTTGGCGCGCAGGGCAGCTTCGCCCCCCTGCTGACCATCCGGCCCGACGCTTATGATTGGGCGCTGCTGGTTGCCATTGGCCTGTTGGGTACCGGCGCGCATCTGCTGATGACGTGGTCGCTGCGCTATGCGCCCTCGGCAACGCTGGCCCCGATGCAATACCTTGAAATTCCGCTCGCCACGCTGCTCGGGCTGCTGGTGTTTGGCGATCTGCCCAACCCGCTGGCCGCTGTCGGCATAGCGATCACGATAGCGTCGGGGCTTTATATCATCATGCGCGAACGGGCCACCGCGCGTGATCTGGCCGCGACAACTGTGCCACCACCGGTGGCATAAGCGCCCGCGGCAGGATCAACAGCATATGCGCGGCGTCCATTGTCAGCGTCACGGGCCCCTCGGCCCGGTTCGACGTGCCATTCTGCCCACCAGGGGCAAAGTTGAGCCCCGCGATCGGCCAGCACAACCCCGTGCTGTGCCCCGTCACAGGCGCCAGCGGCACCAACGATACCACATCCCCTGCCTTGCACGGCAGCGTGATTAGAGGCGGGGCAAGCAAGACGATCTCACTCTCGCCCATCAGCACGCAGGGCCGATGCGCATACCGCGCCAATGCGTGCAGCGCCGCCAATTGGTGATCCAGGCGCCCCCCGGTAAAGCCGACGCCGACAATCACCGGCGCATCGACCAGGCGCAACGCCTTTTCAAAATCCGTGCTGTTTTGTTCGGCAATGTGATGCACACGGTCCGCAGGCACCTGCGCCAGTACCTCCGCCGGGACAGAGTCGAAATCCCCGATCACCGCCGCCAGGTCGACCCCGGCCTCCAGCGCCAGCACCGCCCCGCCATCCGCCGCGACACAGCGCGGGGCCAGCTTTAACGCTTTATGCAGGTCTGCTGCGCTAGCCTGCCCGCCACCCACAAGGGTGATTGGAGTTGAACTGTGAACAATGTAGTCTGAACCTGTCAATTACTGCCCCTTTTGGAAACCTGCCACAATCTCGCCTTGAAATGATACGTTAGTTGGCACAGATTCGGGCCGCTTTGGTCTTGGGCATCGTGGTAAACGGTAAGCTAGAAAACCGCAGAGGACGAGCATCCGATGATGAGTAACAATAAAATTCTGACGGTCTCCTATGGCACTTTTTCGTGCACGTTGGAAGGCTTTGACGATTCGTTTGGCACGATGAAAGCAATTGCGGAGTATTTCCGCGATCTGGCCTCGGATGACCGGTACTTTGGCGCCGAACCGCCGCAGCCCGACGCCGAGATGCTGACACGCATTGCGCAAAAGGAAATTTCCCGCCGGGTCGAGGCCCGCGAGCATGAAGGCAAGATCGTGCTGAGCGCGCTTGCCGATCACGCCGCACCGGCGCCGCAGCCCGCGCCCCCGCTTGCCGCATCCACAGCCGCCGCGGCACAGCCGCAAGCCGCACCCGCTGCACAAGAGCCTGTTGCACCAGCGCCCGCCCCACAAGAGCCTGTCGCAGATGCCCCGGCACCCGTCGCAGAACCACAGCCCGAACCTGCCCCTATTGCCGAGGCGGCAGCCGACGCCGAAGTCGCCGCAGACGCCGCAGACGTGGTAGACGCGGACACCGAAGCGGCCGTTGCACCAGACGCTGACACAGAAGAAAACGACATCGTTCCGGGCCAGCCCGACGCCGACGTCGAAGCCTTCTTTGCCGACGCAGCCCCAAGCGACAGCACCTATGACGAAGACGACGCGGTGCAAACCGCCGAAGAAGTCGCCCCCGCCGAAACAGCCCCCGCCGACAGCATTGCCGCAAAGCTCCAGCGCATCCGCGCCGTGGTGGCCCAGCACGACGAAGACGATGGCGATGAGGGTTACGACGAGGACGAAGACACTTACGCCGAGACATCTGCCCCCGCGATGGAGATGGCAGAAGACGAGGCCGACGACAGCGCCGACGACGACCATATCGAAACCGCGCGCCGCGACATCGAAGACGCGCTTGCCGCCGACGATGCCGAAGACGACGCGGCAGACACTGTGCAGGATGAACAGGGCGACGACGACATCTCGGACATCCTCAGCCGTCTGGAGCGTGCAAACAGCCAAGACGACGCGGCGCAAGATGACATGTCCGATGTGGATGTGGTGGCAGATGCCACAGATGCATCCGATGACGACAGCATCGACGACGACAGCGCCGAAGACGACAGCACCGATGCCGCCGTAAACAACCTATTCGATGCCGAAGCAGATGCCAAAGAGGCCGAACATCACGACGCCCCCGACATGCGCCGTGCCCGCGTGATCAAGATCAAACGCGCCGCCCTTGAAGAGGCCATCGCCAACGGTGACCTCGAAGAGGTCGACGCCCCACGTCAGACGCCCAAATCCAACGCGCGCCCCTCGACCCTGTCAGAAGAGGACGAGGCCGAACTCGCCCGCGAGCTTGCCGCGCTTGAGGCCGACATGGACGACATGGGCAACGATATCGACGACGACATCAGCGACGACCTCGACGACGACGCCAGTGCAGAAAGCGACGACCAGATCGAGGACGACGCCGATGATCTGGACGCCGCGCTGGCCGACATCGACGCACAGGAAAACGACACCGATGCGCAGCACGACGCAGACATCGACGCAGAGCAGGTTCGCGATACGATCCGCGCCGCCCGCAGCGTCCTGCCCGCGATTGACGACGAGGCCAGCACCGAAACATCGCGGCTGATGTCTGAGACCGATCACCAGATGGACGAGCCTGAAAGCGCCACGCGCCGCCACGCCTTTGCCCATCTGCGCGCCGCCGTTGCCGCCAAAAAGGCGGACGACGCCATGGGCAACACGCCCGCGCCTGACAGCGCCGACAACGCCTACCGCGACGATCTGGCCGAAGTGGTGCGCCCGCGCCGGCCCGTCGCCAGCGACCGCAGCACACCGCGCCCGGTCAGCGAACAGCGCCCCGCCCCCCTCAAACTGGTGGCCGAGCAGCGCATCGACGTTGACCGCCCCCGCACCGCAGGCCCGGTTCGTCCGCGCCGCGTGGCCGCCGTGACCGACAACACCACTGCCGTGGATGGTGCCAGCTTTGCCGAGTTTGCCGCCGACATGGGCGCGACCAAGCTGCCCGAAGTCCTGGAAGCCGCCGCCGCCTTTATGTCTTTTGTCGAAGGCCGCGATCAATTCTCGCGTCCGCAGTTGATGGGCAAGGTCCGTCAGGTCGGGCTTGAGGGTTTCACCCGCGAAGACGGGCTGCGGTCGTTCGGGCAACTGTTGCGCGCGGGCAAGATCGAAAAGATCAAAGGCGGGCGTTTCACTGTGTCCGAGGAAATCGGCTTTCGTCCCGATCAGCGCGCCGCCGGCTGACACCGCCGCCGACCGCACACCGAAAAACAGCGCCCCTAGAGGCGCTGTTTTTGTATTCTACCAAGCGTTTATTTGTCTGCGTCCGGGTCGGCCTGCCCGATGCCGCGAAAGACAAAGCGGAACGGGATCGCCCAGACAATCCCCAGCGCCACATAGATCGCCAGTTCAACCCAGATTGGCGGCCGCTCGAACTGCGCCACTGCCCAGACCGATACGGCAATGTAGGTGGGCAACCCCACCAGCAGGATCACCAGCGCCCAGCGCCGCCGTGCTTTATAGCTCAGTGCCAAGAGATCAATCCGCAAACGGGTCGGTCACCAGAATGGTGTCCTCCCGCTCTGGCGAGGTTGACACCAGCGCCACCGGGCAGTCGATCAGCTCTTCGACCCGGCGCACGTATTTGATGGCATTGGCAGGCAAATCGGCCCAGCTGCGCGCGCCTTCGGTGGATTCGGACCAGCCTTCCAATTCTTCGTAGATCGGGGTGCAGCGGGCCTGTTGGTCGGCGGCGGTGGGCAGATATTCCAACCGCTTGCCGTCCAGATCATAGGCGACGCAGATCTTCAGAGTTTCGAACCCATCCAGCACGTCAAGCTTGGTCAGGCAGATCCCGGTGATGCCAGAGGTCGCGCAGGTCTGGCGCAGGAGCGCCGCGTCGAACCAGCCACACCGCCGCTTGCGCCCGGTGGTCGTGCCAAACTCATGCCCCCGCTCGCCCAGACGCTGACCATCGGCATCTTCCAGCTCGGTCGGGAACGGGCCTTCGCCCACCCGCGTGGTATAGGCTTTGACGATGCCCAGCACATAATTGATCGCCGTAGGGCCAAGGCCCACACCGGTCGCCGCCTGCCCCGCAATCACGTTGGAGGACGTTACAAAAGGATAGGTGCCAAAATCGATATCAAGCAATGCACCCTGCGCGCCCTCAAAGAGGATGCGTTTGCCAGCTTTGCGTTTTTCCGCCAACACCTTCCAGACCGGGGCTGCGTAGGGCAGAATTTTTGGTGCAATTTCCAGCAGTTGTGCAATCAGCGCATCGCGGTCGATGGCCTCGACGCCCAACCCCTTGCGCAGCGGATCATGGTGCTGCAACGCCCGGTCCACGCGCGCCTCCAGCGTGGCGGGATCGGCCAGATCGGCCACACGGATGGCGCGGCGGCCAACCTTGTCTTCATAGCAGGGGCCGATGCCGCGGCCGGTTGTGCCGATCTTGGTGCCCTTGCTCGCCGCCTCTTCACGGGCGCGGTCCAATTCGCCGTGGAACGGCAGGATCAGCGGCGCGTTTTCGGCGATCATCAGGTTCTCGGGGTTGATCACAACACCCTGCGCTTCGATCGACGCGATCTCTTTCAGCAGGTGCCAAGGGTCCAGCACCACGCCATTGCCGATGACCGACAGTTTGCCGCCACGCACCACGCCCGACGGCAGCGCGTGCAATTTGTAAACCTTGCCATCAATGACCAACGTATGCCCGGCGTTATGACCGCCTTGGAAACGCGCGATCACATCAGCGCGTTCGCTGAGCCAGTCCACGATCTTGCCTTTTCCCTCGTCACCCCACTGGGCGCCGACTACAACGACATTGGCCATTTGCTATTCCTTTGCGATGTCCCGCGCCCGTATAGCGGTGCAGGTGCCGAGGTGAAACTCGAAAAAACGCGAATCCCGCGCTGGCGCAATTTCTTTTTTGCTTTTTGCCTCCGGCGCGGAATATTTAGGGCTAAAAAGAAAACATAAGATTGGAAACGGGGAACACGATGGGATTTGTACTACGCTGGCTTTGTGCCTTTGCGCTCTTGGCCGCCACCTTCAACCCGACGGAGTTCAACTATGTGAACTGGCTGCGCGACTACGGCGGCCAGAACCTGTCGATTGCCGTGCTTTTTGGGCTGCTGCTGCTGATCGGCTATATTATCTACCTGCGTGCCACGCTGCGGTCGATCGGCAGTTTCGGGATGCTTTTGGTGCTGGCCGTCGTCGCCGCCTCGCTCTGGGTGCTTTATGATCTTCAGGTGCTCAGGCTCGATAATGCCAATATGAACCTCTGGCTGGCGCTGGTCGCGTTGAGTTTCGTGCTGGGCATCGGGCTAAGCTGGAGCCACGTGCGCCGCGCCTTGTCCGGTCAGGCCGATATGGATGACGTGGACGAATAGCACCTAGGCGAGTTTTACCGGCGCGCCGTGGGGTGTCGCGAGATATGCCGCCTCCCATGCTGCGCGCAAACTGGCGACCTCACCGGGTGCGGCGATTTCACGCTCGGCCAGCAGGGTTTCCAGCGTTTCCAGCCAAGCCGAGAAGTAATCTTCGCCCCCGTTAAGGTCGCGCGTCAGACCGTGCCGCGCCAATGTCGCGCCAAACCGCGCCGCCCAATCGGGCCAGTCCAGATGCCCCGCCTCGTTCAGATGCACCGTCAAGGCAAAGACCTGCGCGTGCCACGGGGCCTCAAAAACGGGTTCGGGGGCCGTGGTGGTTGTGGTGGCGGTCATGGCGCCCTCAGATAGCTTTGCCACAGGTCCAGCACCACTTCGTCATTCGGATGTTCCGGCTGCGCCCAAAGCTCGGCCGCGGGAAATGCCACAGCATAAAGCGGCTCTGGCGCTTCGCCCAACCCATGGGCGTTGCTGTCGGGCAGCACATGGCTTCCGTGCAGGCGCAGGATGCGGCCCCGCGCCCCGGCGGCATAGCGGGGCAGCCGCGTGTGGCCGCCCACAACGGTGGTATTTTCCGCCAGCTTTCGGGTGATCACAACGTCACCGGGGGCAAAGGCTGTGGCCACATCACTGGGCCGATCCGCAGGGCCACCGCGCGCCAGCACTGCCGCCACCTGATCGCGTTTCAGCGTTTTTTCCGCCAGCGGGCTGGGAGTGGGGGCCGCCTGCCCTGCCAATTCCTCTGCCGTGACAACCCCGCGTGTCACCAGCATATCGGCCAACCCGGCGAGCCATTTTTCGTAATAGGAAAAGCCTGAGTAATCTGCAGGAGCCAGACATTCACGCGCATGGCGCGACACATCGATGTTCCATTTGCCCAAGCTGGCCGCCGCCAGCGTGATGGCCAACGCGCGCGGGTGCCAATCGGCGTGGAAAATCACATCTTCGGGCTCGGGCGTGACTGCGCCATCGCCAAACCTACCGCCCATGTCATGAACGCGGGTCATGCGCCCGCCAGCCCGGTGCCGATCATACTATCACGGCTGACCAGCGCCATCAGCGCTTCTTCGTCCAGCCCTTCGGTCCCCGCAGGACGCTGCGGGATCACCAGATAACGGACCTCGGCGGTGGAATCCCAGACACGCACGGCGGTGTCTTCGGACAATGTCACGCCAAATTCCGCCAGCACCTTGCGCGGCTCGCGTACCACGCGGGCGCGGTAGGCGTCGGATTTATACCAGCCCGGCGGAATGCCCAGCAGCGGCCATGGGTAACACGAACACAGCGTGCAAACGACCATGTTATGCACCGCGTCCGTATTCTCCACCGCGACCATATGTTCGCCCTGACGGCCATAGAAACCCATCTCGGCCACCACCGCCGTGGCATCATCAAGCAAGGCCGCGCGGAATGCCGGATCAGCCCAGGCCCGCGCCACCACCCGCGCCCCGTTGCGCGGGCCGATGCGGTTTTCATAGGTGTCGATGATTTCGTCCAGCGCGGCGGGATCAACCAGCCCCTTGGCGGTCAACAGCGTCTCCAGCGCCTTGACACGCAGGGCGGGATCAGAGGGCAAAAGCGCGTGCGGGTGGTCGGCGTGATCATGTGGCATGGCCGCAAAGTGCCGCAGGTTTTGGCCCCTGTCCAGTGGCCACGCGCTAGGGCGTTCAATTGCTTGAAAATATTCCATGCCCGAACGGCCCGGATTTATGGTATACTGAGGCTACGAAGCGAGTCTGCACCACCTTAATTCCAGGATAGCCCTCTTACAAAATGTGGTAGAGTACTGCTTCAAAAGACCGTCGTCCCCATGCGGCGGTCTTTGCTTGTGGCAATGACAACGATCATGCCGTCAATCTCCCCGCTTACGCCAATCCACCCTTGCCCCCATGGGCAAAGATGAATAGATACCCGCCAACCAAAACCGAAAGCATGCTCCATGGAAAACGTCGTTCTGATCATTCACCTGTTTCTGGCACTGGGCCTGATCGGCGTCGTCCTGTTGCAACGCTCCGAAGGGGGCGGGCTAGGCATGGGCGGCGGTGGCGGGGCCGTATCGGGCCGTGCTGCAGCCACCGCGATGAGCAAGATGACCTGGATTCTTGCGATCGGCTTTATCGCGACATCCATTACACTGACCATCATTGCGGCGGAAAAGTCAGCTGGCTCGTCGGTCATTGACCGGCTGAGCGCGACACCCCCCGCCCTGAACCAACCCACCAGCCCCGCCTTGCCCACAGGTGACGATCTGCTGCCCCCGACCGAGGGTGGCAACGCACCGCTGGTTCCTGCGGCTGATTAACCCAACGAACACAATACCTTGAGGAAAGGCTGAATTTCGCAACATCATGTTGCGGTAAGCCTTGCCTTGAACATCCGAATCCTGTTAGGCTTAAATCCCGTGGTGTTGCGGTTTTCTGCAACGCGTTTGGCTGGTTTTTGCCCGCAATAAACTCAAAACTCACGGGGGTCTTCGATCACATGGCACGCTATATTTTCATCACCGGCGGTGTGGTCTCGTCTTTGGGCAAAGGGCTGGCATCGGCCGCACTTGGCGCATTGCTTCAGGCCCGTGGCTTTTCCGTGCGTCTGCGCAAACTTGATCCCTACCTGAACGTCGATCCCGGCACGATGTCACCGTTTGAACACGGCGAAGTCTTCGTCACCGACGATGGCGCCGAAACCGATCTCGACCTTGGCCACTACGAACGATTTACCGGCGTCGCTGCGCGCAAGACCGACAGCATCAGCTCTGGCCGGGTCTATTCCAACGTGCTGGAAAAGGAACGCCGCGGCGATTACCTGGGCAAAACCATTCAGGTGATCCCCCACGTCACCAATGAAATCAAAGACTTCATCGACATCGGCGATGATGAAGTTGATTTCATGCTGTGCGAAATTGGCGGCACCGTGGGCGACATCGAAGGATTGCCATTCTTTGAGGCGATCCGCCAGTTCAGCCAGGACAAACCGCGCGGCCAATGTATTTTCATGCACCTCACGCTGCTGCCCTTTGTCAAAGCGTCCGGCGAATTGAAAACCAAACCCACGCAGCACTCCGTCAAGGAATTGCGCAGCATCGGCATCGCGCCCGACATCCTCGTTTGCCGCTCCGAAGGGCCGATTCCGGCCAAGGAACGCGAAAAGCTGGCGCTGTTCTGCAATGTGCGCCCCGACAGCGTGATTGCAGCACTTGATCTCAAATCCATCTACGAGGCCCCGCTGGCCTATCACCGCGAAGGGCTGGATCAGGCCGTCCTCGACGCCTTCCAGATCACCCCCGCGCCAAAACCGAACCTGACCCGCTGGGAAGATGTGGCCGACCGCGTTTACAACCCCGAAGGCGAGGTCAAAATCGCAATTGTCGGCAAGTACACCCAGCTTGAAGACGCCTATAAATCCATTGCAGAGGCGCTGACCCATGGTGGCATGGCCAACCGCGTGAAGGTGAAAATCGAATGGGTCGACGCCGAGATTTTCGATAAGGCCCAAGACCTTGGCCCGCATCTTGAAGGCTTCCACGCCATTCTCGTGCCCGGCGGTTTTGGCGAACGCGGCACCGAAGGCAAGATCAAGGCGGCGCAATATGCCCGCGAGCATAAGGTGCCCTACCTTGGCATCTGTCTGGGCATGCAAATGGCGGTGATCGAGGCGGCGCGCAATGTTGCGGGCCTGAAAACCGCCGGGTCCGAGGAATTTGATCATGAAGCGGGCAAGAAACGCTTTGAACCCGTTGTCTATCACCTCAAGGAATGGGTGCAGGGCAATCACAAGGTCGAGCGCAAGGTCGGTGACGACAAGGGCGGCACCATGCGTCTTGGCGCCTATGATGCCGTGCTGACCCCCGGTTCGCGCGTGGCCGAAGCTTACGGCAAAACCACAATTGATGAGCGTCACCGCCACCGCTACGAAGTT
>TARA_R110002049_G_scaffold309179_1_pt1 | contig 130511 bp, 97 predicted proteins | sample TARA_R110002049 | Tara Oceans TARA_R110002049 (sample SAMEA4396941) | marine metagenome | biome: Polar Biome; feature: [SRF] surface water layer (ENVO:00010504); material: water (ENVO:00002006), including particulate matter (ENVO:01000060) such as... | depth 5 m | reverse complement strand
AATCCAGTTCCTTTGGAGTGTGGGTTCGATTCCCACCTCGAGTACTAAGAACTCATCAAATTAAATCAAAACCCTATAAACCTCAATGTTTATAGGGTTTTTTATTTTCAGTGATATCATTTAATAGTATTTAAATTCAACCAAAAGGTGTCTAATTCGGTGGCACTAGTAATATTTAATTTAGTGCAACCGAATTGGTTTTAATTATCTTGTATTCAGTAGTTTATAAGCATGCTCTTTAAGATTTATTTTCTACATTTAAGTGTTTTAAACTTAAATAATCGTGCAAGATTTATTATCCATATTATTTTATATCAGAAAAAAGGGAACTAGCGACCCAACAATGGCCACTATCTATCTTAGAATAACAGTCAACGGGAAAAGAGCAGAAGTGAGTACTATGCACAAAGTACCACTGTCTAAATGGAATGCTAAGGCGAACAAAGTAATCGGTTATAGCATAGAAGCAAGACAATACAATAGACAACTAGATGTTATCAAAAACAGAGTATATGAAATTTATCAGAATCTGTCCAAGGATAATAGTAATATAATTTCTGCAAAAACAATACGTGATGAATACATTGGGGCTAATAAAAAACAGAAACTAATTTTAGAGTTATTTATTGAGCATAATTTGAGAATGGAAAGGTTATTGGGTAAAGATTTCTCTTACAGGACCCTTCAACGCTACAAAACAACTAAAAAGCATCTGGGGAAATTTATAGAGAATAACTATAATTTGAAAGATTTTGCAGTAAATAAAATAGATGTCATTTTCATTAACGCGTTCATCTATTTCTTAAAAACTGAGCAAAATCTTTCGCATAACTCTGCTTTAAAGTACATAGCTTATTTCAAGAAAATTATTAGAGTTGCTTATGCAAATGGATGGTTGGATAAGGACCCATTTTATAATTTTAAACTTCGACCAAATATTATTAACAAGGAATTTTTGAGTAACGATGAGCTTGCGAAACTCATACAAAGTGATTTTTATATTAAACGACTAGAGCATGTTAGAGATGTTTTTGTTTTTAGCTGTTATACGGGGCTTGCTTATGTTGATATTGAAAAACTTAAGGAAGATGATATTGTAATTGGGATTGATGGTGAGCGCTGGATAAAAGTGAATAGAACCAAGACCAAGACTTTGAGTAGTATTCCAATTTTACCTATTGCTGAGCAAATTATAAGTAAGTATTCGGGTCAAACTAAGTTTAATGGTAAACTTCTTCCTGTATTTAGCAACCAAAGAACAAATGGTTATCTCAAGGAAATAGCAAACTTAACGGGGATAAAGAAAAAGCTGACTTTCCATATGGCTAGACATACTTTTGCAACAACAGTAACCTTATCTAATGGAGTTCCACTAGAGTCAGTTAGCAAGATGCTAGGTCATAAATCATTGAAAACTACACAGCATTATGCAAAAATTTTAGATACTAAACTTTCAGAGGATATGAAAAAACTTAGAATAAGGTTTGATTATGAAAATATACACTCTCCTATAAACGGATATTTGAGTAGAGAAATTCACAGTACTAAATAGAAAGTAAATGTCCTACAAAAGGTCAATTAACGAAACTATTAAAAGAGACCAAGAAAAAAAACATCAATTATCCAGAAATTGTTTTTGTAATCCCATCCGTTAAAATGGCCCATTTTTGGGTTTGTACAATAGTATCATTAAGTCACTAGAAACCATTGGTCTTATTGCAATTAGCGGTATAGTTGAAAACTTTCTATTTCCCTAATAGACACAGTCAAGAGCCTTTTGTTTTAAATAAAAGCTCGTAATTATAGGTAAATTCTTAATATATCGAAAATGGTTATTCGGACTATTCTATAAAAATTGAGTGCTTATTATCTGGAACAATTCTAAACAAATTAGAATATCATTTATTTTTTGTTAAATAAATGACATATTACTATTTTAAAGCCTTGTAAAATAAATAACTAATAATTTATGGCAAACGTACTATGGTTACAAGGAGGAGCATGCAGTGGGAACACCATGTCCTTTTTGAACGCTGAAGAGCCAACAGTGGTTGAACTTATCACCGATTTCGGTTTAAACATTTTATGGCATCCAACAACTGGTTTACAGATCGGAGACCAAGTTCAAGATTTGTTAAAAGATATTCTTGACGGTAAAATCCAGATGGATATTTTTGTGTTCGAAGGCTCTATTATTCAGGGACCTGACAATACGGGTACTATGAATCTTTTTGCGGACCGTCCTATGAAGGACTGGATTGATGAACTTTCTAAAGTAGCAGGTTATGTAGTTGCTATTGGCGATTGTGCAACATGGGGAGGAATACCCGCAGTTGCTCCTAATCCAAGTGAATCAACGGGTTTCCAATTTCACAAAAAGAAAAAAGGTGGTTTCTTAGGACCCGATTTTGTTTCTAAAGGTGGTTTGCCAGTAATCAATATCCCTGGTTGCCCTGCGCACCCAGATTGGATTACTCAAATTCTTGTTGCTATTTCTGTCGGAAGAATTGGTGATGTTCTTATTGATGAATATCACAGACCAAAAACTTTCTTTACTGATTTCGTTCAAGATGGTTGTACCAACGTAACCAATTTTGCTCAAAAAGTGGATGGTGGCTTTGGTCGTCGAGGTGGATGTCTCTTTTATGAAGTAGGATGTAGAGGTCCAATGACTAGAGCAAGTTGTAATAATATTCTTTGGAATAGACAATCAAGTAAAACACGTTCTAACCATCCATGTCTGGGTTGTACTGAACCAGGATTTCCTCATAATGATCTTGCTAAGGGTAGTGTGTTGAAGACAATGAAGCATCTAGGAGTTTTTCCAAAAGAAGTTCCTGAAGGTAGAACTAAGTTAGCTTATTATTTGGAAGCTGGCTTTCAAAAGGTCATGCCAACTAATAAGAGAGTTATGGAAACTTCTAAATAAATAGAATTTAAAGAAAAGAAAATGTCAGTTACAGAATTAAATATTTCGCCTGTAGGTCGAGTTGAAGGTGATTTGGACGTAAAAGTATATATCGACAATGGCAAGGTTACTCGCGCACACACGCAAGCGGCAATGTTTAGAGGTTTCGAGAAAATTATGGAAGGTAAAGACCCGCAATCAGGACTCATTGTTACTCCTAGAATTTGTGGTATCTGTGGTGGTTCGCATTTGTACTGTGCATCATCAGCCTTAGATACTGCTTGGGGAACCAAGTTAAGTCCAAATGCGCTGTTATTAAGAGCTATTGGTCAGGCTACAGAAACTATTCAAAGTATTCCAAGATGGTTCTATGCTATTTTTGCTACAGATTTAGCAAATAAAAAATATGCAGATAAACCTTTGTATAAAGAAGTAGTAAAACGCTGGTCAGCTTATGTTGGTGAAACCTTTCAAATTGGTTTAACCGCTAGTGGTTTGCCAGTTCAAGTTTACGCTTTGTTTGGTGGACAATGGCCACATTCAAGTTATATGGTGCCAGGCGGTGTAATGTGTGCTCCTACTTTAAAGGATATCACAAGAGCACATGCCATTATGACTCAGTTTAAAAATGATTGGCTTGAGCCAGTTTGGTTGGGCTGTTCAATCGAGCGCTATTTAGAAATTAAATCATGGGATGATATGTTGGCTTGGGTTGATGAGAATGAGTCACATAAGAATAGTGATTTAGGATTGTTAATTAGAGCTGGTCAAGAATTCGGATTAGATAAATTCGGACAAGGTGTTGGCAAATTCTTGGCGACTGGAACGTATTTACACAAAGACCGATATAACAACCCTACAATTGAGGGGAGAAATGATGCCTTAATTTCATCTAGCGGATTCTTTGATGGCGAAAACTATCATGAATTTGACCATATGAAAGTAAGTGAGCATGTTAAGCACTCTTGGTATAATGACCAAGAAGATGGTTTACACCCATGGGACGAGCCATTACCAACACCCGCCAAGTCACAAACTTTACATGATAGTGACTTTGATGGTCAATATAGCTGGTCAAAAGCTCCTCGGTATGATGGTCACGCTGCAGAAGCAGGACCCTTGTCTAGAGTTATTATGAATGCTAATCCGAATAATAAAGACCATCAAATTAATGACCCTTTGTTTGGAGACATTATGAAAAAGCTCGGACCTAGTGTGTTTACTAGAGTACTGGCGAGAGTTCATGAAGCACCTAGATTATATAAATTTATTGAGCAATGGTTATCTGAAATTGATTTAGATGGCGAATTCTACATCAAACCTGTCGAAAAAGACGGTAAAGGTTTCGGTGCTACAGAAGCTGCTCGTGGTGCATTAGCCCATTGGATAGAAATTAAAGATGGTGTTATCAAAAACTATCAAGTAATGGCGCCAACAACATGGAATGTTGGTCCGCAAGATGGTAATGATAATCCAGGTCCTATAGAAGAGGCTTTATTGGGTACAACAATCGAAGACCCATTAGATCCAGTAGAAGTAGGTATCGTAGCACGCTCTTTTGATTCATGTTTGGTTTGTACTGTACATGCGCATGATGCAAAAACTGGCGTAGAGCTATCACGATTTAAACTATAACTTCTGACATATAGTTTTATATAGACTTTCCTGGGGGCAACCTCGGGAAAGTCTTTTACTTTAACAGGAAATTAAAAAGATATGAAGACGGCAATAATGGGGTTTGGAAATCCGGTGCGAAGTGATGATGCCATTGGTATTTATGTAATTGAGCAATTAAAAGAAAAACTACCTGTTTCTGAAGACATTAGCATATTTGATATGGGTACCGCTGCTTTTGAAGTGCTTTTCAGATTGAAAGGTCATGATAAAATAATTCTCGTAGACGGAGTTTTGAACAGCAATGAACCAGTAGGCACTTTATTTAAAGTACCTGCCGAAGAAGTTATGAAAGCACCACAAGACGACCCTCTGGTTTTTCTCCATGGAATGAAATGGGACCAAGCCTTATCTTATACCAAAAAGATTTTGCAAGACGAGTATCCAGAAGACATTCAGGTATACTTAGTGGCAATTGAAAACACAAAGTTAGAAATTGATATGAGTGATGGGGTAAAGGAAGCTGGAGATAAAGTGGTTCAACATATTCTAGAAGATTTAAATCTATCTATTCATACGTGAGTACAAAAATTACCCTAAAGACTTCCCATATCTATTTGGATAATGAATTGATTGAACCCATTTTTGGAGAAATTCATTACGCCTACGTCACCTATTTGGAAGAAAAAGGGACCATTTTAATTACTCCTGTTTCTAGTCAGTGGTTTGTTAAAATGTACAAACCGACTCAGTTTCTATTAAAATCGCGTAACTTAAAAGGAGATAAAACTCTAGCTATTCGTGAGATATTGATTGACAATGATTTAGACACGACAGATAGAGATTTAGAATATGAAATTATTGAAAAAACAAGTTTGATAAAAGTTAGTATTTAAGACTTAGCAAAATGTCGAAACAAAAGAGCGATTGGTTATTGGATGCGGAGGTACAATACAATGTTACACCAGTCAAAGGGCGTTGGGAAGTTTCTCTTATATTTATAAATACCAAAGACCCAAACCAAGTTTTAATTCAAACCATTGGGGATTACAGAACAGAACGCCTAGCCGAAATATATGGGAGAAGTATGCAGCAGACGGCAGCAAAAGACCCAAGAGGCACACAAAAAGTAGACAAAGATGCTTACGATATTAACAACAACTGATTCATATAAAGAAGTTCAGAAAGCAATTGCTTCTGTGGAACGTTTGGGTGAACTAGTTACTATAACTGAAGATTCGGAAACTATAAAGGACCTAAAAACCTTGGTAGTTGATTCCGATGAAATTACAGTTCCTTTAGATTGGTATGATTTAGAGCCTCCATATGTATTTCCCGCTAATCCATATAACAGAGAAAATTTACTTGCTTTGGTTTTTTATAAACTAGGAAATCAACAGAAAGCTTTTGAGTATGTCTCTGAAGAATATCCCATTTACCATCATCTTTTGATTGCAACACATTTGCAATTCGGGTATGAAATTTCGGCTGATATGATTGATTTTTGTTACAATACATCACCGCATAATAGTGCTATACTTAGTTATTATGGTAATGTCGAAAGTCAGCAAGACCATATGCAACTAAAAAAAGGATTTTTAGATGCATTGAGTAAGACAGAAAATGATGAAGTCAAAGTATTTTCAGCAAAACACTTTCTGAATCTATTACTAGATGCTGGAGAATTACAAGAAGCGAAACAATTAGCAGAAGAACAAAAAGCAATTGCCATTTCCGACGATGCAAAATTTGCAATGAATACTCATTTAGCTGGTATTTTGATGGTGCAATTACAAGTACCTTATAGTAACGAAGAGCTAGAAGAAGTTCATGAGTTACAATTACAGTCTATTGCCCATTTTGAGAGCAAAGGTTTAAAAGTTCAAGCAGGTATGTTATTGGTTGATGCTGCTGAGATTGCTAATTTCAAGGAAGATTTTATTGCCTCCAAAGAACTGATAAATAGAGCGATTCAATATTTTAAACAAGAAGATATTCCTGAATTTTTAGGAGAAGCAGGTTTCAAAAAAGCCATCCTTCTTTATACATGGTCAAAAAATGGTAGTCCGCAATATTACAAAGCAGCCATTAATGCTTTTCAAGATGTGCTAAAGGTTTTTAAACGAGATACACATCCCCAAAAATTTGCAGATGTGCATCATAACTTAGCGTTGATATATTCTGAAATTCCTGTGGGAGCAGAAGAAAAGCCAATGTGGACAGCCTTTTGTGCTTCATCGTTTAAAGAGGTTTTAGCTTTCTATAACAAAGAGCAGTATCCCTATGAATATGCCATGGCAAGTCATAACTACGCTACAGCGTTGATGCATTTTCCACCGGCGAAATTGCATGATAATTTGAAAAAATCATCAGGTCTTTTTCAAGAAGCGCTTGACATACGTACGGTAGAAACATATCCTTTTGAACGTGCTTTAACCTTAATGAATATGCTAGAATTAGGATGGTTAACACATAATGAGGATAGTTCTGATGAATTAAAAAAATACGAGGAAATGAAGTCGAAAGCTGAAGAGATCAAAACATTGGTCAAAGATGCTGATTTGATTTCACAAGCAAATGACCATTTAAAAGAATTAGAAAAAGTAAAAAGTTTAATTTAATGCACGAAACGTCTATTGTGAATAGCATTCTGAGAACCCTTGAACAGGAGTTTGAGACAGAGAAATTGAATAAGATGAAGACCATTCATCTAAAGGTTGGCATTCTCTCAAATATTGAACCCCGTTTGTTGTACAATGCATATGAGGCATCTCAAATGATGAATCCAGAGTACCATCATGTAAAGCTCAAAATAGAAATGACGGAGCTAAAAATAGAATGTGAAGTCTGTGACCATATAACTGATGTGAAAAATTATCGGTTTATATGTGACAACTGTGAAAGGCCCAGTAAGAATGTGATTCAAGGTGAAGAGATGCTAATTCATAAAGTTGAATTTGACGACTAGCCTTGGCGGCTGGTCAGTTTATAAAACTAAAAACTATAAGGTTTCTCAAATAGAAAAAGAAAATGGTAGATAAATCAACAAAAGCAGCACGTGGAACGGTGCAATGTGAAAACACTAATATTAATTTGCTTAAAGCAAATGATTTTGTGGCAGATATTATTAAGAAAGAAATGGCAAAGACCAATACTTTGCTAATCAATATAACATCTTCAGCGGGAAGTGGTAAAACCACTTTAATGCAGAAAACTGCTGAAAAGCTGAAAGACAAAATAAAGATTGCCGTTATGGTCGGCGATTTAGAAACTGAACGCGATGCAGACCGTATTCGTGAAACGGGAATTCAAGCTTTACAAATTGTCACTGGTGGGATTTGTCATTTAGAGGCGCAAATGATTCATCAGGTACTCGACCAATTCGATTTAGAAAATATTGATTTACTGTTTATTGAGAACGTTGGGAACTTGGTTTGTCCATCTTCTTTTGATTTAGGAGAAGACTATCGGGTAACACTCATGGCAACAACAGAGGGCGACGACAAACCAAAGAAATATCCAAAAATGTTTTTGACAAGTGATATGATGCTGGTTTCCAAAGCTGATTTATTACCCTATGTGCCTTTCTCTGTAGAGGCCGTAACAAAAGATGCACGCGAGGTAAATCATGAACTAGAGGTAATTCAAATTTCTTCGCTTTCTGAGGAGGGAGTTGATGAATGGTGTGATTGGTTACTAGAAAAAATCGAACAAAAGAAAGGATAATGCCTAAATGCTGCAAACCTTTCAGATTATAATTTCAGGACAAGTACAAGGCGTAGGTTTTCGTCCTTTTGTGTATGGGTTAGCGCGTAAAAATTTACTAAAAGGCTCGGTTTGCAATAATGCTGACGGTGTTCTAATCCATATAAATTCAACAGAAGAAAAGGCAAAAGAATTCTTGACTTTGATTCTTGATGGTGCGCCTGAAATTTCTGTTATTCAATCACATTCCATTTGTAAGGTTTCGCATGAGGCCTTTGATGATTTTGGAATTATTCCTTCGGAAATAAATAATCAAATTAATATTCCATTAACGCCAGACTTCGCCATTTGTGAGTCTTGCAAAGCAGAAATTAAAGACGCAGATAATCGTCGATATGGCTACGCGTTTACGACCTGTACCAATTGTGGCCCTCGATATGCGGTAACCACAAAATTTCCATTTGAAAGAACAAATACTACCGTTTCAGTGTTTAATATGTGTGAAACGTGTCAAACGGAATATGCCAACCCTATCGATAGGCGCTTTCACTCGCAAACTAATAGTTGTTCTGATTGCGGTATACAATTGAAACTAAGCGATTGTGAAGGTCGGCAACTCATCGGAAACCAAAATGAGCTTATCAAAAAAGCGGCAAACATACTTCGAAAAGGAAGCATTCTCGCTTTGAAAAACACCAATGGTTATTTACTTTGTTGCGATGCAAACAACAAAAAAACTATAGGAAAACTTAGAGAAAAAAAACAACGCCCTACAAAACCTTTTGCTCTACTTTATCCATCCATAAAAAAAATAAAGAATGATTTTCAACTAAGCCAGGTTGAAGAAGAAACACTATGTTCTGCTATAGCGCCTATTGTGATTCTAAATCCGAAAGACAAGATTCAAGACATAGAGCACCAAAGTATTGCGCCGAGATTAAATCAATTGGGAGTTATGCTTCCGTCTTCTGCTCTGCTTACGCTTTTGATGGTTGAACTTCAAATGCCCATCATTGCGACAAGTGGAAATATTCATGGTTCGCCCATTATTTCTGAAGAAACTGATGCTGAGAAAAAGCTATCTGGAATAGCCGATTATTTCTTGCATCATGATTTAGAAGTTTCTTTTCCTCAAGATGATTCTGTAGTTCGTTTTATTGGAGAGAATCAAGTTATTTTGCGGCGCTCTCGTGGATTAGCTCCTAATTATATAGGGACTATACAATCTTATAATGAGAAGGTTTTAGCTATGGGTGCTCATTTAAAAAGCACTTATGCCTTTGTACCTAATTCGCATACTTATGTGAGTCCGTATTTTGGAAATTTGGATAGTTACGACGTTTCAGAAAGGTTTGAAGAAAGTGTAAATCAATTCGAAAAGCTGTTTCAAACTCAAGCTGAAACTGTCTTAATCGATGCACACCCACAATATCAGAGTAGTATTTTGGGAAGAGAACTATCCGAAAGATGGAATGCCAATCTAATTTCTGTTCAACATCATAAAGCCCATTTTGCCAGTGTTTTGGGCGAACATGATTTATTTGAATCCGAAGAAAAAATATTGGGTGTTATTTGGGATGGTACCGGATTCGGAGAAGACCAAGCCATTTGGGGTGGCGAATTTTTCAATTGTGAAAACCATAAAATGGAAAGGCTGACTCACTTTGAATATTTTGACTGGCTGGCTGCCGACAAAATGGCAAAAGAACCGCGATTATCTTTATTGAGTGTACTTCCTGAAACTGAAAAAGAAGCCGTGAAATCCAAATTCTCTGAAACTGAATGGAGAATCTACGGTAAGATGCTAGTTAACAATAGCTTAAAAACTTCATCCGTTGGACGATTATTTGATGGGGTGGCATCTCTGTTAAATATTATTGACAAAACGACTTACGAGGGGGAAGCAGCAATGCTATTAGAAAATGAGGCTAGAAAGTATAAGGAAGATGCATTTGTTGATTTTCTAGAAAATGTTCAATGTGAAACCATTCCCACCAAAGTCCTTATTGAAAATATAATGCGAGCGCAAAGAGAAGAAATGGCTGTAGAAAGATTAGCGAACAGTTTCATCCATACTTTGGTCTTGATTATTTTAAAAGTAGCCATCAAAAATAATTACAAAACTATCGCTTGTAGTGGTGGTGTTTTTCAAAACTCAATTTTAATACAAAAGCTCTCGCAGCTATCCAAAAAACAAGGAATCAAATTAAAAATTAATCGTATATTGTCTAGTAACGACGAGAACATTTCGTTCGGCCAGCTGTGTTATTATCAGCATATAAAAAATTGAAGTATGTGTTTAGCAATTCCAGGGAAAATTAAGAGTATCGAAATGCAATATGACGGTAGGGTTAGAATGGCCAAAGTATTATTTGGCGGTATAATGAAAGAAGCTAGTTTAGAGATGTTACCTGATGCTGATATTGATGATTATGTCTTAGTACATGTTGGGGTTGCGATTAGTAAAGTAAATGAAGAGGAAGCGCAAAAAACTTTCAAATATCTTGAAGAAATTGGCGAATTAGGAGATCTCACTGATGTGGATGAATACTTACCAAAAACCAACTAAAACGTACTATTATGAAGTACATGTCAGAATACCGCGACCCAGATTTAGCAAAAAAATATTTAGAGGAAATAAAAAACACGGTTTCTAGGCCTTGGTCTATCATGGAGGTTTGTGGCGGACAAACACATAGTCTCGTTAAAAACGGAATCATTGAAATGTTACCTGATTCGGTTACTATGATTCATGGTCCGGGTTGCCCTGTTTGTGTAACCCCTTTAAACTTGATTGACAAAGCGGTTTATCTTGCATCCGAAAAAGGAGTAATTCTATGTTCTTTTGGAGATATGTTACGAGTGCCAGGATCTCAAAAAAGTCTTTTGGAGGCCAAAGCAGAAGGTGCTGATGTACGTATTTTATATTCCCCGTTAGAAGCCGTTAAAATTGCTGAAGATAATCCTGATAAAGAAGTAGTGTTCTTTGCTGTTGGTTTTGAAACTACCGCACCTGCAAATGCCTTGTCTGTAGTTCATGCACATCGTAGAGGCGTGAAAAATTACTCGATTTTAGCATCCCATGTACTAGTGCCACCCGCAATAAAAGCAGTTATTGATGATGAAGAAAGTAAGATTGATGGATTCTTAGCAGCGGGACATGTTTGTACAATAATGGGCAACACTGAATATCACCCATTATCTGCTGAATATAAAGTACCTATTGTAGTTACTGGATTTGAACCTTTAGATGTGCTACAAGGCATTTTAATGGTTATTAGACAGTTAGAGCAGAGCAAATCAATAGTTGAAAATCAATATGCTAGAATCGTTCGCGAAGACGGAAATCCCGATGCGCAGAAAGTCATTGATGAAGTTTTTGAAGTACGTAATCAAATGTGGCGGGGTATTGGCGAAATTCCAGATAGCGGTTATGCTGTTAGAGAGAAATATGCTGATTTCGATGCTACCAAAAAATATAATGTTACCATAGAAGAGGCGCCAGAAAATCCGGATTGTATTTCGGGTCAAATAATGAAAGGAATTAAAAAACCTTTTGAGTGTTCTCAATTTGGAAAAACCTGTAAACCTACCAATCCACTTGGTGCACCAATGGTCAGTAGTGAAGGAGCTTGTGCTGCCTACTATCATTTTTCGGGACTGGTTGAAGCTTAATCACTTTTAAATGTCGGAAAACAACAAAATTCGCATGCAGCTGCAATGCCCCATGCCCAAACTTGACTTTGATGTCATCACCCTAGGTCATGGAAGTGGTGGCGTATTAACCAATAAACTACTAGATAGTGGTGTTTTCGAGTTGCTAAGCAATGATATTTTGGATGAACGTCATGATGGTGCCTTTTTAGAGTTGAATGGTAAAACGGCTTTTTCTACGGATAGCTTTTTAGTTTCCCCAATATTTTTCCCAGGTGGAAATATTGGAGAGCTGGCTGTTAACGGAACTGTTAATGATTTAGCCATGTGCGGTGCAATACCCAAATACTTATCCTTAAGTTTTATTATCGAAGAAGGACTTCCAGTAAAGGAGTTCTGGGATATTTTAGTAGCCATTAAATTCGCTTGTGAAAAGGCAGGAGTAAAAATCGTAACAGGAGATACTAAGGTGGTTGAAAAAGGGAAAGGAGATAAAATTTTTATAAACACTTCTGGAGTTGGTCCAATTCATCCAAAGGCAAAAATAAGTGCTAAAAACATTTCAATAGGTGATAAAATAATTATTAGTGGAAATGTTGCTTCTCATGGCATGACGATTATGTCCGTCCGTGAAGGTTTAGAATTTGAATCAGAAATTAAAAGTGACACCACCAATTTGAATCATACTATTCTAAATTTGATAGAACAATTTGGTGAAAATATTCATCTATTGACCGACCCGACGCGTGGAGGAGTTGCAACTGTACTAAAAGAAATCGCTCAATCTTCTGAAATAGGAATTGACTTAGTACAAAGAGATTTTCCTATCGATGATCAAGTTGCAAGTGCCTGTGAATTATTAGGTTTAGACCCTTTGTATGTAGCAAACGAAGGGCTTTTTATTGCTTTTGTTTCTGCTTCGAACGCCGACGCTGTTCTGGCGGCTTTGCAGGAAGAAGAAAATGGAAAAAATGCAAGAATTATTGGGAGCGTGGTTACCGAACATCCAAAACAAGTTATTATGGAAAGTGCTATTGGTGGTAAACGCGTGATAAGTATGTTGCCAGGAGAACAATTACCAAGAATTTGCTAATATGAACTTCGAAACCCTCGGCAAACAGGTTACAAATTCACGTATTTTTAAAGGTTCAAAGCAAATGCCTTTTTTGGCCCCAAGAGGAGTTTTTGTGGCAAAAAATCTTCTTTTTGTTTCAGATACGGGACGCAATCGTGTTTTTATATGGAAGGGAATACCAACTTCTGAACACCAAGAACCTGATATAGTTTTAGGGCAATCAGATGTATCAAAAACAGGACGAAATTCTGGTGGAGATGTAACTGCAAATACCTTGCAATATCCCTCGGGAATATGGAGTGATGGTAAAATTCTAGTCGTTGGTGACGCATGGAATCATCGTGTATTAATTTGGCACACCATACCAACAGAAAACGGACAAGCAGCAGATGTTGTTTTGGGGCAGCCAGATTTCGCATCTAATCAACCCAATGTAACTGGTATTGGCAATGACCCTTCAGCACAGACCTTAAACTGGCCCTATGGTGTTTTTTCTGATGGAGAACGTTTATGGATAGCTGATACAGGAAATAGACGCATTTTGTATTACAACGCTATTCCTATAGAAAATTATGCTGCTGCAGATAAAGTTATAGGCAAACCTACATTTACTACTAGAGATTATAATAATGACGAACCTATTTGGCCGTACTCCGTAAAAATTAATGGTAAGGGGCAAATGGCAGTTGCTGACACTCAATTCTATCGCGTTTTAGTGTGGAATAATAATGAAGATGCATTTTTAAAACCTGCCGATATTATAATTGGTCAAGATAACTTTGATGCATGTGGGCAAAATCAGTTTAGACTTGCCCCTGAGGGAAACACCATGAATTGGACATATGATGCTTGTTTTTATAAAGATGGTATTCTGATAAATGATACGGGTAACAGTAGAATTTTAAAGTTTGATGAAATACCAACTAAAAACAACCCTTCTGCAAATGCCCTAATTGGTCGTGAAGATTTTATAACTAGTAGTGAGTTTAAAGGTAATATGCACGGCACTGATAGTGCAATTTATTGGCCGTTCTCAATAATTACTCAAGGAGACACTTTATTTATTGCCGATACTGGAAATCATCGTTTGGTAATCACGGAGCTAATACCTTAGATGCTAAGGTGCAACCAATAAACACCTATTACAATAGCAAAAAGTCCACCTGTAATGCGGACTGTTGTAAAAATAGATGCACTCTTTTGTCCTTTCGAAAAACTGGCTATTTTTCCCAATAAATAGGTGTAAATAGCCATTGCCAAGACAGTTCCTATACCGAAACCTATAATATATTGAATACTGTCTAGCCGATTTTCAAAACCCAAAACTGGAAGCAAAAGGATAAAATGTGCTATTCCAGCTAATCCGTGAAGTACGCCTATTCCAAAAGAAGACCATAAATTTTGTTTCAGTTTTTTATCATGGGTATGAGAATGTTCTAATGTATTAGTTTCATGATTGTGTTCATGAACATGAATATAGGGTTCATTTCCATCATGAACATGCGGATGCTTATGATTTTTACTTTTGTAAAAAATGCTAAATAGCGCCCAGAGACCAACAGCAATTAACACAAATCCAACCAACTGCTCGCTATGTTCAGATATCTTTTCTAATGGAATATATTCTTTAAACAAAAGGAATAGCAACCCAATTAATAGCATTCCAGCTAAATGCCCAAAACCCCAAAATAAGCCTATTTTCCATACTTTACGTCTAGTTTCAATAGCCAAAGGAGTTACTGCGGCCAAATGGTCAGGGCCTGAAACAACGTGTAAGACAGAGGCAGCTAGACCAGCGAATAATGAAAAATTAATCATAAGTAGTAATTCGGAGTCAATGTAGTGAATTATTGTAAAAATTTTAAGAAGGTTATTGATAAAATAAACGAATACATCTAATTGAATTTTAATAACATGTCAGGTGCTAAATTTATATATACTAGAATATCGTTCCGCCACATTCCTTTACATTTCCCCAAAAAAGGGCCTCATTACAAGAAAAGCGGTTCACTACACTATCTTGAACCCAGTCGCAGAAAAAGCGACAGCATTCGCCCAGCAAAAAGAATACCACAACCTATTTCTTCACAAAATTTAAAATTCTGCCCGAGACGAACTGCATAACCGTTCGCCCGCTCACTTTTATAAGTTCTTACTCGCACAAAATTTTAGTGTTGGTTACAGAAAAGGTAACGGCGATGGCGCTATGGGAAGTAAGTGAATTGAATCGCAATCGGTATCATTTCGCTATAAATAAAATCGGTAATTATATGGCAACATAGAATTCAATATCAAAAGAAAAGGAAAACGCTCAAGATATAATAAGTAAGTGTTTAATGCCATTCTGACAACTATTTGACATCATGCTAACTCAAATTATATGGCTTCTATTTTGATGGTAATTATAGTATTGGAATTCTTGAATAGGCTTTTCGATACAAGGTAAGAAGTTTGGAATCCCTGAAATAAAATGAAGGGATGGAAGAGCAAGAGGGTAACCTGCTGGCGCAAGGTTACGTTTGTTAATTATCTAAATATCAGTCGGTTATTCATTTCGAAAAACATAATAAAGCACCTTTTGTGGATTAAAAACACTATAACCCGCTGACTATCAATCAAAATTTGATTAAAAAATGGATAAAAGTTTTAAAAATGAGGGGTTTTCAAACATCAAGATTAAAAACTCCATTGCTATAAAGTTTAGGTCATTTGCTCTTAAAAATAAAGAGTCTAATAGTATGACTTTAGACCAGATGCTTGAGTTTTTTGAAAAGCACCAACTTTCACCTAATGATAAAATTCCAAATCACTTAATTCAAGTAGAAAAGCAGATTTTGAAGAGAATAAATGCAGTGATAGCTATTCTAAAAGATATTGAAAAGACGCAAACCAAACCTACACTAGGTATGCTACAAGCACTTTTTACAGCCGACGAGAAAGAGAATAAATCTCCAATGTTCGTAGAAAAAAAGAGAAGCCAAAGGACTTTAGAGGAAGAACTAAAACTTTGGGAAAAATCTAATGAATTTGAATAACGGGGTAAGAACAAGAGATATGGAAAATGTAAATTATATAAAACACTTGAATGCTGTCTTTGAGCGCTTTAATAGTGATGAACGAATTAAACAAGGACACATAACACTCTATTTGGCATTCTTTCAAAAGTGGAATCGTGAGTTTTTCAAAAAGACCTTGACAATTAATCGAGAACTTGTCATGGATTGTGCAAAAATCAAGTCAAAAACTACGTACCATAATTACCTCAAAGATTTAGATGAATGGGAGTATTTAAAATACTATCCGTCCTACCATCCAGCTCGCGGTTCAAAAATCAAGATGTTCATATTTGGTACAAGTCTTAGTACACAGCAGGTCCAGAATATGGCCAACAGCGTCCCAGAACCAGGCCAAAAAATGGTACCTTCTTATAAACTTAAAACAAAAGAAAACTCTTTTAAACGGCACCCACTAAAATTTAATGAAAAAGAAGTTTTGCTTTTCTTTAAAAAAAACAATTGGGAGGAGGTTGAAGCGAGAAAATTTTATACCTACATAAAATCAAAAAAGTGGAAAACGGACAATTGGCAAATAATAGCTAAAATTTTTGCAAAAAATAATTTTGAATTAAAAGAACCTGAGCGGGCAAGTCCAATTTCTGGCTATGTAAATCGAATGAGTCAAATGAGAGATAAAAATTATAAGGAGCCACTATAGTCTTTTTTATACTATGACGGAATAAACTCTATTTGTAGTGGTTTGGTTTTATTTATTAGAGAGAAAACATAAAATATTGTTAAAGGTGGCAGATTCGGTTGCACTCCAATTATTACCCTTTTGAAAGCCTATGTATACTAAGCTATTGGAAAAAAAGAGCACTCCCACCTCGAGTACAAATAGAAACCCTGTTAATCATCTGATTTTCAGGGTTTTTTTATTTTTGATAATATGCCTGAATATATGCCTCTGTTCTTACTTTCGGAACATAGGTGAACTGCTGCCGGGTACATAGTTTCTTCCTCTTTTTAGTGTATGTACTTGTGTCTTTGAGTGATTGCTTGTCGCGTATATCGTGTTTAGCTGCGGCAAAACTGCTTTCTTGAACATAGGCTCATTTTTTTTGATTATTTTTGGAGTAACCCGCCTATTGTTCGTCTAGTCCTTAGGTTGAATTCAGAAGATTTATGAAAAAATTATTCCTTGCATTGATTGCCTTTGTTTTGTTCTGTAGTCATGATATGTACCTTAAGCTTGATACTTATTTTCTCAAGCCAAACACCTCGGCGACTATTCAATTGTTCAACGGAACCTTTGACAAGAGTGAAAATGTTATTGATCGCGATCGCATGATAGATGCAAGCTTGGTGGACAATGGCAACCGCGCTAAAATAAATCTGGATCAATGGAGCGAAAAAGACAGCATAACCATATTAAGTTTCAGAACGGGGGAATCTGGTACAGGTGTAGCCGGTATTTCAACTGCTCCTAGAACTATTGAAATGACCGCAACGGATTTCAATAAATACCTTGAGCATGATGGTGTACTTGATATGTTGGATTGGCGCCGTAAAAATGATGCCCTTGAGGTCGATGCAGCTGAAAAATATTCCAAACACGTTAAAGCCATCTTTCAAGTTGGCGACAAAAAAACAGAGGACTGGCAAACTATTCTGGGCTATCCCATTGAATTTGTACCTCTGAAAAATCCTTATGATTTGCACACTGGAGATGAGCTGCAAGTCAAGTTACTTTATCATGGGGAACCATTGGCCAACCAATTGGTGTATGCCAATTATAAAGAAACAGGTCATGGTCACAGTCACGACGACGAACAGGAAAACACCAAGGAACACGGCCATACCCATAATAAAGACAAAACTAACGAAACAAAGCAAGCCCATAGTCATAGCGAAGACCATGATAAGAGCGAAGAACATGGACACAGTCATAGCTCGGAGGGTGATAATGTTGGGAAACATGACCATAGTCACGGCGAAGGGCACAGTGCCAATGGGGAACATGGCCATAGCCATAGTAATGAAAATGGTGAAACCGAAGAAGACCATCAGCACACTTCGGGCACACAACTTCGAACAGATGACAATGGAAATTTAACTGTAAAACTCACCGCTGATGGAATCTGGTATTTACGAACCATTAACCTTGTGCAATCTGAAGAACCTGAATTGACCCATGAATCGAACTGGGCTACCCTGACCTTTGAAGTGGTACATGGGCATGATGAGACTACCCATACTCACGTCGATGACCACGAAGAAGGAATTTCTTCATATGTATATTGGATCGGCAGTCTTATACTGCTATTAGGATTGTTTTTTTGGTTTAATCGGAAGCGTTAAATGGATCGATCAAAATTAAGACTTCTCGTAACTTCCGTATTTTTCGTTTGTCCGCTTTTGCTTGCCGCACATGGGGTCAGTTCTTCAGATCAGGAGGTTTTGAATAATGGGGGACTGTTGTCATACATATACGTTGGGGCCAAACATATGGTTACAGGATACGACCATTTGCTGTTTTTGGCGGGTGTCATCTTTTATTTAAGCGGATTTAAGGACATTGTACGTTTTATTACCGTATTTACGGTAGGGCACAGTATTACTTTAATCGGAGCGACTTATTTGGGCATTGCTGCAAATGAACATTTGATCGATGCCGTAATTGCCCTAAGTGTCTTATATAAAGGATTTGAAAATTTAGGGGGATTTGAAAAACACTTAAAGATAAAATCGCCGAATTTATTATTGATGGTTTTTATTTTTGGTTTGATTCATGGCTTTGGGCTATCTACCAGATTGCAGTCTTTTGAAGTCGGAACCGTACAGTTCCTGGCAAAAATAATTAGTTTCAATGTTGGCGTTGAACTGGGCCAAATCTTGGCATTGATACCTATTGTATTCATTATCACTAAATGGCAGTCTAAGAAAAGCTATGATGCTTTTTATAAGGCTGCAAACTATTATTTGGTAATTGCAGGAATAGGGCTGTTCATCTATCAAATCTATGGTTATTTATACGGCCACTAGTTGTGCGCCCTATTGACTAAAGGTGAATTTCGAATATATTTTTGTCGGGTTTTACTATCGCTGTGCAAATCATGTTTTTCATTTGGTTTTTACTTTACCCCAAATATCTCGGTGAATTATTCAAGTCTTTTTGTTGTAGTTTATGCTCTGGTCAAGTAACTTTAGGGGCTGGATTTGATATCCACAAGTATGATGCTGAAACAACTTATTCCAGTACTGGCTCTGATAATGCTTTTAAAGCCCGTTTGGCCTTTGGCGGAATATATGTTGAACTATGACTACATTGTCGAAAATCTATGTGAGAATAGGGCACAACCAATGCTCAATTGTAATGGAAAGTGCTATTTGGCCAAAAAATTGGCAGAAGAATCAGGGGAGGAAGAGCAGAATCCGTTCAATAGTGAAATTTCTAAGTTTGAAATACCGATTATCGACTGGATGGGTGAACAGTATAGATCATTATCCTATTTTGATTTTGTAGTCAATAATCACAAAAGGTATGCTAATATGACCTCCAATTTATTTGCTACCGATATTTTACATCCTCCACGATTTTCTTGATACTTACATTTTTTAGAACTACTTTCATTTATGAAGTGTTTCATACGAATGGCGCATATGCTATATGCATAAACTGTACAATCATAGCTTTTTGTAGACTTGTTCTAATTGGTGTTCTAAATCAGATCAGATTATTTTTTAATTAACGATTAATAGTACCTGTTAGCTATATGAACCAGCGTAACATCCGATACTGAAAAAAGAGATAAGATTTGCCGCAACTTTCATTTTGTTCCAACGGTTTCTATTGACTTAAAACTAATTTTACATGAATATTCTTAACGTGTGTATAGGGAGCATTGCTCCTTTCACATCATATTTAAAATTCAGGGTAATAATACTATTGCTACTGGGTTTCGCGCTTTTTAAGGCAAGTGCAAATACACTTGAAACCAAAACTTTAATTATTCAGCAACATAGCCTAAATGGGATTATACTCGGCGAATCAGGAGAGGCCCTTGCAGGGGCTAATATTGTGGAAAAGGGAACTGCCAATGGAACCTTGACCGATTTCGATGGTAATTTTCTATTGAATGTCGCCCCCGATGCTATTTTGGTAGTTTCTTACTTGGGCTATACAACACAGGAGGTTCCGGTAAACGAACAGAGCACCATTACGATTACATTATTGGAAGATGCCACCGGTTTAGATGAAGTTGTTGTTACGGCATACGGAACTTCCAACAAAAGGAGTTTCACCGGTTCGGCAGCGAAAGTGGCGAACGAAACCTTGTCAAGGACCGCCTCGGCAAGTTTCGAAACTGCATTACAAGGCAACGTTTCAGGAGTTAATGTGTATACCACAGGCCAGCCCGGTGGTAGTTCGAATGTTCAAATAAGGGGCGTTGGCTCTATAAACGGGTTAACCCAACCTTTATATGTTTTAGATGGAGTGGTAATAAATTCTGATAATAATTCTAGAATCGGGGGCAATGGTGCTGTTACGAACATAAACCCCCTTTCTACGATGAATTCTGCCGATATTGAGAGTATTACCGTTCTAAAGGATGCCGCCGCCGCATCATTATATGGTTCAAGGGCAGCCAACGGAGTCGTTGTTATCACTACCAAAAAGGGAAAAAATGGAGAAACCGAACTCACTTTTAGCACAGAATTCGGCCTAACCCATAATTTGACCGAAGAAGAAACCATAACGAACCACCAGTTTAAAGAACTTTGGCAAGAAGGGCAGCTGCACCAATATATTCAGAACAACGAAAATGGGGAATTTACAAGGGTTTATGGTGACAGTAATTTATATGCCAACTATCAAAGCTTGGCAAAGAGCGATTATGAATCTATTTATGGCACTACCGATGTCAATTCAGACTGGCTTGATGCCATTTATAGAACGGGCTCCAATCAAAAGTATGGTCTTTCGGCAAGGGGTGGCAATGAAAAAACAAAATTCTATATATCAGGAGATTATTTAGCTCAGGAAGGAACAATTATCGAGTCTGACTATAAGCGGTATTCCGGTAGAATCAATTTAGAAAATAAAGCCAAGGATTGGCTCACCTTGGGGGCCAATCTATCGGTAGCCAAGTCGGAACGTAACACAGGGCAATATGATGGTTCATATGCTGGCGGATTAAATCCCTTATATATGGCTCGTGTTTTACCTCAGGCCGCACCTATCTATGATGCTAACGGTTACGAAGGTATTGCAGACCTGCCCAACGATATTGAGAAAAACGCCAACCCTATCGGCGTCATTAAGGTCGGACAATATTTAAATAACGAATTTAGGGTGAGGGGCGATGTTTTTGCCGATTTTGCCTTGCTCAAAGGCCTAAGGTTTAAAACCACATTTGGCATTGACCACCAAACCAATGAAGAATCGCTCTATGACAATAAAGAGTTTGGTGCAGGTGGTGGTGTATGGAATGGGGTATTGTACGTTTCCCAAGGGGAGGTATTTCAACATACTTCTTCTAATCTGCTTACCTATAATAAGCAAATAAACAAGCATGGTTTTGGGGGGCTATTGGGGTTTGAGTCACAGGTTTCAAAAATGAAATCCATAAGAAATTCTGGTTATGATATTTTAGATAGTGAGTTATTATCGTCTAGTAGTATAGGGTCGTTGTGGTCATGGTCGGGGTATTCCGAAAATTATGCCCTGCTCTCCTACTTTTCAAGGTTCAACTATAACTATGATCAAAAATATTATTTATCGGCAAGTTATCGAAGAGATGGTTCTTCCCGCTTCGGAAAAGATACACGCTGGGGTGATTTCTGGTCTGTGTCAGGGGGGTGGATTGCCACTGAAGAAGATTTTATCGACCTCGAATCATTAAATTATTTAAAGTTAAGAGCTAGTTATGGTACCAATGGCAACCTACCCCCGGAGTACTATGCAGCATTGGCATTTTTTAATACCGATGGTAAGGGTTATGGCGGGGAATCAGGACTGTCTTACGGGCAATTGGCCAACCCAGACCTTTCTTGGGAGTTGAGCAATAACTTTAACGTAGGGTTTGATGCGGTCGTTTTTGACAAGTTGAACCTAACCTTGGAATACTTCTCAAAAAATACACAAGACTTATTATTGAATATTCCTGTTACCGCAACTACCGGATTTAGTAGTCAACTACAGAACTTCGGTGAAATGAAAAACACTGGCTGGGAGTTGGATTTGGGGTACACGCCTATTTCCTCTGCAGTTTTTTCTTGGAATACAAAGATAAACCTTACGATGCTCTCCAACGAAATAACCAAATTAAAGGGAGATTTGGTGCCTAGCTATAGTTCGCAGTACGGCCAGGATCCCACGATTATTAAAGTCGGGGAAAGCTTAAACTCTTTTTATTTAAGGGATTATGCAGGGGTAAATAGTGCCACGGGTTTGGCTGAATATTATATTTTGGAAGATGGTGAACGTACAGGTGAACTGACTACCGATGCCGAGATTGCCGGTTTTGGTATTTTCGGTACGGCGCTGCAAGATATTCAAGGCGGTTTCTATAATCAACTGAGTTATAAAGATTTTAGTTTAGACTTCCTTTTTACTTTTGGTGTAGGCGGTGAAGCGTATGATCGAACCGCATTCAAAAGAGATGATGATGGGTTCGCACCACAGTTCACCAATACAACTGCTCAATTGAATCCTTGGAATCCAAACAATGTAGATTCCAATGTGCCGATAAGAATCAATGGAAACACAACTTTTTCCAATGATGTATCTACAAGGCATTTGTACAACGCAGATTACCTTAAGTTAAGAAATCTCAAGTTGAGCTATAACTTGCCTCAATACAAATTGATCCAGGGTGGGGCGGTATATATTCAAGGAGACAATTTGTTACTATTTACCGAATTGAACGATTATGATCCAGAGGCGATAGCCAACGGTGTCAACTTTTTTCAAATGCCTACGGCTACAAGCTTAGTAATAGGATTACAATTAAAATTTTAAACGGTTATAAAATGAAGTATATAAAGTATATAAAATCTGTGATTTTGGTTTTTGCGTTACTCTCACAACAGGCCTGTAGTGAAGAGCTGCTTACCCAGACCCCAGATCACGTAATTTCGGAAAGCTTGGTAGTGAACTCGGTCGACAAACTGCAAAACCTGCTTAACGGGGCTTATAATGAAATTTCCAGCGGTTCTTATTTAGGACGTATCCTGTATAAGCGTGCCGCCGTAAAGGGTGCCGATTTCAGGTTTGTAAAGACCATCTATAATCCTAGGGATTATGAACAGACCGAATACAGGTACGAAGAGAGTGGCAATAATAATGGAAGTGCAGAAAATCTCTGGCTACAATGTTTTAAGGCGATCGGGAACCTTAACCTCATTCTCGATAATATAGATACGGCTGAAGGTGATGATAGCGAAAGACAACAGATTAAGGCGCAGGCATTCGCGCTTAGAGGTATGGTGTATTTTGATTTGACACGAACATTTGCCTATCCTTGGATTAAGGATCAAGGTAACGCCCAAGGAATGCCATTGAAGTTGACCTCCTCAGAGGTTGTTGTTGACCGTAGTAGTTTAGAGGATACTTATGGGCAGATTATATCCGATTTAAAGGCGGGCCTGGGCGTTATCAAAGATGATACTTGGGCTGTAGGAAGTACAAAGTATATCACCAAAACGGGCATTAATGCGTTGTTGGCAAGGGTATACCTTTATAAACAAGATTGGGAAAATGCACTCCTATATGCCAAAGAGGTACTGGCGGTTAAAGGGGAAACGGATCTTATGGGTGTAGATTCCTATGTGTTTAATGACTACACCTCCGAATCCCTGTTTGAAATGAGTATCGACAGCGAAAATTCCGTAGGGAGTAATGGCCTTGGTGCCCAGTTTGATTTTCGTGACGGGGGACAAGGCGATGTCATTGCCACCCAAACTTTCGTAGACCTGCTGCAAACCTATGAAGGCGACCCAAGGGCGAGCTTGTTAACAGAAGACAAAGAAGGTACTACTGCTGCTTTTGTAAAATACATCAATAGAGCAGGCGGATCAGGATTAAGTATACATAATGTACCGGTCATACGTCTTTCGGAAATTTATTTGATAGCAGCCGAGGCATGCGCCAATGGCGCCGGCAGTGGTGACCCAGAAGCATTAGTATACCTTAACACCTTGATTGACAAACGAACTACCGATTTTGAGACCTTTAGAGCTACGGAATCAGGCCTCGACCTTAAGGTACGCATTGCGCAAGAAAGAAGGCGCGAACTCGCTTTAGAGGGCCACGGGGTTTATGACTATATCAGAACAGGTGCCGACATTGGTCGACCGGAAACCGACCATGTAAACACCGGGGTCAATATTAATAATCTAAACGTATCGGCAACTTCCCCAAAAACAATATATCCGATTCCAGCGAGTGAAATCGAAGCTTCCGAAATGGAACAGACCGAGGGGTATTAGCAATTTTCAAAGCCATGTGTAAAGATAGCGGAGAGATACTCCGCTATCTTTTTTAACTTCAAGTTCGGCTTATATTGCTAAAAAATGTCAAGCGGCATATAGGCTGTTTTGATAGTAGATGTATCATTTTCAAGGGAAGTCCATGCAAAATATAGCTCATCTCCGATCCGCTCCATTTGTGGAAATCCGGTTTCTCTAGATCCGCTCATTTCGCTAACGCTAATAGACGCTGATTTTGTGCCTGATTTATTTACTTTCATGATTTTTAAGTAGGTTGATTCTTTTACAGTTTCCATCCAGCTTACAATGGCATTGTCTTCATCAAGCAATACAATATCTACTCTTCCCAAGGCATCCCGATTACTTACTGAAATAGGGGTAGTAAAATCGGCGCCACTGTTTTCAGAGAAAGTTACTTTTACTTTAGGTTCCCCGTTTGCCGCAGTAAACCAGGCCACTGCGACACTGTTGCCTATAACGTCTACTTTTGGCCCATTAACGGGACAACCATTTATTTCCCATCCATCATCAAAAATAGATTTAGGGGTGGTCCATTTACCGTTTACTTGTCTCGTTATGGCAATATCTCTAATTTCTTTATCCGTTCTATCCCGATATAAAACAATAGGGCCATTGTCGGTAATGGCTGCGGTAGTTTGACAACAACTACATGTCTTTCCGTCTAAAAGGGCATTGTTGCTTACGGTGCCATTCGAAGAAACCTCTGCTGCCCTTAAGGTCATGGCACCGCCGTGACCTGAATGCGCATGGCCATTTTCCGACGCTGTATTCCTGCCATCCAGCCATGTGATAAAAAACGAGTCTTTCTTGTAGGGCAACATGGTTACAAAACCATGTTCGGTCTTTGTGCTATCGGTATGCAAAGGCAATTGGGTTTGCCATTGTGAAGTACCTTTGGGTAAAATGCTTAATTTAATATCATAAGAAAAGGTTTCTTGCGAAGATTTTTTGAGGAAGTGGGCCAGTACGTTTTCGTTGTTTACCGTAATCATTGGATAATCGGCCCAGTTTACAAACCAGTCTTGTCCTGTGATAATTTCCTTAGGTTGTTCCCATTTTTCGTCGGTCAAATAAGAATAATTAAATTGGGTCGTGGAGTCGTTTAATTTTTTAACCCAAGATAGAATCGTTGCTTCTCTACTAGAGAATAAATGGGGCAACAGAGTTTCCGTGCCCCCGGGAAAAGAGATGAATTGAATAATTTCAGTCTTCTTATATTCCGTTACTTGTTGCTTTTTGTTGGAATTGCATGAAACCAATAAGATAAACAACACCAGAACATATAGGTATTTGATTTTATTCATTTACTCAAAATTCTTAAGTTTATGCATCATCCCAGGGGAGTCCCAATCCGATGCTCCGTTTATCTCAGCTATCTTTTCTCCTTTTTCGTTAAAAACAAAAGTGGTGGGGAGAGCGTATATTTTTAATTGTGAAAAAGTTCCTGTATACCTTATGAAATTAAGGTTATAATCAGTTTCGGCTTTAAATGCCTCAATTTCTTTTGCAGATTGATCCGAAGCCAAAAGTAGTAAATAATTTTCCTGCTTCAAAAATGACTCAGAACGTTTTAAAGACGACATTTCTTGTATACATGGCCTACACCATGTGGCCCAAAAGTTAAGCAGTATCTTCTTGCCCTTATATTTGTTCAAAGAAATGGGGTTGCCATTTAAGTCTTCATAGAGAGGAATCTCGACGGCTTCTAAGTTAACCGAATCGCTTCGAATGGTCGATTCAGAAGGTCTTTTTTCTACCTGTTTGCATGAAGATGACAACCAGAATAATATAATTATGACACTAATTAATACGCGCATAGTATCTTTGTTACCCTTATGCCAAAAATAGTAAATTCAGCCTACTAAATGACTAAAATAGCCACGTGTTACGTGGGGGGGTGTCAATAATGAGAAAGATTTCTTTAATTGGCTATTGCCAACTATATTGAGCCTAAATCTGTAAATAATATTATAAACACTATATTTAGTATTAGTAGTATACAATTAGATATGAATGGTCTGGAAACCTTTTAATCTGTTATTTCTTTTTCTTTCAATCGGGCTTCTTTCCCAAGAATTACCTCCTATCCAAAATTATAATCCGATAGATTACGGAGCAGGAAACCAAAATTGGTCGGTTTCCCAATCCGATGACAAACACATTTATGTGGCTAATAATAGTGGCCTACTTGAGTTTAATGGAACGAATTGGAAATTGCACCCTTCACCCAATGGAACCTACCTGAGATGTGTTAAGGTAATAGGCGCACGTATCTATACAGGTAGTTATATGGAATTCGGATTTTGGGAAAAGGACGAATTCGGTAATTTGGCATACTCCTCCGTATCCTCAAAACTTGAGAGTCCACTTGTAGAGGATGAGCATTTTTGGAATATATCGGAATTTAAGGATTGGGTGGTATTTCAATCTTTAGATCGCATATACATTTACAATACCATAGATGAATCTTTTGAAATGCTCGATGCCAAAACCACGCGGACCGAGATTCTCAAGGTTGGAAACAGTATTTACTTTCAAAAAATCAACGAAGGGGTTTTTACTATTGAAAATGGGAAGTCTGTATTGGTCTCTGATAATTCCATCTTGAAGAATGATATTGTAGTTGGGGCTTTTTCTAACCAGGAAAGCACTTTAATAGTAACCGAACAAGGGGAGTTTTATTTTTTGGACGCCAATGGTCTTCGCAGATGGAATATTTCGGCAGACGATGCGCTGGCATCGGTAAAAATATATAGCAGTATTCAATTAAACGATGGTTCATTTGTGTTAGGAACAATTTCGAACGGAATTTATCATATTGACAAAAACGGAAATATTACGGCCCATATCAATCAAGAAAAAGGATTGAACAATAATACGGTCTTATCCCTTTTTCAAGACATCGACCATAATCTTTGGCTAGGTTTAGACAATGGAATTAGTGTTATAAACTTAGACTCGCCATTCGAAGAGTATATTGATCAAGTTGGAAGAATAGGAGTTGTTTACGCGTCTATTTTGTTCAATGGCTTTAAGTATTTAGGTACAAATCAGGGCCTGTTCGTCAAAAGAGAAAATGAAGAAAGTGTTTATCGACTTGTTAAGCATACTGAAGGGCAGGTATGGGTGTTAAAGCAAATTGACGGTACACTTTTTTGTGGACACAATTCTGGAACTTTTGTTATAAATGAAGATGTGGCAGCGCAAATTTCCGACCTGCCCGGAACATGGGATATTAAGCAGCTTGAATCTGATAATAATTTATTGCTCCAAGGAAACTATAAGGGGTTGAGTATTCTTGAGCGAGCAGACGGCGAATGGCGATTTCGCAATAAAATAGAAGGTTTTGATAGCTCTAGTAGGTTTTTCGAGTTTGTAGACAGGCAACATATTCTGGTAAACCATGAATATAAAGGCATTTTCATTTTAAATGTAGATAGTGAATTTAAGAAAGTTTTGACCGTTAAAAAGAAAGATTCTAAAGGCACGGGATCGAGTTTGATCAAGTTTAATGGTGAAATAGTATATTCAACAGTCAATGGAGCTTTTAAATTCGACAATGAAAAGCAAGACTTCATTGCCGACCCTCTTTTAACCGATAAGCTTTTTCGTGCTGATGAGCATATTATAGGGGTGCTTACCCCGAATGATGATACGGGAAAACTTTGGGGATTTACCGATATCAATATTATATATCTGGCACCCGGAAAGTTCAATAACGAACTAGTGGCAAATAGAATTCCGATACCAAAATCTTTCAGAAATAGTATGGGAGTATCTGGGTTTGAATCTATAACCCATTTGAAAGACGAATTATACCTCATAGGTATTTCTAACGGGTATGTTACCCTGAATTTGAAGAAATTAAAGACGCAGGAATATCATATCTCAATACATTCGGTCTCGAAGGAGTTTTATGATGCTCCGAAAATAGCGGCAACAGTCGATGGGAATCACGAGTTCAACTATTCAGAGAACAATTTGAACTTCGGTTTCAGCGTTCCCGAGTTCGATAAATTCACCGAGGTATATTATCAATACCGATTGGATGGAATTTATGATGAATGGAGCAATTGGTCAACGATACCTGAAGTATCGTTCAAAAATTTACCCTATGGCGATTATATATTTAAGGTACGGGCAAAGGCAGGAAATATTCTCACCAATAATACAGCTTCGTTTGAATTTGCAATTGCAAGACCCTGGTATATATCCAATTGGGCAATTTTTGTCTATGTTGTCTCTATAGCCTTAATAACGGCCCTGATTCATAAATTGTATAAGAGATATTATAAGAAACAACAAGATTTGTTGGTGAAGGAAAACAGAAAAAGGCTCAAGCGTAAAAAGCTAAAGACGCAAAAGAAAATAATTCAGATTAAGAATGAAAAACTGCAAAGTGAGATAGATAGTAAGAATAGGGAACTGGCTGTATCTACCATGAGTCTTATTAAAAAGAATGAGTTTTTAAATGCAATCAAGGATCAATTAAAGGAGAGCAGCAATGATCCGAAAATAAAATCGGTTATTCAGACAATAGATCGAAACATTAACAACGCCGACGACTGGAAACTCTTTGAAGAGGCTTTTAACAACGCTGACAAAGACTTTTTAAAGAAAGTCAAAACATTGCATCCCGAACTAACTCCCAACGATTTGCGCTTATGTGCTTATTTAAGGCTTAATCTATCTTCCAAAGAAATAGCTCCGCTACTCAATATTTCTAGCCGCAGTGTAGAGGTAAAACGATATCGGCTTCGTAAAAAAATGGCATTGCCGCACGAAAATAACCTTACCGATTACATTTTAAACCTCTAAAGGGTACAACAAAATCTATTTAGACTACAACATTACCCATACAAAGCGTGTTTTCATAATCTTTTGTTAATGCTTTAGCACACCGGGGAAGATTGTCAAACCCATAATATTTTATGCCTTTAACAATGATTTCCTATTTTTTTATACATTTTTTTTAAGAATGTATATTTTTTGTTGGGGTGTACTTGTTGGATTACGACCGACTAAGAAATACATTGTGACATCAAAATAAACTACAGATGAAGAACACTTTTATTTTTCTAATTACTTTATGTTGCATACCAACATTATGGAGTCAAGACCTTACTGTTAGCGGAGTAGTTAACGATGCCAGTTTTGACGAAGCACTGCCATTACCTGGGGTAAGTATAGTGTTAAAAAATACGACAATAGGTACCACTACCGACTTTGATGGTTACTTTACCATGACCGGTCTTTCCGCTGGTGATGTTCTTGTTTTCTCCTATATAGGATTTGTCGACCAAGAAATAACCATTCAAAATTCGGAGCAACTTACCGTTTTATTGAAGGAAGACGTAAGTGCGTTGGACGAAGTCGTCGTCGTCGGTTATGGTACACAAAAGAAGAGTGTGGTAACCGGTGCCATTTCAAGTGTAAAAGCATCAGATCTTGAAAGTTTACCAATACCAAGAGTTGAGCAAGCACTTCAAGGTAGAGTATCGGGTGTAGTAATTGCCTCAAACTCTGGTCAACCTGGTGATGCTTCTACAGTTAGGGTTAGGGGTATTACTACTTTTAATACAACTTCTGGTGGAAACAACCCGCTTTGGGTTGTTGATGGCGTTATAGTAGATTCTGGGGGGATTGGATACTTAAATCAGTCAGATATTAAATCGATAGAAGTTTTAAAAGATGCAGCTTCCTTGGCAATTTATGGAGCTCGTGCTGCTTCAGGAGTACTTTTAATAACCACAAAAACCGGAAGTTCAGGAAGAATGAATGTTAATTATACCGGCTTTACCGGTGTATCGGGTCCCGCCAATAAATTATCCTTATTGAATGCTGCAGAATATGGGGGTATAATGAACGAAAAATCTGTTGCTGCCGGCGGATCTGTGGTTTATCCGAATTTGGCCGCATTGGGTAGTGGAACAGATTGGCAAGATTTAATTTTCAATAATTCGGCTATCCGTACCTCTCATGAAGTAAGTCTTAGTGCTGGTAACGATGTGTCAACATTTTATGCCTCTTTTGGGTATATGGACCAAGAAGGTATTGTATCGACCAATATTTCAAATTTCAACAGAAAGAATTTCAGGTTGAACTCGACCCACAAAATATCTGAAGTATTCAAGGTAGGTCAAACATTTGGGTACGCCCATAAAAAAACTATTGGTTTAGGAAATACAAATAGTGAGTTTGGGGGTCCCCTGAGTTCGGCGATAAATTTGGATCCTATAACACCTGCAGTGATAACAGATCCTAACATCGCAAATCGATCGCCGTATAACGATAGTAATGGGCCTGTCTTTAGAGATGCTAATGGAAATCCTTATGGAATTTCTGAAATAGTTGCACAAGAAATGACGAATCCGCTAGCATACGAACAAACAAGATTAGGGAATTATGGTTGGTCGGATGATTTTGTTGGTAATGCCTATTTAGAAGTAAAACCTAAGGAAGGTTTAGTATTTAAAACTTCCGGTGGAATGAAATTATCTTATTGGGGAGATGAAGAATTTACGCCCTCCTATTATTTAAACGCAAATAATTCCAGGGAATTAAATAGCATTTACAGAAGTAGGGAGAAAGGTTTTGGTTGGAATATTGAAAATACGCTTTCGTATAACAAAGCAATTGGTAAGCATGACATTACGGTTTTATTAGGTCAAGGAGTTTATGTAGATAATATTAATAGTAAGGTTACGGTTACCTATACAGATTTGCCAGTCGATAATCGTGAAGATGCCTCATTTAATTTCGATATCCCGGCAGATCAAAAAACAACTGATGCAGAAACTGGTGATTATCATAAAGTGTCCTCTTTATTTTCTAGATTAAACTACAATTTTGATGAAAAATACATCTTCACAGGAATTATTCGCCGTGATGGTTCTTCCAGGTTTGGGCCGAATAATCGTTATGGTTTTTTTCCTTCTTTTTCATTAGGATGGAATGTTTATAGAGAAGATTTCTGGTCAGAAAACAAAATCATTGATGAACTTAAAATCAGGGGCGGTTATGGCGTGGTAGGTAATGACGCAATTCCTGATTTTGGGTATTTGGCAACTATAAGTGGCGGTAGTAATTATACCAATGGTTCCGATGACACTGTAGTGATCGGTTATAGTCCAGACGCACCAGATAACCCAGACTTACGGTGGGAGGAAACTGCACAGTTGAATGTTGGTTTTGAAGCCAGGTTACTTAATGATTTAAGTGTGACATTCGATTATTTCAAAAAAACAACTACCGGTATTTTACAACGTTCCGAAATTCCTGGATATGTTGGCGCTATAGAAAACCCGTTGGCAAATGTTGCCGATATGGAAAATTCGGGTCTTGAATTGGAACTGGGTTATAGTAAACCTTTTGGGGAAGTGAATTTTCGGGCAAGCGGTAATGTGTCTTATCTAAAAAATGAAGTAACCTTTTTAGGAAATGATAAGGAATTTATCACAGATGAAACAGCATCGTTTCAGTCTATGGGCCCAATTACCAGAACCCAGGTCGGCCAATCGTATAATGCATTTTATGGATTCAAAACTGATGGAATTTTCCAAAACCAAGCAGAAATAGACGCTTATACGAATTCTTCAGGAGGTCTTGTCCAGCCCAATGCAAGCCCCGGAGATATTAAATGGGTTGATGAAAACGAAGATGGAACTATCACAGATGACGATAAAACATTTATTGGTAGCGGTATTCCAAAATACACCTTCGGATTGACATTAAATGCAGACTACAAAGGGTTTGATGCAATGGTATTCTGGCAAGGTTCGGCAGGCAACAAAATTTTCCAAGGTTTGCGCAGGCTTGACATTCCTACGGCCAATTATTCCACTGTTGCCCTGAGCAGATGGACTGGGGAAGGAACTTCAAATGACTTTCCAAGATTGACTGATAATGATAGCAATGGTAATTTCTCCAGAGCTTCAGACTTTTATTTAGAAGACGGAAATTATGTAAGACTCAAAACTGTTCAACTAGGATACTCGTTGCCTTCTGATGTTGTTGGCAAGATAGGTGCCCAAAAGTTGAGACTTTACATCACTGGTGAAAATTTGTTGACTTTTACGAAATATACCGGCTATGACCCAGAAATTGGTGGAGACATTTTAGGTATTGATAGGGGATATTATCCGCAAGCAAAATCCTATATGGTTGGTATTAACTTACAGTTTTAATAAAAAATGAAAAACATGAAATTTATAAAACATACTTACATTTTTGGCATAAGCGCTTTGATTTTAGGTGCGATCACATCGTGTTCTGATGACTTTTTAGAGGTTGAGCCTAAAGGCAAGTTTCTGACAAATAACTATTATGAAAACGAAGAACAGGCCTATACCGGGCTGATAGCCACTTATGATCGGCTTCAGAAAAATACGGGCGGGTTTGATAATTTGGTAGCCATGATGAATTCAGGCTCAGATGATCATTTTGCCGGTGGTGGAAACGCAAGTGATGGTCAAGGGCTTCAAGATTTTTCGTCATATAATATGAATTCCATCTCAATGCCGCAATCGTATTGGAGTGATCATTATCAAGGAATTTTTAGGGCCAATATATTGCTCTTAGAATTACCTGATGTTCCAATGGATGCAAGTTTAATTAGTAGATTTAGCGCCGAGGCAAAGGCGTTACGAGCACTTTACTATTTTAATTTGGTACGAATGTTCAAGAACATTCCATTGTTGACAGAACCCATAGAACAAGCTGAAATTTTTAACATACCTCAAGCAAATCCAGCCGATGTTTACGCACTCATAGAAACGGATCTTTTAGAAGCAATAGCTGTATTGCCAGAAACTATAACTGCTGCTTCCGAAACAGGTAGGCTTACCAAGGGAGCCGCTCAAGCCCTTTTAGGAAAAGTGTACCTGTATGAAGGTAAAAATGATTTGGCGGCAGCTCAATTAGCTGAAGTCAACGGCACACCGGGGGAAGTGAATCAGTACGGTAACAAATTATTAGACAATTTTGACGATTTATGGGGCATTAGTAATAAGTTCAATTCAGAATCAATTATCGAAGTGCCACATACGAATGAAAGTCTTACAGGGTGGGATAATTGGGGGCAAGGTTCTGATGAAGGAAATTCCTATAACCAGATGGTTGGCCCAAGAACGTATTCTAAACTAAGTGATTCCGCACCTGACTTTGCAGCTGGTTGGAGCTTTAATCCTATTACCCAAGATTTGTACGATTTTATCAAAGATGACCCAAGATTTAATGCGACTGTGTTTGACATGAAAGCTTTAAAAGATGCCGGTGAAGCAGATTATATCGCAGGCTACCAAGACACTGGGTATTTTCTAAGAAAATTTATGCCGACCAATGCAGAAAAATCAACGTTAGCAGGTAATACGGAATTAAACTATAGACAAAATTCTTATATCATAAGACTGGCAGACACTTATTTAATGGAAGCAGAAGCTCTCGGGGCAACTGGCACAAGAGCGCAAGCATTATTGGATGCTGTCAGGGCAAGAGTCGGTTTACCATCTGTACCAGTTTCCATGGATGCTGTTATGGATGAACGCAGACTTGAATTGGTAGGAGAAGGTCACCGTTGGTTCGATTTGGTTCGAACGGGGCGGGCGGCTACAGTATTGGCCGATAGAGGTTTTGTTGCTGGAACTCATGAGATTTTTCCAATTCCTTTTAAAGAATTTGAAAATACTATACTGGAACAAAATCCAAATTATAACTAAAAAATTTAAATATGAAAACAATAAGATATATTTTAAATGCTATTGTTCTTCTGGCTGTCGTTTGGAGTTGTGAGGACAATGACTTTAATAATGTAGATTTTTTAGACGCTTCTGTAGCCCCGACAAATGTTTCTGCGTTTTTCGATGTCACCCAAGACAACACCGGATTCGTTACAATAACCCCAAATAGTGAGGGAGCTTCGTCATATAGCATCTATTATGGCGATAATACTACAGAGCCCGAAGTAGTTGCACAAGGCGAAAGTGCCACACATACCTATGGTGAAGGTTCGTATAGTATACGAATCGTGGCGACTGGTTTGGGAGGTAAAACTTCCGAGGCCACAGTGCCCTTGGAAGTATCGTTCAAGGCGCCAGAAAATTTGGAGATTACGGCAGAAATTGATAGTGCTAACCCTTTTGTTATTAACGTGTCGGCGACTGCCCAGTATGCAGCTTCTTTTTTGGTATATTTTGATACTGCGAATGTAGATGAAGAGCCTACACCATTAGCTTTAAATGAAACGGTTAGTTTTGAGTATCCAAGTGTGGGCGACTACATGATAAAAGTTGTAGCACTAAGTGGAGGAGCAGAAACCATTGAGGGAACCCAAGACATAACTATAGAAAAACCAACAGTTTTGCCCATTGATTTTGAAATATTTGATGTCAATACGTTTCAAGGTTTTGGTGGGGCTTCAAATGCAGTCATAGATAACCCTGATGTTAGTGGAAATACTTCTGCTACAGTTGGGCAAATTATTAAAGGTGGCCCAGAAGTATGGGCAGGTAATGTTATTACCCTTTCAAGCCCGATAGACTTTTCAACGAAAAAGGTTATATCAATGGATGTTTGGTCTCCAAGAGCTGGAGGTAAAGTATTATTAAAATTAGAAAACCTTGCTGATGCCAATATAAATATTGAAGTTGAAGCGACAACAGAAGGTAATGGTGCTTGGGAAGAAGTTGTATTTGATTTTAGTACCATTGATGTAAACCAAACCTATCAAAAGCTAGTAATGTTTTTTGATATTGGAACTGTTGGGGATGGTAGTGCAGATTGGACGTTTTATATTGATAATATTGAACAGAGTTCAGGAGCTATTGGACCAATGATTCCTTTAGGGTTTGAATCGGCAACCTTGGATTATGGAATCTGGAGTTTTGGAGGTCCAAGTTTTGAACCAATTCCCGCAGCGATAGTAGATAATCCAGATGCTTCAGGCAGTAATACTTCAGATAAAGTCTTCGAAATCGAAAAAACTTCTGGAGCCCAGGTTTGGGCAGGCGCAGGAATTTCTTTAGATGGAGCAGCAGACTTTACGAATGGTACGACCGTAACCGTTGATGTTTGGTCTCCGACGGCAGGAACACCAATTTTATACAAAATGGAAGACTCGACTTCGCCGCCAGACGCTAATGGTAATCCTTCTGTTATTGTAGAGGTAGTGGTAAACACAACTGTAGCTAATCAATGGGAAACACTGACCTTTGATTTAACAACATACGGTGATTTTAGTACTTCAAATTCTTATGATAAAGTTGTTCTTTTTCCCAATTTTAATAATAGCGGGACTGGAACTACCTACTACTTTGATAATATTCAGTTGACCAATTAAAAACTAGAACATGAAAAATTTTAAATATATGAATACCCTTTTTCTGTTTGCAATTGTTATGCTCGGTTGTGAAGAAACGGAATATGAATTCGGGGATATTGTGGCCCCATCGAATATAGTAATCAATACTGTGATTGTTGGGCAGGATGATGAAAACCCTTATGGCGATGGTACTGGTGAAGTAAACTTCACAGCATCCGCATCGGATGCGCTGACTTATAAGTATGTTTATAACGGTAAGGAAGAACAGGCGCCTACTGGTACATTGACCACTAGTTTTTCGACAACGGGTATCAATACCTATGATGTAACCGTTATAGCTTTTGGCAAAGGGGGCGTGAGTTCTTCGAAAACCGTTCAAGTTGAAGTTTTGGCATTTTATACCGCTCCTACCGACTTATTGGAAATGTTATATGGCGATGGAACAAAGACATGGAGGGTTAAAGCTGAATCTCCAGCTCATTTTGGAGTAGGTCCGGCAGAAGAAACGACGCCGGTATGGTGGGGGGCAGCGCCTTTTGATAAAGCTGATAAAGGGGGATATGATGATAGAATTACATTTAGTGCTGATGGCACCGTTACTTATGCAACCAACGGAACCATCTATGGTCAATCCGCAGTATTGGAGGCCGATTACGGAATTTCATGGGAGGCGAACACAGATAATGAATATGAAAATTATCCTGTAGATGATTTCTCGGATACGTGGACGTTGACTGCCCCGGATGGTCAAGAAACACTGACCTTCAATGGTAACGGGTATCATGGTTTCTATGTAGGTGGCGATCACAGTTATGCTATTCTTGAGCGTACTGAAACTGAAATGAGTTTAAGAACAACCGGGGCAGACGGATTGGGTTGGTTTGCCATACTTACTTCAGAGGATGAACCCGTGATCGAAGAAGGGGAAACGCTTCAAACGATCTATACGAATGAAGTCTGGGCCGATGAATTTGATGTTGACGGAGCACCAGATCCGGCGAATTGGGGCTATGACCTCGGTGCTGGCGGCTGGGGCAATAATGAACTTCAAACCTATACCAATAATGCCGAAAATGTAATTGTTGAGGGCGGAGTGCTCAAAATTATAGCCAAAGATGACGGATCAGGAGGCTATACCTCGGCCAGATTAAAATCGGTTAATTTACAGGAATATACATATGGTAGAGTTGAGGTAAGGGCCAAACTACCTGCAGCACAAGGAACATGGCCCGCGATATGGATGTTGGGCGCCAATTTTGAAACTGTTGGATGGCCGGCCTGTGGAGAGATTGATATTATGGAACAAACAGGATGGGATAAAGGAAAAACTTCTGGAGCACTACATTTTCCCGATAATTCTGGCGGTAATGCACTACATGATGATACAGAGAATGAGACGGCTACCACGGAGTTCCATAACTATACCGTTGAATGGACCGCAGATGTAATCAAGTTAGCGGTCGACGATGAGGTTTTCTTCTCCTTTGACAATTCCGCGAGCACGCCTTTTAACGACGATTTCTTTTTTATTCTGAACGTAGCGATGGGCGGTAATTTGGGCGGCACGATAGATCCTGGGTTTACAGAGGATACCATGGAAGTAGATTATATAAGAGTTTATCAGTAATGAGTTGTTGTTAGTTTCAATGTAGCGTTAAAGGCTGGTTGTGTTTGAACTGGCCTTTTTCCTTACAATGTTTAGTGTAGGCAAGCACAAGCACGACCTTTTGTGCGGGCTGTTGAAGAAGGTAAAGCGGTATTAATTTGAAATAAAGTTAAAATGAAACAATCATTATTTGTTCTTTTTTTATGTCTTGTTCTTTCATGCAAGCAAAGTGGGCAAAACAAGAGCGCCCAAGCAATGCTACAGAAAGGTGCAGCGGCACCGGCCAAGGTTGAAGTAAGCCAAAAAGGCAATAAATATCGATTGTTGGTCAATGGCGAAGAATTTTATATAAAAGGTGCAGGACTTGAATTTGGTAATGTGCCTGCATTGGCCGAACACAAAGCAAATTCATTTAGAACTTGGCGTACTGAAAATGGTCAAAAATCGGCCAAGGAAGTACTTGATGAGGCCCACAAAAATGGAATAATGGTGACCATGGGTATTGAAGTTGGTAGGGAGCGCCACGGATTTGATTACAATAATGAAGAAATGGTACGAAACCAACTCAATGATATTAAGAAAGAAATACTGCCCCTGAAAGACCATCCAGCGCTTTTGATTTGGGGTATTGGAAACGAACTTAACCTTCATTATAAAAACCCAAAAGTATGGGATGCCGTGAATGATATTTCCAAAATGATTCATGCCGTAGACCCGAACCACCCTACCACAACCAGTCTTGCCGGCTTATCTCAAAAGGAGGTGGACTTTATTAAAGAAAGGTGCCCAGACCTAGATATTTTGTCGGTACAGATGTATGGTGACCTGCCCAACTTACCCAATTTGATCAAGAAATTTGGGTGGGAAGGTCCGTATATGGTAACCGAATGGGGAGCTACAGGGCATTGGGAGGTGCCGACTACAGCTTGGGGAGCACCTATTGAAGAGAATAGTTCAGTTAAGGCCAATAACTATTTAAAGCGATATCAAGGGGGGATAGCTGCCGATTCACTGCAATGCATAGGCTCCTATGTTTTCTTATGGGGGAATAAGCAAGAGCGAACGCCGACTTGGTACGGTATTTTTTTGGAAGATGGCAAAGAAACGGAATCCGTAGATGTTATGCATTATATCTGGAACGGGGAATGGCCATCAAACCGCACCCCCATCATAAAAGACTACACGTTAGATGGAAAAACAGCTCATGACAATGTGATGTTGAAAGAGGAAGGACAATATGTAGCCCAGATCGAGGTAATGGATTTTGAGAATGATACTATAGTATATGATTGGGAAATTATGCCAGAGAGCACCGATTTAAAGGAGGGCGGGGATTTGGAAGAAAGACCTGAATCGGTTAAAGGATTGATAATATCACAGGAAGAGAATAAGGTTACATTTAAGTCACCCACGAAAGGAGTATACCGCCTATTTGTCTATGCTTCCGATGGAAATAATCAGGCGGCCACCGCCAATATTCCATTTATGGTCGAGTGATAGGAAATCCCGTTTACCAATAAATGTACTGTTAAATTATTTTTTTGGAGGATGTTTTTCGGAAAGACCTTTTCGGAAACCTTGAACAAAATTTAAATGTCGGAGTTTTAAATTTGGGAGGGTCTTTATTTTAAATATCCTCAAAGTATATCGCAAAGCTTTTGATAAATAGTTCGTTGGAGTCCCCATCCACACTTAGCTTGATTTTATTTGTTTTAACAGGATCGAAATTTTGAATTCGCTTTCTTCCGATGCTTTGACCTTCCGCTATGGTAACCCACTTGTTCTTGATTAAGGCTTCTACTTTATATTTTTTGATGTGCTGGCCATATTTAATCGCTTCCTCGATTACCAAAAGGTTTATTTTCTGCTTTTTAGGAAGCACTATCGATACTTCGGTTACTGGTATGTCCGCGGTGGGGTGAATGCTCCCTATTGGCTTGTCAAAGGTATTCTTCAATATTTTCCCGAAGTCTGCAAGTCTTTCTGTTTCGGCTATTGGAATCAGGCCACTGGTATCCGGGGTCATGTTGATCAAAAGATTTGCACCTCTGCCTATCGATTCTTTGTATGCGGTCTCGAGATAATCGAGGTCTCGAAGCGTGTTGTCTGAGTTTGGTGCCCAAAACCAAGTACTTCTCGTATGCAAGTTTGCTTCGGCGGGTACCCAGCCGGCGTTTTGCGGTCCGATCCAGTGCTTGAGTCCTTCCCCGGGTTTTACAATATTCCACAACGGGTAGGCCGCCCAACCTTGTTCACTGCCCGACCATCGAACATCTGGTTTGGTACCACCCATCACTATGGCGTTCGGTTGTAAGTTTCGCACCATTGATCGAATGGCATCGCCATAGGCAGTTCCTAAAGGTTTTAGGGTTTCGGCATCCATTACATCCCAACCGAAGGGATCGTATGCCCCATCGAACCAAACGTAGGAAACTTGTCCGTAATTGGTTAAAAGCTCCCTTAACTGTTCTAAAAAAATAGGAAAATAGGTGTTGATATCACCTACCAATTTACGTTCTCCTTGGGGGTCGGGGGTACTGGTACACCCAAAATGCTTGTCTCCGCCGGATATGTATAAACCAATTTTCATATCGTATTTTCGACAGGCTTCGACAAATTCGGCTACTACATCGCCATTGCCATTTTTCCAAGGAGAGTTCTTTACCGAGTAATCGGTTGTTTCGGTAGGCCATAAACAATAGCCGTTGTGATGCTTGGCGGTTAATACGATATGTTCGGCGCCAAATGATTTTGCGGTTTTGACCCATTGTTCGGCATCGAGTTGTTGGGGATTGAAAATGTCCGCTTCGGGCACGGTCATAAAATCCGAAGCCGTATAGGTTGCCGGACCAAAATGAATAAAAGCACCCAATTGGCGTTCTTGATAGGCCAGCTGTTGAAGTGTCGGTTTGTCGCTTATGTTTTGAGTGGAAAACGCATCGTCATTCTGGTTTTCTCCCGCAATAAGTACCGGTGCCCAATCACCTTCATGCTCCGGGGTGACGTCTGTAGGCGCTTCAACATCCTTGAAAAAATGTTCGAACAATTGAGAGGGTGTTCCATCAAAAGTCGCCCATTGTAGGTCGCCACCAATCTTTTGATCGCTTCCTGTAAAATAGAGGATGGTCTGTTCATTGAAATAACAGAGTTCTACGTCAGAAGCGTTGCTTTCCACAATTTCGGAGGGTCTTAACGGAATGTTCTTATGGCTTGGGTCAAAGGTCACAAAAGGTCTATCTGACGGAGCATCCTCCCAATGAACAAGGTCTTTAGATCGGGTAATTCGCGTTTCGTATCCATTTTCAAGGTCCTCTAGATAAAGTGTATAATACCAATCATCTTCGTAGTATAAGGCAGGTCCGCCTACATATTTATCACGACCGTAGATGGCGTCGGGTATGGCTTCCCAGTTTATCAAATCTTCTGATTTCTTATACCGCAGTGTAAAAGGTTTCCAATTTTTGTCATTGGTTTCATATAGCAAGATAAAGCTGTCTTTTCCCCTGCAAACGGCGGTGTTAAAGAAAAATTCGTCTTTTGATGCTCTTAGTACAGTTTGCGGTTCGGTCCATGTTTTCAAATCAGTAGAACTGGTCATGCTGATTTCCGTCATCTTGCGCCATGGCTTGTTTTCACCATAGTTGCCCGCAAAAACATAAACGCGGCCATTATAGGTCAACACTGTGCCAAAACCATGGTTCTTTAGAGGTACTGATACTATTTTATCGGAGGCAATATCACGAATGCGAACCTCATCTTCATGAAAATAATCTCCGGGCTTGGTATTTGGTAAATCCCAAAAGCGCTGATGGTTTTCCAGAAGATACAACTTATCCTTAAAAACAAAGGGAGAAGTTTCTACTAGCGGTGAACCCAGCCTGCCTTGTTTGACTATGGGGTTCTTAAAGGTGTCTTGTGCATGTAAAAGGGAACCTAGGGAGCATAAGAATATATAGCAGAATAATAGAAATTTTGTCTTCATAGCATAACATTGTTTTACGCAATAGTGTAAATCTAAAGCTAAAATCTAATGTTGGCTACTCAACATTTGGCTAAAGGTGATGGAATTTTTACTCTCATTAGATACTCTAAAGCCCATTAAGATGGTACATTAGACTTTTATATAAATCCTTTTTTTGTCCAACCAAAGTCCGATAGCCCAGCAAAGCAACATAAAAACCAAGGCAAAGGCAAACGATCCATAATAGGGTCCGATCCAACTAAAACCATTTTCATAAATGTAACTATACAAGCTTTGGTTTCCATCGACACGAAGAAAAAGCATGGTTATGGCAAGGTATTCCGATAAGAGGTATATAAAAAGGGAGTTCTTTCCAAAAACTTCGAAAAAATAATAGTTTACTGGTTTTTTGACAAATTCTATGGAATAGATTAGTATCGATAATACAATGATATCAAGACCTGTGGTTAGAATAACGAAAGAGCTTGTCCATAATTTTTTGTTTACCGGGAAGCTTAAATTCCATAGATAGGCAAGGGCCAAAAGACCAGCGCCCACCATAAGCATTTTTGATAATTTTTCGTAATTGATGCCCCCTTGAATAACAAATTTACCCACAAGGTAACCGGCGATTACATTACAAATCGCGGGTAGCGTACTTAACAAGCCCTCGGGGTCAAATGGAATTCCGTCACCTCCATAAAGATGACTGTCTCCAAGAAGAAACCTGTCGACCGTTCGTACCAAGTTTCCTTCTAAAGTGTAGTCGCCAAAAGCACTGAGCAACCCCCAGTATCCGATTAAAATAAGGGCTGAGGCAATAATAAGTTGGCGGTTTGTGAGAAAATAAATCATAACGGCCCCGATAAAATAGCAAATCGCTATACGTTGCAGCACACCTAGAATTCTAGTTTCACTAAAAGGAACTAACGTGAGGTCTCCAGCATCGGTCCATGATACAAACGGAAACCAATACATGATATAACCGAGCAAGAAAATGATGACCGTCCGTTTTATGATTTTTCGAAAGACTTCCGAGAGTGGTTTATCTGCCCAACGGGTCTTTACGAAGGCAAAGGCGTTTCCAACGGCAAAAAGAAAAGAAGGGAAGACCAAATCAGTTGGGGTAAACCCGTGCCAGTTGGCATGTAGTAAAGGTGAAAAGGTAAGGTCCCAGTCTCCGGTAGTATTAACAACGATCATCAGGCAAATGGTCAATCCCCGGAAAACATCGAGCGCTTTGAATCTTTTCATATAGTGTTGGCTTTATTTGGCCTCTAAGTTAAGCGCTCCTGCTATTTATTCAAACAAATTAAACTTATTAAGCCCACTTTTTAATTCGTCGTATATACATGAACAATTGAGTTGGTCAAGATTGGGGTAAGAAATTTAAGTAAGAATAATTTCCTATTGTATGGTAATCACCATTGCCGTTTCAAGTAAACCGAAACTAGTGACACAAATCGAACCAGAAATTTTGAACGTAGTGGAGGTCTCCATGGGATAAATTAGGAAGTGGATTGGCATCAGTCGACAGGCAGCGGAATGCCTTTCTCGCTGGATTCATAGACCTTCTCGAGAACCTTTATATTTCGAAGATAGCGTGTGACGTCAGTTTCAAAAGGATTTCCTGAAATGAGATTTTCGATAAAATGAGATTGAGTATGAAAAACACAGTCCCCGGAAAAGTTTTGCTTTAGAAAGGCATATTTATGTGGTCTTTCTTGTTTCCCTAGAGGTTGAATTGTGATGTTTCCATTATCGTAAAGGCGCAAGCTTCCTCCTTCGCCTTCGATTAAAACAGAGCCAAAGGTCAACCTCGGGTCTTCGGCTATATTTTCGTTATAACGGTTGGCATCTAAAAAACCCAGGGCTTGATTGGCAAAGTCAAAATGTACCCAAGCAAAATCTTCCCCTTTGATATTGGGGTTCAGGGTTTTTAGTTTCGCATAAACTTGGGTAATGTCGCCCATTAAGTATTGAAATACATCAATAAAATGAATGCCGGTCTCATAGATAAGCAGTCGCTCCATTTCCCTAAAATAAGGTTGGCGGTTCATGTAGGCGTCCGTCTGCCAACCATCGCCCATGCGCATTCTTAGATGTATAGTATGTAACTGTGCCCCTATGACATTTTGGTCTAACAGCTTTTTCAATTCGCGATGCCAGGGTTGAAATCTAAAGTTCTCATGAACCATCATTCTCACTGTAGATTTCTCGACATATTTTGCAATTTCCGTTGACTCGGCCAGCGTGGGGGCCAGTGGTTTTTGACAAATGATAGCGATTTGGTGTTTAATGGCAAGCTGGCAAAGTTCTAAATGGGTTTCGGGTGGTGTAATAATGTCAACAAAGTCGGGTCTTTCTTTTAGAAACATTTTCTCCACATCGTCATAGGTCTTATTAAATCCGTATTTCACGACCACCGATTCAGCACGTTCCTTGACTAAATCGTAAACACCTACAATGTCAACATTTTCTAAGCGTTGCCATGCCTCAAAATGAAATTGGCTAAAATAACCTGCTCCAATGCAAACTCCCTTTAGTTTCGGCATACGATTGATTTTAATAGGTCGAGTAATGTTTTTGTGGTTTCATTTGGTACCAAAATACTATTGCAATACTATTCAATATCGCGCCAACTACGAAAAATGGGGTTGTAGATTCCGTCCAAGCCTGTAGGTACGGGAAAGCTAAGGCGGTCAAAAATGCACCGATGTTCCCGGCCATGTTCATAGTGCCCGATACGGCGCCGGAATGTTCTTCACCTATATCGACACAGAATGCCCATGATGGGGGCAAGGTCATGTCCGCTCCGAAAATGGCAATGCTTAAAAACACAATGGCTCCCACGGCGCTGTCCATATAAATACTTCCGATTAGGCCTAAAGCTGCAAGAAGGAATCCGATAGAAGCCGGAAGCATACGAGACTTGTCCCAATTGCCTTTTTTGTAGATACGGTCACTGAGTGCTCCGGAGGTCCAATTTCCAAAGGCTCCAAAAATTAGAGGTACGGCCGTGTAGAACCCTGCTTCTAGAGTGTGTAGGCCGTACTCACTTTTTATGTGCGGAAATAACCAGGTAAGGGCAAAGAAAAATGTAAAGTTGCTACAGAAGTATTGCCCCATAGCCAACCATATATTCTTTGATCTCAATAAATTTCCCACACTAATTTTTTCGATTTCCGCTTTTGAATTTTGTGGTTGTCTGGTGGAAAGGATATATTCCTTTTCTTTTTTTGAAATACCGGGATGGTCTTCCGGCCTGTCCCTAAATAGCAGAAACCAAATAACAGCCCAGAGTATACCGATTCCTCCAAGAATGACAAAGGAAACACGCCACCCGAAATCTTCGATCATCCAAGCCACTGCTGGAAGCGCGAATGCGGCACCTAATCGAGATCCGGAAAAATTGATGCCAGTTACGATACCTCTTTCCTGCAAAGGAATCCAACTATAAATTGCCCGTGACATACCCGGAAATGCACCTGCTTCTCCAGCGCCAAAAAGAAATCGAACCACCAATAATGAAACGAAATTCCATGCTGCGCCCGTTAAAGCTGTGAACCCGGACCAAATAGTTACAATAGCCGAGAGCACTTTACGCGGACCCAATGCGTCTGACAACATGCCCGCTGGGGTTTGAAAAAGGGCGTAGCCCAATGAAAAAGCTGCCAAAACCCATCCCATTTGTTTGTCGCTGAGGTCCAAAGCATCTGAAATAGGTTCTTTGGCCACTGAAATACACACCCGATCTACATACAGCAGTAAAGCCAAAAGAAAGGTGCCCATGACCATAAAGTAACGCTTGGCAAAGTTGACTTGTGTTTTCATGCGGGTCTTCTATTTCAGTAATGTAATTAATTCATGCAGTGCCGAATTGACGCCCACATTTCCAGGAAAGACAATATATGGCAACCCCGGAAATTTAGCCTCTTTTCCCAATTGCCAAACGGGTACGCCATTGAGCACTTGGCCAAGTATATGGGCGCGTCGAACCCCTAGGCCTTTGGTGGCTATATCGCTAGAAGTAATGCCTCCTTTGGCGACTAGGTATTTGGGTCGGTTCTTGATGTTTTTTATGATGGAAATCAGTCCTTCGGAAACACGATTGACAATTTCTAGGCTTTCATTTCTGGTACTGCCTTTAACTACGGTTCTGCTGGTAAAAAGAACGACATCTTCACCAAGACCTATTTGTCGGTCTATTCGGCTTACTAACGAGGTTAGTTCTTGGCTGAAAAGAACCGGGTTCAGCACATTGGACACCTCCAATTCGAGGAAAACGGCATTGTAATGTTTCTTGAGATATTCTAATTGAGCCGTCGTTTTTGGCACGTATGAACCGATTACGACCAGAGCTCCGTTTTTAGAAGTTTTCCCTAAAATTTCATTTCTGCAGAGACAGGCGCGTCGCGCAATCCCCGATATCGCATTTATAAAAGAAGCTGCAGTTCTAAAGAGAAGGGGGGTAGGGTTTTGAAGCGCGATCTGAGCCATAATCTGTAAATCATGGCAAGACGTGGCATTGACCACAATATGGGTGGTTTCCGGTTGGTTCAATATGGTTTTTATTGCGTCGGTAGATTGTTGTCTGAGCAATTGAACAGAAATGCTGGCAATGTGGTCGGGAGTCACTTTGTTTTCTGATTTTTCAATAATCCAATCCCTTATGTTCGAAGCTTCGTATCCGAAGGTGTTGTCTTTGGCAAAAGGGGTTTCGGCAGCAGGTATGAATTTATCACCTTCTTTGACATAATGAATATCATTATAGGTATAGCGCCCTCCTTCAAAAAAGGCCGGAATCAGTACTTGTTTTGCTTTTTCCATCTGCAATCCAATTGCAAGTGCGTTGACTTCGATGGGGTAATGTCCTCTTAAGGTCGAATCGCTACGGCTAATCACGATCAATTTTTTTTGATGCTTGACCGCTAATTTTTGTAAGCGTTGGCCAATTAGTCTTCCTAGTGCATCCGCAGCTTCAGCGTATAGGCTTCTTGAATTGGTCAAGATAAAAAATACGGGACTTGTTAGGAGTTCTTTTTCGAGTATTTCTTCCGTCCATTCCGTAATAACTGGAACATCATAAACCGTTTGGGTTCCTGTGGGGTCATCATCTAAAATGACTATCGATTTCGGATTTTTTACGAGTTCTTCACGTATTTCTGCCTCACAGCCGTGTAGGCGACTCCCTTCTTCAATGGATTGCAAAAGAGCTGTGTGCACCATAGGTTTTATTGTTTTTCCAATGCAATGACCCGTGCAGGGGCACCATCGCCATTCTCCACTTTTAAAGGTAGTGCTATAAGCGTGACTTTGTTTTTTGAAATGGCAGCGAGATTGGTAAGGCCTTCTATGATGATGATATCATTTTTCATTAAAATGGTGTGAATCTCCGTTACCTCTTTCAAGTTGTTGACGTCGGCAACGGAGGGTGGCTCTACCCCTAGCATATTTATGCCTTTTTTTCCCAGCCAATGGGCCAGTTCGGGGCTTATTCTTGGGAGGGCATTTCGATATTCGTCAGTACCTAGTTTCTTGCTCCATCCCGTATGTAAGATGATACTCTGTCCTTTTTCGACCAATTCGGCAATGGTGTGTAAATGAGCCACTGTTATAGATTCTTTGGGTAGAATATCGGTCAGGTCGACCACCCACGCTTCTGATATAAAACGGTTTATAGGAGTTTGGTCAATGGTCTTGTCGTTGACCTCGAAATGAATGGGGGCATCCATATGGGTTCCGCTATGGGAATAAAGGTGTAAAGTGGTGGCGTTCCAGCCATCTTTGGCCAATGTTTTGGCCGGTTCGATAGATGCTCCGCTGCTGTACCCGTTTATGGACAATGTAAGGTCAATGAGTTTCTGGTCTATCATCGCAATTAGACGGTTGACAATTTCGGTGCCTTAATATATTCGACTACGCTTTGGGCTACTTCTAGGGTAGAAGCGGTACCGCGAAGGTCTTTGGTCAGATTGCCTTTGGCCGTCGTTGCTTCGATACCTGCCATAATGTTCTCAGCTGCTTCCGTTTCTCCTAAATGTTCCAACATAATGGCTGCAGACCAAATTTGCCCAATTGGATTTGCTATGTTTTGTCCGGCTATATCTGGGGCCGAACCATGAATGGGCTCAAACATTGAAGGAAAATCTTTTTCAGGGTTGATGTTCCCACTTCCGCCCAGACCTAAGCTACCCATAATAGCTCCGCCAAGATCAGACAAAATATCACCAAAAAGATTCGTCGTTAAAATAACATCGAAAATTTCGGGGCGCAGCACAAAACTGGCCGAGGCATTATCGATGTACATTTTGTTATATTCCACATCGGGGTATTTTTCCGCTATTTCGGCTATAACCCTGTCCCAATAGGCAAGGCTGCTGATGAGGGTATTGGATTTGGTCACATTGGTAACCTTTTTGTTTCGCTTACGCGCCAATTTAAAGGAGTAATGTGCGATGCGTTCGATGCCAAATCTTGTAAATATACTAGTATCTATGGCTACTCCTCCAGGTTGGTTGCCGTGCATTATTTTGCCGCTTTGAACAAACTCGCCTTCATTGTTTTCGCGTACTACGACAAAGTCGATGTCTTTTTCGGTTTTGTACCGTAAAGGGCTCTCGATTCCAGGGAATAATTTTACTGGACGGTAATTCACATATTGTTGAAAAGAAGTCCTTACCCGAAAAGTATAGTCCTTTGCCGGCAATGTATCATCAACATCGGGCAATCCAACGGCACCAAAGAAGATGGCGTCAAATTCTTTCAAAGTCTCTAGGGCATCGTCAGCCATAAACTTGCCATGATGCTTGAAATACCCGGCTCCGAAGGGAAATTCTTCTTTTTCGAGGTTAAATCCATATTTTTCCGCCACCGCATCTAATACGGAAACGCCTGCCGGAACAATTTCAGTTCCTATTCCGTCACCATTCACAACGGCGATTTTGTACGTTTTTCCCATTTCTAACTTATCTATAAATAATGTTCATTGAATTTTGCGCAATATTGCGCAAATCTAATTTTGTTGATGATAAACATGAGTTTGCACAAATATATATAAATAATTGGACTGGATTGTGGTTAAAACACTTCTTTCAAAGCTTTATTTTGAGCAAAAAATTGCACATATGGTGATTTGTTTCTTCATAGGTTTTGAAATGGAGTGAAATTTATGTAGGGGCGGCTCAATATTTTTTCAATCAAGATATTGGTTTGTTTAGGGAAGCTGTCGGGGTATTTCTTTTTAAAAATGCGTTTTAATATGGGGACGGGCGAATTATTTTGGAAGGCAGTTCTACAATTGTGCAAACAATTGCTCAATTAATATATTGTTATTGATTGTTTTATTGCTTTATATTTAATAGTATTGTTGTAAATATGCCAAATAAATGATGATGATGTATTATTTTAAAGATTGAGCAATTATTTGCATTATTTGAATTTTGTTGATGGCCGTCCCTGTATTTTGTATCGAATGGTGATAAATTCGAAGATAAATAGCAAAACCGTGTCGAATGTCTTTTTTTAAAAAAAATATAAGTGGTAACCAAATAGCGCACTTCATAGCTTGCAAAACTGAAATGTGAAGATTAGAACCTTGAAACATATGAAAATCAATATTTCACTTTTATTGCTGCTTGTATTCGCAGGAACAATTTCTTTCGGCAATGAATCCCTCCTTGAAAAAAAATCTCGAAATACTGTTGTAACGATAGTCAAGGATAAATTCTTTATCAATGGCCGGATTACGTATCAGGGGCGAACCTGGCAAGGGCATAAAATTGAGGGACTGCTGATGAATTCTCGAATGGTTCAAGGTGTTTTTGATGACTTGAACCCTAAAACGGTGGACCGTTGGAAGTATCCTGATACCAACACATGGGATGCCGATCGTAACACGGATGAATTCATTGCGGCTATGGATGCGTGGTATGCCAAAGGGTTATTGGCTTTTAATATTAATTTTCAGGGAGGCAGTCCGGAAGGCTACTCTCGGGTACAACCCTGGGAAAACAATGCCTATGAATTCGATGGTAGTCTGCGTCCGGCATTTGTCAAAAGAATGGCCCGTATAATTGAAAAAGCTGATGAATTGGGAATGGTTGTTAACCTTAGCTTGTTCTATTTCGGTCAAGATGAACGGCTAAAAGATGAGGCGGCCGTTATTTCCGCCGTCGATAATGTCATACAATGGATTCAGAAAAAGGGGTATACCAATATTATTTTGGAAGTAGCCAATGAAAGTAACAATAAAGCATATCAGCATGATATAATTGGTCAAGATAGAATTCACGAACTTATTCTGAGAATTAAGAAAAATGCGCCTGATCTTTTGGTGTCCACGAGTTTTAACGGTAATACTCTTCCGCCCGATAAGGTGGTTGAAGTATCAGACTATGTATTGATTCATGGAAATGGGGTCGGTGACCCGGCAAGAATTACGGAAATGGTCAATCAAGTGCGGGCATTGCCTTCATACCGCCCTATGCCCATTGTCTTTAATGAAGATGATCACTTTGATTTTGATAAACCATCCAACAATTTTGTTGAAGCTATAAAGGCGTATGCTTCGTGGGGCTATTTCGATTTTAGGATGAAAGGAGAAGGTTTTAACGATGGATATCAGTCCGTTCCCGTCAATTGGGAAATCAGCTCCCCTCGCAAAAAGGCTTTTTTCGATAAGCTGGAAGAGATTACCGGAGGTCTGCACTAGCCCAAAACACTTATCAATAACCGATAATATCTAAAATTCAAAACATGAAATACTATTTTCTTAAAGTATCATTTTTTCTGAGCGTGTTGCTCTTTTTAGGAGCCTTGCTTTGTTCTTGTACCTCAGAACCTGAGTATGCGGTTCATGGGGAATTAAAAAAATGGCATAAAGTAGAATTGGTGTTTAATGGCCCGACCACAAGTGAGTTGGACAGTGTCAACCCTTTTTTAGATTATCGCTTGGATGTGACGTTTACCAATGATGACCAGACTTTTGTTGTCCCTGGTTTTTACGCCGCTGACGGTAATGCCGCCGAAACAGGAAGTGAGAAAGGGAACAAGTGGATAGTACGATTTGCACCCAATAAGACCGGAGTTTGGGGGTTTAAGGTGTCGTTTAAAAAAGGAAGTGATATTGCCGTTGCCGATTCGGCCAGCGATGCACCCAGTGCCAAATTCATGGATGGGGTAATTGGTAGTTTTACTGTTGGGGAATCTGATAAAACAGGAATTGATAACAGGGCGAAGGGTAAATTGGAATACGTTGATGACCGTTACCTACAGTTCAAAGACACCAAACAATATTTTATAAAGGTCGGGGTCGATGCCCCCGAGAATATTTTGGCATTTGAAGATTTTGATGCTACGACCAATGCCCTTGGTTTGCTAAAAACTTGGGAACCTCATGGAAAGGATTTTGACGCAGATGCCGACGATTTGCTGTGGCAGGATGAAAAAGGGAAAAATTTGTTCGGGGCCATCAATTATTTGGCTTCCGAAGGGTTGAATGTATTTTCTTTTCTTACGTTCAATGTAGATGGTGATGATCGTAATGTTTTTCCGTACCGCTTAAAAGTATCCGAAGAAGCATATACCGATTATGCGAACGATAAAAAGAATAAGGAGGCCTGGCAGACGATGTTTCATAAAACCCGTTTAGATGTTTCTAAATTGGAACAATGGGAGCGTATTTTTGATTATGGTGAGCGAAAGGGAATGTTTTTACACTTTAAGACCCATGAGACCGAGACCGATCATTTAATGGACCACGGAGCCTTTGGGGTAGAAGGTAAACTTTACTACCGTGAGCTGATTGCCCGTTTCGGGCATCATTTGGCGATGAACTGGAATATAGGCGAAGAAAACAACCAACCGATCGAAGAAGTAGTGAAAGTGACCAACTATGTTGCAAAACTTGACCCTTACAATTCACATAGGGTGATACATACTTTTCCTGATCAAGACTACCGATACGCCGAGTTGATCGGTGATCAATCAGCGTTGACGGGAGCCTCATTGCAATTGAGTGAAGAAGACTTTAAAGATGTACACCCCCGCGTATTGAAATGGAGGGAAAAATCAGATGCCACAGGAAAAAAATGGGCTATTGCGGTTGACGAACCCGGTAAAGCCAAGGTAGCACTTTTGCCCGATGCAGAAGACAGGGAGCACAATGAAGCCCGCGGAAATGCTTTGTGGGGCACGCTTATGGCCGGAGGGTATGGTGTAGAATGGTATTTTGGCTATGCGAGTCCGCATTCAGATTTGACCTGTCAAGATTATCGAAGTAGAGATCTTTTTTGGAATCAGAATAAGCACGCGAAGGTGTTTTTTGAAACATATCTTCCGTTTTGGGAAATGAACCCTTCCGATAATTTGCTGACCGATTCAATTTCTTATTGTTTTTCGAAACCTGAGGAGGTATATGCGATTTATTTTCATCCAGGCACGGAAACCACAACGTTAAACATGGGCAATTCAGGAAATTCCTTTACTGTCAAATGGTATGATCCGAGAAATGGGGGTGACCTTATTGATGGTTCTGTCAAAAGCGTGAAGGCTGAAGGACACGTTGACTTGGGGTATCCTCCCAAAGACAAGGAAAAAGATTGGGTGGTACTGGTTAGGCGTCAAAAATAGATTGAAACCTGGTCGTCTGCCATTTGAAACGTGTTCTAAGACTTGTTCTTATTGGTAGATTTTCGAATGATCAAATGGGATTTTAAGACTTTTCTTGATATTGCTTTATCAAAATCGGCAATGCGTTCAATGATAAGGTTGGCCGATTCAACACCCATTTGATAGCTTGGCTGGTCAATGCTGGTCAGCGTAGGCTCTAGAAGTTCGTCGACAGGTTCGTTGTTGATACCTATAATGGCTAGATCCTCTGGCATTTTTAATCCCCGCTCCTTGGCTGCAAGCATAACACCAATGGCCACTTGATCGCTAAAGGCCAGAACGCCATCGGGGTGTTCAGGAGAATATAGTAGCTTTCTAGCCGTGCTTAAATTTCCTTCTCTGGTGAAATCAGAATATTCGATAAATTTTTCCTCCACAGAAATATTGGCATCGGCCAATGCTTTTTTGTAGCCTAAAAGACGTGTTGTACTAATTTGTAGAATTTTTGGCCCACCAATATAGGCAATACGCTTACAGCCCACGGAAATCAAATGTTGGGTGGCGTCATAAGCGGCTTTGAAATTATCGATAATTACTTTGTCAGCTTCGACCTCGTCACAAAGACGATTGAAAAAAACCAAGGGTATCCTTCTTTTCTTCACTTCTAAAAAATGGTCGAATTCTTTGGTTTCGCCGGCCAAGGAAACAATCAAACCGGCCACTCCAATATCCAACAACTCGTTGACCAAGATCTTTTCGCGGGCGTATGATTCGTTAGATTGGCAAATGATAATTTGCATTTGGTGCTTTTCCAAAATTTTCTCAATACCCGATATGGCCATCGCGTACAAATGATATTTGACCCCTGGTACAATAACACCTACGGCATTTATTTTTTTTGGCGCAAAAGGGTTGATATGTTTCGTTTGAAAATAATTGTGTTTCTGTGCCAATTCAAGTACCCTTTCCCGTGTACGGGCGCTAATTCGGGGGTTGCCCTGTAAGGCTCTCGAAACGGTAGAAATTGAAACACCTAGTTTCGTTGCAATATCTTTTAAAGTGGTTTGCTTTTTTTCCAAGTTCTTGAAAATGATTGTAGCAAAGATAGCCCAAATATATGTTTGTACTTTAAGGATTCATTAAACATGGACGCTTGCCGAATATTCATCGAACTATTCAAATCAATTTTTGAATAATAATGTATTTTGAAAGCCTCTTGCGGGACTATTTTTTAATCTTGATTAGAACGGCCTCGCAACTTTTTAAGTCGGAATTGAGTACAATGTCTTCTTTCGTTTTGCCATCGGTGATTTCTATGGCCACCGTGTTTGGTGGAAATTTGCCCAAATTATGGGCATAAAGAAACAAGTCATTTGATTTGCTAGGGTCTAACGTAAAGGTGATACGCTTTTTTCTATAAGTCAAAAGGTGTTTTGAAATGATGGTTTCACCATTTAAATATATAGATACAACATCATCGTCTTGCCGCCCATGGTCCCAGATGTCAATACTTACTTTTTCATTGTCGAAAACAAGTTCTTTTACATAGGAAATTTTCCGGCCTTCAAACGATTGTCGGTTGGGGGATTCTAGCGCTTTAGCTACTGTGTTTTTTTGGCTATTGCCATATTTTGAGGTATTTCTTCGAGCATCGGCTTCTTCGTTCCGTATTGAAAAATAGGGTGTGGCAAACTTGGCCACGTGGTATTTGTTATCGGGAAAGAGTTCAATACCTACTACTTGGTAGGTGTCTCCAGAACTAATGTTCTTGGCGAGTTTTATACCGTTGACGGAAAAGGTATTTTTAAATGTGCCCAATTCTTGAACAACCATATCATCTCGAGCCAGAAAAAAACGTATTGACTTTTCTGAACCAATGTTCCAGGTTTTCCATGCTATGCTGGCAGGCTCTGAAATGGTCCAAATGGTACTTTTGTTAGGTTGCAAAATTTCAATAGCCGATTTTTCAATAGTTTGATAAATTCCTTGGTTGGCAATGGAATTGTTTGTGGTATGACTACACATAAATTGGCACACAAAGAAACTGAGTAGTAGCAAGCACTTGTTTCTTGTACTCTTGTAATAGTCATATCTATATTTGGTTTCCACAATCTCCATAATAATCATTATCTAATTAACACATAATTGAGGTAAATGTTGGATAACGACCCCTTTTTTTGCTCAAAACGATGCCTTTTTCGATGTAAAGATGGCTTAAGATAGATTTTTTGATGAGGAATAATAATAGAAGGCTAGAGATTTTTTTGCTGAGAACCGGTTTGACGAAAGCAAACAATTTTAGATAAGCGATCTATAACTACTATTTGCCGGGTATAAAACGATAATATTCTCTTTCACAACTTCCTTCCGTTTGTATTCTTAGAAATGTACTTTATCGCGTTTTTATACGTTAAAAAACAGGGGCTTATGTGAATTCCAAATCAGCATGGTTCCAACTAAAAACTTAACCTGCGTAAATTTTGAAAAGGATTTTCACAACCTTTCTGGTTCTATGGTGCCTTCAAGTGGTCACGGCCCAAAAAGAAACCGCTATCTGGTATTTCGGAAAAAATGCCGGACTCGACTTTAATTCCGGGTCACCTGTAATTTTGGAAGATGGCGCGCTGAATACTGTGGAAGGATGTGCTACTTTCTCTGATGCTAAGGGAGATCTTTTGTTTTATACTGATGGTCGAACGGTCTGGAACCGCAATCACGACATCATGCCCAATGGTACAGAATTAATGGGGCACTCCTCAAGTACGCAATCGGGCATCATTATTCCCGCACCTGGAAATAAGAACAACTATTACATATTTACTTCCTATTTTCAAGTACAAGGCGGTTTACACTACTCCGAAGTAGACATGAACGCAAGCCTTGGAATGGGTGAGGTCACCAGAAAAAATATTGAACTTCGTAATCCCGTTGCCGAAAAACTCACGGCCGTACAGCACAAGAATGGCAAAGATGTCTGGGTTATCGCACACGATTGGGGAAACAATGCCTATTTGGCTTATTTGGTAACTGAAGCTGGCGTAAACCCGACCCCGGTTGTCAGCAATGTCGGTTTTAGTTTGGAATTCGGAACCGAAGGAAACGATGTTTTTAAGAGTAGGGGGTATTTAAAGGCCTCGCCCGACGGAACAAAGTTGGCCGTTAGCCATGCCTTTGTCGGTGCTGAAATTTTAGATTTTGATACCACAACTGGTAAAGTCTCGAACCCTTTGGTTTTAATGCAATCCCCAACGAGCGATTTTTATGGGGTTGAGTTTTCGCCCTATGGTAATTTTCTTTATGTTTCCATTTTAAATGATGATATCTATCAGTTTGATTTAAAGGCGGCCGATGTTGTAAATTCCAAAATACCTTTGAATGTGCCCAGAAAAATGGCGGGTGGATTGCAGATGGCATTAGATGGTAAAATCTATGTTGCCAGCTTTCAGTCACTTTCTGTGATAGAGCAGCCAGAGCAATTAGGGGTGTCATGTTCTTTTAAAGGAAATGCCATTGACTTGGGGTCAGGGGTTAGTACGCACGGCTTGCCACCTTTTATAACTTCTTTGTTTCAATTGGGTATTCAGGCAGATAATTTTTGTTTTGGTGATGTTACCGAGTTTTCGGTCAAGGCCACGGAACCTATTGATTCTACGGAATGGGATTTCGGGGATGGACACACCTCTTCATTGCCGAGCCCATCGCATACCTATGAAACCCCAGGTGACTATACCGTGAGCGCTACGGTGACTATCGGTACACGTATAAAGACGGAAACCAGACAAATAACGATTTATAATATTCCCGAAGCAAAAGACGCTACTTTGGTGCAATGCGACTTGAATTCAAATGGAACTGCTTTGTTCGATCTTTCTCAAGTAGATGTCGATATTTTGGGAGATCAAAATCCATTGCAATATCAGGTGTCTTATTTTGCGGATGAAATGGATGCCGTTAATGGGCAAAACGCACTTTTGAAAACGGAATTTCAAAATAAGGGTTTGCAGGAAAGCATTTATGCAAGAGTGCAATCGCGAGTGGCAGGAGATTGTTATGCCCTATCACAAGTATCACTGAAACTTCTGGGGTTACCTGAACCCGATTTGGAGGCTGCTTATGTGGTTTGTCCCGATAATCCGGATCTGACACTAGATGGTGGTGATTTTGATAATTGGATTTGGGCGAACGGGCAGGGTGTGATATTGGCCACGACCCGTATTTTTCAGATAACGGAAATAGGAGATTATAGTTTAACGGTGACAAATGGACTGGAAGGTACAAGTTGCGATAAAACCGTTTATTTTCAAGTGAATCCTTCCGACGTGCCGGAAGATTTTACGGCCAGCGTAAATAATTTTGCTGACCAATTGACCGTCACGGTTGAAGTGGCAGGCAGTGGCGATTTTCAATATTCGATTGATGGGCTATATTTTCAAGAACGTAATTCCTTCGATGTTTTACCAGGTAAATATACCGTTTATGTTCGCGATATGGGCCAATGTAGAATGTTGTCGAAAGAGGTAATTGCCTTGGGGTATCCGAAATTCTTCACACCGAACAGTGATGGTGTCAACGATTATTGGAATATTTTGGGAGCGGAACATTTTCCCGAATCCATTGTCTTTATTTTTGATCGTTACGGAAAGTTATTACATCAAGTATCTCCGCTCGAGTTAGGTTGGGATGGCGATTACCAAGGCCTGTCAATGCCATCTTCCGATTATTGGTTTCGATTTGAAAATGAAGACGGTTCTGTTTTTAAAGGTCATTTTACCTTAAAACGATGATTTGATGATTTTATGAACAAATAAGTCAATGCCAGAAAGAGGCTGGCGATTTTTTTACCCCTGCACCTGCATAGTCCAATTGAAGCTCTTCACCCAAGAAATCCTCAAAATAATCAATACGTACGGCATGCATTCCCTTTTTTAGGGCCTTCAACCCCTTTTTAGTACTTGTATTATGAGAACCATCATTGTCAACGACCAATTCATCATCGATATACAATTTGCTGCCATCGTCAGATTTAAGGTAAAAGGTGTAAATACCGGTTTCGGGCACTTCGATATACCCCTTGTATTGAATGGCGTAATGGTCTAGTCGTTCGCCTATTTTATCGGGATCCAGCTCTGTTACCGATCCCGTTTTTTTTGGATTGGAAAGGGATGAAAAATCAGGTACCGCTGTAAAATTACCCTCGTAATAGGTATACGACAATCCTTTTTTTGGCCGTTTGGTTTTTACCACTGCACTTGGTTTTACTTTTTCATACTTTTTATTGAAGACAGTGCTGCGATACCCTTCATTATCGGTAAGCATAATTTTGATATTCGTGCTATTGTCAAGTGTCAGTTTTTCGGGGAAAATGGTGGACTCTGTTTCTGGTGTTTGTCCGTCGGTAGTATATCTTGCTTGAATGTTTTGATACGGGTGTGAAACTTCGATCTGCATTTCCTTAAAGAAAATATTGTCTTCCGTCATTTTGATTCCGACACTCGAGGGATTTAATTCTATAGTTTCTGTGCCATGAAGGTTAAACTCTGGTGCCATAAATGCACTGTCGTATCCCATTTCCCATTGCATTTCTAAAGGGTCCCATTCCGAAATTTCTGAATCCCCGATTGGTTTTGTTGCCAATGTAATTTGTTGCTGACTTTGGGGAGGTAGGCTAAGCTGAAATTTAGAGACGTCTGGTTGAATTTGGTGATGATGGAATAATTGGCCCCTAAAATGAATAGTATCTTCCGAGGCATTGTTCAGGGTCATCAAAATCTTCCGCTTTGTATCTTTGCCAAGTACCAATGTGTTAAAATTGGTCGCATCGATCAGGGCTTTTGCCATTTTTTGGGTCGTTCGGTTGCTTACGTCTTGGTCGATAATACCAGAGAGACTTAGGTTGACCAACTTAGGTCCTTCGTCGGTCATGGTTACCCATCCGACGTGATCGAATTCGCCGAATTTTGGACCCCTTAGTTTACTGCCGCCGCCCGTAGTTCCTAAAACATAATGATTTTGATCATTCTTGACATCGTGCATATAGCGATGGGTGTGCCCGGCGAAAACAGTATATTTTCGGTCTGCTATAGCGGCTTCTATTTCGTCGAATCCGTTCACATCACCAAAAGCCCATAAAGGGTGGTGCATGTATATCATCGTCCATCGCACATCGCTATTTTCTGAAATGGTCTGCTTTAAAAATGCAATCTGATCGTCGCCCAACAGAACACCGTCACCATCATTGGTGTTGAGTATCAAGAAAAGCACGTCTTTATAGATAAAATGGTAGTAATCTTTTCCGTAGCGCTCTTTCCATTGGGCACCCATCTCGGCATTGGAATAGTCATGGTTGCCGGCTACGTAAAAGAAACGGGTGGAGAGCGGGTTTAGGATGCTATCAAATTCGGCCCATTGTTCATCGATGAGTGATTCATCTTTGGTATAGCCTTCAATAAGATCGCCAACGCTCATAACAAACTCTGGATACAGTTTGTTTATTTTATGAAGTGCGTCGCCGAATACCCCTTTGCGATGACCGCCCGTTCGGTCGCTTACTATGGCGAACTGAAAATTTTCAGGGTTATTGTAAAATGGTTTGCTGGTCCAAGGTTTTTTCTCTGTTTTTACGGTGTGGGAAAACGCTTCGTTTTCTTCTTGCGCATGCGTTATATCTATGTGCAATGCTATAATAAAAAGGAGCAGCAGGATTTTTGTAAGGTTTGACATGGTGATTATTTAGAGGATAAAAATATTTTGTTTCATTGGAATGGTACTTAAGACAGTGTTAAGTTATAGCGTTTTTAAAGTTACCATATTTTTTTACTCCTATTGTGAGTGAAAGCCCCTCTCCTTTTTTAACAGCACAAATATTGGAAATATTCCAAATAATAGGAAATATTCCATAAATTAGCATTTCCTTTTGGTGTGCAATGAACAAGACAATATTACATTTAGACTTGGATACTTTCTTTGTGTCCGTAGAGCGGCGGTTAGATAGTCGTTTACAAAATAGACCGATTCTTGTTGGCGGGTTGAGCGATAGGGGGGTGGTTGCGGCTTGTAGTTACGAAACGCGGGGATTTGGAGTACATTCGGGAATGCCGATGAAAATGGCCAAGGAGCTATGTCCTGGTGCCGTAGCGATCAAAGGCAATGCAGGTACGTACAGCAAACACTCTGATGAGGTGACCGAGATTATCAAAGAGCATGTGCCGTTGTTCGAGAAATCGAGTATTGATGAATTTTATGCCGATTTGACTGGTATGGATCGATTTTTCGGTTCTTATAAATATGCGTCGGAGCTTCGACGGCGTATTATAAGGGAAACAGGACTACCCATTTCTTTTGGTCTATCGGTCAATAAAGTAGTTTCCAAAGTAGCGACCAATGAGGCCAAACCGAACAATCAGCTAAAAATCGATTACGGATTTGAAAAACCTTTCTTGGCACCGCTATCCATAAAAAAAATACCTATGGTTGGCGATAAGACCTATCAGACGTTACGCAACTTGGGGCTACGACAAATACGTACCATACAAGAAATGCCGGTAAACGTTATGCAGCGGGTATTGGGCAAGAACGGCACTGTGATTTGGAAACGGGCCAACGGAGTAGACAACACCCCAGTAATTCCTTTTTGTGAGCGAAAATCGATTTCTACCGAGCGTACCTTCGATAAAGATACTATTGATGTGGTGAAGTTAAAAGGCATCCTTATTGCGATGACCGAAAATTTGGCCTATCAATTACGGCGGGGCGAAAAACTGACAGCCTGTATCACTGTAAAAATCCGGTATTCCGATTTTAATACTTATTCCAAACAGTTAAGAATTCCCTATACCAGCGCCGATCATATTTTGATTCCTAAGATTTTGGAGCTTTTTAAAACACTATATAATAGGCGTTTATTGGTGCGGTTGGTAGGTATTCGGTTTAGTCATTTGGTTTCGGGCAATTACCAGATCGATCTATTCGACGATACCGAAGAAATATTGAATCTGTATCATGCCATGGATCATATAAGAAAGCGCTATGGTGATAAAAGTGTCGTACGTGCTTCGGCTATGGGAGCACGGACCATTGGTAGAATGCACAACCCATTCAATGGGAACCCCCCTATTGTCTTGGCGCATCGAAAACAGTAAAACGGGTTGATAGTTGTTGGTTTTTGAACCTTGGTATTCGACTCACAACCATTTGTGAACAAAATCAAATAGCAACCATTTGTATCTTAATTGTCATACATATTACAGTTTGCGCTACGGCACTTTTTCGGAAGTGGAGCTGCTACAATTGGCAGAGAGCAATCAGGTGACCCAATTGGTGTTGACCGATATCAACAATACTTCGGCCGCACTTAATTTTGTTCGCAAGGCTCCCGAATATGCTATAAAACCTATACTCGGTGTCGATTTTAGAAATGGCGTCGATCAGTGCTATGTGGGCATTGCCAAAAACAACGAAGGATATCAAGAATTAAATGACTTTTTGTCTGAACACCTCCATCAACAAAAAGAGCTGCCTTTTATAGCCCCATTTTTTAAAGAGGCGTATGTTGTTTACCCTTTTGAAAAGGTAGTGTTAATCGATAAAAAAACCTTTGCCGAGCATGAGTTTATAGGGGTTTCAATTGCTGATTTGAGGCGTCTGCCTTTTTCCAGATTATTGACATTAAAAGACAAATTGGTAGTGCAGCAGCCGGTTACGTTTCGCGATAAACGTGATTTCAATGCCCATCGACTGTTACGTGCAATCGAAAACAATACCTTGTTGAGTAAACTTTGTAAGACCGAGGAGGCTGATGAAGAGGAAAAAATGTTTCCTGTTCAAAACTTGGCGATGGCCTTTTCGGAGTACGCTTTTATTTTGGAGAATACGGAGCGGTTATTAAACTCTTGTAGTATTCAATTTGACTTTTCTGTTGGACGAGAGTCACAGAATCTTAATACGTATAATGCAACAAAGGAAGAAGATGAAAACATGTTGGAACAGTTGTGCCAAGAAGGGTTGCCCTACCGATACCCTGATGGGGGCGATGCCGTTCTGGAACGCTTGGGGAAAGAATTGGAACTTATCAAAACCATGGGTTTTGTCTCTTATTTTCTTATCAATTGGGATATTGTCTCTTATGCCAGGGAGCAAAAATTTTTCTATGTAGGTCGCGGTAGCGGGGCCAATAGTGTTGTCGCTTATTTATTGCGGATTACCGACGTAGACCCCATGGAACTCGATTTGTACTTTGAGCGGTTTATTAATCTGTATAGGGCCAATCCACCTGATTTTGACATCGATTTTTCTTGGAAAGACCGTGAGGAAATGACCCAATACATATTTAATAGGTTTCCGAATGTTGCATTATTGGGTACCTACGTTACGTTTAAGGAAAAGGGTGTTGTTCGAGAATTAGGAAAGGTGTTTGGCCTGCCTAAAAGCGAAATAGACTTTCTATCGGAAGGAAGGTGTAAGTACGAAGATCTCGATGACGTTTCGCGCCTGGTTATAAAATATGGCCGTTTGATCAAAGGTATGCCCAATTATTTGAGTATACATGCCGGAGGTATTCTCATCAGCGAGAAACCTTTGCATTGGTTTTCAGCCACTCATCTGCCGCCCAAAGGTTTTGCGACTGTACAGTTTGATATGGTCATTGCCGAAGATGTAGGCCTGTACAAATTTGATATTTTGGCGCAACGTGGCCTGGCCAAGATTAAGGAAACGATGGAAATATTGGAGCGTGACCGTCCCGATGAATTTGCAAAAGTCGATATTCACAATATCGGTGTATTTAAAAAAGATCCTAAAATCAACAATCTTATAAAAACCGCACAATGTATGGGCTGTTTTTATGTAGAGTCGCCCGCCATGCGCATGCTGCTAAAAAAGTTGGAGGTCGATAATTACCTGGGACTTGTGGCGGCAAGTTCTATCATCAGACCTGGCGTTGCTAAAAGCGGTATGATGCGCGAATATATTTTGCGCCATAGAAACAAAGGCAGGGCGGAGGAAAAAGCCCATCCCGTAATGCTAGATATTATGCCCGATACTTATGGGGTAATGGTATATCAAGAAGATGTCATCAAGGTTGCCCACCATTTTGCCGACCTTACCTTGAGTGAAGCCGATGTCTTGCGTAGGGGTATGAGTGGTAAGTTCCGTTCACGTGATGAGTTTCAAGAGGTAAAGGAGAAGTTTATTCAAAACTGTCGAAAAAAAGGGGAAGACGACCGCATTATTTTCGAAGTATGGGAACAGATTGCCAGTTTTGCCGGTTATGCCTTTGCTAAGGGGCATTCGGCATCTTATGCCGTTGAAAGTTACCAAAGCTTGTTTTTAAGGGCGTATTATCCATTGGAATATATGGTGGCGGTGCTTAATAATGGTGGTGGATTTTATAGTTCCGAGTTTTATGTACACGAAGCCCGTATGTTGGGCGCTACCGTGCATGCACCCTGTATCAATAAAAGTTTGGCTGTCAACCGTATTTATGGTAAACAATTGTATTTAGGGCTTACGTATTTACGCGATTTGGAAAGTCGTGTGATGGAACGTATTCTAAAAGAGCGTTTGCATGATGGCGTGTTTGGTTCTTTGGAAGATTTTTTAGATCGCATCATTATATCCATAGAACAACTAAGTATTTTAATACGGATAGATGCTTTCCGGTTTACGGGGATAAACAAACATGAGTTGTTATGGAAAGCTCACTTTTTATTGAATAAAAGCGTAAAGATAGACCACCCGAAATTATTCCCTCCCAAACACCAAGATTTTGAGATCCCAACCCTGCATACGACCGATCTTGAAATGGCCTTTACCCAGTGGGAACTCTTGGGTTTTTGTCTGTGCAGTCCGTTTGAACTCTTGGCCAAGCCTCCTAAAAATAAATCGGGAAGTAAAGATTTGAAACGATATCTAAATCGGCACATCGATATTTATGGCTATCTGGTGACGGTAAAAAATACCAAAACCCATTCGGGAAAGCAAATGCACTTTGCCACTTTGGTAGATCAACAGGGTGGGGTATTCGATACGGTGCTTTTTCCACCTGTGGCAGCACAGTATTATTTTAGGGGAAGGGGTGTTTATCGCTTTTACGGGAAAGTCGTAAGCGAATTCGGTTTTTTGAGTATCGAAGTCATAAAAATGGAGAAACAAGATTATATTCAGGATCCCCGGTATGCCGAGATGAAAACGAGTGTGAAAGTATTCCAGAAAAAGGATAATTACATGTGAATGAACATTCAAATTCGATCTTAACAATATTCAATGATAAATCTAGATTTTCGGCTTTTCAAGATATAAATATAATTGGGCATTTTCATCCTTTAGCGATATATGAAAGAGGATCGAGAACACTGCTTTTTGTTTACTGGGTGAGGAGTTACGTAATGACCAAAGCAAAGTTTTACTATGACTATCGGCTTACTTCGTATTTGCTCCGTACTATAATTGGAATCCCTTTTTCTGTTATTCCCTGCAGTACTACATTGACATCATGGCTTGCCGCACTATTATAATACGATCTCTCTGCAACCCCATCTCCATTTGGGTGAAAATAGGGTTCCCAAAATAACGTATTTCGAATGTCAGGGATATTAGGGTCATATTCATCAACTTTTTCTGTACTATCATATTTTGGAGCATAGAAAACCCTTGCGTTATAGTATCCTTCAATTTTTTCGCTAACGGTATTCGATGCCTTTATGATTTTTTTTCCGCCAAGACCGGTTTTGGTATAGATTAGAATAACGCCATTCGCCCCTTTTTGTCCGTACACTGCGGCTCCTGCAGAGGTGATGGTTTCAATTCGATCTACATCGTCAGTACTTATACCATCTAAACTTTCACCATCCATTTCGTTACCGTCGAGAAGTATGTGTGCGCTACCTCGATACCTGCTAAAACTAACGGAATTGCCTGTAATTAATATACCGGGCACTGTAAACTGTATTAATTGTTTTAGGGAAGAGAACCGCGGAGTCTTATCATCAATTACTTTAACAAAATCGGCAGAACCTAAACCAGATTGTGCCAATTCTTCCTTTTTATTTCCTTTTACGACCACTTCATCCAACATGTTTTCGGGCAATATATTGAATAAGGCATTTTTTTTGAGGGTATTTTGTGTGAAAGCTTTGACGCGATTTTCAGCATATGTAAAACTGTCGCTACCATTGTAATCTGCAACCATTGGCATTTGGTATAAGGGATTCAATAGAAGTGTTCCTTTACCATTTTCCTTGCTATCTTGAGAACTTAAATTTAGGGTCGATTCTCCTTTGAACATCAAATTCTTGAATTGAAAAGAACTGTTGGAATTAACTGTTTGGTTATCCATAAATACATTCCCGTAGTTTGAAAGCATTAAATTTACTTTTAAGGCTTCGTTTTTTGCGCTCTTTACTATACCGGATACGATAATCCCTTTTTCGGCGATAAAATTTTTACCCTTTTTTGGTTCCGGAATTTTTTTCCATAAAAAATCGCGCCATCCTTGAGTGAGCAACAATAGGTCTATTTGTTGCAACCGTTTTGGGTTTGTGATATCAAAATATTGTCCCGGACGATAAATTTTCCCCATTATCTCTGACTCCATTAAAAAATACGAGCAAATATTGCTTTCTGCTGCAAGATTGTCTAAGGCGTTCGCTTCTATAGAGGCCAAAGAAAAGCTAGCGGCGATGGGGTCACCCTTATCAGTTTTGATAGACATTCGCACTTTAACCTTTTCCTTCGGCTCATAATGTGTCTTATTCGTAGCCATTTCAATGGTGAAGTTTTTTTCCTTTTCAATATGAGTTAACCGTTCGCTCTGCGGCACCATATTTTTGTCGTACAAAGTTAATTTTGCAATGCCTTCGGGATATTCATTATCAGGCAATAAAAAAGAATGAACAGGACCTTGCAAGGGCTGCGAGCCTTCAAAATATGTAATTCCCCTTACGGTAACCGCCAAGGTCAATAGCGCATTGGGGTCGTTATCAAATGTGGCTTTATCAGTCTTTATAGTTACTATTTTTTTTCCGTCTCGCTGGGTCACACCAATGGTATACCCATATTTTATGGCTTTGGGTACGAGTGCTGTAAATTCTTGTTGATTGTTCTCAGGGCTAAACTTTACTTTATATTCTTGTCCTTGCATAGGGAGCAGTGCAAACGTACCCATACCATCGTGTTGGCTCTGTAGTACGGCAACCATAGTATCATTGGAGTCCATGACCTTACCTCTTACTGCTACCGGGTTGCCACTTTCGTCAACCGCCTTAAAAGCCACCAGACCCGAAACGCCCTCGATCAACGACCCCCCCTCAGGAAAAACCGACAGGCTTATTTCTTTAAAATTCAAATCAGAACCTACTGGTAACTTATTTTGTTCTACCCCGTTTTTTATTGCTTCGTTCGTTTCTATCGATGGCTGGCTCAAGTCTATGATTTCTATATCTTTTTTAAAGATAAAATCATCACTAAAATTACGCATCCAGTTCGTATATGCCCTTAATTGGTATCTACCTGCTTTGAACCCCAAAGAGGCAGTAAGCTTGAAGTCGCCATGCCCTAAACCTTCGTCTAGCCTGGTAATGTTGCGTGTTATAATTTTTGAATCTGATGATATGAGTTCTACATATAATATGTTACTGTGATCATAGAGTGCATTGACATACGCATAGGCCAAGTAGGCTTTGTACCATAAATTTTCACCAATGTTGTAACAAGAACGGTCGGTATGTAAGTATACCTTTTCTATGTTGGGTACCGATTTGTCTGAACCTGCGCTTGCCGCTTGTGGCGTTTGAGAGATAAGGAATGTTGGTATGAACAATACTATTATAATAGCCCAAAGGAATTTGAAATATGGTGTCATACTCACTTAATTTTGGATGAACTGGTTTAAAGCGAAAATACCAATTTAATGGAGGATTGTGTTTTTTGAGATTCAAAATATAGCTGCGAAGGCGATAAAAGGGCGAAAGCAGGCTGAAGAAGGGTGCTTTTTAGCCCATTGAAAAGGTGAGCCGGGTTCATATGAAATTTAGGCCTTATCTCATTGTTCAATAAGAACAAAAACCCAAAAACTAAAAAGAGCCTGATCAACTAAGACCAAGCTCTTTTACGAGAACACTATATGAAAATGAAAAAATTTACTTCGTATGAATTACATGACAAACATACTGTTGGTTCACTTGTTTTAAAACTTTTTGATGTGAGGGTAGGTAAACTTGTGGCGTAGCAAGACAAATTTGTTATTACCGTAATCAATTTCTTTCTGTAGTTTTTGGGTTTGACAAAGACCTGTCGAAAAAAGGGAGTGAAAACGAAAAAGATGATTGCAATACAACCCTGAAAAAGCATTAAAGTTTAATGGGCTTTTACGGTTTTAAAAGTCATGAGTACATATTATAAGCACAATTTCATCATTGTTCTTTCCAAATCCTTTGCGAATTTTGTTAAAGGCGATTCGTATTTGAGACTCTACAGTTTTTACCGAAATCCCTAGCTTATCGGCAATTTCTTTATTTTTGTAACCTTCTTTTTTACTCAGTAATAAAATCTCTTTACATCGGTCGGGTAAGCTGTCGACCAAACTCTTGACTTTTTCTATTTTCTCCAAAAGAATAGAATCATCTTCGGTTGTTTGGTCTTGCAATACCTTGTGTTTTAAAAAAATCAAAGAATGCTCTAACTTTTTATCCCTGCGGACATTTTGCATACAGGAATTGTATACAGACTTGTATAAGTAAGCCTTTATAGAGGTTTTAATGGCAAGTTCCTCACGTTTAGCCCATAGTTTGATAAAGACGCCCTGAACAATATCTTCTGCATCTGGAAGACATTGGGAAAATTGTAAAGCATAAATACACAAAGGTCGGTAATGTTGGTCAAAAAGTATTTTTAGAGCATGACTTTCGCTTCGTTGTATACATGCCCATATACCCTCATCATCCATTTTTATACGACAATTTTATTTGATACTATTTTAATCTAGCGCCTGAATTAAGAGTGAAAAGTAACAATAAGTTTAAGCATACTATAATTTTTTTAGAAAATATCTTGGTCTAAGCGGTAACGTATTCGATTGCAAAAAAAATATGAAATAGCTATTTGTCATTCAATAAGGCCAATTCGAATATCCCTCTTTTTTTAGGGAATACTGGCGGTCAAAGAGTTCATATCTAAGCGCTGGGCTTGCTTTGAAAACAAGTTGTTTCATTGCCTACTGGAAATAGAAAAAAGCGAAAATGATAGAAAACGGAGTTCTGAATAGTGAATTAATAAAAAAAAGTTGATTTTTTTTAAGGGTATATCGGTTTTGGTGCATCATAATTAAAAATATAATAAACAAACCTTTCGTGTATTGAAAACTTTGGTGCTGAAATTCCTTATAAACACCATTTCCAAAAAAGAACTGAAAATTCTTCAAAAATGGCTGGGTAACCCTAAGAACAGGGAGTATTTTAAAGAGATGATCGAGACCAATCAAAGATTGGATTTTGCCTATCGAAAAATTGATGAAGAAACTGCTTATCGGCGTATTATAAAAGCAACTTCCGAAAAGGGGGTTGGCGCTCCTAAAAGAGCGCATCCTATTTTCAAATATGCTGCCATAGTCCTATTATTCATTGCCACTTCTTTTGGCCTATATATTTTCATGCACAAGAATGAAAATGTAAAAATTGTTTCGATGCCTCAGGTAAGTGCCGCTGAATCTGAGATTGTACTAGAATTGGAAGATGGTAGCTTGAAGGTACTTAACGAAAGTGAGAATGTCGCTATAACGAATGATAAGGGAGATAAGGTTGTACAGCAAGAATACAATACACTTAAATACGCTGCATCCTCTTCAACTGAAACCGATCTGGCATATAATAAATTGAAGGTCCCATATGGGAAACGTTTTGTCATTGAGCTTTCAGATGGTACGGTCGTTCATCTCAATGCAGGGACAAAATTAAGATACCCCAAAGTTTTTGCCGAAGCTGGTAATAGGGATGTTTATCTTGAGGGAGAGGCTTTTTTCGATGTCGAAGAAAATAAGGCACAACCATTTGTGGTACATACCCAACAAATGAACGTTCGTGTACTTGGTACAAAATTCAATGTTTCCAGTTATGATAACGAAAATAGTACTTCTACGGTACTGGTCGAAGGAAGTGTAGGGGTTTATGATACAGCTAAGAAATATAGTAATGCTGACGGCGTGGTTATTTCCCCTAACCAGCAGGCTAAAATACAAAACGGTGAATTTACAGTTGCGGAAGTAGATGTACAGCGTTTTATCGCTTGGATGGAAGGGAAATTATTTTTTGTCAATGACCGGTTCGAGGATATTGTAAAAGTTTTGGAACGGAATTATAACATCAAGATTATTAATAGGCACCAAGAGTTGAACGATATTCGATATACCGGAACTTTTCAAGAGAAAACTTTGCCCGAAATATTAAATGTGTTTAAAAGGAATACCAAATTTGACTATGAAATAGATAACGATAGTATCGTAATAATACCTTCCTTACCCTGAAACGAAATCAACCCCTATAAATACAAATCATATAAAGCCAATGAATTAAAAGAAGTGGAAAGAACACAATTCGATTTACCAAATGACAGAACAACAGTCGATAACCAACAAAATCATTCCCAATTATGAAAATGACCAACATTAAGAAGGTATTTGAAAAAATAACTTCGCATCTCAATCTGAAAATGAAGATGACCGTCTTCTTTTTAATTACTTCGTTTTTTCAAATAAATGCAAGTGAAGGCTATGCCCAAATCACTAAGATTAGCTTGAACTTAGAAGAGGTCACGCTCAAAGAGGCCTTTGAAGAGATAGAGGGTAAAACTGATTTTAGGTTCTTTTACAAGAACCAAGATTTAGAGCTCAACCGAAAGGTAACGTTGAAAATGAAAAAAAAACCTATCGATATTATATTGGCCAAGCTTTTTCAAAATGGAGGGGTAACCTTCGAGGTGTACGATAAATATATTGTTCTTAAAAAAGTTGTTTCCGATATAAAATCAAATGACGTAGGGCCCGTAATACAATCAAAACTTATACAATCTTCGATAAGTGGTATGATTGTCGATGAAGATGGGGCTCCCTTGCCGGGCGCCAGCATTGTGGAGAAAGGTACGGTCAATGGCACCCAATCCGATTTTGATGGCAACTTTACCTTAGAGGTAGATAATGATGCCGTTTTACTGATTTCATTTATTGGCTTTATGTCTAAAGAGGTGTCCGTCGCAGGTCAGCAAAATATTACAATAACGCTTGCCGAGAATACCGATGCTCTTGATGAAGTAGTGGTGGTGGGCTATGGTACCAAAAGAAAGAAAGACATCATTTCCGCAGTTTCTGTCGTTGATATTGAAGAGGTAAAGGATGTTCCGGCTGCAGATGTTTCAAGAATGTTATTGGGTCAGGCGGCCGGTGTTAATGTAGCGTCTAGCTCAGGTCGTCCTGGCCAGAACCTTGATATATCCATTAGAGGATTGGGGTCATTGGGAGCCGGAAATGACCCGCTATGGGTAGTTGATGGATTTCCTCTTGAATCTTCCGATGGTTTGAACCCCAATGAAATAGAATCCATATCCATATTAAAAGATGCAGCTTCAACCGCGATATATGGGGCCAGAGGTTCAAATGGGGTAATTCTCGTTACGACAAGAAAAGGCAAAGTAGGTAAGACCGCTGTTACCTTGGATGTGACTACAGGCTTTCAGAATGTTCCAGATTCGCGCAGGCTTGATATGATGAATGCCGTTGAATTTGGGGAATTTCAGAAATCAAGTTGGATTGATAGATATATTGCCGCCAATGGATCGGAACCCGCTGAAAGTGAAATTCCTATAGGCATTCGTAATCCCGAGAATAACACCATTTCCACAGATTGGATGGATGAAATATTAGCGAATGCTCCTTTATTTAAGAAGTATGACCTCTCCATTGCTTCTGGTAACGAAAAGACAACATCGCTAATTACCTTGGGTTATATGAATCAAGACGGGGTTGTTATCAAAACAAATTTTGAACGCTTCAATGTTAGGGCAAAAGTAGATAACAAGATTACCGATAAAATCACCATTGGGTTGAATCTGTCTGGGTCTAAAACGAATGAACGAATTATAGGGGCGGGAACCAGACATACACCCGTCGGACTCGCATTATGGGTAGACCCTAGGGAACCGGTTTATAATGAAGATGGAAGTTTTAATGCGTATTTGGGCGACAAGGATACGCCGGGTGATTTGATTTTTAACAGTGCCAACCCCGTACAAATATTACATGAACAAAAAACCACTTTGAACACAAGTAGGTTACTGGCCAACAGTTACGCAGAGTTCAAATTTTTGAAAGACTTTACATTCAAATCAACGCTTAATGCTAGTTTGGTCAATTCAAGATATAATCAGTTTACGCCATCAACTCTTTCGGGCTTTTCATGGAATCAGCCGGCGCCGAACGATGCTGATCTATCCGAGGAATATATAGAAACCTTCAATTGGTCGGCAGATCAATTACTTTCCTACGCAAAGGTATTGAACGATGTTCATAGCATTACCGCCTTATTGGGGTATACTTCACAAGAGTCTACGATGAGGTCAATTAATGGGGATGGAACGAAATTTCCTGATGATGATATTCGATTTCTGCAACAAGCAGAATCTTTGTCAGCGGAATCTGAAGAATCTAGTTGGAGTCTTTTGGCTTATTTTACCCAGCTCAACTATGCTTATAAAAATAAATATTTAGTGTCTGCCACATACCGCAGGGAAGGAAGTTCTAGATTCGGATCGAATAATAGATGGGGTAATTTTCCAGCCGTTTCAGCAGGTTGGAGAATCTCTGAAGAGGCCCTTTTACAAGATGTATCATGGCTGAATGATTTAAAGTTACGTGCAAGTTTTGGCGCCACAGGAAACAATGATATCGGTAATTATCCTAGTTTATCTACCCTCGGAACAAATAATTATATTACCGGGGGAAGTTTTCAGGCAGGCAAGATACTAAACTCACTATCGAACCCGAACCTGGGTTGGGAGAAATCGGAACAATTTGATTATGGTATCGATTTAACAATGTTCAACAATCGGTTTAGCTTCGTGGCGGAATATTATAAAAAAACTACGACAGACATGCTTTTGCCTGTGAATATACCAGTTATAACTGGGTTTGAGACCACCTTTACAAATATTGGTAAAGTAGAGAATACAGGTGTTGAATTAGGGTTGAACTATAAAACCAATATCACCGAAGACCTAAAGTTCCGTAGCAATTTCAATATTTCGTTCAATAAAAACAAAGTGCTTGAAATAGATGGCGATAATGACGAAATCAGAACAGGCGGTATATATGGGGCGCATCATGTATCACAAGTAGGCAGACCCATTGCTATGTTACATGGGTTTAGGCAGCTTGGAGTGTTTCAGTCTCAAGCAGAAATTGACGCCTCACCTATTCAAGATGGTGCCGTGCCAGGCTCTTTTAAGTTCTGGGATGCCAATGGAGATGGTGAAATTACGTATGATTTTCAAGATTATGTAGAAATCGGAAACCCACATCCAGAATTTGTGTATTCGTTCAATTTGGGGTTAGATTATAAAGCCTTTGATTTTAATATTGTATTCACCGGAGCGCAAAACTATGAGGTTTTTACAGAAATAGAGCATACTACTATGAATGTAGACGGGGTTTTCAATGTAGAAACGAAAGCTGCGGATAGGTTTAGGTATACCACCATGTCTGGCGATGGCCCTACTTCCAACTTTTGGAAATGGGAACGTGAAGGGAATAGTTATTATATTTCTGATGCAAGCCATCTATGGTTGAGAAGTTTATCCATAGGATATACAGTTCCGCTAAATGAAAACTTCTTTCTTGACGGAGCCAGATTTTATGTTAATGGAGATAACCTTCACCTCTTTTCGGGTTATGAATATGGCAATCCTCAACCCAATGATCGTAGTGGGTTAAGGCCTGGTGTTGATGAAACGCCTTATCCTCTAGCGCGAACGGTTTCTCTTGGGGCAACATTGAAATTTTAATATTTAAAAAACTAAGGAATGAAAAATTTAATCAAGATAGTTATAAGTTTATCGATGGTTTTTTCCATGTTTTCGTGTAGCGATGATTTTTTAGATAAACCTAACCCTAATCAATTGGGGGAAGGAAGTTTTTATGCTACCGAAGTGCAAGTGCATCAGGCAGTGATGGGTGTTTATGGACAACTGCAGGGTATCACAGGTAACCAGTGGCTTTACAGTGAGATGATCACTGACAATACCACCGTTCATTTTGATGAAGGGAATAGGGGAAATGCACCCAATATAGAGTCTTTTGAATACTGGCAATACAATTCAGGTACAGGCCGAATGTATGACCTTTATAGGAACACCTATAATGCCATGGGAAATATTAATCTGACCTTGTCGAAACTCGAGGGAGCGGACATAGATGCCGATGCAAAAGCCCAGTTTGATGGAGAATTGCGATTTTTTAGAGCATATTATTATTTTCTATTAACGCAGTATTTCGGTGATGTGGTGCTGATGACCGAACCTTTAACCGATCCTTCAGCGGCATTTGAGTTAGAGCGTTCTCCAATTTCGGCAGTGTATGCTCAAATTGAAAGTGATCTCGCCATAGCGATAGCGTCCTTACCCCATCCCGATGCCGTCACTGCTTCGGATGCAGGACGGTTGACTAAAGGGGCGGCACTTACTCTTTCAGGTAAATTATGGTTGACAAGAAAAGATTTTGGGGCAGCCAAGGCGGCACTTGATCAAGTTGCAGCTTTGGGTTACAGTATATTGGATGATTATGCCGATGTTTTTGACCCCACTAACAAAAACCATGATGAATCTATTTTTGAAGTACAATTTCAAGGAGGAAATGACCTTGGCGAACAGAGTGGATTCATCTATGAATTTTATCCAAAGTTCACCAATGGTGAGGTTACTGGTTTTGATGGCATAAGCGGAGGGGGATGGAATATTCCTACTTTGGATATCATTGGGGCTTATGAAGATGGTGATCTGCGCAAGGCCATATCGATAAGTGAAGGGTACATCGATAAAAATACCGGTGAGTTCGTTGCAATTCCTTTTGTTGAAAAGTACCATTATGAACATGCCATTCAGGGCCGCCCTGATAGTAACTGGCCAATATACAGATATGCCGATGTGTTATTGATGCTTGCCGAGGCGATTAATGAGCAGTCAGGACCAAACACCGAGGCTTATGGTTATCTTAATCAAGTTAGGCAGAGAGCAGGCCTAGACCCTCTTGCAGGCCTTTCCCAAGATGAATTCAGAACCGCCTTACTTCATGAAAGAAGGATCGAATTGGCCTTTGAAAATCACCGTTGGTTTGACTTGAGAAGAACCTTGAGTACTACGGAGCTTGTCGCACTTTTAAATGCCCACGGAGCGTTGGAAAAAGCTAACCAAACGACGCCACGAGGGTCGGTAGGCTTTTCGGCGGGGGATTATATTTTTGATACACATGAAATTTTGTTTCCCATACCGAATAGGGAGCGGGTGGTAAATCCAGAATTAAGTCAAAATGAAGGATATTAGCACTTGAGCCAAAAATAGTATCCTTGAAAATTAGTAATTTGCAAATGACGCATAAAATACTTGGTTTTTTAGGGATGGTAAGGCGATTTATAAATGAATAGGAGAGCGTGTATGTTTAAGTCAAATATTTCGGCACATGGATGATTTTAATTGGATATTTCAGCTTTTAGGGCGTTTTCATCCCCTTGTGGTACATTTTCCCATAGGGCTGTTGGTGGTTGCCTTGTTCTTCGAGCTGCTTACTATTGGAGGAAAGCGACCGGCACTGCGTGAAGGCATTCATTGGATGGTCTATGTGGGTGCCGCATCTGGCGTGCTTGCCGCATTGTTGGGTTGGTTGCTTCGTACCCATGACGATTATAGTGGTGATTTAGTGGCCAATCATCAAAATGTAGGTATTGCCACGGCCGTATTCAGTGTTGTCACAGCATTATTGTTACGAAATACGATTAATGGAAGATTGAGTGATTACCGTATCTATCGTTCCGGGCTTATAGTTACAGTTGTATTGCTGGCTATAGCAGGCCATTTAGGGGCGAACCTAACCCATGGTGAAGACTACCTGACCAGTGTATTGCCTGGTAATACAGATGCTTATGATAATAGTAAGTCCGTAGCCCTGCTTGCTGAATTAAAACAATCAGATTCGTTATCCGAAATTCAGCAAGATAAGCTTAACTTGGAGGTAAGGGCTATTTTTGCACACAATTGTTATCAATGCCATGGTGAAAACAAGCAAAAAGGAGAATTGGTATTGGAGCATAAAGAGGGTGTCTTTAAGGGCGGTGAATCCGGTCTGGCTATTGTTCCCGGAAAACCTTCGGAAAGCGAACTGTATAGAAGGGTTACACTCTCCCCAAACGATGATGAGGTAATGCCCAAAAAGGGAAAGGTGCTAAAGGACAATGAAATAGCACTTATCAAACTGTGGATTCAAAACGGGGCACATTGGTCCGATAAAGCACTTAAGGTATTTCCTGAAGCACCCTTGGCCCTTGTAAAACCTGAATTGCCAAAAGTTGACGGGCAAAGCCATCCCGTAGATCAATTGATTGGTTCCTATTTTGAAAAAAATAGTGTTGATTGGTCTGAAACCATTGATGATAGAACTTTTATCAGAAGGGTCTATATGGATGTAATCGGCCTGCTTCCCGAACCAGAGGCCATTTCTGAATTTGCCAACGATTCAAATCCTGAGAAAAGAAGTGTGCTCATAGATACACTTTTGGCTGACACCCACAACTATACCCAGAACTGGTTGAGCTTTTGGAACGACCTTTTGCGCAATGATTACAGTGGTACCGGATTTATTACAGGGGGAAGAAAACAGATTACCGATTGGTTGTATACTTCTTTGGAAGAAAATAAACCCTACGACCAAATGGTCAAAGAATTGGTCGATCCCACCGATGTTTCAGAAGGTTTTATCAAAGGCATCCAGTGGCGAGGTGTTGTCAATGCCAGTCAGCGTACCGAGATGCAAGCGGCCCAGAATATCGGACAATCGCTGCTCGGGGTAAATGTAAAATGTGCCTCGTGTCACAATAGCTTTGTGAGTAATCTTACATTAGGGGAAACATATGGTTTTGCTTCCATTTTTGCTGATTCTGTATTGGAGCTGAACCGTTGCGATAAACCATTGGGTAAAATGGCAAAGGTGAATTTTTTATATCCCGAACTGGGAGATGTGGAGGCCGAGAGCGTCAAAGAACGGTTGGAAAAGCTTTCTGAAGTAATAATCAAACCTGAAAATGGTAGATTATATCGAACCATTACCAATCGTTTCTGGAAACGGTTAATGGGTCGAGGCATCGTTGAGCCGGCCGATGAAATGGACAATACCCCATGGGACACTGATTTGTTGGATTGGTTGGCTTCCGATTTTATAGCATCGGGTTATAATCTGAAACATTTGATGAAACGAATTATGACATCAAAAGCATATCAGTTGCCTACTGCGCACTACGAAAAACTTGAAGATATCAAGTCCGATTATGTTTTTACAGGGCCTGTTCTTCGACGGATGAGTGCCGAGCAATTTTCAGATGCCGTAAGTCAGGTAATCAAACCGATGTATGCGGCCGTTGCTTTTAACCCTAAAGGAGGTGAATTACCTTCTTCAAGAATATGGCACCGTGAAATAAAGTTTGACCGTGATGTATTGCCCGAACCAGGGAAGCGATATTTTCGAAAAACGATTGTGCTTCCCAATAAAGAAATAAGAAATGCAAAAGTATTGGTTTCGGTTGATCATTCACATACACTTTACATCAACGATAAAAAGGCGTCCGAAGGTTCTGATTGGACAAAGGTGTATCGGTCTGATGTTACTTCTCTATTGTTAAAAGGAAAGAATACGATAGCGATAGAAGGCATCAATGAAGGCACTATTGCCAATCCGGCCGGGATATTGTTTTCCATGAAGATAACGTATGCCGATAGTAGTGATGTGATTATTAACTCTGATAAAAGTTGGAAGAGTACGGCAGAAGAACCCAATAAGTCATGGACAAATGTGGCCTTTGATGATAGTGAATGGGCGGAAGTACGTAATTTCGGAACTGCCAATTGGGGTGAACTTATCGATTTTTCATTTGAAGAACATGATGGTGAGTTTGCCCGTGCCAGTTTAGTCAAACAGCACCCGTTCATGAAAGCATTGGGCCGGCCAAGTAGGGAGAACGTTGCAACTTCCAGAGATGACCAAGCCACTCTTTTACAGGCATTGGAACTGACCAATGGCGAGTTTTTTAATAAGGTCTTGGAAGAAGGGGCCGGGCAGTGGTTAAAAAGATATGGTAACAACAGTGAAAAAATTGTTGATGAACTCTATCAAAAATCGTTGGGTCGACAACCCACCGGTGAAGAGAAGGAGATAATGCTGGCCGTTTTGGGCAATCAACCACAACAGGAAGCATTACAAGATATATTCTGGTCTACATTGATTTTACCAGAATTCCAATTTATAAACTAGTGATGGCGATGGATGAACAAAACACACGTAGAGATTTTATAAAGAAAATGACAGCGGCAAGTTTGGCAGCTTCGGCGACCACTATTCCGTTGGCAAGCTTTCTAAGTTCATGCACGAATACGGTTCCAAAAATCCCCTCGACGGCCGATACCGTTATTTTATTGTGGATGGCCGGAGGCATGGCCCACACCGAAACTTTTGACCCCAAAGCATATGTTCCATATGAGAAGGGTGTAGAAAGCAAAAGGGTGCTAAGTACCTTTCCTAAAGTGCCTACCGCTGTCGATGGGCTAGATTTTTCGAAAGGCTTAGAATCGATAGGAGGTGTAATGGATAAAGGCGCCATTATCCGTTCGTACAAATCGGCAGATTTGGGACATATCTTACATACAAGGCACCAATACCATTGGCATACCTGTTACGAGCCCCCCCAATCGGTTCAGGCGCCCCATATCGGAGCGTGGATTGCGAAAGAACTAGGGCCGGCCAATCCGGTGATACCCCCATTTATCGCCATGGGACAACGATTTACTGTGGGCGAGGCGGAAGAGTTGAAAGCATTTCACTCAGCAGGGTTCTTAGGTAGTGAATACGGACCGTTTTTGATTCCTGACCCATCGGGCGGACTTGAAAGTGTGCGCCCCCCGCAAGGAATGTCTATCAAAAGATTCGAGGCCCGTTACAAATTGTATAAAGAATTGGCCAATAAAAGTAAGGTCATGGAAAGTGGTAGCGATTATCAAAAGGAATCGCTAATGCGTTCTATGGAACAATCATATCGTTTGTTGAATTCACCAGAGGCAAAGGTCTTTGATTTGTCAGAGGAACCGAAAGAAGTCTATGACACCTATAACACAGGGCGGTTTGGTTTGGGGTGCCTTTTGGCCAAGAGGTTGGCTATGAACGGTGGAAGGTTTATTAGTGTTTCAACGGAATATGAGCCGTTTTTGGGTTGGGATACCCATGAGAACGGACATACCCGACTTGTAAAGATGAAAGAACTTATTGATCGGCCCATAGCGCAATTGGTAAAAGATTTAGAAGAGAGCGGCCATTTAGACCGAACATTGATTATATTGGCAAGTGAGTTCAGTCGTGATGCTATTATGGAGGGGCGACCTGGCGAACAGGTCCAGGATCAAGTACCTCAGCCCGATGTTATAGAAGATGAGAAATTTTACGGAATGCATCGGCACTTTACCGATGGCAGTTCGATACTGATGTGGGGTGGAGGTGTTGAAAAAGGGTTGGTATATGGTAAAACAGCAGATGAAAGACCTTGCTCCTCAATAGAAAATCCCGTTGTGATCGATCAAGTACATCAATCGATTTACCATGCGTTGGGAATGCATCCTGAAACACATTATACCATCGAGGGAAGACCATTTTATACTACTCCAGACGGGCATGGTAAACCTATTTTGGATTTGTTCGGAAAACCCATGAAGAACACTAAAAATCAAGATAAAGAGGAACTGACCTCATAGTGCTACACGAAACTAAAACATTTAATGAGTAAATACATTTACCTATTATTGGTCGCTTTTTTCTGGTCTTGCCAAAATTCAAAAGACAATGAAATAAGTTTTAACCGCGATGTCAGGCCTATTTTGAACAATAAATGCCTTAGATGTCATGGTGGTGTCAAGGCTAGCGGTGAATTTAGCTTGCTTTTTGAAGAAGATGCATTTGGCCCGACCCAATCGGGAGCATCCGCCATTGTTCGTGGTAATCATTCGAAGAGTGAATTATATAAGCGTATCGTTCACGAAGATCCAGAGTTGCGTATGCCTTTTGATGCGCCTCCACTTACACAAAAAGAAATCGATGTGCTTGTCGAATGGATTGATCAAGGGGCAAAATGGGAAAAACACTGGGCCTATATTCCGCCAAAAAGAGACATCGAACCTCCAATGATAGATAGCCTGTCTTGGGCAAAAAACAAGATAGACCAATTTGTTTATGCTAAAATGCGGAAAAAGGAATTATCTCCCTCGCCCGAGGCCGACAAAGCAACATTGTTAAGAAGATTGTACCTTGACCTTATCGGTATGCCTCCGACCCATGAAGACGTTGAGAATTTTATGGGCAACAGTGCTACGGATGCTTATGAAAAAGAGGTAGATAAATTATTGGCTTCCCCGCATTTCGGTGAACGGTGGGCTACCATGTGGATGGATTTGGCCCGATATGCCGATTCTAAAGGGTACGAAAAGGATTCCAATCGTGAAATATGGAAATTCAGAGATTATGTAATCAACGCCTTTAATGAAGATATGCCGTTTGATCAGTTTTCGATCGAACAATTGGCCGGTGATCTTTTGCCAAACCCCACCGAACAACAATTGATTGCTACGGCTTTCCATAGAAACACCTTGGCAAATGATGAAGGAGGTACCGATAACGAAGAGTTTCGGGTGGCCGCTGTAGTCGAAAGGGTAGCGACGACCTACGAAGTTTGGCAAGGAACCACGATGTCATGTGTACAATGCCATAGTCATCCTTATGATCCTTTTCGCCATGAAGAGTTCTACCAGTCCATGGCATTTTTCAATAATGCTCGGGATAATGATTCCTATTTTGAAGAACCCAAACTTTTTACCTATTCCGATCAGAACAAAAAAGAAGTTGAATCGCTTCTTGCTTATATTGATGACGAGCTTTTGCCAGAAGATACGGCACCGAAAGCTTCCTATCTACATAGGGAAAAAGAAGCTGTTTTGACCCGGCTGGGTTATCGAGTACATGAGGCGGAATCATACTATGAATCAAGCCCTTTTATTGAATTGGATGAAAGTTTGAGTATGCTGTGGCAGGTACAAGACAGTTCTTGGGTCAAATACGATAAAATTGATCTTGAAAACATTACGGAAATTGGTTTTTTTGCATCGGCTACTATTGGATATGCGGGTGACATTTCAATCCATCTTGATTCGTTAAAAGGGAAAAAGATAGGAGGGGTCAAGATCACTAAGACCAAAGAGTTAAAGAAAGGCGATGATAAGAGAAATAACACCCGTGAGTTTAAGGCGGCAATCGATGCCGTAGGAGGAACACATGACATTTATTTAAGATTCTTTAAAGGAGAACGGTATGATGGCCACCTCTTTTATTTAGATAAGATGAGGTTTTACGAAGATGAACCTCGAATGGACTCCTATAACCCTGCCTTCAAACAAAAGTTAAAGAAGCTTGCCGAAATCCCGACTACATCGACTCCTATAATAGAAGAATTACCAGAGGCCGAAGCGCGAAAGACCTATCTGTTCGATCGTGGTAGTTGGCTGAGTTTGGGGAATGAAGTTACACGTAGCATTCCCAATATATATGACATTCCTGAAGCGGAAGAACCAAAAGACCGTTTGGCATTTGCAAAATGGATGATGAGTGATAAAAACCCGCTGGCTGCGCGGGTAGCGGTCAATCGGTTTTGGGAACAGCTTTTCGGTTTCGGATTGGTCGAATCGATGGAGGAATTTGGTACCCAGGGCGAAAAACCCACCCACCCGGAACTATTGGATTGGATGGCGGTTCGGTTTGAAACGACCCACGATTGGCATGTAAAGCCCTTTCTTCGTGAATTGGTGCTTTCGGCAACCTATCGGCAATCGTCTGACGCCAATGTTGAAAAAATCGAAAAAGACGCGCGCAATCAATGGCTTTCACGAGGTTTCCGAACACGCTTGTCGGCTGAGCAAATACGGGACCAAGTTTTGACTGTTAGTGGGTTGTTGAATCCTTTGATTGGAGGGCCAAGTGTAAATAATAGTAGTGTTGATGGTGGGTGGACTGGCGTTCCCGATTGGGCCGTCAAGGGAGATTCTGCCAAATACCGGCGATCACTATACACTTTGTGGAAACGGGTAACGCCACCCAATGAAATGCTTACCTTTGATAGTCCAGACCGATCGGTTTGCACTTCGCGCCGAATTCGTACCAATACACCATTGCAAGCTTTAAATCTATTGAACGACGAAACGTTTTTCGAAGCGTCCAACGCATTGGCCAAACAGATGCTACAAGCCGATATAGACCCGGAAAAACAATTAATGTTCGGTTATAATAAAGTAATGGGACGAACGATAAGTGATAAAAAACTTTTGCTGTTAAAGGAACTTTATCAAGATGCCCTATCGCATTTTAAGGAAGAAAAAGCGGAAGGGAACTTCCCGGAAGCCGCATCGGAAAAATTTGGTGATGAAAAGAATAATCTGGCAGCCCTGGCAATCGTTGCCAATACCTTGTTGAATTTAGATGAATTTATTGTAAAAGGGTGACCTATGGATATTTTAAATGAAGCGCATTTTAGGCAAAGTGAATACAATACCCGAAGGCATTTTTTAAAGAAATGTGTTACGGGAATGGGGGCGGTAACCTTAGGGTCGGTGATGGGGGGGGCAGACCTTTTTGCCAAGAGTTTATTGCCTTCGGGAGGAGGGGCTGGAATGCCACATTTCGTTCCCAAGGCGAAGCATGTGATTTATTTACATATGGCGGGGGCACCTTCACAATTAGAGCTTTTTGATTATAAACCAGAACTTCAAAAGATGAATGGGCAATCTTGCCCGCCGTCTCTACTCGAAGGTAAACGTTTCGCATTTATTAGGGGCGTACCTCAAATGTTGGGCCCACAGAGTAATTTCAAACAGTATGGTGAATCGCGTACTTGGGTATCTGATTATTTACCTAGATTCTCAGAGGTCGCCGATGAGGTCACATTCCTTAAATCGGTACACACCGATGAATTCAATCATGCCCCTGCCCAGTTTTTAATGCAGACCGGATCACCACGAACAGGGCGCCCTAGTTTAGGGGGGTGGGTCACGTACGGACTTGGGTCGCCCAACGAAAATTTACCGGGTTTTGTGGTTTTGCTTTCTGCTGGGGGTCCGACAGGAGGGAAACGGCTCTGGGGAAGTGGCTTCTTGCCCACGGTACATCAGGGGGTTCAGTGCCAATCTACGGGAACTCCGGTACAAAACCTTAAAAATCCTAAAGGAGTTGATAGTAAGATGCGGAAAAAATCCGTAGATATTATCAATAAAATTAATGAGCTGGAATACCAAGAAGCACAAGATCCTGAGATTTTGACCCGAATTTCACAATATGAAATGGCCTTCAAAATGCAGACTTCTGTTCCGAAAGTAATGAATATCGACAGTGAACCTGATTACATACAAGAAATGTACGGTGTTACCCCAGGTAAAAATTCTTTTGCGAACAATTGTCTCTTGGCGCGCCGATTGGTAGAAAATGGGGTGCGCTTTGTGCAATTATATGATGACGGATGGGATATGCACGGGGCGGGTCCCGGGGGAGGTGTAGGTGATGGTTTAAAACGAAAATGCAAACAGATAGATAAACCCATATCGGCACTTTTAATGGACCTTAAGCAGCGAGGAATGTTAGAAGATACTTTGGTCGTTTGGGGTGGTGAATTTGGCCGTACTCCCATGATGGAAGCACGTACCGGTAAAAATTTTCTCGGCCGTGACCACCATAATGAGGCTTTTACGATGTGGATGACGGGAGGTGGAATCAAAAGAGGGCATACCCATGGGGAAACTGATGAAATCGGCTATTCCGCTATAAGTGGAAAAGTACATGTGCACGATATTCAAGCGACCATTTTAAATCAGTTGGGGTTAGACCATGAGCGCTTGACTTATCGATTTCAGGGACGTGATTTTCGACTGACAGACGTTCACGGGAATGTAATCAAGGATATTTTGGCATAAACCAAAAGGAAGCCATACGTTGGTAGCAGACATATTAACCTTTTCCGATAAAACCGGAACAGAACATGAAGATTGAAATTTTCATAAACTAAAAAGAGCCTTATCCAGTTAGACAAAGCTCTTTTACGAGAACACTATATGAAAATGAAAAAATTTACTTCGTATTAATTACATGACAAACTTAATGCGTGGTCACCAAGACGACAATTTAATGATGTGAGTGTCTTCAATTTTGTTGTGAAAGACTACTTTTTTGATGAACAGTTGATGTACAGGTTTTAAGACCAACTATAATTCCATTATCGTATTACTTTACGCCATAAAATTTTAATAGGTGGTGGAAACGTTTTTTTGTAGTTTCATACAGTAAACCAGTTTATCGTAAAACATTTCCATGATGAAATCCATAAAACTACATGTAAATGGACAGGAACATGAAGTCGAAGTTGCTGCCGATACCCCATTGCTATACGTGTTACGTAATCAACTTCAATTAAACGGACCCAAATTTGGTTGTGGTCTGCAACAATGCGGCGCTTGTATGGTTCTGAAAGACGGCGAATCCGTTGCTTCCTGTAGGCTGCCCATCAGTGCCATTACAAAGTCAAAGATTCGCACTTTGGAAGGAATGATCGATGAAAACGGTAATTTACATAAGGTTCAGCAAGCTTTTATCGAGGAACAAGCTGCCCAATGCGGCTACTGCTTAAATGGTATGGTTGTGGCCTCTGTAGCCCTGCTCGAAAAGAACAATACACCGACCGATGACGAAATAAAAAAGAAATTGGCGCTGAATATTTGTCGCTGCGGAATTCATTCAAGAGTGCTAAAGGCAGTTAAAAAAGCCGCATCAAAATAAGGAGATATGACAGCTACAAGACGTGATTTTATCAAACAACTGGGATATATAAGCGTTGGTTTTTCAATGGTCGGAACCGTTGGCCTGGCAAATGGGGGCTTTCTAGCGTCGGATAAAATAGATTTATTGAAAGGGCTTCCGGAAAAGAATCAGATCAATGCCTGGTTACAAATATTGGAAAATGGAAAGATAAGGGTCTTAAGCGGGAAAATTGAATTGGGGCAGGGAATCCGAATAGCTATCGCCCAAATGGCTGCGGAAGAACTGAATACTGATTTAGATTTGATCGAGGTAAACATAGCGGAAACCGGTGTGACCCCAAACGAAGGTTTTACCGCAGGAAGCAGTTCTATTGTGTCAAGCGCTATGTCAGTTCGAAAGGCTGCTGCTGCGGCACGCGAGATTATTCTGAAAATGGCCTCCGAAAAATGGGGAATAGGCATTTCAAAACTACAACTGAGAGATGGCCAGGTCATAGGGCCGAAACAAGAAATAGCGCTATATGCCCTTTTTGAGGGCAAACAAATTGAAGAAACGATAGCGTCGGTAACGGAATATAAGGGGAAAACCATTCGGAAATATGTTGGTCAACCTATCCCCAGAAAAGATATTGATGCAATGGTCAGGGGGCAAGAAGTATTTGTACAAGACCTCCGTTTTCCGAATATGGTACATGCTCGGGTAGTTCGCCCACCAAGTTATACGGCAAGGTTGACTTCTTTTAATGAGGCAGAATTCAGAAAATCACCGAATCTTTTAAAACTGATACGTAAAGGGAGTTTTCTTGGGGTATTGGCAAAAGATGAGTATCAGGCCATTCAACTCATGGAAAAAGCCAAGCGACTTGCGAAATGGAATGCCCCAGAAAGTTTGCCTGATAATATAAATTTAAAGGAATACCTGAAAATGTTGCCCGCTGATGTGGAAATACATGAAAAAAAAGGAGATTCGGAGACTTCCTTAAAACAGTCCAAAAACCGACTTAGTGCATCTTTCTTTAAGCCCTATCTGATGCATGCTGCCAATGGCCCCTCATGTGCCGTGGCGCTTTTTAAGGAAGGGGAACTGTACGTGTGGACCCACAGCCAGGGTGTTTATCCTTTAAGAAGAACTCTGGCAAAACTACTTAAGATGGCTGAAGAGACCGTTCATTTAAAGGCGGTTCCCGGATCGGGTTGTTTCGGTCAAAACGGGGCGAACGACGCTGCAACCGAAGCAGCACTAATAGCATTGGAATATCCTGGGAAACACGTTCGCCTTCAATGGACTCGTGAAGACGAAAATGGATGGGAACCCTACGGAACGGCTATGATCGTAGAATTGCAAGCAGGTCTTGATGAAAGGGGAAAAATCGAGGGCTGGAACTGTGACATTTGGTCCGACGGGCATAGCAATCGACCGAACGGTAACCCTAACACGCTGCTTCCCGCCCAGTTTTTAGAGGAAGGTTATGGTCATCCTGGAATTGGTTATCGTGGCGGTGCCGTACGAAACGCAATTCCATATTATGACATTCCCGACCTTAAAGTCGAGACGCATATCTTTCAAGGGCCATTACGGGCATCTTCGTTGCGGGGCCTAGGCACTTATACAAACGTCTTTGCCATCGAATCGTTTATGGATGAGCTGGCGCGCATGTCGAACTCGGACCCCATTGAATTCCGTATTCGACATTCGACCGATGAAAGATCCGTTGTCTGTATGCGAAAGTTGGAGCAAAAGCTAATAGGTATTTCCCTGAAAGATGGCGAAGGTTTGGGCCATGCATTCTCCCGTTATAAAAACAATGCGGCTTATTGTGCCATGGCGGCTCATGTACATGTGAATGAGATAACAGGAAACGTTCAGGTCAAAAAAATGTGGGCTGTTGTCGATGCTGGGGAAACGATCAATCCAGACGGACTAAAAAATCAAATGGAGGGGGGAATGATCCAGTCGGCCAGTTGGGCACTCAAAGAGGAAGTCCGTTTTGATGCCCTTCATGTCACCAGTCTTGATTGGAATTCCTATCCTATATTTCGGTTTCCCGATGTTCCTGAAGTGGAAGTCGAGGTAATCGATAGGATTGACCAACCACCAATGGGTGCCGGAGAAGCAGCACAAGCACCTGCTACAGCTGCCATCGTAAATGCGATTTTTGATGCCGTCGGCGTTCGTATTAGAGAGTTGCCGGTGAGCAAAGAATTGATCAAACAGGCCAAAATTTCAATCCATTAAAGAACGAGATGCTTGAAACTAAAAAGAGCCTTGTCTAGTTAGACAGGGCTCTTTTACGAGAACACTATATGAAAATGAAAATTTTTATTTCTTGTTTTATTACATTGTAAACTTACGGAGACATGCAACGAACTACAATTATATGTTGTGAGCTAGCCTATTTTTGTTGTGAAAGGAGTAATATATGATGTTATGAAAAAAAGTAGGTGTAAAAATGGAGATTAAATGACGTGTAAATATTGATTTTTAAGGGTTTGTGTTCAAAAAATAAACCGCCGGTTTTTGAGCCTGACGGTTTTGTTGCGGGATGATACGGTAAGCTATTTCAAATAATTACCTTGTGCATCCAATTTAAGGTTCTTTTTTGACCGATCTTTTCGCAATTTTACTTTATAGAGTTTTTTGGGTTCTTTTCCATAGCCATAGGAAACCTCATAAGAGCTTGAATAAAGGTCCCATCCAGGGTGTTCTTTGAAAATGGCGTTTCTTACCTCGAAGGGAGGTGTAATCGCATCAAATTTTTCATTTGAGGCAAGAACTTTTCCTGCTTTATCAAACTGAGCTCGTATATAACCGTTTCCGTTAGTGCCATCTACAAACACAACTTCATATAAATCAAGATCTTTTGTAAACCTACTATCTTGATGCAGATTGTATTTTGCGACCCTATATTCCAATGCCTTTACCGGTCTTGGGGTATTTGGGTCTTGAATGTTTTTAAGGTATTCCATGTTTTTAGCAGTTACCTCTACCGGTTCTATGTGTATCGTTTTCATACGATCTACGGGTTGGGCAGTACCAAAGTAAAATGTTCCGATTGCCAAAAGGCAGGCTGTTGTTGTTCTCATGATGAAATTTTTTTATGGTTTTTATTTAGTGGAATTTGAATTCTCTATGGGGATACTTCACATCTTCAATGAAATTCGGCGTATGCCAATTGGCAACGTAATTTTGTCTTTTCAAAATGTCTTTGAAATTGTAATTCGATTACCGGGAGCGCTTTTGTATTATAATTGTTGGTTCTGAAGGTGTTGTTGAAAGTTGCTTTTAAGAGCATTAGCATATCGTTTTCCATTTTGTTGAATAGCTTTTGCAGTTCTGCATCCTCTTCAATGATTTTCATAACTGGGTTAAACTTGTGTTTTTCCATAATTGGTAGATTAGAGATTAGTACTATATATTTTGAATACCTCTAAGTTGTGAAAGAAAGAACTGAAATGAAAAATGGATGAGTGAATGGCCCAATTATCTTAGTAAATGGCCTAAATATGTGTGTAAGCATTAACGACAACTAGTCGATGTGCAATTTTGTAAGAATTAAAAGAGGTATTTTATACCAAGTAAACCTTGAAATAATAGTTTAACCAAAAGAAAAATCAGATAGTACGAAAAAGTCTAAAGACGTTTTCTTTGTGCGATTTGCTAACGGGAAGTTTATTTTCGCCTATAAATAGCATATTGCCTTCAAAACCATCTACTAAATTGATGTTGACGACATAGCTTCTGTGAATTCTTAAAAAGCGATCGGGAGGGAGTTGAGCCTCAATTTTATTGAGTCCGACAGAATACATAAAACGGTCCGTTCTAGTGTATACGGTACAATAATTACTATCAGCTTCTAGAAAAAGAATTTCTTCAATAGGCACGCGTTCAAAATGTTGGCTCTTTTTTAAGAACAAACTGTCTTTAATCTGCAATACTTGATTTTCCGTAGGTAAGAAGGTTTTTTGCCCTAATATTTGCTTTTCGGGCATTTTGATGGCAAAGTTTTTCAGGGCCAGCTCTATGGCTATGCTAACCTGACGGTCATTAAATGGTTTGAGCAAATAGGCATATGGCCTTACACTTTTGGCCCTTTCTATAAGGTAACTATCGGCATGGGAAGTAAGAAAAAGAAATGGAATATTATAAGTATCGTTGATGATACGGGCTAATTCGATTCCGTCGCGGTCACCCTTTAAGATGATATCGATCAATACCATGTCGATATCTTGGTTTTTTGATAAGAAATCTAAGGCCTTGATGGCCGTATCGGCTATTCCGACAATGGTATAGTTGTTGTCACTGAGTCTATTGGCAATATCATTGGCCAAAAGAATCTCGTCTTCCACAATGAGTAATTTTACTTTTGACGCTTGATTTGTCATTGATTCAGTTATTTGAATTGATTTTTAAACCGGCTTCAATTTCATGGTCCATAGGGTTCCATTACGGTTGGTTCTTTCGATACTACCGTCTAATTGCTGTATTAAAGAGGTAATTAATTTAATGCCGAACGAATTGTTTTTTTCCCCTTCCTGTTTAGAAAAGCCGATGCCATTGTCGCTAATTTCTATTTTTAGATCAGTGTTTGTTTCATCGACCTTTACTTTTAAGTTTGGATTTTTAATTCCATCGTATGCATATTTTAGGGAGTTGATTACAATTTCATTGATAATCAATGCAAGGGGCACAGCCTTATCGACTGATATACTGATGTGTGCTATGTCAAAGTCGGGCTCGAAACCGATATTGTAACCATGGAAAAGACCTAAGACCAATTCTTCGATATACTCTTTTAGGTAAATTCTGGTCTCCACCCCTTCCTGGTACAGTTTGCTGTGTACCAAAGATAGGGCTTCAACCCTATTTTTACCTGCTATAATTGCCTCTTGTGCCGGATGCCCGGTGAGTTCGCGACTTTGAAGATTTAACAGACTTGCTATCATTTGCAAGTTATTCTTTACGCGATGGTTGAGTTCTTTAAGCAAAAGGGCTTTTTCACGCTCCCTATTGGCGATAATCAGTTTTTGGTCCGACAGGTCGATATTGGCTTTTTTGATTGTCTTATTGCCCTTGAAGAGTAGATAAGACAGGTAGATAAATAAGCAGATGCCCGCCACTAATGAAATTAATGTGTTTTTTTGATAGGAATTGATTCTATTCAGTGCGCTTATTTCCGTTTCGCGCTTATCGATCTCATAACTCGATTTTAGTTGTTCTATTTTTTTGATAGAAGCTTTGTTGACCAAGCTATCTTGATAGATTTGATATTTTTTTTGATAGTACAGCGCATCGGAGAATCTTCCTTGTATTTCGTAAAGTGAGGCCAGTTGGGCACTAAAATCCCTTATTTGTTCCTTTAATCCGGCAGTTGTTGCCATATCTAGTGCTTCCCGTAGTTTTTCTTCAGCTAAATCCCATTTTTTTTCTTTTTGGTATATTTCTCCCAAAGCTGCCAAGTATACTGAAGTGGAATAATCATCGCCCAAATTGCGCAATATGGAAATTGCTTCGGTCAACAGTTCTTTTGCAGTGGCAAATTCGCTTTGAACAGAATATACCATGCCTAGATTACCTGAAGAATACCCTTGAACAATATCGTTTTGCAGTTGTTCGTTACGCTTTAGGGTTTCCTTAAAGCAGGTAGCTGCACTGTCCATATAGCCCACTAGGCGATAGGCCTCTCCTAGATTGAGTGTCGTTAGAACTTGATTTAAGGTATTATCGGAATTTTGATAAATAAGTTTTGCCTTTTTTAAATAGGCAATGGCCGAGATATAATCGTTGTCGCTTATTGAATTGCTACCCAATTGGGCATAGGAAGCTGCTTGTCGTTCCGGTAACTGTAAAGATTCGTAAATGCGTAAGGCATTCAGGGAAGCTTGGAGCGAAACATCGTTGTTGCCAAGTCTGCGTTCGACATGGCCTATTTCTTCCCAGGCCCTTGCCTGTTGTACGGGCTTGTTCAATTCCGTAGCAATTTGCAATGCCCGTTTTGCCAAAAACAAACTGGTATCAATATTTTGATGATGATATGCCCTATCGATTAAAAGCATTAATCTTTCTTCTTTCGGTAGATTCCTTTGCCTTAGAACTTTGCCCAGACTGTCGGCGGTTTTGGCGCTCTGAGACCAGGAATTCATAAAAGCAAACAGAAAGACAAATGCGACGATCCTCTTCATGGGTCCAAGATTAATTGGCATTAAAACAAACTGTCCCTTGATTGAACCTACCTGCCCGAACTTATCTTGACCAAGGGGTCTAAATTAAAGTAGTATTTGCGTTTCGCCCCTTCACTGTTTTCAAATACCATAGAAAACATAATGCTATAAGAGATGTAATTTTTTTTAAGGGCTTCTTTGGTCTTTATCACGCACTTCTTTTTTTTGGGTGAAATATATAAAGTGCCATCTGGCGTATTTTGTACCCATTTCTTTTTATACTTAAAAATGTTGTTCCAATACTCTTGTAGGTTGCCATCATGTTTTACAAAATCTTTGCCCACATTTTTTGCTTTACAGCATACGAGTTCTGGGCTTTTTAAACCACCGGAAGAATCGTTGCCATCCGCTATCAAACTTATGGAAATGGTAGTTTCCTCTGTAATTTCAGGAAATTCATTTTTTTCAATATTCACAAAATTATCGATGGCAATAGGCCGGTAAGGGGTGCCCAAATCGAGGTAAGTATCGTTCATGGCTTCCTCTAGGCCCTTTAGCATTATCGGAAAATAGGTGATCGAAGGGTCTTTTTTGTTCGTTTTTAATTCAATTTCAATACGCATTTGGTCTGGTTATTATATGGTTGATAAATTGAAATAGGACACGGGGGAGGTCAAGAATGTCTAGAAAGTAAGATTTCCTATACACAAAAAACGTTTGAATATAAGTAAAGAATTTAAACTTTGCTTACATCATTGGGTAAATATTCTGAACTATATAAATTTCGTTGCCGATTTAGGAAGTGGAAGATGGTGCGTTTTATAGATTGAAAATACGCTAGAAAATCCTCAAATGACTTCGTCTTCGGTGAATAAAAAAGAACGGTTTTATCAATTGGGCAAGAGGTTTTAAAGGTTGATGTTCAAATATACCGAGACCCTATGCATTAGCTCCACCTTTCCATTATTTAAGTTTTGATCAATAGGTACCATACCTACAAGACCTAGCGAATAGTTTTGATATGCCGTTTCAAGACTCAATTTCCCGAGAAAAATAGAGCCTTTGGTATTGGCCACTTTCATATCAAATTCCCTATTGGCGGCATAATTCTCACCGGCAAGGCCAATAATGGGAGTAAAGGCCAAATCAGAAACATAGTACGTTTTAAATGTGTTGATTCCGTAATTGAATTGGTTGCCGAATTGATAATCTTTTGGATTTTTAGTTTTGATTGTATAATTGAACATGGTGCTGATGCCCCAATTACGGTGTGAAAATCCGTAGTTCATTGCTAAAATATAATCCCAACTTCCGTTTCCTAACTGAAAACTCGGATTGACACTACCGGTGTTATTGGCTTTGTCATATTTTCCTGTTGGCAGTTTTAAACCTCCCCCGAGTTGTAAGTAATGCTCGGGTTTGATAGATATTATACTGTCTGGGGTAGCCTTGATCAGGTTGTAGAACGCGAGCATACTAATATCTCCCAGGCCACTAATTTTTTGTTCCGTTTGGTCGGGGAACACTCTGTTGTGAAATTGATAGGGAGCTATTACATTGACAATGGCTCTTTTTGTTACGGGAAAATTTCCCCAGGCCTGTATGGTATTGAAATTCTCATTGATCCATGGAGAATTATTAAAAATACCATCTCTTGATCGATACGCTTGACCAATGTATCGAAGGCCCATGAAATTTTTATTAAGGGCCGTGCCGTATCCCATACTACCTCCACTACTTCCGCAACCACAGGTGTCACAAAAATCAAAGTCATCTTCTAAAAAGTGAAAATGGGCGAGACAATGGTTGGGTGAGTCGACATCAACGGAGATATCATTTCCATAGGTGAAAATGGCTGGGTTAAAAATCAGTAAAAGGTATAAAATTCTAATATTCTGCAAAACGTTCATCATTAATATAGGTTTCATCCGTTAGTGTGTTTAAAAAAGCGACCAAAGCGGTTTTTTCGTAATTTGTCAAGGCAATGCCCAATTGTCCATTTTTGTTTAAAAGAGGGTCAAGTGTAGGAGAATCGGAAACACCTTGTTCATAAAAATCGAGTACCGCCATTAAGCTGCCAAATCTCCCATCATGCATATAGGGTTCGGTAAGTGCAACGTTGCGAAGGCTCGGTACCTTAAACTTGTAGTTGTCCGATAGTGCTCCGCTCACTTCAGCACGGCCAATATCATTTATTTGAGGATTCGGTGTCAAGCCATTATTTCTAAATGTACCATCTGTAAAGAGGTCGCTGCTATGACAGGCTGCACATTTTTCTTGAAAAATCGCAAGTCCTTCTGCTTCTAAAGTGCTTAGTTTTCCACCAGGTTCTTGTCTTATATATTTATCATATTTTGAATTGGCAGAAACCATCATAATCATAAATTGGGAAAGAGCCTTCAAAAAATATTCGTTGTTAATCTCACCTTCCTCAAAAGCATTGGCAAAGAGTTCGGGGTATTCGGTATCTGCCTGCAGTTTGGCCAGCACATTGCTCACCGTTTCTCCCATCTCCACTTCGTTGGTTATGGGAATTATGGGAAAGAGGTCTAAATGTGCGGTGGCACCGTCCCAAGTAAATTCTTGCATAAAGGCGGCATTTTGAATGGCCGGTGTATTTCTGATTCCTTCCAAGTCATCTATTCCATGGCTAAATTGGTGGCCGTGGTGGGTAAAGGCAAATTTTTGCTCATGGCAGAACCCGCAAGAAATAAATCCATTGGCGGAAAGACGGCCATCATAAAAGAGCTTTTTTCCCAGCTCAAAACCCAATTGGGTCGGTGGGTTGGTGCTAAGGTCATATTTAGCTCGGGGAAAATTTGATGGAACATCAAACTCCAACAGGCTATTTGGTGCTACATATACTTCATCAGGAGAAGAACACGAAGCAAATAGCGTAAAAACAAACCCTAACAAGACACCAATTTTTTTCATATTTGAAATAGTTAATGGCAGCCGGTAACTATCTGAGCTGACCGACGGCCAAGTGCAACTAATGGTTAGTGTTGTTAATGACCATTCGCATTGTGAACATGGTCTACTGAGAACATTTCTGTTATGTTTACCGCTATTTGGGGTGATTTTTCAGCGTCTACCATAATTACCGCTTTTTCGGAAAGTTCAATTGAATTGGTTGCACCTACTAATATTTTTCCCGCGTCGATTTTTAAATGGATGTTAGGATTCATGCCGTCACTTACAAGAATATTTGATGGCAATTGAAGCGTTACTTCCTTGTAGTTGTCGAGGCTAGATCCGTGACTTCCCATATGAATTTTAAAATCGGTTGGGTCGGTAACGGTTTCCGAAGTAAAGTTGCCTTCAAAATTTAAAAACTTGTAGCCTGCTTGCCAAGACCACATCATATTGTTTTCCTCTGCCAAGGTTACAAAATCACCTTGCCCCTCTGCCCCTTGAAGGTATTTCTCTTGGTCAACACCTATACCAAAGACTACAGTGGTATATTCCCCGGCAGGAATTTCAGGAAGTTCCACGTCTTCAGTGTCTGTTTCTTGGCTGATGATGAAATAACTCTCATCTTTTGGAAAAACATATGTTTCACCGCTTTTGTTCAACAACCTGAAATTGCTGACGATATATGAAAATCGTGTAACCGTTAGGGTTTCTCCATTGGCGTTTGCTGCGTTTTCACTTCCCAAAACTAGGTCGTTGCCGGCAAAGCCATTGTCGAAGGTAATAGAAACTTCCCCTGACCCCGTTAATTCAGCACTATGGTCCGTGCCGTCATCATCACTGGAACAAGAAACTAGGAAAAAGCTGAGTAGGGCCATGATGGCCAAGTTGTAATATTTCATTGGTGTATTATTTAAAATTGTTGCTATGTAAAGACCACCCTATATGATTTTTGAATAGGGTTATAATTATTTTTTAAAATGGGATTTGTAAGGAATACTATTTTGAAATAGGGAAGGAATTTAGGGCGCTTTCTATACCAAAGTTTCAGTGAATATCAAGCGAATAAACCTTAAACTGTGTATTGCAGTATAACATAAACCTATTTATATTTCAGAATAGTGTAAAAGTCGAAAGCTACACGTAACAGTGTATGACCAAGAATTGGTGGCACGATTAAAGATGTAGCAAATCGAATTAAACCAATTCGGGTGGTTGCAGAATATCTGAAGTGAAGAGGTTTGAAACCAATTCTTGAATAGTAGTGAAATTGGTCTTTTTGATTTCTAAAAGGTTCAATCCTAAATTAATTTGAGGCAAGGATTGAAAGAAAGTTATATGCTGAATTTCTATTTTGGACTGTTTTTCGCCGAACGGATTTTTTTGATTCTGCTGCGACTCCTTTGCCAGCTGTTTGGCGAGATAACACTTACCATCACAGTTTAATTGCGGCTTATCTTTGTTTTCGCAAAGTACATTTTTGATATAGTCATAATTCATAACGTATTCTGCTACGGGCCAAAGCGGCTTGACCAACATTACAAACGCTACAAAAAGAATAACTAATTGTTTCACGCGGCAAAGATAAGATTTCCTGTTCTCCTTTGAAACAAAAGATAATCGAAAATCACAATATCCTCGACAAAGTGTAAGCGCTTTGCAGTGTGTTTCAATGTGCTAAAGTGGTTCACCGTTTAACTAAAAGCGGGTATACCTGTAATATCGGCGCCTGTAATCAATAGGTGAATGTCATGTGTGCCTTCGTAGGTAATCACGCTTTCGAGATTCATCATATGGCGCATGATGGAATAGTCGCCAGTTATGCCCATGGCCCCTAAAACTTGGCGTGCCTCTCGGGCTATTTTTAGTGCCATATCGACATTGTTGCGTTTCGCCATGGAAATCTGCTGGGTGGTTGCTTTGCCTTCGTTTTTTAACTGTCCTAAGCGAAATGCCAATAGTTGGGCTTTCGTAATTTCGGTTATCATCTCGGCCAGCTTTTTTTGTTGCAATTGAAATGCCGCAATGGGTTTTCCGAATTGCATTCTTTCTTTTGCATATCTGAGTGCTGTATCGTAACAATCCATGGCAGCACCGATAGCTCCCCAGGCAATTCCATATCGTGCAGAATCTAAACAACCCAGAGGTGCGCCCAGTCCGCTTTTCCCAGATAATAGGTTTTTTTTAGGTACTTTGACATTATCAAAAATAAGCTCCCCGGTGGCAGATGCCCGTAACGACCATTTGTTATGGGTTTCTGGCGTGGTAAAGCCTTCCATTCCACGTTCAATGATAAGGCCGTGTATACGACCTTCTTCGTTTTTTGCCCATATGACGGCGATATCGGCGAAAGGGGAGTTTGAAATCCACAGTTTGGCCCCGTTTAGAAGATAGTGGTCCCCTGCATCTTTGAACTTGGTTTCCATACCGCTGGGGTTCGATCCGTGATTGGGTTCGGTCAAACCAAAACAGCCCATAAGCTCCCCTGTCGCCAATTTTGGGAGGTATTTTTTACGTTGTTCTTCGGTACCATAAGTGTAAATAGGATACATTACAAGAGAAGATTGCACCGATGCGGTAGAGCGTACCCCACTATCACCTCGTTCGATTTCCTGCATGATAAGTCCGTAGCTTATTTGGTCTAAACCCGCTCCGCCATAGGCTTCTGGAATGTAGGGTCCGAAAGCACCGATTTCGGCCAGTCCACCTAAAATTTGCTTAGGAAACTCGGCCTTTTGGGCATACGATTCAATAATGGGGGAAATATCGCGCTTGACCCATTGTCTGGCCGCATTGCGGACTAATTTATGTTCTTCTGACAGCAGATCATCGAGATTATAGTAGTCGGGCGCTTCAAACAAATCGGGCTTCATAATGGAATGTTTTCACTCAAAGATAATTAAAGAAATATAACATTCTGCGCGTATAATGTAGTATTTTTTATTATTAAGTGTCTGTGGAATTCCGTAATTTTTGGAGAAAAACTATGATTAGATTCCTTATTGCCGGCATTTTGTTATCGTCCATTTCCTGCTCTCTGGATAGGGGGGTAGATTGTGTAACGGCGAGCGATAGATCCAATGGTTTTACATCAAAATCCTCTCCTGAATTTGTAAACCAAGAACTAATTCTTGAATATGTTGATGCTGATGGAACCAACCTATTTCAGAACGGCACTTATGACCCTGACGAAGTTACTTTGCAATATAACGGCCAAATTTTTAGAGATGTTGTGGACCAAACCAATGAAGAAACTAAGAATTCAATCCATTTAAATACCTATTCCGAAGGCCGCAATTTATTCCATGTCAGTCTTAGGCCGACCGATTCTAAAATCGATGTTGTGACCGTCTATGCAACTGTGGTTGATTTTAGCCCTTGTACAGGGCCGACGTTTGCTATTGATTCTGCTTTTGTTGATGCTAAAAAGCATTCCATAAACAACGTGTCGGACTGGCTTCTAAAGTTGACGATTACCAAACACTAAAAAGTTACATTTTTAAATAGAAATCTTTGGTCAAATCGATGTATTCCTGCGTGTATTCGTGGCGCCTTATTTCAATGGTAAGTGCCTTGATTTTAGGGTCGGTGTCATTGAAAGCGAACTCGAGTAAACTGCGCTTGGTTGCCGAGGTAGGGTTTCCTTTTACTCTCGTAATCCGTTGGGGAAAAAGGTTGCATTGTGCAGCAAGTTGAAGAAATGCTTCCTCTTGTCTATAGGGAATAATTGTGGCGAAAATTCCTTTTGGGGAAAGCAATCGCGAAACTCCATTTAAAAGTTCGTCGAAAGGTAGCGATTGGTTTTGACGCGCCTGATCTCGAGATTTATCCCCACTTGAAACATCCTCTACATAAAAGGGAGGATTGGAAACAATTAAGTCATAAGTGTCTTCCCACTCGTCAACAAATTCGTCTAATCCGGCATGATAACAGAACAAGCGATCTCCCCAAGGGGAAGATTCAAAATTTTCGGTACACTGCTCGAAGGCATTATCATCTAGTTCTATGGCATCGATGGTTTCCGAGGGGCTGCGTTGCGCGAGCATAAGGGCGATAAGACCGGTTCCTGTGCCAATATCCAAAATGCTTTGGGGGGCTTTTTCTAAAGAGGTCCATGCCCCCAACAGAACACCATCGGTGCCAACTTTCATGGCGCAGCGGTCTTGATCGAGGCTGAATTGTTTAAAGCGAAAAGTGTTTTTCATGAACTGAATCAAATAATCCTAAATTGAAAATTAGTCTAATTTTCCAGGCTCCCTATTTTCTGACCCGATAACGTCTGTTAGGGCATCACCTAATTGAGCGCGCATTCCGTCGGCAAGATTCTTAATTTTTTCAACGACCTCAGGATGCTGGGCAGCCACATTTTTTATCTCTGAAACATCTTGGGTGACGTCATATAATTCAATTTCGGTCATATCGACCATTCGATATTCCCCGGGCAGACCGTCCTTTCCGGGTTCTTGGCCATTCATGGTGCGATAGCGATGGGGAAAATATAACTTCCATTTTCCGTAACGAACCCCCATAAGTTCATTTACACGATAATAAAAGAAATAGGCTTCCTGTGGGCTTTTCGTGCTTTCCCCTGTTAACACTTTCCATACACTTACGCCATCGATGGTTTGGTTTGGAAGTTGAGCTCCGGTAACTTCTGCGATTGTGGGCAAAAGATCGATGGCCATTATCGGAGTGTCTAAAGTGCGATTTGGGGTGAGTTTATCAGGATATTTGATGACGAAAGGTTCGCGTTGTGCACCTTCCCAAGCAGTTCCTTTGCCCTCGCGGAAGGGTAGGGCGCTACCAGCATGGTTTCCGTAGGCCAACCATGGTCCATTGTCGGAGGTAAAGATAATCATGGTATTGTCTTCTAATCCATTTTTTTGCAGGGCCTCGATAATTTTTCCGACCGACCAATCGATTTCCATAATAACATCACCATAGAGCCCACGTTCCGATTTTCCCTTAAACTTGTCTGAAACGAAAAGGGGTACGTGTGGCTGAGGGTGCGGTACATATAGGAAGAAGGGGTTGTCTTTATTCCGGTTTATAAAATCGACGCTTTTTTCGGTGAGTCGGGTGGTGAGCTGTGACTGGTCTTCAAGCGTATCAATTACCGTTTCATTTTCGTATAAGGGAAGTGGCAGAAAATTGAAGACGGTTCCTTGCCACGGGTGGTGTGGCCACATATCATTGGAATAGGGGATGCCGAACCATTCATCGAAGCCATGTCGCGTCGGCAAGAACTTTTGGTCATCGCCCAAATGCCATTTCCCATAAATTGCAGTTTTATAGCCTTTGGCTTTTAACATTTCGGCCATAGTAGTCTCATTGGCATTGATGCCTACAGGGCTCCCAGGCCCCAAAGCGTTGTGTATTCCAATTCGATTGGGATAGCATCCTGTCATAATACCGGCTCTTGAGGCAGAGCATATCGGTTGGGCAGAATAATAACTAGTCAATTTTACACCGTCTTTTGCCATCTGATCTATGTTCGGGGTCAGAATGTTGGGAGAGCCGAAGACACCGATATCTTGGTAGCCTTGGTCATCGGTAAAAATAAGGACGATATTGGGCGGTAGGTCTACCTTTGAAGCTACATTTTCAGTTTTTGATTTACAGGAAATAAAACAGGTAAAGGCCAATAGGTAAAGAAGGGATCGGTACATTGTTTAACTTTTTTTATATGTTATGACAGCAAATGAATGCCATTTTGAAAAGGGAAGCCCCATCTTCGGTCAAAAGTAGCGAAAGTCGGGAGGAACCTACAATGATAAAACTAAAAAACTTTGGTCAAGCTCCCTTAAAATTCTTAAATTAATCCATTAATTTGATAGGTAAACTAAGAACACTAGGTATGAAGAACAACAAAATTACAAGACGAAAATTTATAGGGTCATCGACTACTTTGATGGCGGGTACCGCTTTAGTGGGGCCATCACTTTTTGGAGCGCCGTCTATATTGAAATCGTACAATAAACCGAACTCTTTGATCAATGGAGTTCAAATCGGTGTGATTACCTATTCGTTCAGAAGTATGCCCGATCAAAGTGCTGAGGCAACTTTAAAGTATGTACTTGATAGTGGTATCAGTGCCATAGAATTAATGGGCACCCCTGCCGAAACTTTTGCAGGGAGACCTGAAAATCCGATTGACCGAAGTACATTTTATGGATTGGTTCGAAAAAAGCGAGGCGGAAAATTGACGGAAGATGAGGGCAAAGAGCTTGCAGATCTAGAAACCCAAATGACAGCTTACAACAAAGAGGTTGCCTTATGGCGGAAGACGGTCTCCATGGATAAATTTATCAAGCTCAGAAAAATGTATAAAGATGCTGGAGTAAGTATATACGCTTTTAAGCCCGGGAACACCTTTGGGAAGAATAATTCAGATGCCGATATTGATTGGGGCATGAGAGCGGGTAAGGCTTTGGGGGCAAGCCATGTTACGGTTGAACACCCTAGCGACGATGCCTTGACCAAAAGATTGGGCGCAATGGCAAAAAAACATAAAATGTGTATCGGTTATCATGGTCACGAACAGCAGACCCCTACTTTTTGGGACACCGCCTTGGAGCAGTCAAAATACAATATGTTGAATCTAGACCTTGGGCATTTTGTGGCTGCCGGAAACTCAGCGCCTTTGGCCATTATCAAGACAAAGCACGATCGCATTAAAAGTATGCACTTAAAAGACCGGCAAACACCTGCCCGTGGAAAAGGAAACGTACTATGGGGAACGGGTGATACCCCTATCAAAGAAGCGCTTCAGCTGATAAGTGATAAAAAGTATAAATTTCCGGGAACCGTAGAATTGGAATATGACATTCCCGAAGGTTCGAATGCCGTGGCCGAAGTGCAAAAATGTTTGGAATATTGTCGAAAAGCATTGTCATAACGCTTTTTGATATCATCCTAGATAAAGGTCGACCAGACCGTCTGGTGTAGAGACAAAAATTGTTTTGGTAGCCCGATCTACTTTGGTTAGAATTTCATCGGTCACGGGAATCAATAGTTGCTTACCGTTTTTTTCTACTTCAAAAAGAGCTTGGGAAGTAGTATCATTAACTCCCGTAATCAAACCAATATCGCCGTGAATGGCATCATTTACGGTAAAGCCAATAATTTCATGGAAGTAAAATTTGTTGCCCTCCAATTTCGGAAGGGCGGTCAGGGGCAAATAAAGTTCGGCCCCCATAATTCGGTCTGCCGCATCTTCATCTTTCACTTCTTCGAAATCAATTCGCAAAAGTGCCGATTTGTGCAACCGACATTTATCAATAAAAAATGGAATCAGATTGTTTCGTATTGAAACAAAAACTGATTCCATGTTTTCGTATATTTCGGGTTCGTCAGCATCTAGCTTCACTAGAACTTCGCCCTTAAAACTATATTTTGAAACGATTTTTCCGAGGTAGAAACAATCTGACTTCTGCATCGTTTCAGAACTGTTTTATGCTTCTTTCGCAGCGTCTTTATCCTCTGATTTGGCTTCGGCAACAGCTTCTTCCTTAACGTCAGCTTCTGGAGCAGCTGCTTCAGTTTCCTGAACGGGTTCAGCTTCTGCTTCTTCTGGAGCCGCAGCTTCGGCAGCAGCTTGCGCACGTTTTTCATTCACGGCTTTTTCAGCTTTTAATGCTGCGGCTTTTGCATCCGATTTCTCTTTGTCCAATCCACCAATTTTATCGGCTATGGCCTGTCCTTTTTCCTCCAACCAAGCATTGAATTTTTCTTCAACTTGTTCTTCGGTCAAAGCGCCTTTGCGAACCCCACCTAATAAATGGTGCTTCAATAAAACGCCTTTATATGATAAAATAGCTCTTGCCGTGTCAGTCGGTTGTGCCCCGTTCTGTAGCCATTGAACGGAATTGTCAACATTAAGTTCTATGGTTGCCGGGTTGGTGTTTGGGTTATAGATGCCCAATTTCTCCAAAAATTTACCATCTCTTTTTGAGCGCGAATCTGCTGCTACTACCCAATAGAATGGTTTTCCCTTTTTTCCGTGTCTCTGTAATCTAATTTTAACTGGCATATCACATTAATTTGTGGGGTGCCCGACCCCTGTTATTAATTCTTTTGTCCTTTTTAAGGACGGCAAAGATACTGCATTTCTTGAAATGCACAATAGGTTTGTTAGAATTGTTGAATAAAAGGCAGTTAAGTGTTGTTTGTGGGGGCGAGCCAAGAAAGAAAAGGTTGATTTTATGGGTGTTGGCTGATTACTCGCGTTCCGCCAGCATGTCTTTGCCTTTTATTAATTTCGATTTGTGTGCCGCCACGAGCTCATTGATTTTGGTTAAAACTTCCGGGTGGTCTTCTGCAATATCAAATTGCTCGGAGGGGTCTTCGCTGAGGTTATACAAAATAGGGGGATTGTGTATTTCTTTTTTTCCGAACTGACCGTAAACGCCATTCGTAATGAAATGAGCCTTGAAGTCACCTAACCGCACGGCATATAGTTCATTTTGTCGATAATAGAGTATGCTTTCTCGCGGACTTGCCCCGTGTTCGAGGAGGGTTGGGCTAAGGTCGACACCATCGACTACACGATCATCGGGTACGGGTATCCCTGCCATGTTGCTGAAAGTCGTGAACAGATCCATAGTCGAGCCCAAGTCTGAGATTACGCCGGGCTTTATTTTTCCGGGACCCCAAAAAATACCGGGCTCACGCATACCGCCTTCCCACGTGCTTCCTTTGCCTGCGCGTAGAAGCCCTGCACTGCCTCCATGGGTCTTGAATGGGAGCCATGGTCCGTTATCGGAGGTAAAGACGACAATGGTGTTTTCCGCTAGCCCCTCATCTTTTAAGGCTGCAATGATTTTACCGACACCATTATCGATTTCTTCCAATACATCACCATACAGACCACGTTTGCTCTTTCCTAGAAAATCTTTGGATGCGAAAAGGGGAATATGAGGCAGGTTATGGGCGAGATAGACGAAGAAGGGTTTGTCTTTGTTTTCTTTTATGAAGGAGACGGCTTCATCAGAATACCTTCTGGTAATCGTATTTTGATTAGCTGGCCGCTCAATAACTTCTGTGTTTCTCAAGAGCGGCACATTGTAATCTTCCTTTATTATGGATTTTTGGCCTCCTTTAGCTAATTTTTTATAGTTGCCTTTACCTACGTGATCCATGTCGTTGGAATACGGGATACCGAAATAGTAATCAAAACCATTGTTTGTGGGTAAATATTGTTCTTTGTGTCCCAAGTGCCATTTTCCAATGCAGGCAGTACTGTAGCCTGCTTTTTTCAATTGTTCTGCCAAGGTGACTTCATTTGCGGGCAATCCGTTTTTGCTATTGGGGAACAAGACGCGCGATTTTGAACTGCTCATACCGTTGCGAATGGGTAATCTTCCTGTCAGTAGCGCTGCTCTACTTGGAGTGCAAACACTGGCACCGACGTAGAAATTGGTCCATTTTTGACCTTCATACGCCATTCGGTCCAAATGAGGCGTTCGAATGGTAGGGTGTCCATAGGTGCCAAGATCCCCATAGCCAAGGTCGTCAGCAAAAATGATTACGAAATTGGGAGTGCTTTTTGAATTTTTTTGACCATAAGAATGGGTATGGCTTCCTAATAAAAGAAGGAAAGCGAGCAAGTAAAGTCTTGGGAGGGATGTTCTTTTTGTCATTTTTAGTTTTTTTTCGATGCTCAATTTAAGTATTATATCGAGAATGGGGAAAAACATGTTCCGTTAATAACTCCTAAAAACTACCTTTTAAAAGCGCCGACTATTTAAGTACTTTTATAGGCTACAATTTTATACGGAAAAATACCATATATGTACCTGATCTTTGATACCGAGACTACTGGTCTGCCCAAAAACTGGAATGCTCCTATTACCGATACCGACAACTGGCCACGTTGTATTCAGATAGCTTGGCAGTTACATGATGAAATGGGAAGGTGTGTCGAACATCAAGATTATTTGGTGCGCCCAGATGGCTTTAATATACCGTATGATGCAGAGCAGATTCACGGTATATCTACTGAATTGGCGGAGCAGCAAGGTGTTTCGCTCTCAGAGGTTCTAGAGAAGTTTAATATAGCCATGTCGAAAACTAAATTTATCGTTGGGCAGAATGTTGGCTTTGATGTGAACATCATGGGGGCCGAGTTTCACCGCATGGGTGTCGAAAACCCGTTGCAAGAACTTCCTGTATTAGATACATGTACAGAGCATACGGCACAGTTGTGTCAAATTCCCGGAGGTCGAGGGGGGAAGTTCAAGCTTCCAACTTTGACGGAACTGCATGAATATTTGTTTGGTGAACCCTTTGGGGAAGCACATAATGCGACTGCCGATGTAGAGGCAACTACCCGGTGCTTCTTGGAATTGATTCGAAAGAAGCAATACACGGTTGAAGAGTTGGATGTACGACCCGATTATTTTAAGAACTTCTCGGAAGCCAATCCACAAGAAATCGAACTTATCGGTCTAAAGCATATCAATCTCAAGAAAGCATCCAAGAAAATTGCCGATGCGCTTTGGGAAAAAGATACAGGTGGCGTTTCCCATGAAGCGATAAAAGAAAATTTAGCAACGCTCGAATCGGTAAGTTTCGCCCATTTACATAACCATACCCAGTTTTCGATTCTTCAATCAACCATAAGTGTTGCCGATTTGATCGGTGCTACTGCAAAAGCGAAAATGCCCGCCGTAGCAATGACCGACCATGCGAATATGATGGGGGCCTTTCATTTTGTAAATGGCGTCATCAACCATAACAAAGGTGTTGAGGCGCGTAACAAGGAGAATCTAAAACGCTATGAGGCTACCCAAAGCGGAACCCTGGAAGAAGGGCAGGAGCCCTTAAACGAGTTGCCAGAGCCCGAATTGGAAATCACACCCATCATTGGTTGTGAGTTTCAAGTGTGTGAAGACCATACGAACAAATCGCAAAAGGATAACGGTTATCAGATAGTGATGCTCGCCAAAAGTAAAAAGGGGTATTTAAATCTGGCAAAAATGTCATCCATTGCGTTTGTTGACGGTAAATATTATGTGCCGCGTATCGATAAAAAAATCGTTGAACAATATAAAGAAGATGTCATCGTACTTACCGGTAACTTGTACGGTGAGGTACCTAGCAAGATATTGAACGTTGGTGAAAACCAAGCTGAAGAAGCATTGCTTTGGTGGAAAGAAACGTTTGGTGATGATTTATATATTGAAATCATGCGGCACGGCCAAGAAGACGAGGAACGTGTGAACCAGGTTTTGATACAGTTTGCCCAAAAACATAACGTAAAACTGGTCGCCACCAACAATACTTATTACGCCGAAAAGGAAAATGCGCATGCACACGATATTCTTTTGTGCGTTAAGGATGGGGAAAAACAGGCTACACCCATAGGTCGTGGTCGTGGTTATCGCTACGGGTTGCCTAATCAGGAGTACTACTTTAAATCTTCCGAAGAAATGAAGGAGCTATTTAAAGACATACCAGAGGCCATCATAAACATTCAGGAAATTGTTGATAAGGTAGAGACCTTCACTTTGGCGCGGGATGTACTATTACCGGCGTTCGATATTCCTGAGGAATTTCGGTTCGAGGAAGATAAATTGGATGGTGGCAAACGCGGGGAAAACAAATACCTGCGTCATATTACCTATGAAGGCGCAAAAATAAGATATGGGGAGATTACCCCGGAAATCGACGAGCGATTGGATTTTGAGCTCAAGGTAATCGAGAAAACAGGTTATCCCGGGTATTTCTTGATTGTTGAAGATTTTATTAGGGCTGCTCGAAAAATGGATGTTTCAGTGGGCCCGGGCCGTGGTTCAGCGGCTGGTTCGGCAGTTGCCTATTGTTTATGGATTACCAATTTAGACCCAATTCAATACGATCTGCTTTTTGAGCGTTTCTTGAATCCGGATCGTGTGAGTATGCCCGATATCGATATCGATTTTGATGATGAAGGTCGTGGCAGGGTGATGGACTATGTGATCGATAAGTACGGCTCCAATCAGGTGGCGCAGATTATTACCTATGGTACCATGGCGGCCAAATCATCTATTCGCGATACGGCACGGGCATTGGATTTGCCTTTGGGCGATGCCGACCGTATGGCGAAATTGATTCCGAATATGTCGAAGCTAAAAAAGATAATCGGGGTCGACGAAAAAACGCTGAAGAGCAAGTTCAATAGCGAAGAGCTTGAGAAAATAAACGAGCTTCTGAACATCTCGGAAGGTGAAGGCCTTGAATCGGAAACGCTAAACCAGGCCTATATTTTAGAGGGGTCTGTTCGTAATACGGGCATTCACGCCTGTGGGGTAATCATAACTCCAGATGATATTACCAAGTTCGTTCCGGTTGCACTTGCCAAAGATTCCGATATGTACTGCACCCAGTTTGATAACTCGGTGGTGGAAAGTGCCGGACTCTTGAAAATGGACTTCTTAGGGTTGAAAACATTGACCCTAATCAAGGATACGGTTAAAATCGTTAAGGCGAAACACGGTATTGAGTTGGATCCCGAGAATTTTCCGCTCGACGACGAAAAAACATACGAACTGTTTCAACGAGGTGAAACGGTCGGGGTGTTCCAATATGAATCTCCCGGTATGCAGAAACATATGCGGTCTTTGAAACCAACGGTTTTTGCCGACCTTATTGCTATGAATGCCCTGTATCGCCCGGGACCCATGGAATATATACCGAGTTTCGTCGCCCGTAAACACGGTACGGAAGAGATTGTCTATGACCTTGATGCCTGTGAGGAGTACCTAGCGGAGACTTATGGAATCACAGTGTATCAAGAGCAGGTGATGCTCCTCTCGCAAAAACTAGCGGACTTTACCAAAGGTGAGGCTGATGTTTTGCGTAAGGCCATGGGTAAAAAGCAGAAGCATGTACTTGATAAGATGAAGCCTAAGTTCATCGAGCAGGCTTCGGCAAAGGGACATGCGGTAGAAAAGTTGGAAAAAATCTGGAAAGATTGGGAGGCTTTTGCAGCTTATGCTTTTAACAAGTCACATTCTACTTGCTACGCATGGATTGCTTATCAAACCGCCTATTGTAAAGCGCACTACCCCGCAGAATATATGGCTGCGGTGCTTTCGAACAATATGAATGACATCAAGCAAGTTACCTTCTTTATGGAAGAGTGTAAGCGTATGGGGCTTGATGTTCTTGGGCCTGATGTCAACGAATCATATTACAAATTCGCTGTGAACGATGCCGGCGCCGTCCGATTTGGAATGGGCGCCATCAAAGGTGTGGGGCGTGGCGCCGTCGAAACCATTGTAGCGCATAGAAAAAAAGATGGTCCGTTTAAGTCTGTTTTCGATATGGCAAAGCGCATAGATCTACGGGCATCCAACAAAAAGGCATTTGAGAGTCTGGCGGTCGCTGGCGGCTTCGATTCTTTTGGAACAGCACATCGCGGTCAATATTTTCATGACGAAGGAGATGGTGTAACTTTTTTAGAAAAAGTAATTAAATATGGAGCAAAGTTTCAAGAGAATGAGAACTCTGCACAGGTAAGCCTTTTTGGTGATGCCAGTGAAGTGCAAATTCCTGAACCTGAAGTTCCTCCTTGTGAAGAATGGGGTACGATGGAAAAATTACGTCGGGAGAAGGAGGTTGTAGGTATTTACATTTCCGGTCATCCTCTCGATGATTTCCGAACAGAAATTAAAGCATTTTGTAATGCATCCCTTGCTGTTCTGAATAACTTGGAAAGCGTTGTGAATCGTGAACTTTCGTTTGCGGGGGTTATTACCGATGTACAGCACCGTACTTCGAAGAATGGAAAAGGTTGGGCCTTGTTTACCATGGAAGATTATTCCGACTCATACGAGTTCCGCATCTTTGGGGAAGAATACCTTAAGTTTCGTCATTTTCTTATGATCAATTCATTTGCCTATGTCAAAGTCTACGTGCGCGAAGGTTGGTTGAACAGGGAGACCGAGAAGAAAGGCGACCCAAGGTTGCAGTACAATAGTTTTATGCTGTTGCAAGAGGTTATGGAGACCTATGCGAAAAAGTTGACTATAAAGCTAAATATCGACGAGTTGGCGGAAAAGAATATTTATACTTTGAAAGATACACTGGTTTCACATAAGGGGAATCATACCTTGAATTTCGTGATTTACGAGATGGAAGAGGAAATAAAGGTGAATTTATCGAGTAGGAAGCAGAAAGTTCAGATTTCCAGTGAATTGTTGCATCAGCTCAGTGAGAATGATGTACATTACAAGTTGAATTGAACCTTTGAAATATTTTAATTAAAATAACTCTTGTTGTAGATGGTTTGATGACCAGCGGTGAATAGGCTTTCGGTACTGTATAAATTAAGGTGATAGTACAATAGAGAAAACGAATTTTACGTTCGTAAGGAAGTAGCGGAATATTTGACTAAATTTGCATAATCAATAAAAGTAATTAAGATGGCATTAGAAATAACAGATGCTACTTTCGATAAAGTAGTTTTACAAAGTGATAAACCCGTTGTAGTTGATTTTTGGGCAGCTTGGTGCGGACCTTGTAGAATGGTGGGTCCCATCATTGAAGAGGTAAGTAGCGAGTATGAAGGTAAAGCTGTAGTTGGCAAGGTAGATGTTGATGCGAATCAAGAATTTGCTGCTAAATACGGAGTTCGAAATATTCCTACGGTTTTAGTCTTTAAAGATGGTGAAATCGTAAATAGACAAGTTGGTGTATCTCCTAAAAAGGTATATACCGACGCTATCGATGCGGCTTTATAGAAGAAAAGTCCGATTTCAATACAAAGAATACAGAAAACTGTAGATAATATAAAAAATCCCGCTAAATGCGGGATTTTTTAATTTGTAGGTTTTGGTAAAGTGGATGTAAATGTGTGTTATAATGAAGCGATTTAGAGGCACTAATTAAATTCGTTACTTTACGCTGGCAACTTTCCTATCTTTGTTCGTATGAACCTTCAGTCTGAATTAAATAAAGCCCCCCTTTTTCAAAATCTCGAACTCTTGGCCAATCAAGTGGTCGAAGGGTTTATTAGCGGCATTCATAAAAGTCCGTTTCACGGATTTTCTGCTGAATTTGCTGAACATAAAATCTATAATGTTGGTGAAAGTACCAAGCACATTGACTGGAAGCTTTTCGCGAAGACCGATAAGCTTTATACCAAAAGATATGAAGAGGAGACGAACTTAAGGTGTCATATGATTTTGGATAATTCCGCTTCGATGTATTATCCGCAGATCAAGAATTTGTCGATCGACAATCTCAATAAGGTCGGCTTTAGTGTGTTGGCTATTGCTGCCTTGATGAATGTGCTAAAGAGGCAACGCGATGCCGTTGGGCTCAGTGTCTATTCCGATGGATATCACTATTATTCACCTGAAAAAGGTAGTGAGCGGCACCGACAGATGTTAATGGCGAAACTAAGTGAGATAAGTTTAGATGCTACACCGGCACAGCAGACCGAAACCTACACCTATTTGCACCAAATAGCGGAGAAAATAAAACGACGTAGCCTTATTTTTCTGTTTACCGATATGTTTCAGGCCAATATCGATGATGGAAAATTATTTGATGCGCTCCGTCATCTGAAATATAATAAGCACGAGGTTGTATTATTTCATGTGCTCGATAAGGATACAGAGTTGCATTTTAACTTTGACCATGCCCCCAAGCGTTTTTTTGACGTAGAAACTGGTGAGCATATCGATCTATATTCCGATGCGGTCAAAGATGCCTACGAAAATAGCATTGAAGATCAACTTGAGACCTTAAAATTAAAATGTGCACAGTATAAGATTAAATATGTAGATATTGATGTAAGAGCCCATTTTCATAGGGTATTGAACACGTTTATGGTCGAGCGTCAGAAATTTGTTTGATGCGAATTCAAAATTTTAAAAAAAAATGTTTGTGGAATTCAAATAGCAACGTATATTTGCACACGCTAAACGCCACGGTTCGGTAGTTCAGTTGGTTAGAATACCTGCCTGTCACGCAGGGGGTCGCGGGTTCGAGTCCCGTCCGGACCGCTAGGAGAAATCCAAAATAGATCAAAAGCCTTTAAATCAATGATTTAAGGGCTTTTTTATTTTTCAATGATACCAGATAAAACCACTTGAAACCTAATATAAGGTGCGCTATTCGGTGCCCCTTTTCAGCCTTTGAAAGATTCGCAAAAATGCACGCTAAAGACTGTTAATGAATTCTATAGGGGTTTTTTTGAAGGTTTTCTTTTTCTAACTTCAAGGAAATTACATAGAATTTCTGCTTGTGTCCGGAGCCATATTCATACTGTTCTATCCCAAGAAAAAACAATCCGATAAAGATGGTTTGGTTTGTTTGTACGCGCGTATAACCGTACACGGACAGCGAAGCGAGTTTAGCTTGGGCAGAAAGATAGACGCAAGGCGATGGTCTTCGGTCGGCGGGAAATTAAAGGGAACTACCAAGAAAGTGTCCGACTTTAATGCTTTTTTGGATCATGTCAGAAACCGTTGTTACAATATCCATAACGAGCTTATAAAAAGTGGGGAGCATATAAGCGCCCGCGCCATTGCCGACATTTATCTGGGAAAACGAAAAAGGCAGTGGATGCTATTGGAAATCTTTCAAAACCATAACGATGAAATGGCGAGCTTGGTGGGAAAGGAGTATTCATCTGGAACCCTACAGCGCTATAAAACGGCATTAAAGCATACCAAACACTTCATTTTCTATAAGTATAAAAGAAAGGATACGCCCGTCGAAAAGATAGACCATGAGTTTATAACAGGTTTGGAGTATTTCTTAAAAATGAATAGGAAATTAGGACATAATTCGGCGGTGAAATATATTGTAAATCTCAAAAAGATAATACGCATCGCTTATGCCAATCAGTGGATTTCAAGAGATCCGTTTTTTCATTGGAAAGCTAGTTGGAAAACAAGGGAACGAAAATATCTGACTGAAGATGAGCTACAGAAGCTTATGAGTACTGAATTTCAAAACAAGCGGTTGGAAAGGGTGAGGGACATTTTTATATTTTGTTGTTTCACAGGGCTTGCCTATGTAGATGTTAAAAACCTTGCAGAAGACGCCGTCCTTATTGATGTTAAAGGCCAAAAGTGGATTAAGACGCATAGAAGAAAAACAAAAACACTAAGTAGTATTCCTTTGCTTCCTATTGCGGAGAATATTCTGAAAAAATATCAACGGCATGCGGTCGTTGTCAAAGGGAGCGGAGTTTTACCGGTTTTAACCAATCAGAAATTGAATGCCTATTTAAAGGACGTAGCGGAAGCTTGTGGAATTAATAAGAACCTGACCACCCATTTGGCACGACATACTTTTGCTACGACTGTAACCCTTTCCAACGGCGTTCCTATTGAATCGGTAAGTAAGATGTTAGGTCATACCTCATTGAAGACCACTCAAATTTACGCCAAGGTAGTCGACCATAAACTCATTGAAGATATGGCCTTGGTGAAGTATCGCTTTACTTATACCGGTAACCAAAAACGGGCATCTACTGATAATTAAAAATTTGGAAGAGCAAGAGGGCAACACGCTGGCGCGGTGTTGCATTATACAAGTAATTTGTTTTGAGGGACTTATTGAAAATGTAAGCCCTGTAAAAAGCCCGTATTTGCGGCAAATGCGGCGGGAACACCAATAAAACTGCAAAAATTTGCGGCAATTGCTATTCTTGAAAAGTCTACCGGATTTTTGCTGATTTTAGTCAAATGGCTCCGGAAACCTCATAAACTGGAACGAATTTGCGTCAAATCCATTTTTTGCCTGGCAAGCAGATTAGTTTGGTAAGTTTGGGACGTGCAGCACGAAACTTCGTTTCGCTCGCTTACATATTGATTTCATATCGCGTACTCCGACCTCGTCCTGTAGGTTTAAAGATACCTTTCTCGACTAAATCCTGTAAATCCCTTGTTGCTGTGGCTTTTGATGCACTGGTTAAAGAAAGGTATTTTCTGGCGTTCATGCCTCCTTCAAAACCTTGGTGGCCTTCATCCAACCTCCAATTTTTCCGTTTCGTTTTTACGTAAGCCATACCACTTGGCAAACTATCAATTATAAACTGGTAGCGTTCACATAGGCATCAGGAACCTCGGAAGAGGGAACTATCTTCTATATAAATGGATTCAAAAGTTTCGTTAACTATGTCCTCACTGAAACGGTTATGTAAATTCTGGCACTTGAACCTGGCCATTTCTCCGAATTGCGCCTCTTTTCAAAAACAAAGAAATTTTACCACTGAACATGGTGATAATCAACCCTAATAGCGTAAGCGTTCTAGTCTAATTCGGGGCTAATTCTTTACAAACATCAGCTATTGAACAGAATAATTCTGTAACTTACTTCCTTTGATCGTAAACAGTGATTTTATCTCAAACATTTGTTTTAGAACACTGTTTAAGTGACCTGAGCTTTTTGCTTTCTCTAATATATATTCCCATTTTTTTATATTGAACCTATTTCTACTTAAAAAAATGGACTTGGAATTTATTCAATAATTTAAGAATAATATGATACCTCCGGAACTAATTGTCGCAGTGATTATTTTAGGAGCGGTTATACTTTTCAGCTTTGAGATATTTTCCATTGATGTCACCGCCTTGATTATTATGTGTGCATTGATGGTGACAGGCGTACTGACCGTGGAGGAGGCCGTTTCAGGATTTAGCAACCCCGCCACGTTGACCGTTTTGGCTATGTTGATCATCAGTGTCGGCATACAAAATACCGGACTTATTAATTATTTTGGTAAACAGAGTGATAGTACCGGTATCAATAATGAAATTGTTGTGATGGCCATGACTATGTTTTTGGCGGGTACGTTGTCCGCATTTCTGAACAACACAGCTGTAGTTGCGATCTTCCTTCCGATGACCCTGAAGATTGCGAAACAGAAAAAAATCAATGCCAATAAACTGCTTATGGCACTATCCTTTGGAGCCATGCTTGGGGGTTCATGTACGGTAATCGGGTCATCTACCAACTTACTTGTAAGTGCAATTTCCGAAGAGCATGGTTTGGGCGCGATTAAAATGTTCGAACTCGCTCCTGTAGGGGGCATCTTGTTCATCGCCGTGACTATTTTCCTGGTAATCGGTATAAGAAAAACTATTCCAGAGCGGAAATCTGAAAATGAAGACCTTACCGGTGTTTATCGACTCGATAACTACCTGGCAGAAATGAAACTACCGGAAAATTCTCCTTTTGTTGGAAAAACTATCGAGCAGACCCGGCTTTTACAGGACCACGACCTGGAAATACTGCAAATCATTCGTAAGGAGAAAATAATATACCTGCCCGAAAACATACAATTATTGGAAGCAGATGACTCACTGATTGTTAAGGCAAAAGCAAGAAAAATAGTAGCATTGGGCAAAATTCCCGGTATTGAGATTAGGACGGATCTAGCAATTAGTGATCAAGAATTAATCACCGAAGACGTTGTCTTGATGGAGGTGATCATTGGACCCGACTCCCAATTCATTAATAAAAGGATAAACGAAATTGATTTCCGAAAAAAGTATAGCGCAATTCCTTTGGCGGTTCGCGGAAAACAAGGGGTAGCGGTTGAACAACTTGACCAAATTGCCCTTTCGGAAGGATTTGCCCTTTTATTGGAAATAGAAAAAGATGCAATTTCCGAACTCCATGCGGGGGACGATTTTATAGTGCTTCACGAGCTGCAGCAGATTAAGTTGGAAAAACGAAAGGCTATCATCGCTACCGCCATAGTTATTGCTGTAATTCTTGCTGCGACCCTTAACCTTACCTCAATCCTGGTAAGCGCCTGGTTGGGTTGTGTAGCGATGTTCGTTACCCGGGTAATCAGGATTCAAAATGCTTACAGCAAAGTCAGTTGGAAAATTTTTTTCTTGTTGGCAGGGCTTATTCCTTTGGGTACGGCGATTGAAAAATCTGGTACCGGTCATCTTGTGGCCACTTTTATCACGGAACACTTGGCCATATACGGCCCGGTGGTGATTCTATCCTCCTTGTTCCTTCTTACCACCTTACTGTCGGGGTTTGTTACCAATAATGCTGTGGCCGTACTCTTGGCCCCCATAGCTATTACTATTGCACATCAATTGCAAATAGACTCGAAGCCATTTTTGCTGGCTGTCATCTTTGGGGCCAATACCAGCTTCCTGACCCCCATAGGCTATCAAACCAACACATTGATCTATGGGGCCGGCCAATTTAAATTCGTCGACTTTTTGAAAACGGGCGGGTTGATGACCTTATTGGTCTGGATATTGATAACGGTGTTGCTCCCACTTTTTTACTTTTAAAAACAAGATTTCGAGGACGTGTAAGAACTGCGTTTCGATACGGTTTAGTCAATACCAGCAAATGTATCGTTGTTTGATTTAGATTAATAAAATCTGTCAAATACTATGCATTACGGTCGTTGAACTCATAAACTTTAAATTGTACTGCTACTTATCCTCCATATAGGTAAAGTTTTGAAAATAGCATTATGTAATTAAATCAATCTATTACTCTTTATATAACGTACCTTTCTGTTTTCCCGAAAACATATGAGACTTCCTGTAACACGTAAAAATTTAAAATTTCTGCCCGATTCCAGTCGTGTCGTCGCCCGGTTCTTCAACAATGGAGAGGAACGTACCGGCAATCTTGTAAAACGTTTAATGACCCTTGATGATGACGCCGTGGCACGAGAACTTGACCACACGCTACGTGAGTTCGTGGGCCGTCATCGAAATATTTCGCAGATATTCCTCGCGCACTACGAAAACCACAGAGGGCTCTTAGAACGGATGGAGTTGGACGATTCCCATTTATCGAAAGAGCGCAAATTGCTGATCGGGTCTTATTCCACAATGGAATATTCCATTGAGTCGGCCGCTATTTTTAATCCATCGATCATTGAGGATTTTAATCAGTCGTTTTTGGCCAAAGGGGAGCAACGGGTAGTAATTTCATTTAGGGCAACGGGAGAGGGGCATCTGTCCTCCATCGTTTTTCGAAGGGGAATCCTGGATGCGAACAACGACCTCAAAATGATGAAAGTGCGCAACCATATCGATCTGCCCAAAATCGTACAGAAGAAATCGTATGATAAAGGAAGGTTTGTGCAAAAGCTTCGCGAGATGAAAATATCCAAGCAATATTCATCGGTAATCATGGAAAATCTGCCAGACCATTTCGAATACCATCAATTGCGGAATTCGGTCGATAAGGTCTTATCGAACGGACTTACTATTAATAAGAAGTTGGCTTTGGAAGAAATGACGTGGTTGGTAGATTCGTACTACGATGTAGAATTTAGCTTGGATTCCGATATTTCCGAACGGGTTATTTTCCCTATCTCGCCATCCGAAAGCAAAGGTATCGAGGATGCAAGGTTTGTTCGATTTCAGGAGGATGATGGGACGGAAAAAATTTATGCCACGTATACCGCTTACGATGGGCATACCATATTGCCCAAACTATTGTCAACGGAAGATTTTAATACTTTTCGTATCATGCCTATGCACGGCAAGGGAGCGCAAAACAAGAATTTCGCCCTTTTCCCAAAAAAAATAAAAAGTAAATATGCCGTACTTGCACGTGTTGACGGGGTAAATAATTATATCATGTATTCGGATCGCAACACGCTTTGGAATAATCCAATCAAGATTCAAGAACCTAAATATCCTTGGGAATTTACCCAGATCGGAAATTGCGGCTCCCCTCTTTGGACGGAAGAAGGCTGGTTGATAATTACCCATGGCGTTGGGCCGATGCGAAGGTATTGCATCGGCGCATCACTGTTTGATTTGGACGACCCTACCCAAGAAATTGGAAGACTTTCAGAACCCTTACTTTCCCCTTTGGAAGAAGAACGAGAGGGTTATGTTCCGAACGTGGTGTATTCCTGTGGTTCGATGATACATAACGAAAGCCTGATCTTGCCTTACGCCGTTTCCGATTATTCCTCGTCTTATGCCACCGTTGAAATGGCCGAGTTGATGCAGGCACTAAAGGGATAAGGGAAAATTCCAAGATAAAGATTCAAAATTTCCCTATCGTATCAATTCTTTATAAACCTGAACATACGCATCGGCCATGGTATCAATTCCGAATTTTTCAAGTGCGTGCTTCCGGCAATCCTGTGGGGAAATTGTAGCCAATTTCTTAACCGCATCGACCGCTTTATCCAGGGTACGGACAAGGTATCCCGTTTTTCCGTCCAGTATCAATTCTGGCATGCTTCCCCTCTTAAAGGCGATAACGGGTGTACCGCACATCATGGCCTCTGCAACACTCAGGCCAAAGGGCTCTTCAAAAGTTATCGGATGTAACAATGCTTTTGCACCGCCCAACAATCTGTTGCCTTCCTCTTGGTCGACGTTTCCCAAGTATGTCACATTTTTATCGTCCAATTTAGGGGCTATGTCCCTGCTATAGTAGTATTGGTTTTGGATGAGGCCCGCTATTCTAATGGGATAGCCACTTCTTTTGGCAATTTCTATGGCCTCCGCAGTCCCTTTTTTCGGATGGATCCTTCCGTAGAACAGTAAATAGTCTTCCTTTGGTTCCTGAAATTGGAATTTAGTCGAATCGATGCCATGGTAAATCGTACGATGGTAGTCCAGTTCGGGATGCCTGTCCGAATCGGAGATGGAAATATAGGTCAAACTGGGATTATATTTTTTGTAGACCGGAATGATTTTCTCGGAAGAGAATCCGTGAACCGTAGTGACCATAGGTGTTTTAATCAACCGGGAATAGGTCAGGGGCAGAAAATCGAAATGATTGTGAACGATATCGAAATCGTCCGCCTGTTCCATCAAATTGGCTATATGTAGGCACTCCCAGACCTTGGCATCTACATTGATATCCTCGGCATAGGGAGTTGCGCATACGGACTGTAGTTTGCCCGAGGTAATGGAATCCCCGGTAGCGAATAAAGTAACATCCAGCCCTTTTTTTACGAGGGCCTCGGTAAGTACGGAAGCTACCTGTTCCCACGGCCCATAATTTTTGGGCGGTGTACGCCAAGCGATCGGCGACAGCATGGCAATTTTCATAGTAATGGAAGATCTTCAAAGGCCATCCGCGCCAAAAGATAGCTTAAAGTCGATTCCGCTCCTTGGTTCAGGTTTACATTGTGCAGTTCCAAGCCGTCATAGCAGCCGCCCGTACAGGGATTGTATATGGTCTGCTTTAAAGGATTTTCCCCTAAAAACCAATTAAATGCACCTTGCATTTTTACATCGTATCCAGAATCGGGAAATATACCGTGAAAAAAACGCAACGCCAGAATGGTATAGGCCACATCGATGGGTTGTTCGCCGCCCTGGAATGCCCTATCCAATTTTTCATTACTTTTCAACCAGTTCTTGTTCGATATCACACGTATGGAATTGCCCGTCATGATTTTGGACAATAGAAAATCGAAGGCGGTTTTTGCGATTTTGCGATAGTCGCCATTGAGCGTCATCGTATAGGCCATTAGCATGGCATGTGGCAAAATGGCATTGCCATAGGTCAGGTAGCTTTCGAACCAACGCCAGTCCTCCTTGGCTTCATGCCTGTACATTTGAACCAACCGATCGGCGAATTTCGTGACGAGGGCGTTCATGCATTTGCTATCATTGGCATGGCTATAATGGTAAAGCCCGTTGATCATAAAGGCCATACTTCGTGGGGAATGAACGTCTTCCATTTCCTTTATGGCCTCTTCAAAGACGAATCTCGCCCGATCTTCGATACCGCGATATGCTTCGGGAAAATGTTTCGATACCGAAAGCAGGTAGCCCAATGCCCAAATGGCCCTTCCGCTGGCATCCTCCAAATTTTCGGGATGGTTCTGTGCCGTGAATTGATAGTCCTTGTCCACATAGTTTAAGAACGTGCCATCATACCGGAAACAACATTGTATAAAATTGAAATAAATCTTGATGTATTTCAAATCTGAGGCGCGGCCGGTCAACTGATAGTGCTGGCAGAAGGCGATCAAGGCACGTGCGTTATCGTCCAATGTATAGCCACTTTCGATGTCCGGGCTGTTGATATTGGAAAATTGGATCATACCGACCTCCGTGGTCATATTTTTGATGTGTTTAAGGTCTATCGGGGGCTTATGATATTTTAGTCGAATGCCCTTTCCAAGCTTCTCAAAAATTTTGGCATGGGCGATAGCGGCATTTTCCCAGGCCGAGGTTGCGGAAGTGTTCAGTCCGTTCAGGCGCAATCTATGGAGAGCTTCATCGTTTTCGAACAGTTGTATGACCGCCCGTTCCAGTTGTCCGGAATCCTCAAAATCGAACATGATTCCTGCGTCGTTCTGTAAGACTTCAAGCGCATGTGGTATGGGCGTTGAAATTACCGGGCAACCGCAACTCAGGGCATAGGAAAAGGTTCCGCTGACCGCTTGGTGGGGGTCTTTTGAGGTAAACAGATAGATGTCGGTCAGTTGCAGATATTCCAAAAGCTCCTTAAGCGGAACAAATTCGTTTACGAATCGCACCTGATCCTTTATGCCCAGTTCATCGATTTTAGCTGTTAAAAAATCTCGGTAAATTTCTCCTTCCTCCTTGACTAGGGTCGGATGAGTACGACCGATGATCAGAAAGACGGTTTCTGGAAATTTCGTAATAATAGTAGGAAGTGCATTCAATGTAGTCTCGATACTTTTTCCAGGGCCCAAAAGGCCAAAGGTGGAGAGTACCTTTTTTCCCGACAAGTCATACTTTTCCTTTAGAAAATCCTTGTTTTCATAAAGTACCAAATGCGTACCGTGCGGAACGACCGTAATCTTATCGGCCCGTACACCATACGTTTGGGTCAATATTTCAGCCGAGGTCTGCGTCATTACGATAATCGCATCGCTCAGAGAAGACATCCGCTTTACATTTTGTTTCAACCCCGGTGTCGGCTTTGGGAGAATCGTATGGAACGTTATAGCGATAGGTTTATCGAGGAACTCCAGAAATTCTAAAAAAGCATTTTCGCCGTCCTTGAATAGGCCAAACTCATGCTGGATCAACACCATTCCAACATTGGGGTCGGAATTGATCCGATGTGAGGCTCTTTGAAAGTCGAGCACATTGTTAGTATTCAGCACGTGCTCTATATCTTTGGGATATTGGTGCTGTTCGCTTTTTGATTCTAGCGGGAAGACCTTTAAAATAAAACTTTGACCGAACTTCTTGGACAGCGCCTGTTCGAGGTCTTTAGAATATGTTGCAATACCGCACTGGCGCGGAGGGTAGGAAGTCAAAAAAATAATTTCCGATACCCGGGGTTCGGACTTTTTGACCCTTTTCGCTAATTCCTGAATCTTTCCTTTGTCAATTTTGGAACTATATGTTTTTTTTTCGCTAGGTCGTGCCCTCTTTTCTGTAATCGTTTCGTTGTCCATAGTTGAAGTAGTTTTACTGTTCATGTTTTGGTAAAATCTTTGGGGTCAAGTCTTGGGGTACCGGTTCGGTATTAAAAGGTAATGGCTATTAGAGACTGTTTTTATAAAAATTGATAGCAAAATTTATTTTACCAACACAAAATTATAGCAGGACGAGTGCAATCCGGTCAACTGTTTTTTTCGGATGATAGCTATAAACCCCGTCCTTTATATTTTCTATATTCGACGATTTCCTTAACATCCTTGTGCGCTCGATTTTCCTTTATGTTCTGGGCAAGTTTCGGTTTATTCGACTTTGCCGGGATCTTATTTCCATTTGACATTTTCTATGGTTTTAGTGAAATCCATTTTTCCTTATTTTAGTCGGAAAACAACTATAAGATATTGAAAATCAAAATGAAAAAGTTGAATAAAAATGGAATAGAGTTACATAATTCCCACATTTAAATTTTCAATATCCCTGTGAGATTGGCCGATTCCTATTTGGTTTATTGATGAATCCCTTCATGCTCCAGCCACTTCTAGGCATTCAAAGTGCGTATAAATTTTCAGAAGGCTTCAGTTTTAGGGGTAGTTTTTGCTTCGAACCCTGTTTTTTCAAAACCGTATACTTGAGTAACGATGCGGTATTTTTCCTTCCATATATTTTGGGAAAGGGTTTGATGTATACTTGCACCCTTTATGACCTGCGGATAATATTCTTTGTTTCCATCTTCAAAAGCAAAAGTCCATAGTTGTCTTGTGACAAATTCTTTTTTGCCCCACAAGTCGATTACCGCCCTACCGATTTCTTCATGACGTAAATGCCTTGTGTATTCGCCAAAAGGGCTGTGGGTTAGAATGAGGTCAAAGTTTTGATTTGGCAACAGCTTTATAATAGTGTCTTTTACTGTTTTTTCATCCAAAGGTGTTTGTTCGGCACCGTCATCCAGGTTACCCATAATGCCCTTGGCATTCAAGGCAATAAGCGCTTTTTTAAACTTTAACGCTCGTTCGGTGTCGTTTTTTCTACATAGACAGGCGACAAACCAATTATAGTTTGCGTTTAGAAGTATCGTACCTCCACACCATAAGGTTTCATCATCGGGATGTGCTACAATTACCACTATATCTTTTTTTCTTTGCGTGGTTTTACCTGTCATCATATTTTAAATATCTTCTATTCATAACCACTTTTAATAATGGTTGAAATCATTTTAAACCGCTCATTCGCCTTTATGCTATTGGGGGAATGCGCGGGGATAATAATACCCTCGCCAGTTTTCAAGTTCTGTGAACTATTATCGATCAGTATTTCGGCACGCCCTTCGATGATTTGTATGAACGTATCGAATTGCGATATTTTTTCAGTTAGGTTTTCGCCCGAATCAAAGGACACGACAGTTAGGTTACCGGTTGGTTTCTTAATAATGGTTTTTATGACCACTGCATTCGGAATATATTCGATGGTCTCTACGACAATGAAAACTTTTGATTTTTCAACTTCCATATTTTCCATGATTAAAATTTTGAGGAGTGGAATGCTTTTCTGGAATCCAATACATAAAGTTGAGGGATTATTGTCGATAATGTCTTACATCGTAAAGACGAAGAGTTATAGTATTCCCACATTCATATTTTTGAAGTTTTACAAAAAAAGCCTTGTAGTTCTAGAACCACAAGGCTTTAATCAAAAGTTTTTGATTAAGGTTTAAAAGATTAAAGATCTTCTAGGTTTTCAAAGCGTTTCACCTTCAGTTTTTTATAATACGATGGAGTAAGTCCGGTAACTTTTTTAAACTGATTCGATAAATGTGAGACGCTACTATAATGTAATTTATAGCTTATTTCCGTAAGATTCAGTTCATCGTACAACAAGAGTTCTTTGACCCGTTCAATTTTGTTTATGATCATGAACTGTTGAATGGTAATCCCCTTTACCTCTGAAAATGTGTTGGCCAAATACGTATAATCATACCCCAATTTTTCGCTGATGTAATCCGAGTAGTTCATTTTAGGTAATTCATCGTCATAATGAATCATTTCAATGATTACGGCCTTGATTTTTTCAATGAGTACCTTTCGTGTGTCGTCAAGCAGTACCAGCCCAAATGCCTTTAGATTTTTTCGTAATTGTTCTCGTTGGAAATCAGTGATATCTTCCAAAATCTCGATTGTTCCAAGGTCTACATTGACATAATGCAGGCCAAGCTTTTCGAGTTCCTGCTTTACCACCATCTTACAGCGCAAACTTACCATGTATTTGACGTAAATGATCATTATGGTGGGGGTTAATTGTTATTAAGCAAGCGAGACGGTGAAACTATAAAAATGTGATTTATATAACTCTTTCTCGAAATCATATAAAAAACACAGATAAAATGTAACTACCTTATACCGACTAGAAAAGTATGAGGCCATGTTGAATAAGGAAATCGAGCATCAACTAATGAAAGAGATTTTTGATCTGACCCTTGCCTTTCAAATTGAGTACCCAGAAATATACGATAATTTGCTCGAAACACCGCTATTTCTGAACTATGGTCACAAAGTGATATCCCAAACTGAATTTGAAGCGTATCGTGAATTTCTAAGGGCCCAGCTTCGGGTTTTCGAGGAAGAAAAAGTTGCCTAACAAAAGGGTATGCAAAGAAATCTATAAGACTCTCATTAGCCTGTAGAATTTTGCCTGAAGTACCTGAAGTACCTGATTGGCAAAACGAACCTGAAACCTAAAAAGGTGTGATTTATGTAATTTTTGGGTAAACTTATGAAACTAACCTCGGTCATTTCAACCTTACCTTTATATGTTCTTTAGTATTAATCAAGAACATTTAAAAAACACATATGGATATATTTGAAAAGAATAACTGGGAAATCAGGATTTGGGAAAAACTGAAAGGTTTCATAAAGCCGTTTTTTTATAATGGCTTTGATGGAAGTTCTGAAAATAAGCACCACAGAGAGTTTAACAAGAATGTATCCCAAATTGATTAAAATCAAAAGATGATACGCAACATTAGAAAGGTATTATCCTCGGAATCCGATGAACAATACTAATTTAGTTGATTGGTAAGTGCTTTCGAACTCGGTTGAAAGCCCAAAAAGAGCAGGAACTAAAAAATACTGCTCTTTTTCTTTAAAGTGTCAAACACATTAAATAGTATTATAATATACCTTCTTTTTTTGACAGTATTATACATTATTTATCTATTTTTTTTTAAAATAAAAATCATAAAAAGATGCCAATAATGGATTTATTCGAATCCGGTGAACATAGAAGCAACATGGCTCACTTTGCAGCTTTTACTCATTTAGCTGCCACAGATGGAAAGATTGATCGGGATGTGGAAATTCTCATCAAACGTTTTGCGGACAAATTGGATATCTCGAAAGAGGAATACCGGCGTGTCGTTGATAATATGGAGAAGCATAGTCTACATCCACCGGATAACGATAAAAAGCGTTTAGAACGTTTACATGATTTATTTGAAATTATTTATACCAATCATTACATGAATACGAAGGAACAAGAGTTAGTATTGAGATATGCTATAAAACTTGGTTTTAACGATGAAAGAGCTAAAGAGATTATTGAAAAATCGGTGAAGCTGTTCGCAGGCAAGATAGAGTTTGAGGAGTATGAATTACTTCTAAATTCATAGAAAAATAACATGACAATGGTTATATAGGGGATTATGAATATTGTAATAGTAAAGCAGTACTATTGATTACTTTTAATCTTGTTCAATTATGAGATAGCTGTTACACTACATAAATTTATGGTTCGAAAAAAAATATCGAGGAAGATAATACTGGAATTCTACCAAGATATACAGAGATGGGAATCTATGGTGGGGTATGCAGCTAATGAATTATTATTTCTAGATACGTTATTACATGCCAAAGCCTTCGAGAATACGGCACAGATTAAAACAGAAAAAATGCTTTGTTTCAAGCTAGAAATAAAAACAAAAAATCAGGAAGTAAATGAGCTAAAGACTCAAATGGAGCTTTCCAAGAATAATGTGGGAGCTTTTTTAGATTGTGAAGTAAACTCAGGAATTGAATTTAGCTTTAAAGATTATAAAGTATTAAAACGGAATTTTGGACTTTTTAATACTTCTTATAATCAATATAAAACCGAAATATTCAAGCACACCGGGGGAATTTTATAAAAGCTATTCTTAGTATGCACATACGTTTTTTCTCCATTTCCATATTAATTATATAACCTGTAAACGATGTTGAACGTTAAATTTATGTTAAAAAGTGAGTCTTGCGGTGCCCCCAAAAAGCGAGGCTTTGGTAGGCCCTTGAAACAGGATGTTTTTATGAAAAACTCGAGTCCCGTCCGGACCGCCAACTAAAAAGCCTTCGAGAAATCGAAGGCTTTTTTAATTTTACCTTTGCACGTAGATTGTACGCGGTTATCTACTTTTTTAATTCCTTAAATGTTTTCTTACCCCTCTATATTGTATGCCGCTATTGCGCACAGACTTTAAAATTAGCCTTGGAAAAATTAAAAACAATAACTCTAATGAAGCGCTATAAAAATAGAAAGTTCTATCTGGGGGAAGCTTGTACAGGATTTAGTTTTTAAGTTTCGACAAAGAATAATTAAGTTTTAAAACTAATCAAGGAAACAGTTGTTTTTTAACTCTGTTCTTTGTGAGCGGTAATGTTTTATCCTATAGCATTTCGACTATTTGTATTTTATTTCCGCAAGTGTCATTGAAAACAGCAATTTTTACAGTTCCCATTTCTTTTGGGTTTACACTGAATTCGACACCCAGATTATTCAGTCGGTCATATTCTTGTTGCACATTTTCAACATTAAATTGAGTATACGGAATCCCAGCATCAAAAAGTGCCTTTTGATAAGTTTTGGCAGGTTCAAAATGTTTGGGTGAAGGTTCTAATAATATTTCGGTTCCGTCTTGTTCTTCCTTGTTTACAACTGTTAACCACCTATTTTCTTCGCTTAACGGAACATCCACTTTTTTTATAAATCCCAATGTTTTGGTATAGAACTTTAGGGCCTTTTCTTGGTCTTGAACAGGAATACTTAATACTTTTATTTTCATCTTTTTTGATTTTTAATTAGACCCACCAAATTTCAAGAATCAACTTTAGATTGACTTTGCGAAAATTGCTCTTTTTGAAAATCAGTTGGTGTTTTCCCAGTCTTTTTTTTGAAAAGCGTGCTGAATGAACTTGGGCTTTCAAATCCGATCGAATAACAAGTTTCTGATACCGACATTCCCATTCTTAAATAGCTTTTTGATTTTGTAATCCTTTTGTCTATTAAATACTGTCTTGGTGTCTGTCCGTAGTATTTTTTGAACAATCTCAGAAGGTGAAACTTTGAAGTGAATCTGATGTGTGAGAATAAATCCAAATTCAATTCTTTGTCGAAGTTATCCTCCATATAATTTCGCATTCCAATTACGGTTTGAATTTGTCCATCATTAGAATGGCAAATTCCTTTTATTCGATTGATCTCTTTTTGATAGAACGTCATTTTGTTCATTGCTGATTTAGGTATGGAAGTAGGGCAGGCAAGGAAACGTTTTGTTTCCGTCAGCTCTTGTAGCCAGAGCTTTTTGTTTTATAGTTATTTTTTCATTTTAATCGCTAAATCCAAAGATTTTGTGACTTAGCAAATACATAGCAACCATCGTTTAAACATTAACTGAATTATTTTTTATACATTGCTACCACACGTAATTTTCGTTTATTTCATTCTCTAACTGCTCCGTTTTCGATGGGTAACTTGCTTGTGAATTGACAACATTTCCCTTTTCGTCCACCAGTAAATATCGAGGATACGCGAAAGAACCCTTATTTCCGAATTTATCGATTATGTCCGCAATAAGTTTTCTATTCGCCAATAAATGTTGGCCTTCTAAATCATAATAATTTATCATTTCCTTCCATACTTTTTCTTTGCTGTTTATGCCTTCGCAAATGTAAAGAGTTGTAATGTTCTTGGATTTGAGTAGTTCAGAATACCTGTCTTTTTGCTGAAATTCTTTTTTACATGGGGCGCACCAAGTCCCCCAAATGTCTACGAATAGCTTCTTGCCTTTTAGGGTTTTGATAAGTTCATCAAAACGGTCAATGTTTTCATAGTTTTTAATGAACTCAATTTTGTTATTGTTGGTTGACTCCTCAATTTTTTGGTGAAAATCAATGATTGGCTTTATTAAACCGGTCAAGTGATTGCTGTATGCGCTGTTAGGATATTCTTTTTTAAAGTTTTCGTATAAAGCAATTAACTCTTTAGAATTGTCTTTATTACTGAAACTATTACTTAAAATATATGTAGCGTGATAATACTCTAAAGCTTTTCCTTTAAGATATTTTTTAGCTTCACCAATATTGTATGAATGTATTTTTCCTTGATCATAAATTTTTTGCATTTCTTCAGACTTTAAAATGCCGGCATTGTGTTGATTGAAATTGATATAATTTCTCATCAAAATAAATGACCATGGAGAGCGAATATCAAAAGACTCAGTAGGTGGAGTTTGCTGAAATATCTTTGTCCAAAGTCTCCTAATTTGGGTATTTTGAGTTTCTATGCTGTCTGATTGGGCATTATATTTAACTTTGGCTATTGAGGTTTCCAAAGCTAAATAGTAATAGTTTCTATCTAATTCTGCTAAATCATAAAAATCTTTAGTAATTATCTGCTTTTCAAGTTGTTTTTTGAACTGTGATATTTCTTTTTCCTTTAGATTTTCAATTTTTGATGACACACTTGATAAAACAGCATCTTTTAATAGTGGATTAGAAGTACTAAGAACATAAAATTCAGGAAGAGGCAATGAATTGTATAGCGTAAGAGCCTCATTATTCTCTCCGTTTACTTTGAAGGCTTTATTTTTTGAATCTAAATTAAAATCAACTTCATATTTTTGGTCTGGTTCAACCAGTAAAACAGCGGCAGCTTTTTTGGGTATATAGAGAGTTATAAAGGAAGCTAAATCAGATGCTATGGAAATTCTGAAATTACCTAAAGAATCAGGAACAACTGACTTCTTAGCACCATAGAACCAAGTTCCGTTAACAGGTATTGTATATTCAATTTTATCAGGAATGCCCCCAATAACTTTTACGTTGATTATTATTTCCTCATTCTTTTTGGAACAGGCAGATAGTCCAACGATAAGAATTAGTAGAATTATTCTTTGTAGTTTCATTTTGGTCATTAGGTGTGGCAACAGTATCGTACAACCGTCAGTTACGGGGTTAAATTAGCGTTTGTATTCGGTTAAGTATGGGCGTTAGCAATTCCGAGTGGATTCGGACGTCTTCGAATCCGCCGTACTTGCGGTTATATATTGTGCCTCTTGCACAAGTTAGCGAAAAAAGTCGTTGAAGATCATTGCTCATCTGATCGTAAGTTTAGATATGCAGGGAAAGAAGGATTGGCGCGAAAAATGTTCGCCAGTTTCCAGCTGAGCGGACGGATTCCCATAGACAATTTCTACGGGCGTTTGAAAGCTGCACCGCAACTGGACTTTCTTTACCCGTTCCAAGGGGTGTATATAAACAGCAAAGAGGACAGGTACATGAAAGGCAAACGGCAGAGTACGTTAGAACCCGTGTTCGGTACGCTTGTCCAGTTCATGGGCTACGGAAAATACATACCGTCTGGCCGGGGCAGGCGAACAAAATGATGCACCTCTCGGCCATGGCCAATAACCTGAAAAAGTATTTCAAATTCGAACAAAAATGCTCAAAGAGCGGAGCACACCTACTTGCCTTATCGGCATTTTTAGAAAGCACCTATGAATGCTGGTTCAGGCTTTAGCAAAGCATGGAATATTAGCTTTCCATTTCTGATCTGACACAAAAAAAGCCTCTTAAAGAGGCTTGAATGGATCCGTTTTTTGTGAACTAACGTATGTCTTCGTTCTTTTCCCCGCGTTTAGTTTGGGGAATGCAGACCAATTTTATTCCCTTCTGAGTCAAGGAATAGTGCGTAATAACCGCTTTCGTCAGCGTGAAGTGATTTTGGAACTATTATTTCGCCACCATTTTTCTCGACTTTATCAAGAATTATTTGAAGATTATCTCCACCATTTAGATATATGGTAACTCCATCAGCCGAGGGTTTGTAACCTTCTGCTCTCATAATAACTCCCGTAACCATTTGTCCTTCATATGGGAATATACCCATTTGCATTTCCGGGAATTCCATTTTTTCAATGCTGATGTCCAAAATTGTTTGATAAAAATCGACTGCCCTTGAAATTTCTGTTGCAGGAATTTCAAAAATTGAAATAAAACTTTTCATCTCGTTTGTTTTTAGTGTTTCGCTTGAATCAATTTGCCGGTTCTCGGTATTTGATATGTCTTGACCTTTACAGGTTAAAATGCAGAAGGAAAGTATAACCGTACTTAATAGTAATGTCCTTTTCATATTTACTGTTTAAGTTCACAGCACAAATATGAAATATTTACGAAGTCTAAAATTGTAAAAATGCGACACCTTATTTATTTGTAAAAAAGCGTTGAAAGCACCATATTTTCGCTACCTAAAAAATCTTTCGGGTTGATTCCTGTAAACTCCTTAAAGTCTTTTATGAAATGGGCTTGGTCGAAATACTCACTTTCGTATGCAATGTTCGTTAAGGTGTCCGCCTTTTTGTTCAGCAACATTTTTAATGCAGTCTGAAGTCGGATTACTTTGCCCAATTTTTTGGGACTAACACCAATTTGCTTTTTAAAGTTTCTTTCAAGTTGTCTTCTTTTGGACAAGTCTTCTTTAAGAATTGCCGTTATTGATTCCGTTCCATTTGATGATAAAAGTGCATCAACGGTCTGTTTTACAATAGTATCGATGATTGTTTTGTCATTCAGCTTTTCTAAAAGAAAGTTCTCTATAATTTCAATACGTTGTTTGCTGTCTTTTGCGTAAATTATTTTTTGTTCCAATTCTTTTGAAGTATTCTCTCCGAACAAGAATTCAAGTGGCGTTTCTTTATTTGCCAAATTTTTAATGGGCGTAGTAACGAAATTTGCAAAGCCATATGGGTAAAATCTAATTGCAAAAGTGTTTACATAGCCTGTTGGTTCGATTAAAAAAGGTTCAATCGTTTGTCCAAGAACCATCGCACGAGGTTGCAGTATAAATTCATTTTGCGAAGTATAACGTTTTATGTCGTCTCCAAGAATAAATGCCATTTCTATACAGCCATCAGGTATTATTCGCTGTCTTTCCGAATTGTTTTCGACCGGAACTTCCAAAGTCCAATAGCAACTTACAAGAGATTCTAAATCTGGATGTGGTTGAAATGTTTGATAGTTCATTGATTAAGTGATGTTTTTTGAATGACACGCAACGTCTTGATAAAATGCGTTTTTAATGCATTTTATCTCATGTTGTGAGCCGTTTTTTTGAATAATAGGTTTTTGACCCTTCCGTTTGAAATCCTTATCCCAGAAATGGCATTCGAATTGTCTCGTTCAAATTTAATATTGTTGAAAAACCACTGATCTCCGAAAAACATGTCTTTTTTGATAGGATTGATCCTGATGTCGTTCAACCTTGAGTGAGTGGCAGTTAAAGTATCATTCTTTATTTTGAAGCTATACGATGTGCTTAGTTCTTCACTGTAAAAAGTACCGGCAAATTCTTGTAATTGTTCTTTAGAATAATTTATGGGAATATAGCTTTTAGAAATTATTGTATCTCCATCATCAATAGTTACTATTATAGTTTTTTGCTCCTTTTCAATTTCGAATCCCACCTTTGAATCAACTCCTACACTTAACATGTCAAAGATGTTATTACCAATAGGAACTATTAGGCTTTCATTACCTTCTCCCCTTGAATATCTTAGGGTGTCATTTTTGAGAAAAACCTTTCTTGAATAAGACCCTGCCTCATTCCAATAGCTGCCAGCAAATGCTTCTAATTCTTCATTTGACAGCTTTTCATATTTAGCTGCTTCAACCTTGTTTTCAGATTCCGATATCAAAGCATCTTCCAAAAAGATATCAGTTATTCTCATCGCTAATCCTCTGGTATTGGCTGAGGCAAAATTACTAAACACACTCACTGCGAAATTTTGATCCGGAAACCGTCCTAAATAACTTCTGTATCCAGCATCCGCTCCTCCATGTTGAATTTGATTTAGGCCTCTGTACTTGTTTACAAATTGTCCGTGAGCTCCTCCAAATGTTTCACCATTATTAAGAGTAGCCAGCGTATTCAATTGATTTATTATTTCATTATTCCCAACTTTTGGTGAGCCAAAGTTCATTGCCCATAAACTTAAATCTTCTACGGTCGTAAAAAGGCTCGTTGCTCCTACATTGGCATAGCTCAAAACGCTTTTCTTAAAACCTAAATCATCCGAATGATAAGAGTAGGCTCTATTTTTCACAATCTTTTCATGATCATCATAAAATAGTGTGTTGGTCATTTGTAGCGGATCGAAAATTCTTGATTTGGTAAACTCTGCAAAGGACTGTCCAGAGACTCTCGATACAACTTCAGCCAACAGTGTAAATCCTGTGTTGCAATATGTATACGCTTCTCCTGGTTCAAAATTTAGCTCCTTTTGTTTTGCAACCAGTTTTAAGACATGTTCTTTTGTTATTACGTCATCTTGTCTCCAGCCGGCCATTGCCAATAAATTCCATTGATCTCTTAACCCGCTTGTATGGGATGCTAAGTGCCTCAATGATATGGTTTTACCGAAATCAGGAACTTCAGGAATATATTTTCTGATGTCATCGTCAAAATCCAATTTCCCTTCTTCAACCAGGAGAAGAATTGAGAAAACAGTAAACTGTTTTGAAACTGAGGCAATGTGAAATATTGTTGAAGATGTTACTGGGATGTCATATTCAAGGTTGGCGCTTCCATAACCCTTTTGAAATACAATTTCTCCATTCATGACTACAGCTACCGCGGCACCAGGTTTGACAATGTCGTTATATTCGGCAAATACGCTATCTACACGACTTTCAAAATCGTTTGATGCATATTGAACTTCTGTTTTGCAACCATTTGCGAAAACCAATGCAAAAGACAATAGTATGAGTGTGTTTTTCATGGTACCTTGATTTTGGTTATGGTTTACAAGGCTTTAGCTATGCGTAGTGCGGAAGCAAGGAAATTTTTCGTTTCCGCCTACCGACGAAGCTTAAGCTTATTGTTTTGCTTTTTTTGTCCAAAGCTAAATCCATAAGATTTAGCGACTTTATAAATATACACAGACCGTTCGGGCTTTGCCTTAAAGTAGGCATTACGTTTAGGCTGTCTGCCTGTTGCACAAGTTAGGGGGAAAATCGGGTTTGATCATGGCCGATCGAAAGATCGATCGCAACTTTAGGTGTGCAAGGAAAAAAGGATTCTCAATACCTGGAACCCGTATTGCCCTGAACCCCTATAACGATGGTTTGGTTATTTCTTTAATTTTGACTATCATTTTTATTTATATTGACTGAATTTATGTTAAAAATTTGCTAGTCTGACAAATATACTTATTTTTGGTCAACCAATTTGGTTTACCAGTTTATGCGATACATCATGGCAACTTTTGGCCCAAAAAGTAAGTTCGAAAATTCAATCTAAATCATAAGCTCCATTTAATTTATAAAAAAGATTAAACCAATTCCATGAGTCAAATGACAAAGACTAGTTTATTACAAATAAGTACAGTTCTTATATTATGTTCCTTTTCCAAAAGTTCTAAGGATGAGGGTAGCTATGTAAAAGATAATTCGGAATCGAATGCCGTGACAGACAAAGCGATACTTGGAGCGCAAATAAATAAGTTCAATGGAGATTCGAACGCTATAGAATTTACGGTGCAAGAAGCCTCTCCACTTATGACATGTTAGAAATTATGGCTAAAAAATTAATCACATTTGGAGAGGTAATGATGCGTTTGTCTCCACCTGGATATGAGAAATTCTCCCAGGCTTCCTCATTTGAGCTTGTTTATGGTGGCGGAGAGGCGAATGTTGCCATTTCTTGTGCCTATTTGGGCATGAAAGCAGCCCATATAACCCGTTTTCCTGATAATGCTTTAGGAAAGGCAGCCACACAATTCTTGCGAAAACATTGGTTAAGTACCGAACACGTTATTTATGGCGATGACATGCTCGGCAAATATTTTCTTGAAAAAGGTGCGGTTCACAGGCCCAGCGAAGTCATTTATGAAAGGGAAGGTTCCTCTTTCTCTTTGATTAAGCCTTCCATGGTGAATTGGGAAAATATCTTAAAAGATGCCGACTGGTTCCATTGGACAGGTATTACACCTGCCATATCTGAGGGCGCCGCTCAATGTTGTCTAGATGCTATTAACACGGCCAACAAAATGGGAATAACGGTTTCCGGCGACATAAATTCACGAAGCAACATGTGGAAATATGGTAAAAGCATGCAGGAGGTGATACCTGAATTGGTTAAAAATTGTGATGTTGTGATAACCAGTAGCAGAGGTATTCGTGAAATGTTCGACTTGGGTGAGTTTGACGATAAATTTCAGTCTTTGGCCAAACAATTGATTACGCTTTTTCCCAATATCAAAAAAGTGGTCAAAAAAACCAGAAGAACCCTAAGCGCATCACACCACCAAATACAGGGTAAATTGTGGAATGGAGAAGCGTATATTAAATCTGAGATGCTGAACATTACCCACATTATAGATCGTGTTGGTACAGGTGATGCCTTTGCCGCTGGACTTATATATGGGCTATTGCATTATGATGATGCAAGGGCTATAGAATTTGCTTCCGCGGCCTGCGCCCTAAAACATACGGTTCCAGGCGATGTGAATACGGTGTCATTGCAAAACGTACAAAGTTTAATGGATGGGGATACATCAGGTGCCATCAGAAGATAATTTAAAATAGGGGAATCTTTGGGCACCCAATTTCGGCGTTCAAGAATTTATAGGTTTCGGTACCCCTGAGCTGAACGAAGTGTTCCATTACAAAGTTGAACTAGTGGTAGACGAGGGTTCGTTTGCCAAAGTGAATTTTTATGAATTGGCGGTC
>TARA_R110002049_G_scaffold23545_3_pt1 | contig 131193 bp, 120 predicted proteins | sample TARA_R110002049 | Tara Oceans TARA_R110002049 (sample SAMEA4396941) | marine metagenome | biome: Polar Biome; feature: [SRF] surface water layer (ENVO:00010504); material: water (ENVO:00002006), including particulate matter (ENVO:01000060) such as... | depth 5 m | reverse complement strand
GGACATCTTCTTGCCCTCGACCTGCAACATCTCGTTGTGCAGCCAATAGTTCGCAAAGCCGTGGCCCGCGCATTTCGACTGGGCGATCTCGTTCTCATGATGCGGGAATTGCAGATCCAGACCGCCGCCGTGAATATCAAAGGTATCCCCCAGCAGGTCATGTGCCATGGCCGAACATTCGATGTGCCAGCCCGGACGCCCCTTACCCCACGGACTGTCCCACCCCGGTGTGTTTTCGTCTGACGGCTTCCACAGGACAAAATCCATCGGGTCTTCTTTGTAGGGGGCCACCTCGACCCGCGCGCCTGCGATCATGTCGTCAACCGACCGCCCCGACAGCGCGCCATATTCGGCGTATTTGCGCACCCGGAATAGAACGTGCCCCTCGGCGGCATAGGCGTAGCCATCGGCGATGAGGCCTTCGATCATCGCCACCATCTGGGGGATGTACTGCGTGGCGCGCGGCATATGGGTGGGCTCCAGCGCGCCCACGGCGGCCATGTCATCCAGATACCACTGGGTTGTCTCTGCCGTGATCTCACCAATCGACCGCCCGCTGTCAGCGGCGCGCGCATTTATCTTGTCATCCACATCGGTGAAATTGCGCACATAGGTCACGTGATCGGCGCCGTAGACATGGCGCAGCAAGCGGTACAGCACATCAAACACGATCACCGGGCGCGCGTTGCCCAGATGGGCGCGGTCATACACCGTGGGGCCACAGACATACATGCGCACGTCTTTATCGTTAATCGCCACAAAGTCTTCTTTGCGCCGGGTGGCGGTGTTGTGCAGCTTGATCGTCGTTTCCATGGTCATGGCAGGCGTCCTTACGCGGGTGTCGCGCGGGCTTGGCATAGTTTTGTCAGAATGGGAATGACGTGAACAGCGGCCCGCGAGGATGTCTCAGCGGGTAATGCAGCAAATAATGAGCGTTGTGGTGTTCATGGGGTGGTTGTAGCAAGCCGGGGCCAGATCGCCAAGCCTCTTGTCAGCGCGGGGTGCTATTGGCATCCTGCATTCCATGACCCGCGAGATCGTAAATGATATCTGCCACGCGTTTCCGGGGGCCGAGGTGTCGGACCCGTGGGGCGGCGGCCATGACGCCTGGAAGGTCGGCGGCAAGATGTTTGCCTGTATCGGTTCGTTGGACACAGGCGTTTCGGTGAAAACACCCGACGTCGAGACCGCGCAGATGCTGATCGACGTCGGGGCGGCCGTCCGCGCGCCCTATTTCCACAAGAGCTGGGTCTTTCTGGATTGGGACACGCCGCACGATGATCTGCGCCACCGGTTGGAACATTCCTATGATCTGATCCGCGCGGGCATGACGAAAAAGGCCCAGGCCGCTTTGCCTGCACGCGCCATCAGGGCCGATTGACGAATCAGATCGGCTCTGCGCCCCTGCCCGGATCATCTGAATGGGGCATGTCATGAAAAAATCAGAACGTATCACGGGATTGCTGGGCGGCGGGTCAGATGGCTGGGAAGTGTTCAACCGCGCCCGCCAGATGATCGCCGATGGTGTCGCGGTGACCGAACTGACCATTGGCGAACATGACATCCGCACCGCCGCGCCGATTTTGCAAGACATGCATCGCGCCGCAATGGCGGGGCATACAGGTTATGCCGCGGTACCAGGCACCGACGCGCTGCGCGATACCGTCGCCCGGCGGGTTGAGGCGCGCACCGGTGTCGCCACGACGCGCGCCAACGTAATGATCACCCCCGGCGGGCAGGCGGCGCTTTTTGCCGCTCATGTGGCCTGTTGTGACAGTGGCGATCGGGCGCTGTACCTTGATCCCTTCTATGCCACCTACCCCGGCACGATCCGCGCGGCCGGCGGTGTACCCGTCGCCATCCAAACCCGCGCCGAGGATGCTTTTCAACCGCGCGCAGCGGATATCGACGCGCAGGCGGCAGGGGCGGTTTCGCTGCTGGTCAATTCGCCCAACAACCCCACTGGCGTCGTCTATTCCCGCGACACACTGCAAGGCATTGCAGATGTCTGCCAGAAACATGACCTTTGGCTGATTTCTGACGAGGTGTATGACACCCAGATCTGGGAGGGTGCGCACATCAGTCCCCGCGCACTGCCGGGCATGGCCGACCGCACGCTGGTTATTGGGTCGATGTCGAAATCGCACGCCATGACCGGATCGCGCTGTGGGTGGATCGTGGGGCCAGAGGATATCATCGGTGATCTGATCAATCTTGCCACCCACACGACTTATGGCGTGCCCGGCTACATTCAGGATGCATCTGTCTTTGCGCTCCAGCAGGGGAACGCACTGGAGGAAGAAATTGGCGCGCCCTTTGCCCGCCGCCGACTGATGGCAAAGAAAGCATTGGCCAAGCAAAATACCGTGACCCTCGTCCCCGCACAGGGCGCGATGTATCTGATGCTGGATGTACGTGCGACCGGGATGACGGGCCAGGAGTTTGCCTATGCCCTGCTGGACGCCCACCATATCGCGGTGATGCCGGGCGAAAGCTTTGGTCAAGCTGCGGCAGGGCATGTGCGCGTGGCGATGACGGTAGACGATACGGCCTTTGCCGCTGCGCTAGAGACACTGTGCGCCTTTGCCAAAGAACTGGCGGTCGTGCGCACATAGGGCGTCGGTGCGCCCCAAGCTTTACGATATCGCGTGACCCGACATCGCGCGACCCAACAAAGAACGGGGCTGGCACATTACATGCCAGCCCCGCCGCTACAGTGTCTGGTGGCACCCGTCTACGGGGTGCCAAGCTAGGAGCAGATCAGAACCGCAGCGAACCACGAAGCGACAAGGTGGTCGCATCCAGATCGTTACCGGCCACGCCGCCGACGTCGTCAAACTTGTGCTGCAGAACTTCGGCACCCACGGTGTAACGCTCTGTCACTTTGTAGGTCATGCCGAGGCCAGCAAAGGCACCCGATTCGTCGCCACCGCTGGTGTCGGCACGTGCCGCACCTGCTGTTGCGTAGATCAGCGTGTTGCCAAGGTCGTAACCGCCCTTGATTTTGGCACGGGCCACGGAATCGATTGTGGCTGCGCCGCCGCCAAGGTCGATATCGCCCTTGTCGTAGTCAAGCTCACCACCCAGAACGAACTGACCGAAGTCATAGTCGTAACCGGCGTGGAAACCGTATGTGTTGTCGCTGCCGTCAAGTCCGGCACCGTTGCTGTCGACGTCGGCATAGCCCAACTGAAGACCGGTGTAGAAACCGGTCCAGTCGCCGCCGTAAGCCACTGGCTCTGGCGCGGGTGTATATACGGGCGCTTCCACCACTGGCTCTTGCAGCGAACCTGCGAATGCTGTGCCAGCCATAGCTGTTGTGGACATCAAAGCGATTGCGGCAAGCGTTGTCGTACGTTTCATATTCTGCTCCTTCGTTACATTTGAAACACCCACGCGTTGGCGGGGTCATTCACGCAACGCCTGACTTAGGCTTGAGTTTCACAGATTGCCCATCACGGAATCGCGATGGGCAGAATGCTGCACATTTGTCACGACTGATCGGCCAATCGCCGCCGTTCCTTACTGTGCGTGCATGGGTCGCAAACCAAGCGCCGCGTCGCAAACAGGACAGACGGTAGCCGGCAGGCTTTGCAGCATGATCCCATGTAGGAGTGGGCGATTGAACGTTGATTTGTGCATCATTGCGCGTGTGAAGCGCACCATCGGAGCAGAGCGCGGTCGCGCCGCACGCGGAGCACCTGCGCATCCATAGCAAGTGCGCCACCTGCCCTGACCCTTTTTCCCGGACCCATACCATGACTGATCAATCTCCTGCCCGCACCGGTGGCCGCGCCGCGCGGCGTGCTGCCCGTGCTGCCCCACTTGCCGCCCATCTACGCCCCGTGCGCCCCGGCATGTCGGGCGGCACCTATACCCCTCTGACTGCCGCGGATATGGACAACATTCACCACGCAGCCTTACGGGCGCTAGAGGAAATCGGGCTTGCCGATGCCCCGCCTTCGGGTGTTGACCATCTGACGGGGGCGGGCGCGATTCTGGGTGACGATGGCCGCATCCGTTTTCCGCGCGCCTTGGTCGAAGACACCATCGCGCGCGCCAACCGAAGCGTCACCCTGCATGGCCGCGACCCGGCGCAAGATCTGGACCTGTCTGGCACCCGTGTGCACTACGGCACTGCCGGGGCTGCGGTGCATCTGGTTGACGCACAGGGGCGCAATTACCGCGAATGTGGGGTGCAAGATCTACACGATGCCGCACGGATCGCCGACGTGCTGGACAATATCCATTTCCTGCAACGCCCCATGGTCTGTCGCGACATCCCCGACAACCGCGAGATGGACCTCAATTCGATCTATGCCTGCTGTGCCGGCACCCGCAAACATGTGGGCGTATCGTTCAGCGAACCCGCATTTGTTGCAGATGGCTTGGAACTGCTGCACATGATCGCAGGCGGCGAGGACAAATGGCGCGAACGGCCATTTGTCAGCAACTCCAACTGCTTTGTCGTGCCGCCAATGAAGTTCGCCACTGAATCCTGTCAGGTGATGGAACAGGTGATAGCCGGTGGGATGCCCGTACTGCTGCTGTCGGCTGGCATGGCCGGAGCCACCGCGCCTTCGACCATAGCGGGCGCCATTGTGCAGGCGGTGGCGGAATGCCTTGCGGGGCTGGTCTATGTTAATGCGGTCAAGCCGGGGCATCCGGCCGTCTTTGGCACCTGGCCCTTCGGGCTTGACCTGCGGTCTGGCGCAATGACGGGTGGATCGGGCGAACAGGCGCTGCTGACGGCGGGTTGTGCGCAGATGCACCATTATTACGACCTGCCCGGCGGTGCCGCCGCTGGGATCGCCGATAGCAAGCTGCCCGACATGCAGGCAGGATGGGAACAGATGTGTTCCAACGTCATGGCAGGGCTGTCGGGGTTGAACATGGTCTATGAGGCGGCGGGCATGCATGCATCACTGCTGGGCTTCTGCCACGAAAGCCTGATCCTGGGGGATGACCTGATCGGTCAGGCCCTGCGCTGCGTGCGCGGGATCGAGGTGAATGACGACACGCTTGCGCTGGACCAGATGCGCGCGGTCTGCATGGGGGGGCCGGGGCATTATCTGGGCACCGACGAAACACTCAGCCGCATGGAACTGGACCACGTATATCCCAAATTGGGCGACCGGACGTCACCCAAGGAATGGGTTGAAAAGGGCAAGCCGGACCTGCTGGCGCGGGCCACTGCGCGCAAGGAGGATATTCTGAGCCAACCTGCGGCGGCGCGGTTTGATCCGGCCGTAGATCACGCCATTCGGGCCCGGTTCAATATCCACCTGCCGACATGATGGGCAGCCTCGTCCTGACCAGATGACAACAGGGCCCGGTTGTGGGAAACCGGGCCCTGAAACAGCGGCGGGGGACACGAGGTAACATCCCCCGGCTGTTCTTACTGCACCTTCGGGAAAGTGCGCGACATGCCTTAGCCTTCGGTTGGGGCGGCAGGGATCATGCCGGCCTCTGTCGCTGCCTGCACTTCGGCATCGTCAAGTGCACCATCGGCGTTCAGATCCATGGCCGAGAACTGTTCGGCGGTGACTTCTGGATACACCACCTGAACTTCGGTCACGCTCAGCAGGCCATCGCCATTCGCGTCCACCTCAGATGCTCCCGAGCCCATCGCATAGGCAGGCACACACAGGGTCGTGATCGCGACAGCGGCGAATTTGTTCAGTCGTGTCATTTGGATACTCCATTTCTTGGTTCTGATATGAAGGCGTTCTCGGCCTTCCCCTAGACAGATGCGGCAGCGGCGCTTTGCGTCCCGGCGCGGTTGCGGCACGCGGTTGCCTGCCGATCTGCGCGATCCGCTTGGGCGGGGCGTCGCCCAAAAAGCCCCGATACCGCGGATCGGCGAAAACACCCCCACTGGTTGAACCAGCGAAACTGGGCAATCTGCGCCAAAACAACAATATGAGGCGATACCCATGACCAAGCAGACTGACATCCTCCGACAGCTACTGCCCCGCCTGACCCGCCGCGCCCGCCGTCTGTGCCGCACCGCCGACGACGCCGACGATCTGGCCCAAGAGGTCGCGGTCCGGCTGTTGCAGGTGCTGCGCGGGAAGACCCGGATCGACACACCCGACCGCTATGCGATGATCATGCTGCACAATCTGGCACGCCAGCGCTGGCGCCAGCGCCGCGAGATGGTCGAGCTTTCCGATGATATGGCCCTGACCGACCCCGAAGCCCCCGCCCGACTGGCCTGCCGCGAACTGCGTGCGGCCATCACCCGCCTGCCCGATGATCAGGCCCTACTGATGACGCTGGTACAGGGGGGCGAAACCAGCCCACAGGTGCTGGCCGCACAGACGGGTGTGCCGCTGGGGACCGTGATGTCGCGCCTGTCCCGTGCCCGCGCCCGGTTGCGTGCAGATCTGGGTTTGGATGCCGACAGTTCGGTCGCGGAGATGTTGTAGCAGCGCCAGTTGGGGCGCGTTGGGGCGCGGCCCTAAACCCCGAGGGTATTTTTGGTCCTAAAAAGCAGCGGAAAGACTTTTGTGGCAGCGGTCGCGTGTCAACTTGAACTGCAAAATCCTTGTTCCTTGCGGTGAATGGGTTATCTGCATCAGGCGGGCTGAACGCTTGGTAGGAACACGCCGGAATGTATTGGATTACGACCCATCTGGAGATCGTCATCATCGTGGTGCTGACGTTGTTGGCCGCGATTGTGATCTTGCAGCAGCGCCGCACGCCGCAGTCGACCGCTGCATGGCTGTTGTTCATCATCGCCTTGCCTTGGGTCGCGGTGCCACTGTTCCTCGGTCTGGGCTTTCGCAAGCAATCGACGCGCTATGACCCGGTTCATTTTCCGCAAGACGGCGCAACCGCCCCGCCCGGCCCGGCCCACCCGCTTGACGCGACAATGCAGCATTTCGGACTGCCGGCGGCAGCGGCAGGGCAACATCTGAGCCTGCTGACCGCACCTGACGCCGCGTATAAGACCGCCATGCAGATGGTCGCAGAGGCGCAAGAGAGCCTGGACGTGCTGTTTTACATCGTCGCCAACGATTCCACCGGCCGCGCTTTTGTCGAGGCCCTTGCGGGGCGCGCGCGGGACGGGGTGAAGGTGCGACTGCTGATGGACCGCCTTGGCACGATGCGCGGACCCGCGGCAGAATTGCGCAAGCTGCGCGACGCGGGCGGTGAGACGCTGTTCTACTCGCCCCTTCTGCAATTACCCGGCTCGGGGCATCTGAATTTGCGCAACCACCGCAAGATGATCATTGCCGATGGCGCACGGGTGTTTTCGGGCGGCATGAACATTGCCGCGCATTACCTAAGCCCGGTGAAGCAGAAAGACGGCTGGGTCGATCTGGCGTTTGAGCTCGAGGGCCGTGCGGTGCAGAGTTTTGCCAATGTGTTCCGATCCGACTGGAGCGTCGCCAGCGGCGTCAAGGCCGAGCCGGCCCCGGCGATTTCATCCGATACGGCGGGCAATGCCACGGTGCAACTTGTACCGTCTGGCCCCGATGTGCTGGAAGATCCGCTGCATGACGGGTTGATCCGCGCGCTGCATATGGCCGAGGCGCGTATCCTGCTGGTCACCCCCTATTTTGTTCCGACCGAAGCACTTGGCAATGCGCTGGCCATCGCGGCGCGGCGCGGGGTTGATGTGCAAGTGCTGGTGCCGGCCCGGTCCAACCAAAGGCTGGCCGATTTTGCGCGCGGGGCTTATCTGCGCGATCTTCAGGATGCGGGTGGCAAGGTCTTGTATTATCAGCCGGGCATGATCCACGCCAAGGCCGGCATCATCGACGACATGGCTTTTGTCGGATCGGCCAATTTCGATGTGCGCAGCATGTTGCTGAACTTTGAGATATCGCTGTTTGTCTATGACGCCGGCACGGTGGTCGAATTGACCAACTGGTTCGAACATCTGTCGGAACACTGCACGATGGAGAAGCCCCCCGCCGGTCTGCTGCGCCGGGTGGCCGAAGGTCTGTTTCGTCTGGGGGCGCCAATCCTGTGATCACCTTGCCTGCAAACGATACCCTTCGCATCGCCAGCTACAACATTCGCAAAGCGGTCGGCACCGACCGCCGCCGCGACCCCGAACGCATCCTGCATATCATCAAGGGCCTGCGCGCCGATGTGGTGGTCCTGCAAGAGGCCGACCGTCGGCTGGGCGCGCGCCCCTCTGCCCTGCCGCTGTCGATGGTCGCTGACATCACGGGCATGCGCGCCGTGCCGGTGCCCAGTGACGTCAGCATCGGCTGGCACGGCAACGCGGTGCTGGTACGCGCCGACGCCACAATCGGTATGGTCGAACATCTGACCCTGCCAGGGGTAGAGCCGCGCGGTGCCATGGTCGCCGATCTTGACCTTGGCGGCAAACCGCTGCGCATCATTGCCTCACATCTGGGGCTGCTGCGGCCCTCGCGCAAGGAACAGCTTTCTGCGCTTTTCACCCATCTGGAGGAATGCGCCCCCTGCCCAACAGTCATTGCGGGTGATTTAAATGAATGGTCAAGCAAGGTCGGGTTGGGGCGGTTGGCGAAACGGTTTTCGATCCATGCGCCGGGCAAAAGCTATCACGCGCGCCTGCCAATGGCCGCGCTGGACCGGATTGCGCTGGATGACCGATTGGAAAGCCATCACGGCGGCGTTGTGGAAACGCCCCAGACGCGGCGGGCGTCTGACCACCTGCCGATATGGGTGGATGTACGCCACCGTTAAGGTATTGAAACTAAACGCTGATGCGCGCCTGATCCTGGTCAAAGTAGAACGCATGGGCGGCGTCAAAGTTGAGGGCAACATCGTCACCGACCTGCGCGCTGTGCTGGCCAAACAGGCGCACGGTCAGCGCCTCTTGGGCGTCGGTGCGCAGCAGTAGGTTGGTGTCACTGCCCAGCCGTTCCACGTGGGTGATGGTGCCGCGGATCGGGCCATCGCTGTCCAGCCGCAGATGTTCGGGCCGGATGCCTAGGGTGGCCCCCGCTGGGCCAACGCCCGTGACCTTATGCAGGAAATTCATCGCGGGCGAGCCAAGGAACCCGGCCACGAAGCGATTTACCGGGTTGTTATACAGTTCCATGGGCGCGCCGACCTGTTCGACCCGGCCATCGCGCAACACGACGATCTTGTCGGCCAGTGTCATCGCTTCGGTCTGGTCGTGGGTCACATAGATCATCGACGCGCTCAGCTTGCGGTGCAGATCGGCGATTTCAATTCGGGTGTTCATCCGCAGGGCCGCATCAAGGTTGGACAGCGGTTCGTCGAACAGAAACAACTTGGGTTCGCGCACAATTGCGCGCCCAATGGCGACACGCTGGCGCTGGCCACCTGACAGATCGGCCGGTCGGCGGTCCACATAGGCGGCCAGGTCCAGCATGTTGATCGCCTTGCTCACACGCGCCGCAATCTCGTCCTTGGGCTGTTTTTCCTGCTTGAGCGCGAGGGTCATGTTATCGCGCACGCTTAGATGCGGATAAAGCGCATAAGACTGGAACACCATCGCAATGCCGCGTTTGGCGGGCGGCACGGTGTTCACCCGGTCCCGCCCGATGGAAATATGGCCCGAGGTTGCATCCTCTAGCCCTGCGATCACCCGCAAGAGCGTGGATTTGCCACAGCCCGAGGGGCCGACGAACACGACAAACTCCCCCTCCTCGACCGTCAGATTGATGTCCTTGAGCACCTCAACGGTGCCAAAGGATTTATGCAGGTTTTCAAGTTTGAGGGCGGTCATGCGGGGTCTCCCAATGTCACGGGACCAAAATTCACGGGCTGGCCGGAACGGATGCTTTCATCCGCCGCCAGACAGATGCGCAGCGATTGCACTGCGTCGTTCATGTGACGGGTCAGATCAAGGTTTTCACTGATAGCGCGGATCGTATGCGCCTGTTCGGCATCGCAAAGCTGCTGGTGGCCGGGTTCATCGGGCATATCAATGCGCCTGTCATTGCCGGGGCGGTGCACAAGGATGCTGCCGACGCGGGTGTGACCATCCACATCATCGGAATCCGCCTTGTCACCATCGCTGATCGACACAGCCCCATTGGGCGATACCACGTCCTTCACAAAGAACGCAGTTTCCGACATCATCGGCCCCCACCCCGCCTCGTACCACCCAACCGAACCGTCATCAAAGACCACCTGCAACTGGCCGTAATTGTACATATCGGGTGCTATTTCATCCGACAGGCGCAGGCCGATGCCCGATACACGCAGCGGTTTGGCATCAGTGATCTGGCACATGACATCGACGTAATGCACCCCGCAGTCCACGATCGGGCTGGTGGTCTGCATCAACGCCTTATGGGTTTCCCATGTGGCACCGTCTGACTGCTGGTTCAGGTTCATGCGAAACACATAAGGCCCACCAAGGCCACGCGCCTCGGCCACCAGCCGCTGCCAGCTTGGGTGATGGCGCAGGATGTACCCCACGACCAGCTTGCGATCCAATCGGGTGGCGGTATCGACGACGCGCTGCGCATCGGCCACTGTGGTCGCCAGCGGTTTTTCGACAAAGACATGCGCGCCCGCTTCCATCGCGGCCACGGCATAATCGGCATGGCTGTCTGAATAGGTGGCGATCACGGCCAGATCTGGCGTCACTTCGGCCAAAGCCGCGTGAAAATCGGTAAAGACCGGATAGCCCTGCAAATCGGGGTGATCGACTGTGCCCGAACGGTTCACGAGACCGACAATCTGCGCATCGGGGTGGTGGTGGTGGGCCAGCGCATGGCTTAGCCCCATATTGCCCAGACCGGCGATAAGAACCCTCATTTCACGGCTCCTGATGTGATGCCACGGATCAACTGCCGCGAGAAAATTACGTAAAGCGCCATGACCGGCAGTATCGCCAGCGACAGCGCCGACAGCACCGCGTTCCAGTCGGTCACGAACTGCCCGATGAACACCTGCGATCCCAGTGTGAGGGTTTTCACCTCTTCTGCCGGGGCCAGGATCAGCGGGAACCACAGGTCGTTCCAGATGGGGATCATGTTGAACACCGCCACTGTCGCCATCGCCGGGCGCACCAGCGGCAGCACGAGGCGGAAAAAGATGCGGTATTCGCTCAACCCATCTATGCGGCCCGCATTTTTCAGATCGTCACTGACCTGCCGCATGAATTCGGACAGGATGAACACCGCCAGCGGCAACCCCTGCGCGGTATAGACAAGGATCAGCGCCCAAAGCGTGTTAACCAGCCCGGTCTGCACCATCATTTCCAAAATCGCCACGGTGCCAATGCGGATCGGGATCATTATCCCCAGCGCCAGATACAGCCCCATGATCAGATTGCCGCGAAACCGGTATTCAGCCAGCGCAAAGGCCGCCATGGCCCCGAACAGCAGGATGAAAAACAGCGAGCCGACGGTTACGATCATCGAGTTCTGGAAATAAAGGAAAAAATCCCCCTGTTTCAGCACGGTCTGATAGCCGATCAGCGAAAAACTGTCGGTGTCGGGCAGCGCCATCGGGTCACGAAAGATCGCCTTGCGGGTCTTGAAGCTGTTGATCACGATCACGAACACCGGGAACAGCGCGATCAGCGTGTAAAGGATCAGCGCGCCATGGGCGGCGGCAGTGTTCAGCGGATTTTGGCGGGCACGGTTCATGGTCATCCCCTTAGAACTGATAGCGGCGCATGCGCGACTGGATGCCAAAGAGGTAAACACATACCCCCACGAGGATCACCGCGAACATGGCACTGGCGATGGTTGACCCCATATGCGGATCGCCCAGTTGCAGCTGAAAGCCAAAGAAGGTGCGGTACATGAAGGTGCCCAGAATGTCGGTGCTGAAATCAGGCCCCGCCAGCGCCCCCTGGGCGGCATAGATCAGATCGAAGGCGTTGAAGTTGGCGACAAAGGTCAGCACCGAGATGATGCCGATGGAGGGCAGGATCAGCGGCAGCTTGATTTTCCAGAAGGCGGCAAAGCCTGTGATGCCTTCGACCTCTGCGGCCTCAAGTATCTCATCAGGGATCGACAGCAGGGCGGCGTAGATCAGCATCATCGGGATGCCGACAAACTGCCAGACGGACACCAGCGCCAGCGTTGTCAGGGCGTATTCCTGTTTGCCCAGCCAAGGTGCGTAAAGCGATTTCAGCCCCACCGCATCCAGCATCCCCGGCGCAATGCCCCAGATCGGCGACAGGATCAGCTTCCAGGCAAAACCAACGATGACAAAGGACAGGATCGTTGGGATAAAGATGGCCGAGCGGTAAAAGCCCGCAAAGCGCAGGCGCGGATGGCTCAGGATCGCGGCCAGCGCGATGCCGATGGGGTTTTGCACCAGCATGTGAATGATGAAGAACCAAAAGTTGTTGCCAAGGGCGTTCCAGAACTGCCCCGACCAATTGGGGTTGCCAAACAACGTACGGAAATTCTGCAAACCCACGAACACACGGTCATTGCCCACCTCAGTAAACAGCGACAACCGCAGCGTGTTGAACAGCGGGTAAATCATGACGGCTGTATAGACCAGCACGGCAGGGGCCAAAAACACCACGATGTGCCACCTGATTTTGCTTTTTCCGGGGCGATCAGTCATGGCGATATCCTGCGGGCTATGGACGATGGAAAGGGTCCGCGCGCCCCGATAATCAGGCCATAGGGCGCGCGGTTGGTCAGGCTTTTACTTCTGGGGGTCGTACCAGCTTGCCAAACCCTCTTGCAGACGGGCACCCGCATCTTCTGGGGTTTCTTCGCCCTTGATCACGGCCGCCGAGGCGTTCCATGTTTCGTTCTCAAGGTTCGGCGTGCCGCGTGACAGCACCTGATAGGTCGACCGGATTGTGCTTTCACATTCGCCGCGCCAGGAAATGAACTCCTGCGCCAGCGGATCTTCCAGCGTCACTTCGCCCTTGGACAGCGGGAAGAAACCCGGCAGCGCATTGGCATAGAGCGCTGCAAACTCTTCCGAGCCGACCCAGTTGAGGAAGGTCTTGGCCGCCTCTGGATGCGCCGTCTTGGCGTTCATACCGATGCCGATGTCGGTGTGATCCGAGATATAGCAGGTGTCGCCTTCGGACTGAACGGGGGGATAAAACGCACCCATTTCAAAGTCGACCAACGCGTTGAAACCCGACACTTCCCACGACCCGGCAGGATAGATCGCGGCCCGGCCCAGGGTAAAGATGTTCTGGCTGTCAGGATAGGTCTGCGCCTCGAACCCGTCACCCAGGTATTCACCCCACTTTGCCAACTGTCGGTAGGGTGCGACCCATGCGTCGTCGGTCAGCTTCTGGTCGCCCGCCATCAGCGCCAGACGGCCTTCTTCGCCTTTCCAATAGTTCGGGCCGATGTTGTTATAGCCCATGGTCGCCGCTTCCCACTGGTCGCTGGTGCCCATCGCCATCGGAATATAGGTGCCATTCTCTTTGATCTTGTCGAGGGTAGCAAAAAACTCGGCTTCGGTCTTTGGCACCTCAAGGCCCAATTCGGCAAAGGCGTCTTTGTTATAGATAAATCCGTGGATCACCGATGCCATCGGAACGCAGAACTGCGTGGCACCGTCATCCGTGCTCCAGCCCGCTTTGGCGACAGGGGAAAAGTTGCCCATCCCTTCCAGATCGGTCACATCGGCCAGATGCCCGGCCTCATACAACGCCAGCGAGGCGTCGAAGGGGCGGCAGGTGATGATATCCCCGGCCGACCCGGCGTCGAGTTTCGAATTCAGCACCGCATTGTACTCCGCCGGAGCAGACGGCGTGAATTTCACCTTGATACCGGGGTTTGCGGCTTCAAAGGCGGGGATGATCTTGTCCTGCCAGATGGCAAGGTCGTCGTTGCGCCAGCTTTCGATGGTCAGGGTGGCGTCTTCGGCCTGGGCCATACCCGCCAGCATCGTGCTGGCCAGCAGGGCGGTTGTGACATTGCGAAGTTTCATGTTGGTCTCCCTTTCAGTTTCTCGTTTTTTTGGTGTCGTATTCATTTGGGCGTATCTATCAGACAGGGACCAAGGTGGCCTGCGTGCCGGTCGAGCAACGCCTGCGCGTGGTCCTCCGGCAGCCCCTTGGCCAACAGAATGGCCAGCTTTACCGCCCCTTTCGCCGTCACCAGCGCGGTTGCGGCCTCATCTGATGTGACGTTCGATATCTGGCGCACGATGCCATTGGCGCGTTGGCGCAGCTTGGCGTTGTCGGCCACCAGATTGACCATAAGCCCATGGTAGACATGGCCCAGTTGCACGCCCATCAGTGTCGACATCACATTCAATGCCGCCTTTTGCGCGGTGCCTGCGGCCATGCGCGTGGACCCTGCGATCACCTCTGCCGGGGTGTTCAGGTAAATCGCCACATCCGCCATCTCCAGCAGGGGTGTGCCGGGGTTGTTGGCAATCGCGATCACCTTGGCCCCTGCCGCCCGCGCCCGCGCCACCACAGCCAGTGCATAGGGCGTGGCCCCGCTGGCGCTCAGCACGATCACGGCATCGCTGCTGCGGATCACGATGTTTTTGGTGGCCTCGGCGTCATCTTCGACATCGCCGGGCATCACGCCATCCGCAGGCACACCGCCTGCCATGTGGATCTGGATTTGCCGCGCCGACACCCCAAAGGTGCCGGGCAATTCGCACCCATCAGACAGCGCCATCAACCCCGAACTGCCCGCAGCGGCATAGATCAATGACCCACCTGCCCGCAGCGCGTCGGCCATCAGCGCCGCGCCGGCGGCAAGATCGGCCGTGGCGCGCCTTGTGGCGTCAACGGCAGCGGCCTGCCCGTCCAGTATCAGCGCCACGCCCCGCTCGGCCGTCACGGCGTCGATCGCATGATGATCAGATTGCATTTCAGTGTGCAGCAGCGACATTCGATTCTCCCCAGGCTCGACAATACCTATTAGATACCTATTGTCCATAAAAATCTTTAAGATGCCATATATTCGGCCAAAACAGCACCAATACCCCAAAAAGTGGGCAAATAGGTCTTTCATTTCGCCGATAGGTATTATATCGGTATTGCATGAGCACTTCACCGGAAACCCTAGTTATCGGCGTGGATGGCGGCGGCACCGGCTGCCGGATTACGCTTGGCACGCAGGCGGCAGGCATATTGGCCGAAGCCTCGGGCGGGCGCGCAAATGCACGCACCGATTTGGCCGACACCGTCCGCAATATCACCACAGCAATCGAGGCAGCAGCGCAAAAGGCCGGCAAGCCCGTTTCGGCGCTGCACAGCGCGCAGGTGCATCTGGGCCTGGCAGGCATCGTGACCCCGGCAGACGCCGCCGCCCTGTCTGCCGCCCTGCCCTATCAGAACTGCACCGTGACCGACGACCGCGCCACCGCGATCACCGGCGCGCTCGATGGCGCTGACGGATACCTTGTTGCCATCGGCACCGGCACGATCATCGCAACCAGTCAGGAGGGCAATCTGCGCTTTGTCAGCGGGCGCGGGTTTCAACTGTCCGACCATGGCTCAGGCGCTTGGCTGGGCCGCGCTGCGCTTGACTGGACGCTGCAATGCCATGACGGCATGATGCCGTTTTCGGCCATGACGCGGGCGCTGTTGATGCACTTCCAGAATGACCCCAGCGAAATGGTCCGCTTTAGCGCCACGGCGCAGCCGGGCGATTACGCCAGCTTTGTCCCCGATGTGCTGCGCGCCGCAACCGATGGCGATGAACTGGGTTGCGCGCTGATGGCACAGGGGTCCGATTTCATCGCGCGTGGTTTGCACGCATTGGGGTTCCGCCCCGGCGATCTGCTGTGCCTCTCGGGGGGCGTGGGTCCGCACTATGCTCCCTTTCTGCCCGATGCTCTCACCACCAATGTTCAACCGCCAAAACACAGTGCTGCACAGGGGGCGTTTCAGATGGCCCTGCGCGCGCTTGCCACCGAGGGACGGCCATGAACGTCGCAGACTTTCTCGCCCCGGCCATATGGCTTCAACCCGACGGCGGCCCGCGCTATGTGCAACTGCGCCAACGCCTGACCGATGGTATCGCGCAGAGCATCTTGAAAACCGGGTCTTCCCTGCCGCCTGAGCGTGAAATCGCAGCAATCACGGGGCTGTCGCGCGTTACCGTGCGCAAAGCGATCCAGTCGCTGGCCGAAGAAGGCATCATCGTTCAGAAACAAGGGTCTGGATCATTTGTCGCCAGCACCGCACCGCGCATAGAACAATCCCTGTCGCGGCTGACATCTTTTACCGAAGACATGTCGAACCGGGGCATGGTGTCCAGCAGCCGCTGGTTGGAACGCGGCGTCTTTATGCCCGCCGAGACGGAGGTCGAAGCGCTTGGCCTTGCCCCTGATGCCTCCGTCTCGCGCATCGCGCGGCTGCGCACCGCCGACGACAAACCGATGGCGATTGAACGCGCCTCGCTGCCCGTCGATATCCTGCCCAACCCGCTGCTGGTGGAAACCTCGCTCTATGCCATTCTGGATGAGGCCGGCCTGCGCCCGGTGCGCGCCCTGCAAAAAATATCCGCGATCAATCTGGGCGAAGACGATGCCCGCCTGCTTGAGGTGGCCCAGGGTGATGCAGGGCTGCGGATCGAACGCACATCGTATCTTGCCGATGGTCGGGTGGCAGAATTCACCCAATCCATCTATCGCGGCGACGCCTATAACTTCGTCGCCGAACTTTCGCTGCTCAAGGAACAGGACGTGACATGACCCCTTCCGAAACCCAGATGCGCCGCGAAGTGCTTGAGATCCCGCACGCGGTCGACAGGCTGCTGACCAGCCAGCACGCCGCCGTCATCCGCGCCGCCGCCGCCCTGCGCGATCGCAATCCAGCCTATATGATCAGCGTCGCGCGCGGATCGTCGGATCATGTGGCAACCTACCTGAAATATGTGTCGGAACTGCTGACCGGCACGCCCATCGCCTCTGTCGGGCCGTCGATTGCGTCGGTCTACAAGCGCAAGCTGAACCTCGCAGGCAGTGCCTGCCTGTCGGTGTCACAGTCAGGCAAAAGCCCCGATATCGTCGAGATGGCGCGCATGGCGCAGGCGGGCGGCGCGCTGTCGATTGCCATGACCAACACGCCTGGATCCCCGCTGACCGAGGTGGCCGATCACACGCTGTACCTCGATGCCGGGGATGAATTGAGCGTGGCGGCGACCAAGACCTTTGTGAACTCTGCCGTGGTGGGTGTCTGGCTTTTGGCCGAATGGGCCGATGATGATGACCTGCGCCGTGCCATTCGCGCCTTGCCTGCGCAACTGGAACAGGCCGTGGCGCAGGATTGGCCGCAGGCACGCGCAGCTTTGGGCGACCGTGAGTCTATCTTTTGTCTGGGGCGCGGGCCTGCTTATGCCATATCAAATGAGGCGGCGCTGAAATTCAAGGAAACCTGCCAAATCCACGCCGAATCCTATTCCTCTGCCGAGGTGTTGCACGGCCCGGTGTCAATTGTGGATGCAGGTTTTCCGGTGATCGCGCTGGCCTCTGCCGACGCGGCAGAAGCGGCACTGGCCGGGGTGGCGGATGACATCGCAACCAAGGGTGCGGCGGTCTTTGCCACCACGGGCAAGGTGCAGACCGCACACCGGCTTGAGACTGTGCGCACCGACCACCCGCTGACCGATCCGATTACCCTGATTGCCAGTTTCTATGCCATGGTCGAACGTGTCGCCACCGCCCGTGGCATCAACCCTGACGCCCCAAGGCACCTGAAAAAGGTCACCGAAACCATATGACCCAGCAGGCCCCCAAAGCCCTGACCGATGCCGCCATTCACGACGGCACCACCCTGCACGCCGATGCCGCCCTGCTGCTGCCCGGTGATGGCACGGCGCAGATCATACCGGTTGCAGACCTGCCCGGCGGTGTGGCGCAGCAGGCGCTTGCGGGGGGGATCATCGCACCGGGATTTGTCGATCTGCAACTGAACGGCGGCGGCGGGGTGATGTTCAATGATGACCAATCGGTAGACACCCTTCGCCGCATGGCCGAAGCGCACGCGCGTATCGGCACTGCCGCCCTGATGCCGACCCTGATCACCGACACGCCCGCCCATAGTCGCGCCGCGATTGCCGCAGTGGAACAGGCAATCGCGGCGCGGGTGCCCGGCATTATCGGCATCCACCTGGAGGGGCCGCATCTGTCGGTGTCGCGCAAGGGGGCACATAGCGCCGATCTGATCCGCCCATTGGACGACGATGACCTCACTCTTTATCTCGATGCCGCACAACGGCTGCCGCACGTGATGCTGACGCTGGCCCCGGAAAATGCCACGCCTGCGCAGATCAAGGTATTGGCGCAGGCCGGGGTGATCGTGTCGCTGGGGCATACCAATGCCAGCTATGACATCTGCATGGCCAGTTTCGACGCCGGGGCGCGCTGTGTCACGCATCTGTTCAACGCAATGAGCCAGATGGGCAACCGTGCGCCGGGGCTGGTGGGTGCCGCCCTGCATCACGGCGGTGTGCATTGCGGGTTGATCGCCGATGGCATCCATGTGCACCCCGCCAGCATGGCCACCGCCTTTGCCGCAGAACAGGGCAATCCGCGCATCTTTCTGGTGACCGACGCCATGGCCACCGCGGGGTCTGACATTTCAAACTTCACGCTCAATGGCCGCGAGGTGCAGCGCCGGGATGCCCGCCTGACGCTTGCCGATGGCACGCTGGCGGGCGCCGATCTTGAGCTGGCCGGGGCGATTGGCTATCTTATCCGTGAGCTGGGCCATGACCCCCAAAGCGCTGTGGCGCGGGCCACCAGCCTGCCAGCGGCGGTGCTGGGGGACAACAGCGGCTGGGGCCGGTTTTCGGGCCGTGTGGATGGCATGATCCATATTGACGCGACGTGCAGCGGCGTCGTGCCGATCTCAGCGCTCTAGCAACTGCCGCCGCGACAGACGACATCCAAGACTAAGGTCCTGTTGCTCCCCTTTCACGCGCCAAACCCGCTGCCTCGCCTGCGTGCATGGGGCGCTCGGCGGTATTCTGATACTGCCGCGGCGCGACGCCGTGGGTTTTCCTGAACTCTCGGTGAAAATGGGCGGCGTCCGAAAACCCAGCATCTGCCGCGATCTGCGCAATGGTGTCGGTGGTGTGGGTTAATCTCCACAAGGCATAGCTCAACCGCATGGCACGGAAATAGCGTGCAGGCGACTGGCCAAGGGCGCGGTTAAAACGTCGGTCCAACTGGCGCGCGCTCAGGCCCACTTGGGTGGCCAGCACGTCAATCTGGGTCGGCGTGTTGATCTTCTGTTCCATGAGGGCGACACAGCGGCGCACCGCCTCGTCCTTCACATGCTGGATATTCTGCGAAAAATGCGCTTGGGGAAAGGTCGCCGCCCGTTGCCCCTGCAACATCATGTGACGGATCGCCTGCTGCGCATAGACACTGCCGCAGTGACGGTCGATCAAATGCAGGGCCAGATCGGAGGCCCCGGTCGATCCGGCACAGGTGATCCGCGCACCTGCGTCCAGGAAAATACGATCGGTCAACGCGTCAATCTGCGGAAACTGGTCGTGAAACTCGTCCACCACGTTCCAATGCACGCAGGCAGGATACCCCTGCATCAACCCCGCCCGCGCAATGTTGAACGTGCCGGTACACAGGCCGATCAACGGCACACCGGCCCCGGCGGCCTTGGACAGGTAGCTGTTCAGCCACGCCGGTTGCGACCGCGTGCGATACCCGTTCCCACCACAGACCGCGATATAATCCATTTCGGACGGGCTGATCAGAGGTGCGGTCGGCGCGACGGTCAGACCGCAACTCGCCGTAATCTTGCCTTTGCCCATGACTTCCCAGCCACAGGCGAGTTGTCGGCTGCGGCCCCCGTGATCGGCAGCAAGCCGGATCGCCTCAACAAATCCCGAAAACGCGTTGAGGGTGAAACTGTCCAGCAGCACGAACCCAACCCGAAGCTTTTGTTGATTGCGGCGCACGTGAAGTCCCTATTGCTACATCGGCATGATCAGATAAGCAGATTTTCAAACGGATACGTCTGAAATATCCACCTATACGTCTGAACCATTCTATAACGGCGGTCCATAGCTGTCTAACGTCAAGGTCAGTTCCGCATATACGACGGGATGCAGATAGGGAGATCAAAAATGAATCGCAGAACTTTAGTTGCGCTTGCCTTGGCAACCTCGGTCAGCGCATTGGCCACCGCACCAGTGCTGGCCCAAGATGCAACATTCCGCGTCAACGTGCCGGGAAACGAAGACGGTATCGCATATCGCTCGGTTGAACACTTCTCGGAAGTGTTGTCCGAAAAAACCCAGGGCGCGCTTGACGTAAAACTGTTCCACTCCAGCGCGCTTGGCGATCAGGAAAGCTCGATCGAGGCCATGCAATCGTCGATCCTGGACATGGCAACAATTGAAACACCGATCACAGCGGTCGCGCCTGTGTTGGGCGCAACCGCGCTGCCGTATATCTTTTCAAGCCGCGAACACGTCAAGGCGGCGATGGACGGCGAAGCCGGAGAAATGATCGAGGCGCTTCTTGCCGAAAAGGGCCTGCGCGTCGTCGGGTTTCTGGAAGGCGGGTTTCGCCAGATCACGAACAATGTCCGCCCCGTTGTGACACCAGAAGACCTGAAGGGCATCAAGATCCGCACACCCGGCAGCGCCCTGCGCATCGCCATCTTTAACCATTACGGTGCCAATGCATCCCCCCTGCCGTTCAGTGAACTCTATTCAGCACTACAAACCGGCGTGTTTGACGGGCAGGAAAACCCGGTCATCTGGGCGCAAAGCACCAAGTTTTACGAAGTGCAGAAATACCTGTCGCTGACCAACCACCTGTACACAGTGACTTATTTGCTGATGGCCGAGGACAAATATCAGGCCCTGACCGACGCGCAGAAACAAGCAGTGCTTGAGGCTGGCGAAGCGGCTGAACTGCGGTCCGTTGAGCTGGGCATCAAAGCGGACGCCGAAATCGTCGACTACCTGATCAAAGAAGGTATGGAGGTGAACAAGGCCGACATTGCTGCGTTCACTGCCAAATCCGGCCAGATCTGGACAGACTGGGCGGCAAAGCAAGGCCCAGAGGCGCAACAGCTGATCGACCTTATCCGCGACGCGGACAAGTAAACCCAGGCCCCGAGGAGATAGCCATGATCAACCGGATACTCGAAGCGATCATCGCGGCTTTGCTGCTCGCAGCCGTGAGCGTCGCATTTCTGGCAGTGATATACCGCTATCTCCTCGATAATGCCCTAAGTTGGAGCTTTGAGGTGTCGCTGGCCCTGCTCACCTACATCACGTTTCTGGGTAGCTATCTGGCGCTGCGGCGCGGGGCGCATCTGAAAGTGGATGTATTCGTGCGCTACCTGCCAAACTGGGCGCAGGGGGTCTTGTTCCTGTTCAACCAGGTGCTGATCGGCGGCGTCGGCGCGATCATGGCATGGTACGGCGGCCGGCAGGTCGTGCGCTTTGCCGAACAGACAACCAATGTATTGGAAATATCAAGCGCGTGGCTCTATGCCGCCATCCCGCTGGCCGGCGCGCTGATCTGCGTCGATGCTGTGGTGCAGTTTGCGCGCAGCCTGCCGCGTATCCGGCAGGGTCTCGACCCCGACAGCCGCAGCGACACCAATTCCGCCCCCTTCGATCTTTGACCACAGGATAAGACACATATGGAACTGCTTTTGATCCTCTGCATCCTCCTGGGGTTGATCGGGATAGGACTGCCCATCGCCTTTGCGCTGGTCTGCATCGCCATCGGCATCTTCTGGATGGGCGATGTCGACCAACTGATCGTCGCCCAACGGCTGTACCGCGGCGTTCAAAGCTTCCCGTTGCTCGCCGTGCCACTGTTCATTTTGGCAGGCCAGATTATGAGCCGCAGCGGAATCTCCGGCCATCTGATCGAATTTGCCAAAACCCTCGTGGGGCAGATGCGTGGCGGCTTGGCGGCGGTGAACGTCGTCACGTCCATGTTCTTTGCCGGGATGAGCGGCACATCCATGTCCGACACGGCAGCGGTCGGCGGCATGATTATCGACCCGATGATCAAACGTGGCTACAGCCGCCCCTTTACCGCCGCCGTCACCGCCGCGTCCTCGACCATCGGCATTATCATCCCGCCTAGTGTCCCGATGGTTATCTTGGGCGCCTACCTTGGCATCTCCACCGGTGCGTTGTTTGCCGCAGGGCTTATGGCCGGTCTGCTGCTGGGTGTCGCGCTGATCATCGTCGCTTGGATCATCTCGGTGCGCGAAGGCTACCCTGTCGAGGCACCGTTCAGTGGCAAACGCATGGTTTTTGCCTTTGGCAAGGCGCTGCCCGCGTTGCTGATGCCCGCGATCATTCTGGGCGGCATCCTGGGCGGTGTGTTTACCCCGACCGAAGCCTCCGCCGTGGCCGTGGTTTACGGCATCTGCGTCGGGATGTTCTATTACCGCACGCTGAAAATTCGTGTCCTCTATCAGACCTTCTGCGAGGCGGCGGTCCTGTCAGGTGCCGTGATGCTGGTGACAGCCACCGCGCATGTCATGGGCTTTGCCTTTACCTTTGAACAACTGGCTGACAGCATCCTCGCCCCTCTGGCGCAGATGGAGATGTCGCCCACCATGTTCCTGATCATGCTCAGCGCGATCATGATTATCGCAGGCACCTTTCTGGACGGGATCGCGATGATCTTTATCATCGTGCCGCTGTTCATCCCCGCGGTCAAACTGCTGGGCATCGATCCCATCCACTTTGGCATGGTCGTGGTGCTGTGCTGGGGGATCGGGCAACAGACGCCGCCGGTGGGTGCCGCCCTCTTTATCACCAGCGTTATTGCCAAGGTCGATATACTCTCCCTCACCCGCGCAAACCTGCCCTTCATCGCGGTGATGTTCCTTGTTCTCGGCGCTGTGATCGCCTTCCCCGACCAGTTGGTTCTGCTGATCCCGCGCGCCCTCGGACTCTGACAATTTTTCCAATCCTAAAGAAAACCTACAGGAGGACTCTGTCCAATGATGACCAACAACCGTTTCGTCGATGTGATCTACACCCACACCGATGGTGAACCCACCTGCATCATCCATGGCGGCATTCCCTACCCGCATGGGCTGAGCGTGACTGAAAAGCGCCAGTTCATCCGCGATAACTATGATTTTGTCCGCACCGCCCTGCTGCGCGAACCGCGCGGCCATCACGATATGGTCGGCGTCTTTGTCACGCCCCCCTCCAGCCCGGATTACGACGCCGGGATGCTGTGGTGCGACGGGGACGACTTCATGGAAATGTGCGGCCACGGCACGATCGCGCTGTCGATGGCACTGGTGTCACACGGGCTTGTCCACGATGCCGGCGGCGACGTGACCAAGATCCGCTTTGAAACACCCGCAGGCGACGTGACATCGGAAGTCGGCCGCGAGAACGGGCAGATTGCCTGGACCAAATTCCAGAACGTGCCCGCCTTTGTGCTGGAACAGGACGTGCCCATCACCCTGCCCGGCTACGGTGACCTGACGGCCGACATTACCTTTGGCGGCAACTTTTTCGCCGTGGTGAAATGGCCGGACAACGCGCGCCCGATCGGTCCCCAGAACGGCAAGCTGTTGTCGGAAATGGGTGTGTTGGTCAAAGACCAGATCAACGCCAAAATGAAAATTCAGCACCCCACCGAAAAGCACATTCAGGGCCTGAACTTCACGACGTTCTGGCAGGAACCCGATCACGCTGACAGCCTGTACCGTAACGTCCACGTGTTCAGCGACGGTAAACTGGATCGCTCACCAGGCGGCACCGGGACGTCGATGATGATGGCGATGTTCGAGGCGCGCGGCAAAATGAAAATCGGTGAAACCATCAAGTCCGAGGGCCTGCTAGGCCAGGGCCGCTTTGAAGGTCAACTGCTGGGCGAGACGATGCTGGGCAGCCAGCGCGCCGTGATCCCCACGGTAAAAGGCACCGCCAAAGTTGTGGGCTACGCCAAATGGCTGATCGATGAAACCGATCCGGTTGGTCGCGGATTCACGATCACCTAAAGCATCTGGCTTTGAAACGGGCCAGCGCAGCAGGGGGTTTCTCTTGTTGCGCTGCCCCCCCCGAGGCCCGCTGTATTCAGAAACTGCGCCGGACCTGCACTGCCCGTGTGCCGCGATGCACACCATAGTGACTTTGGTGCTGGCAAACCGTACCCTCATCCTTCGCTACCGCAACGAACAGGGACACAATCACGGTGAACACGCGTTTTTTGGAAACCTTCGTTACGGTCGCAAATCTGGGCAGTTTTCGTGCCGCCGCCCAGCAGTTGAATGTCAGCCAGGCAACGGTGTCCAGCCGCATCTCATCGCTGGAAACGGAACTGCGGGTCGATCTGTTTGACCGCGAATTTCACGCCACCCGGATCACCGTCGCCGGCGCGCTGATTCTCGACAAGGCGCAGGATATCCTGACCACCGAACGCAAACTGCGCGAAACCCTGTCTGATCCAACGACGGCCGTCGGGCGGGTTCGTCTGGGGCTGGTGTCGTCCGTGGTCCACACATGGCTGTGTGACCTGATCGAGGAAGTGGCGCGCTGCTATCCTCGGCTTGAGCTGGAACTGACGGTCGAGCCCACGCCAAACATCGCCGCAGCCTTTGAACGCGGGGCGCTGGACATGCTTCTGACAACCGACGAACGGCATGATGAAACCTGCGTCTGCGCAGACCTTCCACCGCTGGCAATGGGTTGGTTCGGACCTGAAGGGATGCGCGACGAATCGCTGTCGCTGTCCGATGTGGTCAGCAGCCCGCTGATCACATTCACCCGCAACTCCCGCCCCCACGCCAATGTCCTTGCGCTGTTCAGTGAACGCGGGCTGCGACCCTCAATTGTGCATTGCATCACCTCAATGGCGGCGATCGCCAGATTGACAAGGCGCGGCCTGGGCATTGCGACACTGCCACTGGCCTGCGATCTGGCTGGGCCGGGCCTCTATGAGCTTGATGTAGATGCAAAATTGCCTGCTCTGCCACTGTATTGTGTCTGGCGGCGCAGCTCAGACGCGGCCACCTACAAGGCCATTGCCGATCTGGCACGCGCCTGCGCAGAGCGTCATCAAAAACTGACGTGATCGCCGCTCAGCGTGGCATGATCGGAAAACCCGATCACCCCCCCATGAATAATCCCGTTTGTGGATATCCCGCATCTGCCCGAGGTTGCCGCTAACAGCAATCGACAGAGCCTTACCGCGCTTTGACGGCGGCGGGACATGCCCGCCACGTGCCGGCAGAGTTCTGTCCAACGATCGGGATGCCGAATGACCAAGATACGTAACACAGATCAGGCGCAGCTCTTTGTCTGGAGCGACATCGACCCTGATCACGAGGCAGATTTCAATCAGTGGTACGATCGTGAACATATGGAGGAACGCGTGCGCATCCCCGGTTTCACCGGCGCACGACGCTACCGTGCTGTGTCAGGTTCTGCCCGGCGCTACCTCGCGCTGTACCGGGCCAGCAGCCTGGCCGATTTCACATCGGCGGCCTACCAAAAGGCCTTTACCAAACAGACCCAATGGTCAGTCACCAATTTCGGCCGCATGTCCAACACCCGTCGCCGGGTGATGCATGTCGCACAGGAAGGCGGGTTTGGCTGGGGCAGCGCGCTTGTTCTGATTGAGCTGAAACCTGGTGCCCTGGAAAATGCCGCGGTCGGCAAGATGCTCAGCACTCTGTTAGCCAAAGATGGTGTGCTGCGGGTGCACCACATGATCCCGGATGAGACCCTCTCCACACCCCTGCCGTCAGAGGACACCCAAGGCCGCGTTCTGGCCCCCTGCATCGCCGTGGACGTATCGTCCGAACCGATCGCAGAGGCCACGCTGCGCCAGTTGACCGAAGAGTTGGGCAGCGCCGTGCGCGAGGCAGAGACCTTCCGACTGATGTGGACGCTGGACGAACACGATCTGCCCGCATTGGAAGACTAAAACCAACCACCCTGTCTTGCGAATTCCGCAAGACAGGGACAACAAGCGACCCAACAAGGAGATACCTGACATGAAGACTTTTCTTATCGGAACTGCCATCGCCGCGCTGACCGCCGGCCTTGCCCACGCCGAAACCTGGAAGATGTCCGCCGACGCCCCGGACGGCAACTACTTGACCAAAAACATCCGTGAGTTCGCCCAAGATGTGGCCCGTTTGTCGGACGGCGCGCTGGAGATCGACGTGGTGTCGAACTCGGTCCTGCTAAAACGCCCCGATCTCAAGCGCGGCGTCCAGCGTGGCATTGTTCCGATTGGCGAAGTGCTGATTTCCGCGCTTGGCAACGAAGATGCCGTCTATTCCGCCGACGCGGTGCCGCTTCTGGCGACCAACTTTGACGAGGCACGCAAGCTATGGGAAGCGTCGCGCCCGATCTACGAGGAAAAGCTGGCCGCAGACGGGCTTGTTCTGCTCTACGCCGCACCTTGGCCGCCACAGGGCATCTACATGAACCAAGAAGTGACCGATGCCACATCGTTCAATGGCGTCAAATTCCGCGCCTATAACCCGTCCACGGCCCGTCTGGCTGAACTGCTGGGCGCCGTGCCTGCCACCATCGCCACAGCCGAAATCAGCCAGGCGTTTTCGACAGGCGTGATCAACGGCATGATCACCTCACCCTCGACCGGCGTCGACAGCCAGGCGTGGGATTTCGTGTCGCACTACTATGATGTTCAGGCCTTCCTGCCCAAAAACATGGTGATCGTGAACAAATCCGCCTACGACGGCCTGTCCCCCGAGGTCCAGACAGCCCTGCAAGAGGCCGCCGAACTGGCTGAAACACGCGGCTTTGAGATGGCCGAAACCGCCACCGGCGAAGCGACGACAACGATGGCTGAAAACGGCATGAAGGTACTGCCGACGCCCGAAGGCCTTGCAACCGACTTTGACACCATCGCCGCCACAATGCGGGCCGAATGGCTGGAACAGGCCGGCGACGAAGGTCAGACAATCGTCGATGCGATGAAGTGATCCAGACAGGCCCGGGGTACGTGATGCCCCGGGCCCTTTTTGCAAACTGGCCGGGATGCGCGCACCCCGGCCACCGTCCTGTTTTGGAGCCCGCCATCATGTTGTTGACACGCTATATATTTAACTTTTGCGGAGCTTTGGCCGCGCTTTCCCTGTTGGGGATTGCGGTGCTGATCCTGTCGCAAATCGGTCTGCGCTTGATGGGCAGTCAGATCCCCTCGGCTGACGATTTTGCCGCCTGGGGTCTAAGCGCTTCGATCTTCCTCGCGCTGCCCGCCACCTTGGTGCGCGGCGACCATATTCGCGTCACCTCCCTGCGGCAGTTGATGCCTGTGGGGCTGGGCCACGCAGCCGATGTCATGTCGGCACTCTTTGCCACCGCATTGATGGGGTGGGTTGCCTGGGCGATCTTTGGCTATGTCGCCGAAAGCTGGACCTACAACGAAGTCAGCCAAGGCGTGGTGGCAGTGCCGCTTTGGATACCGCAGTCGGCGATGGTGCTCGGATCGGTGCTGTTTGCGCTGGCCTTTGCCGAACGCAGCCTGCGCCTGATCCTCGGCCTGCCGGTCGAACTTGACGACACCCAAGAACAGGCTCGCGGAGAGTAACCATGGATATCATCACACAATCTGCCGTTCTTATCTTTACCCTGCTGGTGCTTTTGGGGCTTGGCGTCTGGGTTGGCGTCGCGCTGATGGCCTCGGGCGTCGTGATCTTTATGCTGTTCACCTCAACCCCGGTGGATGCCATTCTGGGCACCACCATGTGGGTCCATTCGGCCAGTTGGACACTGACCGCGCTGCCGCTTTTCATCTGGATGGGTGAAATCCTGTACCGCACCCGCCTGGCCGAAGACCTGTTTTCCGGGCTGGCGCCTTGGGTTGGCCGCCTGCCGGGGGGCCTCGCGCATGTAAATGTCGTCGGCTGCGGGATCTTTGCCGCCGTTTCAGGCTCTTCTGCTGCGACAACGGCGACCGTGGGGCGCATATCGCTTCCCGAACTAAAGGCGCGCGGCTACGCTGACCGGCTGGCGATTGGGTCACTGGCCGGGTCGGGTACATTGGGCCTGCTGATCCCGCCATCCATCGTGATGATCGTCTACGGGGTCGCGGCACAGGTTTCGGTCAACCGCCTGTTTATTGCCGGCGTGGTGCCGGGGCTGATGCTGATGGCGCTGTTTTCAGGCTATATCGCGCTGTGGTCCAAACTGAACCCGGACGGCGTGCCTGCCCCCGAACCGCGCGTTTCCGTGGGCGAACGCCTGCGCCGCCTGCGCATGTTGCTGCCCGTGGTCGGATTGATCATCGGGGTGATCGGGTCTATCTACGCCGGTGTCGCCACCGCAACCGAAGCCGCCGCTATCGGTGTCGCAGGTGCGCTGATCATCGCGGCCTTCGGCAGATCACTCAGCATTGAAACCTTCATCGATTCCCTTCTGGGCGCCACCCGCACCTCTGCCATGATCGGGCTGATCCTGCTGGGGGCCGCATTCCTGACCTCAGCAATGAGCTTTTCCGGCCTGCCCGGCCAATTGGCCGAAATCATTTCGGCAAGCGGGCTTGGCGCAAACGGGCTGATCGCCGTGCTGACCGTGTTCTTCGTGCTGCTGGGCTGTTTCCTTGACGGGATCTCGATCGTGGTGCTGACGACATCCGTTGTCATGCCCGCCGTGGCCGCCGTGGGCATTGATCCGGTCTGGTTCGGCATCTACCTGATCATCGTGGTGGAAATGGCCCAGATCACGCCGCCGCTGGGGTTCAATCTGTTTGTGATCCAGAACTTGACGGGCAAGTCGATCTTCGAGATTACCCGCATGGTCGTCCCATATTTCCTGATCCTTGTGCTTGCCGTTGTCTTGCTGACCGCCTTTCCTGGCATCGCAACCTGGCTTGTACAGAAAACCCTATGAAGGTTGAGAACATGAACACCACCCCCCAATCCCTGCTCGACGCTGCCCGCGCCGAGGCCACAGCGCCCGATTTCACCCAGGTCTTTGATGACCCGGTCCAAGGCGAAGGCTGTTTGTCCGGGCTGAACGTCGCGGTCAAGGATCTGTTCGATGTGCGCGGCTATGTCACCCGCGCGGGCACCGTCGTGCGCAAGGACACATCCCCCGCCCCCCAAGATGCCGTGGCGGTCGCCCGCCTGCGCAACGCCGGGGCGGGGCTGATCGGTCACGCCAACATGACCGAATTTGCCTATTCCGGCCTTGGGTTGAACCCGCATTACGGCACCCCGCTGACCCCGCTGGGCGCGGGCTGTATCGCGGGTGGGTCGACCTCGGGTGGGGCCTCTGCCGTGGCGCGTGGCGTCGCTGATATCGCGCTGGGAACAGACACCGGCGGTTCCGTCCGTATCCCGGCGGCGTTTTGCGGTCTGTTCGGGTTCAAACCAACGGCACATAGCATTCCGCGCGACGGGGCTGTGGCGCTGTCGCACTCCCTCGACAGCGTGGGCGTTCTGACCCGCGACGCAGGCCTGCTGCGCCCGGCATTGAATGTGCTGCGTGACACCGCCCTGCCCGATGCCGCCATGCCCCGCGCGGTCATCGTGCCAGAAAACTTTGGCATGGACGAGCTGGACGCAGAGGTGGCCGAGGCGTTCGAGGCGGGCCTGAGCGCTCTCGCCGCCGCTGGTGTGGCGGTGCGCCGGCTCTCGCTCGATATCTTTGATCGCTACCGCGCCCTGCCGGTCTGGCAGTTCTCGGCGGTGGAATCGCGTGCGCATCACGGCGCCCACTTCGACACGGCCCGCGCGACATTGGACCCTCGCGTCGCATCGCGCATGGCGCGCGCCGATGGTGTTGCAGCCACCGACTATGCCCGCACGTTGGTCGCCCGCGAGGCACTGATCGCGCAGGCCGCGCAGCTGTTTGGCGACACGCCCCTGGCGCTGCCCAGCGTGGCCATCATGCCGCCCCAGCTCGACGCGCTGAGCGACGATGCCACCTATGACCGCATCAACCTGCTGGCGCTGCGAAACACCAGTTTCGGCAATGTGATTGACGGCTGTTCGGTGAGCATTCCGCTGACGCAATATCCCGGCGCCGGCCTGATGCTGACCGCCGCGGCTGGCGCCGACGCGATGCTGCTGACCATGGCCGAAACAGTCCACGGCGTGCTGTGATCGCATCCGCCACGACCCCCAATCGCCCCAGCGCTTACGTGGCGCTGGGGCCGCAGCGCTACCGTGTGCAACATGTTACTGATGCCGCCTTGTCCGGCATCACGGATGTGGCTGTGCTGGGCGACAGGATCGTGGCCCTCAGACGGCATGCACCCGAACTGGTCACGCTGACCCTCGACGGTACAGTCCTGACCCAAGCCGCGCCCTTGCCGCAATTTGTCTGCGGTCACGGGTTGCGCAGTCTCGGCACTGATCGGCTGGCCGTCACGGATATGGATGGGCACAAGATCGTGCTGCTTGATGGCGCCCTGCAAGAGGTCGCCCGACTGGACTGTGGCGAAAGGCCCGGCCTTGGACGCCCGTTCAACCACCCATGCGACTGTGTGCAGGGACCGGATGGCCGCTATTACGTCGCGGACGGCTATGGCAACAGCGCCGTGCATATTTTCGGCGCCGACCTGCGCCATCTCGACAGCTTTGGCTACCCCGGTGCCGGACCCGGCGCATTTTCAACGCCGCACAGCATCGTGTTCGACACCCAAGGCAGGCTCTGCGTGGCAGACCGGGAAAACAACCGTGTTCAGCTATTTGACGGCGACGGCACCTGGCTGGCCCAGATCGACGGGCTGCACAAACCGATGGCGCTGGCCGTGACGTCCGACGACACCTTGCTTGTCACCGATCAGACTCCACGCCTGTCGGCATATGCCCCGAACGGCGCGTTGGTCGGTCGGTGCCGCACGTTTTCGACCTACGGTCATGGCTTGGCGGTGCAGCCTGACGGGACCATCGTCATTGCCGACATGAACCCCGACCGCGTGACACTTCTGATCCCGGTGGCCCCCGCTGTGTGAAAAACCCCTTTGCCCATCTGCAAAGCTGGGCGCAGCCTGCACAGGCACCTGACAGCACCCTTGTTCTTCCCCACGGTCGGACCAGCCCGCCGCCTCATCCCACAAAAAAACGGAGCGCCAAAGCGCTCCGCCAGTTTCGCCGTTCAGGCTCAGTATGTTAACCGCTCGGTAATATTTTGCCTGCGGCCTGAACGTCGTCAGGGGGCGAGCGCACCCGCCCCGTGTCCGTCGTCCCGGCCAACGGCCGGGGCGACGAGGTGGCGGCAGTCGTTCCACTTGGGAACGATGAGAGCCACCCCGGTAACTTGTGGAGCGGAAAAACCAGCGCGCCCCCGTATCTCGTCGGGCGGGCCTTGCGGCCCTGCCCTACACGCCCCTTCCCGGCACGCGATCCCCTCAGCTACACCCGCTTGTCCCACCACAGGTGTTGCACTTCATACAGGTGCCGTTGCGCACCAGCGTGTAGTTGCCACATTCGCCGCAGGCCTCGCCCTCATAGCCCTGCATCTTGGCCTTGGTGCGGGCGTCCAGCCCAACCGCGCCGGAGGACACTGCCGTGGTGGACGCCATTGCCACCGCGACACCGCCACTGGCCGCCACGTCAGGCACCAGCGTTTCCAATGCCGCACTTGCACTGCGCATCTGGCCACCCTGCAACACCACCAGTTCCTGCGGCAAACGGTTGCGCAGATACCCGGTCGAGCTGATCTGGCGCAGCACTTCCAGCGAATTGCTGGCGGCCCGTTCACTCAACTCGGTCACATTGGCGACGTTCTCCTCTTCGCCCTTGCCCAGATCATCAAATGTGGCCCCTTCGGGTTTCACATGCGCCAGATCGGTGCGGTCGAGGTAGGACACGGCCAATTCGCGGAAGATGTAATCCAGGATCGAGGTCGCCTGCTTGATGCTGTCGTTGCCCTGCACCATGCCGGCAGGCTCGAACTTGGTAAAGGTAAAGGCGTCAACGAACTCTTCCAGCGGCACGCCGTATTGCAGACCCACCGACACAGCGATGGCAAAGTTGTTCATCATGGCGCGGAAACCCGCACCTTCCTTGTGCATGTCGATGAAAATCTCACCCAGCTTGCCGTCTTCGTATTCGCCTGTGCGCAGATAGACCTTGTGACCGCCCACATTCGCCTTTTGGGTATAACCCTTGCGGCGCTGCGGCATCTTTTCGCGGTGCGACTTGATGATCTCCTTGACGATGATCTTTTCCACGATCTTTTCGGCCAGAACCTTGGCCTTTTCATGCGGATTGCCGCTTTCCAGCGTCTCGGCTGCTTCCTCGTCGTCCTCGACCAGCGACGCTGCCAGTGGCTGGCTCAGCTTCGACCCATCGCGGTACAGCGCGTTGGCCTTGATGCCCAACGACCAGCTTAGCTCATAGGCTTTCAGACAATCTTCGATGGTCGCGTCATTGGCCATGTTGATCGTCTTGGAAATCGCCCCCGAGATGAACGACTGTGCCGCGGCCATCATGGTGATGTGGCTGTTAACCCCAAGGAACCGCTTGCCTTTTTTGCCACATGGATTGGCGCAATCAAAGATGCTGTAGTGCTCTTCGCGCAGGTGCGGCGCGCCTTCCAGGGTCATCGTACCGCAGACGTGATCGTTGGCGGCCTCGATGTCCTTGCGCGAAAAACCCAATGATTTCAGCAGATCAAAGGTCGGATCATTCAGCTTTTCCGTCGGGATGCCCAAGACCTGCGTGCAGAACTCTTCACCCAACGTCCACTGGTTGAACACGAACCGGATATCAAACGCTTGCTTCAGCGCAGCATCGACCTTGGCCAGCTCATTGGCGCCAAAACCATGGCCCATCAGCGTGGTGTGGTTGATCCCCGGCGCGTTGCCGATGGTGCCGTGACCGACGGCATAGCCGACAATCTCTTCGATCTGGGCCGACCCATAGCCCAGCTTTTCCAGCGCCGCAGGCACAGATTGGTTGATGATCTTGAAATAACCACCGCCGGCCAGCTTCTTGAACTTCACCAGCGCAAAGTCAGGCTCGATACCCGTGGTGTCACAATCCATCACCAGACCGATGGTGCCAGTAGGCGCAATCACCGATGTCTGCGCGTTGCGATAGCCGTGCGTTTCGCCCAGCTTCAGCGCCTCGTCCCAGCATGACATCGCAACATCGACCAGACCGGGCTGCGGACAGTTGCCGTGATCCAGTGCGACGGGTTTCACCGACAGCGCCTCATAGCCGCCCGTGTTGCCATAAGCGGCGTTGCGGTGGTTGCGGATGACGCGTAGCATATGGGCGCTGTTTTTCTTGTAGCCAGGGAATGGCCCCAACTCACCCGCCATTTCGGCAGAGGTGGCATAGGCCACACCGGTCATGATCGCGGTCAGCGCACCACAAAGCGCGCGGCCCTCGTCGCTGTCGTAGGAATAGCCCATGTTCATCAGCAACCCGCCGATGTTTGCATAGCCCAGACCCAGCGTGCGGAAATCATAGGACCGCTGCGCAATTTCCTTGGACGGGAACTGTGCCATCATCACGCTGATTTCCAGTGTCACGGTCCACAAACGCGAGGCATGCATGTAGTCTTCGACCATGAACTCGCCGTCTTGCAAGAACGTCAGCAGGTTCATCGATGCCAGGTTACAGGCGGTGTCATCCAGGAACATATATTCCGAACAAGGGTTTGACCCCCGGATCGCGCCGTCTTCTGGGCAGGTGTGCCAGTCGTTCACGGTGTCGTGGTACTGGATGCCCGGGTCGGCACAGGCCCAGGCGGCGTGGCCGACCTGATCCCACAGATCACGGGCGCGGATGGTCTTGGACACGCGCCCCGTCGTGCGGTCCAACAATTCCCAATCGGCGTCTTTTTCGACAGCCGTCAGAAACGCATTGGTCACGCGGATCGAGTTGTTGGAGTTCTGGCCAGATACCGAATTATAAGCTTCGGAATCCCAGTCAGTGTCATAGGTCGGGAATTCGATGCTGGTGTGGCCCTGCTTGGCGTAATCCAGCACGCGTTTGACATAAGTCTCTGGGATCGCGACTTTTTTGGCTTCGCGGATCGCCTGCTTCAACTGTTCGTTTTTGGCTGGGTCATAGGCATCTTCTTCCAGCCCATCCCAAGCGGCAATAGCCTTGAAGATCAGGTTCAGCTTTTGCTCGTGCATTTTCGAGCCTGCGACGATCGACGCCACTTTCTGCTCTTCCAGCACCTTCCAGTTGATGAATTCCTGAATATCGGGGTGGTCGGCATCGACGATCACCATCTTGGCCGCGCGGCGCGTCGTGCCGCCCGATTTGATCGCGCCCGCTGCGCGGTCACCAATTTTCAAGAACCCCATCAGGCCGGATGATTTGCCGCCACCCGACAGGCTTTCGCCCGCTGCGCGCAGGCTGGAAAAGTTGGTGCCCGTACCCGAGCCGTACTTGAACAAACGCGCCTCACGCACCCACAGGTCCATGATACCGCCGTCACCCACCAGATCATCAGCAACCGACTGAATGAAACAGGCGTGCGGCTGTGGGTGCTCGTACGAGGATTTGGAGCGCGTCAGCTTGCCAGTCTTGTGATCCACATAATAATGCCCCTGCGCCGGGCCGTCGATGCCGTAGGCCCAGTGCAAACCGGTGTTGAACCACTGCGGGCTGTTGGGCGCGGAGCGCTGGCTGGCCAACATGTGACGCATTTCGTCGTAATAGGATTTGGCGTCGGCTTCGGTGGTGAAATAGCCACCTTTCCAACCCCAATAGGCCCAGGCACCGGCCAGACGGTCAAACACCTGCTTGGAAGACGTCTCGCCGCCCATGGTGGCGCCTTCGGCAGGGACCGAACGCCACAGGAACTCCGGCACGTCCTTTTCCTTGACCTTCTTGACCGCCGACGGCACGCCCGCCTTGCGGAAATACTTCTGTGCAATCACGTCGCTGGCGACTTGGCTCCAGCTTTTGGGCACTTCAACATTGTCGAGTTTGAACACAACCGATCCGTCAGGGTTGCGGATTTCCGACACCGTTGTGATGAAATCCAGATCCGCATAGGCATCCTGCCCGGCTTTGGTAAATTTACGTTCAATTTTCATTGTCGCTGCCTCATATCCAGCAATTTCAAACTCGAAGCCGTTCCTGTCATTGCAGGCCGCCTCCACCAAATTCTCGTCACCGTGCAAGGCGCAGAAACACCGCTCATCGACCTTGCAAATGCCCGGTGATGACCAAAATACGGAACGAATTATGTCGTTTGCCTGTCTCTGCACCGCGATGCGCCGTTCGAGCGTTAACCACTACATCTTGTGGCGTCATCGTCGGTCCCCACAAACTGACGTATCCGACCCTATTTGGTCAACGCTTTTTTTACGCTTTTTTCTCATTCTTGCGGTTGACCACGTCCCTCATCTTTGGGTCCGTCAGACGCCAACCGATTCAGCCCCACGATATCCCCAAAGATACCCGCAGGGGTAGCATTGCTCCCGGTTCGGAATAATCAAACGATGGTGCGGGCTTAGGCAGATTTCTTCACCCGTCACTTGAATTCATCCACAGGCCAGACCGGTTTTCCACAACCCGTTGGAGGGCTGATCCTGCGCGCGAAATAAATTGTCACGGGGCCACAGCGGCGCATCATGGCGCGCAAGCGAAATGGCAGAATTGCAACCATCCTCCCGGCACTTACCGCTACGGACAGCAGCACGCCAACGCGGCAACGCTATATCTTGTGTTTCAAACGGGGGGGAGGTTGTTACCTTGCAGATCACCGCGTGTCGGCGTCACACGCCAAAAACGGCGCGGACTGACAAAAACTGGGATGCTGGTGAAAGTGGTCGGAGCGAGAGGATTCGAACCTCCGACCCCCTGTACCCAAAACAGGTGCGCTACCAGGCTGCGCCACGCTCCGACTGGGGCTTCTTTAGCCATTAGCAAAGGAATTGAAAAGCCCTGTTTGGCCCGATCCTGTGATTATCCGCAATTTATCTGCCGCGCCGCTCTGCGCGGTCTGCCTGTGGCGCAAAAGCTGGAAAAAACCCGGCGAAACGCGCCTCTCAGCAGGGCCAGGCCGGATCATATGTCGCAAACGCCGGGTGACGCAGCTGGGTGCCGACGGTGATGCCCAATCGCTCGGACATGCCGCCGTTGATCTCAAGCACCGACAATAGATCGTCACCGCCCGGAATCGGGGATTCGTCCAGCGGCACCGCCCGGTGATGGATGTATTGCACCACGCCGCGCGCATCGACGAACAGCATGTCGAGAGGAATCAGCGTGTCGCGCATCCAAAAGCTCAGCCGCCGGGGCGAGTCGTAGATGAACAACATGCCGGCACTGCCCGGCAGCGAGGTACGATGCATCAGCCCGCGCGCCTGTTCTTCGGGTTCATCCGCCACTTCGATGGAAAACCGCGCCTTGCCCCAGTCGCCCCGCAGCATGACCGCATCATCGCGGCACGCACCTGCGGCCGCCTGCGCGGCCCCTGCCCCAACCGTGGCCAACACCACAAGGGCCATGGCGATCAGATGCTGCCCTCGGGCTTGTCGATCTGCACTGTTTCCCATGCCTGTACCTCAGCAGCCATATGGCCGCGCTTGCCCTCGATGACCCGCATCGCCAAGGCTTCGCCCGGTTGCAGGTCTGACAGACCGGACTGGCGCAGCACCTCAACATGCAGAAAAACATCTTCGCGGCTGCCAAAGACATTTGCAAACCCAAAACCCTTGGTCTTGTCAAACCACTTGACCCGCGCTGGCTGCAACGGCTCTGCCGCCACTGCTGCCGCATCAAGACCAGCAATATCGCTCAGCACAGCGGCTTGGGTGCCTTCGGGCGGCTGGATCGACACGATCGTCGTCGCCTGCACCCCGCGATCGGTCTGCTGGGCAAACAATTCCACCCGCGCCCCGTCGGCAACCGAACTTTGGCCAAAATTGCGCAGGACATTGACGTGCAGCAATACATCCGGTCCGCCGGTGTCAGACACCACAAAACCGAACCCCTTAATGGGATCAAACCACTTTACCACGCCCTTAAGCGCTTGTTTATCTTCTTCGAGCTCTGACACGTCGGTCCTTCGATTGGTCAATAGTATTTCAGTCGTCTTGCAGGCCACAGATACCAGCACCCTAGGCCCGTCTGGGCACCAGCGCCGCATCTGCCCCGCGCTATGGGTTCAGGCGCGTGATCTGCCAGGCCGATTGCGGATCGGCGCGACGCCACTGGAAACGGTCATGCAGGCGAAATTCGCCATCCGCCCAAAATTCAATCTCTACAGGGGTCACCCGGTAGCCACCCCAGAACGGTGGCCGCGTCGGTGCCGTGCCGTGACGGGCCGTCACCTTGGCCACCTCAGCCATCAATGCACTGCGTCCCGACAGCGGCTGCGACTGCTTTGACGCCCAGGCCCCCAACCGACTTTTGAGCGACCGTGACGCGTAATAGGCATCTGCCTGCGGCCCTTCTTCGCGGCTGATCAGCCCGCGGACCCTGACCTGACGGCGCAGCGATTTCCAATGCATGACAAAGGCCGCTTTGCCCGCTCCGTCCAGCTCGACCGCCTTGGCGCTGCCGTAGTTTGTATAGAACACAAACGCCGCCGCCTCGATTTCCTTTAGCAGAACCATCCGCGCATTTGGCAGACCGTCTGCATCGACAGTAGATAATGCAATGGCGTTGGGATCATTCGGCTCACTTGCTTCGGCCTCGCTCAGCCAGCGCTGCGCGATCTCAAACGGATCATCCCCGGCAAAAATCCCCTTGCGTACTTCCATCGCGCTCTACGTCCCCTATCGTCGCATGGCCCCCGCCTAGCAATCGCATACAGCGCTATATCATAAGAATTAGTCCAACAACAAAAACGTCACCGCTGACCCAAATCCGGTCAGCCTCTGCCGAACGCCGGCCGAAACCGCGGCCAGACGCCCCCGGTGCGCAGTAGTCTTGCTGGCACCCGCGCAATCGCCTAAACCAAAGTTCAGTAAATTAGAATATGGGGCACGGTGCGGAATGGGAAATGAACTGATGAAGGGCAAGCGGGGGCTGATCATGGGCCTCGCCAATGACAAGTCCATCGCATGGGGTGTGGCGCAGGCACTGGCGGACGCCGGGGCGGATCTGGCCTTTTCCTATCAGGGCGATGCCTTGAAGAAACGCGTCGACCCGCTGGCGGCGCAACTGGGCAGTGATATCGTCCTGCCCTGCGACGTGGGCGACGAAGCGTCGATCGACGCGCTGTTTGATGGTCTGAAATCGCGCTGGGACTCGCTTGATTTCGTCGTGCACGCCATCGGCTTTTCCGACAAGAACGAACTGCGTGGACGCTATGTCGACACCAGCCGCGGCAATTTCGCCATGTCGATGGACATCTCCGTCTATTCCTTCACCGCCGTTATGCAGCGTGCCGAAAAGATGATGAACGCAGGCGGCAGCGCCGTGACCCTCACCTACTACGGTGCGGAAAAAGTCATGCCGCATTATAATGTCATGGGTGTGGCCAAGGCCGCGCTAGAGGCATCGGTGAAATACCTGGCCGAAGATCTGGGCAAGGATGGCATCCGCGTCAACGCAATCTCCGCCGGGCCGATCAAGACACTGGCCGCCTCAGGTATCGGTGATTTCCGCTACATCATGAAGTGGAATGAATACAATTCACCCCTGCGCCGCAATGTCACAATCCAAGAAGTCGGCAAGGCCGCGCTCTATCTGCTGTCGGATCTCGGCTCGGGCACCACGGGCGAAAATCTGCACGTCGACGCGGGCTATCACGTGGTAGGCATGAAGGCCGTGGACGCGCCTGACATGTCGAAAGAATAAGCACCTGCCGCGAGGGACGATCACATGAGCGATACAAAAGACGACAGCCGCCTGCCCCACGAGAAAGGCTTTCACATCTCCTGGGACCAGATTCACCGCGACAGCCGCGCGCTGGCTTGGCGGCTGGATGGCCAAGGCCCCGATGACGGCGCATGGCGCGCCGTTGTGGCCATCACCCGCGGCGGCATGGCGCCCGCCATGATCGCCGCGCGCGAGCTGGACATTCGCACCGTCGATACCATTTCGATCAAATCCTACGACCATCAGGATCAGGCCGAAGCCAAGGTTCTGAAATCCCCGGACAAAGCCCTCATGGGTGACGGCACGGGTATTCTGATCATCGACGATCTGGTCGACAGCGGCAAAACCCTTGAGGTGGTGCGCGCGATGTACCCCAAAGCGCATTTCGCCACCGTCTACGCCAAGCCAAAAGGCCGCCCGCAGGTCGATACCTTTATCACCGAGGTCAGCCAGGACACCTGGATTTTCTTCCCCTGGGACATGGCGCTGCAATACGTCGAACCCTATCGCGGCAAGGACTGATCGCACAACGCGGCCTCTCTTTGGTCCTGTATTTCCATCCGCCTTTTTATCCGGGTTCCACCAATGTCTGTATCACGCACCGCCACCACCTTCGCCCCGCCCGTGATGGAGGCGCGCCGCTGGCTCAACGGCGTCACCTTTACGCCTGACCGCCCGCTGATCAACGTGAGCCAGGCCGCTCCGGTTGATCCGCCGCCCGCCGCGCTGCGACAGGTGATGGCAGATGTGGCGCTAAACAATGACGACGCACATCTCTACGGCCCTGTGTTGGGCTTGCCCGAATTGCGCGGCGAACTGGCCGCGCAGACCGGTGCGCATTACGCAGGCAGTGTCACGCCGGATCAGGTCTGCATCACGTCGGGCTGCAATCAGGCATTTGCCGCAGCCATCGCCATGCTGTGCACCGAATCGGATGAAGTAATTCTTCCAACACCTTGGTATTTCAACCATAAAATGTGGCTGGACATGAGCGGCGTGCGCGCCGTGCCCTTGGCAACCGAAGCAGATCTGCTGCCTGACCCCGCCCGCGCCGAGGCGCTGATCACGCCACGCACCCGCGCCATCGCACTGGTCACGCCCAATAATCCCGGCGGCGTCGAATACCCCGCCGATCTGGTGCAGACCTTCTTTGATCTGGCACGCCGACACGGCATCGCGCTGATCCTCGATGAAACCTACCGTGATTTCGACAGCCGCACCGGCCCACCGCACCGGCTGTTCCAAGACCCCGATTGGCACGACACCCTGATCCACCTCTATTCCTTTTCCAAGGCCTACCGCCTGACCGGCCACCGCGTCGGGGCGATGGTCTCCAGCGCCGCGCGTCTGGCCGAGGTCGAGAAATTCCTCGACACGGTTGCGATTTGCCCGGCCCAGATCGGCCAGTATGCCGCGCTTTGGGGAATGCAGAACCTCGGCCCTTGGCTGGCAGCGGAACGCGACGAGATTCTCGCCCGGCGCGCCGCGATCACAGCACAGATGCCGAAACTCAGCGCACTGGGTTGGAAACTACTCGGTCTTGGCGGCTATTTCGCTTATATGCAGCACCCTTTTGCCATGTCATCGGCTGATCTGGCGCCGAAACTGGTGCGCGACGCAGGTGTGCTTTGCCTGCCCGGCACCATGTTCGCGCCCGAGGGTGATGACAGCGGCACGCGCCAGTTACGCATCGCCTTTGCCAACCTCGACGCGGCGGGCATAACTCAGCTTTTCGACAGGCTTGCAGCGCTGCCGCGCAACGCATAGACAGGTCCAAATTTAACGAGGGACCGTCACCATGGCCAAAAAAGGCTCTAGCATTTCAAAGACCGCCGTCTGGATTCTGATGGGCCTTTTGATCCTTGGCCTCGGCGGCTTTGGTGCGATCAATCTCAGCGGCAATATCCGCAGCATCGGCACCGTGGGTGACAAGACGATCTCGGTTGATCAATACGCCCGCCAGCTTCAGCAGGAAATCCGCGCAATCGAGGCGCAGGCAGGCCAGTCCGTTCCCTTTGCCCGTGCGCAGGAAATGGGCCTTGACCGGGCCGTGCTGCAACGCATCGTGCGCAACCGCGCGCTGGATCACGAAGCCGACGAAATGGGCATCTCCATTGGCGACGAAACCCTGCGCGATGATATCCTCAGCATCAGCGCCTTTCAGGGCATCGACGGCAAATTCGACCGCGAAGGCTACCGCTTTGCCCTGCAACAGGGCGGCATCAGCGAGGCCGAGTTTGAAACCACCCTGCGCGAAGAAGCCGCCCGCACCCTGCTTCAGGGCGCGATCCTCGGCGGTGTCGCCATGCCCGACACCTATGCCCGCACGCTGGTCGATTACGTGGCCGAACAGCGCAGCTTTACATGGGCCGTGCTGGACGCCAGCAATCTCGACACGCCGTTGCCCGCCGCCAGCGATGACGCCCTGCGCGCCTATTACGACGCCAACGCCGACGCGTTCATGCTGCCCCTGACCAAGCGGATCACCTATGCTTGGCTCTCGCCCGATGATCTGCTGGACGAGGTCGAAGTCCCCGAAGAAGAACTGCGCGCCGAATATGACGCCCGCGCCGATGAATACATCAAACCCGAACGCCGCCTTGTGGAACGTCTGGTCTTTGCCGACGCTGAATCTGCCGATCAGGCCGCAGCCGCGCTCGAAGTCGACGGCACCACCTTCGAGGCGCTGGTAGAAGAACGCGGTCTGGCCCTTGCCGATGTCGATATGGGCGATGTAGGCCGCCTTGAACTTGACGCCGCAGGCGAAGCGGTGTTTGCCGCCGACGTGGGCGATATCGTAGGCCCATTGCCCACCGGTCTGGGGCCTGCCCTGTTCCGCGTGAATGGCGTCCTGCCCGCACAGAACACCAGCTTTGAAGACGTCCGCGAAACCTTGAACGAGACGCTCGCCCGGTCCCGCGCCATCCGCATGGTAGAGGCAAAAGCAGCCGAGCTGGACGATCTTCTGGCCGGCGGTGCCAAACTGGAAGACCTGGCAGAAACCACCAAGATGCGCCTTGGCACAATCGACTGGACCGCCGACAGCACCGACGACATCGCCGCCTATGCCGGTTTCCGTCAAGCTGCCGCCGCGCTGAAAACCAGCGATTTCCCCAAGATCGAACAGCTCGACGATGGCGGTGTCTTTGCCATGCGTCTGGACGAAGAACTGCCCGCGCGGCCCAAGCCCTTTGACGCCGCTCGGGCCGATGTGCGCACCGCATGGCGTGCCGATCAGACCGTCGACCGTCTGGTATCCAAGGCCGCAACCCTGACAGCCACCCTGGGCACCGAAGCCTCCTTTGAGGCGGCGGGCCTGATCCCCCAGATCAACGAAGGCATGACCCGCGACGCCTTCGTCGACGGCACCCCCGAAGGCTTCATGGAGCAGGTCTTTGACCTCGAAGAAGGCCATGTCGCCGTGCTGCCTGCCGCTGAATCCGTAGTGATCGTGCGCCTTGATGCCATCACCCCGGCCGCCGACGATGACGCCACCGCGCAACTGATGGACCGGCTTGGTGAACAGCTTGATCAGGCGCTGGCGCAGGATCTCTTTAGCATCTACGCCGATGCCGTTGTCGCCGGTGCCAAACCGCAGATCGACCAGCAGGCCGTCAACGCCGTGCATGTAAACTTCCCCTAAAAGGCAAGCTGATGGCCCTGACCCCGGACTTTGACACATTCGCCCGCGCCCACGCGGCGGGGGAAAATCAGGTCGTCTATACCCGCCTCGCCGCCGATCTCGACACGCCGGTGTCCTTGATGCTGAAACTGACCGGGGCCGCAGAAAACGGCTTTGTGCTGGAATCGGTCACCGGCGGCGAGGTGCGCGGGCGCTACTCCATCATCGGCATGAAACCCGATCTGATCTGGCGCTGCCGGGGCGAACAGGCTGAGGTCAACCGCGCGGCCCGCTACGATGCCGATGCCTTTGCCCCGATGCCGGGCAATCCGCTGGATACCCTGCGCAGCCTGATCGCGGAATCGCGCATCACCCTGCCCGACGACCTGCCCCAAGCTGCCGCAGGCCTGTTTGGCTATCTCGGCTATGACATGATCCGGCTGGTCGAACACCTGCCCCACGTCAATCCCGACCCGCTTGGCCTGCCCGATGCCGTGATGCTGCGCCCCTCGATTGTTGCCGTGCTGGATGGGGTCAAGGGCGAGGTGACCATCGTCGCCCCGGCATGGGCCTCTGACGGGCAAAGCGCGCGCGCGGCCTACGCACAGGCCGCCGAACGCGTGATGGACGCGGTGCGCGACCTCGAACGCAGCCCCCCCGGCACCTCGCGTGATCTGGGCGACGCGGTCGAACCGGCCGAACCGACCTGCAACTTCACCCGCGATGGCTACAAAGCCGCCGTGGAAAAAGCGCGCAATTACATCGTTGCGGGCGATATCTTTCAGGTTGTTCCCAGCCAACGCTGGGCGCAGGGTTTCACACAGCCGCCCTTCGCGCTTTACCGCTCGTTGCGCCGGACCAACCCGTCCCCCTTCATGTTCTACTTCAACTTCGGCGGCTTTCACGTCGTCGGTGCCTCCCCCGAGATCCTCGTCCGGGTGTTCGGTAACGAGGTCACGATCCGACCCATCGCAGGCACCCGCAAACGCGGCGCCACGCCGGAAGAAGACCGCGCACTGGAGGCCGATCTGCTCAGCGATCCCAAAGAACTGGCAGAACACCTCATGCTGCTTGATCTGGGCCGCAACGACGTGGGCCGCGTCGCCAAAATCGGCACCGTGCGTCCCACCGAGGAATTCATTGTTGAGCGGTACAGCCACGTCATGCACATCGTCTCCAACGTGGTGGGCGAGTTGAAAGACGGCTGCGACGCCCTTGATGCCTTCTTTGCCGGGATGCCCGCAGGCACCGTTTCAGGTGCCCCCAAGGTCCGTGCCATGCAGATCATCGACGAACTTGAACCGGAAAAGCGCGGTGTTTATGGCGGCGGTGTTGGCTATTTCAGCGCGGGCGGCGACATGGACATGTGCATCGCCCTGCGCACCGCCGTGATCAAGGACGAAACCTTGTATATTCAGGCCGGCGGCGGTGTTGTCTATGACAGCGACCCAGAGGCCGAATATATGGAAACCGTGCATAAATCCGGCGCGATCCGCCGCGCCGCAGCCGAGGCCGCGCGCTTTGGCGGCACAGGGAACAACTGACATGCCAAACCGTGCCCCCTTTGAGATTGCGGGGCACGTCGTGGCCCCCGGCAGCAGCCTCGAGATTGATCTGCCGGTGTCGATTCTGCCCGATCACACGCCAGTGCACCTCTCGGTCGAGGTGTTTCACGGGCGCAAACCCGGCCCCACGATGTTCGTCTCTGCCGCCGTGCATGGCGACGAGGTAATAGGCGTCGAAATCGTGCGCCGCCTGCTGCGCGCGCCGCAACTGAATTCCCTGCGCGGCACGCTGATCGTGGTGCCGGTGGTCAACTCCTTCGGCTTTCTCAATCGGTCGCGATACCTGCCCGACCGGCGCGATCTCAACCGCTGTTTTCCCGGCCACCCGTCTGGCTCGCTCGGCGCGCGGCTCGCGTATATCTTCTTGCACGAAGTCGTGCTGCGCTGCGATTTCGGCATTGATCTGCACTCCGCCGCGATCCACCGCACCAATCTGCCGCAGGTGCGTATCTCGCCCTCCGATCCGGTGACGCGTGCCATGGCGATGGCCTTTGGCGCGCCCGTGGTGCTGACCTCGCCGCTGCGCGACGGCAGCCTGCGCGCCGTGGCCAGCGCCAATGGCACGCCTGTGCTGCTGTATGAAGCAGGCGAAGGTCTGCGCTTTGATGAAATGGCCGTGCGGGCCGGGCTGGCTGGTATCCTGCGGGTGATGCACACGCATGAGATGCTGCCGCGCAAGGGCATCGCCCCCTCGCGGCGCTTGCCACATGTATGTTCCTCGTCCACCTGGCTGCGCGCGCCAGTGGGGGGGCTGCTGCGCACCTTCCGTGCCGAAGGCGAAATGGTCGCCGAAGGCGATGTGCTCGCCACCGTGTCCGACCCCTTTGGCAAAAGCGAGGCCAATGTCGTGGCCCCCAACGCGGGCATCTTGATCGGACGCGCGATCCTGCCCGTCGTCAATGAAGGCGACGCCGTGTTTCACCTTGCCAAACTGCTGCCAAAGGCGGTGGCCGATACCGTGGATGAAATGGTCGAACAACTGATTGCCGACCCGCTGTTCGACGAAGACGAAATCATCTAAGGGGCAGCGCCGCACCGCGCACCGCCGCCGCCCCCCCACGGCCCATTTTCAGGCGGCAATCCCGTCACGTGTCGCCACACGCCTGATCGACGCACGATCGCTGCACCGCGCCACCCAATCCGCGATCACCTGATGATCCTGCAACAGGTCAGGCATCCACACAAACGGGCTGCTGCACAACAGGTCGGCGGCGGAATAGTCCTGCCCCAACAAATACGGCTGCCCCGTCAAAGCCTCTGCCAATTGCGCAATCATCGTGTCGAAATCACGCAAATTTGCCTGCACCGCCGGGTGCGATATCTGCGCCCAATGCAGAATGATCACCGGCTCCATCACCCCCTGATAGTAGAACAACCACGACAGATAGGCCCCCCGTCCTGCCGTGCCCGGCAACGGGCCCAGCCCGGCCTGCGGGTATTTGTCCGTCAGATAGGCAACGATCGCACCCCGCTCCCTTATATGTTCGTCACCGTCGACCAGATAGGGCACTTTCTTTTCCGGATGAGGGTTGATCGGGTCCGGGCCGCCTGACCCATCCTGCCGTGTAACCGTGACCTGCTGAATGTCGATATCCGCCCCCAGTTCATCGACCAGCGCAACAAGGCCGGATGAACGCGAATTGGGGGCGTGGTAAAGCGTGGGCATGAAATAGCTCCTTTGGTTAAGACTGGTGTCGTCCTAACCGCCGCTCTTGTCAGTTTCTGGCAGGAGCCGGCCAACTGTTAACAATTGGTAGTTTCGGCGTCCGCCCCGTTACTGCGGCCGACCCTTCCGCGCCGGTGTACGCCCAGTGTACGTCTGGTGCACAAAGTGTGACATGCGATTTTAGCGTATTTTCAGCCGTTTACCTTTGATTCGCACACCCATAGACAGGCGTCCGCCGCGCCGCGTCATTCCGCGCGCAGCAGCACCGTGGAAACCGGCGCCAGCGCCACCTGCCCGGCCCGGTCCTGCAACCCCCACAACAACAGCGCCGACACCGTATCAGGCCGCAACCGGCCCAGCATAATCACCGCACCCTCTTGGCCTGCCTTAAAGGCCGCCTGATCCAGGAAACGGCGGATCACCGTCGCCGACTGGTCCTTGCTGTCAAAATCGCGGAACACCGGATCGGCAGGCACCCCGGCCTTGCGCGCCAGTTTCGGCATTGTATTCAATCCCTTATCCTGCGTCACCAGCCCGTGACCTGACCGCGCCAGGATTTCCGTCACCTGATCCGACACATCGCGCGAGCCCTGAAAGCCGCCCCTGGTGCCTTCCAGAACGCCCACAACACCGTCGATCTTATCCAACGTCACACCAAAGGCGGTTTCCGCATCACTCGGCTGTGCGCCTTCGGGCAGGTCGATCATCACCAAGACTTCAAAACCGGCAGCGCGGTATGTCTCTACACGCTGCGCCGCATCCGGCAGGGCGCTATCCACGGCAAAGCTCAGCGGATAGGGAAAACTGCGCAGCGCCGCGAGCCCGGCCGCCCCAGCAGTAACCGACGTGCCATCGTCGATCAGCACCACGGCCATCAGGGGTTTGTCGCTACCCCCCTCAAATGTAACGCTATTTTCGACCAACGGACGTGGGTCTTTTTCCGCTGCGGGGGTCTCTTCCACCACGGCTTCCTCGGCCACTTCGACAGTTGTGCTGCCGGTTGTCAGGCGGTTCACCGCCACGCCAGATGACCGATCCGTCAGCCGCACGGCAGGCGTGCCAATGGCCGGACGGGTGCTGTCGGTATCGCGCTCCGCCACGTCGGGCAGCGGCACAGCCTCCGGTGTGGCCTCGGCCTCGCTCGGCACCTCTGCCACCACGGGCGCGTCGACCTGTGGAGCGTCTGGGGCATCTGGGGCGGCAGGCTCAATCGCGGCCTCGGCCGGTGCTTCCGTCACAGGTGCCACCGCGATTTCACTCTGCGGTTCACCCGCCAATTCAGGCTCCGCCTCGGGTGCCTGCGGCATTTCGGGGTTGTCAAATGCGCCTTCGATTTCGGCCACTTCGGGCGCCGGCGGCTGCGCCGGTTCTGTACTGATCGACAGCTCCTCAACCGGCTGCGGCGCCATCGGGGCCAGCGCCTGCGGGTTCGGCAAAACCGGCTCTTCCGCCTCTGGTGCCGTTTGGGTCACATCCCCCGCTGCGACAGGGGTTTGCAGCCCATCCGCCGCACCGGTTTCGGGCTGTCCCGCCGGGGTCGTCACATCGGCACCCAATTGCAGCGCATCCGGCGCCGGGGCAGCGGCCTGCGGTACCGGCTGGCTGCTGTCAGGGGCCGCATCGCTGTCGCGGCTGGCCTGAGTGGCACCTGCAACCGGGGCCGTGCTATCGGGTGCCTGGGCCGCGCCGGGTGCCGCATCGCCTACCTCTGGCGGCATCGGCAACGGTGCCAATACTGACACCACACCGGCCACACCAATGCTAACAACTCCGCCCCATAGGACACCGCTCAGAAATCCGCGCGCCATGTTCCATTCTCCTGCTGTCTGCCACCGCACCATCGGCACGGCATTTCCCCTCACATGGCATGCCCCGCACTCTTGACGATAGGGTTCAAGCCTGAACATGTATGCGCAACCTATACCGCGTCCCCGCGTGGTTTCTCTAGTCCTAATACAAAGAAATGCCCGCCTGTGTTGCTGCTTATCGATAACTACGACAGCTTTACCTACAATCTGGTTCATTATCTGGGCAGTCTGGGCGCAGATGTTCAGGTGCACCGCAATGACGCGCTAAGCGTGGCGGATGCGATGGCTATGAACCCTGCGGGCATCTTGCTGTCGCCCGGCCCCTGTGACCCCGATCAGGCGGGCATCTGCCTGGAATTGACCCGCGCTGCCGCTGACGCGCGACTGCCGCTGCTGGGCGTCTGTCTGGGCCATCAGACCCTGGGCCAGGCCTTTGGCGGCAAGGTTGTGCGCGCGGACGATATCGTGCACGGCAAACTGGGCCAGATGCACCACGACGGCACCGGCGTTTTCGCGGGTCTGCCGACACCCTTTGCCGCGACCCGCTATCATTCACTTGTGGTCGAACGCGCCAGTCTGCCTGATTGCCTGCATGTCACCGCCGCCCTTGAGGATGGCACGATAATGGGCCTGCAACACCGCGACCTGCCACTGCACGGGGTCCAGTTTCACCCTGAATCGATCCGGTCTGACCACGGGCACGCCCTGCTGCAAAACTTCCTGAACGACATGAAAGTCCCGGCATGAGCGACGCGCTGAAACCCCTGATCGACGCCGCCGCCAATGGGCCGCTGACCCCGGAACAGGCCGTTGAGGCCTTTGAAATCCTGTTCGACGGCGAAGCGACGCCCAGCCAGATCGGCGGCTTTTTGATGGCCCTGCGGACCCGCGGCGAAACCGTCGATGAATATGCCGCCGCCGCGCAGGTGATGCGCGCCAAATGCCACGCCGTGCGCGCGCCCAAGGGCGCGATCGACATCGTCGGCACCGGCGGCGATGGCAAGGGGACGCTCAACATCTCAACTGCCGCCGCCTTTGTTACCGCAGGCGCGGGCGTGATCGTGGCCAAACACGGCAACCGGAATTTAAGCTCTAAATCAGGCGCTTCCGACGCGCTGACCCAGCTTGGTATTAACGTGATGGTCGGCGCAACCGTGGTCGAGCGCGAATTGGCCGAGGCCGGGATCGGGTTTATGATGGCCCCGATGCACCACCCCGCGGTGGCCCACGTCATGCCCACCCGGTCAGAGCTGGGCACCCGCACGATTTTCAACATCCTTGGGCCGCTGACCAACCCTGCGGGTGTGACGCGCCAACTGACCGGGGCGTATCACCGCGACCTCATTCACCCGATGGCCGAAACACTACAGCGGCTTGGGTCGGAAAAGGCCTGGCTTGTGCACGGCTCTGATGGCACCGACGAGTTGACGATCACTGGCGTAAGCTGGGTTGCCGCGCTTGAGAATGACACCGTCACGCTGCGCGAATTGCACCCCGAAGACGCAGGACTGCCCGTGCATCCTTTTAGCGCCATTGAAGGCGGTTCCCCCGAAGAAAACACCGCCCATTTCAAAGCCTTGCTGGACGGCGTCCCATCGGGCTACCGCGATGCTGTGCTGCTGAATGCCGCCGCGGCACTGGTGGTTGCCGATGCCGCAGCTGATCTCAAAACCGGGGTCGACATGGCCCGCACCAGTATCGACAGCGGCGCCGCCCGCGATAAAATTGCACAGGTTGCAAGGATAAGTCAGACCAAATGATCAAATTCGACCGCGCCGCCCTTGGCCCCTGGGCCGACCTGCCGTTCTTTAACACCACGTGGCCCGGCATCGCCGCTGCCCTTGCGGCAGAAAAGCGCGAGGTGTACCCCCCCGCAAACCAGATCTTTGCAGCGCTGGAGCATGTCCAGCCCGACGCGGTCGAAGTGGTTATCTTGGGCCAGGACCCCTATCCGACCGCCGATTACGCGCATGGCTATGCCTTTTCCGCATCCGAAGACACGCGGCCCCTGCCCAAGTCCCTCGCAAATATCTTTAAGGAATTGAAAAGCGATCTGGGCGCCGCCCCCGACACTGCCGATCTAAGGTTTTGGGCCGATCAGGGGGTTCTGCTGCTGAACACAGTACTGACCGTGCCCGCGGGCGAGGCAAAGGGCCATGAAAAGCTGGGTTGGCAGGTGTTGACCGCGCAGGTTCTTGACCGCCTGTCAGACCGTCCGCGTGCCTATCTGCTATGGGGCGATCAGGCCCAGAAGGTCGCCGCCGGAGTTGATGCAGACCGAAATCTCAAGATCGAAACCGTGCACCCATCACCCTTGTCGGCGCATCGCGGCTTCTTTGGCGCGCGGCCCTTTTCAAAGGTCAACGGCTGGCTGTACGAACAGGGCAAGCCCGCGATAAACTGGACCAACCCCTGAGGATGCCATGACCGCCACAATTCTGGACAAGATCAAAGCCTACAAGCTGGAAGAAATTGCCGCCGACAAGGCCGCGATGCCCCTGGCCGAGGTCGAAGCCGCAGCCCGCGCGGCAGCCCCGGTGCGTCATTTCGCCGATCGCCTGCACGAAGCCGCGCGCGAAGGCTACGGCCTGATTGCCGAGATCAAGAAAGCCAGCCCGTCCAAGGGCTTGATCCGCGCCGACTTTGACCCTGCGGCGCTGGCACGCGCCTATGCCGCTGGCGGTGCCACCTGTCTTTCGGTGCTGACGGATACGCCCAGCTTTCAGGGTGCCAAGGATTTTCTGATCGAGGCCCGCGCGGCCTGCGATCTGCCGGTGCTGCGCAAGGATTTCATGTACGACACCTACCAAGTGTCCGAGGCACGCAGCATGGGGGCGGATTGCATCCTGATCATCATGGCCTCGGTTTCCGACGCGCAGGCCGCCGAACTGGAAAGCGCCGCGCATGACTGGGAGATGGATGTTCTGGTCGAAGTCCATAACGCCGCCGAACTGGAACGTGCGGCCAAGCTATCCAGCCGCATGATCGGCATAAACAACCGCAATCTCAATACGTTCGAGACATCTCTTGATGTAACGCGTGAGCTGTCACAGGCGGTGCCGCCTGACCGCTTGATGGTATGCGAGTCTGGTCTGTCGACCCCGGCGGACCTTGCCGATATGGCCATCTATGGCGCGCGGTCGTTCCTGATCGGAGAAAGCCTGATGCGGCAGGCGGATGTCGAACAGGCCACCCGTGATCTGCTGGCCACCCCGCTAATCCCCGGAGGTATGTAATGGCGCTGACGCATTTTGATGCCAAGGGCGACGCCCATATGGTCGACGTCTCTGACAAGGCCGTAACCGCACGTGTGGCCGTGGCCGAGTGTTACATCAAGATGCTGCCAGAAACCTTTGATATCATTACCCAAGGGCGCGCCAAAAAAGGTGATGTTTTAGGCGTGGCGCGGTTGGCTGGGATCATGGCGGCCAAACGTACGTCCGACCTGATCCCTCTGTGCCACCCGCTGCCGATCACCAAGGTTGCGGTGGAATTGGCGCCCGACAGTGACCTGCCGGGACTTCGCATCACGGCCACGGTCAAAACCACGGGCCAGACGGGCGTCGAGATGGAGGCGCTGACCGCAGCGTCCGTCGCCGCACTCACCGTCTATGACATGGCCAAGGCGGTGGACAAGGGGATGGAAGTCGGCGGGCTGCGTGTTGTTCTGAAAGATGGCGGAAAATCAGGCCGTTACGAGGCACCATGATCACCGTAGAAGCCGCCCTCGATGCGTTGTTTGATCTGGTCACGGCGCTGCCGGTCCAAGAGGTGCCGTTGCGCGCGGCGGCAGGACGCGTCCTGGCGCAGACCGTCACCGCCACCCGCACACAGCCGCCCTTTGCCGCGTCGTCGATGGATGGCTACGCCCTGCGCCGGGCCGAGGTCGAACCAGATGCGATGTTCAAGGTGGTGGGTGAATCAGCAGCCGGCCACCGCTATGCGGGCACGCTGCGTGCCGGGCAAGCCGTTCGCATTTTTACTGGCGCGCCGGTGCCAGACGGCGCCGATTTCGTGGTGATCCAAGAGGACGTTACCCGCCGCGGTGATCTGATCACCCTTGGCCACCGCATTGGTAACAAAGACAATATTCGGCCCGCAGGGGGCGATTTTGGGGTCGGCGATGCCATGTCGGCCCCGCGTCTGTTGCGCCCCGCCGACATCGCCCTTCTGGCCGCGATGAACGTGGCCGCCGTGCCCGTCACCCGCAAACCCAAGGTTGCGATCCTCGCCACCGGCGACGAATTGGTGCAACCGGGCGAAACCCCCGGCCCGGACCAGATCATCGCCTCCAACAGCTATGGCCTTGCCGCGATGCTGGAGCAGGCCGGCGCCGAGGTGCGTCTGCTGCCCATCGCGCGCGACACCACCGCTTCGCTGACCCAAGCATTTGATCTCGCACGCGGATCTGACCTGATTATCACCATCGGCGGCGCCTCTGTCGGGGATCACGATCTGGTAGCACCAGTCGCGGCAGAACTGGGCATGCAACAGGCCTTTTACAAGGTCGCGATGCGTCCCGGAAAACCCCTGATGGCCGGGCGGCTGCGCGACGCGGCGATGATCGGCCTGCCGGGCAATCCAGTGTCGGCGATGGTCTGCGGCGTGGTCTTTGTGCTGCCGATGCTGCGCAAGATGCTGGGGTTGGGCGCGGCCCATGCCGCACGCCACAGCGCCCCGCTTGGCCGAGACGTCGCAGCTAACGGCCCCCGCGCTCATTACATGCGCGCCCAGTTGCGCGACGGCCAGCTTTGGCCCGAAGACCGGCAGGATTCGTCGCTGCTGTCTGTCTTGGCCGGGGCAGACGTGTTGCTGCTGCGCCCGCCGGGCGACGGGCCTCGCGTCACAGGTGAGACACAGGATTATATCGCTCTCTGATTGTGTTGACACAAAACAAGAACATCCCTAGAACAAAGCGACATAAATGTTCCAGGGGGCCCCGAATGCTGACCAAAAAACAACTCGATCTTTTGGCGTTTATCCACAAGAGGGTGCAGCGCGACGGGGTACCGCCCAGCTTTGATGAGATGAAGCTCGCGCTTGATCTGCGGTCCAAATCCGGCATTCACCGGCTGATCACGGCGCTTGAGGAACGCGGCTTTATCCGCCGTCTGGCGCATCGCGCCCGCGCCATCGAAATCGTGAAATTGCCCGAAAGCCTGGGCGGCGCGCCCAACCCCGGCTTTACCCCACGGGTCATTGATGGCGACCGGCCCGATACGCCACCACCACCCCACGCCATTACCGTTCAGGCGGGCCAGTCCTATGAGGTGCCCGTGATGGGGCGCATCGCGGCCGGTGTCCCGATCGAAGCCATCTCTCAGGCGTCCCATTCTGTCACGGTGCCGGGGGGGATGATTTCGGGCAAAGGGGAACACTATGCCCTTGAGGTCAAAGGCGATTCGATGATCGAGGCCGGGATCAACGATGGCGATGTGGTGGTAATTCGTGAAACATCGGTGGCGGATAACGGCGATATCGTCGTCGCCTTGGTCGAAGACCACGAGGCAACGCTGAAGCGGTTTAAGCGGCAAGGCAGTTCCATCGCGCTTGAAGCGGCCAATCCCGCTTATGAAACCCGCGTCTTCCGTGCCGATCAGGTCAAGGTTCAGGGGCGTCTTGTCGGGTTGATCCGCACTTATTGATCACCCCTATGGCGGCGCGGCGGGCTGTTCCACAGCCGCGCGCCTGCCTTTTCGCGGGCGGTGACAATGTGCCACCCTGTGCCGCCGGATTTTGGTGACAGCGCAATCGACCCCGTATCACGCAGATGCAGCGCATCGTATATCACGCAGTCGGCCGATGTGTCCTTTGGCACCTCGACCGATGCCACGATGATCTGCCCCGCCGCGCACCCCTGCCCGCCTTCGATAAATGCCGCCACCGCGCGTTTGCCTGACAAGTGGATCACTGCGCTCGCGTCGTTCAGCCAGCGCGCTGCAGCTTGATCCTGCGCCGCGCCATCGCCGTCGTTTTCCAGCCAATTGCGGGCCACGAAACCGGCGCCCTTGGCTTTGCTTAACGCACGGCCTTGGGGCGTCATCACCCCGACAAGCGTGCCGGTATCGGCAATCAGTACCGTCGGACGCTCAGCCCCGTGCCACAGTCCGAATGATGCGACCATCATCGGCACCCCAACCCAGCGCAACCGCCCTTGCCACAGGATCAGCACCAAAAAACCCAACGTCAGCAGCGGCAGAACCCAGGCCCCCGGCCCCGGCACATGGCCGCGGGCGCCGGGCAGCGCCGCCACCTGATCTGCGACACCAAGTATCCATTGCAGCCCCAGCCCCATGGCCCAAAGACCCACCCCATCCAGCCTCAGTACCGACAGCACCAGGGCCAGCACGGCCGCCGGGATCACCAAGACTCCCATCAGCGGCACCGACAGCAGGTTTGCCACCAGACCGAAATGCGCAATCGTGTTGAAATGCGCCGCAGCGATGGGTGCTGTGGCAAACCCCGCCACGGCAGAGGAAAGCACAACGGCCAGCGCCGGGCGCAGGGCGCGGGGGACAGCATCGCTTTGGATATCGCGCAGCACGCCAAAGACGGCCACCAGCGCCGTGGTGGCGGCAAACGACATCTGAAATCCTGGCCCCATCAGGGCTTCTGGCCGCAGCACAAGCACCAGCGTCGCCGCCACCGCGACTGCGCGCAGCGACAAGGCCCGCCGCCCGATGATCAGCGCGCCCAGTGCCACCGCCACCATGATATAGGCCCGTTCCGTCGCCACATTGCCACCCGACAGGCCCAGATACCCTGTCGCCGCGATCAGCGCCGCCACCGCGGCAATACCCCGACAGGGCCAGCGCAGGGCGGTGAACGGGTGCAGCGCCAACAGCACCCGCACCGCACCAAAGACCACCGCGCTGAGCAGCCCCATATGCAGGCCCGAAATGGCCAGCAGATGCGCAAGATTGCTCGCCCGCAAATCCATCAGGGCCTTTTGGGATATGGCGCTGCGGTCGCCAGTCGTGATTGCCGCCGCGAACCCGCCGACATCGCCGGGCAGTTGCGCCCGTATCCGCGCCGAGGCCGCCATGCGCAGCCGGAACATCGCCAGCCCCGCGTGTCCCTCGTGCGCCGGGGACACACCTAACAGCGGCACGCGGGTATAGCCGACCGCACCCAACCGGGCAAACCACGCATGGCGTTGAAAATCAAAGCCCCCCGGTTCGACCGGACCGCTGGGAGGCGACAGATGCGCGGTCGTCATCACCCGCAGTCCCGGCGTTGGCGCGATGCTGCCTTCAGCGGCGCCGTGGAGTGAAATGCGCACCTGATGCGGGGTGCGCGCAGGCGGTACGCGCGCCAGCCGCACCTGATCCAGCGTCAGCCGCAGCGCGTCGGACTGGCTGCGGTCGATCGCCACCACCCGCCCCTCGACCGGACCGTAATACCGCCAGCCCAGCACCGGTTCGGCCACGCTGTGCGCCCGCACCCCAGCCAGTAAAAACCCGGTCGCCAAAAGGGCCAGTGCGATGATCATAGGCGCAATATTTTCAGGCAAGCGCCACGCCAACAGGGTCAGGGCAACAGCCCCGCCCGCCACTGCGATCAGCAGCGTCAACACGGGTTCAAATCCCAGGCTGAAATAGCTGCCAATCCCCGTCGCAAGACAGACAGGCACCCAGCCCATCAGGTGCCCTCGCTGGTTTGACATCATGTCGCGCAGTTGCTGTGTCAGGCCCATGCTTGCCCCCGCGGATCGCACTGGGTAGATAGGCGACAGCTTAATGAGCCGATGGTTAGCAAAAGGTAAACGCGCCCCGGCCCCGTCCGTATCTCTGACCGAAAGGCCCTGCCATGAACGCCCCCGTCGTCACCCGATTTGCCCCTTCGCCCACCGGGTTCCTGCACATCGGCGGCGCGCGCACCGCGCTGTTCAACTGGCTTTATGCGCGGGGCCGCGGCGGCAAGTTCCTGCTGCGTATCGAAGACACCGACCGCGCGCGATCCACGCCCGAAGCGACCGCCGCGATCCTACAGGGCATGGCTTGGCTGGGTCTTGACCACGACGGCGAGATCGTCAGCCAATTCGAAAACGCCCCCCGCCACGCCGCCGTTGCGTATGAGCTGTTGGCGGCGGGCAAAGCCTACAAATGTTTTGCCACTCAGGACGAAATCACCGCCTTCCGCGACACCGCAAAGGCCGAGGGGCGCAGCACGCTCTACCGCTCGCCCTGGCGCGACGCGCCAGAAGACACACATCCCGACGCGCCTTTTGTGGTCCGCATCAAAGCACCGCTGGAGGGCAGCACCGTGATCCGCGATCAGGTGCAGGGCGATGTCACGATCCGCAACGATCAACTGGATGACATGGTGCTGTTACGTTCCGATGGCACCCCTGTCTATATGCTGGCTGTGGTGGTGGATGATCATGACATGGGTGTGACACATGTGGTGCGGGGCGATGATCACCTCAACAACGCCGCACGCCAGATGATGATCTATGACGCGATGGGCTGGAACGTCCCGGTCTGGGCGCATATCCCGCTGATTCACGGGTCGGACGGCAAGAAACTGAGCAAACGCCACGGCGCGCTGGGGGCGCAGGAATATCAGGCCATGGGCTATCCTGCGGCAGGTATGCGCAACTATCTGGCGCGTCTGGGCTGGAGCCATGGCGACGATGAATTCTTTACCGACGCCCAGGCCCAGGCATGGTTTGATCTGGACGGTATTCGGCGCAGCCCGGCGCAATTCGACCTGAAAAAGCTGGAAAATATCTGCGGGCAGCATATCGCTGCGGCCGATGATGCCGCGCTGCGGCATGAGATCGAGGCCTACCTTGCCGCCGCAGGACAGCCTGCCCTGACGGAAGCGCAGGCGGACCTGTTGGAGCAAGGCATGTACTGCCTCAAGGAACGGGCCAAAACATTTCCAGAACTCCTTGAAAAAGCAGAGTTTATTCTGGCCAGCCGCCCGATCACCCCAGACGAGAAAGCGGCCAAGAATCTTGATTCGGTATCCCGTGGCATACTGTCGGAATTGACGCCGCAGTTGCAAAATGCTAGCTGGAACAAAGAAACGCTGGAGGAGGTGCTGAACGGCTTTGCCGCCGCTCATGACACCAAATTCGGCAAGCTGGCGGGGCCCCTGCGCGCGGCTCTTGCTGGCCGGGCAGTCACCCCATCGGTTTTTGACATGATGCTGGTGCTGGGGCGCGATGAAACCCTTGCCCGCCTGACGGAGGCTGCACTCTGAGATTTGGTTAACCACTTCTCAACGTGGCCGGATATAACAGACAGGGACTGCCCCCCGTTTCGGGGCAAAGCCCAGACGGCGGGCGCGCCCCGCAGCCAACATTCGGGAAGGGATTCCATGACCAAAAGCGATAAATCCGCGACACTGACAATTGACGGCACCGACTACGAACTGCCGATCTATACGCCGTCCGCCGGCCCGGATGTGGTGGACATTCGAAAGCTCTATGCGCAGGCCAATGTCTTTACCTATGATCCCGGGTTCACGTCGACTGCCGCATGCGACAGCACCATCACCTTTATTGATGGTGACAAGGGCGTTCTGCTGCACCGTGGCTACCCGATTGAACAACTGGCAGGTAAATCCCATTACCTCGAAGTCTGCTTCCTGCTGCTGTACGGCGAACTGCCCTCCCCCAAAGAGCTGGAAGATTTCGAAGCGCTGGTGACCAACCACACCATGCTGCACGAGCAGATGATGTATTTCTTCCGTGGTTTCCGCCGGGATGCGCACCCGATGGCCGTGATGGTCGGTGTCGTTGGCGCGATGAGCGCATTCTACCACGACAGCACCGATATCTCTGACGAGCACCAGCGCGAGGTCGCGTCGATCCGCCTGATCGCCAAGATGCCGACAATTGCCGCGATGGCGTATAAGTACACGGTCGGCCAGCCGTTTGTGTACCCGCGCAACGATCTGGATTATGCGTCGAACTTCCTGCGCATGTGTTTCGCCGTGCCCGCCGAGGAATATGAGGTCAACCCGATCCTCAGCCGCGCGATGGACCGGATTTTCACGCTGCACGCCGATCACGAACAGAACGCGTCAACCTCGACCGTGCGTCTGGCGTCCTCTTCGGGGGCCAACCCGTTTGCCTGTATCGCGGCGGGTATTGCCTGCCTCTGGGGCCCTGCCCATGGCGGCGCCAACCAGGCCTGCCTTGAGATGCTCAAGGAAATTGGCACGCCCGACCGCATCCCCGAATTCATTGCCCGCGCCAAGGACAAGAACGATCCGTTCCGCCTGATGGGCTTTGGCCACCGCGTGTACAAAAACCACGATCCGCGCGCGACCGTGATGAAGGAAAGCGCCGATGAGGTGCTTGAACTTTTGGGTGTCGAGAACAACCCGATCCTTCAGGTTGCCAAAGAATTGGAAAAACAGGCGCTCGAAGATCCGTATTTCGCGGAAAAGAAACTGTTCCCGAACGTCGATTTCTATTCGGGCATCATCCTCGAAGCGATGGGTTTCCCGACGTCGATGTTCACCCCGATCTTTGCACTGTCGCGTACCGTCGGCTGGATTTCGCAGTGGAAGGAAATGATCGCCGACCCACAGAACAAAATTGGCCGTCCGCGCCAGTTGTACCTGGGCGAAACCCAGCGCGATTACACCGACATCGAAAACCGCTAACAACTACAACGCCCCGGTCCTGCCGGGGCGTTTTGCCATTCCCCCCGACGTCGCCGCTGTTGACGTAAGGGCAACAATCAGCGCCTGCGGCGGCACCTGCAACTGGCACGGCAAAGGTCAGAACCGCGAATCGCCTGCGCCGTTACCGTATGCGATCATTGCAAAATCATCGTTTCTGGACAGGACTGTTGCAGCGGTCTGTGACGGTATCGAAACATACCCTCTGGAAACATGGCAGAATTATGGCATTGTTTCGCCCCACCGCACAATGACACGCCCTGCTTGACCGGTTGAACCCTTCGCAGATAGTTTGCCTGTATCAAAGGTCTGGAGTGGTAAAATGGATTTTGCAGGTGTCGTTCCGATGGTTGGCCGAGTGTCTGGCCGCGCCATGACCACTTTGATTTTGATGCCACTTGTGGCACACTCAATGGGTGTACTGCCAAGTCCGCATAACACCGGAAGGAGTAAACGATGAACACCTTTCGATCCGGCAAGGGCCGTCGACTGGACTGCGCAGCGTCCCTGATGCCGCGCTCCGACCCCTCTGACGAGGGGCCACACGGGGCGTTGATCCCCGATACTCTGCATGACCGCGATCAGATTGCCGTTGTCTATGACAAGGGACAGACGCCGCCCGAAATTACCATCACCAAAGTGTCCGGCACCGTCCATACTGTACTGGCGGATGGCGTGGCTGTGGCGGTTGTGGCGCGGGCCACGGGCCCTGCGCCGTCGGTCGATGACGTGTTACTGATCGAACGATCGACCTGAAACACGCCTGACCGATTAGCGGCCCTCGAACTTTGGGCTGCGTTTTTCGGTAAAGGCCATGACGCCTTCCTTGAAATCGCGCGACTTGCCGCATTTGCCCTGTTCCTGGGCCTCCAGCGTCAGCTGATCCTCAAACCCGTTGTCCCAGCTTGCCCGCAGTGCGGTCTTGGCCGCCGCGTAGGCCGCCGTCGGGCCTGCCGCAAGCTGTGCCGCCTTGGCCCGCCAATGCGCATCGAAATCGGCATCCGGCACCGCTTGCCAGATCATGCCCCAGTCATCGGCCTGCCGGGCGCTGATCTTGTCGGCGAACAGCGCGGCACCCATTGCCTTGGCCATGCCCATCTGACGTGGCAGTGCATAGGTGCCACCCGCGTCAGGGATCAGCCCGATCCGGGTAAACGCCTGCATGAAGTAAGCAGATTCCGTGGCAAAAACCACATCCGCTGCCAGGGCCAGATTGGCCCCCGCCCCGGCCGCAGCGCCATTCACTGCCGCAATCGTCGGCACCGGACATTCCACAATGGCGCGCAGCATTGGCGCGTATTCGTCCCGCAGGGTGCGTTCCAGATCGACCGAGGCCGCCGTGGCACGGTCGCCCAAATCCTGACCCGAACAAAATGCCCGGCCAGCGCCCGTCAGCACCACCACGCGCGCCTCCTTGCCGCCCTGCTTGACCGCGTGGGTGATTTCGGCGCGCATCTGAGTGGTGAGCGCGTTCATCTTGTCTGGCCGGTTGAGGGTGATCAATGCGATGCCGTCGCTCAGCGCATAGGTGAGGGTACTATAATCCATCTCGGGTTCCTTGGCCTGTGGCTTGGGATTGGGCTTGCCACTTCATATCAAAGCAGTGCTGCACTGCCAGTAAAACCGCACGTCACGGATCGAGAATGTCGCGCAAACGTGCCTCTTCCTCGGGGCTAAGCGGTATCTCGGCGGCATTCTGACCCCGGGCGCGCCCCCGCAAATAGAACCCGCCAAGCCCCCCCGCCAGCAGCAGCATCAGCGGCCCCGCAGCCCACAGCAGCCAGTTGGCCCCGGTAACAGGCGGGTTCAGCAACACATATTCGCCGTAACGTGCCACGATAAAGTCGACCGCTTCGGCATCACTATCGCCTTCGACCAGCCGCTCGCGCAGCAGCAGACGCAAGTCGCGCGCCAGGCTGGCATTGCTTTCGTCGATATTTTCGTTGCGGCAAACCAGACAGCGCAGCCCCTGAGACAGTTCACGCGCCCGCGCTTCAAGCACCGGGTTGTCCAACACCTCGTCCGGCTCGACCGCCATCAGCGGCGCGGCCAGCAGCATCAGCATCAAAACCAGACGCTTCATTCTGCCGCCACCGCTGCTGCGTCCTTGCGCGCCCCGGCAGCAACACGGAAACGTCGGTCACTCAGGCTCAGCAATCCGCCAAGCGCCATCATCGCGCAGCCAATCCAGATCCAGTTCGTCATCGGTTTGATATAGGTCCGCACCGCCCAGCCACCGCCATCCTGTGCATCGCCAATCACCACATAGACGTCGCGCGCGAGATTGTAATCAATGGCGGCCTCCGTGGTCGGCATCTGCGCCACCGGGTAAAACCGTTTCTCGGGCCGCAGTTGTGCAATTTCCTGTCCGTCACGGGCCAACGTCACCTGCGCCATCGTCGTCAGGTAATTGGGTCCCCGTTCCTCTTTGACCCCGGTCAATGTCAGCGTATAGGCGCCCACATCAAAGGCCTCGCCAATGCGCGCGACGCGGATATCGTCCACCGCCCAGGCCATCAGCCCAGAAATGCCCGCCATCGTCACGCCAAGCCCGGCATGCGCCGTCGCCTTGCCCCAATCGGCACGTCGCAGGCGCCGCAACCGACCCCAACGCCCCGGCCCACGGCCCAACCGCTGCATCACGTCGACGCCTGTACCCATGATCAGCCAGGCCCCCAGGAACATCCCCACAGGCCCTAACAGCCCGCGACCCGACTGTATCGCAAAGGCCAGCCCTCCCAGCGCCACCGCCAGCACAAACACATAGCGCAGCGGATACAGCGCCCGCCCGATCCGCGCCCGTTTCCAAGGCATCGCACTGCCGACTGGCAACACCAGCCCCAGCACCACCATAAAAGGCGTAAAGGCCGCGTTAAAGAACGGCGGTCCAACGCTTAGTTTGCGGTCAAAGAACATCTCGGCCAGCAGCGGCCACATGGTGCCGACAAAGACCACGAAACAGGCCACCGCCAGCAGCAAGTTGTTCACGATCAATGCAGATTCCCGGCTGACGAGGCCAAACACCCCACGCGCCTCCAACGCACCGGCGCGCAGGCTGAATAGGATCAGCGCCCCGCCGGTGAACAGACCCAGAATGGCCAGAATGAACAGCCCGCGTTCGGGATCGTTGGCAAAGGCATGTACCGACGTCAGCAGGCCCGAGCGCACGATGAACGTACCGATCAGCGAAAACCCAAAGGCAAGGATCGCCAGTAGGATCGTCCAGCTTTTCAGGCTTTCGCGCTTTTCCACGACGATGGCCGAGTGGAGAAGCGCCGCCGCCAAGAGCCACGGCATGAACGATGCGTTTTCCACCGGGTCCCAGAACCAGAAACCGCCCCAGCCCAATTCGTAATAGGCCCACCACGATCCCAGTGCGATGCCGATGGTCAGGAATATCCACGCGGCCAAGGTCCAGGGCCGCACCCAGCGCCCCCATGCGGCATCCACACGCCCCTCGATCAGCGCCGCCACGGCAAAGCTGAACGACATGCTTAGCCCCACATATCCGAGATACAAAAACGGCGGGTGAAAGGCCAAACCTGGGTCTTGCAGCAACGGGTTCAGATCCTGCCCATCAAAGGGCGGCGTCGCCATACGCAAAAACGGGTTCGACGTGAACAGGATAAAGGCCAGAAACGCCACGCCAATTGCCGCCTGCACCGACAGCACCCGCGCCCGCAGACTTGGCGGCAGATTTCCACCAAACCACGCCGCCATCGCGCCAAACAGGGCCACAATCAGCACCCACAGCAGCATCGACCCCTCGTGATTCCCCCAGGTACCACTGATCTTGTACAACAACGGCTTGGCCGAATGGCTGTTGGCAACCACCAGACGCAGGCTGAAATCCGACGAAATGAATCCCCACATCAACGCCCCAAAGGCCAGCGCGATCAAGGCAAACTGCGCGCCCGCTGCGGGCTCTGCCACCGCCATCAGGGCCGCATTGCGCCGCTGGGCGCCCCACATGGGCACCACCATCTGTATCAGCGCGACCCCAAAGGCCAGCACCAGTGCGAAATGTCCAAGTTCTGTAATCATAGCGCAAACTATAGGGGGCCGAAGCCCCCTAAGCCATGCCAATCTGCGCCGCCTGACTGCGCAAAGCGTCGCAGTCAGAGTTCCCGCCTGCGCCAGGCCGCAAGGGCTGCGTTGACGTCAGGCTGAACCACAGCCAATGTCAGCCGCGCGTCCTTGCCCGTCGCGGCCGCGCGCACCGCATCGGCGCGCAATTCGCGCAGGGCTTCGATGTTCTCTACCACCTGCGGCACCCGCGCCATACTGCCCACGATCGCGGCCTGAAAATCCTGCGCCTTGGCCTGATGCCGCGCGCCAAAGTAGAACGATACGATCACCCCCAGCAGCCACCACAACGGTTCTGGCACCAGCGCAATTCCCTGCATCCGTTCGGAAAACCACAGCGGATTTACCATGGCCGAAACAAACAGGCCCAGCGTGCCAAGCGCCAGCATCGGGCGCGGCAGACGGTTCACCCCATCCATGAACCGATCAAACCCGCCCTGCCGGGCAACGGCAAATTCGGCGCCATATTGTGCCATAGCCTGCCCCTGCACCACCTGCGCGCGTTGCGCACCTGCCTCGGCATTTTCGCGAAACACCTCGACGGTTTCGCGCACGACGTTGCGGTTGCCGCCAAATATGTTGCGGTTGCCGCCAAATATCATGCTAAAAATCCGTTCGATCATCGCCATTCTGCCACCCTTTGCTCAAACGCCGCCTTGCTCAGATGGTACTGCGGTGTGATGAATTCTTCGGCTCGCCTGATCCAGCCCCCCTTGCCGCCCGCACGGTTGCGGGCATATTTGCGGCTGGCGGGGCGTCTGTCGGCCAGACGAAAGTAGTAGTTTCGCCGCGCGATCCCGTAGGCATCAACCAGATGATCTGGTGCCGCGCGCATCGCGGCATGGGTGGCGGCAATGCTCTGCGGCCCCAGCGCACCGTCGACCGCGACGTCATGGCCCATGTCGCGCAGCAGCCGTTGCAGAATTTTCACCGCGTTGCCGCCCGCGTTGACATACATATCAAACACCGTCGCGTGCAGCGGTTCCGGCAACTCCGCAATCAGCGGTGCATCGAAATAGTGTTTGATAAATATCTCGACCGCCTGCGCCCGCGTCAGGCTGCGCACATCCGACACGTCGACCCGGCCATCCCCGGTCAGATCCAGCCCCAACCGCCGCATCGTGTGGATCGTGACACCATAATTCGTGGCCCCGCCCGGATCATCGCGATCATTCACAAAGCCACCCTCGCGGGCCACGATGCCTTGCGCAATGTCATGAACAGACTGCATTTCCACCGCTCCTTACCGTTTCTATCCGGCAAGTCTGGGCAGAACTTCGTTAACGATGACGATAGACAGCGTACGCTGTCAGCTGTCGTTTTCGCGGTAGACGCCTTGTTCCTTCAGCGCGTCAACGACTTCTTTAGGCATGTATGTTTCATCATGTTTGGCAAGGATTTCAGTGGCTTCAAAGACACCGTTAATGTAGCTTCCAGTGCCGACCATGCCCTGATTTTCCTCGAAGAGGTCAGGCAACACACCCTTGTAGATCACCGGCACCGTTGCCCCGCCATCGGTCACGCTAAAGCGGATCGTCTCGCTTTCGCCGCGTACCAGCGTGCCTTCTTCGACCAGACCACCAATGCGAAACACCTCTGCCGGGCCGGGCGGTTCGGCGATCACCTGACTGGGGGCCCGGAAATAGTTGATGCCGTCGCGCAGGGCATAGCCGATCAGCACGCTGGACAGCGTCAAGGCCACCACCGCAACGGCGATCACCTGAATACGACGTTGTTTCTTTAGGCTTTTCATAACATCCTCATGGGAACAACGGCGCCATCATCAGGCCGTCTGTTTCGTCCAGACCCAGCATAAGGTTGGCGTTCTGAAGGGCCTGACCGCTGGACCCTTTGGTTAGGTTGTCCAGCGCCGCCACCACGATCGCCCGCCCCTCGATCCGATCTGCGACAACCCCGATGTGGCAAAAGTTCGACCCGCGGATATGCCGCGTGCTGGGGGCTTCGCCCATGGGCAGCACTTCGATGAACGGTTCACTCTCATAGGCTGAATTCAACGCATTGTGAATGGCTTGCGCATCACCCTTAACATAGCAGGTCGCAAGGATTCCGCGGTTGGCAGGCACCAGATGTGGGGTGAATTGCACCTTTACCGGCCGCCCTGCCAATGCGGAGAATTCCTGATCAAATTCGCCCAGGTGCCGATGTGTACCACCCAACGCATAGGCGTGATAGCCCTCGCTCAGTTCGGCATGCAGCAGGTTTTCCTTCAATGACCGCCCCGCGCCGGAAACAGCGCATTTCAGGTCCATGATGATCTCGTCCAGATCAATCACCCCGGCGCTGATCAACGGGCGCAGGGCAAATTGCCCCGTCGCCGCGTTACAGCCCGTGCCCGCCACCAGACGGGCCTTGGCAATGTCGTCGCGGTAAAATTCGGTCAGCCCGTAAACAGCTTCTTCCTGCTGTTTGAGGGCGGCATGTTTGTTACCGTACCACTTGGCATAATCTTCGGGATCGCGCAGGCGGAAATCGGCGGAAAGATCGACGATCTTCAGGTCCGCAGGCAGCGCCGCGATGACCTCTTGCGAGGTCTTATGCGGCAATGCGCAGAAACACAGATCGATCTGTGAAAAGTCGATATCCTCGATGGTGACCAGCGGCGGCAGGTCCATATGGCGCAGGTGTGGAAACACCTCGGCCATGCTTTGCCCGGCCTTAGAGTTGCCCCCCAACGCCTTGATTTTCATAGATGAGTGTCCAGCGATCAGCCGGATCAACTCTGCCCCGGTATAGCCAGAGGCGCCAAGGATGGCGATGTTATGTGTCATGTCAATTTCCGTCGATGTCAGATCAGGGTAGCGCAAGGTCACGCGGCAGCAAATGTGATTTGTCGTCGCAGGAACTGTGTCGCGCGGGTACTGACACGCACGGGGTCTCCCGTCGTCAGAAACGCGGCCTGCCCCTCGCCCATCATGCCCGGATGCCGTTCAAGGTAGTCGGCCAGCGACGCGGCAACCAGCGATGCCTGACTAAACACTTGCACCTGCGGGCCCAATGCCTCCTGAAACACCTCCTGCACCAGCGGATAATGGGTACAGCCCAGCACAGCCGCCTGCGGTTCCGGCATCTTGCGTTTCAGCGCATCCACATGGCTGCGCACCAACGCTTCGGCCAGAATGAAATCGCCGTCTTCGATGGCATCGACAACACCACCACAGGCCTGCGCCTCAACGTCGACCCCGATGGCGCGAAACGCCAGTTCGCGCTGGAACGCGCGGGTGGCCACGGTGGCCGGCGTGGCAAAGAGCGCCACATGTTTCACCGCAACTTCGCGGGGCGGCGAATTATCGCCCCACTGGCGTTCGGTCATTGCCTCGATCAGCGGGACAAACACACCCAAGACGCGTTTGCCCTGCGGCACCCAGCCTTCTTGCATCCGGCGCAACGCCGCCGCCGAGGCAGTGTTGCAGGCCAGGATCACCAGATCACAGCCCGCATCGAACAGCCGCTGCACCGCCGCGCAGGTCAGGTTATAGATGTCATCCGCCGTGCGCACACCGTAGGGTGCATGGGCGCTGTCGGCGAGATAGACAAACTCCACCTCTGGCAGACGTTCCTGCACCTTTTCCCAGACGGTCAGCCCGCCCAACCCCGAATCAAAAATACCGACTGCCATGGCTTTTCCGTCACCTGTCGGCGCGATGCCGATCCTCAAATTCATACCCCAGATCAAAGCGTTTGTCGGGGTTCGGTGACAACTCATAAGTGGCTTTGCGCAGGAAATCCATCATCCCTTTTGCGTCGCCCACCATAGGCTGCAACGCGCCGCGCGGGATGGCTGTGCCGATCGCCACGCGCACCGGGGTGTCGACCCGTTTGCGAAATTCCTTGATCAACAACCCCATGCGCAGGTTGGCATGCAGGTGGCTCGCGATCTGAAACAACCGGCCCGTGTGGCCATCGAAATAGATCGGCACCACGGTGGCGTTCGATTTGGCAATCATCCGCGCGGTAAAGCTGCGCCAGCGCGGGTCCATCGGCGGCCCAAACGGCGTGGCCCCGGTGCTGACCGTGCCACCCGGAAAGATGCCCACGACGCCGCCCTGTCCCAGATACGCCAGTGCGGTCTTGCGGGTCTCAAGGTTCAGCGCCAGCGCCGCCTTGTCGGTGTCAAAACTGATCGGCAGAAGGTTGGACATAAGATCGGGCGCGCGGGTAAATACCGAATTGGCCATGATGCGGAAATCTCCGCGCGTGCGCGACAGGATATGGCCCAACATCAGCCCGTCCAGAATGCCGTAAGGGTGATTGGCAATGACAATCAGCGGCCCGTCACTTGGGATATTGTCGAGGGTTCCGCCCACAACCTTGAGGCTAAGCCCGTATCGGTCGACCATGACGTCGAAAAAGCTTTCGCCGCGCGCAACCGCATCCTCATAGCCGCGCGCGCGTTTGACCAACGACAGGCGCCCCGTCGTATTTTCCATCGCTCGGATCAGCGCCCGCCCCCCCTTGGATCGGGCAGAATTGGCATAGCTGATGTCACGTGCGGTTCTCAACGACTGCGATTTCACTGCTGTCTCCGGCGTTAGGGGCCAAGGCAGGTTTGCCCTGACCCCTTTATGGCAGTTCTGCAACGCCCGTGTGACAAGGGCGTCGTGCGTTACTCAGCCGCCTGCGCCGTGGCCGTCCCGCCTGCGCGGATCACAGCCAGCAGTTCTTCGCGGCGCTTCGCCGCCTTGGCCTCGTTTGCCTGTTTCACCGGGCCAAAGCCGCGGATTTGCAGCGGCAGTTCGGCCAGCGCCACGATGGCATCGCGGGTTTGATCGGTCAGCTTTGGCAGCACTTCGGCCATGTCGCCTTCATATTGCTTGATCAGCGACCGTTCCATCTTGCGCTCGGCGGTATAGCCGAAGGGATCGAACGGTGTGCCGCGCAGCGGCTTCAACCGTGCCATCACCCGCAGCGGACCTTCGAGCCACTGACCAAATTCGCGCTTTTGCGGGCGGCCGTTTGGCCCCATGCGCGAAATCAGCGGCGGTGCCATGTGGAACGTCATCTTGAAGTCGCCATCAAACTCGGCGCGCGCCTTGTCGCGGCTGGTGATCAGCAGGCGGGCAACCTCATATTCATCCTTGTAGGACAACAGCTTGTGATAGCCCTGCGCCACGGCGGCCTTGACAGTGCCATCGGCAATCCCATCCAGCATCTTGGCATAGCGTTTGGCCAGCCCTTTGCCCTGATAGGCTTTCAGGTGATCAACCCGGTAGGCGATCTTGTCCACCGGGGATTTTGGCAGTTCGACCACCTTAGGTTGGCTGACCTTCAGGGCATTCTGCGGGTACAGCACCGCCCAGCGCCCGATGTCAAAGGCACGCAGGTTACGCTCGACCGCCGCGCCGTTCATACGGATCGCTTCTTGCAAGCTTTCCAGGGTCAGCGGCAGCAGGCCGCGCTGCCACGCCGCGCCAAAGATCATCATGTTGGAGTAGATGGAATCGCCCAGCGCTGCCTTTGCCAGATCAGAGGCATCAAACATCGCCACATCGTCTTTCAGCCGTGCCTCCAGCGCCAGTGTCAGACGGTCATAGGGCAATTGGAATTCGGTATCGCGGGTAAAATCACCCGTGATGATCTGGTGCGAATTCACAACCGCCCCGGTGCGCCCAGCGCGGGTCAGCCCCAATGTCTTGTGCCCGGCAGACACCACAAGATCGCCGCCGATCAGCGCATGGGCTTCGCCCGTGGCAACCCGGATCGCGCTGATATCTTCGGGACGTTCAGCCAGACGGCAGTGGATATGCACCGCGCCACCCTTTTGCGCGAGGCCCGCCATTTCCATCATGCCGGCACCTTTGCCATCAAGCTGTGCTGCCTGCGCCAGCAGCGCGCCGATGGTCACCACCCCGGTTCCGCCCACACCCGTGATCACCACGTTGTGCGTGCCGTCAATCCTGGGCAATTGCGGCAGTGGCAGATCGGGGAGCACGATCTCGGTTGTGGGGTCTTTGCGGATCTTGGCACCTTCCAAGGTCACAAAAGACGGGCAGAAGCCATTCACGCAGGAATAGTCTTTGTTGCACGACGACTGATCAATCGCGCGCTTGCGGCCCAGTTCGGTTTCATTAGGGACGATGGCCACACAATTGGACTGCACGCCACAATCGCCGCAGCCTTCGCAGACGTCTTCGTTGATGAACACACGCTTGTCCGGATCAGGGAACAGCCCACGTTTGCGGCGGCGGCGCTTTTCGGCGGCACAGGTCTGGATATAGACAATCGCACTGACGCCCTCATGCTCGCGAAAGGCCTTTTGCACATTTGGCATTTCGGCGCGCTCATGCACCTCCACGCCTTTGAACCGCGCCAGATCGACATCTTCTTTTTCGTCATAGACAACGGCAAGGTGCTTTACCCCCATCGCCTGCAATTCCTTGACGATGCGGTAGGCGTCCAAATCACCTTCGTTGTGCTGCCCGCCCGTCATGGCAACAGCATCATTATAAAGGATTTTGTAGGTGATGTTGGTGCCCGCTGCCAAAGCAGCGCGGATCGCCTGCACGCCCGAGTGGTTGTAGGTGCCATCGCCAAGGTTCTGGAACACATGCTTGGTGTTGGAAAATGGCGCTTCGCCGATCCAGTTCGCCCCTTCGCCCCCCATATGGGTAAAGCCTGTGGTCTCGCGGTCCATCCACTGCACCATATAGTGACAGCCGATACCGGCATAGGCGCGGCTGCCCTCGGGCACTTTGGTGGACGAATTATGCGGGCAGCCTGCACAGTAATACGGCAGCCGTGCCGCAATATCTTCGGCGTTGTCCGACCGGCGCGCCTCGCTCAGCGCTTCTAGGCCCGCGCGAATACCATCGGTCTCGCGGCCTTCCTCCAACAGGATACCGCCAATCTTTTCGGCAATAAGGATCGGGTCCAACGCGCCACGGGTCGGGAACAGCTCTTCGCCATGTTCCATGCCCGCACCGCCCTTGTGCCAGCCGTACACACGGCGATGGGTGTCAGAGAAAAGCGCCTCTTTGATCTGAATCTCGATCAGCTTGCGCTTTTCCTCGACCACCACGATCAAATCCAGCCCATCGGCCCAGTCGTGAAAGCCATGCATGTCCAGCGGAAAGGTCTGACCGATCTTATAGGTCGTGATCCCCAGCCGCTCGGCTTCGTTTTCGTCGATGTTCAGCAGGCTCAGCGCATGCACGAGGTCGAGCCAGTTCTTGCCCGCCGCCGCAAAACCGATCTTGGCCCCGCGTTTGCCCCACATCCGCTTGTCCATCTTGTTGGCATGGCTGAACGCCTCTGCCGCGAACCGTTTGTAGTCGATCATCCGCGCCTCTTGCAGGTGCGGCGTATCGCCCAAACGGATGTTCAGCCCGCCCTGCGGCATGTCAAACTCAGGGATCACCAGCTTCATGCGGTTCGGATCACCGTTAACGACGCTGGTTGCCTCAACGGTGTCTTTCATCGTCTTAAGACCGACCCAAAGCCCAGAGAAACGTGACAACGCCCAGCCGTAAATGCCGTAATCCAGAATTTCCTGCACGCCTGCGGGTGACACCACGGGCATATAGGCATCCACCATCGCCCATTCGGACTGGTGCAGCACTGTCGAGGATTCGCCGGTGTGGTCATCCCCCATCGCCATGAGCACACCACCATGCTGCGAAGTGCCCGCCATATTGGCGTGACGCATCACATCGCCGGTGCGGTCGACGCCCGGCCCCTTGCCGTACCACAGACCAAAGACACCGTCGTACTTGCCCTCGCCGCGCAACTCAGCCTGCTGTGCCCCCCAAAGCATCGTAGCGGCCAGATCTTCGTTCAGACCCGGCTCAAACCTAACGTTATGCTCGGCCAGCTTTTTCTCGGACCGCTGCATCTGAAGATCGACGGCACCCAGAGGGCTGCCACGATAGCCTGTGACATATCCCGCCGTGTTCAGCCCCGCCGCCTTGTCACGGGCCGACTGCATCATCATCAACCGCACCAGCGCCTGCGTGCCGTTCAACAGCACCGGGCTTTTCTCTAGGTCGAAACGATCATTGAGTGAAATCTTTTGCGTCGTCATGGCGGGCCTCCCTGGTCACGTCAGTCTTGCATGGTTTGAGACGTATATAGGTCACCATTGCTGACCTGTATAGCAAATATTTTGTGCGCTGGCGGTCCCTGGCGCACCGCTTTCCCCTGTCTTTTTCCTGCAATTGCGATAGGAGAGAGGCCAGCCAAGGAAAGAAGCACGATGGATTGGGACAAACTAAGGATTTTTCACGCCGTGGCCGATGCCGGGTCGTTGACCCATGCCGGCGACAAGCTGAACCTGTCGCAATCCGCCGTCAGCCGCCAGATCCGCGGACTGGAAGAGCAGCTTAACACGAATCTGTTCCATCGCCATGCCCGCGGGCTGATCCTGACCGAACAGGGCGAATTGCTGTTCGACGCCACCACCGCGATGACCAAACGCCTTGATGCCGCCGCCGCGCGCATCCGCGACAGCGAAGAAGAAGTGTTTGGCGAACTGCGCGTCACCACCACGACCGGTTTTGGCACGCTCTGGCTGGCCCCGCGCCTGCCCAAACTTTACGAGAAATACCCCGACCTCAAGGTTGACCTGATGCTCGAAGAACGCGTGCTCGACCTGCCGATGCGCGAGGCCGATGTCGCCATTCGCATGAAAGAACCCTCGCAGGCCGATCTGATCCGCAAACGGCTGATGACGGTGCGCATGTGCATGTACGCCAGTCCGACCTATCTGGCGGCCAATGGCACGCCGAAACGTATGGAAGATATGTCGGAACACCGGTTAATCTGCCAAAATACAGAAAGCGATCAAGTCGGCGCGGGGCTGCAACTGGTCAAAGAACTGTTGCTGCATGACGTGCGCTCTTTGCTGACGGTGAACAACTATTTCGGTGTGTTGCAGGGCGTGCTGCACAATCTGGGCATCGGTGTGTTGCCCGACTATCTGACGCAGGATTTTCCTGATCTGGTGCTGGTCATGCCCGAGGTCGAGTCGGCAGATGTCCCGGTCTATCTCGCCTACCCTGAGGAATTGCGGCAATCAAAACGCGTCGCCGCCTTTAAGGATTTCGTCCAGGATGAGATCATTTCCTATCGTAAGCAATTGCGCGAAAAGACAAATACCCAGACCTAGGCATCGGCAAGCACACCCAGCCATGCGCCAGGTGCATATCCGCCATGCCGTATTGCTTGGCTTTTCTGCCTTGATCCGTGCACCCCTGCCCCCTATTTCATCATTATGAAGATTGACCGCCCGAGGGTGCGTCGCTTCATACCTCCCTGTTGGACTTGGCCGAGCTTTTAGCTCGGCCTTTTTTTTGCGCCAATCCCAAGGGCCATAACCCACCCCTTGATTGTCGCCTGCGCACACTCAACGTCCATACCCCCTTTCCCCCACGCCTTACCCCTTGTATGAGGGCGCAAATGCGCCAGTCGGGGACCAAACCATGCAAGAACCTGCCATCACGCCAGAACTGATCGCCAGCCATGGCTTCACCCCTGACGAATTCAAAGAAGTCGTGAATATCCTGGGGCGTGAACCGAACTATACCGAGATGGGTATCTTTTCGGCGATGTGGAACGAACACTGCTCTTACAAGTCGTCAAAGAAATGGCTGCGCACCCTGCCCACGACCGGCACGCAGGTCATCTGCGGCCCCGGCGAAAACGCCGGTGTGGTCGATATCGGTGACGGTCAGGCGCTGGTCTTCAAGATGGAAAGCCACAACCACCCCTCCTACATCGAACCCTATCAGGGCGCGGCCACCGGCGTGGGCGGCATCCTGCGCGATGTCTTTACCATGGGCGCACGCCCCATCGCGGCGATGAACTCTCTCAGTTTTGGCCGCCCTGACCACCCCAAGACACGGCAACTGGTACACGGCGTCGTGGCGGGCGTCGGCGGCTATGGCAATTGTTTTGGCGTGCCAACTGTGGGCGGCGAAGTCCGCTTTGACGCGGCCTATGACGGCAACTGCCTGGTCAACGCCTTCGCGGCCGGCCTCGCGGATGCCGACAAGATTTTCTACTCCGCTGCCTCCGGTGTGGGCATGCCTGTTGTGTACCTTGGCGCCAAAACCGGGCGTGACGGCGTTGGCGGTGCCACCATGGCAAGCGCCGAGTTCGACGACACGATCGAAGAAAAGCGCCCCACCGTCCAGGTCGGCGACCCCTTCACCGAAAAGCGCCTGATGGAAGCGACACTCGAGCTGATGGCGACCGGTGCCGTGATCTCCATTCAAGACATGGGTGCGGCGGGCCTGACCTGTTCTGCCGTCGAAATGGGCGACAAGGGCGGCCTCGGTGTACGATTGGACCTCGAAAAAGTGCCGACGCGCGAACTGAACATGACCGCCTATGAAATGATGCTGTCGGAATCCCAGGAACGTATGCTGATGGTCCTGCGGCCAGAGCTTGAGGCCGAAGCGAAGGCCGTGTTTGACAAATGGGACCTCGATTTTGCCATCGTTGGTGAAACCCTGCCCGAAGACCGCTTCCTGATCTGCCTTAACGGCGAGGTCAAAGCGGACCTGCCGCTGTCCAAACTGGCCAGCACCGCACCCGAATACGACCGCCCCTGGGTCGAAACCCCCGCCGCCGCACCGCTGACGGATACCCCCCAGATCGACGCAATCGAAGGGCTGCGCGCCCTGATCGGCAGTGTGAATCACACGTCGAAGGCCTGGGTGTACGAACAGTATGACACCATGGTCATGGGCGACAGCGCCCGCACACCGGGCTGGGGTGCAGGCATCGTGCGTGTACACGGCACCGACAAGGCGCTGGCCTTTACTTCCGATGTGACCCCGCGCTACGTCAAGGCGAACCCGGTCGAGGGCGGCAAGCAGGCCGTGGCCGAAGCCTACCGCAACCTCTGCGCCGTTGGGGCCAAACCCTTGGCCACCACAGACAACATGAACTTCGGCAATCCCGAAAAGCCCGAGATCATGGGGCAGTTTGTCGGCGCCATCAAAGGCATTGGCGAAGCTGTGCTGGCGCTCGACATGCCGATCGTGTCGGGCAACGTATCACTATATAATGAAACCGACGGCAAAGGCATTCTGCCCACGCCCACCATTGGCGCCGTTGGCCTGCTGGATCACACAGACCAGATCATCACCCAAAACTTGAAAAGCGGCGATGTTGCCGTGTTGATCGGCACCACAACGGGTCACCTTGGCCAATCCGCCTTGCTGTCAGAGGCCTTTGGCCGCGCCGAGGGCGATGCCCCACATGTCGATCTGGCGGTCGAACGGCGCCACGGCGACTTCGTGCGCGCGTTGGCGGGCAAGGTTTCCGCCTGTACCGATCTCAGCGATGGCGGGCTGGCACTGGCCGCGTTTGAGATGGCCGAGGCCGCAGATATGGGCGTCACGCTGGACAGCGACGACACTGCGACGCTCTTTGGCGAAGATCAGGCCCGCTATCTGCTGGCCTGTTCCAGCGACCAAGCCGCCACCCTCATTGCCGCCGCCGAGGCCAAAGGCATTCCCGCTGCCCAAGTCGGCACTTTCGGCGGCGACCGTGTCAGCTTCGGCACCAGCACCGCCCCCCTCGCCGATCTGCGCGTCACCTTCGCCACCACCTTTGGCGCGACGTTTGCCTAAGCATCATTTGGTTTTAGACAGACCCGCGCCCCTACCCACTGAGCGCCCCCATCAACCGGGCTTTCTCGCCACTGTCGTCGGGCCGCGATAGCGCCTCGGCCAATGCCTCAAGCGACGCAATCGAATGGCCCGCGCGAAAACTGTCCACATGCGGCAGCATCGCGCGGATGCCTGCCGCCTTGGGGGCAAAGCCGTCCCAGCGCAGCAGAGGGTTCAGCCAGATCACACGCCGCGCGCTTAAATGCAGCCGCTGCATCTGGCGCGCCAGTTCGTCAGGTGCGTCGCGGTCCAACCCATCGGTAATCAGCAAAACCACCGCGCCCTGTCCCATCACCCGCCGGGACCAGTCGCGGTTAAAGGCCGCGATTGACGCCCCAATGCGCGTGCCCCCCTCCCAATCCTGCGCCTGCGCGCCAGCAGCGGCGAGTGCAGCGTCCACATCCCGGGTGGCCAGATGCCGGGTGATATTCGTCAGCCGCGTGCCAAAGGTAAACCCATGTACCTGCGCCCAGCCCGCGCCCTGCCGGTTGCTGACCGCATGTAGGAAATGCAGGATCGCGCGACTGTATTGGCTCATGGAGCCGGAAATATCGCACAGCACCACCAGATTGGGATAGCGCAGCCGCGGTTTCTTCCAGACAAGCCTGTCCATCTCGCCCCCCCGCCGCAGCGCGCTGCGCATCGTGCGTGCCACATCGACGCGCCCCTGTGCCGCAACCATGTTGCGCCTGCTGGGCATCGGCGGCACAGGCAAATGCAGCTTTGCCAGCATACGCTTGGCCTCGGCCATCTCGCTCAGGCTCATCTGCTCGAAATCCAGACTGCGTAGCCTTTCGCGGTGTGACGTCGTCAGGCTTGCGTCCACCTCGATCAGGCTTTCCTGCTGGGGCGGGCTTTCGTCGCGCTGTGGCCCCTCGGCCCCATCCAGCAGCGCCTCAGCGGCGCGTTTTTCGGCGGGCTGTGCTGCGCGGTCCTGCTGTACGCCACGCATCGCAGGCAGCATCGCAGCCATCATATGTTCCAGATAGCGCGGGTCGCGCCAGTAAAGCCTAAAGAGCTGGGCAAAAACACGGGCATGTTCGGGGCGGTTCACAAAAGAGGCGTGCAGCGTCCAATAAAAGTCATGGCGGCTGGTAAATCCCACCGCAGCGACGGCGCGGATTGCCTCTATCACCCGCCCCGGCCCGATCGGCAGTCCGGCACGGCGCAAGGCGCGGGCAAAATGGGTGATGTTGCCGGCGAGGCGCGGATCGTCGGGCAACTCTATGGGGATTTGCTCAGCCATGACCCGCCCAATAAAGGCGCTGCCATTGGGATATGAACAATGGCGCAGACTGTGGGTGCCGCCAAACCTTTGGGATTGCTGGCACCAACAAAAGGCTCATGCCGGGGCAAGTGCCGTGCGGGCTTGTTCCAATATCCGCGCGGCCTCAGAGCCGTGCAGCTTGGCGATGTCGTCCTGATATTTTAGGATCGCGCCCAATGTGTCAGCGATGACGGCGGGGCTAAGCGTGGTGACATCCAGCGCCAACAGGCATTTGGCCCAATCAATGGTTTCCGCCACACCCGGCTTTTTGAACAAATCCTCGGTGCGCAACTGCTGCACAAAACTGACCACCTCGCGGCTAAGCGCATTGGCTGCTTCCGGCGCGCGGGCGGCAAGGATTGCCATTTCACGGTCAAAATCGGGGTAGTCGACCCAATGGTAGAGGCAACGACGTTTCAGGGCGTCATGCACCTCGCGCGTGCGGTTCGAAGTCAGGATCACGATCGGCGGCTCAGGCGCGCGGATGGTCCCGAGTTCGGGGATCGTCACCTGAAAATCGCTCAGCGCTTCCAGCAGGAAGGCCTCGAAGGGGGCGTCGGTCCGGTCCAATTCGTCGATCAGCAGCACCGGCGCGCCGTTTTCATCTGGGCGCAGCGCCTGCAACAGGGGGCGCTCAATCAGATACGCATCGCTGAACAGCTCCGCCGTCAGCGCCTTTCGCTCTGCCGCACCGCTGGCCTCTGCTGTACGGATCGCGACCATCTGCGCCGGGAAATTCCATTCATAGACCGCCGTGCTGGCATCCAGACCCTCGTAGCATTGCAACCGGATCAGTCGCCGCCCCAGCCCCGCCGCAAGCGCCTTGGCGATCTCGGTTTTACCAACCCCCGCCTCGCCCTCCAAAAACAGCGGGCGACCCAGTTTCAGGCTGAGAAACACGACAACCCCAAGCGCGCGGTCGCATACGTACCCTTGGGTGGCCAACATGTCTCTTACGGCGTCGATAGTGTCTGGTTGCTGCATCTTATCAAAGGTGCATCACTGCCACGCCACGTCAAGGGGGACGTCGTGCCGATTTGTCACGCGACAGCAGCCCCGCGCGGCGCATAGATTGACGCGTTTGCCCGCCACTGACATAGTCTTAACGTATAAATATAGGTCACCGGACATGATGATCCGGGACCACAGAGGCGGACATGAGACAGAAGACCACGAGTGCCAATTTGCGTGGAAACGGCTGATATGCGCATTACGGCTGTGACCTGCGTCAAGAACGAAGGCCCCTTCCTGCTGGAATGGATTGCCTATAACCGCGTCATTGGCGTGACGGATTTTCTTTTCTATTCAAATGATTGCACGGATGCCACCGACAGTTTGCTCGACCGGTTGCAGGACCACGGCATCGTCACCCACCTGCCCAACCCCGCCAAGAACCGCAATTATCAGATGCAGGCGCTGAAACACGCCCGCCGTCAGCCTATAGTCACGGACGCCGATTGGGTCTGGATCGCCGATGTCGACGAATTTCTCAATATCCATGTCGGCGATCACACCATCCCGGCGCTGGTTGCCGCCTGCAAAGATCCGCAGGCGATTTCGGTCACCTTTCAGTTTTTTGCCTGTGGCGACGTCGAAACCTATGTCGATGTCCCGGTGATCACGCAGTTCGTGCACAGTCACAACCCCGACATCTGCTGCACCGACACCGCGATTGAGGTCAAGTCACTGGTCCGAAAAGACTTTCCACTAGAATACTACGGCGCGCATCGCCCCTTCCACGACGAAGAGAAAAGCGGTCGACCCCACTGGACCGATGGGTCGGGCCGCCCCGTGCCGCCGCCTTTCCGCAAGCGCGTGACCAAGCGGCGCATCCGGGCCTTTCTGGCCCGCGGCGCGCGCAACTTTGCCACGCTCAACCACTATGCCCTGCGGTCTCTGGACAGTTTTCTGGTCAAGAACGACCGCGGCGACGTGAACCGCGAACACCGCAGCTTTGACGAAACCTATTGGCGCGACCGCAATGATGCCGCTTGGCGAGACGACAGCATCCTGCGGTATGAACCGGACTTGCGCGCGGAAATGGCGCGGCTGGCGGCGTTGCCGGGTGTGGCGGACCTGCACGCCGAAGCGGTGGCTTTGCACCGTGCCAAACGCGACATTCTGCTGGCGCAGCCAGAGTTCCGCAAATTACGCGAGCAGCTACGCAGTTCCAGCCCCTTTAGCGCCGCCGAAGCCGCCATCCGCGATGAGATCGGCGTGGCATGAAAACGCTGCGCGGTATCAACCTTGGCCTGCCCAAGACGGGCACCACCACGCTGACCGATGCGCTGCGCCACGCCGGGCTGACGGTTGCCGATTGGCGCATCCGCAGCGGGGAAACCGCGCACCAAGACCTTGTCGGGCAGTTTGTCGGCAAGATGATCTATACCGATTACTACGACAGCGGCGACCCGCTGGCGCGCCTGGGTGAATTCGATTTCATCAACGAAATGAGCTGTGTACGCCACGACCACAGCCTTTGGCCGCAGACTGACTGGGGCGTGATCAGCGCCATCCGACGCCATCATCCACAGGTCAAGTTTCTACTGTCCCACCGCGACCCCGCCAAGACGGCCAACAGCATGATGCGCTGGAACAATCTGGGCAAAACGCGCCTGCCGCGCGCGGACGTGCCCGGCCTGCCGCGCGGCTTTGGCACCACCGAAGCCGAATTGGCGCGCTGGCTTGAGGGGCATTTTGCCTTTGTGCGTCAGGTGTTTCAGGGCTGTGACAGCTTTCTTGAATTCGACATCGAAGACGGCGATGCCCGTGACCGGATAGCGGATTTTCTGGGCATCGACCTGCCGTGGTGGGGCCAAAGCAATACGGGCAAACCGATGAAGCTGGAAAGTAATTAGATGCGCCTCACCCTGTTGATTGGCCCCACCGAAAACGCCGCCGCCCGGTTTCGCAGCATCGCACAGGAGAAATCCGCAGCCCTGCTCAAACAGGGCGTTCTGGCCCCGGAATGGAACCACATGCGGCTTTATGTGGCCTGTGCAGAGCCTGAGGCCGTGGGCGTCTTGCGGTATCGCCGGGGTCTGGACAGCCCCTTGGTGCCGACCACCCTACGCCACGAATTTCACAGCCTGATCGCCAAGGATCTGGCCGCAACCGAGGCCAAACACGTCGTAGTCTTCGCCGCGCAACTGGGCAGTCTGTTGTCGCGCCCCAGCGAAATTGCGCGCCTGCACGCCCTGCTGACACCGCATTTTGATGATATTCAGATCGTCGCCCATTTGGACGAACAGGCACGTCTGCTCTGCGCCCATTACGCCGAAGCGGTGACCGAAGGCCGCCGCAACCCGCTTGACCGCGAACTGGCACTGGCCAAGGGCACCGACTGGTGGCAGGCCGCACAGACGGACAGTGGCGAGGATGCGCCGCTGTTCGGCCTATTCCCGGATGTTCAGAACCCGCCCTTCTGGCTAGATTACCAGACCCTTCTGACCCATTGGGAGGCGGCTTTTGGCGCGGGCAACGTCACATTCTGTCCGCTGGACATGGCAAACCTGCGCAGCCCCCGGGGCGGCGATGAACTGGCCGCTGTACTCGGCCTCGCCACACCACTCGGCAAGGTCGCGCCGGGGCGAAACCCACCACCGATGCCTGCTGCTTGGCTGACCCGGATGCGGCAGATGAACGATGTGCTGATCCGCTATCTTCAGGTACGTGACCTGATTTGCCCCCGCGACACCTGGGGGCAGTTGCTGCAATCTCTGCACGTCAACGGCGCCCCTCTGGCGCCCGGGGCGCTTTTCCCGGTCTCGGATCGATTCAAATCCGACAACACCGCGCTGATCAAACGCTTTGCCGCCCTGAAGTCCGCGCTGAAACCCGATGCCAAACTGCCGCTCTGGTCAGAGGCCGATCCGGGTTTCGGCTTTCGCGCCACGCAATACCTTGCCGCCGCCGCTTTTCGGATACGCTCCACCTCGATCCCGGTTTCCCAGAAACGCGCCGAGGCCGCGCAGGCTGAACAGGCATCGGCCAAATTCGACGATCTGCTGACCGACGACAGCCTAGACCCCGATCAGAAGGCCGCTAATGCGCGCCTGCTGAACCGCGTCAAGGTCAACCATCAGATGATCCTCGGCACCCAGTTCAAACCTCATAACAACATCGGTCCGCAGAACGAGGACGAACTGGGCGCCCCCTACCTGCCGATCGCGCCGCGCGACCTGCCGCCGGGCAGCAGCGGCAACGTCATCGTGGGCTGCATGAAGAACGAAGCCCCCTATATCGTCGAATGGATCGCCTATCACCGCGCCATCGGGGTCGACAACTTCCTGATCTATACCAATGATTGCACCGACGGCACCGACGAGGTGCTGGGCCGGTTGCAAGAGATGGGGATCGTGCAGCACCGCAATAACGACAACTGGAAAGGCAATTCACCGCAGCAATACGCGCTGAACCAGTCCTTGAACGAACCGGTGATCAAAAACGCGGATTGGATCATCCACATCGACGTGGACGAATTCATGAACATCCGCACCGGCAACGGCAGTCTGGATGATTTCTTTGCCGCCGTGCCCGATGCCACCAATGTCGCAATGACATGGCGCCTGTTTGGCCATAACGGCGTGACCGACCTCAGCGACGATTTCGTCATCGACCAATTCGACCACTGCGCCCCGAAATTCTGCCCCAAACCGCACACCGTCTGGGGGTTCAAGACCATGTTCCGCAACATCGGCGCCTATGAGAAAATTTCATGCCACCGCCCGAACAAACTTGACGAAAACTTTGCCGACAAGATCAAATGGGTCAACGGATCGGGCCAGGACATGACCCGCGACGCCGCCCATAACGGCTGGCGGTCCTCCAAGAAAAATATCGGTTATGACCTGCTGCAACTGAACCACTACGCCCTGCGCTCGGCAGAATCCTTTCTGATCAAACGCCAACGGGGCCGCGCCCTGCATGTCGACCGGTCGATCGGGATCAACTACTGGATTCGCATGGACTGGAGCGATTTTCAGGATGTCACGATCAAGCGCAACCTACCCCGCCTGCGCGCGGAATATGACCGGTTGATGACTGACGACACCCTGCGTGCGCACCATCAGGGCGGGCTGGCGTGGCACCGCGCCAAGGCCGACGAGTTGCACCAGATGCCGGAATTCCGCGACCTCTACCATCAGGCATTGGCGGTCAAGCTGAACGAAACCGAACGCGTGGCCTACGCCCTGTCGCTCGACATGGAAAGCTGAGCATGGCCGAAACTGTCGCGCGAAGCAACGTCATCCGCTTTAGACACGGTTGGTAAGCCATTGACACATATCGCCATTCTCTGCGTCCGAAACGAGGCCGCCTTTCTTCTGGAATGGCTCGCCCATCACCGTGCCATCGGGTTCGACCACTTCATCATCTTCTCGAACGATTGCGAGGATGGCACCGATGTAATGCTGGATCACCTTCAGGAACGGGGCGGGGTCACCCATCTGCGCAACGACGGCCCCTACGACAAGGGCGGTATCCAGTTCACGGCCCTCAAATCCGCGGCCAAGTTGGACGTGCTGCGCCGTGCGACTTGGGTCTTGCCGCTGGACGTCGACGAATTTGTCAACATCCACTGCGGCGATCACACCCTGACCGCCCTGCACGACGCCCTGCCGGACGCCACGGCGATTACGCTCACATGGCGGCTGTTCGGCAATGGGGGTCAGCCGCGCTATGTTGACGAACCGGTGACCGAAACCTTCACCAAATGCGCGCCCACCGTTATGCACTGGCCCTGGCGTGCGGCGATGTTCAAAACACTTTATCGCAACGACGGCACCTACCGAAAACCCGGCGTGCACCGCCCCCGTGACCCTGACAAGACGCGGCTGGCCGACGCGCATTGGTATGACGGCCACGGCCGCGAGCTGCCCGATCTATTCAAAACAAAACGCATCTTTTCGACCTATGGCCGTGACAATTACGGGTTGGCCCAGATCAACCACTACCCGCTTGGCGCGATGGAGACCTATGTTCTCAAGGTCGATCGCGGCCGCGCGGTGCACAGCGATCACATGCTGGGGCTGGACTATTGGGTCGAGCGGAATTTCAACACCGACAGCGACACCACAATTTCCGCCACTGCCCCGGCCCGTCAGCGTGAACTTGCGCGGCTCAAATCCGACCCAACCCTTGCCGCATTGCACACCGCCGCCGTGGCCTGGCGCGCGGCACGCTTTGACGCGCTGATGCAACAAGAGCCGTTCCGGGCACTTTTTGGCCGCCTGCTGATGACACCCGGCAGCCTGCCCGTCACGCCGCAGGCCGCCCGCTTCATGCTGCGCCACGCAATGCGGGGCCAATCAGACGGCACTGACTAACGTCAACTCTTTCGGACCTTAAATACCTCTTTTGCCCCCGGCGGCACGCGCAGCACGGGACCGTGGCCCGCCGCACTGCGCACCACGCCGCTGTGCCGCCGCAGCCCGAAAACCCCTTCAATTTCGCACGCATTCTCCGCATTTTTGCCTTAATATCGCGTTAGACCGAGTGCAACTGGTGCTAAAACCAATCCAATACAGTGCAACCCAAGGACATCCCATGCCGCGTGAAACGCCCACAATTGATAGCTCTCTGGCCGATTTGCCCAAGGCACAATGGCTGAAAGCGATCGAAGATGTGGCCGAGGAAGACGGCTATTTTCAAACCCTGGGAAAACGGCATTTTGCAGCCTTTATCGAACGCGATTCGACCCTGCTGGTGACCTTTGAAACCATCCAAGGCATGCACGCCTTGTCGGACAAGGCACAGCCGCTGGGTTGGGATCTGGTGCGCAATGAGAACTGGTCGCACCTGTGCCTGGCCAGCGATGGCGACACCTGGTTTCGCGACCCGGCGGTCTATGCCTATATCGACCGGCTGATCGACGACGGTTTTTTCGACGAATTCGATCAGGTGCTGTTCTACGGCGCCGGTCCGTGTGGCTATGCCGCCTGTGCCTACTCCGTCGCCGCCCCAGGTGCGCGCGTGATTGCGATTCAACCGCAGGCCACGCTTGATCCGCGCATCACGGAATGGGACGACCGTTTCACCGACATGCGCGCGCGTGATTTCACCACCCGCTATGGCTATGCCCCCGATATGCTCGACGGCGCCGACAGGGCCTATGTGCTCTATGACCCCCGTCAAAGCTTTGATGCGATGCATGCGGCGCTTTTCACCCGGCCCAACGTGACCAAGCTGCGGATGCGCAATATGGGCGATGCCCTGCAAACCGACCTGCTGGAAATGGACCAATTCGAACCCCTGCTCTGCGCCGCCGAAGACGGCACACTTGATGAAAACCGCTTTGCCCAGCTTTACCGCGCACGGCGCGACTATCTGCCCTATCTGCGCAACATGTTATCGACACTCGATTCCCAAGGCCGCGACACCCTGCTCGAAGGGCTCTGCCGCAATGTAACCAGCCGGATGCGCGCACCGCGTTTTGCCCGCCGCCTGTCGGCGCTGCGGGCCGAACAAAAGGCCGCCGCCCAAAAGGCGTTGGACAGCGCCGAATAGGTTTTCATTCTGGCGCGATGCACCGGGCTGTGCTAGCCCCGCGCCATGACCCAAAACATCACCATCCGCCGCCCCGATGACTGGCACCTGCACCTGCGCGACGGCGACATGCTGCGCGCCGTGCTGCCCCATACCGCCGCGCATTTCGCCCGCGCCATCATCATGCCCAATCTGGTCCCCCCCGTCGTGACCGCCGCGCAGGCGCGCGCCTACCGCGACCGTATCCTCGCCGCCCTGCCCGCCAGCGCCGATTTCACCCCGCTGATGACACTCTACCTGACCGAAGACAGCGATCCGACCGATGTCGCCCAGGCCCACGCCGACGGGCTGATCCACGCGGTCAAACTTTACCCAGCCGGGGCCACAACCAATTCCGCCAGCGGCGTTGCCAACTTTGACAACGTGGCACCGGTGCTCGAAAAAATGGCGCAGATCGGCCTGCCGCTTTGCACCCACGGCGAAGTCACCGACCCCGACGTCGACATCTTTGACCGCGAGGCCGTGTTCATCGACCGCGTGCTCGACCCGATCCGCCGCCAGCACCCCGGCCTGCGCGTGATCATGGAACACATCACAACCTCTCAGGCCGCCGATTACGTGCGCAGCGCTGACAGCGGCCTTGGCGCCACGATCACCACGCATCATCTGGTGATTAACCGCAATCACATCCTCGCGGGTGGCATCAAACCACATTACTACTGCCTGCCGGTTGCCAAACGCGAATCCCATCGCCTCGCCCTGCGCGCGGCGGCGACCTCGGGCGACGCGCGCTTCTTTCTCGGCACCGACAGCGCGCCACACACGGATGCCAACAAACTCCTGCCCTGCGGCTGCGCCGGCTGCTTCACCGCACCCAACACCATGTCGATCCTCGCGGAAGTCTTTGAACAAGACGGCGCGCTCGACCGGCTCGAAGCGTTTGCCTCGCTCAGCGGCCCAGCCTTCTATGGCCTGCCGGTGAATGAAACCACGCTCACCCTGACCCGCAAGACACCGCATTTTCCCAGCCACATCGACACGCCCGATGGACCGGTCACGATCTTCGATCCGGCAATGGACCTGCACTGGTCTGCCTGATCTTCATCCTTTCTCAAATACCTCTCCGACCTCTCTCCAGCCAAGGACGCCAGCCATGATCCCCACCAGCTACCCCGACGCCACCGAAATGGCCCGCCTCACCGCCCGGATGCTACTGGAAATCAAGGCCGTACACTTCAACGCCGAAGACCCCTTCACGCTCGCCTCCGGCCTGCCAAGCCCGACCTATATCGACTGCCGCAAGCTGATCTCATACCCGCGTATCCGCGCGACCCTGATGGATTTCCTGACCGTGACCGTGATGCGCAACGCAGGGTTCGAAGCGTTTGACAATATCGCAGGCGGTGAAACCGCCGGCATCCCCTTTGCCGCCTTGGTCGCGGAACGCATGGCGCTGCCCATGACCTACGTGCGCAAAAAGCCCAAAGGCTACGGCCGCAACGCCCGCATCGAGGGCGACATGACGCCCGGCCAGCGCGTGCTGCTGGTCGAAGACCTGACCACCGATGGCGGCTCGAAACTGTCCTTTGTCGATGCGATTCGCGAAACCGGCGCCACCTGCGGGCATACCGCCGTGATCTTCTATTACGGGATTTTCCCGCAGACGGAAAAGACGTTGGGCGATCATGGGGTTGCGCTGCACGCGCTGTGCACCTGGTGGGACGTGCTGGCCGAAGCCAAGGCGCAGGGTGCGTTTGACGCGGCCACACTGGCCGAAGTCGAAAAGTTTTTGAACGCCCCCCGCGAGTGGCAAGAATCCCGCAAAACTTGACCTCGCCACAACCAAATGTTGACGTGAGCACCCACCACAATGCAAGATGTGGTGGGCGCCGCACAGATCGCGACATATCCACAGGATATACAATTTGCGCCGGGCCGTCCCGCTGGCTATGACAGCACCGGGGCAGCAAAGGGTGAGATCATGAACGAAATTACGTCATTGAACGCGAACCAACTGGCCGTGCAGGCCCCTGAATCCATGCCCCATTCGATTGAGGCGGAACAGCAGTTGCTCGGTGCGATTCTCACCAATAACGACATCTATGACCGCGTCGCTTCCATCATCGGACCCAAGCATTTCTACGAACCCGTACACGCGCGCATCTTTGACATCGCCAGCGCGCGCATTGCGAAAAACAATCTCGCCTCACCCGTGACGCTCAAGGCGTTTATGGAAGACGATGACGGCCTCAAGGAACTGGGCGGCCCGGCCTATCTGGCCCGCCTCGCCGGTGCCGCGATCAGCGCCTTTGCCGTGCGCGATTACGCCCAGATGATCTATGACCTCGCCGTGCGCCGCGAGTTGATCCTGCTGGGCCGCGACATCGCCGCCAAAGCGGCGCAGGTTGATGTGTCATCAGAACCGCGCGAACAGATCGTCGAGGCCGAACAAGAGCTGTACCGTCTTGCCGAACAGGGCCAAGTCGAAAGCGGATTTCAAAGCTTTCTCAAGGCGGTAACCGACGCAGTTAATGTTGCCAACGCGGCCTATCAGCGTGACGGCGGCCTGTCCGGCGTATCGACCGGGCTGATCGACATGGACAAGAAACTGGGCGGGCTGCACCGCTCTGACCTTTTGATCCTGGCGGGTCGTCCGTCGATGGGGAAAACCTCGCTTGCGACCAACATCGCCTTCAATGTGGCCAAAGCCTATAAGCGTGGCCTGAAACATGACGGCTCCGAAGGGGCCGTGGATGGCGGCGTGGTCGGGTTCTACTCGCTCGAAATGAGCGCCGAACAGCTTGCCGCGCGTATTCTGTCCGAGGCGGCCGAGATTCCCAGCCAGCAGATCCGCTCAGGCGACATGACCGAAACCGAGTTCCGCCGTTTTGTCGATGCCGCCAAGGCGCTCGAGGCCTGCCCGCTGTTCATTGACGACACCCCCGCCCTGCCAATCAGCCAACTGGCGGCGCGCGCGCGACGTCTGAAACGGACGCATGGGTTGGACCTGCTGATCATCGACTACCTGCAACTGGTGCGCGGGACAGGCAAATCGGAAAACCGGGTCAACGAAATCTCGGAAATCACCATGGGGCTCAAGGCCATCGCCAAAGAGCTTGATATCCCCGTCATCGCGCTGTCGCAGCTCTCGCGTCAGGTGGAAAACCGCGAAGATAAACGCCCGCAGCTTAGCGATTTGCGCGAATCCGGTTCGATCGAACAGGATGCCGACGTGGTGATGTTCGTGTTCCGCGAGGAATACTACAAAGAACGCGAAAAACCCGGCGATCACGAGTTGGACAAGATGGCCGCCTGGCAGGAAGAAATGGAACGCCTGCACGGCCGCGCCGAAGTGGTGATCGGCAAGCAGCGTCACGGCCCGATTGGCACGGTCGACCTCAGCTTTGAAGGGCGGTTCACCCGGTTCGGCAACCTTGTGCAGCCCTGGCAGCAAGGTGGCGGCGGAGACGATCAGGAGTTCTGATCAGCACGTCATGCCACCGGCCCGGAATCAAGCGTAGCGCCAGGCCATCGCCTGCCCGCGAAGTGGTTTTATGCGCACTTTCGGTGCGACGGGGAGGCGATTACGCGCACCCTCTTACCGCTCAACCTTCTGCAATGCTGATCCTGCCACCGGCCCGGAATCAAGCGTAGCGCCGGGCCATCGCCTGCCCGTCCCCAGGGCTGGCGATTTAGCTAGGCAGGGATCAAGTTTGATTTGTCGCGCCAAGGCTGCACCATAAAGTGGGACGGATCAGCGTATTGGATCGCCACCCCACGGGCAGCCGCTGGCCCCACCGTGCGGTGCTATCACCCGATCTTAACCCCCACGCGGCACCTTTACCCCCGTTGCAACACGCCTACCCAAGGACCAGAGGCGCGCCCACGATGCGCCATATCTGACCGGTTCAGACATGCAGGGATAAAATCCTGTCTCATATATCCGATCTGGCGGCGCCGCCTTTTTAACGGGCTACCCAACGATCCACAACAAACCACACAGACAAACTGCGCCGGGTTTCCCCAGCGCAGCCATACCCCGTATCAGTCGCCACCTCACTTGGCCGCTGGTCTCACCTCGTACATCAGCCCTTTGGCCGTACCCTCGGCAAAACCCTTCCAATGGCTGTGGTCGGCTTTCTCGGTCCCGTCCTCTTCGACCGACCAGACCCCGTCATTGGAATTCTCGACCAGTTCCAGATATGCGGCCTTTTCGGTCTGCCCCTTCAGATGGTTGTCCAACCATGCGGTCACGAAATGCTGCGCGATATTATTCATCCGCGCCGTCTCCCAGACCGGATCGGTATAGTGCTCTGAAATGTCAAAGCCCTTGTCGTCGTTGAAATAATACGCCTCTGCCGGGGCGGGCATCGGCGCGCCGGCGTTATGGCCACCATTCACATAGGTCAGCAGCGCCCGGTCCACGTTCACCGCGTTCTCCCAGATGGCGCGCACGCCTTTTTCATACAGCGATACATCGTCCTGCGACCCGGCGATAAACAGCATCGGTATCTGCACGCCCGCCAGCCCATCGGCATTCCAGAACCCGGTGTTCATCCCCCAGGGGCCAAAGGCGATGGCGGTTTTGATCCGCGCGTCGGGCAGCGCCTTATGCGTGTCCGACCCCGCCTGATGTATCCCCAGCGTGCCATGCGGCCCGCCCCAGGCATAGCCGACCGATGCTTCGGTCACGCCCCCACCCGCAGTGATGATCGCGCCATACCCACCCATGGAATAACCGATCAGCCCGGTGTTCTGGGCATCATAAAGCCCGGCAAACGCGCCGCCCTCGGCGGCCATCTGCGCCATCTGCTCCAGCACGAACAACTGGTCCAGCGACCGGTTCACCAATGTTGATCCAAACGCCGCCTGCGTGCGATAGGTGCTGTCGGTATGGTCAATCGACGCCACGACATAGCCCTTCGAGGCGATGTTTTCCGCCAGATGCGACAGCAGGAACCGGTTGCCCGGATAGCCATGGCTAATCAGGACCAAAGGATAGGTTTCATCCCCCGCCGGCGCCGCGTCGCGCCGGGCTTGGCCCTGCAATTCAACCTCGGTTGTGCCGTCGCGCAAGAACGCCTTGAGTGTCGTCTCCCCGCTGGCCCCTGCCGCCGCCGGATACCACATTTCCACCGTCAAGGCGCGGTCATAGCGTGGCAGTTCCGCGGGTTTGTCAGCGCTGGGATCAATGGCCAGGATATCAATCTGATCCGGGTTGACCATCTCAAGTGTGCGCACCCCCACAGGCAGATCACCATAGGCGGCCAGTTCCGGCGCGCTTGGCAATTGCGTGTCGATCCGGTTCTCAGCTTGCACGGCGCTGGCCGCCAGACCGATGGCCAACGCCCCGGCAGTTTTCATGACGCGGTTCTGCATGGTTCATCCTCTCCCCTTGTGTATGGGCCAAGCCTAGACACAACCGCGCCCCGAACAAGTGACAACCCTGTGACGTTACGGAAGTTTCACACACGCGCGGCCTGGGCGATCTCGGCATCGCTCAGCCCATACTTATCTGCAAATCTGGCCCGCGCCGACACCAGTCTGGCGTCGTCCGGCTGCATCCCCAGCGTGCGGATAAACGCGATACGCTGCTGCCGTTTCAGCGCCTCGGTGTCGATGTCGGTGCCCATGGCGCGGTCGATGATCATGCCACCGGGGCTGACGTGAAACCATTTATTGAAGTCCCGGAAATGGTGCTGGTTGTGCAGCCGCGTCACATGCCGCTCGACCGCCGTTTTCGGCAGCGTCAGATGCGCCGTCATGTGAAACCACTCGTACCCCAAAAAGGTCAGCACCCCGCCGAGCGGCACAATTGCCGTGGCCACCCAGATGGCCGCATCGACCCCGAGCAGCGCCATGATCCCCCAGACCAGACAGAAATTCCCCACCAGCATCGGTAGCGCCACCCAAAGAGGGACAAAAAACAGCCCGTGGTTGGTGGGAAAATCATGATGCCCGTAATGTGCCCGGTACAGCAGGTCAAAGGCCCATTGCCGGCGGGGAGGATCAAGGTGGAACACATGCCGGTGCAGGTTGTATTCATTCAGCATCTGCGCCGCGACGCCCAGCGGCACCAGCGCCCACGCCCATACCGGCGCCCCCCAGATCATCGCGACAATTGCCACCAGACAGGCCAACGCCATCAGGCTGACCCCGGCATGGCTGAACATGATCTTGATCCGTGTCATTGCGATTTCCCCCGCTACATAGTGTATCAAATCAAGAACGCCGCTGTCTCGGCTGACGTAGCGTTGCCACTGCGCGCTTGACTGGCCCACACTTCCTGTCAAAACCCTGCGCATGAGCACTGCAACCCTTACGATTGATCTGTCTGCCATTGTGGCGAACTGGCAGGCACTGGACCGGATGACCGACTGCGAAACCGCCGCAGTGGTCAAGGCCGATGGCTATGGGCTTGGCGCTGCCAAGGTGTCGCAGGCACTTGCCAAAGCTGGCGCGCGGCAGTTCTTTGTTGCCGTCGCCGAAGAGGGCGCCGCCCTGCGCCGTACGTTGGGCCATGGTCCGGTGATCAGCGTGTTTTCCGGTCATATGCCCGGCGACGCCGACCTGATCCGCAGTGCCGATCTGACCCCGATGATCAATTCTACACCACAGTTGCTGATGCATGTCGAAACCCTGCCCGGCCACCCCTTTGGCATCCAGCTTGACAGTGGCATGAACCGCTTGGGGATGGAGCCTGCCGAATGGGCCGCCGTGCGTGACATCGCGCTGGCGCAGCAGCCCAGTCTGATCATGTCGCATCTGGCCTGCGCGGACGAACCCGATCACGCCATGAACGACGCCCAGTTGCGCACGTTCCGCGACATGACCCAAGGCATCGACACGCCGCGCTCGCTGGCCGCCACCGGGGGCATCCTGCTGGGCCGCGACTACCACTTTGACCTCACGCGCCCCGGTGTCGGCCTCTACGGCGGCCAACCCTTTGCCGAAGCCGCACCGGTCGTCACGCTGGATGTGCCCGTGATCCAGACCCGCAAAGTCTTGCCCGGTGAAACCGTGGGCTATGGCAATAGCTGGACCGCCACCGCGCCCACCCATGTCGCCACCGTTGCAGGCGGCTATGCTGACGGGCTGCTGCGCGCGATGGGGGGCAAGGCCACCTTCACCCATCTGGGCCAGACCCTGCCGGTGCTGGGCCGCATATCCATGGATCTGATCACCGTCGACATCAGCAGCCTGCCCGACGCCCCGGCCAAAGTCCAACTGATTGGCCGACATCAGAAAATCGACGACGTCGCAGATTTCGCCGGCACCATCGGGTACGAGGTGCTGACCGCGCTTGGGGCACGCTACCAGCGCGAATACCGCATCTGATGGCGTGATGCTGCGCCCCCTCAACCTGACGCTGCTGGTTCTCTACCCCATCGCCTGGGCGGCGCCGCTGCTGCGCGCGGGCCTGCTGCCGCTGTTTTCGCTCAGCGAGATTTCGGTTTTGACCGGGCTGCAATCGCTTTGGGCGACCGATATCTTTCTGGCCCTTGTCGTCACCGTCTTTGCGCTCGTGGCACCCTATGTGAAAACGCTGGGCCTCGCGCTGGTGCAGTTTGACCTGCTCAGCCGCAGCACGCTTCCCGCGCTGCACGCCTTGGGCAAACTGGCGATGGCGGATATTTTCCTCATCGCACTCTATATCACGCTCAGCAAAGGCATTGGTGTGGGCCGGATCGAAGTCGCCTGGGGTCTATACCTGTTCACCTTCTGCATCCTCGCGTCCCTGTTGATCGCATGGCGCACGGAACAATCACCGCCCCACAGCAGTGATTGACGCGAATCGCGCAACAATCACTGGAAAATCTGTGGCAAACATGCCCCGTCCGCACATTTCGGCCTTACTGTGGAACTAATATGTAGAAACGCACGTTAGTCGGCATAAACTCGCCTATACAGGTGTTGGATTAGTTTTCCGGTGGGGGAAGTCTTGATGTCACAACTGCGCGCATTTGCCTATCTCGTTCAATATGTCCTGCAGCGTCTGGCGATCGCGCTTTTCGTCGTCGCGGCACTGGTCTTGGGGGGTGCCAGCGTGATGGCGGCACTTGGCCAGTGGCAGTGGATCAGTCTGGCGGTCCAATATCAGGGCCAGCCTGTCGAAAATGCCGGGATGTATGCCCAACTGGGTCTGACGGCGCTGGCCATCGGCCTGTGTTTCTTCCTGCCGTCGAACAGCCGGATTATGCAGCTTGAAAACTCGCACCGCACATTCGCCATCGGGATGCAGGACGTCGCCCGCGCCTATGCTGCCGTACATGCCGCCGACCGCGCCGCGGTTTTTCAGATGAGCTCTGAATTCGACGCAGTGCGCGAACGGCTGACCTACCTGCGCGATCACCCTGACCTGTCGACACTGGAACCTGCCGTTCTCGAAGTGGCCTCGCAGATGAGCCACATCTCGCGCGAACTGGCTGATGTCTATTCCGATACCAAGATCGAGCGCGCCCGCAATTTCCTCAAGCAGCGTCAGGAAGAAGTGGAATTGTTCAACAGTCGTCTTGATCAGGCCAAGGGTATCTCGAACGAAATGCGCCACTGGCTGCACGAGGTCGAGCTGGAGGAAAGCGTGGCCGCCGCACAGTTGGAGCGCCTGCGCACCCAGATGCGCGAGATGATGCCCGAACTGGGCATGGAGCACCGCCACACCGCCGAGGTGACCCGCCTCGACAACGGTGTCGTCGAAATGCCGAAAGCCGCCGAGTAATCGGCAAATGCGCGGCGGGGCGGTTTTTGCTTTGACGCCGCCTGCCCCCTGCTTCACAAGTCCCCATGGCCAAATCAACCGCGTCTTTCTCCTGCGCTGAATGTGGCGCGCATCACACCAAATGGTCCGGGCGTTGCGACGCCTGTGGCGCGTGGAATTCCATTACCGAAGATAAAGGCATCTCTGCCGGACCGCCTAGCAAATCGCTGGGGGCGAAACGCGGCAGCGCCATGGTGCTGACCGATCTTGCAACGCAGGAAACCCCACCACCACGTGCAAATTCCGGCATCGCCGAGTTGGATCGCGTTCTGGGCGGTGGGCTGGTCCCTGCCTCGGCCATTCTGGTGGGCGGCGATCCCGGCATCGGTAAATCGACCCTGTTGTTGCAGGCGGCGGCACATTTCGCGAATTCAGGTCTGAAAACCATCTATGTCAGTGGCGAGGAGGCCAGTGCGCAGGTCCGTATGCGCGCCGCGCGTCTGGGCCTGTCGGACGCCCCGGTAAAACTGGCGGCCGAGACCAATCTGCGCGACATCCTGACCACGCTCGAGGCCGAGCGCCCGCAACTGGCCATCATAGATTCGATCCAAACCATGTGGGCCGACAACGTCGAAAGCGCCCCCGGCTCTGTCAGCCAGGTCCGCGCGGCGGCGCATGAGCTGACCAGCTTTGCCAAACGGCGCGGCGTGTCCGTGATCCTTGTGGGTCACGTGACCAAGGACGGTCAGATCGCCGGGCCGCGCGTTGTCGAACATATGGTCGACACGGTGCTCTATTTTGAGGGCGAGCGCGGCCACCAATTCCGCATTCTGCGCGCGGTCAAGAACCGCTTTGGCCCGGCGGATGAAATCGGCGTGTTCGAAATGACCGGTTCGGGACTGGCCGAGGTGACGAACCCCTCTGCATTGTTCCTGTCCGAGCGTGGCCAGCCCTCGCCCGGATCTGTGGTGTTTGCCGGTATCGAAGGCACCCGGCCCGTGCTGGTGGAATTGCAGGCGCTTGTCGCCCCCTCGCCCCACTCACAGGCGCGCCGCACGGTTGTCGGCTGGGATCAGGGCCGTCTGGCGATGATCCTCGCCGTGCTCGAAGCGCGCTGCGGCATCCCGTTTGCGGGCCTCGATGTCTATCTCAACGTCGCAGGCGGGCTCAAGATATCCGAGCCCGCCGCCGATCTGGCGGTTGCAGCGGCCATTCTTTCTGCACGCGAAGACGTGGCGTTACCCGCCGAAACCGTTGTTTTTGGCGAAATCAGCCTGTCCGGCGCGCTGCGTCCCGCCACCCAGACCGAAAACAGGTTGAAAGAAGCGCAAAAACTTGGTTTTACCTCCGCCATTGCACCCAGTGGCGGAAAAGCCGTGGGCGCGACCGGAATTGCGCTGAACACGATGAGCGATCTGACCGGATTTGTAGGCGAAATTTTCGGGGCGGGTTGATCCCCCCAACATAAGGGCAAGACGCGCATGGAAGGTTTTACCATTATCGACGGGGTTGTGGCTTTGGTCATCGTCCTATCTGCCCTGTTGGCCTATGGCCGCGGGCTGGTGCGCGAAATGATGGCCATCGTCGGCTGGATCGCCGCCGCCGTTCTGGCATTCCTCTTTGCCCCGCAGGTCGAACCGCTGGTGCGTGAATTGCCCGTTGTTGGCGAATTCCTTGCCGATAGCTGCGAATTGTCGGTGATCGGGGCGTTTGCGCTGGTCTTTGCCGTGGCGCTGATTGTGGTGTCGCTGTTTACCCCGCTGTTTTCGTCGCTGGTGCAGCGGTCGGTGCTGGGGGGTATCGATCAGGGACTAGGTTTTGTCTTTGGCGTCGCGCGCGGTATCCTGCTCGTGGCGATTGCGTTTTTTGTCTATGACACCGTGATCACCGGCGAACGCATCACCATGGTCGACGAAAGCCGCTCTGCCACCGTGTTTTCCCGCTTTACCGGGCAGATCGAAGAGCAAGACCCCGAACAGGCACTGGGCTGGATCACCACACGCTATGAGGCGCTGGTGGGCTATTGCGGCGAATAACACCGCGTACGGATTAGCAACTCGTTAGGGGTTAACCAGTTAACATCGGGGCCGAGCATGAGGCCCTGATCTTGGAAACGCCCGATTTTACACATCTGGATTATGTCCAGTTCCCCGTTTTCGTGCTCGTCGTGCGCGATGACGGGGTGCCGGTCTATATCACCCTGAACGCCTTTGGCCGTGCCATTGCCAAACGGCCGCTGAGCGATTTTGTCGGCCGCTCCGCGCTCGACATCTATCCCGGCGCCTTTGGTCGCACCGCCTATGCCCGCCACTGCGAGGTCGCAGACAAGGGTGCTGCCATGACCTATGAACTTGACCTGCCGCTGGGCGGCGTCACCCGTGCAATCCGCACGACGCTGGTGCCTTGCCGCGACGACACAGGCGCGGTGCGCTATCTTTACGGCACCTCCCAGGATGTCACCGCCGACCGTGCCACCCATGAGGCGCGGATCAGCTATGAAACCGTCATGGCCGAGATGGAGCAGTTTATCGCCCTCGCCGCCCATGACCTGCGCGCGCCAATGCGCAACATTGCCCTGCTGGCCGACATGCTGCGCGAGGATTTTGTCGATTACGGCGACGGCAAACTGGAACTCATCACCATGATGGAGGACGTCGCCACCAAGTCCATGGCGCTGATCTCTGACGTTCTGTCACACGCCCGCGCCGGTGCGCCCAACGAAAGCGCCGCTGCCACCTTCAATTTTGCCGCCCTGTGCCGTGACATCTGTGATGTGCTCGATCCGCAGGGCCACCATAGCATCACCTCAACCCAGGCGGATCTGACGACAGACCGCACGGCCCTGCAAATCGTGCTGCGCAACCTGCTCGACAATGCCATCAAATACGGCGGCCGCGCGGCGCTGGAGATCGACATCACGGTCCGCGCCGCGGCGGAGGGAACACTTGCCGTGACGCTGACCGACAACGGGGTCGGCTTTTCCGACCCGGCGATCGTGTTCCTCGACGGTGGCGCGCTCAAGATCGACAGCGGGTATGGCCTGTTGGGTGTCCGCCGCCTGATCGCCGCCCGACAGGGGGAAATCTGCGCCACCAATTCCGAAACCGGCGGTGCCGTGATCCGCTTTACCCTCCCCGGAACATGGGCCGGCGCAACCGCATCGCTGGGCGACACTGCGCTGTCTTTGCCACAGATCGAGGAAATCACCCCGACCGACGGTCACCAAAGCCCTTAACTGCAAGGTCTTTTGCTGACCACGGTGGCCCCGCGCCTGTTTCCTGTCACATCCCTGTCACCTGCGGGGTGACAGGGGCGCGCTTAGCGCCTACATAGGCACCGACCCCAAACCCGGATTCGGAGCTGCCCCGTTGTCCAAGATCATGCCCCCCGCCCATCCTTTCGACACATCCTATCTGCGCGACGCAGATGACGGTGACAAACTCAAGGAAGAATGCGGGGTGTTCGGCGTGATCGGCGTGGCTGATGCCTCCAACTTTGTGGCGCTAGGCCTGCACGCGCTGCAACACCGCGGGCAAGAGGCCGGCGGCATCGTCAGCTACGACCCCGAAGTCGGTTTTCAATCCGCCCGCCGCTTTGGCTATGTGCGCGATAACTTTACCTCGCAATCGGTGATGGAAACCCTGCCCGGCGAATTGGCCATCGGCCACGTGCGCTATTCCACTTCCGGCTCCAAGGGGCCGACAGCGATCCGCGACGTGCAGCCGTTCTTTGGCGAATTTGCGATGGGCGGGGCCGCGATTGCCCATAACGGCAATATCACCAATGCCAATGCCCTGCGCCGCGAATTGATCGAACGCGGCAGCATTTTTCAGTCCTCCTCAGACAGTGAATGTATCATTCACCTGATGGCCCGTTCACTGCAACGCAACATTCCCGAACGCATGGAAGACGCGCTGCGCCGGGTCGAAGGCGCGTTTTCCATCGTTGCCATGACCCGCACCAAGCTGATTGGCGTGCGCGACCCGCTGGGCGTTCGCCCGCTGGTGCTGGGCCGCGTCGGTGATGGCTGGGCGTTGTCGTCTGAAACCTGTGCGCTGGATATCATCGGGGCAGAGTTCGTGCGCGAAATCGCACCGGGCGAAATGGTGGTGATCACGACCAAAGGTGTCGAAAGCCATTTCCCCTTCCGCCGGATGGAGCCGCGTTTCTGCATCTTTGAACATGTCTATTTCTCGCGCCCCGACAGCATCCTGGGCGGCCGCAGCGTCTATGAAACCCGCGAGGCGATTGGCCGCGAACTGGCGAAGGAAAGCCCGGTAGATGCCGATCTGGTCTGCCCGGTCCCCGACAGCGGCACCCCTGCGGCGATCGGATACAGCCTGCAATCGGGTATCCCCTACGCCATGGGGATCATCCGCAATCAATATATGGGCCGAACCTTTATCGAGCCCACCGAACAGATCCGCAACATGGGCGTGCGTCTGAAGCTCAACGTCAACCGCGCCCTGATCAAGGGCAAGCGGGTGATTTTGGTGGACGATTCCGTGGTCCGCGGCACCACCTCTCGCAAGATCAAGGAAATGATCCTTGATGCCGGGGCGGCCGAGGTCCACTTTCGCATCGCGTCGCCGCCCACCGCCTGGCCGTGCTTTTACGGTGTCGATACGCCCCAGCGCGAAAAGCTGCTGGCCGCGACGATGTCCGAGGACGAAATGCGCGATCATCTACAGGTCGACAGCCTCAAGTTTATCTCGCTCGACGGGCTTTACCGCGCCGTCGGCGAGGCCGAGGGCCGCAACGCCAAATGCCCGCAGTATTGTGACGCCTGTTTCTCTGGTGAATACCCGGTCACCCCGGCAGATCAAATTGATCAGGGGTTTCAGATGAAGCCGGCAGCAGAGTAATCTGCTGCCGCTTTCTGTCAGCACGGCCCGCTATACCGACAGGATGCAAAACGCCCCTGCCGCCCTTTTGGCCCGCATCGCCACCTGGCCCGCGCCCGCGCAGCACGCGCTGTGGACGTGTCGGGCACGGTTTCATGACATCGCCAAACGTGACGACATCGGCCCGCTGGACGAGGCGCTAAAGTGGAATCAGCCCTCCTGGCGGCCCAGACGCCCGCGTACCGGTTCGACACTGCGCCTGCTCTGGGACGAACAGCAGCCCGGTGATCTGGCGTTCTTTGTCGATTGCAAAACCGATATCGCCGCCCGGATGCAGCATCTGTACCCCGACCTGCCTGCCAACGATGGCCGTCGCCGCATTGCGGTATCTCTTGCCGCACCGCTGCCAGATGACGCAATCAGCCATTTGGCCGAGATGACCTTTTGCTACCACCGCGCCCCGCGCATCTGAGCAAGATCGGCACGCTCCCGCTATCGCGCCATTCTAAGGTGCCAAATTCCTTACATCCCGTTAACCTCCGCCCCTCCGCGGCGGCGCCATCGGCCATGCCCCGCCGACCCTGCGGCAGGGTTTTGCCCAGCCAGACCCACCCCCCTTTCGCGGCGGTGCAGCACCGCATAGCTGATCGGCTTGCGCGCCCTTCACGAGTCGCGCCCGCACCCGAATGCGAAAGGACGAATATGGCAAGCGATGGCACACCCACCCCTGACAAGGTGACCCAACTGGCGACCGAACGGGCCGCCCTTCCCCGGACGGCACTGATCGGGATATTTGGCAACAGCGCCGCCCCCGGCGCGCTGGTTCTGGAACGCGGCGGCAAGGTCAGCCGCGTCGGCATCGGCGACCGCGTGGCAGGCGGCGTTGTGGCCGCAATCGGAGAAGACGCACTGGTGCTGTCCAGCCGCTCTGGCAACAAGGTCTTGCGCCTGCCCAAAAGCTAAGGTTGGGCCGCTGGCCCACCCAAAGACTTGACGCGCCCCGCCGCGCGGTGCACATCCCAGCCATGACAAAATCTGCACTGATCACCGGCGCGTCACGCGGCCTTGGTGCCGCGCTGGCCACGGCGCTGGCCCCCACCCATCACATCATCGCCGTTGCCCGTACCACGGGCGCGCTGGAAGAGCTGGACGACCGCATTCAGGCGGGCGGCGGCAGCGCCACGCTGGCACCGATGGATGTCACCAACGCCGATGCGATGGCGGTGCTTTGCCGGGGCATTCACGACCGCTGGGGCGGGCTGGACCTGTGGCTGCACTGTGCCGTCCACGCAGCCCCTCTGACGCCCAGCGATCACATCGACCCCAAGGACATGGACAAATCCATCGCCTGCAACATTACCGCCACCGCCCGGCTGATCACCTTTGTCGCGCCATTGCTGGGGCAATCAGGTCAGGCCGTATTCTTTGACGACCCGCGCGCCGGGGCCAAGTTCTTTGGCAGCTACGGTGCCACCAAGGCGGCACAGATCGCGTTGGCGCGGTCGTGGCAGGCCGAAACAGCGCAGATCGGGCCGCGCGTTGCGATCTTGACGCCTGATGCGATGCCCACAGCGACCCGCGCCCGTTTCTTTCCCGGCGAAGACCGCGCGCCGCTGGCCGATCCCGCGGCGCAGGCGGCTGCGGTATTGGCGCAACTTTCAGACATCACTGCCCCCTAAACACCGCGGCGGCGGCGCACACCGCTTGCCGCCGCGCGGCCCCTCGCCTATCAAGGCAAAAAGGGGCCATTCATGCGTATTCTGATCACCAATGACGACGGCATCAACGCGCCGGGTCTGGCCGTACTGCGTGACATCGCCACCGAACTTGCAGGCCCCAAGGGCGAAGTCTGGACCGTTGCCCCCGCCTTTGAACAATCCGGCGTCGGCCATTGCATCAGCTATACCAAGCCGATGATGATCACTGAACTGGCCCCGCGCGTCTTTGCCACCGAAGGATCGCCCGCCGATTGCGTGTTGGCCGCGCTGCATGATGCGATGACGGCCGCACCGCCTGATCTGGTGCTGTCGGGCGTGAACCGGGGCAACAACGCCGCCGAAAACACGCTGTACTCCGGCACCATTGGTGCTGCGATCGAGGCAGCCTTGCAGGGGTTGCCGGCCATCGCGCTGTCGCAATACTACGGCCCTGCCAACCGCGATCTGGAAGACCCGTTCGAGGCCGCGGCCACATATGGCGTCGAAACCTGCCGCCGTATCCTCGACAATATGCCCGACCATGCATCGGGCTACCGTCTGTTCTTCAACGTGAATTTCCCGCCCGTCGCGGCAGCGGACGTGCGTGGCATTCGGCTGGCGGCACAGGGGCTGCGGCCCGATACCAATTTCAGCACCGAACCGCATCTGTCCCCGTCCGGGCGGCGGTTCTTGTGGATTAAGGGCGGCGACCAGCGTGTGCAGGCCGCACCGGGCAGCGATGCCTGCGTCAACCTTGACGGCTATGTCTCGGTCACGCCGATGCGCTGTGACCTGACCGATCATGCCGCGCTGGCCAGCCTCACGGGCATTGACACATGAACGAACCGCCAATCTCCGAGGCGGAACGCAAGATGCAGTTTCTTTATGCGCTGCGGTCCAAGGGGGTGACGGACGCGCGCGTGCTGACCGCGATGGAGGCCGTCGACCGCGGCCCCTTTATCCGCGGCCTCTTTGCCAACCGCGCCTATGAGGACATGCCCCTGCCCATCGCCTGTGGCCAGACCATCAGCCAGCCGTCGGTGGTGGGACTGATGACGCAGGCGTTACAGGTCTCGCCCCGTGACAAGGTGCTCGAGATCGGGACCGGATCGGGCTATCAGGCCGCGATCCTCAGCAAACTGGCGCGCCGGGTCTATACCATCGACCGGCACAGCCGTCTGGTGCGCGAGGCCCGCGTGGTGTTCGAGGCGCTGGATCTGTCCAACATCACGGCCATCACCGCCGACGGCAGCTATGGGCTGTCGGAGCAGGCCCCGTTTGACCGCATCATCGTGACCGCAGCCGCCGAGGACCCGCCCGGCCCGCTTCTGGCCCAGCTTAAGGAAGGGGGGATCATGGTGTTGCCAGTCGGGCAATCCGACACCGTGCAGCACCTGATCCGGGTGCGGAAAACCGCAGAGGGCCTTGAATACGACGAAATGCGGGCCGTCCGCTTTGTTCCCCTACTGGAAGGGTTGGGCAAAGACTGATAAATGCGCTATAGTAGCGAAAATCCCGGACCACACGGGATATGATGATGAGGACATGCAGATGCGTCACCCTTCCTTTCGCCGCCACGCGCGGTTGACCCTGCTGGCAGGCGGCAGCGCCATCGTTCTGGCCGGCTGCGAAGGCCAGCCGCTGGATTTTGATCTGCGCGGCGGGTTCGGCGATGGGTTCAGCACCGCGCAGGCGGCCACGGCGCCGCTGGCGGACCGGCCCCAACCTGACAGTCGTGGGGTGATTTCCTACCCGAATTATCAAGTTGTCGTTGCGCAGCGCGATGACACGCTGGGCGATGTCGCCGCACGGGTCGGCGCGGATGCAGGCACGCTGGCGCGCTACAACGGCATCGCCCCCGACGCACGGCTGCGCAAGGGTGAAATCATCGCCCTGCCAAACCGCGTGGCCGCGGCCCCCAGCGGCGCCATGAGCAACAGCAGCGGCGGCGTTGATATCGCGGGCCTTGCGGGTGGGGCGATCAACCGCGCCCCGGCCACCCCCGGCGTGCAAACCGCAGCCCTGCCCCCGGCAACGGTCGGCCCTGCGCCTGCCACCCAGACCGGCAAGGAACCTGTACGTCATCGTGTTGAACGGGGCGAGACGGCCTATACCGTCGCGCGGCTTTATAATGTGCCGGTCAAGTCGCTGGCCGAATGGAACGGCCTTGGTCCGGACTTTGCCATTCGCGAGGGGCAGTTCCTGCTGATCCCCGTGGCCCAGCAAAACCCACCGCGCACGGCAACCGCGGCTGCCGCACCTGCGGCACCGGCACCGGCCACAACTGCCCCCGGCACCGGCAGCCCCACACCCACGCCCCCTTCGGCCGCGAAACCTCTGCCCAAGGATGACACCGCCAAACCTCTGCCCGCCGCGACTGCCCCGGCCAAACCCGCCGCCGATGTCGGCAAGACCACCACCCCCGCCAAAGCCAGCAAGATGCAGGCGCCCGTGCAAGGGCCGATCATCCGGGCCTATTCCAAAGGCAAGAATGAAGGCATCAACATCAAGGGCAGCCCCGGTGGCGCCGTTAAGGCCGCGAACGCCGGCACTGTTGCGGCGATCACCAAAAGCGCCGATGGTATCCCGATCGTGGTGGTCCGGCACGCCGACAACCTGCTGACGGTCTATGCCAACGTGGCCAATGTGTCGGTCGCCAAGGGCGACAGCGTCAGCCGGGGTCAGCAGATTGCCAAACTGCGGGCAGGCGACGATTCGCATGTCCACTTTGAGGTCCGTAAGGGTTTCGATAGCGTCGATCCCACGCCCTACATCCAATAACGCCCTGAACCCATGACTGCATGACTGTGGTGAGAACAAGGCGCACCACTGTGGTGCGCCCTCAACTATCTCTAAATTGCCTTGCATTTGTCTAAAACGAACGGTTTCTGCCGCACCGACGCCCCGTTGCCAAATTAGAAACAGTCCGACGCAATAGATGGCGATTGGACAGTTCATGCCCGAGCATTTCGGCTATACCAACACAATTTTCGGCAGCCAGTCGACGGTGAACGGCGTGGCCCATGACTATGCCTATGGGCCCCCAGCGGGCGGCGATTGGCGCTATTCCGGGCCGGACACCTATTTTGTGGTCGATGAAAACACCGGCGCCACAAATTTCAACGGCGATGCAACCAATGAACAGGTTGGCGCCCAAGAGCAAATCGGCGGGGCGTGGCAGCAGACCACCACGATTGACGGCGTCGACCGCCAATTGATCTATGATTACACTTTTCAGGTCACGGACGGCGTCACCACCTGGGATGTCGCGGTGATCGATGTCGATCTTGACAATAATGACACCATCTCAGGCACCACAGAAAACGGCTTTTACCTGGTTTTTCCCAACGGGATGCCCCCTGCCGACACTGACCTGAGCATTGTCGGTGTCAGCGACAACAGCACCAGCGTCCTGCACTCGACGATGGGGGGCAGCGTGGTCTGTTTCGCAGCGGATACAATGATTTCCACCGCAGAGGGACGCGTGTCGATTGACACCCTTGCCCCGGGTGACCGGGTCAAGACCCGCGACGGCGGGCTTCAACCGATTGTCTGGATCGGCCAGACCACCGTGCCTGCCGAGGGCGATCTGGCCCCGATCGTGATCCGCAAGGGCACGTTGGGCAACGATGAGGATCTGGTCGTGTCGCCCCAGCATGCCATCCTGCTGGACGACTGGCGCGCCGAGTTCTTCTTTGGTCAGGACGAGGTGCTAGTGCGGGCGGTTGACCTGCTGGGCCATGACGGAGTTTACCGCAAACCCGGCGGCAGCGTTACCTATGTACACCTGCTGCTGGAGGCCCATCACCTGGTGCGTTCCGAAGGGGTGTGGAGCGAAAGTCTCTATCCCGGTGACATGACATTGCAGACCGTGAACACAGCGGCGCGGGACGAGATTTTGGCGCTGTTTCCGGACCTTGGCAGCTATGGGCCCAAGGTTGTGCCGTGTATCCGGCCGTTTGAGGCGGTGTGTCTGGCCTAGGCCAGGGTTAACCTGATGGCTGCGCGGTCGGACAGGCGGAGCCCCCCGGACCCGAGCGGTACGCTCGGGGGCCAGCCGCCCAGACCTGAGCGATACATCTGGTGGCCAGCCCCCCAGACCCGAGCGATACATCTGGGGGGCCAGCCCCCCAGACCCCCCGAGGGTATTTAAAACTCAGAAAAGTATGACAAAGGACGTTATCCGCCTTTGACGGCAACGCCTTTGCGGCCGGCGAGATCGACAAAATACTGCCATGCAACACGGCCCGATCGCGCGCCGCGGGTGGCTTGCCATTCCACCGCCTCGCTGCGCAGGGTCGCGTCGTCGATCGTGACGCCAAAGGCATCGCAGTAGCCGCGGATCATTGCCAGATATTGATCCTGATCACAGGGGTGAAACCCGAGCCAGAGGCCAAAGCGGTCCGACAGCGATACTTTCTCCTCGACGGCTTCCGACGGATTGATCGCGCTGCCGCGTTCGTTTTCAATCATGTCGCGCGGCATCAGGTGGCGGCGGTTTGATGTGGCGTATAGCACCACGTTGTCAGGCCGGCCTTCGATACCGCCATCGAGCACCGCCTTGAGCGACTTGTAATGGGCGTCGTCATGGCCAAAGCTGAGGTCGTCACAAAACAGGATGAATCGCTGCTGCGCCCCGCGCAGCAGGGCCAGCAGGCGGCCCACGGACGGCAGGTCCTCGCGTTGTAATTCAACGATGCGCAACCCGTCATGCGATGCGTGAACATCGGCGTGTATGGCTTTGACCAGGCTGGACTTTCCCATGCCACGCGCGCCCCAGAGCAGGGCGTTATTGGCGGGCAGCCCGGCGGCGAACTGGCGCGTGTTGGCCAGCAGCGTGTCACGCGCCCGGTCGATGCCGATCAGCAGCGGCAGATCGACCCGGGCCACCTGTGCCACCGGCACCAGACGGTCAGGGTCGGTGTGCCAGACAAAGGCCGTCGCCGCGTCGAAGTCCGGGGCGGCCAGCGGTGCCGGGGCCATCCGTTCCAGCGCCGCCGCAATCCGGTCCATGGGGTCGTCTATCACAGCAGGTCTTCCTCGTCTTCGTCGTTGTAGTAGCCTTCTGCGCGCAGTTTTTCTTCACGCTTGGTCTCGACACGGCGCACCAGGAGGATCGAAATCTCATAAAGTCCGTAGACCACCACGAAGAGGATCACTTGGGTGATCACGTCGGGGGGGGTGACCAGCGCTGCCAGCAACAGAATGCCGACAACCGCGTATTTGCGCACATTGCCAAGCCCCTCGGAGCTGACCAGCCCGGCCTTGCCCATCAACGTCAGTAGGACAGGCAGTTGGAAACACAGGCCAAAGGCCACGATGAATTTGATCGTCAGCGACAGGTATTCCTGGGCAGACCCCTGAAAAGCGATGGCGGCAATGCCATTTTCGCCCTCCGGCCCCTCACCGACCAATGTGCCAGCCTGTTGAAACCCAAGGAAGAAGTCAAAGGCCAGCGGCGTGACGACATAAAAGGCAAAAGACGCGCCAAGAAAGAACATCAACGGCGAGGAGATCAGGAAGGGCAGGAACGCGCCCTTTTCGTTCTTGTAGAGGCCCGGTGCCACGAAGCGCCACAACTGGTAGCTGATATAGGGGAATCCAAGGACCAGACCGCCGAGAAGCGAAATCGAAATGGCGACAAAGAAACCTTCCTGAAGCTTGATCAGGATCAGCCCGCAATCATCCTGCCCGCGTTCGGCCATGGCCGAGCAGAGCGGGTTGGTCAGAAAGTTGAAGATCGGGTTCCAGACGGTGAAACAGATGATCATGCCGATGATGAAGGCGATCACCGAATGAATGAGCCGCGTGCGCAGCTCGGCCAGATGTTCGATCAACGGGGCTGAGCTGTCGTCGATGTCGTCAATGTCGTCGGTGGTGCTCATTTAATCACTCTTTTTTCGCCGCTGGCTTTTTGGCCGCGGATTTCTTGGCGACGGGCTTCTTGGCGACGGGTTTGGCGGCGGGTTTTGTGGCTGGCGTTTTCGCAGGCGCTTTCTTGGGGGCGGCTGCCTTTGACGCAGCGACTTTGGCAGCAGCTTTCGGCTTGGCCGGGGCTTTCTTTGCCGCAGCGGGCGGTGTCAGCTTGGCCTCTGCCGCCTCGGCCTGTGTCATCGCCTCTGCTGCTTCGCGCTGTTTACGCTCGGCTGCGGCGCGGGCGGTGCCGGCCTGTATCTTCTTGATATCTTCGGCCTTTTGCGCCGCGAGCTTGCCGGTTTCACTGCCCGGATCGAGGTTTGTCAGCGATTTCGCGGCGTCCTTGACCCCGTCCATCGCACTGCCCAGCGGGTTGGACGCGGTTTTCAACGTCTTGGTCAGCGACGACGACATTTCGCGCATGCCACTGTCATCAGCAGCGTCGTTCATCGCCTGACTGAATTCGCGCGCCATCCCCTTGGCCTTGCCCACAAACTGACCGACGCGGCGAAACAACACCGGCAGGTCCTTGGGGCCGACCACGATCAGCGCGACAATGCCGATGAGCAGCAGTTCTGTCCAACCCAGATCGAACATGAGGTTACACCTGGTCCTTGTCGGCCTTCAGGTTTGTCTTGGGGTGCGTGCCGGTGTCGGTGTGCTCTGGCAGGTCAGCGTCGTGCAGGTTTTCAACCTTGGTCACGTCTTCTTCGCCCTCGCTGATGCCCTTTTTAAAGCTGGTGATGCCTTTGCCGACTTCACCCATCAACGACGAGATTTTGCCGCGACCGAAAAGCACCAGCACCACAACCGCAATCAGCAGCAGGCCCGGCAAACCAATATTGTTCAACATGTCGTTTCTCCCATTATATCATTCGTGCCCCAAGCGGGCTGTCATTTATCCCTGTCTAGCCGCGCACAGACGCCCGTTGAAGGGGCAAAGCGGATCAAAGCCGGTCCACCACCGCCACAGGCGACGTTTTTCGCAGGCACAGAAATACAACTGACAGGTTTATGTCAGTTGTGAGCGGACCTGTGCAAGCGGTCAAATCTGTAAAGATCACATTGCAACGGCGCGGGACGGGTGCAATCTTTGGGTCATGCGCCGCTCGGACCGCCTTTTTGATATTATGCAGATCCTGCGCGACGGGCAGTTGCACCGGGCGCAGGATATTGCCGCGCGGATGGCGGTTTCGCCCCGGACGATCTACCGGGACATGGATACGCTGATGGCTTCGGGCGTACCGGTCGCGGGGGCGCGCGGCGTTGGCTATAGGATCACCGGGGCGATCACCCTGCCCCCGCTGACCCTGACCCCGGCCGAGCTTGAGGCGCTGAACCTCGGGCTGGCCGTGGCGGCGCAGGTGGCCGATGGCGATTTGCAGGCCGCCGCCGACAGTCTGGCCGACAAGATTGACGCGGTACTGCCGACCCAGAGCGCCGCAGAGGCCGACATGTGGAAATTTGCACGCTACGCCTTTGGCGATGCCACCCATGTGTTTACCCATCTGCCGGTGTTGCGCGCCGCGATCAAAGCGCGACAGAAGCTGCGGCTGGTCTACACCAATAAGGACGAAATGGTGACGACCCGCACCGTGCGCCCCTTGCTGATGGAACATTGGGGCCGGGTCTGGACCCTGACGGCGTGGTGCGAGTTGCGCGCGGGGTTTCGGGTGTTTCGGCTGGATCTAATTGAAAGCGCAGAAGCACTGCCGGAGTTGTTTGTCGATGAGCCGGGAAAGACGATTGACGCCTACGCGCCCTAGCCCACCATCACCGCAGCGACCCTGATTACCGCGTTGTTTTCCAGCCGGTTTGCGGCGGCAAAAATGCCTCGACACTGGCCTGCGCCACCACGATCACCTCATCACCGCTCGGCACGTTCAGCCCGCCTTTGACGGCCCGGACGTCGGCCCGACCGCGCGGCAGCCTGGCGACAAGCGCGTCGGTATCTACCTTGTCAGGCTCTTGCACGGCCACCGTCACCTGCACGCGCATCGTATCGTGGCCAAGCTTGAGCACCCCAAACAGGGGCAATGACGAATGGCGCAGCGCGTCTTCGATCGCGCGCGCGCAGGCTTTGGTGTAATCCATCCCGTGCAGGTCATTGCCCATACCCATCTCAATGATCACACGTTGATCGGTTTGGGGGTTAGTCGCAGGCTCAGTTGTGGGTTCAGTCATTGGCCCGCTCCATCTCAAAACCCACGGACAGCGCGACGTTGGCCATCACCGTTGGGTTGCCCTCGCCGTCGGGGCGCGGCACATCCAGGCCGCCGTGGTGCAGGTTCACCGTGACCGCACCATAGGGAAAGACGGCCCGCAACGCGGCCTCATCCACCAGATCGGGGCGCTGCACGCCGACATCAAGCGTGATCCGCATATCGGATTTATCAAAACCAAACAGTTCGGCCAGATTGATCGAATTGTGCCACAGGGCGTCCTGCACCGCGCGCACGGCCGCCTGGGTATAGTCACCGCGCCGCAGTGACGATCCCATGCCAAATTCCACCATCAATGTCTGCATCATTTCACCGGAAATACAAAACAGCGGTCGCGCCGCACGGTCAGCCACATCACAGCACCGGGGCTGGGCAGAAAGACGTTCGGCACCGTGGCCTTGAGGGTCGAGCCATCGTGGTCCATCACAAATTCAACCAGACTTTCGTTGCCCATAAACCGCGCCCGCGCCACCACGGCGCGTGCTGCTGTTCCATCGGTGGCGGTGGGCCGTGGGCCTTGGCCTGCGCGGTCAAAGTCGATGCGCAGATGCTGCGGGCGGAACACAATGCTGACCTTGGTGCCATCGGGCACGCCAGGGGCCAGGAACTGACCAAAGACCGTTTCCGCCAAGGCCCCTGTGACCGTCGCGTGCACAACATTGGCATCGCTGAAAAACGCCACCGAGGCGCGGTCGATAGGCCGTGTGTAGACGTTATAGGGCGCGCCTTGCTGCACGATCTTGCCGTCGCGCATCAGCGCGATTTCATCGGCCATGCGCATTGCCTCGTCCGGTTCATGTGTGACCAGCAGCACGGCGGTGTCTTCTTCCTTGAGGATGCTGAGTGTTTCGTCACGGATGCCGTCGCGCAGCCTGTTATCAAGGCCCGAAAACGGTTCATCCATCAGCATGATGCGCGGTTGCGGGGCCAATGCGCGCGCCAGTGCCACGCGCTGCTGTTCGCCGCCCGACAGTTGGTGCGGATAGCCGTCGATAAAGCGTTTAAGGTCAACCCGGTCCAACAATTCTTCGATCCGGGCGCGTTTCTGGGCTTTGGTGCCCTTCTTCAGTCCAAAGCCCACATTGTCGGCCACGCTGAGGTGCGGAAACAGGGCAAAGTCTTGAAACATCAAGCCAATTTCGCGCCGCTCTGGGGGGACGCGGAACACGGTGTCGCAGATCAGCTTGCCATCGACATGGATCGTGCCGCTGTCTTGCATCTCGACCCCGGCGATCATCCGCAGCGTCGTGGATTTGCCGCAGCCCGACGGCCCCAGCAGGCAGGTCACCTGTCCCGGCATGATCTGCAAAGACACATCATCGACGACCTTGCGCCCGCCATAGCTGCGTCGCAGGTTCTTGATCTCAAGTCGGGGGGGAAGTTCAGGCATAAGGCGGGACGGTATCCGATCAAATCACTCGGAAACCACGGCTATCAGCCCCGCCGCGCCCCCGCAAGCACCGCCGCGAACCCAACCGCCAGAACCAGCACGCAGATCACCAGAAGCTGTTCGTATTTGTGCCCGTCGGGCAGCAGCGCGGCAATCGGCCCCCAGCCGCGCCCGAAGTAAACCAGCGCGCCCGCCATCGCGGCACCAAAGGCCGCGAGGTAAGCCCATGGCGCAATGCAGCGCCCACCGATCAGTCCCACCAGCAACACCGGCGTCAGAAACATCGACGCGGTGCCGCTGACGGCTACGGCATCAAACAACGTGGCGTTCCCCCACAGCGTCAGCACCGCCCCCAGCGCCATGAACGCACCCATCACCAGCCGCCCGCCCATCAGGCTGCGCGGTGCTACGCGCCATTCCTCGACCATCAGCCGCGCCGCCGAGGCCAGCGCCGAATCGAGCGTGCTGAGCGCCGAGACCAGCAGCGACAGCATCAGCGCGACAAAGATCCAGGCGGGAAACATCTGCTCCCAAGTGCCGATCAGCTCGCCCTCATAGGCCGCCCCAGTCAGGCTGGCCTGAATGCCAAAGAACCCGAACCCGATGATGCAAAGCGTCGACAGCCAGAAGGCATGCAGGAACGACGCCCGCGTGGTCGCTTCATCCGCCAGAAAGCCGCGGTCCATCATCACCGGATCATGTGCCGGGTAGGAAAACACCTGAAGCAGCGCCACCGCCAGCAAGACCCAGCCATTGTAAGGCCCCGAAACCCCCGGCGCCGTGATCACCGCGCCCAGATCAAAACCGGGGCTGAGCACCAAAGCCCCCAGCGCCACGCCGAAGACACCCAGAAACACCAGCATCTGCACCACGTCGGTGCGCAGCGCGGCCGACAGCCCGCCCCAGGCGGAATAACCCAGCCCAAGGGCGGCAACGATCAGCACCGCCGCCGTGCCTGACCCCGGCAGAACCGCCTCAAATATCAGGGCTACAACCAGCAGATTTGCAAAAACCTCGGACAAGAGCCGCAGCGCGATGACCAGATTATAGGCCGCCGTGCCGCTGCGCCCAAATTGTGCGCCCAGCCAGTCCTGCACAGATCGCGCCCCGCCACGCCGCAGATGCCCAACGATATATCCGCCCGTCAGGAATGACCCGTAATAGCCCGCATAGGCCAGCGTCCCCGCGATCCCGTAGTAGTAGCCCAGGATCGCGGCATTCATCAGACTGCGCGCGAAAATCCATGTGGTGACTTGGCTTAGCACCAGCACCCAAAGGCCCGGCGCGCGCCCGTCCGGCCCCGCACCGCCAAAGAACCCTTCGACCGTGGCGCGGCGCGGTGCCGCCCAGAGGCTGGCAAGCACGACAAGCCCGAACAGAGCAATCAAAACGGTGGTTTGCATGGCGCGGCCTTTTCGGGTGGGTATCCTCGCAAGAATTAGCGCTGCCCCGATGCCTTCGCCACCGCCGACACAGCATCTGTCAAAAACGTGAACTGCGGGTGAGCGCGTCACAGCCCGGAACAACAACGCTACGCGCCGTGCCATCGCCTGCCCGCCCCACGGGGAGGCGATTTAGGTAGGCTGGACGCATCTTTGAAACTCCCACCAAGGCTGCACCATAAAGGGCCACGCATAACCCGAGTAATCGCCACCCGTCACGCCAAAAGCGTGCCAACATGAACGGCGCACCTTTGGTGCGTCGGGCAGGCGCTGGCCCTATCTCAGCGCAAAATCCGCCTCGGCCACATCCACCCCATTGACCTGCAGCACCACCGAATGCGCCCCCGGATGCAGGGTAAATGTCGTCGCATCCCCCTTTAACCGATGGCGTTTGCTCAGCGTCAGCGCCTTGCCCGCCGCCAGATCGGCCACCTTGAGCTTGAACACCTTGTCGGCCTGTTTCCCGCCGGGCCGGGCAAAGCGGATGCGGTAATCCACCATCACTGGCAGCGCTTGATCGGCGCGCAGCGTGCAGGTGATCTCCAATACGTCCCCGATCTGCACCGCGCGCGCGCCAAGCCGCAGCTCGGCCTTGACCGGCACGTCACCGCGATAGCCCAGCAACGCCAGTGCCCCCGCATGCCCCTGTTTCACCAAGACCCGCAGGGCATGGCGCGTCATCCACGCCATTTCGCGCGCGTCCTGCCGCCCTGCCTCTGCCCAGCCGCGCAAGGTATCCACCACCAGATCAGGTTGCGTTTTTGCAATATCGTTCAAATGGTTGGCGACCGACCGCGTAACATAGCGCGTGCCGTCGGCGTGCAGCCGTTCCAGCAGCGGCAGCGTCTGGTCAACCCGCAGCGACACCGCCCGCGCCCAAGGCAATTTGGGCCGTGTGCCCTCGCTCACCAGACGCCGAACATGATAATTGTCATCCGCCGCCCAGTCCCGCATCCGCGCCAGCGTTTCGTCGGGCCAGCGGTTCAGGAAAGCGCGGATGTAAAACTCCATCGAGAACCGCTGCGTCGCGTTGTAAAGCAGATCAAGCGCACGGTCGCGGTGGTCCTCCAACCCGTGCCGCATGGCCAAAATCCCCGGCATGGCATGGATGAAATGGCCAAAATCATCGTCGCGCCGGGCCGGGTCCAACGGTGCGGGCATCGCGGCGTGCAGCTGCGCGGCCATGGTCGGGAAATCCTCCGCCAATTGCCCCTGAAGGCAATCGGCCATCCATTCCATCCGCGCCATCAACTCGCGGCTCGGAAAGCCTGCCAGGGCCTCAGCCTCAAAGCGTGCGGCGTCGAACCCCGGCAAGGCGGCGGCGTATTCACCCGCCAGCCGCCCCACCGATTGTGGGTTGAAAAGATGGTCCTTGAGCGAGAATTTTTCAGCCATTCTCGCCGCTTACATCGTAACGTTCGTGGCACCGCCATCCATCAGCAGGTTCTGACCCACGATGAACCCGGCATGTTGCGAGCACAAGAAGGCGCAAGCGGCGCCAAATTCATCGCGCGTGCCGTAACGCCCGGCCGGAATACCCGCCTGCCGTTCAGCGCGCGCCTCGTCCAGCGTGATGCCCTTGGCCTTGACCACACCGGCATCAAGCGAATCCGCGCGGTCCGTGGCATGAATACCCGGCAGCAGGTTGTTGATCGTCACGCCCTTGCCCGCCACCTGCCGCGAGGTGCCCGCAACATAACCAGTCAACCCGGTGCGGGCCGAGTTGCTGAGCCCCAGCACCCCGATCGGCGCGCGTACGGATTGGCTGGTGATGTTCACGACGCGGCCCCAGCCCCGGTCCATCATGGCTGGAACCAGCGCTTTGATCAGCGCAATCGGGGCCAGCATGTTGGCATCCAGCGCCTTGATAAAATCGTCACGGTCCCAGTCGTGCCACATGCCGGGGGGTGGGCCACCGGCGTTGTTGACCAGAATATCACAGCCCTCGGCGGCCTTGATCACCAGCGCCTGACCCTCTTGGGTCGCCACATCGGCGGCCACGGTCACCACCTCGACGCCATGCGCCTGACGGATGCGCTCGGCGGATGCCTCCAGCGCCTCAGCGCCGCGGGCGTTCATCACCAGATTGACGCCAGCGGCGGCCAATGCCTCGGCACAGCCCAGCCCCAGCCCCTTGGACGATGCGCAGACCAGCGCCTTTTTACCTTTGATTCCCAGATCCATATCGCGATTCCTTTCATGCGTTTGCACATGCCTACCATGCTGGTCGGCCGATGCCAGCGAATCACCCAAGGCTTGACCCACCCCAGCCACAATTCTACCTTATACCGCTGGCACCACCCGCACCGCTTGCATGGCACTTGCCAATCACGCCCCCACCCCAACCAAAGGCCCGCCATGACCCGCACCCGCCCTGCCCCTGCCCAAAGCATCCCGGTTTTTGCGGCCGAAATGTTTCGCGTTACCAATGGGGCCAACATGGGCGATGCCATCTCCTTTGGCGGCGATATCATGCTGGATGACGTCTATGAATTGTCACATGACGCGAGCAGCAAGCGCCTGTCGCTGCTGACCGTGGATGGCAACCGCTTTCGCATTGCCGAGGACACCGCCACCGGGACGCCGGGTGCTGAACTGCACCTTGATTGCGCGGTGACGTTGATGACCTTCGATGGCCAGACCGGCGAGGCGTTGCTGCTGGTCGAAGTCGATGCCGATGGCAATGCCGCCGAGATTTACCTGCTGCCGCTTAGTGCCCTGACAGCGCGGACGGAATACCGGCTGGTTGGCATTGACGCCAAGGCTGCGCGGCAGAAATTTGGGCAGGTCGCCTGTGTGTCTTTCACCCGTGGCACCCACATCGCACTGGCCTCGGGCGAACAGCGCCGCATCGAAGACCTGCGCGTCGGCGACCGTATCCTGACCCGCGATGACGGGGTGCAGGTGCTGCGCTGGATCGGGCAAAGCACGTTGCGGGCGGTGGGCGATTTTGCCCCGATCTGTATTCGTGCGGGCACGTTGAACAATGAGAACGACCTGATTGTCAGCCCCGATCACCGCTTGTTCATCTATCAGCGCAGTGACGAGGTCGGCGCAGGCCGGTCCGAACTGCTGGTCAAGGCGCGGCATCTGGTCAATGGCGACAGCGTGGTGCTTCAGGACGGCGGGTTTGTCGATTATTTCCAGCTGCTTTTTGACGGGCATCAGATTATCTATGCCGAAGGGATCGCGGCGGAATCGATGCTGATCGACAGCCGCACCAAATCGGTGCTGCCCGACGAGCTGTCCGCCGCCCTGGGCGATGTCATCCCCGGCCATTCCGATCTGCCCCATGCCGGGCTGGACGTGGCCGAAGCCCTGCTGAAACGCCCCGACGCGGCGGCACTGCTGCGCAAGGCGAGTACGCGGTAGGCGGGGGGGGGTGCGGGATGGCTGGGTGACGGCAGCCGGTAGGGTGCCGCGCTGTGTGTGAACGGCGGCTGTGCGCAGATTGCGGGCTTTGCAAGGTATGGTTCGTGGCCCATAGCATCACTATATCTAAACGGTCGTTTCCTGCCGAATTCCATTTCTGTTACTGCCGACGGTTGAGACGGTAACATGAGATGAATCATAGGAGCTAATAAATGGTAGTGCCAACCTCGGTAGCCGCACAATTTAGGCGTTTGGATAAAAACTTGGGGGAGTTGAAGAGACTTAAAAGCAGTGCGCTCAGTGAGGACCAGAGTATACTTGTCGCTGAAATATGTAACTCTTGCATCCTAGCATTGGACAAAGCCATGAACGCCCTTTGGGAAGCAAAGGGGGAAACAGAAGTAGGCAAGCAAAAGCCAATAATATATTTCCCGATAGTGACGAGTAGTAAAGAAAAGCTTGCTGCGAAGCTTCAACAATATCAGATGCCAGATTTAGAGCAGGATGAACCTAAGGTATTTGAAATTATTGATGCTGTTCAAGCATATAACGGCGTTAAGTGGCTTCGCGCCCTCTACGACCTGGCCGCAATCAGGCACGAGAATTTTCCAAAAATCAGCCAAGTCGATGAAAAAGGTATTGAATTTGGAAAAGGTCAGGATCTCTAGATTGAATCTATGACTTGGAATGAGAGTGGAAATATAGACTTTAAGGGCCACGGCATTAATCGAAAAAGTGGCGAAATTGAACCAGTAAGAGTTGAATTCGTAAACAAGGTGCGCTCTGTGCTCGAGGGCGTAGCCGAAGAGCCCTATCAATTTTGTTCTTCGTCCGTGACGAAGGTCAAGCACGTCGTCAGAGATCTGTATAAACACCTACCTAAACAGTAATTGAGAAATTTAGGAACGCTTCGCGAGCGCACGTTCATACTGTATACGCAGCGATTCCCCCCCTTGTGACGAGTCAACTGATCAGGTCCACTCAGGGTTGCCACCAACCACCAGACCCATCCGCCCCCCACCTCACCTCCTACAGATCCTCAGGCACGTCCCAGCGCAGGCTGCTCAGCTTGGTGTCCAACAACAATGGGGCCAGCGCGGGTTTCAGCATTGCGTCGGGTGGGCCCAGCACGGCAACGGTCAGTTCCAATGTCACGGGCCCGCTGTCTTTGTCGCGCGTCCGCTCCAACCCTGTCACGTGGAACGTAGGCGCAGGCAGGCGCGACAGCAGCAACGTGCGCACATCACCCTCGCGCTTGGAGGCACAGGTGGCGATCACCCGGGCCTCGGTGGTTACCGGCAACCCGGCGCGGGTGTGCGATTTGATGAATTTGACAATCGGGCGCAGCCCCAGATTGATGAAGATGATCAACCCCGTCACCAGCACCGCAAACAGCGGCGCCCCCGCGCCTGCCAGCAGTCCGACCGACGCCGAGCACCACAGCGTCGCCGCAGTGTTCAACCCATGCACAGTGAACCCGTGGCGAAAGATGATCCCGGCACCCAGAAAACCGATGCCCGATACGACCTGCGCGCCAACCCGCGTCGGGCTCAACTCATCCGGGAACAGGCCCGAAAATACTACGAAACTTGCGGCCCCCAACGCCACCAGCGCATTGGTGCGCAGCCCGGCCATGCGTTGCCGTACCTGCCGTTCCGATCCAATCAGCCCGCCACAAACCAGCGCCAGCATCAGGTTCACTGTGGCGGCAGATAATGTGATGGGAAGGTCTGCAAATTCGTTCATCGCGCCACACTGGCGGCAAGGACGGCAACTGTCCATCCACGTCGCGACGGGCCACGCGCCATAACCGACCCGCTAAGGCGCCACCGCGGCTCATTCTGTGCTGGCCGGCACAGCGCCACTTGCCGCCTGCCCGCGCCCCGTCTATACGCGATTTCATGTTGGACATGCCCCAAAACCGCCCCGCACTGCCTGCCGAGATTGCGCGCCGCCGCACCTTTGCGATCATCAGCCACCCTGACGCGGGCAAGACCACGCTGACGGAAAAATTCCTGCTGTTCGGCGGTGCGATCCAGATGGCCGGACAGGTCCGTGCCAAAGGCGAAGCGCGGCGCACGCGGTCCGACTTTATGGCGATGGAAAAGGACCGGGGCATCTCGGTTTCGGCATCGGCAATGTCGTTTGATTTCAAAGATTTCCGGTTCAATCTTGTCGACACGCCCGGCCACTCTGATTTTTCGGAAGACACCTACCGAACGCTGACGGCAGTGGATGCCGCCGTGATGGTCATCGACGGGGCAAAGGGCGTGGAAAGCCAGACGCAGAAACTGTTCGAAGTCTGCCGTATGCGCGACCTGCCGATCCTGACATTTTGTAACAAAATGGACCGCGAAAGCCGCGATACGTTTGAGATCATTGATGAAATTCAAGAAAACCTGGCCATTGATGTAACGCCTGCAAGTTGGCCGATCGGTGTGGGTCGCGACTTTATCGGCTGCTATGACATTTTGCGCGACCGTCTGGAACTGATGGACCGCGCGGATCGTAACAAGGTCGCCGACAGTATCAGCATCGAAGGGCTGGACGACCCCAAGCTGGCGCAGCACGTGCCCGCCGCCCTGCTGGAAAAGCTGCGCGAAGACCTTGAGATGGCGCGCGAACTGCTGCCGCCTCTGGACCTCAAGGCGATGCACGAAGGCACGTTGACCCCGATCTGGTTCGGTTCTGCCATCAATTCGTTTGGGGTGCGCGAATTGATGGAAGGGATCGCCAAATACGGGCCAGAACCCCAGATTCAGGCCGCCACCCCGCGCGAGATTTTGCCCGAAGAAACAAAGGTTTCCGGCTTTGTCTTCAAGGTACAGGCCAACATGGACCCCAAGCACCGGGACCGCGTCGCCTTTGTCCGGCTGGCGTCAGGCCACTTTCTGCGCGGTATGAAAATGACCCATGTGCGGACCAAGAAGCCGATGACCATTTCCAACCCGGTGATGTTCCTCGCGTCAGACCGCGAGTTGGCCGAAGAAGCCTGGGCCGGCGATATCATCGGCATTCCCAACCATGGCCAGTTGCGCATCGGCGATACATTGACCGAAGGCGAGGCCCTGCGCGTCACCGGCATCCCGTCCTTCGCGCCCGAACTGCTGCAAACCGTCCGCGCGGGTGATCCGCTCAAGGCGAAACACCTTGAAAAGGCACTGATGCAATTTGCCGAGGAAGGCGCCGCAAAAGTGTTCAAACCGACCTTTGGATCGGGCTTTATCGTGGGGGTTGTGGGCCAGTTGCAGTTTGAGGTTCTCGCATCCCGGATTGAGCTGGAATACGGTCTTCCTGTCCGGTTCGAGCAGTCGCAATTCACCTCGGCCCGCTGGGTGAACGGCGCCAAACAAGCTGTTGATAAGTTTACGGAAACCAACAAGCAGCATATCGCGCTGGATCATGATGGCGACATTGTTTTCCTGACCCGGCTGCAATGGGACATCGACCGCGTAGAGCGCGATTATCCTGACGTGCGGCTGACAGCTACAAAGGAAATGATGGTGTGAGGCAGATGCCCGAATGACGGAAAAGGCCGATCTTTATCATGGTGGTTTTGCTGGCCTGCTGCGGCGGCAGGAAAAGCGCCAGCGGCGGTTTCTGGCACTCGACGATGCACTGCCCGCTGCCGATATTGATCTGACCCCGTTGTTTACGCGCCTTACCGCGCCTCCCACGACCCACTTTGAAGACGCCGACCGCTACACCGCCCGCCGCAAGTGGTTGGAACTACAACAGGAATTTCAGGGCCAGCCCGAAATCCTGCACCTGCACGCCATGCTGATCGCCGTATCCCGGCGCGATGATCCGCCCGCCAATGCCGTCACGTTGTTTCACCGTATCTGGGCTGAACATGGCAGTCAGATGGTCGCGCTGTTGAATGTGCGTTGGATGATATCGGCCGCCACAAGCTTTTCCGATATCGGCCAGACCGGCGACCAGCGCGCCTGCGGCATGGCGCTGTCGATCCTGTTCGACATGATGAAACTGCACGACAGCGAACGCCGCATTTCCGGCCAGCCGGGCCGCACGCCGTTTCGCGCCGGATCGGACCGCAAGCCGCTTCCGCTGCCTTTTGGGATGGAGCCATATGCCTTTGTCGGCGGTGATCTGGACAAGATCATGCTGGCGCGCATCTGGCAGCTTTGCGAACGGGATGCCACGATCCGCCCGCTGGGCATGGCGATGCTGTTTATGGTCATGGGCGACCCGCGCAGCATCTTTGGCCGGGTGCAGGAACTAAAAAAACAACGGAAAAAGGGCTGATGGCAGCGAAGGGACCTTCTGACACGCGCTGGGGTCTGGCGGCGACCATTCTGGCCCCCACGCACGACATCCTGCGCTTTGCCGCCTACCATCTGGAGGCCGGAGCGCACCGGATTTATATTTATCTCGACGCTGAAAATCCCTCCGCCTATGAGGCGCTCAAGGCGCATCCAAAGGTCCGGGTCACCACCTGCGACGCCAGCTATTGGCAGCGGCAGGCATCCAACCGTCCGGCCAAACATCAGGTCCGCCAGACGGTCAACGCCACCCATGCCTATGACCGCCCGGCCGAGGTCGATTGGCTGATCCACATGGATGCCGATGAATTTCTGGTCTCTGACGTGCCGGTTGCCGATATCCTGGCCGCCCTGCCCGACGACCAGAGCATCGCGCGCATCCGCCCGATGGAGCAACTTTCGGGCGACGGCACTGCGTTCAAGACCTTTATACCCACGGGCCCGAAACGCCCGGCCATCACCCGCGATCTTTATCCGACCTATGGCGACCGCGTGCGCGGTGGGTTTCTCAGCCATCTGGCAGGCAAGGTTTTTGCACGTACCGGTCTGCCCGATGTCAGGGTGCAGATTCATAATGTGTTTCAATCAGGTAGCGCCATCGACGGCCCCGACCAGCAGCCGGGCATTGACCTCGCGCATTTACACGCCAAGACATGGGACGACTGGATTGCCGCCTACCGCTACCGGTTGGCCAAAGGGTCATACCGGGCCGAATTGGGGCCGTACAAGCCGCGCGACAAAGGCGGGGTGTCGATGCATGATTTGTTCACCCAAATCGAATCCGAACGTGGCGAAGCAGGCCTGAGGGCGTTTTTCGACGAAGTTTGCGCCGATACGCCCCGCCTGCGCGCGGCACTGGCCGAACATGGTTATCTGCGCGTGGTCAATCTGGATCTGGACCGCGTATTGTCGCGCCATTTCCCCCGACCACCCCCCTGACCGCACAACCATTTGACGCCGCAGTGCTAAGTTGCTATGCGGTGCTGACCTTGCCGCGGCCCCATGCCGCCTTTTGGGCCATGCGGGCCGGCATGTATTGTTGCCGCGGGCCAAGTCAGTGTCCGCTCAAACCGGACGCACATGACAAAATTTATCGATCTAAACCTGAATCCCAAGGTCCTCAAAGCTATTGAAGAGGCCGGGTATACATCCCCCACGCCAATCCAGGCAGGTGCCATTCCCCCCGCCCTTCAGGGCCGCGATGTTTTGGGAATCGCCCAGACGGGCACCGGCAAGACCGCCAGCTTTGTGTTGCCCATGATCACGCTTTTGGCGCGTGGCCGGGCGCGGGCGCGTATGCCGCGGTCGCTGGTGCTGTGCCCGACGCGTGAATTGGCCGCACAGGTCGCCGAAAACTTTGACACCTATGCCAAACACCTGAAGCTGACCAAGGCGCTGCTGATCGGCGGCGTGTCGTTCAAGGAACAGGACAAGCTGATCGACAAGGGCGTTGACGTTCTGATCGCCACGCCGGGCCGTCTGCTTGACCATTTTGAACGCGGCAAGCTGATCCTGTCTGACGTCAAGGTCATGGTGGTGGACGAGGCTGACCGTATGCTCGATATGGGGTTCATCCCCGACATCGAACGCATCTTTGGCCTCACGCCCTTTACCCGCCAGACGTTGTTCTTTTCGGCCACCATGGCGCCCGAGATTGAACGGATTACCAATACATTCCTCAGCAATCCTGAGCGGATCGAAGTCGCCCGTCAGGCGACCACCGGCGAAAACATTACCCAAGGCGTGGTGATGTTCAAAGCCGGGCGCAAGGACCGCGAAGCGACGGAAAAGCGTCAGGTTCTGCGGATGCTGATCGACGCCGAAGGCGATAAATGCACCAACGCCATCATCTTTTGCAACCGCAAGATGGATGTCGATACCGTTGCCAAGTCGTTGAAAAAATACGGTTATGACGCCGCCCCGATCCACGGCGATCTGGAACAAAGCCAGCGCACCCGTACGCTGGACGGATTCCGCAATGGCGATCTGCGCTTTCTTGTGGCCTCTGACGTGGCCGCGCGCGGGCTCGACGTGCCATCGGTCAGCCATGTGTTCAACTTTGACGTGCCCAGCCATGCCGAAGACTATGTGCACCGCATCGGCCGCACTGGCCGCGCCGGGCGTGATGGCAAGGCGATCATGATCTGCGTGCCGCGTGACGAAAAGAACCTCGAAGATGTGGAACGTCTGGTGCAACGCCCGATCCCACGTCTGGACAATCCGCTGGGTGGCAAGGCCGACACGCCTGCCCCCGCGCCGACTGCGTCCAAGCCTACAGACGCCGCGCCCGCCGCTGATAAACAGGCTGACGCAAGCGAAAAGCCCAAGCGCAGCCGGTCGCGCAGCCGCAAGCCGGCCGCGCCCAAGGCTGAGGTCGTGACGGCCGAACGCGTGCAGCAGGACACACCCGCCGCAGCGGCACCCGAGGCGACACCGGCCCCCGAAGCCAAAGCCGCCCCCGCGCCGCGTGATGACAACAACCAATCGTCGCGCAACAGCAACCGCAACGACGGCAGGTCCAATAGCAACCGCAACGACAGCAACAGCAACGACAGCACGGCCAATAACAATAGCAGGTCGAACAACAGCTCGTCCCGCAGCCGCAACAACAATGACAAAGGTGGCAACCGCGTCGTGGGCTTGGGCGATCACACGCCCGACTTCATCGGATTAAGCTTTAAAGAACGCGACTAAGCCCCTACGGGCAGATCCACGCCGATCCAAAGCCGCCAGTCACATTGTGATTGGCGGCTTTTTCATGCGCGGGATAGACCGGGGGCTGTCATATAAACCCGGGTGTTACATGTTGCGAAATCTTCTGGTGCCGCTTTTCATTATCCTTGCCACACAGGCCAGCGCCGACCGATGCCGCGCCGTGGTTAACGGCAGCGATGTCGTGATCGAGGCAGAAAACTTTTCCACCTTCAGCGATCAGGTTGGCCGCCGCGAAAGGATGCTGAACTGGCCGTCGCGCAAGTGGAACAGTGCATGGGGTACCCCACCCGCCTGCAACAGCGGCGTCTTGTTTGACTATCTTGCAACCACTGTCCCGGACGATCAGATCGACGGCTATTGCCTGACTAACACGCGCGACGACGGCTATTTCCTAATCCCCGGCACGCGGAATTTTAGGGGCAGTTGCCGACGGACATTCTGTGAACGGGTGAACACGACCAAGCAGGAAACCGTGAATATCACCAAAAGCATTGCGCAAACTGCAATGCAGCCTGAAAACCTGCGCGCGGTGGCGCATAAGTCAGGGGCGATGATCTTGACCGGCGGGGCCAGCGCGCTGAGCGCGAATTTGGCCACGACAGGCAGCACCGTCGTTACGGCGCTATCGACCCCCGCCGCGCTTGCGGCAACAGGGGTCAGCGTGGTCGCCGTGGGCGGCGCCGTTTACATGTGCAGTGGGAAATAACCCATTCTCGGAGGTCAAAGAGTAACGGCATCCCTTAACGCCTGGCGTTAAGGGATGCCGTTAATTCTAACAGTGCAATATTCGTCAGCTAAGACGGCTGACGACCACTGTCACTTCGGGCTTTTTACCGATTTCATTATAACCGGACTGGCGCGCGACGCGTTTGAGCCCATCGTTGAGCTTGTCATCGTCACGCAGGGTCTTGGCCCCGGCGCGGTTCAGCCATTGGCTCAGGTCTTCTTCCAGTACATCGGCCAGCGGGGCACCGGATTTGCCATTCTCTGGCAGACCCATGATATCCACCCAAGGGTCGCCCAACGGTTCGTCATCGGCATCCATGATAACCGTCACAGTCACATGCCCGTTCAGCGCCATGCGGATACGGTCACGTACCACACCATCCAGCGCGCCAACCTGTACGGAGCCGTCGAGGTACATGCGCCCGCTGTCGACATATTCGACGATCTTGGGCGTGTTGCCGGACAGATCAATCATCATGCCATTCACGGCCAGTACACCCTTGATGCCCTTGGCATCCGCGATCTTGACGTGTTCGCGCAGGTGGCGGTGTTCGCCGTGCATCGGGATCAGAATCTGCGGCTTTACGACGTCGTGCAGCTCTTCCAGATCGGGGCGGTTGGCGTGGCCCGACACGTGGTACAGGCCGGACGAATCGTCGACAACATCCACACCCTTTTCAGAGAACTGGTTGATGATCTTGATCACGCCACGCTCGTTGCCGGGGATGGTCTTAGAGGAAAAGAGGAACAGGTCGCCCTCTTTCATCTCGATCCCCTGAAACTTGCCGTTGGCGAGTTGTGCCGACGCCGCCCGGCGTTCGCCCTGCGACCCTGTTACCAGCAGCATCAGGTTTTCGCGGGGGATGCCGCGGGCCTCTTCGGGGCTGACGCGGGTCGGAAAATCTTTCATCACGCCGCTTTCCAGCGCCGCTTCGACCATGCGATTCATCGACCGGCCCAGCAGGACAATCGACCGCCCTGCCCGGTCACCCGCCACCGCCAGCGTTTTCACACGCGCAACGTTGGAGGCGAATGTCGTGGCGACAACCATACCGTCATGGCCGCTCACCAGCTTTTCGATCTCGGGGCCAACGCTGGCCTCGGACCGGCCAGGCAGTGGCGAGAACACATTGGTTGAATCGCAGACCAGCGCCTTAATCCCGTCCTTGCAGACCTCGGCCCACAGCGCGTCGTCAAAGGCTTCGCCGACGCCCGGTGTGCGGTCGATCTTGAAATCGCCAGAGTGGATCACGCGGCCCGCCGGGCTGTCGATGATCATCGCAGACGATTCAGGGATGGAGTGCGAGATTGGCATAAAGCCAAGGGTGAACGGCCCCGCTGTAATCTGCTCGGGCCAGGCGCCCACAACCGTCACTGCGTCTTCGGGATGGCCATGTTCAGCCATCTTGCGCCGCGCGATGTTGGCGGTAAATTTGCGCGCATAGACCGGCGCCTTGAGAGCGCCGTAGGAATGCGCAATCGCGCCGACGTGGTCCTCATGTGCGTGCGTGATGAAAATCGCGTCAATCCGGTCGCGGCGGTCTTTTAGCCATGTGATGTCAGGCAGGATCAGGTCCACACCCGGTGTCGTGTCCATATCAGGAAACGCCACGCCGATATCGACGACGATCAGCCGTTCCTTACCGGGTTTGCCGTAGCCATAGACATAGGCATTCATGCCAATTTCACCCGCCCCACCGAGGGGCAGATAGATCAATCGTTCGCTGCTCATATTATTCAGCTTTGTCCTTGTTATATTTGTAAATCACGGTCAGGCCGTGCATTGTCAGGTCATCTTGATATTCATCGAACAGGTCCACGGCCTGTTGAAACAGCGGCGCAAGGCCACCTGTGGCGATCACGCGCATCTCTTTGCCGCGTTCCGCCTTTATCCGTGCACATATCTCACGAACGAGCCCGACATAACCCCAAAAGACGCCCGATTGCATGCAGGCCACAGTATTGGTGCCGATAACCGCCTGTGGCTTGGCGATATCCACATGCGGCAGGGCGGCAGCGGCATGGTGCAGGGCCTCAAGGCTGAGGTTCACGCCCGGTGCGATCACGCCCCCGATATAGGCGCCATCGTCGCTGACCACATCAAACGTGGTGGCGGTGCCAAAATCCACCACGATCAGATCTCCGCCAAACAGATCGAACCCCGCCACGGTATTGACCAGACGGTCCGGCCCCACGGCAGTGCCCGCATCAACGCGCACAGCCACCGGCAGCGCGCATTCGGGTTTGCCCACCACAAGGGGCCGCGTGTTGAAATAACGGTCTGCCAGCACGCGCAAGTTGAACACCACGCGCGGCACGGTAGAGCTGATGATCATATCGGTGATCTCGGCATCAATGTTTTGCAGCCGCATCAGCGTGCTGAGCCAGACATAATACTGATCCGCCGTGCGCTGCCATTCAGTCGACGTGCGCCAAGTGGCGACAAACTCACTGCCGTCCCAGATCGAAAACACCGTGTTGGTATTGCCGCAATCAACCGCCAAAAGCATGATCGCCCTCCTTGCTGGTCAGAAAAACACATCGGCCGCGGTGACAGGCACCAGCCCCTTGGCGGTGCGCAGGATCAGACTACCAGACGCGTCCACATCCTCAAACACGCCCGTGATCTCGTCGCGCATCGTGCGGGCGGTGATCACTTCGCCCAGACGTGCGGCATGGGCCAGCCAAGCGGTACGGATCGGGGCAAAACCATAGGTCACGAATTGGTCTTCAAGCGTGGCATATTCGGCGGAGAGCACATTCAGGAAATCTTCTGGCGCGAGCGCGATTCCGGTGGCCGATTGCAGGGTAACCGCCGGCAGTGCCCCCGGCTCTAGTGCGCTGGCGTCAGGGGCCTGGGCCAGGTTGACGCCGATCCCTATTGCCAGATGATCGCCCACGCTTTCCAACAGTATCCCCGCAACCTTGCCACCTTTGAGCAACACGTCATTGGGCCACTTCAGGGCAAAATGATCCGCCCGTCCCGTCACCGCGACAAAACTGCGCAACAACGCCAGTGACGCCACAAAGGACCGCAATGCCGCCACCCCGGGTGCCTCGCGTCGCGGCATCATCAATGTGGTTGCAAAATTTCCGCGCGGCGTGGCCCAGGCCCGCCCGCGCCGCCCGCGTGCTGCGGTCTGTTCCAGCGCCAGGAACCACGTCGGGCCCGCCAGATCGGATTGCACCCGCGCCGCCTCTGACAGGGTGGAATCCAACACGTCATAGACGCGCCGGTCGTACCCGGCTGGCCATCCCATCATGGTTTCACCTTGGCAAATATACTCAATCCCCCGGCCAGTGGCATCTGGTGCCACCTGCGGGGGCCGCCTGTCGGCCGCACCGCGTATGCCAAACCTTAGTTTACCAGTGCCGCCGCCGCCGCAGCCGCCACGCCTTCAACGCCGAACATATTGGCGATGCCCACGACCATCACAACCGCAGCGCCCACCAGGAACACGCCCAGGATACCGCCACGCTGGGTGTCGAGGGTGTCAGACCGTTCTTCGCCAAAATACATGTAGAACACGATCCGCAAGTAGTAATAGGCACCAATAACGGACGCGACCACGCCCGCCACGGCCAGCCAGGCCATGTCGGCCCCGTAGGCCGCGCGCAGCACGTAGAACTTGCCAAAGAAGCCCAGCATCGGCGGCACGCCCGCCAAACTGAACAACAGCACCAGCATCGCCAGTGCCCGACCGGGGTGATGTTTGGAATACATGTTCAGCATGGCAATATCGGTGACCGGCGCGCCGTCTTTCTGCATCAGCAGGATAAAGGCAAATGTACCGACGTTCATCGTGACATAGATCGCCATATAGACCAGCATCGCCTGCACACCAAAGGCGGTGCCGGCAGCCAGACCCATCAGGGCATAGCCCATATGCGCAATCGACGAAAACGCCATCAGTCGCTTGATGTTGGTCTGCCCGATCGCCGCAATCGCGCCAAGGAACATGGACAGCACCGACAGCAGCGCCACGATCTGGCTCCAGTCCGCAACGGCATTGCCAAAGGCGTCGTGCATGACACGGGCAAACAGGCCCATCGCCGCCATCTTGGGCGCAGTGGCAAAAAAGGCCGTGATGGGTGTCGGCGCGCCCTCGTAGACGTCCGGCGTCCACATGTGGAACGGCACGGCCGAGACCTTGAACGCCAGACCCGAGATCAGGAACACCAGCCCCAACAGCAACCCGATGGAGGTGCCACCCGATTGTGCCGTGGTGATGATGCCCGAAAACAGCGTGGTCCCGGCATAACCATAGATCAGCGACGCGCCATACAGCAGCAGGCCCGAGCTGAGCGCGCCCAGCACGAAATACTTCAACCCGGCCTCGGTCGATTTCACCGAATCCCGGCGCAGCGAGGCAATCACATAAAGCGCCAGCGATTGCAGTTCCAACCCCATGTAGAGCGCCATCAGATCGCCGGCACTGACCATCATCATCATACCGACGACCGACAGGGCCACCAGAATGGGATATTCAAACCGCAGCAGCCCGCGCGATTTCATATAGCTTTCAGACATCACCAGAACCGCGGCCGCAGAGAGCAGGATCACGACCTTGGCAAAACGGGCAAACCCGTCTTCGATGAACATGCCGCCAAAGGCGCGGTGCGTGCCTTCACCGGTCAGGCCGATCCATGCGCCAAGCAGTGCCATGACAACCGCCATGGACCACACCAGCAGCCCAGCGGCCCCATCCTTTTTGGTATAGACCGCACCCAAAAGCCCCAGCATGGCGAAAATCGCCAGCACAATCTCGGGCAGGATGATGTTCAGATCAGCGGATATCATGCGCCACGGTCCTTCTTAATGCGATGCGTCGGCGGTCTGTAGGGCGGCGCCTGCCGCCTCCAGCGCCATATCGTAATTGTCAACGAGGGCTGCCACTGATGGCCCGATCATATCGAGCACCAGCGCCGGGTAGACCCCCAGCAGCAGTGTCATCACCACCAGCGGCGCGAATATCCAGCGTTCGCGTGCGGTCATGTCGGTAATGGATCTCAGGCTTTCCTTGATCAGATCGCCCATCACCACGCGGCGATAGAGCCACAGCGCATAGCCCGCCGATAAGATCACGCCCGTGGTCGCCACTGCCGCCACCCAGGTGTTCACCTGAAAGACAGCCATCAGCGTCAGAAATTCACCGACAAAGCCCGAAGTCCCAGGCAGGCCGACGTTGGCCATAGTGAACAGCATGAAAATCAGGGCATAGGCCGGCATCCGGTTTACCAACCCGCCATAGGCGTCGATCTCGCGGGTATGCATCCGGTCATAGATCACCCCAACACACAAGAACAGCGCACCCGAGATAAAGCCGTGGCTGATCATCTGAAAGATCGCCCCGTCGATGCCCTGCTGATTGGTGGCAAAGATGCCCATGGTCACAAAACCCATGTGCGCAACCGATGAATAGGCAATCAGCTTTTTCATGTCTTCCTGTACCAGCGCCACCAGCGAGGTATAGACAATCGCAATGGCCGACATCCACAGGATCAGCGGGGCCATCACATCGGCCCCCACCGGGAACATCGGCAGGCTGAACCGCAGGAAGCCGTAGCCGCCCATTTTCAACAGGATCGCCGCCAACACAACGGAACCCGCAGTCGGGGCCTGAACGTGGGCATCGGGCAGCCATGTGTGCACCGGCCACATCGGCATCTTGACCGCAAAGCTGGCAAAGAAGGCAATGAACATCAGCGTCTGCATCCCGCCAACAATCTGGACGCCCAGCAGGTCGAAACTTTCCGACCCGAAGTTATGCGTCAGCAGGCTAATCTCGCATCCCCCGATACAGGTGGTGCCCGCTTCGGTGAACATCGCCACCATCGCGACCAGCATCAGCACGGAGCCGAGGAAGGTATAGAGGAAGAACTTGAAGCTGGCGTAGATACGCTCTTTGCCGCCCCAGATCCCGATGATCAGGAACATCGGGATCAGACCCGCCTCAAAGAACAGATAGAACAGGACCAGATCCAGCGCCATGAACACGCCCAGCATCAGCGTTTCCAGCAGCAGGAAGGCGATCATGTATTCCTTGATCCGGTGCTCGACATTCCAGCTGGCCGCGATGACCAGCGGCATCATGAAGGTCGTCAGCATGACAAAGAGGATCGAAATGCCATCGACGCCCAACCGGTACTTTAGGCCCAGCAGCCAACTGGCCTCGTCCACAAATTGGAACCCGGTGTCGCTCGGGTCAAAATCGAACAGAATGAACAGCGAAATCAGGAAGGTCACCGATGTGGTGATCAGCGCCAGCCATTTGGCATTGCGCCCCGCGGCGGCATCGTCGCCCCGCAGGAACACGGCAAGGATCAGCGCCGCAAATGCGGGCATGAAGGTGATGATGGAGAGCAGGTGGTGGTCCATTAGTTTGCCCCCCCGCTCATCGTCATCCAGGTCACCAGAACCGCGATGCCGATCACCATGGCAAAGGCATAGGTAAAGATATAACCCGACTGCGCCTTGCCCGCGAGGCGGGTCAGAAAGGGCACAATCCCCATGGCAACGCCGTTCAGCGTGCCGTCAATCACATTGCCATCGCCACGTTTCCACAGGAAACGCCCCAGCGATTTGGCAGGACGCACAAAAATCACGTCGTAAACCTCATCGAAGTACCATTTGTTTTTCAGGAACAGGTAAAGCGGCTGTTGGTTGGCCGCCAGACGTGCAGGCAGGCTTGGGTTCCAGATGTAGAACCACATCGCCATCACAAAGCCAAAGAGCATGGCAACAAAAGGTGCCACCTTGACCCAGACCGGGGCGGCATGGGCCGCGTCGAGCACGTGATTGTCATCGCCAAAGTACAACGCCCCCTCACCCGGAGCCCCGCCAAAGCCTGCGTGGTGTTCATCCGCCTCTGCCGCGTGGTCGTCGCCGGCAGCCGTGTCATGGCTGGTTTCGGCACCTTGCACATGGGTCGCGCCCTCGCCTGCCATTTCGGCCATCGGAATATCGTAGAAATCGGCAATTTCATCGGCATGGCCGAAAAAGCTGCCGTACCAGACCATCCCGGCAAAAACCGACCCAATCGCCAGAACACCCAGCGGGATCAGCATGGTCATCGGGCTTTCGTGCGCGTGCTCATGGGTGTGTTTGTCGCCCCGTGCCGTGCCGTAGAACGTCAGGAACATCAAACGCCAGCTGTAGAAACTGGTCATCGCCGCGGCAATCACCAGCAGCCAGAACCCATACATCGAACCACCGCCCCAGGCGCTTTCGATAATCGCGTCCTTGGACAGGAAGCCAGCAAAACCGATATGTGTCAGCGGGATGCCGACCCCGGTAATGGCCAGAGTGCCGATCATCATCGCGGCAAAGGTATAGGGGATCTTTTTGCGCAGACCGCCATAGTTGGTCATGTCCTGCTCGTGGTGCATCGCGTGGATGACCGACCCTGCCCCCAGAAACAGCATCGCCTTGAAGAACGCATGCGTGAACAGGTGGAACATCGCCGCCGAATACATGCCGACGCCCGCCGCCACGAACATATAGCCCAGCTGCGACATGGTCGAATAGGCGATGACACGTTTGATGTCAGTCTGCACCAGGCCGATGGTTGCGGCAACAAAGGCCGTAGTGGCACCGATAACGGTGACAAAGGTCATCGCCTCTGGGGCAAATTCCATCAGCGGCGACATGCGGCAGACCAGGAACACGCCCGCCGTCACCATCGTCGCGGCGTGGATCAGCGCCGACACCGGCGTCGGGCCTTCCATCGCGTCGGGCAACCAGGTGTGCAGGAACAACTGCGCCGATTTACCCATCGCACCGATAAACAGCAGAACCGCGATCAGGTTGGCGGCATTCCAATCGTTCCACAGGAACGTCACCGATTGCTGCGCCAGATCAGGTGCCGCGGCAAAAATATCATCGAACCGGATCGAATCCGTCAACATATACAGCCCAAAGATACCCAGCAGGAACGCAAAGTCCCCGACCCGGTTGACGACAAAGGCCTTGATCGCGGCGGCATTGGCGCTTGGCTTGCGGAAGTAAAAGCCGATCAGCAGGTAAGACGCGACGCCGACCCCTTCCCAGCCAAAGAACATCTGGATCAGGTTGTCCGCCGTCACCAGCATCAACATCGCAAAGGTAAAGAAGGACAGATAGGCAAAGAACCGTGGGCGATAGCTTTCGTCGTCACGGAAATTCGCATCATGCGCCATGTACCCAAAGGAATAGAGGTGCACGAGGCTCGATACCGTGGTGATCACGATCAGCATGATCGCGGTCAGACGGTCCAGACGAATGGCCCAATCGGTGCTCAGCGTCCCGGATTCGATGAACCGCAGGATCTGTATCTGCTCGGTTGGGCCGTCGAAGGTGAGAAATACCACCCAAGACAGGAACGCCGCCAGAAACAGCAGCCCAGTGGCCACCCATTGCGCAGCCTTTTCGCCGATGATCTTATAGCCAAACCCGCATAGGATGGCACCCACCAGCGGGGCAAACAGGATCGTGGTTTCCATTGCCTCAGCCCTTCATCACGTTAACATCTTCCACCGCGATCGTGCCACGGTTGCGGAAGAAACAAACCAGAATGGCCAGCCCGATGGCGGCCTCGGCAGCGGCGACGGTCAGCACGAACAGCGTGAAAACCTGCCCCACCAGATCGTCCAGAAAGCTGGAGAACGCCACAAGGTTGATGTTCACCGCCAGCAGCATCAATTCGATGCTCATCAGCAGGATGATCACGTTCTTGCGGTTCAGGAAAAGCCCGAAGATGCCAATGACAAACAGCGTCGCCGCCACTGTCAGGTAATGTTCCAGTCCGATCATGTCGTCCCTTACGTTCCGCCCGTTGATGGGCTTTTGGTCGTTGTCTTTCCCGGCTGCCACCGGGATCGCTTGGGGGGTGTTACCCCATAATGTTATAGCCGCCAAAGACGACGATCAGCACCACTACAAGCACCACAATTGTTGTTCTCGACATATCGTTGTCCCTCTTTCATTTCGCCAACCCGTTTTCTTTTAAAGAAAACGGTCCGGGATTTTCAAAAAATCCCGATGCCTACAGCCCTTGCCCCGATTTCACATCACGCAGTTCCATCGCCAGTTTCGGGTCACGCATCATCTGCGCCACCACGTCCTGACGTTTCACATCCTTGCGGTGGCGCAGCGTCAGCACGATCGCCCCGATCATCGCCACCAGCAGGATCAGACCCGCCAATTGGAACAGCAGGAAATATTGATCATAAAGGATCAGCCCCAGCGCCTCGGTGTTGAATTTCGTCGGGTCGGTCACATTGCTGCGCAGCCCTTCGGCCGCCGCGTTTTGTTCCCATGCGCCAAAGGCCATGACGAACTGCATCAGGATCACCAGCGCGATCAGCAGCGCCAGCGGCATATAGCGCGCCATTTCGGCCTTCAGCTCGGCAAAGTCGACGTCGAGCATCATCACCACAAACAAGAACAACACCGCCACCGCGCCGACATAGACAATCACCAGCAGCATCGCGACAAATTCTGCACCCAGCAGCACAAACAGCCCCGCAGCACTTAGGAACGACAGGATCAGCCACAGCACCGAATGCACCGGGTTACGGCTGATCACGGTGAACAGCCCGCCGGTGATCACGCTGATCGCAAACAGGTAAAATGCAAAGACCGTCATGCCCCGTCTTCCTTCTTGGTATCTGATTTTTCATCCAGAACCGCCTGCGCCAATTCCAGCGCGCGGGTCATCGCCGGAATGCCGGCAAACACCGACATCTGGCCAATTGTTTCAACGATATGCTGTTTGGTGGCACCCGCCTCCAGCGCGTGGCGCACGGTCTGGCGCAGCGCGATATCGTTCTGCGCGCCCTGCATGGTCAGCCCCGCCAGCGTCAAAAGCAGCCGCGTGCGGGCATCAAGGCCCCCCGCGTTCAGCTTGTCGCCAAACATCATGTCCATCATGTCTTTGGGCATGGTGCCCATCATCGCCTCAAACCCCTTGGGCGAAAAGGCATCCATCGCCGGAAAGGCCTTGGCCATTTCCTGCGCCTGCTTCAGCATCGCCTCAAAAGGGTTGGTGGGATCACTCATCGGTAGGGTGCATCCATTTCCAGATTGCGCGCGATCTCGGCTTCCCAGCGTTCGCCGTTGTCCAAAAGCTTGGTCTTGTCGTAATACAGCTCTTCGCGGGTTTCGGTCGAGAATTCAAAATTCGGGCCTTCGACGATGGCATCCACCGGGCAGGCTTCCTGACAGAAACCGCAGTAGATGCATTTGGTCATGTCGATGTCATACCGCGTCGTGCGGCGGCTGCCATCCTCGCGCGCTTCGGCGTCGATGGTGATGGCCTGCGCGGGGCAAATCGCCTCGCAGAGTTTACACGCGATGCACCGCTCTTCACCGTTGGGATAGCGACGCAGCGCGTGTTCACCACGGAAACGCGGGCTGAGCGGCCCCTTTTCATGCGGGTAGTTGATGGTGGTTTTCGGCGCAAAGAAGTAGCGCATTCCCAGCATGAACGCCTTGGCGTAATCTGCCAGAAGAAAGTATTTCGCGGCGCGGGTGTAATCCATCTGTGCCATATCAGCCCCCTACGGTCCAACGGGCATAGATGCCCCAGAACCAGTCAAACTTTGCAGCGAACGCCACGAACACAACCCAGAACAGCGAGAACGGCAGGAACACTTTCCACCCCAGACGCATCAGCTGGTCGTAGCGGTAGCGCGGCGTGATCGCCTTCACCATGGAGAACATGAAGAAGACCATCAGCATCTTGATGAACATCCAGAAGAAGCCATCGGGCAGGAACGGCACCGGCGACAGCCATCCGCCAAAGAACATCAGCGACACCAGCGCACACATCAACACCACGGCCACCAGTTCGCCGATCATGAACAGCAGGAACGGCGTGGAGGAGTATTCAACCTGATAACCCGCCACCAGTTCCGATTCCGCTTCGGGAAGGTCGAACGGTGGGCGGTTGGTTTCAGCCAGCGCCGAGATGAAAAACAAGATCAGCATCGGGAAATGCGGCAGGAAATACCAGTTCAGCAGACCCCAGTCGCCGTCCTGCGCCGCCACGATCGACGAAAAGTTCATCGACCCGGTCGACAGGATCACACCAATGATGATCAGACCGATCGACACTTCGTAGGAAATCATCTGCGCGGCAGACCGCAGCGAGCCAAGGAAAGGGTATTTCGAGTTCGACGCCCAGCCGCCCATGATCACGCCGTAAACCTCGAGCGAGGAGACAGCAAAGACATAGAGGATTGCCACATTGATGTCTGACAGGATCCAGCCTTCGTTAAAGGGGATCACCGCCCAGGCCACCATTGCCATGACAAATGAAATCATCGGCGCGAGGAAAAACACCGGCCGGTCGGCACCCGCAGGGACCACCACTTCCTTGACGATGTATTTCAGGAAATCCGCAAAGGATTGCAGCAGCCCAAAGACGCCGACCACGTTTGGCCCGCGCCGCATCATTACCGCCGCCCAGATTTTACGGTCCGCGTACATCAGGAATGCCAGCGCCAGCAAAAGCGGTACCACCAGCAGCAGTACCTGCCCGATG